>Ga0272441_10000201_pt1 | contig 135852 bp, 117 predicted proteins | sample SSMProp6N_FD_193582 | JGI IMG/M metagenome (GOLD analysis project Ga0272441, IMG submission 193582) | Marine sediment archaeal communities from Little Sippewissett salt marsh, Falmouth, MA, United States - SSM-Prop-6N | ecosystem: Environmental > Aquatic > Marine > Wetlands > Sediment ...
AAGATCGGCAGCCATTTTTTGACAAAGAGCTTTTTTGTATAAGGTGACATATTTAGGCTCCTTTTCTAGATAGATTATTTTACCGAATCTATCTCAAAAAAGTTACCTAAATATTGTCGCATAACAGGCTGTCACCTTTTTTTGTGCTTTTTTATAGCCAACCCCAAGAAATTGATATATCATTTTATTATTAGTACTCATATTATTAAATTATGTTAAGAAATTTAAAAATAGGGCAAAAGCTCGTCATCATATTTTTGATGATCTCGGTCTTGCCATTGGTGGCTATTAGCACTTTTGTTTACCACTATACCAAATCGGAACTTCAGCAGAAAACAATAGCCGCCCTCCAGGCCGTGACCGATTCCAGGGCCGCGCACATCAATCACTCCATCCAGTTAAGGCAGGAACAGGCCAAGGGGCTGGCCGGGGCCTTCCTGCTGAGGCAACTCAATGAGACGGGGATCAATGATCCGGTTGTCATCGAAGGCATCCGCAATGATATCGATGCGACATTTGATGACCTGATCTCGCTGCCCACCAGTGATTACCAGGATATCGATAAAAAGAGCGATATAAAGATGATCGGGGTGTGGGATGTTTTGGGCCACATCATTGCCAATACCAACCGCCAGTTGATCGGGCAAAAGATCCCTTTGGAATATTTGCAGAATGTCTATAAACACGGGACATATTTTGTGGGGTTCCAGCGTGATCCTTTGACGGGGCAGAATTTCCTTATTAATTTGGAGCAGATCCGCAATTGGAAGAGTGGCCTGATCGTCGGGGCGGTGTCGGTCTATACGCGGGCGCAAATCCTGGATGATATCACAACGGCACGGGAGGGCTTGGGTAAATCCGGGGAGACATATGTTGTCAACAATGAGTATGCGATGATCACACAGTCCCGTTTTATCAATGATTCGATCCTAAAAGTCAAGGTGGATACGCCCGCAACGCGTGCCTGCTTCAACAAAAATATCAAGGCCCCCAATATCTATAAGAATTATCGCGGGGTTGAGGTCCTGGGCGTTCATAAATATTTGGCCGATCCCCAATGGTGCCTGGTGGCTGAGATCGATGCCCAGGAGGCCTTTGCTCCAGTCCGGGAGTTCCGCAATCGCACCTTGGTTTTCGGCGGCATCCTTATCTTGATCATCCTTATTTTATCGTATTTGGCCAGTCGTGCTTTGACCCGGCCGATTTTGCACCTGCATCAGGCGTCCCAGAAAGTGGCCCAGGGGGATTACAACAGCCAGGTCCCGGTGGAGGGCAAGGATGAGATCGGAAGCCTGGCCATGGCCTTCAATGAGATGAGCCGCTCTCTGGCCAAGTTCACGCTGGAATTGGAACAGAAGAACAAGGCATTGTTCCAGAATTGGGCCTTGACCACGAAACAGAAAAAGGAATTGAAGCTGGTTAATCAGGAGCTTGATAGTTTTGTGTATACCGCCAGCCATGATCTGCGGGCGCCGTTAAGGGGCATCGCCTCCTTTGCGACCTTTCTGGAAGAGGATTATAAGGACAAGCTGGATGAGCAAGGTAAGGATTATCTCAATGAGATCCGCAAGGCAGCCACTAAAATGAATGACCTGATTGAGGATCTCTTGCTGCTGTCAAGGATATCGCGTATAAAGAATCCGTATGAGGACGTGGCGATCAATGATATCGTCAACACTGTCAGGGAGCGTATCAAGCATGATATCAAGGAAAAAAATGTCGATCTGGTGATCTCAAAATCCCTGCCGGTCGTGCGCTGTGACCGTATCAAGATGACCGAGGTTTTCCAGAATTTTATTAATAATGCCATTAAATTCTCCTCCAAGAATAATAAACAACGACCGCGTGTCGAGGTCGGCTATGTGGATGAGGGGGACCAGCATAAATTTTTTATCAAGGACAATGGTATCGGGATCGATCCTAAATATCATGATCAGATTTTTGGTATTTTTAAAAGGCTGCATACGGATAAGGAATATGAAGGGACCGGGGCCGGGTTAAGTATTATCAAGAGGGTCATTGATGATCACCAGGGCAAGATTTGGGTCGAGTCCGAAGTCGGCCATGGGGCGACCTTTTGTTTTACGATACCCAAGAACCTGGAGAATCCCTCCCAGGATGGAGGCGGGCCGCAGCCTGATGGCCTTGGACAACCGCCCAAGGAAAGGCCCCAGCAAGAAAAGTGAGCATGACGCGATTACCTAATATCCTTTTGGTTGATGACAATGAGATGGACGTCAAGATCGCCTTGCGCGCTTTTAAGCAGGCCGCACTTAAAAATAACATTTATGTAGCCCACAATGGCCAGGAATGTTTGGATTTTGTGCGCCGTCAAGGGGGCTTTAAGGATGCGACACAATATCCCCGGCCGGATATTATTCTTCTGGATATCAGCATGCCTGTTCTTGACGGCTTTGGGGTCTTAAAGGTCTTGAAGCAGGATGATGCCTATAAGGATATTCCCATCGTGATCTTAACCGCGTCGAATAATGAAAATGACGTCAAGAATTGTTATGCCTTGGGGGCCAATAGTTACATTCAAAAGCCTGTGGCCTATGAGGATTTTGTCAAAGTCGTTGACAGCTTTAATAGTTATTGGCATGCCTTGTTGAATAAGAAAAAAGAGGATGTTTAAAGGTGCCCGCATATAAAAGCATATTAATTATTGATGATAATGATCAGGACCGAAAGATCATCCAACGTTTTTTGACCAAGGCCGGGTATCAGATCCTGGATACGGCCGCCAGCGGGGAGGAAGGCATTCACAAGGCCCTCGCATTAAAGCCGGATGTGATCCTTTTGGATACGATGATGCCGGGATTGAACGGTTTTGAGACATGTGCCCAGTTAAAACAAAAACATAAGATTCCTTCCATTGTCATTATCATGACCGGCCAAATTGATTCTGTTGATGCCCAGAAAGCCAAGGCGGTTGGCGCCGATGATTATTGTGCCAAGACCTCTGATTGTTCGCTCTTGCTGGAGGCCCTGGGTAAATGGCGGCAGGCAGCGGGTCTTGAGCCTGGAACGGCTGCAGGTAAGGACCTTGATACATTGCAGGAGACCATTGATGCCCATAAGATGCCTGATGCCGAGTGGGGTGCCCAGAAAACGGCTGACTTGGTCAAGGAGTTGTATAAGGAGTTGGAGAAAAAGAATGAAGAGCTCAGGGCCCTGGATAAACTTAAAAGTGAATTTGTCTCTACCGTATCCCACGAACTGAGGACACCGCTGACGATCATCAAGGGCGCCATCAGCCAAATCACAGAAGGATTGTATGGGGACGTGAATGAGGAGCAAAAAGAAAAATTGGAGATGGCCCTAAGATCCAGCGAACTGTTGCAGCGCATTATAAACGATCTATTGGATATCGCCAAACTGGAAGCCCGCAAGATTGAATTAAAGAAGAAAAAGATCAATATCAATGATATTGCGCAAGAGGTTATCAGTGCCTGCCTGGAGCTTGTCAAGTCCAAGGGCCTAAGCATTAAATTTAACACGGATAAGGATATCGTTGAGGTTTTGGTTGACCGGGACCGGATGACCCAGGTCTTGACGAATTTAATCGGCAATGCCGTTAAATTCACGGAGCAAGGAGTTATTGAGGTCGGGGTGCATGACACAGGGGACCATGTGTTGGTCAGTGTTAAGGATACCGGCTGCGGGATATCACAGGAAGACTTACCGAAGGTTTTCGATAAATTCCAGCAATTCGGTAAGAGTTTTGCTGCCGGCCAGGAAGGGACGGGTTTAGGGCTATCCATTTGTGAGGGGATCATCAAGTTGCACGGCGGTAAGATCTGGGTTGAAACTGAAACGAACAAGGGATCAAAATTTATTTTTACCTTGCCGCGATAAACCCAGGCCTGTGGCTTTATTTCGGATGATAAGCTAAGGAGATAAAGATGAATAAAATATTGATTGTCGAGGATAATGCTGATGTGGCATCTTTGTTGCATGACCTTTTGGTCCGGCAGGGCTATGACGTCAGTGTGTGTTATGACGGCATTCAGGGCTTTGAGTTTGCCCAGCGCCAAAAGCCCAATTTGATCTTATTGGATCTGATGCTGCCCGGCGGCGGTGGTTTTTATGTCCTCGAACGTTTAAAATTATCGACGATGACCAAATTCATTCCGGTTGTCGTCTTAACGGCCTCAAAAGATCCCGAACATAGAAAAAAAGCTGAAGACATGGATGTGGCGGCTTTTGTCGAAAAGCCTTATGACAATAAGCAGCTTTTAACCATCATTCAGGGCGTTATTGCCAGCGATTGATCAATCAAATCTATTTCTTTTTAAGCACGTAGTAAAGTCCTGCCCGAGCGACAATTTTATATTGCGTATTGATAAAGTTTTTTATTCCTAAGAAAATAATTTCATTAAAATAAGAGGACATGTGGATGACAATCCATTTGGGAGGGTTTTGGAGGATGTGAGCTCTAACCTCGCTGGTTTGTTTGCCGGGTGCAGGGAATATATCCCATTGGAATAAAAAAGGAATATGGCGGTAACTATCGCGACCGGTAATCGCGTAAATGATGTACAAATTAGACAGATTCAATAAGCTGTCGTTTTTGCCAACATAAGCGTTAACGAAATCCACTAATTTTTCAAGCGGTTGCCCTTCAAGTTTGTGACATAACCAACCTTCGAGCGGTTTGACAGTTAAGGCAAAATCCCCTTGGGGATTATCTGCAGCATAGGTCCAGACTTTGAGCTGCAAGCCATATTGTACGGATCGAATTGTTAAGAATAGGGTGAGGCCTATTAGTATTATGAGGGTTGTGATAAAAATATTTTTTCCCCAACGGCGGTAATGATTCTTATATTGGAATAAAAGAATATAAGCCATAGATACCTGAACACCCCAGAGAAAATTGTTGGGAGGTTTGATCATGCCGCCGGTGTGAACGGTGAAGATGCCGATAAGGGTGATCCCGCTAAAAAGGGCAAAAAGTTCTCGGCATATTTTTTTGGTAAACCAGCTGTTGATTAGCATAAGTAAGAAAGCGATCCAGTAATAATTGACGAACCAGCCACTCGGGAACAGGAAGTTGGCCAAACGTTTATGGCTTTCGGATGTTTGGCTAAAAGTGGTTAATTGGTCCCAGTACTCAACAGGATAGCGTATGAACCCCAGCGCGATCAGAGAGCCTATTAAAGTACCTGTCAAAAAACCGGCACAAGCTTTTTTGCGTTGAGGAGATAGACCCGCGACGCAGAAGAATACTACCCAATAGGCCAAACCCACGTTAGCTTTTGACGCAATAGCCAGCAATGCGCAGCATGAGCTGAGGACATAATATTTGAAAATTTTTCGGGTAAACGGCGTTTGGGTAACAAGTAATGTTAGGCCTAACAGGCCAAAGAAATGCGCTGTTTGATCATGCCAGGGATGCGAGAGCGACCAATAAAAGGAAGGGGCGGTTAACAGTGTGCCCACTATGGTTATGTATAAAGGAACCCGTTTATACAGCATGAGGAAGACAAAAATGATCACCAGCGAATGGATCGTGACTAGGTGCGCTAAGATGGCGGTCTTGCCGAAGCCAAAAATTTTAAAGAAGAGGGCATTTAAATAAAGATGGATGGGACCGGAACTGTAAATGAAATCCTTATAAGGTTTTTGGCCGCAAAAAACCCTCCAGCTGGCATCCAGAAATCCGCCCATATCGAAGAAGTTGAAGCAGCGAAAGGCATTGAAGTTGAGGAAGAGGCTGTTACCAATTAAGATGAGAAAGAGGATAAGAATGCCAAGATATAATTTTTGTTTTTTAGGCATAAATCTTTGAATATTAGTAATTATTTTTACATATATTGCATTCTACAAGGTAATGGAACAGGAAACAAGATAAAAGCGATATAAAAGGGTGTCGTTATGTTTTTTAAAAACACACAAATATTGCAAAAACTTTATCATTTGTTACAATAAATTATCATTTAATTAATTTTAGTAATAGAAAGAAGGTCCTTGATGTCTACAAATGATCCCACCCCCATGGTCAATAATAAAAGTCAAAATATTGTTAAAATATTCAAGCCGCAAAGTGTGGCGGTTGTCGGTGCCTCAGCCAACCCGGATAAGATCGGGTATCAAATTTTAAGTAATATCGTCAACGGCGGCTATGCCGGTAAGATCTATCCGATCAATCCCAAGGAACAAGAGATCCTGGGCCAGAAGGTTTATGCCTCAGTTAAGGATGTCCCGGAGGTGATTGATTTTGCCGTTATCGCGGTCCCGGCTCCGCATGTCTTGCCGACCTTGGAGGATTGCGCCCAAAATGGCTTAAGGAGTGTGGTCGTCATTACCTCTGGATTTGGCGAGGTCGGCAAGCACGAAGAAGAACAGAAAATAAAAGATTTTGTTGATAAGCATAATATTGCCCTTATTGGTCCCAATACATTGGGTGTCGTTTATACGCCGACAAAATTGAATGCAAGTTTCGGACCTCAGGATATTCTTGAAGGTAAGGTAGCCTTTATATCGCAGAGCGGGGCTTTGGCCATTTCGCTGATGGGGTGGACCATGATGGAGAAGATCGGATTAGCTTCCTTGGTCAGCTTGGGCAATAAGGCGGATATCGAAGAGAAAGGATTGATCGAATATTTTAACGGGGATGACAATATCGATACGATCGTTATTTACATGGAAGGTCTAAAGGATGGCCGCAAGTTTTTGGAAACCAGGATCGAGAAGCCGGTCATTGTGCTTAAGGTCGGCCGCTCACAACGGGGGGCTAAGGCGGCTGCCTCGCATACGGGATCGTTATCCGGTTCGGATAAAATATATGATGCCGCTTTTAAGCAGCTAGGTATCCTGCGCGCGAATACATTTACCGATGCCTTTGATTGGTCTCGAGGGCTTTCTCTACCGTTGCCCAAAGGCGACGAGAGTTTAATTATAACCAACGGAGGCGGGATCGGTGTATCCGCTACAGATGAATGCGAAGCGGCCGGCATCAAACTGCTGGAGGATCCCGAATGGCTGGAAGGGCAGTTTCGAAAGACAATGCCGGACTTTGGCAGCACCAAAAATCCTATTGATATTACCGGGCAGGGACACGGGGAGCAATATCGCCAAGCAGCGAGCATTGCCTTATTGTCCGACAAGATCCATACCGTTATTATTCTTTATTGCGAGACAGCCGTTACCAACCCAATGGAGATCGCCGAATCGATCGTTGATGAATATAATAGTTCCCAACGACAAAAACCTCTTATTGTTTGTATGGTCGGTGGTGAGCGTTCCCGTGAGGCCCTGCATTATTTAAATGAGAACCATATTCCGGCCTTCAGCGCCGTGGATGAGGCTATATCAGCCTTAAAGGTTTTATTCACTTGGCGCGATATCTCCCAAAGACCGAAGGAACGGGTGGCTCACGAAGAGGCCCCGCCCGAAGCCCTGCAAATAATTGAGAAGGCCAAGGCCGACGGCCGCACGGTCCTTTTGGAGCATGAAGCGCGTAAGGTCATGGAGCTTTGCGGGGTGCCGACCCCGAAGTGGGGTTTTGCCACGAATATCCAAGAGGCCCTCACGTGTGCGAACGGGATGTATCCGATCGCCATGAAGATCGCCTCCCCGGATATTATCCATAAATCGGATGTCGGCGGGGTTATCATCAATATCCGCGATGAGGCTGAATTAAAACAAAAATATGAACAGATGATGAATACTATTGCCCAGAAAGCTCCCAAAGCGGTTATTCACGGAGTTAATTTGATCCAGATGGTCTCGGGAATAGAATGCATTATCGGACTGACCCAGGACCCGCAATTTGGTCCGGTGGTGATGTTCGGGTTGGGCGGCGTTTTCGTTGAGGCGCTCAAGGACGTGGCTTTTCGCATTGTGCCCTTTGGGATGATCGAGGCGGGTCGCTTGATCGAGGACATCCAGGCCCGTAAAGTCCTGGAAGGGTTCCGGGGGATGAAGGCGCACAAGGAAAGTATTATTCAAACTTTATGCGCTGTTCAAAAGCTGGCTTTTCATGTTAAGGAGATCGACATCAATCCCTTAATGACCAATCACAGCGGCAGTTTTGCTGTTGATGCCAGAATAATTCTCTAAAAAGTCATCAGGTCTTAAGCAGCGGTTGTCCTTCTGGGAGCACCGCAGTCTTTGACGGAGCTTGTTTCCTTGGACCTGAGCAGGTTTGTGCCCTTTTCCATGTCTTTTTTATTTTTTCAAAAATCTCATCAAAAGATCAAGGTTCTTGGCTTTACGTTAGGTTTCTGCTCGATCATCGCCCAAATCCTGTTGATGCGGGAGTTCCTAACGGTTTTTTATGGCAATGAGATCGTGTATGCGATCATTCTTGCGAGTTGGCTCTTCTGGGTGGCGTTAGGGAGCTTCACTGTCAGCCGTTTGACGGCCATCGTGAGAACCCCGAGCTTTATCCTTTCGATCCTCTTTTTAATCAATGCCTTATTGATCCCTTTAAATGTTATTTCGGTTCGCCTTTTGAGGGTCGTGCTTGATATACCGAGCGGGCAGATCATTGCGCTAACCCCGATCGTGGTCTCGGCCTTCGTCGTTTTAATGCCGCTGACTTTTATATTCGGGGCTATTTTTACATCTCTTTGCCTGTTGGCGCACCACCTGAAGATCGACGAGGCTTCACGGTCTGTGTCGACCGTGTATTTATGGGAGGGCCTCGGTGCGGCGATGGGAGGCCTTGTCTACAGCTTTATTCTTGTCCATCTTTTTGAGGCCTTGACCATCGCCCTTGTCCTGGGCATCATCACCATCGCTGTGGTGCTGCTGGTTTTCAAGCATCGCCATGTCCGGCTCTATCAATGCGGGTTTATTTCTTTTTTGATCCTTTTGATTGTCTTCGCCAGTGGCCTGATTGAGAGGGTTGATGATTATACGCGCCGCATTCAATGGAAGGGGTTTGACCTCTTGGAGGTCACGGATTCGATTTATGGCAACATCGCGGTCATGACAATGGAGGATGAATATAGCCTGTTTACCAATGGTATTTTGAGTTTCTCGAGCCGTGACAGGTTGACGAGCGAGGAAAATGTTCATTATCCCATGTTATCGCATAACCGGCCGCGTCATGTATTGTTGATTGGCGGCGGTGTGGGGGGCGCCCTGCAAGAGCTCCTGAAGTATAAGGATGTCACGGTTGACTATGTTGAGCTCGATGCCAAGGTTATTGAGGTGAGCCGGCGGCATATGCCCCCAGAATTATTAAATCCTCTTAAGGATCCGCGGGTCCATATGCATTATCAGGATGCCAGGCTTTTTGTAAAACAGAATAGGGGGGCCAGGTATGATGTCATTATTCTCAATATCCCGGACCCTTACACGGCTTTAATTAATCGCTATTATACTTTGGAGTTTTTTAGGGAGGCTGAAGGGATCTTGAATCCCAACGGTATCGTGGCCTTAAGTGTTTCCTCGAGCGAGAATTATTTAAATCAAGAGGCCAAAAGGTTTTTAAGGTCGCTGCATACAACTTTATTGCAGGTATTTGCGGAAGTAAAATCCATCCCCGGTGATACGCATTTCTTTCTGGCCTCAAGGGAACAGGGGAGTATCGTGATCGATGCGGATGTTTTTGCCCGCCGGCTCAAGGAGAGGGGGATTGATACCCTCTATGTCCGTGAATATTATCTGCCTTTTCGCCTGAGCCAGGACAGGATGGAATTTATTAACGAGGTCTTGCGTGCCCCCGGCCGCTTGAATTCAGATATGCGCCCGATCACATATTTATTTGATATTATTCTCTTCTCGACCCATTTTAATACCCACATTGTCAATATTTATAAAAAGGTCGAAAATATAAGGTTCTGGCATCTGTTGGTTATTCCGGCCTTTATTTTTGTCGTGTGCCTGATGCGCATGAAGTTCGATACAATGGCCCCGATCAAATGGTCCCTTGTGACAACCGGCTTTTCTGAAATTATTTTTCAGATCATCGTGATCATGGCCTTTCAGAGCTTATATGGGTATGCCTACTATAAAGTCGGATTGATCTTATCCTCATTCATGGGGGGGCTGGTTTTAGGCAGCCTGTGCGCCAGGGGATTATTGTCATTAAGATCCAGGGATAAGATGCGCATCTATAAATTTACCCAGATGGGGATTTGTTTGTATCCTTTATTGTTGCCCTTTGTTTTTATTCTTTTCCGTGACTCAATGCCCGCGTTACACTATCCCGGGTTTTTTGCGTCCACCTTTGCCATATTGCCGGTGGTGGCTGGTTATTTAGGGGGGCTGCAATATCCCTTAGCCAATAGCCTTTTGCAGCAGGGGAAAGAGCAGCAGGGGGCTTCAGGTTCTGCAGGCTTTCTTTATGCCTTGGATGTTTTGGGGGCCTCCTTGGGGGCCTTATTGACAGGGACCATATTCATTCCCTTATTGGGCATTGATTTTATGGCCTATTTTTGTGCTGTTGTGAATGCTGTGATCTTGGTGGTTTTTCTCATCCAGGGGACCGAATAAATAAAAAATATTTTGTTAAGATCATAAATTATTATACAGCAATGGGTTAGCATGAATTTTATTCATTTTTGACTATTGCATCTTTATTATATATATATTATACTCGAAGTAATAGGGCATTACTGTGTACCTATTACGTTTCAAGGCAAACTTGCCGAGAGGTAAGGACGCAAAGCAAAGGGTCCGAAAACCGAGAAAAGGATAGCCTGGCTGCCGTAATAGACCAGGGATCAAAATAGAGAGTTTCTTCATATGAGGAAACTCTCTAATTTTTTGCTTCTGGACCTTTTTATAATATAACGTCTAGTTCTTTTTTGGCAAAGAATTTTAAGGCCACAATAAGGGTGAGGACAGCAAGGGTGGTGGCGACAGCGGCGCCATAGATCCCCCAGATAGGGATCAGAAGTAGATTGAAGATGATATTGGGGATCAGGGCGCAAAGAAAAACGATTGTATTTTTAGCCGGCTTATTGGCCAAGAGCAGCAGAAACATGAAGGGGATGTAGCCCGAGGCCATAACAATACCGCCTAAAAGGATGATGAGGACATACCAAGTTTGATGAAATTTCGGGTCATGGAAGATCCACCACATAACAGGTTTGAATGAAGCAATGATGACGGCGGCCAAGACAGCGCTGGCCGGATAGATATATTTCTGTATTTGATGGATCAGGGAATAAAGCGCATCATGATTTTTATCCTTTAATAACGGTGTTAAAAGGGGGCTGACTTTATTTCTGACGACGGCCAAAAGCTGCACAAACCCTTCCGCAATGATTGCGGCAAAGCTGTAATACCCCACTGTTTTATCAGAGGCTAAGAGTCCCAGCATGAGGATGTCCACACGCATATTGGTTTCAACGATGAGACCTCCCAAAAAGACACGTATACCGAAAGCCATATGTTTTTTTATCCAGCTAAGATCAAACCAGTCTTTTTGAGGGGGCAAGGCCTTCAATACAAAGGCGACCATAATAGCACAGAGGATCATTTCGCTGAAAACCAGGATCAAGCCCAATAAACAAGACGGGGCGTTCATATGCAGGGCCATGAGGATGCCAACGATCATGATCACGGGTCTTAAGGCCTGGCAAAGCGCGAACAGACGCATATACGATAGGCCGTTTAATGTCCGTAAAAGGACTTTGTTAAGGGACAGAAAGACGATACTCCAGGAGGCGTAGGACAATATCGTCCCCACTAAACGGCTGTTTGTGATCGATCCGATGAAAGGGGAGGATAGAAAGAGGATCCCAGAGGCCACAAGCCCAAAGACCAGGGTCAGGCCCAGGGATGTCCAGACCGCTTTTTGCGTTGTCCGTTTATCGGTGATCCATTCAGATACATGCTTGAGGGCCGAGAATTGTAGCCCCATGACAGAGAACTGGGAAAGGATATACAAAAGAACCAAGACCTGGTTGAAGGCCCCTAATGTGGCGATGCCGAATTTTATGGAGATGATGACATTGATGAGAAAACCACCACCCATCATGACGCCCATGGAGAGATAGTTAAATAACAAATCAAGATTAAAGTCCTTTAGGAAAAAAAGGTCGCGAAAGGGATCTAGGTTATGCGGGTTTTTATTCATACAAGGGATCAGGGATAACTATTAATAAAGTTCATCATTGTATGCAATAATTCATTGTGGCTGTCCTCAAAGAATGGGCTGTGGCCGCAATCCTTCAGGCCAACAAAATGTTTTTGCGAAGATAATGTATGGTCAAATAATTCCCGTATTTTTTCAGGCGGGACCTGTTTATCCTGCCTCGGGGCCACGAAGAGCACCGGCTTGCTTAATCGTCGTACAAGGTCCAGGTTGTTTATGTTTTTTGTATAGGCGCAAATCTTTAAATTGATCCTTTCGGCCATGAATCCGCTTTGACGCGCTTTTTGAACGGCATTGGCTGTCACAAACAGATCATCGTATCGGGCCGGATTTTTTACATACCAGTCAGGCAGGGCCGCACATAAGGCATACATCGTTCCGAGCAAACGGATCAGCCAACGTTTGAAGAAAGGCAGGCTGTCGCCGCTTCTTTTTTGCGGGGCGATCAGGATACATGCTTTGATCAGATTCATATGGAGGGTCGATACAAGGGCGGCATGGGCCCCCAGGCTGTGGCCGGCAATAACATACTGACAGTTGGGATAGGAATTTTTGAAAGTATCCAGCACACAGCGGATATCGTTAAGAACGATTGGCTCGGACAAAAGGCCGCGGGTGCCTTCGCTTTGGCCATGACCGCTTAAATCAAAGGTGAGCGCCAGGATCCCTTGGTCGGCAAGCCGGCCGGGTATAGGTCCGAATTCGGCCTGGGAGGAGCCCAGCCCGTGCACGAAAAGAACAGCCTGTGCGGTCGGCTGATGCGGCGTATATTCAGTGACAAAGATCTTCTGGCCGTTGGCATTAATGAGTGTATGTTCGCTTGTATTCATTATTTCTGTATGTCCGGTAACCCCCGGCCCCCTGATATGAGCAGGATGGCCAGGTAATAGAGGATCCTGGCGTAATATCTGGGATTAAATATGATCTGGTCCAAGACGACGCAGCCCCATGTGCAGTGACATTTGCCCACCCCAATATGTTTGTCGCAAAAAGACTTCATTTGAGGGGATGCCAAAATATCTCGGATATTGTAGTTGGCCTCGCGCAGGTTGCCGATGCTTTCCCACAGGGGTTCGCACGGATAGACGTCGCCAATATCATCAATGACCAAGATACGTTCCCCGGCATGACAAACGCTGCCCATGTCCTGCTTCTTGATGATCTCGTCCAGGACTTCGTCACGGATTATTTTGATCGATCGGAATAAAAGGGAGTGGAGGTCCAGGCGGCTGCGTATGGGCATATGCAGGAGAATGGTGCGTGACATTTGATAGAATTCTTCATATGAGAGCGTGCTCATTTTATCCTGGATATTTTTATCCCCGTGCGGATAGGTTATCTGGAACCGGTCGAAGGAATATTTTTGAGCAAAGTCCTGGGCCAGCTGATACGTGGTCTGGCGGTTCGCCGGCTGATAAACCACGTTCATTTTTAACCTTAGATTTTTATATTGTTCCCTTAATTGATGGAGTTTGTTAATCGTCTGCATGCATCTGTCAAATATACCGTCGATCTTGCGTACCTTATCATGGATTTCTTTAGGCCCATCGATGGACATCTGGATCTCAAGGGCCAGAAACGGATTAGCCTCCAATATTTCGGCCGTCTGGGAGAGGATCGAGTCAGTAAAGAAACCATTGGTGGGGATGTCCACGATGCGGGTGTCGCATTCATCAACGAAGGTTTTGATGATGGATGCGATATCATTCCTTAAAAAGGGTTCTCCGCCGCACAGGGATAGCTTGCTGACCCGCCCGTATTGCCGTGCGATTTTTTTAATTTCATCAAGCGTCAGTTCTTTTTTTTTGCGCCCGGGATCATCGATCTGGCTTATGTAATGGCAGAAATCGCATCGGGCATTGCACCGGGATGTGACAAAAAAGATCAGATCCGGTGGCGTCTGGGGCTTGGTGAGGACGTGAATGATATTGCGGCAATAGGTCAGGCTATTTTTGAGCAAAGGTAAACCTCCGTTTTTTAACCGCCATCCAGGGATTTAATTTTTTGAAATGGCACAGGCCGTCGATCAAACCAAAAGTAAAACCGCTATACATGATGATGTGGGTGACCGGAAGACTTACCAGTAATCCCAGAAAGACAGGGGTATCCTTCAGATAAAGGCCGGCCGCCATCACAATGGCCAGGGCATAACCGATACCTAAAAAAGGGATCCAGGCACTTGCGCCAAAGATTATTATTAAAGCAAGGAAGATGTATGATGCCAAGACAAGTTTGATACTTAAAGAATCGAGATATAAGCAGGCATAAACCGGAAATACCTGGCCGATCACTTTGCGGGTTTCCCATTTATATGTAAAGAACGGCAGGAACATGGGCCGTATATCATGTTGGACCGTGAGGTCTTTGTACAGCATAAGGCGATGGCCCAATTTAGAGGCAATATAATTAAATTCCACATCATCCAGATAATGGGAGATCTCTTCGTTATAGCCGCCGACATGCTCACATACGGATCTATGCATAGCCACATTGCATAACGGCAGGTCATGGATGCTGACTTGCCGGCCTTGATCGGTATCAAGGGCCCTGTGGGAATGGAGCCCTTCGGTTAAGGGATTGGCTTGCAGGGCGGCTGCCAGTCTAAAGGGATAGTCGCTGCGTGCGTCTATGTTCGGCCCGCCGATAATATCATTAGGATTTTTTTGTAGATGCGTGATGATATTCATCAGCCAGTGGGGCCCAACGCGCACATCATCATCAATAAAACAGAGGATATCCCCAGAGCAGTTTTTGACCCCTTGATTACGGCGGACACTGGCAGACATCTGGCTTTCCTCAATATATTTTAAACGGGCATTATTGCAGGAGCTAAATGTTTCCGCGATCACGCCGACCAAAACGATTTCAAGCGAGATATCGCTGGCAAGCTCCTGAGCCGATAAGGCCTTGAGGCAGGCATCTAGGCTGCTCGAGGACCTTGTGACCGGGATGATCACAGAAATTGTTGGCAGGGGTTCATTCATATAGTTTGGGTGCCTTATTAATGATATTCACCGCTTGCTCGAGATCGAACCCGACTCGCTGGGCGTACCAGATCATGGATGGCCAGCGCGGCTGATTTTCCTCCTCGATCAAGGACAGGGCTTTGGCACGCGTCAGGGCACCATTTCTGATCTGCATACTTCGAAACGTGTCGAACTCACTAAAGCCGGCCATGACGTAATATATATAATTATAGAACGGAGCTGTCCCATCGCCAATACGCCAGGTGGTTTTTGTATCCTCGGCCAGCTCCCAGTCGTATTCCTCCCTGAGCGTTGTATTGATCTCTTCTTCATCCCAGGGGATATAATCATACAGATAGAGGTTGTCGTCCTTATATACATATGAGGCGTAGAAACCCATCAGGGTATCCAGCAGGCTGGCATTGATATAGGCCGGATTGATCATGAATTGTTTGGCATAGTATAATGCGAGCTGGATTTTGTCCTTGGCCGGCATGCCGGTTAAATTCCCCTTGCCCCATTGGGTCCCTTTCACGCCGCTGAACCCGGATTTGAACTTGGCCCGCTCATAGGGATTCCCTGAGCACATGATCGACAGCTGAAGGCCGTGCTGTTTTTTTAAATGACCGGAGTAATAGTAAAAAGGTTTATCCCCGGCCATCAACAGGGGGACGGTGCCCAGATCGGGTTTCCTCAGCCATGCCCCAATATTCAGTCTTATGTTACGCAGTTTGTGGCGGATACCCGCATCAATCAGGATATGTTCAACGCCCAGTTTGCCGCAGAGGCGTGATTGGTTGCGCCGCCCCAAATCGGTAATGACCCCCCAGTCATATGAATAGGCTAGGGGATTGAGGTGCAGGACCTTTTTGATATAATGCAGGCCAAAGGAACTATCCCGCCCGCCGCTGAAGGCGACCACGCAGTCATGCCTGTTATTGTTTTTTCTAAAAGGGGCGATTTCTTGTTCGAGCTCCCCGGCCCCTTTGATTTTTTTCGGTTGATAATTGTGGCAAAAATTGCATACACCATTTGAATCAAACTCAATAAAAGGAATCGTTGCGGGAAGAATGCATTTTGTACAGCGCTGGATGTTCAATCGGGAAGGGGCAACGGCTTTGGGAAAGCGCTCGGGGACATAACCCGGCAGGGACGGCGGCGTTTCATCATGTAAGGAGATATCATTGATCGGCAGGACCTGTTCTAGGGGGGATGCCGGCGACAACGGCCCTTGTTCCTGATGTAATGAAAGCGAAAATTGTGTTGTAGTCAAATCGTGCATATTGACGGTCATGCCGCAAAGGGCAGGCACTTGCTGGATAGGCGCCGTGGTATTCACAAAGGGCAGGCCTTTGAGTTTTTTAAGGAAGATTTCTTCTGAGGCAAACACGCCCAACCCCAGATCATCATCAAAAAGGGTATAGAGGGACCCGTTATTGGTGGTCAGGATAAGACGCGCGTCATTGTTGGTCATGATGGCCATGGAGGTCATCCCGTAAATGTGAGCATAGATTTGAGCCAGGGCCTTTTGAATCTGAAGGCCTTGTGAGCTCAGTTTTTCAAGCAGGGCCAGGAATATCTCCGTATCGACATGGAACCGCCTTTGGCAATCGTTGTGTTTTTGCCATAATTCTTGGTCATTGACGATGATCCCGTTATGCACAGCGACGGACTGTTCCTTTATTAGGGGTTGGTTGTCACAGTTAAGCCCTTTAAGTCCGTTGGTGGCCATACGGCAATGCCCCATGACCGTTAATGAGGAAGTGGGTTTGGTTGGATATATGTATTCCCTAAATAAATTTTTGAATTTGTTGGTATGTATGAACTGTCGCGCCGCCAGGGAGCTCTTATAGACGACAATACCTGGCGCCTGACGCAGGGCGAGACCGGTGGCGTCCTTGCCGCGGGATTCGGATAGGCGCAATAATCTTTCTGTCACAAGCCTGACTTGCTGATGCGATATGCCGGAATTCTCTTTGCGAATGACGCCGAAAATGCTACACATAGAATTTCCTTAAGGGGATGATGGTGTTATTCATTGTAGGACCGCTTGATCACTGCCGGAACACCTGCGGCCAGCGAGTAGGGAGGGATGTTTTGGGTGACAACGCTCCCGGCCGCGATAATGGCGCCGTCACCGATGGTTACGCCGGGCAGAATACTTGCGTGCGCACCGATATACACATAGTTGCCGATGGTAACCGGCTTTAAGGTGAAGGGGAGATATCCCCTGTCTTTGAGATGTTTTGGTCCGGAGGTGTGGGCCACGACGATGCTTTGATGGCTAATGCGCGTTCCTCTGCCGATAGTGATATATTCCGGGAAAGAATCGTCGATAATCGCAGTCCTGGATATATTGACATCTCGTCCCATCTTGACCCCTCGCAATTTATGGATAAAGGTGGCCACACAGTGCGGGCTCGCGCTGGCCACAATCGGTAGAAAGGTTTGGACCCATACAAATCTAATGATCAAAAGCCAGGGGCTCATACCACGCTCCTGGGCGCTGCGTTTTAATTTTTGCCAAGGCGATGGGTAGATATCATGCATGATCTTGAATTTTATTCATGTTTCTCTCTTCGCATGGAAGAGACCTGATCCGCCAGCAACCCAAAGAAAAAGATGATCAACGATGATATTAAGAACAGCAACGTGACTTGGCCAATGCCCTGGTTGTCTCGGTAAATCAGTTCGTATAGGCCATTACCGGCTCCGAGGCAGAACAACACCGTGGCCATAGGCAAGAACACGCTCAATGGCTTGAACAGGATGATGATCCTAAGCATCAGCAAGAGGGTTTTGAGCCCATCCTTAAGGGGATTAACGGTGCTGGTGCCGGTCCGTTTATTGACTGTTATAGGGATATATTTAACGATCCGTCCGGCCTTGATAAAGGCAAACGTAATGGTGGTCGTTAAAGAGAAATTAGTGGGGAGTAAATGGGCATACGTCAGGAATACATCCCGTTTGACAGCCCTCAATCCACTGTTGATGTCCGGGATCTTTTGATCCAAAACCAGGTTGGCCAGGAAATTCAGCAGGAATTTCCCCGGCCGGCGATGGGGCTGGGTATATGACTCTTTTGTGCGTGCGCCCACGACCATGTCACACTCGTTGATCTCGGCTATCAGGCGGCCGATATCATGGGGATCATGCTGGGTGTCGGCATCGAAGAAGACCAGGATATCAGCGCCGGTCGATCTGGCCCCGGTCTTTAACGCCGAGCCATAGCCGATATTGAGGGTATGGTCGATGACCTTAACGCCTGTTTTACGCGCCCTTGAAGACGTCTGGTCGCTGGACCCGTCATTGACAACGATAATTTCCGCTTCAGGGTACATTTTTTTGATATCGAGGATAACATCCTTGATGGAATGTTCTTCGTTATAGGCAGGAATGATGACAGCTGTTCTCATATGAACACTTGCGATGTTTTAATTAATTCTACGAGATTTATCGTAACATAATAGAAATACTGTTACAAATAGTTTATGGGAAAATAAAGCCATCAGGGCTTGATATTTATTACGGGGCATGGCTCAAGCGCCTGTTGTTATCCGGCCAGATGGTCGGCGCTTGTATAAAATCTGGCTTCCTTGAGCGGCGTCTTGCCTTTGGGCTTGCTGACGTTGATCAGCTGGTGATAACGCCAGGATATGGTCCCAAAGATAAAAGCGGCGGCGGCTTTTAGAAAATCACGGCGGTTCATTATTTTTTTGTTCTTCATAACTAACTCCAGATTCCCGGGACGGGTGTCCCGCAGTAGGCACATTTGCCATCCTTAATATGGTTCTCGAGGATCATATAGCCGCGACGGCGGATCAATAGTTTATTGTCATTCGGGCAGTAGGTATTGGCCTTTTGATGGTCCGGAACGTTGCCGACATAAACGAAATGCAGGCCTTCGCTTTTGGCGATCTCCCAGGCGGCATTCAGGCGGTTATGCGGGGTGGGCGGCAGGTTTTTTAATTGGTGCATGGGCCAAAACCTCGAGAAGTGGATCGGTGTCTCGGGTCCGGCATACTCCACGACCCATCGGCACATATCCCTGAAATCCCTGTCAGAATCATTCCAGGTCGGCACCACCAGGTTGGTCAGCTCAACCCACACACCCATTTTTTTCATTGTGATGATGGTTTCCATGACCGGCCGCATATGCATGGTCGTCAGTTTCATGTAGGTTTCATCCTTAATGGCTTTAAAGTCGATGTTGGCCGCATCAATATGGGGGCATATTTCTTTAAGGGGTTTTTGCTCAATGTATCCGGCCGTCACCATGACATTGCGCAATCCTTTTTGGTGGGCAAGCTTGGCGCTGTCATATGTATATTCATAAAAAATGATCGGTTCGCTGTACGTGTAGGCGATGCTTTTGCAGTTGCGTTTTAAGGCCTCGGCTACCACGGCCTCGGGCGGCAGATCATAATGGCTCAGCGCTTCGGGATTGCGCTGGGAGATCTGCCAGTTCTGGCAATACTTGCAGTGGCCGTTACACCCGGCGGTGGCCAAGGAGAAGGAGCCGCTGCCCGGCAGCATATGGAAGAGGGGTTTCTTTTCGATCGGATCAACATGGATCGAGCAGGGCTTCCCGTAAACCAGGGTTATGAGTTTGCCGTCCACATGCATGCGCGAACGGCAATCACCGCGTTGGCCTTCGCTTAAACGGCAATGGCGGGGACATAGTTCGCATTCGATGATCTTGGCCATTTATTTAACCTCTTTCCAGAAGCTGGCTTCTTTCATGCTCAAACCGGCATTTTCGATCTGCTTTTTGACACGCGATGGTGCCTGGGAATCATCGGGTTGAGGGGCCTTGAACAGGACGGCAAGGCTTTCTTTGATCGAGCGTGCAATAGCCTCGCTCGTGATGGTCGCCCCGGTTATGCCGTCAATGTCTTTGCCGACTTCCAGGTGCGACGAGGTCCCCAAAGAGATGAATTGTTGGACAAAGGCATTCAGATCATCGACATATTCATGGGTCTCGGCATGTTTTATGACCTTAAGGCCTTGAATGGTCCCTTGCAGATCAATACCCACCAAAATATTTATGGGGCCTGTAAATCCCTGTATGTCGGGGGCGGTTTCCTTGGTGAAAAAAAGCAACCCGATCTTTTCATCATTTGAATAGGCCCCATACACTGGTTTTTCAGTGTCCCGTTCAACACGTGTCAGGGCGGGGAATATTTCTTTGAACAGTTTTAGGTCTTGTGCCTGGCCTTTGCCGTGGGGTGGTCTTTCAGAGCAAAAAAGAATACCGCCGCAGAAAATCGTGACGATACAGAGGATCAGGATAAGGGATCTTTTGGCTTTCATGTTCATGGCTGGGCCTTGAGCTTTAAGTGTAATATTTTCAAGAATAACGTATTTAGGTCCGGCATGATGTAGGTGGTCGGATGGAACGCCACGTCCGGAAGCACGAAATTTTGTTCAACATAAGGCCTGTATTCTGTTTCTTTTTTTAACCGTTTGGCTGTATCAAAATTTATTGTTGCCTCTTTTTTTTGGCCCAGGGCGGCCCACGCATGCCCGAGGGCGTCATACATATCCGCATGGCGCAGGCCCATGTCATGCGCTTTGTTAAAAAAGCGCAGGGCCCTGTGATGATCGCCTGATTTTTGGAAGGCCTGGCCTAAAAAGTAGAAGGCAAAATCACGGTCGGGCAACAATTTATTGTCCAACAAGGGTAGGGCAATTTCAATGATCTTTTCAAAGTCTGCTTCTTTATAATAACATAAAAGGGCAAGTTTATAGCTGGAGGTATAAAACCGCATAAGCATATTCAGGCCGGCCGCATAAAAGAGTTTTTTTTCATCTTGATTCAGGGTGGAGGGGAATTCCCTTTCAACGGTTTTGATGACGGATTCGATATCCTGGGAAATGAATTTTTCAAAATAGCCGGCCGCTTTTTTATATTGGCGTATGCGCGCGTTTATGATGCCCAAATTATAGTACGTCCAGGTATAGCTTGGTGACGCATCCAGTGTCTTTGTGTAGGACTGAATGGCCTTGCGGTAGTCGCCGAGGTGATAATAGCAAAAGGCCATGATCTCATCGACCCGGCCTAGGCGTGGCATAATTTTATCCAGGACCTTGTAGAACCGCAAGGTGTAGGCCAGCTTGGTGCGGTTATATGGCTCGATCGCCTTGGTTAATGCTAAGGGGTAGTTGGCATAATTTTTAAGGGAATCCATTTGCATCATGTAGGCGGTGCGTCTATCCACGAGGGTAAAGAGGATAAGCCCGGCCAGCACATAATAAAGCAGTGAACTTTTGGCCACAATAGTTAAATATTTTAGTACGCGTTGCATAGGTTGTATTTGGTTTATCTGGGTTTCACCTTTAGCCGTATAAATGAGCTAATCAAGATAATGAAAAAGGCATTATAAAAAATGATCAAGAAAATATGTAAACAATATCGCCAGGGCGAATGATAACGCAAAAGAACAATGTTATCCCCGGCCTCGAGCCACAGCCCCTTAAAGGCGATATTGGCCCGGTATAAGGGGACGCGTTTTCCGTTGACAAAGGCTTGCCAATCCGGGGCAAAACTGTCGTTATAGACCAGGAATTTCCGTGAAGGGAAATTGGTTCGTAACCGGATATGATTAAGGTCGAATGAAAGGACCTCAAATGACTCTGAGCTTTGTGTGACATATTCAGCCTCGCGGGGTGCCTTGCCAACGGGAAGACATATGTTTTGGCCTCGGGGGGCATCGAATATATAGGCGGTATTCATGTTTTGATGCAGGCCCTTGACCACCGCCACCAGTTGGGATTCTGATGCATCGGCCAGTTCACAGCGATCATAAAGAATGAACTTATGCTGGACATAGGACTGCAGCTGACGATGGTCAATGTGGTTTTGCAGGGTGAACGACCAGGCTGTCCCAACGTAATGGTCCTCGTAGAACGCAAACCCCGAGGCATCCTGCATGACTTTTTTGGGCTTGGCAGCGCTGGCATAGCGGAGGTGACCATCTTCGTTCTTTAAGGGGCGTAAATAGGAAAATTGAGGATATTCCCGTCGGTATTCTTGAGGGGGGACATCGGCCGCTAGATTGCGGCTCAGGGTATAAAAGGCCTCGGTGGGCTGGATGACGATGACAAGGCCCAGACATGCAAAAAATAAACGGCGATCTTTAATAAAAAAACCGTTTATATAAAACGTTAAAAGGACGGCGGTAGCTAAAAGGGTGATGTAGACGCTTAAGCTGATATTCTCGAATTGGTAGTTCAGGAAAAAAGCGCCGGCAGAGAGCATCCCCCAGAGGAGAAGGACTATGAATAATTTAAGGATGCCTGTGGCTTTATGAGCCAGGAACAAACGCAGCTGTTCGACGCTAAACAGCACGATTAGCGGGATGGTGGCATAAAAGAAGGCAGATATATTGCGAAAGAGCTGGAAAAAGAAAACATTATGATAAAGAAAGGTATGCACGGGCGTAAGTTTCCCGAGGCTGATCATCAGAAGCAGCAGGGTCGAGGACAGCAGGATGAAAAGCCGTTTATTAAAGGCGTTGGCCACGGAGATGAGGATGAAGACAAAGACTATGATGGGTATAAAGAAATACACGGATTTGGTCATATAGGCGTGGCTGAGAAATGAAAAGAGGTCCTCGATTTGAAAGGAGCCGACCCCGCCTAGATTGATCATTCTAAGTCCGACGGTGGCGGGGTGATCGCTGATGGCCCCTTCGTGACGGAATGGGCTGTAGATGGTTTGGTTATCGCTGTTTTGGGATAACCACATGATCCCCGGCACCAGGGCGAGGCCGAGTGCCAGGAGGCAAAGCAATGTGATGGCCTTGTTCCCTTTAAGGGTTTGCCAACAACTGATGCTGACGGGTTTGATGTTTTTGATATATAAGGGAAACGAAAACAGGGCTGTGGTTATCACAAGGGTCAGGGAGTAAAAGGGCAAATAGGTGATGGCCATGATCATCAAGGTAAACGTCAAGCCCATCAGGTCCTGTTTCCTTTGGTTTTGGACAAGGCTTAAGAGAAAATAAAAGAACCATCCGGTCGGGCAGTTGATCAGGGCCAGGACCGGATCGGTGAATAACAGGACGCCCAATGAGGAGAACAGGACCATGATGTAGGCCATGAAGGCCAGCCCTGTTCTTTTAAAAAGCAGTTTTGCCAAAAGATAAAAGCCTGAGAGGCCAATGAAATAAAAGAGGCTAAGGAAAAGGCCGTAGCTGTATTTGAACGGGATACCCAGAATATTAAGAAGGGCAATGATGTAGATCAGGGGGTTGTATTCGCCGAAGAACCTGACATCGAAGTTGTCCGGCATACCCCAAAAGGCAAAGGGGTTCCATAAGGGATAGACTCCCCGGCTGATATTATCAACAAAATATTTTATCTTAAAAAAATTGGCCTGCGCATCGGGGGAGGCGCCGGATTCAGCCAGCAAGAGGTCTTTAAACAGAAAGGCCCATACAAGAAAAGGGATCAGGAGTAAGAGGATCTCCTTTAGGGGCAAGCAAAATTCTTTATGATGTTTAGTAAGCATGTGTGCTTAGATTATACGGTTGTTTCTCCCCATTTTCAAGGGGCCATCCTAGAAATCACAGGAGGGGATGTGCCCGGTATTGGATGCCTTAAGGGCGGGATGCATTCTGTCCTTTCGGTTCTTGACAATGCGTGTTTTGCGCAGTAAATTCGAAGACAAGGGACGTTTTTCCACAAGAAATGAATTAAAGATCGAATGAGTTTTTTTACAATTATTAATTGTATAGATGGCCGCACGCAGCTGCCGGTGATTGAATACCTGCAACAACGGTACCGGGTGGACTACGTGGATTCTGTGACCGAAGCCGGTCCGAATTTGATCTTATTTGAAAGCAGGGATCAGACCCTTGTTGAATCTATCCTCAGGCGCGTGGCGATCTCGATTGACAAGCATCGATCCTTGGGTATCGCCGTCGTCGGTCATCATGATTGTGCCGGGAATCCATCTCCCTTTGAAAAACAGCAGGAGCATACGCACAAGGCGGTGCGTTTTTTGCGCGACCGCTTCAGCGGTGTGGAGGTCATTGGCCTGTGGGTTGATCGCAATGGGGACGTTCATGAAAGTCCATGTCCCTAGATTTTTATGCATGTGAGGCAATAGGCGTCATTATCTCAAGGGGGTGTCCGAATGAATTCTGATGTGGCGATCGAAGTTTGTTACGTTATTCTGTTCCTTCCCAGCTTGATCCTTCTTGTGGTGTCGTTGTTCCTGACGAAAAAGGCCTGGCAGAAAGCCGTCAGCATCTTTCTTTTGATCCACATTATTGCCGGCATCACGAATGCTTATTTTTACACGACAGGTTCCTTTGATCAGATTAATTCCTTGGATAAAACGCCTTTGGTTTGGCAGTACAGCCTTTTTGTTCTCTTGGGTACAAACGCCTTTACCTTCATTGTGCTCTGTTATTTGGTTTTCTTGGGATATAAAAGATTAAAGCCCGAGGGAACATAAATCCCCCACGACTTGTCTGCCGGGATCAATGATTAAATCAGGAATTATTGGATGCGGGGTTTGCCAGAGTGTGGTACACTGCCAATAAATGGTTTTTGTGGAGGGCTGTCTATGAACAAACTATATCACGTTGCCAAGGCGGACACATGGACGTTAAAGTATTATATTGTGCACGGGCTTTTTTTCCTGCTCTACGGTTTTGTTAAATATCTGCCGTTCCCCTTTATGAACCAGGTCCGTTTTTTGGTGATCCGTTTATTTGCCCCAAACATTCATGCGTCCCACATTTGGGACGGCGTTTTCATCTGGTTCCCCTGGCGGGTTCGGATGGGGCGTAACTCTACCCTCAGGCAGGGTGTGATCGTCGACGGTTTTGGCGGGGTGGATATAGGGGATAATGTCCGCATCGCCTCCTATGTTTCTATCAATACATCCGATCATGACTATGCGAAGGCGCATGTGCCGATAGCCGAACAGGGATATATCTGCGGTAAGGTTGTGATCGAGGACGATGTTTGGATCGGGGTGGGTGCCAATATTCAAAAAGGTGTTACGATCGGCAAGGGGGCTGTTGTCGGGGCGCACTCCGTTGTCATGAATGATGTGCCCCCGTATACCGTGGTCGCTGGAAATCCGGCCCAAATCATTCGTAAGCGGCAATAATTTTTATGAAGATGGCCAACGTAGAATTATTTCGAAAAGCGTTGTTGATACGACGCGTTGAAGAGACGTTGCTTGAATTATTTTCCCTGGGCAAGCTTAACGGTACGGTCCATACCTGCGTGGGGCAGGAGTTTTCGGCGCTCGCCTTTGCCGGTCAGCTGGGCGCTGATGATTTTATTTTTTCGGGCCATAGGTGTCACGGCCACTTTATTGCACGTAGTGGTGATTGGCGTGCGCTTTTGGCTGAACTCATGGGCAAGAGAAGCGGGGTCTGTGCCGGTATCGGGGGCAGCCAGCATTTGTGCCACCAAGATTTTTTCTCCAACGGCATCCAGGGGGGGATCATGCCTGTGGCGGCCGGGCTGGCCTTAAGCCGTAAGAAAAGGCGGCCGGGCGAGATAGGCGTGGTTTTTATCGGAGATGGGACCCTCGGCGAGGGCGTTGTGTACGAAACGTTAAATATCGTTGCCAAATGGCAGATCCCGCTGTTGATTGTATGCGAGGATAATGGTTATGCCCAGTCCACGTCCAGCGAGCTTACCTTGGCCGGTGAGGTGAGACAGCGTGCCGAGGCCTTCGGCATACGCACGGCCCAAAGTGATACCTGGCAGCCGCAACGCTTGATCCAGCAGGCCCGGGATTCCATTGATTGTGTCAGACGTAGCGGCTCGCCCCTGTTTCATCATGTCAAGACATATCGTTTAAAGGGCCACTCCAAGGGGGATGATACGCGTCCCCAAGAGGAGGTGGATTCCTATCTGCAAAAAGATCCGCTTTATTGTTTTTCCCAAAAAGAGCCCGAGGCCTATGATTCATTTTTAACTGAGATCGATAATGAAATTAACCAGGCCCTTGCGGATCTGGAAAAAGAGCCGCCCTTGGCGCTTGATGAATATTATAAGGGACCGTCTTCCATGGCACACATTCGATGGACACCACTCAAAGGATTTTCCAGACGGCAGGTGGAGGCGATCAATCAATATTTTAAAGAGGCCTTAAAGGAAGATGCGAACAAGATCTTTATGGGTGAAGATGTGCTTATGCCATACGGCGGGGCCTTTAAGGTTGCTGGCGGTTTGTCCGACGCATATCCCGAGCAGGTCGTGACCACACCCGTGAGCGAGGCCGCGATGGTGGGTATTGCCAATGGATTGGCGTTGGGGGGCATGCGGCCTTATCTTGAGATCATGTTTGGCGATTTTATGATGTTATGCATGGATCAATTGGTGAACCAGGCCTCGAAATTTTATCATATTTATAACCGTCAGGTGAGATGTCCGGTGGTTGTGCGCACCCCGATGGGGGCGCGGCGCGGTTACGGCCCGACCCATTCGCAGACGCTGGATAAATTCTTGATCGGTATGGATAATGTGACGACACTGGCCTTGAATATCCTCATCGATCCCATCGAAGTCTACAGGGCCGTTGAGGCCGAAGAGCATCCGGTGGTGGTCATCGAGAACAAGACTGATTATGAGAAAAAGGGATGGCAGGGGCCGTTGCTTAATATGGTATGTGAGCGATCCTCGCACCGATATCCCGTTGTGCGCATTTCCCCTGCCCAAAGCGAACCGACGGTCACATTGGTCACGCATGGCGGCATGACCTCCATTGTCCTTGATGCGCTAGAAGATATTTTTGCCAGGCTTGACTTAAAACCCCAGGTCTTTGTCCTGACACAAATTTCCCCCTTGGACTGCACGGTTATAGCTGATTCCGTACACAGGACCGGCAAGCTGTTTGTCATTGAGGAGGGCAGTGCCGTCGGGGGTATCGGCAGTGAGGTCATCGCCGGCGTCGCCGAATCCTGCCGCCTACCCTTTATCGCGAAACGGATCGCCTCTCTGCCGGTCCCGGTTCCAGCGGCCAAGGAGCTTGAGGATGAGGTCCTGGTGACCAAGGATACAATCATCCGTACAATACAGGAGACATGTACATGAAAGTGTTACAAGAGATACGCGCCCTGCAGGAAGGTTCTGTTTCACGGACGGTAACGGTGGTCGAGGTATGCATGATGCATGGGGCCAAGGTGAAAGGCGGGGATACGGTGATCGAGCTGGAGACATCAAAATGCACCTTTACCATTGATGCCAGGGAAAGCGGATATATTGAGTATTTTTGCCGGAAAGGGGATGAGGTCGCTATCGGCGAGGTGATCGCGCGCATAACGGACGTGGCGCCGCCCAACCCTAGGGCCGTGCCGGGTCCTGGGTCACAGGCCAGGGCCAAGACACCCGCTCAAAAAGGCCCGGTCTTTTCCGAAAAGGCCCAGGAACTTATGAAGAAAAACGGCATAAGCGCATCCGTGTTTGCGGATAAGGATTTTGTGGACGGAGCGGATGTGCAGGCATATATCAACGGCAAGAAAGGATCCCCGCCACACCCCTTGGGTCGCGACGACGAAACGTTTCACCTGAAGGCCCAAAGCGGGTGGGTTGAGCTCAAGAAACATAGCGCCGCCAAAAAAGAGGAGATCGCCAATTTAAGTATCATCCACAAGGGCGGGTTAAGCTCGACGATCAACGTGGTGGTGGAGATGGAAGGCATCCATGAGGCGGTCAACAACAATTTGACATACTTTAAGGATTCGATCCTGCCGCTGGTTGTTTATGAGAGTGCACGGTTGTTGAAAAAATATCCGGCCTTCAACGCCTTTAATTATAAGGATGGGGTGGCCTATTATAAAGATGTGCATATCGGTGTTGCGGTGGATATCGACAAGAGCTTAAAGGTTGTGAGCGTCAGGGATCCCGACAAGATGACTATCGCCCAGGTGGAAGAGGCCCTCTACGACTTGGTGAACCGCTATATGGATAACAAGCTTGAGATCAGCGATTTGATCGATACGACCTTTACGATTGCGGATCTTTCCGTCCACGGGGCTCATTCCTTTGTGCCGCTTATCAACGCGCATCAATCCGCGATCCTCGGCATTGCCGCCGTTGACAAACGTTTGATGCGGTGTGTCTTGACCTTGACGTTCGACCATCGTGTGTCGTGTGGCAAGGAGGCCAGTTGGTTTTTGTGTGAGCTTAAAGAGCGTTTGGAAAGTTTTGCCCAGTGTCAGAAAGACACAAGCCAAAGGCCCCAGGGAGAGAAGGCGGGCATCCGATGCCAACGCTGCCTGAAAAGTTTGGCCGAAGACGCCGAGCTCAACGGCGGCGGGCTTCTTAAGGTCGTGGACCACGACGGGAAGGAAACCTATATGTGCCGGGGATGTTTTTTAGGGTGGTGATATGGAGAGGATCGAATCCGCACAAAAGATCGTCGCTCAATTCCTCAGGCAGGAGCCGGGGGCCATTCGGGATGAGACCGTCATCGACCGCCGAGCTCTGGCCGGATCGGTGCTGGTCCATCGCATGTTCGCCAGCCTTCAGAAGGCCGGTATTCACGTGGCGGACCGCTCTGATATCCATACTTTCGGCGACCTGAAGCGTTACCTGAGCGGTATCCCACCGGCCGTGGTCCAGGACAGCGACGGGAAAGACGAACCTCCACGCCAGGGCCAGGATGGCGTGGCCCTGGGGGTTGATATCGAGGTCGTCACCAACTTGCCCTCGGCCGATGATTTTCGAGATGAACCTTTCTATACCCAAAATTTTTCACCCCGCGAGATCGCCCACTGCCTCATGCAGGCTGAACCGATCGTGAGCTTCGCCGGTAAGTTCGCGGCCAAAGAGGCGATCATCAAGGCGGATAACTCCTTGCAGAAAACGCCTTTTAATCATCTGGAAATATTGAATGACGCCAGGGGCAAGCCCTATTACAGGGATTTTGTTCTCTCGATTTCACATACGCCTCAATATGCTGTTGCTGTTGCGGTCAAAGGGACAGCCGGCCAGGGGCGGCCGTCCGTCATGATGAGGCCAACCCGGGCCCCTTTATGGCTGGTTGCCGTGACGCTGGGCTTATCTCTTGTAGCGTTGCTTGTTTTTCTTTTTGCCCTGGCATGAGCTTGGGGAGCGGTTAAATAATTTAGTTTCACCGGCAATAATTATTGGTTCTTAAAAACATATCTTAAGATATGCCGTTTTATTCCGTCATTATCCCTACCTACAACCGCAAGGAATACTTGGGAAAGGCGCTCGAGAGTGTCCTGGGCCAGACGTTCGTCGATCATGAATTGATTATCATTGATGACGGCTCAACGGACGGCACGGCTGAGTTCATCACCCAATATAAAGATCCCCGCATCCACTATTTTTTTCAGAAACACCGCGGGGTGGCTTGTGCCCGCAATCGAGGGGTAGCCGCTGCTGGCGGTAGCTATATCGCTTTTCTGGATTCTGATGACTGGTGGCTTAAGGATAAACTGGATAAGTTTTATCAAGCCATCAAGGCCGCCCCTGAGTATAAAATTTTTCATTCCGAGGAACGCTGGTACCGGCAGGGAAGGATCGTCCGTCCCAAAAAGAAACATCAAAAACCTGATGGATATGTTTACTGCCGGGCCTTGGCGATCTGCTGTGTCAGCATCTCCACCGCCGTTATCCACAGGGATGTCTTTGATAAAGTCGGCCTTTTTGATGAGACTTTTGAGGCGTGTGAAGATTATGATTTCTGGTTGCGCGCCACGTATCATTTTCCGGTTAAGCTGATCCGTGAATATTTAACCGAAAAAGAAGGGGGGCGGCCGGATGAGCTCTCGCAGTCGGTCTGGGGCCTGGACCGGTTTCGCATCAAGGCCTTGGCCAAAATGCTTGCCTCAGGACACCTGAGCCGGGATGATTATATGGTGACCTTGGGTGAACTTAAGAAGAAGGCCGGTGTTTTTATCCGCGGGGCCCAGAAAAGGGATAAGCTTAAACAAGCCGAGTTTTATAAAAATCTGGTTGAAAAACATTCTCGTTGGCAGGAATGATCATAAGCGGATAATACTGTATTCAATCTTCCTTATATTTAATATTTTTATTAAAACTTATATTTAAATATGTTAATATGACATTTAGTTATTATTAAAAAAGGGTATGGTTTAATTTCGTCCACCAATTTAAGGGAGAAAAATATGAGATGGAAATGGGTTGTGGTTGGTTTATTGTGCCTGGCCTTGGCAATGACGCCGATTAAACTACTGCATGCCAAGGTGTACTCATTCACGGAACTGGGTGAGATGTATAATCGTGCCGTTTCCGATTATAATGAAGCGATCGCCACCTGCAACGGCGCCTTGAGGGATTCGGCCTGGAGACAGATGGATAAGGTATTAAGGGAGATAAGAAAAAAGAAAGACGCCCGCAATGCCGAGTACCAACGGATGGCCCGTAATTTGATCGGGATATATCAGGAATTGACCCGTTTTTTTGATACGCCCAGCGATGCCGCCGCCTTTGGCAAGACTATCGCCGAGGTCGTGATCGGCGAGATCCCTTTGGTGGGAGCGGCGTATACCATTAGCAACAATTTATACAGCCATGCCAGTGATGTTGTTGACAGCCAGGAAGGCCAGGAGATCCTGGAGCGTGCCCGGCAGCAGGCGGATGAGATGGATTATGTGGCCAAGGAGTATAAAAAGCACCAGGACCTCGGGATTGAGGTTGAGAACCGCAAGGCCGAGCTTGATGCCCGTTTCCGCGAGCATTGCCGCGGCAAGGATCTCGGGACTTGGCGCTATGAGGATCTGGGCCCGGGCACGGCCGATCAGTCCGGCGTGTGCGACGTGGATTATTCCGGGAATAATCAGGCCACCGGCGAGGTGTTTACCGGACGGGCGCGTAACAACACCGGGGAGAGCCAGAATTTGCGTTACCCCCCAGGCACGATCTTGCAGCCTTTGGACAGCGGGGAGGATTTTCAACGGATGATCATTGTCGAGGGCCCTCTTGTTCCCTTGGGGCCGGGCGAGTATCGTGAATTCCCTCTGGGCGGTTTCTGCCTGGATCCGTCCTCGTTCCCGCCGCCGCCGGTGGGTCCGGAATCACCCAGCTGGTTCCCGGGCGAGATCCCAACGATCGTTCCGACGGGAGTGCCGTATAATACGTTTAACAGGGAATTCTCAAGGATCCACACTTTCCCGGAATTGATCGATCAATTCTTAAGTGAAGGGCTTATCCCGCCAACGGGGTTGCCACCGGGTATGGAGGGGCAAACCATGACGCAGTGGTATGCTTGGAATATCATTAATAATTTCGGGCCGGAAGATGGCCAGCGAAAGATCGAGGAGCAGGTTGAAGAGTCAGGCGGCTCGCAAACGCCCCAGCAGATTGAGCAACTGAACGAAAATATATGGACCGGGATAGATCTTACGAAAAAAAGAGTCCGGCAGGGACCTTAAAATAGGGAGGGAACAAATGATACGAAGAATATATCCATATATGATCATCTTGGTGTTATTGGCCGTGATCCTTGCTTTAGGCCCGGGTTCAGTTGTTTGGGCCCAGGCTCCTAAGGAAGAGGGGGATCCGGTTAAAGAACTCAAGGATGATATTGCCATGTACCTATTAACCAGCCGTATCCTCAAAAAGTATGAAAGCGAGGAGCTGGCATGGCTGCTTGTGGAACTGGAAGGCCAGACCAGGGATATTGAGATCTTAAAAACGGTTTCCTTAGGTGTGACCGAAAAGGTCGTCAAGGACAGGGGGAATATGCTTTTTCTGTTAAGGGATCTGGAGACACTGTATAAAGAGAAGTATTCCAGCAGGCTGGTGAAGATCAGTGAGGATGATCTTTCTTCCTGCTGGAACGGGATCAAGGCGCTGGTCAAGGACATGAAAAAGCAGCGGCCCAAGTTCAATAAGCCGGATGAACGATTAAATGCAGATGATTACATCATGATCATGAACAAGAACGCGGTGTTTTTGACGGGCCAAGGCAAGGTGAGGACGATCGCTGATGTCTGGAATTCATTTGAGGTCAACCTAAGCGGGGTTTATGCCGCATGGAACAAACGCTACACCCGTCTGCTGGGCAAGGTCCAAGACAATCCGGACAGTCAGCCCGAAGAGATCTTAACTGATGATGAGGTGAAATTCCTCAAGGTTTTCGGCCGGGTGGACTGGTATTACCGCCGCCTGACCGGCACCTTGGGACAATAATAATTAGGGACAGGTACATATTAAAATATGTAAAATATGTACCTGTCCCTAATTAGGAGATCCATATAAAAAAGGAGGGGAGATGACACCTGTTGACATTATTGCCTTGATTTTTGTGACCATGGCCATCATTAAGCTGATCATTATCAGTGTGGAACCCGCATCCTGGCGGCAGGTCGTTAAGAAAATATACGCCAAACCTGTCTATACCAAGATCTTCTCGCTTTGTGCGGCGGTTATTATTCTTTATTTTCTGCTTCAGGAATTGACGATCATTCAGATTTTTGCCAGCATGACGTTTATGATGGCATTGATGATGATCCAGTTCGCCGGGCTGGGCAAGGAAGTTGTTGAGCTGACGGATAAGTTCTTAAAAAACCGCCGGATCTTCAAGAAGATCTGGCTGTCCCTGACGATTTGGATGGCGCTGATGCTTTGGGTCCTTTATGAGATCCTGACCTGAAAGGCAGAAGGCAGGGACGTCCTATACTATAGTTGTTGATTTATTGTGCTTTTGGATGTAAAATCCTTTTTCATTATTTCGATATATAATTTAGGGAATTGTTATGATCAAAAAAGTACTGGCACTCATCTTTCTGGCTGTTGCCTGCGGACTGGGATGCCTGCAGATGGGCATGAGCCCCAAGCAGGCGCTGATTGTCTTTATATTTTCTATGTCCATATTCGGGTCCCTGTTCTTTTGGGACGTTAAGCTAAGTTTTGCCTTTTTGGGCAGCGGGATGTTCTTGATGATCCGGGCGGTCAACCTGGCGGATTTCATCCGTTTCGCCTCGCTGGACGTTGTTATCTTTTTGGTCTCGATGATGATCATCGTCGGCATGATGAAGGAGGCCGGGTTCTTCGCCTGGCTGATCACCTTGTTGTTGCGGGTTAAGAACCTGGACGGCCAAAAGCTTTTTATTATTGTCATGATCATCTCGGCCATTTTCTCGGCCTTGATGGGTGAGGTCACCTCGATCATTGTCATGATCACCACCCTGTTGGAGATATGTTATCTTTTAGAAATTTCTCCCATCCCGCTTATTATTTCCTCGGTCATGGCGACCAATATCGGCTCGGCGTCCACCGTTTTGGGCAATCCGGTTGGTGTGCTGATCGCCGCCAGAAGCGGCCTGTCCTTTGAGGATTTCATCACCCACGCCCTGCCGGTATCCATGATCATCTTGATCGCGACCATTGCCTTTTTATCCTTTTGGTACCGCGAGTATATCCGGGATATAACGGAAAAATTAAAGATCTATGAGGAGGATAAATGGTTCCTGAAGCTCATCTCCCTGCCGCCGGATTTCCGCACCAAGGTCAGCATTGCCATTTTTCTGGTCACCATCCTGCTTATTTCCCTGCATAAGCGCGTTGAGTTGCTGATGGGCCTTGGCGAGAACACCATGCTGATCATGTTCCCCGTTATCGCGGCCGGGATCGTTATGCTGTACCGCCATGATAAGGCCCGGATTTATGTGGAAAAAGAGGTTGAGTGGAATTCGCTCTTGTTCTTTTTGTTCCTGTTCGCCCAGGCCGGGGTGATCCATGCCTCCGGGGTCGGGGGGTTTTTTGCGCGCAAGATCATGACCACGGTCGGTAATCACCCGGCCGTGCTCTCGGGCATTATTTTATTTTCCAGCGGCATTCTCTCCAGTATGCTGGATAATGTCGTTGCGGTCGCTTCGTATGTGCCGATCATCAATAATATCTCGGTCATCCAGGGCGACGGCAACCTCATGTGGTGGGCCTTGTTATTCGGCGCCTGTTTCGGGGGCAACATAACCATGATCGGCTCGACGGCCAATATTGTGGCGTTGGGTATCCTGGAAAAGAAGCTCAATAAAAAGATCGGATTTTTCCAATGGCTCAGGAAAGGCCTGGTCATTGGCATGATGAGCATGGGGCTGGCGTTTTTATTTTTAACGATACCTTTTCTATTCATAAAGTGATCATTTAAGATGATATTTGGATATATCGATCCTGGAACAGGTATGACGGTCACAAGTGTCGGCGGCCTCTTGATCCTTTTTTTATCGGGGTTCTTTGGCGTTATTTTGATATTTTTTAAACGGATCGGAAATTTTTTCAAAAAACACATAAAACCGGTTATAATTATCCTGGTCCTGTTGGGGCTTGGGGTAGTAACCTTTTTTATTTATCAAGGGATGCAGACTTCTGACTTTAATAAAAGAGTGGTGATCCTTGGCTACGACGGTTTAAGCCCGCGCATCATCGAGCCGTTGATGGCCCAGGGGAAATTGCCTAATTTCCAGAAACTCTCAGCGCAGGGGAGTTATGTGCATCTGGGCACCACCAATCCGCCGCAGTCGCCGGTGGCCTGGACAGGCTTCTCGACCGGCCAGAATCCCGGCAAGAACGGTATCTTCGATTTTATCATCCGCAATCCCGAGTCCTACGAGATTTCCCTGTGCCTTTCCAAGATCGAGGGGGGGCAACCCAAGACGGTTATCCAGACAAAACGGTTCTGGCAGTACACGTCCCAGAAAAGGGTCCCTGCCGTCATCGTGGCCTGTCCGGAAACATTCCCGCCCGATAAGATCCACGGCCGCATGCTCTCGGGCATGGGCGTGCCGGACATCCTCGGCACCGAAGGCACGTTTTCATTCTATACGACCGCGCCCGAGGACAACAAGGAGACGACCGGCGGTAAGGTGTTTCACCTAAAGAAATCCAATATGATAATAACGGATCTGCTCGGCCCCAAGGTTAAAGGGATCAAGGGCGAGGCCGAGCATTCCAAAGTGGCCATGAAGATCACATTGCGAAGCGCCGATGAGGTTGCCATCGAATTCCAAAAGAAAAAGGTCGTTTTAAGCCCGGGGCAGTGGAGCGACTGGCAGCAGGTTGTCTTTAATTTGGGGTTCATGAAAAAGTCGGTGGGGATCTTCAAGTTTTATCTGGTAGCCGGCGACCCCCACCTTAAATTATATGTCACGCCGATCAATATGGACCCCCGCGCACCGTATTTTAATATTTCTTACCCCAAATCGTACAGCAAGGAACTGGCCGACAAGGTCGGTTTGTACCGCACCCAGGGCATGCCGTTCGACACCTGGGCCTTGAACGAGAAGCGCATTGACGAAAAGGTCTTTATGGACAATGTCAATGCGATCATCGCGGACAAGAAGGCCATGCTGGATCTGGAGCTGGGTCGGGCGGACAAGGGGATCCTTTATGTTTATTTTGAGTCGCCGGATATTATCCAGCATATGTTCTGGCGCTATATGGACCCGCAGCACCCCTTATATGAGCCGGATGCCCCGCAGGAATATAAAGAGATGATCCATAACTGGTATATCCGCCTGGACGGGATCCTGGGCGAGGTTATGGCAAAGATCGGCGAGGATGATATCCTGATGGTCCTCTCGGACCACGGGTTTGATACCTTCCGCCGTGCGGCGCACCTGAATTCCTGGCTCAGGGATTATGGCTATCTGGAATTGAAAGACCCCTCGGCCTTAAGCGGCCAGCCGCTATTGAGCGGGATCGACTGGTCTAAGACCAAGGCCTATGCCCTGGGATTCAATGCCCTGTACCTGAACCTTAAGGGCCGTGAGCGCGACGGCATTGTCAATCCAGGCCAGGAGGCGCAGCAATTGAAGGAGGAATTGGCCCGCAAGCTCGAGCAGTGGGTGGACAAGAAATATGACCAGCGTGTCATCAACAAGGTGTATACGCGCGAAGAGGTCTTCTGGGGCGATCAGGTCGAGAAAATGCCGGATCTGCTGGTGGGGTATAATATCGGTTACCGCGCCTCCTGGCAGACCGCCCTGGGTGATGTGCCCAAAGAGTTGATCGAGGATAATTTAAAGAAATGGTCTGGCACGCACTTGATCGACTCGGCCATCATCAAGGGCATCTTTTTTACCAACCAGAAAGTCACCAAGGACAATCCCTCCATTCTGGATATGGCGCCGACGGTCCTTAAGATCGTGGGCTTCACGCCCGACGAGATTAAGGACATGGATTTCGACGGTGCGGCGTTGTGGTAAAATTAGGGCTCTGTTCCCTTTTTGAACCTATATGAAAAACCGTTTTCTTAAAACACCTTCCTGGATACACTCTGAAATCTTCTGGCTAGTCTTGATATCCGTTTTGGTTTATTGGCCTGTTTTCCTGATCCAATACACCATGCACGGCGATCCGACCTTGGTCGCGGCCGATTTTACGGCCGGACGACTCCAGGCTGAAACTGTGGCGAATATCGTGTTAGGCCGGGCGTTTCTCGCCATCGGGCAGAACGCGCTGGGCTGTTTGGTTCATCGGACCGCAGACTTGGGCTTTTACCGGTTTTTGTTCTGGATGTTCCTGATGAGTTCGATCATTTTGTTTTTACGGTTTCTCAGGTGCCGGTATGGGTTAAGCCCATTCTGGCTTTTTTTTATCGGGGCCGCGATCATGTTGGCTCCCGCCAGTCAACTATGTTTTATGTACCTGATGGTCGGTTGCCAATGCGCTTTTGGTATATTCCCGGCCGCGGTTTCGTACGTGTTGCTGGACAAGTATTGGCCCGTCAGGGGCTCGCCATTAACGGGAGAATTGCCACATAAAGGTTGGGGAGGGATCATCGGACTAGTCATATCCGGTCTGCTTTTTATCGTTTCCCTCTTCGTTTATCAGCCCAACGCGATGATTGTTTCTATATTTCCGCTGGCGGCAGTACTGTTTAAGGAGTTTGAGGGATGGCGCCAGACGCGCAAGATCGTTGTGAGGGATGTTTGTTTTTATGGCGCGTTGATGATTGTATACCTGGTGTTGTTATTGAAGATGAACATGGTGATTTTCGGTGGGCTTATACCCCAGGGCACGGTTATCCCGAGTTTTACCGGCTCTTATGAGACTGCAGTTGAGTTCAATCCCCATATTAAGGTTAAATTATTACTGGGGATCATCCGGATTTCCTGGTTGGGCGCGTGGCCGCTGGCCTTCAGAGGCGCTGGGGGGTGGGTACCGGCCCTGGTCTTGATCGCGGCCGCTGGGATCTCTGCCTTGGATCGGCGGGGGAAAAACCCGAGAACAGACATCCGCAGGAAAAACGCCACTTGGTTGGTTCAGGCCCTCTTGGCCGGGGCGATATTGTTCCTTTTTGCGATTGCGCCATCCTTTATGGCCAAAGGGTGCATCGGGCCCAGGGGGTACCGGATGTTGCTTGTCCCGGCTTGTTTTATCCAGCTGTTTTATGCTGGTCTGCTTTATTATCTGATGAGAAGTATTGTGGGCCCTAAGGCATTGTTCTTTGTGAAAGGATGCCTGATCGCCTATATAATAGCTATGGCTGCCCTTGCGGCCTGGAATGTCAAATTTTGCGCGGATAAGTTCAATAAACAACTCCGGTTTGCTTGGGAGAAAACCTTGGCGGCCGGGCCAAAGACGCAAAGCGTGCAGTTCATCTTGCCGCAGGAAGATCCTGACATAAAAGAATTCGGCCCCAATCTGCCGTATGAGTTCAACGGCGCGTTCAGCGTTGATTATTTCATTCATGAGGTCAGGGCCCAGCAAGGATTGCCTAAGCTACCGGTTAATTTTGACTTGGATGATCTTGTTTTTTATGATGAACATACCTTGATCATTGACGCTTACCAGCAGTTCCCGATGGAAGGGTATAAAGGGCCGGCCAGGAAACCCCGCGTCAAGTTGTCCTCTTCAGGATTGCCCGGGCAGGATGTCGGGATAGCCCGGCAAAGTGATTATTTTGTATTCAGTCAGCCGGCCAGAGGGGCGCGCCAGCCTTTTTGGTTGGCCTTTCCAACGGCTGAAGGGGAGCCCTGGTTTCAACTGGAATTCGAGGACGCTCCCGCAAGGCTGGCGGGATTTATATTCGGGCTTTATTCCAAAGTTTCTTTTAGCACCGCACCGGTCATTTTGCGGGTGCAGGCTTCCGAAAACGGGGAAAATTGGGTTTCATGGCCGATTTCGGAGATAACCCAAGATGACAAGGATCCCAATCTGAAGGCCTTCATTACGACCCGCCGCCCGGCACAGTATAAATTTTATCGTTTCTTTCTAAGCCCCGTCGATAACAAATGGCCGCTGGTTGTCATGGCCGTCAGAATGGAACTCAAATTATTGGGGTCAGACCCCAGTAACTAATTGATATTAAAGGAGTTAAGTCATAATTAGTGAATTAATACTTAACCTGTTGATTTTAAACAAGATGCTGGGGTTTGACCCCAATTAATACGGACACTTATGGGTATATGGGTGGGAAGGCCGGCTTTTTTTACAAAGCCGGCCTTTGAGTGAGTAGGAGCCTTTCATTGGAATTAATTTTAGTCAGGTTCGAACATAATATCCACCTGGCCGTACATCATGCCGCTGAAGAATCCCGTCGGCATGGTATCGCCATAGGCTCTCATGCTCGATAAGATTTCGATATCACCGTAGGGCTGGGAAAACGAATCGATACCGTAACGGTAAGTCCCCCCGGTCCTGATATAAACCCCGACCACATAAATAGAGAGGGTCCCCGGGGTAATGGTGACCGGGGGGATATCAGCGTATACCCATTGTCCGCTCTGGCCGGATACGGTTGCGCTGGCAATGAGTTCTCCGGTTAAGGCCTTCCAGACCTTAACGATTTTATCCCCTTCAAAGAATCCGCCGACCTTGGTGATCTTGCCGCTTTTAAGCGGGCGGAAACGATAGCCCACAGTGTATTTATAATCTGAGTAAAGAGTGGCCAATGAGCCGTTTTCGTTGGTCTTCCAGGGGGTCTGGCCATCAGCTTTTGGCGTTGCCAAGGCAATATTGGATGCCGGGGATGTTCCTGCGTCATTTTCGGCATAGACCCGGAATTGGTAGGCGGTGCCGTTGGATAAGCCGCTTATGACGATCCCGGGGGTTGCGTCATCGATGACTGTGGTCCCAAAGGAATCACTTTCAACCGTGCCGTATTCGATTTTGTAGCCCAGAATATCTGAGCCGTTACCGGCTGGCTCCAGCCAGGATAAAGTCGCCTGGCCACTGCCTGCGGTGGCGGTTACATCGCTTATGGCATCCGGGGCGATTCTTTTTTCGTATATCCGTATGTTCTTAAAATAACTATCGCCGGAGGAGGCGGCATCATCATCGTTAATGAAGAAAAGATATTTGACAGCGCCGGTATAATGCGCCCCAACAGGGAGGACATAATGTTTCCAGGCCGAGAGGGTGTCGTAATTATCATATGTCCTGACTCCCCACGCTTGTGTCCCAAATATTTTAAGCGCATGGGGTTCGTCGCTGTTTAAGTCCGTGTCGAGTCCTATCCCGTGGATTTCTCCCTGGGTATTGCTTTTGAAATCGAACTCAAGCATGGTGCTGGCAGTGAGGTTATAGGAAAGTTCGATCTGCTTCCAGGTGTTGCCGTCGAGATGCAATGTGGTCCCATTATTCTCGATCCAGTTGCCTGTATCCATATCATTAACCGAGCTGTAGACGTCGATGGCATAATCGTTGAAGTTGATCATGCCGGCAACTTTCTGGCACGGATACTCAACGGTGTTCCCGTTTAGGTCAACAAGGCAGGTTGCCGCACAGGTGTCCTGGCCGCTGCAGCTGCTGCAGTTATTAAGAAGGGTGCCTTCATCTAGATATTGGTTGGCATTGTTCTTAAAGGTAAAGGCGCACGTCCATTCTTCATTGTGCCGGCGGAAACCATCGGCAGCAAAGATCTGTATGAACTTTTTCACGTATTCTTTTTTATAATTCCACGGATCGCTTAAAAAGCTCTCCGGGACAGAGCCGGAAATAAGCAGGCATTCAAAAAGATCGTTATCGCAATGATCTTTATTTAATTCTGTGCCGCCTCGCTGATAGCAGAAATCATGCCCAACAAAACAGCTGTCCTTTAACGCCATGGTAAAGAAATAGGGAACAGCAACGGGATGTTGAGGGTCGTGAGGTGTTTTTGCAACAGAGGCCTTGGCCGTTATGAGGGCGGATAGTCCGGAGAGGACCGTGGCAATATCCATCTCCCCTATATTCCCGGATTCTGTGTATGGTGTGGGCAGGGTTGTATTAAGGGACGTCAAGGGGATGCCCGCCAAACCAAAGGGGCTGTTCTGCCTCTCGTAGGCCAGGTAGAGAGCGGTCGATTCTGTGCCATACGCAACGTCCAGATCAAGAGAGGCAATTTCCAACAGGGATCCCTGTTCATCATCGATATAGGCCTTTGCACTCCAGGCCGTTTCTGTATCGTGGGTGGCCGTTAATCTAAGGAATTTATCCCCCCATCGGACGATACAGGGTGACTCCGTACAGGTCTGCACGCTCTTGGTGCAGGGGGCCGGCCCGTCGTCATAGAGGTGGTTTTCCAGATACACGATGTCTTCAGCATCGAGCTTATTATCACAGTTAACATCAGCTGTCTTTAAGTAGTCTAAGGTCGTATTGTTGATAAGATCTGAAAGGATCTGTAAGTCAGCACTGTCAACGGCCCCATCGCCATTGATATCGCCTTTACGATAGGCTTCCTCTTGAAGTATCGCACTGATGAGGTCATCAGGGGAATCATCCGCCATGACCGGTTCAAGCGGATAATACAAAAGAAGGGCGGCTATCATCAGGCCTGTTGTTATTAAACAAATTTTATATTTTTTCATGATTCACTCCTTATATTAAAATATGTATATTAATTCTATAAAAAAGCATATATCTTCTTGAAGCGCGTCTCCCCAATCTATGTCAATATTTTTTTCTATTGTTGATTCCTGGCGTGGCAGACATTCATAGCCAGGAGGCCAGTTGCTGTCATTAAATGTGCGAACCCTAAAAAAATTGTTAAGTGTTTCGGGAAGAGGGATCTGTCCTTTAAGCCAATAAACCACTTCCCCTAAAGCGTAACGTTTGGCAATATCAATCAACACTTCCAAGGGTATTTCATTGTTTTCAGCCGGATCCCAGTCATCTCTTGGGATAAGGATCGGCACGTCATTGCTTGGGGTCCAAACATCCTCATCGTCATCCTTTTCAAAGCAGAACTCGGCCAACCAATGTGCGTTGCAGTCTTTGCAGTCAGGATCATCCGGATATAATTCGCAAAAAGGGATATCCTTGGATTCTTTAGGTTCAGAGGTGGAGCACGGAAAAGTATCGGATTCCACGCAGCTGAACCCGCCCATTTCGCATTGGTGGCATTCAGAGCCGTCAACGTTGCATGCATAATATAGAGAACAGCCGATGATTTCCTGGTTGCAGCTGTCGATTTCATCCCCGAAACATTGACAGGATTCAAGATTGCAGGAACGTTCAGAGTCTCCGACACAAAACTGCCCGCCGTGTGCCGGTGCGGGATTGTCACAATCACGGTGCTGCTCACCTAAACATTCCTGTGAACATTCACTCCAGGGGCCCCATCCTCCATCAATAGGAGAAGGGGACGGAGATGGTGACGGGGACGGGCTTGGGCTGGGACTCGGGCTTGGAGCGGCCTGGGCAATTAAAATTCCTTCGTTGGTGAATAAAAATGGTGTCATGAAGAGGAACATAATAATTAACCCAGGGAAAAACTTGTATTTTTTGAATTTCATTGTTAACTCCTTTTTTATCTATTTTTCCTTTATTTATAAAAGAGCAGGGGATTAAATAAGGGCATTGCTGTATATTTTGATTATAAATCAAAGTTCATGTGTAAGAATAAAATATATTTGATTAAAAATCAATATAAACCACGTAGATTTTGATAGAAAATCAATTTTTAAAATAAACATAAATACCTGCGGGTTAATATGTTAGAAATTTTTAAGAAAACGTTGTCTTTAGGTTAGAAAAAAGCCGAGTATTTGAAGGTATTTGGGGTCAGACCCCAGCATCTTATTTAAAATCAATAAGTTAAGTATTAATTCGCTAATTATGGCTTAAATGCTTTAATATCAGTTATTTGCTGGGGTCTGACCTCAATTCCAATTAATATTTCCGCTGATATTCTTCGACATCCAACCAGGAAGAGACGAATGGGGGGGCGATGCGGTAGGCCGCAAAGACCGCGGCAATGAGGTCATTGTCCTCGCCGGTCGTGTGCGGGTTGAGGAATTCCCAGACGATCGCGCCCTGCATAGTAAGCTCAAATATCCGTCCGGTATTGGATTCCACGACCAGGGTGTTGCCGTTATCAAGCCTGACGTTCGTGCCGTGGGTGTCTGTATAGAAGCCTTCATCCATATAGGACCAGATGTGCTGTAATGTCTGCGAGTCAAATTCCAGGACCCGCGACTGTGTTTTACTCCCGCCAAAGTGGTTGTCAAAGATGAGGATGTTGCCGTTATCCAGCAAGTTCGGGTTATGCTGGCCCTCGAACCAGATCTTGGGGCCCAGCATCCAGACCATTTCCCCGGCCACGGGATCAATAACGCCGATGGAACTGATGGTCAGCATGCAGACCAGGATGTTGCCTTTCTTAAAGGCCGGGTTGCTTTCGGCGGCCCGGCCGTTTAAGATCTCTAAAGTATTGCCGTGAAAGACATCCTCACCACCGTTTAAAATGATTCCCAGGACGCGCTTGAAGTACTCCTGAATCTCCGGGACCTTGGAATTTTGCATGGCGTTTAGGAACGATATTTTTCTTACCGGCTCGCCCTCGGGATTAAGGATCAAGATGGAATTATCCAGCGCGCTTAATCCTTCCCTGGGCTGAATCTCGTCATCGGTCAGCGTGTAGATAAAACCGTTTTCGTCCACGTCGATATCATGGTGCGCCGGGCATTTGTACGCCCACAGCAGGTTCGAATCCTTATCCAGCTTGATGATTCCGCCGTGATTGTAAATGGCCAACAGGTCCCCGTTTTCATAAAGATAGATATTCTCCCAGAACGGCGCGATCTTTTTGGCAACCAGCTCGGGCCAGATATCCTTAAGTTTATAATGCCATTCGTGCAGGACGTGGCCGATCATATCTATAAGGTAGGCGGCCCCGTCGTGCCCTGAGGCATAAAGGGTCAGGCCCTTGTTGCTGAGGGCGCGGTTGTAGCGGATCACACCGGTTAACTCTGGGGCTGAAAAATAGCCCTGCAGATACGGCAGGGTGGAGAGCGATTTGAGGCGTTCCTTTTCCTCGGCGGTCATTTGCATGACCGGGGATTTGGCATAGGCCAGGCCGCAGGAGATAACCAAAATGAAAATAACCATTCCCGGGATGCGTCGCCAAAGGTTATGGATGGATGGCAGCTTATTCATTTTTAGAGATGACGGTTCCAGCGCCTTCCAGCGCGTTGTGGCGTTCAATAATATAGCGTCCCAATTCCGGGTTTTTGGCAAAAAGCTCCAAAAAGCCGGGGCTGGTCAGCCTGAATTTGATGAACCCGGCCTCGTTGACGTTCAGCTCTGAGGCGTTTTCCTCGACAACCTGAAGCCGGGAGGGGTCGATCCTCTGGGTGATCTGTTCGATGACGGCCTCAAAGCCCTGCGTGGCGCAGCGCATAAAAACGGTCTGGCCTTTTTCCAGGGGCGTTTTCGAGAGCCAGAAGATGTTGCCGATAAAATAATTGGTTGGCTTGACTTCGCTTTCGGCGCTGAAGATGATCTGGCCGCGCTGGATATCCACCGGTTCGTTGAGGGTGAAGCCAATGCTTTCTTGGGCACTGGCCCGTGTTAAATTTTTGTTGAAGACGCGGATCGATGTGACGGTCCTTTTTTCCCGGGGCGGATGGACATAAACATCCTGCCCCGTGGTTATGGCACCGGCGGCGATCCGGCCCACAATGATCTTCTCCCCGTCGATGTCGTAGGTGTCCTGGATCGGCAGGCACAGATCGTTCGAGGTTATTTCCCCGTGGCTGTCAATGGACTCCATGGCCGCCAGCAGTCCCGGGCCCTGGTACCACGGGGTTAAGGGCGACTTCTTGATGACGTTGGTCCCGTCCTTGGCCGAGACCGGGATCAGGTGGCTGACCTCGATATCCAGATTCTGGAAATAGGATGTGATCTGGACGCTGACAGTGTGAAATAATTTTTTGTCGTAACCCGTCACGTCCATTTTGTTCAAAACGACCAGGACCTTGCTGATGTTCAATAGTTTTAACAGGTAGGCATGGCGCAGGGTCTGGTCCTTGACGCCTTCGTTGATATCGATGATCAAAATGGCTGCCTCGGCCTGGCTGGCGCCGGTGAGCATGTTCTTGATGAACTCCAGATGCCCGGGGGTGTCGATCAGGCAGAAGTTCTTTTTTTTGCCTTTAAGAAAGATCTCGGTCGTATCAATTGTGATGTTGCGTTCGCGCTCTTCCTTGAGCTGGTCGGTCAGATAGGCCAGCTGGGTATCCTTGTCAAAATCTTTGGAGATCTTTTCCAGTTCCTTGATTTTGTCCGGCGGCAGGGAGCGGGTGTCCCAAAGAAGACGGCCAATCAGGGTGGACTTACCGTGGTCGATATGCCCGGCCATGACCAGGCGTAGGGTTTCTTTTTCTTTTTTAAGAAGTTCAAACATTGTGTTTTCTTCGTACGTCATTGCGAGGCGAAGCCGAAGCAATCCCGATTTAGTGCAGCGATTGCTTCGCCCGATTTCATCGGGCTCGCAATGACAATACTTACATATAACCCAAACTTCTCAGCTTTTGCATGTTATAAGAATCTTCCTTATCCTGCGCGCGTCCGCTGCGTTCGGAAACGGTCGTTGTCTCCAGCTCCTTGATGATCTTTTTGATAGTATCCGCCTGGGAGGCAACCGGCTCGCAGCAGGTCTCGCATCCGATGCTGCGGAAGCGTTGGCCTTCCTTGGCAAAGTACAGGGACGTGACGGGAATGTTCTCTTTTTGTATGTAGCGCCAGATGTCGATCTCACGCCATCCCAGCATCGGGTGCACGCGAAAGTGCTGGTATTGCGACAGGTCCAGCGAATACAGATTCCACAATTCCGGCGGCTGGTTTTGATAATCCCATTTCTGCTCGGTATCCCTGGGCGAGAAGAACCTCTCCTTGGCGCGGATCCCGTGCTCGTCGCGCCGGATCGCCAGAAGCAGGGCCTTGAATTGATGTTCCTTAAGCCCGTCTTTCAAGGCCTGGGTCTTTAAGGTGTTGCAGCATTCGAATTTCCCTGTTTTATAATTCATGCCGCTGTCCAAGGCCGCCTGATTCTTTAAAACGGTCAGGTTCAGGTCCCATTTCTCGGTGTATTCCTTACGGAATTCATAGATCTCCTTGAATTTATAACTGGTGTCGATGTGAACGACAGGGAAGGGGATCTTGCCGTAAAAAGCCTTGCGGCATAGCCACAGCATGGTGGTCGAGTCCTTGCCGATCGACCATAAAACCGCAATGTGGCGGAAGCGGCTGTAGGCCTCGCGGATAATATATATGGATTGATTCTCCAGTTTCTCGAGCTGGTTCATTGTTACTACAATAAGCTAAAAAAGTTTTATTCGCAATAAAAAAATAGTTTTATAAAAGATAAAATTACGGACCTATGGATGGAACTTGAAGAACTTGACAAGTTTATTTTTATAAGTATATTACATAAGTCAGAAATCAGAAAGGGGCATCCCAGCGTTTATGTGACAGGGTGTCCTGCAATGCGCAAAACAAGGGGGACACCCTGCTATATAAATACCAGGACCTCCCTATGAGGAGATAAAAAAATGATCCGTCGTATTATTCATTGGGCGATCGACCATCCCGTTGTGGTCATGACCGCCCTGGGCCTGGCCCTGCTTGCTGCCGCCGTTCAATTCCCACGGATTAAGGTTGATACCGATCCCGAAAATATGCTGCCTGCCAGTTCCCCTGCCCGTGTGTTCCATAAGGAAGTCAAAAAGGAATTCGCGATCTATGATATGGTAGTGGTGGGTATCGTCAACGATCACCATCCGGACGGGGTCTTTAATGTCAAGACCCTGGAGAAGATCTATCGCATTACAGAGGAGATCAAAAAGATCGACGGTGTCATTGCCTCCGAGATCATTGCCCCGTCGACCAAGGACAATATCGAACAGGCCGGGTTGGGTGCGGTCAGCTTCAATTGGTTGATGGAAAACCCTCCGCGCAACCGGCCCGAGGCCCTCAAAATCAGGGAAGAGGCCCAGGATCATCCCCTGTTTCGCGGGACGGTCGTTTCGGATAACGGCAAGGCCCTGTGCCTCTACATCCCCATCCAGAACAAAGACTTGAGCTATGAGGTCGCCCAGGAGATTCGCAAGATCGTGCGCGAATATAGCGGGGATGAAGAGTATCATATTACCGGCCTGCCCGTTGCCAATGATCAGTTCGGGGTCGAGATGTTCAAGCAGATGGCCATCTCGGCGCCCTTGGCCGGGGGGGTTATTTTTTTACTGATGTGGTTCTTTTTCAAGTCGCTGGCCCTGATCGTGGCGCCCATGATCCTGGCCATCGCCACCGTTATTTTGACGATGGGATTGTTGATCGGGATGGGATTCCCGGTGCATATCATGAGTTCCATGATCCCGATCTTTTTGATGCCGATTGCCGTTCTGGATTCCGTGCATATCTTAAGCGAGTTCTTTGACCTGTATCCGCGTTTCAGGGACAAGAAAAAAACGATCATCCACGTTTTTGATGCGCTTTTTTCACCGATGTTGTTTACGTCCTTGACCTCCATGGTCGGATTCTTTTCATTATCCTTTTCCCCGATCCCGCCGGTCCAGGTGTTCGGCGTCTTTGTTGCCGTCGGTGTGGGCCTGGCCTGGGTCCTGACCATGATATTTATGCCGGCCTATATCATGCTGATGAAGCCCCAATCATTCAAGAAATTCGATGCCAAGACATCCGTGGCCAAGCCGACTTTTCTGGACCGCACCTTATCGGTCTTGCGCCGCGTTTCATTAAGGAAGTACAAAATTGTATTGACTGTTAGTGCGCTATTGATCGTCATATCCCTCTACGGGATCAGCCTCATCCAGGTTAATGATAACCCCGTGCGCTGGTTCACGCCGCGGCATCCTATCCGCGTGGCGGACACAATTTTAAATAAACATTTTGCCGGGACCTATGAGGCGTATTTGGTTTTGGAGGCGGCCCAAAGCGATCAGGAGATATTCATCCGGCCGGAGGTCCTGCGCTATGTTGAGCGCCTGCAGGATTATCTTAATGCGAGCAGCCTGGTTGGCAAGACCACAACGCTGACGGATATTGTCAAAAAGGTCTATTATGAACTGCTCGGCGGTGATCGGGCCAACAATGTCATCCCCAAGACCAAGGCGGCCGTGGCCCAGAGTTTGATCTCCTATGAGAATTCCCATAAGCCCGATGACCTGTGGCATTTCACGACCCCGGATTATTCCAAGCTCAATATATGGGTGCAGCTCAAGAGCGGGGATAACAAGGATATGGTCCGGGTAACTCAATTGGTCGATCAATATTTTAAAAAGCACCCGTTGTCCTATCCCATCACAAAACGCTGGGCCGGCTTGACGTATATCAATGTTGTCTGGCAGCAGAACATGGTCTCGGGCATGCTGGTCAACTTTTTGGGAAGTTTCATTATTGTCCTTTTTATGATGCTCTTTTTGTTCCGCTCCCCGATCAAGGCCCTGATATCGATGCTTCCGTTATCTATCACCATTCTCTTTATATATAGTCTGTTGGGTTTCTTTGGCAAGGATTATGACATGCCGGTGGCGGTGTTATCCGCCTTGACCCTGGGCCTGTCGATTGATTTTGCCATTCATTTTATTCAGCGCGCCATTGAGGTGCATGGCAAGCAGGGTAGCTGGCATTTGACCGCGATCGAGATGTTTCAGGGACCGGGCCGGGCCATTGTGCGCAATGCCCTGGTGGTGGCGATCGGATTCTTGCCCCTGTTGGCAGCCCCCTTGGTGCCGTATAAGACCGTGGGTTTTTTTATGTTCATGATCATGGCGGTCTCCAGCCTGGCGACCCTTTTTATTCTGCCGTCGATCATTTCCTTCAAACCTGATTGGATATTTGAGAGACTTAAAAAAGGCATCAGCTGCCGTTGCCGTCACTGTGTCCTGGTGTCCCTTTTTGTTGCCTCGGCCGTGGCCTATTTTGTCTTGAGTTATACGGAGGCAGGCTGGGGGCTAGCTACATTTTTGACCATCGGTGTTATCGTTATCTTTTCCGTAATATGTCATTTTGCGGCAAACCGGGGTCAGACCCCAGCAAGTAATTGATATTAAAGGAGTTAAGGCATAATTAGCGAATTAATACGTAACTTGTTGATTTTAAATAAGATGCTGGGGTCTGACCCCAGCCCAAATAAGGGAGGAGTTATGAAAAGGTTATTGATATGTGTTGCCTTGTGGGTCTTTATTGTATGCCCGAGAAATGGGCTAGCCCAGGAGATGGCCGTGGATGACATCGTTAATAAGGCCAATTTGGCTTCCTATTATGCCGGCGCGGACGGGTCTTCGGATGTCACGATGACCATCACCGACGCCCAGGGGAGAGATCGGCAGCGTGAATTCAGGATCTTGAGGATGGATGTCAATGAAGGCCAGCAGCAAAAGTTTTATGTGTATTTTTACAAGCCTTCGGATGTGGCCCGTATGGGGTATATGGTATGGAAGCATCTGGATAAAGATGATGACCGCTGGCTTTATTTGCCGGCATTGGACTTGGTGCGGCGTATTGCCGCCAGCGACAAGCGCTCCAGTTTTGTCGGCTCGCACTTTGTTTATGAGGATGTTTCCGGCCGCGGGGTGACGGCCGATGACCATGAATTGATCGAGACAACGGATGAGTTTTATGTAGTCAATAATACGCCTAAGGAAACGAGCGGGGTGGAATTCGCCTCGTATAAGGTCTGGATCCGCAAGGATACTTTCCTGCCCGTTAAGGCCGAATATTATGATGCCGACGGTGAGCTTATGCGCAGTATCGAGGCCTTAAGCATTGAGGATATCCAGGGATATCCAACCGTCATCAAGTCCGTCGCCAAGGACCTTGTGCGTAACGGCCAGACGGTGATGGAGTTTTCGAACATTCAATATGATATCAAATTAACGGAAAGCATCTTTGCCGAGCGATATTTAAGGCAACCGCCTACCCGCTGGATCAATAGATAATGAGGCCATTTATTCTCGCCCTGATATTCGTGTCGCTCGTGCCTTTCGTGGCTGGCCGTGTCTTTGCCGGGAACCTGCCTGTGCATGGATTTATCAGCCAGGATGTCGGCATTAAATTAAACGAGGACACGACCAAGAAAGATAGCTATAACCTGGCTGAACAGCGCCTGCAGTTAAGGACCATCCATTTTTTCGAGGAGGGATATTGGGCTGAAAAGGGCGGGATCTTTAATTTTAAGGGTGATTTTACCGTTGATGAATACTATAGCGGAAAGACCGGCTTTGAATTAAGGGAACTTAATCTGTCTTTGCGGCCGTTTGATTTCATGGATATGAAAGCCGGCAGGCAGATACTGACTTGGGGCACAGGGGATTACCTCTTTATTAATGACATGTTCCCCAAGGATTATATCTCGTTCTTTATCGGGCGGGAGGATGAGTACTTAAAGAAACCGTCCGATGCCTTAAAGATATCCTTGTACCCCGAGATGGCCAGCATTGATTTTGTTTGGATCCCGTTGTTTGAACCCAACACCACGGCCAAGGGGGATCGCGTCTCTTTCTTCGACAGCTTCCAGGGCGGTATAGCCGGCACAAATTCCAATCGGCATTTGATCGAGCCTTCCAGACAATTATCCAATAGCGAGTATGCCCTGCGCGTGTACCGCACCATCAAGGGATACGAGATGGCGCTTTATTTTTTCAGCGGGTTTGACAAGAACCCGCGCAGTTATAAGGATGAAGTAGCCCGCCAACTTTACTATCAAAAGACCGATGTCTACGGTGCGAGTGTGCGCGGCACGGTGTTTAAGGGCATCGGGAATATGGAAGCGGGCTATTATCATTCCCGGGATGATAGCTCAGGAGCGGATCGCATGATCGAAAATTCATTTTTCAAATTTCTCGCCGGCTACAGCCAGGATATGGGCAACGACTTGAGGCTCGGATTTCAATATCTCTTTGAGCAGAGGCTGGATTATGCAAGCTATAAGGACAATCTGCTGGCCGCGGATTATGTGTTCGATGAATACCGCCATCTTTTGACCCAAAGGCTTACCAAACAATTTTTAAGCCAAACCCTAACCGTGTCCTTGTTTAATTTTTATTCTCCGTCGGATAAGGATGGCTACGCGCGGCCGTCGGTGAGTTATGATGTCAGCGACCAGCTCAAGGTTACCGTGGGGGCGAATATCCCCTGGGGCGAGGATGTCACGACCGAGTTTGGGCAAATGCGGCGCAATAAAAATATTTATGTTAGAATAAAATACAGTTTTTAATTGAGGACAGTTCCCTTTTAGGAAAAAGGGAACTGTCCCCAATTAATCATGTTCACAAAAAGTTCATATTGTCTCCTCGAGAAATTCACAAAAAGTCATTTTTTAAGGCATACAATATATATGTGCAAATATATCTTGACACACAACATATTGTGTATAAGATAGTATTTAAAGCAGCCAGCCAATCAGAAAACACAGCACACAATCACGTCATATAACCCATCAAGGATCGAAAGGAGGTGTTGCATGGAAGCAGTTGGAACTCTCACCAAGATCATCAAACGCAATGACACCAAGGAAGAGTTCAACGCCAAAAAGATCACAACGGCCATCCTCAGGGCGGGGGAGGTCACAGGTGAATTTGGCGAAATGGAAGCGGTCAACTTGACCATCCGGGTCATCAACATTGCCCAGCAGTTGTTTGTTGACCGTCCGCCAACAGTCGAAGGCATCCAGGATATCGTCGAAGAAGTGTTATTGACTTCTCCCTATCGTAAGACGGCCAAGGCCTACATTCTCTACCGGGATCAACATGCCAAGATACGCGAGATAACATCTCGCAGCCAGGTTGGTTTGGTTGATCAGTATTTAGAGAAGATCGACTGGAAGGTCAATGAAAACAGCAACATGGCCTATTCCTTGCAGGGGCTGAACAATTACATCTCAACCGAAGTCACCAAGATTTACTGGCTCAACAAAATATATCCTCCGGAAATCCGTGAGGCCCATCGTAACGGCGATTTACATGTCCATGACCTGGGGATGTTAAGCGTCTATTGCGTCGGCTGGGATTTGCAGGATCTATTAAGAGAAGGATTTCGAGGTGCCTCGGGGAAGATGGAATCGCGTCCAGCCAAGCATTTAAGGACCGCCTTGGGCCAGATCGTCAACTTTTTTTACACCCTCCAGGGTGAGGCCGCCGGGGCCCAGGCATTCTCCAACTTCGATACGCTCCTGGCCCCGTTTATCAGCTCGGATAACCTCAGTTATCATGAGGTCAAGCAGGCCCTGCAGGAATTCGTTTTTAACGTCAATGTTCCCACCAGGGTGGGCTTCCAAACTCCTTTTACCAACCTGACCCTGGACTTGACCGTTCCGGGGCATCTGGCCAATGAAGCGGTCATTATCGGCGGCGAGATGCAGCAGACAACGTATAAGGAGTATCAAAACGAGATGGATATCCTCAACAAGGCCTTTTTGGAGGTCATGCTGGAAGGCGATGCCAAGGGACGCGTGTTCACGTTCCCGATCCCGACCTACAATATCACCAAGGACTTTGACTGGGATAACCCCAATATGTCCTTATTGTGGAAGATGACGGCCAAATACGGGATCCCTTATTTCGCCAATTTCGTCAATTCGGATATGAAGCCGGATGATGCGCGCAGCATGTGCTGCCGCCTCAGATTGGATAATAGGGAATTGCGGTCAAGAGGCGGAGGTCTTTTCGGGGCGTCCCCTCAGACGGGTTCCGCCGGGGTTGTCACCATCAACATGCCCAGGTTAGGGTATCTTTCCAACAGTGAGGAAGAGTTTTTGCAGAGATTGGAAAGATTGATGAACCTGGCCAAGGAAAGCCTGGAGATCAAACGCAAGGTCTTAGAAGAGTTTACTGATTCCGGATTATATCCTTATTCCAAGTTCTATTTGCGCAATGTCAAAAAGCGCCTGAACCAGTTCTGGATCAACCATTTCTCCACGATCGGCTTGGTGGGCATGAATGAGGCCTGCCTGAATCTTTTAGGGCAGCCGATCAGCTCGCCCAAGGGGGCTGATTTCGCCGGGCGCGTGTTGGATTTTATGCGCAACAAACTGGTGGAATTCCAAAAGCAGACCGGCAGTAATTATAACCTGGAAGCCACGCCGGCCGAAGGCGTTTCGTACCGCATGGCCAGGGGCGATAAGAAGATGTATCCCAACATCATCTGCGCCAACGAAGAGCAGTTTAGGCAGGGGAAAGAGCCGTTTTACACCAATTCGACCCATTTACCGGTTAATCATACGGAAGATGTCTTTGAGGTCCTTGATCTTCAGGACCCGCTTCAAATTAAGTATACAGGCGGGACGGTCCTGCATATTTTTGTCGGGGAGCGGATCATGGATACAGAGGCCCTTAGGGAGTTCATCAAGACCGTCTGCAGTAAATACCGTATGCCGTACTTTACGATCAGCCCGACGTTCTCGGTCTGTCCCAGCTGCGGGTATTTGGCCGGCGAGCATACCTTCTGCCCGAAGTGTGAGGAGGAATGTGAAGTGTACTCCCGGGTGGTGGGATATTTGCGGCCGATCAACCAATGGAACAACGGTAAAAAAGCGGAATTTCATATCCGTAAAGTTTATAAAGTATGCAAATAGGTGGTTTTCAAAAATTATCATTAATTGATTATCCCGGCAAAATGGCGGCGGTCATTTTCACCCAGGGGTGTAATTTCCGCTGCCCATTTTGTCATAACCGTGATCTGGTGTTGCCTGAATTTTATAAGGAGCCCATTGCCGAGGAGGAGGTGTACACCTATTTGAGGAAGCGCCAAGACAAACTTCAGGGGCTCGTTATTACCGGGGGAGAACCCACGCTGCAGGTGGACCTTGTGCCTTTTTTAAGACGGGTCAAAGACCTAGGCTACAGCATTAAGGTTGATAGCAACGGCAGCCGGCCGGAGGTGTTGGAAAAGATCATCTTAGCCGGGCTGGTGGATTATATCGCCATGGACGTCAAATCTTCCCTGGCCTCGTACGGGCGGGCCACCGGCGTTGCGGTTGATATCACCGACATCCAACGCAGCATAGAACTTCTCTTATCCTCGAACATAGATCATCATTTCAGGACAACAGCCGTAAAACCGATTCACGGCACCAGTGAATTTCAGGAAATTTCAAGCCTGATCCAGGATGCGGATAAATATATTATTCAGGAATTCGTAGCGCAGGGAACTGTCTTGGATAATTCCCTCCTCGACCGCGGCCATTACAGCGCGGCTGAGCTCGCGTCTTTGCGAAAGCAATGGGAAAGACACGGGGTTCCCGTGGGCATTTAAAGGAATCCTTTATATCGATGAAATAAATAAAAAACGGCCTTTTGTTTGCCGTTTTTTTTATTTTTTATAAAATAAAGGCAGTCTTAATTTTCGGTTATAAGAGGTTTAATTTTATATGATAAAACGATTTAGCCCAGAAAGGTTGATTGCGAAGATAGTCAATTTTCTATGTTCCTATCCTTTCCATCTTTTTTTGATAGGTATCGGTATCGGGCTCAGATTCAATCAATACCTAATTAACCACCCGCTTGGGCTCGATGAGACATATGTGGCCATTCAGACCTTGGCGCGCACGTGGGAGGAGATATTTTCTTTCTATCGGCATCCGAACACACAACCGTTAGCGCCACTATATTTTTATGTATTGGTCAAGTCTTTGGTCTTATTGTTGGGGAATAATGAGTATGTGCTAAGGCTTTCGTCGTTTGTATGCAGTATGGGTTCTGTTTTATTGTTTTATCGCATCCTAAGGAAATATTTTGACAAAGGTGTTGTGACGTTAGCCTTGGCCTTCTTTGTTTTGGCAGACAGCCTTATCCGGTTTGCCGGGATAGTTAAATATTATTCCCTGGATGTATTCGTATCACTGACCTTGATTTATTTTTGTGAAAAGTATCTTTGGCAAAGGGAAATCAAACCCAAAACATGGCTGTGGTGGGGCGTTTTAGGTTCCATGGCGATATGGACTTCATATGGATCCATATTTATTTTAACGGGGATCGGTCTTGTTCTGTTTTTTAAGAACCGCCATGAAGCCAGACAGAGGTTATTTGTTGTGGGCATGGGGATGATGTGGTTTTTGAATTTCTTTATTCTCTCAAAAGCTTCATTACGGTTTATGACAAGTAGTCAAAGATTATTGCAGATGTGGGATGATTACAAGCACGCCTTTCTACCCGCAAGCGCGACCTTTTTAACATTTATAATTTGGGTCAAGGATGCTGTTTTGAATATGTTTGTGAATCCGGGCGGTATGTTGTTCCCTGTTTTAGGCCTTATTATTTTTATTGTGGGTTTGATCGTTGTGTTTTTTAAGAATCGAACACGATTTTATTTTTATCTCAGTTGGTTTTTATTGCTTCTCACAATGGCGGCCTTAAGGAAATTTCCGTTTTATGGGCGTATGCTGCTGTTTTTCATCCCCATTGTTTACATTGTTATTGCCGAAGGCCTTGTCTTTTTAATCAAACAGCGGCCTCCATGGGGGACAGGGGTGGCCGCAGGAATTATCATGGTCCTTTTAGCCAATCCTTTGTATAAGGCCGGCTATCATTTAACGCATAACCGTTATCAAGATTGTAGTAATAGTAATTTTTTATTGAAGATTTTTAAAGAGAAGTACGTCCCCGGGGATTTTATTTTTATTAACAACTATGCTTTTTTCCCGATATGTTATTATGGCCAGCAATTGAATATTTTTCATTTGATGCCTAAAAAAGCAATTTATCTTAATAGGGGGGGATGGGGGATTTTTTATACGATTGAAATGGCGCGCTTTGCAACAAGCCTTATCCCCGAGAATCTGCAAGTGCCGGTCATGGAATTTGATCGCTTGTTGTTTTTAATGAACCCCAAAGGATTCTATCGCGGGGCACTCATGAAATCTTTGCATTATGTTAGTGACGAAACCCGTTATTTTTTTCCTAAGAAAAGAACATGGCTCCTTTTGATAGACACACCAAGGAACGAAGCGGATTTTATCTTAAGTTTTTTCAAGAATAATGGTGTTTTGATCGACTCGTTTGTGCATAAAGGGGATGGCATTTATTTATTTGAGAAGAGGGAAAAATAAAAAAGCGTCTTATTGAGATAAAATAAGACGCTGGGTAGACAAGGTTATATTATTCCTCTTTTGGCTTCTCTTCGCTGGAGGCCCCTTCCTCAATAATTTTGGCCCCTCGTGCCGATAGTTGATTCACCATTTCAACAAATTCTTTTGTGTTGATAGGTTTGGCCATGAAGGCATCGGCGCCCAGGGTCATGAACGTATCTTCCATGGCCTTACGGCTGGAGATCATTAAAATTGGGATGTTCTCGGTCTCAGGGTTCTGTTTTAATTGCTTAAAGAGCTTGAACCCGTCCATTTCGGGCATCAGGATATCACAAATGAACAAGGTGGGCTTGAGTTCCGGTTTTAATTTATACCAGGCATCCTTGCCGTGAACAGCTTCGATGACATTAAAGTTGGCGTTGTTCAATATGGCTTTGAGCATGGCATTGGTGGCAGGATCGTCTTCCACCAGTATCACGACCCGTCCATCGCCGACATTTTTAAGGGATGAATAGTCTGAATTTTCAAAATCAGGGATCTCTTCGGGCGGTTTGGGCTTATCTGTCATGGGGTCTCCTTGGATTTATCGGGAAAATTAAAACTGTCTATTTGTACTGCAAAAACAGGGGGGTGTCAATAGAAAACTTGGCCTATGCAGGGGGGCGGGGCACAAAATCTTTTATGGCCGTCTTTATTTTTGTTCGCCTTGCTTTTTTAATTTAAAGGTATATAATACTCTAAAATTTTGTCTCAAAATCTATAAATATGGTTTTTAATTGGGTGTAAAAGAAAGGATTATTTGTAATGGAACATAAGAAAGTTACCATCGATGGAAATGAAGCTGCGGCGTATGTGGCTCATAAGGTGAGTGAAGTTATAGCGATATATCCGATCACGCCATCCTCCCCGATGGGGGAATGGGCGGATGCCTGGTCAGCTGCTGGCCAGACCAATATATGGGGGACGATCCCCTCGGTCATGGAAATGCAGAGTGAAGGCGGGGCCTCAGGGGCTATTCACGGGGCGACCCAGACAGGGGCGCTGACCACGACGTTTACGGCCTCCCAGGGACTGCTTCTCATGCTGCCGAACATGTTTAAAATTGCGGGCGAATTAAGCCCGTCTGTTTTTCATGTCTCGGCCCGTTCCGTTGCCTGCCAGGCCTTATCAATCTTTGGCGATCATTCTGATGTTATGGCTGTTAGATCCAGTGGATTTGCCCTATTGGCCTCGGCATCGATCCAGGAAGTTATGGATCTCGCCTGTATCGCCCATGCCGCCACCTTAGAGTCCCGTGTTCCTTTTGTCCATTTTTTCGACGGGTTTAGGTCCTCCCACGAGATCCAGAAGATTGATCAGGTGAGTGGGGAGCATATCCGCGCCATGATTGATGATGAGCTGGTGTTGGCCCATCGTGCCCGCGGGTTATCCCCGGACCATCCTGTGCTGCGCGGCACAGCCCAGAACCCTGACGTGTTCTTTCAGGCCAGGGAAACGGTCAACCCCTATTATGTGAAATGTCCGGATATTGTCCAAAAGACCATGGATAAGTTCGCTCAGTTGACTGGCCGCTCATATCATCTTTTTGATTATGTCGGGCCTAAGGATGCTGAGAGGATCATTGTTATTATGACCTCCGGCGCTGAGACCTGCCAGGAGGCGGTGGATTATTTGGCCAAGCAGGGGGAAAAGGTCGGTGTCGTTAAGGTTAGGTTGTACCGTCCGTTCTCAGTGAAACATTTTATTGATGCGTTGCCTGAAACAACCAAGGCCATTGCTGTTTTGGACCGCACCAAAGAGCCGGGGAGTACAGGAGAGCCTTTGTATCTGGATGTCGTTGATGCCTTGTATGAACAGGGGGCATCCAAGTTTCCAACACAGCCGAAGGTGATCGGCGGGCGCTATGGCCTTTCGTCGAAAGAATTCACCCCGGCTATGATCAAGGGAGTTTTCGATGAGCTGGCCAAGGAAGCCCCCAAGAATCATTTTACGGTTGGGATCAATGACGATGTGACGCACACGAGCCTGGACTATGATGCCAATTTTACCACGGAAGATCCGGATGGTGTCCAGGCCATGTTTTATGGGCTCGGGGCCGACGGAACGGTTGGGGCCAACAAGAATTCAATTAAAATTATCGGCGGGGAAACGGATAATTTTGCCCAGGGGTATTTTGTCTATGACTCCAAAAAAGCCGGTTCCGTGACGGTCTCGCATCTTCGTTTCGGGCCGAACCCTGTTCATTCGACTTATTTGGTCAGTGAGGCCAATTTTATTGCCTGCCACCAGTTTATTTTCCTTGAAAAATACGATGTGCTCAAGAAGGCGAAGGAAGGGGCTGTCTTTTTGCTTAATAGCACCTATGGCCAGGATGAAGTATGGGATAAGTTGCCCAAGGAAGTCCAGCAGCAGATCATTGATAAGAAATTGAAGTTTTATTGCATCGATGCCTATAAGGTCGCTAAAGAGACTGGGATGGGCGTGCGTATTAATACTATTATGCAGACCTGTTTTTTTGCCATCTCCGGTGTTCTGCCCAAGGATCAGGCGATCGAATATATCAAGGCCGCGATCAAAAAGACCTACGGCAAAAAAGGTGATGAGATCGTTCAGAAGAATTACAAGGCCGTCGACCAGGCCCTGGCCCACCTGCACGAGGTTGCCTATCCTGATAAGGTCACCAGCACCGTTTCACGTCCGCCCATTGTTTCTCAAGAGGCGCCGGAATTTGTGCAGAATGTAACGGCTGAGATCATTGCCGGTCGGGGGGATGACCTTCCCGTCAGCAAGATGCCGGCCGACGGCACGTATCCTTTGGGCACAACGCAATGGGAAAAACGCAATGTGTCCCTGGAAGTCCCGGCCTGGGATCCGGATGTCTGTATTCAGTGCGGCAAGTGTTCCATGGTCTGCCCGCATGCTGTTATTAGAATGAAGGTGTATAACCCCAAATTATTGGACAAGGCGCCCAAGACGTTTAAGTCAACGGAACCTAAAAACAAGGATTGGGAAGGTAAAAAGTTCACCTTGCAGGTTTCCGTCGAGGATTGTACCGGCTGCGGGGCCTGTGTCTTTACCTGTCCGGCCAAGAACAAAAAGGAAGAAGGCCGTAAGGCCATTAACATGACTGACAAGGAACCCATCCTGGCGGATGAGAAGGCCAATTGGGAATTCTTCAAGTCCTTGCCCGAAGTTGACCGCAGCACGATCAAATGGAATGCGGTCCGTTCCGTTATGGCGTGTCAGCCGTTATTTGAGTTCTCCGGTGCCTGTGCGGGATGCGGGGAGACACCCTATGTCCGGTTAATGACACAGCTTTTTGGGGATCGTATGGTGATCGCCAATGCCACGGGATGCTCGTCGATCTATGGCGGCAATCTACCGACCACACCCTATGCGATGAATGCAGAAGGCCGCGGGCCGGCCTGGTCCAATTCATTATTTGAAGATAATGCTGAATTTGGGTTGGGATTTCGCTTAACGATCGATAAACAGAAGGAATATGCCCGTGAGTTGGTCAAGAAGTTGGCCTCAACCATGGGGGAAGAACTCGCCAAAAATATTCTTGAGGCCGATCAACATGATGAACCGGGAATCTTTGAGCAAAGGAAACGGGTATCGGCATTGCGCGAAAAACTCAAGAACGATAATTCCCCTGATGCCAAACAGCTTTTGAGTTTGGCCGATACGTTGGTGAAGAAAAGTGTGTGGATCCTAGGCGGTGACGGTTGGGCGTATGATATCGGATACGGCGGGCTCGATCACGTCTTGGCTTCCGGCCGGGATGTGAATGTCCTTGTTTTGGATACGGAAGTTTATTCGAATACAGGCGGTCAGTCGTCCAAGGCCACGCCACGGGCCGCCGTCGCCAAGTTTGCGGCCGACGGTAAGCCTTTGGCCAAGAAAGACCTGGCCCGGATGGCCATGACGTATGGCTTTGTGTATGTGGCGACTGTGGCGATGGGCGCTAATGATGCCCAAACGGTCAAGGCCTTTGTGGAAGCGGAAGCGTATGAAGGTCCTTCGATCATTGTGGCCTACAGCCATTGTATCGCGCACGGGATCAATATGACCACCGGCATGCAGGAGCAGAAAAATGCTGTTGTATCGGGATATTGGCCCCTTTTCCGTTACAACCCGGACTTGATTCTCCAGGGACAAAATCCGTTCCAGCTTGATTCTTCGGCACCTAAAATGAGTTTCAAGGATTATGCCTACAATGAAACTCGTTTTAAGATGCTTACCAAGAGCAACCCCGATCGGGCGGCTGAATTGATCGAGTTAGCCCAGAAAGATGTCGATACAAAATGGCGGATTTATGAAGCCATGAAAAATCAGTGGACGCCTCCGCCAACATCAGAGAGCGATTCATAATATTGTGAACCCTTTCGGATTTTAATTGTCTGTTAATTAAGGTGGGGGGGTGCATTATCATGGCCTTTACCAGAGATGGGAAAAGAGTCCTGCTGGTCAATCCCTCGGGCAATAGTTATTGGGTGCCCCTTGCCTTAGCCTATCTTAAAAGCAATATCCCTCCTGACCGCTATGACGTTAAAATTCTCGACTGCACGGCTGAGAATATCCAGGCGGATTCCCAACATTTTCGTTCCGTCTTGGATGGATTTAAGCCTGAAGTGGTGGGTGTGACCTCCCTAACAGCGACCGCCCGCGAAGCCTTAGACATTTTAAGAATTTCTAAACAATCCAATCCTGGGATCATGACCATCATGGGCGGGACGCATGCCACTGTTTATCCCCAGGATGTCATGAAAAACCACTATTGTGATTTTGTCCTGAGAGGCGAGGGGGAAAAAACATTTCCGCAGTTTCTTGATGTTCTTGGATCAGAGCAACGTTACCCTGCCATCAAAGGGCTTGTGTATCGCCAGGGGCCAAGGCTGATTCAGAATGAAATTCCATTTGATGCGAATTTGGATGACATCAAATTCCCTGATTATTCATTTCTTTTAAAGCGCGGATGGCTAGGGGAGGGGATAGAGCATTATGGTATCAAGGCACCGCTGTGGCTGACCCGTGGCTGTCCCTATGGGTGCCGGTTTTGTTCAGCGTACCTTGTTAACGGGCATAAGATCCGGGCTCATTCCATTGATTATGCCATGCGATGGATCAGGCATCTATATTATGATCTGCATGTGCGGCATTTTTCTGTCATTGATGATAATTTTACTTTTAATATCGATTATGCCAAAGAGTTTTGCCGTGGCGTCATATCGCTTAAAAAGGAAGAATTCAAGGAGCCCATATTCTTTGAGAATTCAAATGGGGTGCGCATGCAGTTCTTGGATGATGAGCTTTTGTCCCTTATGCGCGAGGCGGGTTGGTGGCGGCTGCATTTGGCCCCGGAGAGTGGTTCACGCAGGACCCTCAAACGGATGAACAAGAAATTAGACCCGGATATTGTGCCCGGGATCGTGGATATGGTGCGCAAGGCCGGGATACGGGTTGGCGGCGATTTTATTGTGGGGTATCCTGGTGAGACAAAAGAGGATATTAACGAGACCGTGCGCTTGATCCGTAAATGCAGGTTCGATACGATCATCATTTATCAATTTTGCCCGTTGCCCGGGACCCCAATTTTTAATGACCTTGTGGCCCAAAAGGAGATATCTGAGGATTATATGCCGTCGACATTTTTGCTTAACTACCTATCTCCCAGGAAATCCAAGGATGACGCCCCGGTTTATGTAACCAAGGATTTGAAGGATTTCAATTTTAGGTGGCTGGCCTTTCGGGAGTATTTTTTGTTGGGATTGCGCAATCCGTATTTTGTCATCGGCGCCCTGCGTTCCGGAAAGATACAGAGGCTTTTTAAGCTGCTGCGTTTTTCACCAGGGCCTATGAACCGGGGTTAATCTGATCACAAGAGTTGCCGGCAACGAAAAAAACATGGCATCAAAGAGGTTTAAATATATTTTCGGCCCTGTGTATTCATGGCGGCTGGGTATTTCTTTAGGAGTCGATCCCCTCTCGCAGGATGCCAAGACCTGCAATTTCAGTTGTTCCTATTGTCAATTGGGCAGGACAGAATCGCTCTGCCAAAGGCGGAAAGTTTTTGTAAAGAGCAGCGATATCATTGCGGAGATCAAAGCAATGCCCCCAAGGAAGCTGGATTATATTACATTTGCCGGCAAGGGCGAGCCGACCTTGGCTAAAAATCTGGGTGATTTGATCCGGTCTGTAAAAAGGATTCATAAGCATAAAATAGCCGTTATTACCAATGGTGCGTTGCTGGGGCGTAAAGATGTTCGTGATGATCTGAGGGCAGCGGATTTTGTTCTCGTAAAACTGGATGCGCCTTGCCAAAAAAATTTTATCAAGATCAATCATCCGGGACGTGTTCAATTAACTCAAATCATAAGAGGCATAAAGGCATTTCGAAGGGTTTATAAGGGCAAATTAGGATTGCAGATTATGTTCGTGTCCATTAATAAAGGCCAGGCCCAGGCCTTAGCTTCCCTGGCCGGGGATATGGGGGCGGATGAAATACAGGTGAATACCCCTTTGCGGAAATCTCCCATCAGGCCACTTCCGCCCAAGGAAATGCATGAGATCAAGGCTGCCTTTAAAGGATTCAGGGTCAAAATGGTTTATGACTATGAGCACAAAGATATTAAGCCGATAGATCATGACAGCATGGTTCAAAGGCATGGAGTTTCAGGATAGGCGTTCCTTAATGGCGGATGCTTTGTAATCTTTTATCTTCTAAGACATTATTTAAAGATTTCTCTTTAATCCTTTTTGTAAGATTCTATAATAATTATAGTTATAGTTATAATAGAGTTAACCTAACATATTTAATAAATGGGGAGGATGTATATGCCTGAAGAAAATGCCCCTCAAGAAAAAGAATCCAGTGATGCTCAGACGCCATCAGCACCTCAAGAGGATGCCCCAGCAGAGTCTTCTACACCTCCATCTGCTGCGGGTGATGAGAAGGCTGATGAGGGGAAAGAATCTTCCAAGGAAGGAAGCCCGGTAGATAAATCAGGCGCGGAGTCCGGTTCGACAGAAGCAGGGGCCTCCCAAGATGAGGAGCCGTCTGAAACAAAGGACAAGGCTGTGGCGGAATCAGCAGAACCTGCAACCGCGCAGGCAGAGGCTCCTGAAGACAAAGAAGCGTCCCCAAAGGCTTCAGATGATGCGGATGCTGCGGTTGAAACCCCCACAGATCCTGGGCCTCAGGCGGATGCTGCTGATGAATCCGCAGAGCCCAAGGTTCCTGATGGAGAGGCTTCAACACAGGAGGGTGACGCGCAACAGTCAGAAAAGCCAGAAGAGGCAGTTGCCCCCAAGGAAAATCAATCCGGTCCTAAGGTGATTTTGGAGGCCTTGGATAAACAAAGCGAAGATGCGGCCCCTGAAGAGTCAAAAGATAATTCTTCAACGGTCCCTCCCGGGGCGGATGGCCACCAAGAGACATCCTCTTCGCCAGAGGATGAAAAGCAGTCGGAGAGTGAACCTGAAAAGCCTGAGGCAGATTCCGTTGAGGAAAAAACCGATGCCCCTGCTGCTGAAAGCTCCCAAGCAACGCCGTCTAACGATCAACAGCCTGAGGACCAGGGTGCCGCCGAGTCACAGGCACAAGAAGGGGAAGCCCCGCGTGAATTAGTATCAGATGCCATGCACCGGCTGGATGATTTGCTCAAGAAAATCAAAGAAGAGCCGGTCCCATCAGAGCCTTCTCCCCAAGACGAAGCAGATAAAGAGAGTTAATCCAATATGTACCGTGATCGGACATTAGCCGTTGTCGTCCCCGTTTATAATGAAGCCAAGCTTATCGGACGGGTTATTGAAAGCATGCCTGCCTTTGTCGATCGGATCATTATTGTCAATGATGCAAGCTCAGACAATTCGCTGGATATCATCGAATCTTATCGAAGTAAACTTCCCGAAAAAATTATTGTTGTATCACATGAGAAAAATCAGGGAGTCGGCGGTTCTATTATTAGCGGCTACAAGAGGTTCTTGTCAGAGGGGCTGGATATCGCTGTTGTCATGGCCGGCGATGCCCAGATGGACCCCGATGATTTGCCGTCACTCCTGGACCCTGTTGTCGATGGGAAAGCGGATTATACCAAGGGCAACCGCCTCTTTACCGGGGAAGCATGGAAACTCATACCACGGCTGCGGTATCTCGGCAATTCCCTATTGTCCCTGTTAACAAAAATAGCTTCCGGATATTGGCATGTGGCCGATTCCCAGTCCGGGTATACGGCCGTCACCAAAGAGGTGTTACACCAGATAGATCTGGATGGCATTTATAAAAAATACGGGATGCCCAACGATATTCTGATTAAATTAAATTTATATAATTATCGGGTCAAAGACGTCCCTATCAAGCCGGTTTATAATATCGGGGAAAAGTCCGGTATCCGCATTTTTAGTGTGATCCCCCGCATTTCATGGTTGTTGATAAAGGGTTTCTTCTGGCGGCTCAAGGAAAAGTATGTGATCCGTAATTTTCATCCGCTTGTATTTTTTTATATGTTAGGGATTCTTACGATGCCTGTTGGTTTTATTTTTGGCGTTCATCTGATATATTTGAGGATCATGGCCGGGCCCGTCGCTGCTACGAGTGCCTTATTCGCCGTGTTTCTTTTCATCACCGGCTGGCAGTCGCTTTTCTTTGCCATGTGGATGGACATGGAAGATAACCGCCTTATATGAGATATCCCCAAATTGGAAGAAAGTATCCTTGATAAAAACAATAAATTGTTCCTGACCGTAAAGAAATCTTTCCCGAGCAGAGACGGTGTTGATAAGATCAAACGATTTGGCTTTCGCATCCTAACCTATAAAGACCTCAAAGAAATTACCAGAGTCGGTATAACGACAGAACTCAAAAAGGCTAATACATAATAATGTGCGGTATATTCGGTTTTTTAAGTCAGGCAGACTCAAAAATCTCTCCCAAAGAATTCCACGGCTCCCTTAACCGGTTGTTTTTATTCTCAGAATCCAGGGGCCAAGAGGCCTCAGGGATCGCAATGCGTTTTAAGGATTCGATGGAGGTCGTTAAATATCCTTGTGCCGCACGCCGGATGATCAGGACCCAAGAATATAAAGATCTATTTTTAAATCTGCGGCCGGGAACCCCTTTGATGGCCATAGGACATTCGCGGCTTGTGACGGACGGCCATCAAGACGTTTTTCAAAACAACCAGCCTGTGGTTAAGGAAGGGATCGTCGGGATACATAACGGCATTGTCGTCAATGTCAATGAGGTCTGGAAAATAATCAAAGGGATGCAGCGGCAGTGGGATGTTGATACGGAAGCCATTCTGGGTTTGGTGCGGTATTTCTTAGATATCAATGTCCCTTTGCCAGAGGCCCTTGTTAAGACCTTTGGGATATTGGAAGGCAATGCCTCGATCGCCTTGTTATTTGCCGAGTATCAGTGCCTGGCCCTGGCGACGAACAACGGTTCGATTTATTATTGCCGGGATCAGAAAAATAAAATTTTTATTTTCGCCTCGGAACGCTACATTGTACGACGATTGATTCATGTGGGGCCATTAAAAACATTGATTGTTGAGGATGATATTGAACAATTAAAGGCGCAGACGGCGGTGATCCTGGATTTAAACAATTTAGGTTTTTCTTCATTCTCATTAAAGGCAATCGGCGAAGTTCCCAGAGGTATTACGGCTGAATCGAAACCAATCGCCATAAATTTTTCTGCTGAGAATGCATCCCCGTCACCATTTAAGGGCAGAGGCCCCAACAAGGATCTTTTTTATATACCAGATGACATCCTGTCCCAATTTAGGCAGTGTGAAGGCAGGATTAATTCACTTAAGCGTTGTCAACGGTGCGTTCTGCCCGAGACCATGCCGTTTATTGAATTTGATGAACAGGGGATCTGCAATTTTTGTCGTTATGATCGCGGGTTCAGCCTTAAAGGCGAGCCGCGTTTGAAAGAAATTCTCAGCCTCTATAAAAAGGGCCAAGACGATCTGGATTGTATCGTTTCCATTAGCGGGGGCCGGGACAGCTGTTATGCCCTGCATTATCTTAAGGTCGTTCTCAAAATGAACCCTATGGCCTACACTTATGATTGGGGTATGGTCACCGATCTGGCCCGGCGCAATATTGCCAGGATATGCGGTAAGCTGGGCGTCGAGCATGTTATTGTCTCGGCGGATATTCAACAAAAAAGAAGGAATATCCGTAAAAATGTTGAGGCTTGGCTAAAACGCCCGCGGTTGGGGACGGTTCCCCTCTTTATGGCAGGGGATAAACAGTATTTTTATTTTGCCCATAAATTAAAACAGCAAAACGGGATCAACCTTTTAATTATGGCTGAAAATCTTTTTGAACAGACAAATTTCAAGACGGGTTTTTGTGGGGTAGGCAGCGCCCAAAGCAGCCTGGCCTACAGCCTGTCGCAAAAGGATCAGATGAAATTAATTTTATATTATCTGCGGGAGTTTTTAAGCAACCCAGCTTACGTTAATAGCTCCCTGATGGATTCCTTTTGGGCTTTTTTGGCCTATTATGCCCTGCCGCATGATTATATCAGTCTTTATGAATATATCCCCTGGAAGGAAAAAGACGTCGTTGATACATTACTAAAAGAATATAATTGGGAGACGGCTGGAGACACCCGAACGACATGGAGGATCGGCGATGGTACAGCCCCATTTTACAATTATATTTATTATGTTGTTTCTGGCTTGACGGAACATGATACGTTTCGCAGCCATCAAATCAGGCAGGGCCATGTGAGCCGTGACGAGGCCTTAGGGCTTCTTCAAGAGGATAATAAGCCCCGGTATCATTCGATTAAATGGTATTGTGATACGATCGGCATCGATTGCGAAGATACCTTGCGAACAATTCATTTGATCCCTAAATTTTATGAAATGTAAAATTTTATGAAGATATTATTTTTTGTTGTCCATCCGGCCGGATATCATTTTGTTAAACATCTCGTACGCCATTTGATTGTCCGAGGTCATCAGGTTAAATTTCTGATCGTTAAAAAGGATGTGTTGGAAGAGTTGGTCGCTAAGGAGGCATGGGATTATGAAAACATTTTTCCTGAAGGCCGGAGGGACCCTAACCTGCCGATATTAGTATCAACCATTGTCAATTTATTCAAAACAGAGGCCAGGTTATTCCGCCGTGTTCGTGATTTTAAACCTGATATGATGATGTGCGACGATGGGACATTGGCGCACGTGGGGCGTTGGCTGGACATACCCTGTTTTATTTTTAACGAAGACGATGTCTTTGCCGTATGGGAACATAATATTGTCTATCCTTTTGCCCAAGGTGTTATCGTGCCGGATTGTTGTGATATCGGTCTCTGGAAGAAAAAGAAGATCGGGTACGAAGGGTATCATGAACTGGCTTATCTGCATCCGAAGTACTTCACGCCTGATTATGAGGTCGTCAAGAAATTCCTGCCGCGGGGAGGCCGATATTTCCTGCTTCGCCTCGCAGAACTGCGTGCGAGTCACGACATCGGGCGCACAGGCATAAATGCCGATATCGCCAACAATATTATCAAAAAACTGGCTCCACATGGACGGGTTTTTATTAATGCCGAGCGTCCTTTGGAGCCTGGTTTCGAGACCTTGCGTTTGCCATTGAAGTCAACGGAAGTTTTTCATGCCATGGCTTTTGCGGATATGTATATTGGTGATAGCCAGACCATGGCGGCCGAAGCCGCTGTTTTAGGAACACCGTCGTTGCGTTTTAATGATTTTGTTGGCCAATTGAGTTATTTAGAAGAATTGGAACATAAGTATCAATTGACTTTCGGGATAAAAACATCTGATGAGGCTAAGCTGTATCATAAGATCGATGAGTTGTTAAAGACGCCGAACATCAAAAAGATCTGGCAGGAAAGAAAACAAAAGTTGCTTGAGGACAAGATCGATGTAAGCGAGTTTTTAATTGGCTTGTTCGATAATTTAACGGCCCGGCATAATCATCTTGGATATCTACGCAAAGGATAAATGATGACACAGAGAAGAATCAAAAAGATCGTGTTGGTCTGCGGGGCCAGGCCGAATTTCATGAAGATCGCCCCCTTAGTCAAAGAATTAAAGAAAGATGTTTTCTGTAACCCTATCTTGGTGCATACCGGCCAGCATTATGACAGGGAGATGTCAGCATTGTTCTTTAAGGATTTGGGATTGCCCAAGCCGAATAAATATTTAAACGTGGGCTCGGCATCTCATGGCGTTCAAACCGCGAGGATACTAGAGATGATGGAGGCCTTTTTGATCAAAGAGAAACCGGCACTGGTTGTGGTGGTCGGCGATGTCAACTCGACCCTGGCGGCCAGCCTGGCGGCGGCAAAACTTTGTATCCCCATAGCCCATGTTGAAGCGGGCCTTAGAAGCCATGACAGGAGCATGCCGGAGGAGATCAATCGCCTGGTGACGGATTCCTTGTCGGATATTCTTTTTACCTCATGCCGGGATGCCGATCAAAATTTACGCAGGGAAGGGATTTGTTCTAAGAAAATATTTTTCGTCGGAAATATAATGATGGACACACTTGTCAACCTTAGGCAAAAAAGCCAGGGGTCGCTAGTTCTCAAGCGACTTGGTCTGCAAAAAAAGAAATATGCGGTTTTGACCTTGCACAGACCCAGTAATGTGGATGATCGACAGACGCTGGGAAATATTTTCTCGGCCCTTAAGCAGGTTGCCCGGGATATAAAGATTGTTTTCCCGGCTCATCCCCGGACGCAAAAACAGCTTAAACGATTCAAGGTCTTGAAAGATAAGGATATTGTTGTCATCAAACCGCTTGGATATTTAGATTTTATGAAATTGAACATGAATGCCCGTTTGGTACTCACGGATTCAGGAGGTATTCAAGAAGAAACGACGTTCTTAAAAATACCCTGTTTGACGATAAGGCCCAATACGGAGAGGCCCATAACCATAACAGAGGGGACTAATATTCTTGTCACCGCGGATCCTGATAAAATCAAAAAAGAATGCGTAAGGATCCTTCGCGGCAAGATTAAAAAAGGCCGGAACCCGAAATTTTGGGATGGGAAGACGGCCACAAGAATCGTCAGAGTCCTGGCCAAACATATTTAAATTATCATGAAAGAATTATTAACGGAAACATGTGATCTGCTTTTGCAGATGTATGACCCCAAGGAGGCCCTCTTTTCTTACATTTCCCGTATGGAGCAGGGCCGCCTGATCCATGATTGTAGACATCCGCTGGCATTACGCTATACGATCAATTCGCTGGCAGGATTGCAGGAGTATGTGAAATACAATCAATTAGATTGGGATATGGCCGGCCATATACATACGTTTGTTGAAAGGTATATGGATAAGGTCGATCATCCCGGGGATCAGGGGTTGCTTTTGTTCGTTTTGTCCCGTCAGGGGCATGAGAGCGCAGGATATTTGTTCGATAAGATAAAGAAAAGGTGGGCCGGAAAACGAAAGCCCTTGGGGCGTAACCTGCAAGATCTAAGCTGGCTGTTATGGGGTGTCACGCAATATCTATATCGGGAGCATTGCCGTGATGCAGAAGGTGTCGCACGAAATGTTTTTAAATTAATCAAAGAGAACTACATATCAAAGGACAGCCTGTTGCCCTCTTATGGTATGCTGCCGGGACAGAGACATTTTGTGACTTTCGGGGGATTGTGTTATTTCTTGCGCGCTGTTTTTGAATACGGCCGTATTGTAGATGACCATGGTAGCCAGGATCTTTTTAATGATATGTGTCAGAGAATATTGAGATTGCAAGGGCCTTTGGGGCAATGGCCGTGGATTATCAATACCCGAAGGGTGGCCGTGGCGGACCTGTATCCGGTGTTTAGTGTACATCAGGATTCGATGGCTATGTTGTTTTTATTGCCGGCATCGATTTTTGGAATAGAAGGGGCCAATCAGGCCATTGAAAAAAGTCTGGCTTGGTTGTCTGAAGGCGGCAATGAGTTGCACATCTCGATGATCAGGAAAGAGCCCTTCTTTATCTATCGTGCCATGCATCGACGAGAGAGGTTCCCTCAGGTCAGAAGATATATCAGGTCGTTAGGCCGTGACGCTAAGGACGCAAAAAATGAAAATATTGTAAAGACCCTTAAGATTAATCCGGAGTGCCGTTCCTATCATTTAGGCTGGATCTTATTTGTCTGGTCTCCCCACAGTGTCAAAACAAGAAGTGAAAGTTCCCTTTAAAGAATCCTCGGTGATTAGATTTTTACTCCACGCCGTTTTGCCAGAATAAAAGCCGCCAGGGCCAAGAAGAGCTCTATTCCCGAGGCCCATATCCTGGCGATCAGGGCCACAATCCCGGCCATCGCGTTGGGCATAATCACCCGAAGGGTCAAGATAAGAATCCCTTCGCGTACGCCAAGCCCGGATGGGGCGAAAAGACTCAGGATACCGATAATTCCGGCAACGGCGTTGGCGCCGGTGAGATAGAAGATATGCTCCAGTGAAATGCTATAAAATGAACGTATCAGCAAGTAGAACGATAATCCTAACATGTAATAATTAAGGATATAAAGGGTGACTATTTTAAGGATGTCTCGATAACGGATTGAAAATTGCGAGGGGGCTTTTCTAAAGATCTTGAGCATCAGATTGATGATTCGATTAACAAACTTGGGATGAAGCGATACGATTAAAAGAACGAGAAACGGGATGATGCAGGGTTTATAGGGTGCCAACAGTGCGCAGGGAATAGACAAAATAGAGGCCAGAAAAATGAACATGGCTGCCAGTAAACTGCACACGACTTCCAGATAAAAGGAAAAGGTCATGGCCATTTTGGATTTCCCTTCCTGGTGATAGAAATACAGCCTGCCGGCGAAGAGAAATATTTTGGACGGAATATATTTACCGACTTCCGAAAGCATCCAATAGATGCTGGATTTAAATGTATTTAAGGCGCAGCCATTTATTTTGGTGATGTATGTCCAGATAAAGGATAAATTAAGGAGAAAAATAATGTTGAATGCAATGGATGCGATAAGATAGCCCGGGTGGAAGGTTATCGGTGTCTTGTCTAATTCATGGACATGATCCTTAATAAAGAGGAGAATAAAGATAAATATTAGGGCGATAATAGTGAACTTTAAAAGTTTTGTAATATTTTTTTTCATGATTCCTTGCGGGCCAATAATACAAGGTCAGGAGAAAAAGGGATCAGGCGCTTTAGTAGCCATGTCGGGATTCTCTTTATCCAGGTTTTACCTTCCATGACGTCCGTCGCATAGTACTTTTCGGGCTCCAGGATGCATTTGAGGGTGTAGTCTTTAAGCTGCCAGTTTTTTGCGAACAATCGTTTGATGCCCCAATACGTAAGCATGGTCTCGTAATAATCGTCTCCTTTTTTGCATATGCGCACGATCCAGGACGCCAGTCCTTTAGGCAGCCACGAAAGGAAGTAGATCTGATAATGGGATTCCTTGATCATGAGGCGGTTCGGCGCGCCAAAATACAAGAGGCCTCCGGGCTTAAGGATGCGGTAGATCTCATCAATAAGGAGCTGGCTGTCGGCCACATGCTCGTATGTATGATGGCAGACGACATGATCAAAGTGATTGTCGGGAAATGTTGTGTGGAGGGCGTCCATTTCAAAATAATCGATATTTGCCTTGGAATATTTGTTTTTAGCAAATTCCAGGGCCGGTCTATCGATATCAATACCAATAACTTTTTGGAAATGATCCGCAAGGAAAAAGGTCATGATCCCGGTTGAGGAGCCCACCTCCAGACAGGTCTGCGTTGTCAGGGTGTTCGGGTCTTTGTAGTCAAGAAAGATAGCTAGCGCCCGTAAAGCCTTTTGCTTGCGGCTGGCTTCATCGTACATAAAAGCCGCAAATTTTTGTGAATATCCGTATTGAATCCCTCGTTTTTGCATAATGATAGATGTCCTTTGGAGGCCCAGCTTATGTCTATTATCTTAATAATTATACTTATAATCAACTCCATTTCAGGAATTCTATTATTTTATGATAATTGTATTCAAACTTGCTTTTGGTAAATATTTGAGTTATCTTGAAAATGGTAAATTTAAAAAATCTTTAAAAAGAGTTTGTTTTGCGAAGAATCACTTTTTTTATCTTTTTAAGCGCGTTTTTGCTGTTGCGGCCTTATCTTGTACAACTAAGAGGGCTGTGTGGTGCTGTGGACGATTACGGTTATTTTTCCCACGCTGCCGCCATTGTTTACGGGCAATTCCCGTCCTACCAGAAAGATTATTTTTCCAGCGATAGCCATGACAAAAAAACCATAGGGCCCATGGAAACCATCGGTCCGGGAATTATGGCGACTCCTTTTGTGCTTGCCTTTTCCTTGGGGGATCGCATCCTGAAATCTGATATTGTCCTGCAGAGAACCAAGACCAATGTCCCTCATAGCTGGTCATTCTTTGGATTTGTCATCGCTTCGATCTTTTATTTTTGGCTAGGATGCCTTCTTTTATATCGTGGCCTTAAGTATTATGTCCCGCCATTACATGCCTCCTGGACGGTGATCTTGATGGTTATCTGTCAGGGCATGCCGATGTATGTTTTTCAGGCTCCCGTATTATCCCATGTTTATGAGTTCTTTTTTCAGTGCTGTTTTATATATTTATTGCTGCAATGGAACCAGCCGGGGAGGACTTGTGTGTGGAGTTGGCAGAAACTTGTCCTTATAGGAGCCTTGTCTGCCTTTACTTTTCTGACACGTTATAACAATATTTTTAGTGCGTTCATGTGGCCGTTTGTTTTTCTTTTGAGTCAGCTTTCTGATTTTAGAAAAGCAGTTTTTTATAAGCGCTTGGGGATTGTTGCGATTGTTTTTGTAATTTTAGTTACGTTGTTAAAATTTATCCCGAATCTCCTGGGCCAGCATGAGGGTTATCCCAAAGGTGTCTATGATCTTTTCGGGATTGAGCCCTGGAGTTTCTATGTCAGGCGTTTTTTCCATATTCTTTTTGGCATTGATTGGGGTTTATTATATTCGGCGCCGTTTATTTTGGTGGGATTAGGGGCTTTGGCCATATTAAGGTTCCCGCTTAAACGAAGGCTTTGGATGGCGGTGCTGCCCTTGGCGGCCAATTTTTATATCGTTATGATGTGGCGTTGCCAGGGGGGCGCTTATGGCTACCGCTATTTTTTCCCGGCCATGGTGCCTTTGTTGGTTTATCCCTTGGCCCTGCTTATACAGAAGTTAGTCAAAAGGTTTGGGCCCAGAGCCTTTGGCGCTTTGTGCCTGATGGCCATGTTCCCGGTCGTCTCCATGCTGTTTTATTGCGGCAATCAAACCAGCCTGGATTTCTACGGGGTTATGCAATATTTTGACCTCGAGGCATATGGCAATAATACTTTTCAACTGGAGAGCTGGGAGATCATTTTATTTTCGCCGGTTCATGGCCTTTTCGTTTTAGCCCAGGGGGGCCTATTATATTTATATTATTTGCTTAGGGTTATTTTGCAAACAACAGACACTATGCCGACTTTTTTATATGCACGCTACCCTGAATTTAAAGTCTGGGTATTGGCCAGGGTTCTTATGATCTATTCGGCCCCGTTTTGTTTCTATGGTCTCTTGGGAATGATGAAACGCTTGTGGTCAAAAAAGGGTGAATAAAATCAATATGCTTAAATTCAAAAGAAAACTTTTTATCTTAAGCCGGTTTTTAAAAGTCGCGCTTTACGGATGGGGCCTGGTCTTTGGCGTGTATATGATCAATCATATTTTGTGGCTTCATAAACTGCCTGATCAAAAAGAAATAACGGATAAAGTCAAGTTTGCATGGCTTCAGTGGGGCATGCCCTCGTATCGGAATTTGGTGGATATACAAAAGGGCAAGGTCCCGGAGGGCAAGATACAATCGTTTGCCGAATATTATGAGGAAGTGGCCGGGAAGGCCGGGGCCAAGGATTATGGCTATTCTTTGGCAGGCTATTGTTATTTTTATCTAAAGGATTATGATGCAGCTCTGCATTATTACAGGAAGGCCTACGATGAAAATCCGAGATTATTTTATTATGCGCATAATATTGGGTTAATTCTTTTGTCACAACGGGAATATAAAGAGGCCAAAAAATATCTGCGGCAGGCGCAACAAGCGCATCCCCCAATCAGTCTGGCCTTTATTTTAGAGAACCTGCGGGCCCACCCTAAGATAGTCTATCAAAGACAGTTCGATCTAAAAAAATTAACGGATAAAATTTTGGCGAGGTTCACAATAAATGCCCAGGCCTTGGCGATTGTCCATTATTATCTTGAAGAATACGAAGATTTATTAGGATTGGCCCAGGGCGTTCTGCATACAACAATGGAGGATAGAGAGGTTTTTGGATTTTATGCCGGGCTTGCCTTCTACCAACAAAAGAAATATCCATTGGCCGTAAAATTTTTAAATGATTATCTTAAAAATAATAAACAATCTTTTTTGGGCAATCATTATATGGGCCTATCCCTGCAGGAAATGGGCTTGAAAGATAAGGCGCGTGAATTTTTTAACAAAGCCAAGGACTCTGGTCACAAGGGTGAGATGAGTTTGCTTGATCCGAAAGGTTTTTTTGTCGGACTATTTTAATATTCCTAAACAAATAAATATTAATATTAATATAAATTATATAAGTAAAGCTGATTGATTTTTATTTATTAATACGCTATAGTTAGGTGATAATTTGATGGATAGCCTCCAGGGCATTTTGTATATTTAAATTACTGAAATCTTTTCACACATATGCGAGAAATTATTCTGCCACCTGAAACGGATTATATCGGTATTTATCTGACCAACAGGTGTTTTCTTTCCTGCCCCTACTGCATCACCAATCAACTAGATAAATTTATCAATGCAGCTGAATTTAATGAACTAACCCCACAGCAATGGCTGGTGGCACTGAACCGATTGAGGCCCCCGCAGGGAGTCCCGATAACGTTTGAAGGGGGGGAGCCTTTTTTATATAAAAGGATTTGGGAACTGCTTGAGAATGTTGAGCAAAAGATCGATATCTTGACCGCCTTGCCGCCCAACGTTACCGTGCAGAAATTTAAGGAATTAAAAAATTTAGATTGGAACAAGAGAGAGTGCCCTTATCCGACGATCCGGGTGAGCTTTCATGAGGGGCAGAATGACTATAAGGAACTTATCCGGCGGATCAAAGAGCTTCAGGAGATATTGAGTATCGGGCTGTTCCATATTGAGCATCCCCAATATCCCCAGCTGACAGAAGAGATCAGGGCGTATGCCAAAAAAGAAGGGGTGGAATTCCGCACAAAGGCCTTCCTGGGAAATTTTGAAGGGAATGTTTACGGGGAGTTTAAGTATCCCGAGGCCTGTCAGGGCCAACCGGCCCGGGCGCATGTGCAATGTAAGAATTCCGTTTTCCCCATCGCCCCTAACGGCGATATTTACCGCTGTCATTCGGACCTTTATGCCAGGAGGAAAGAGGGTGTCATCGGCAACATCACGGATGAGGATCTATGCATGGAATTCCGTTACACGGACTGCGATCATTATGGCCTGTGCAGCCCGTGTGACGTTAAGATAAAGACCAACCATTTACAGCAATTCGGCTACACGTCGGTTAATGTGATTTTTGATGACGAAAAAACGTAAGAAAATTTTGATCATCAAGACCGGGTACTCCGAGTTCCTGGACCGCGGGATATCGACGACCGTCAGCTACGGCGACGTCCTGATGTGCACGTCCATTCTGCATGCGTTCAAGGGCGATCATGTCACCTGGGTCTCTTCATGGGCGGCGAAACCGATCTTAACGAATAACCCGTACATCAATGAGTTGTTGATTTTCGGGCCGAAGACCTTAAAGAAAATCCTGGGCCGCTCCTATGATGTCCTTATAAATCTTGAAAAGGATATCGGCATCTGCACGTATCTTACTTCCATCAAGGCGAAGCGCCGGTTCGGTTTTTATTTTGATGAAAGGCACCACAATATTGCCGGCTATAAGAATCAGACACGCTTTCTGTTGGCCGGGCAGGAGAATCAAAAAGGGATCAATAAAAGCGGCCTGCAGATCCTGTTCGAGACGATCGGCAGGACATGGAAAGGCGAGGGGTATATCTTTGAGCAGCCGAAAAGAAATAAGGTAAAATACGATATCGGCTTTAATTATTCGGTGGGCAGCAAATGGCCGACCAAGGCGTGGCCGGCCAAGAACTGGAAGCAGCTGGAACGTTTGTTGAAAAAGAAATATTCGATAACCTGGCAGCAGGGGCAGAAAAGCCTGGATCAGTATTTTAAGTGGATCGACAGCTGCCGACTGGTCGTGACATCTGATTCGCTGGGCCAGGCCGTGGCCCAGGCGCTGGGCAAACAGGTGATTACCCTTTTCGGGCCGACCAATCATAAACGGATGAAGGGCTTGAAAAACATATCCTTTATTTGTTCGTCCTTAAAATGCCCGCATATGCCGTGTTATTTACCGATATGTAAATACAGTAAATTCTGTATGGATTATATAGAACCTAAAAAAGTGGCTTTAACGTGCGAGAAAATATTATGCTGAAAAACGTTTTCGTTACAGGCGGGGCAGGTTATGTGGGGGCTGTTTTGGTCCCAAAGCTGTTACGATGCGGATATCATGTTAAAGTCCTGGATCTCTTTATTTACGGCGACGATGTTTTAAGCCAGGTTGAAGATAATGTGAATCTTGAAATTATCAAGGGTGATATCCGGGATGCGGATCTCCTGGCGAAAGAAATCCCCGGAAGCGATGCCGTCATCCATTTGGCCTGTATCTCGAATGATCCCAGTTATGAACTGAATCCCGAGCTCGGCAAGTCGATCAATTATGATGCATTTATGCCGTTGGTTGATATTGCCCGGGACAACAAGGTCAAACGTTTTATTTATGCCTCCAGCTCGAGTGTTTACGGTGTCAAGACAGAGCCCCAGGTGACCGAGGATCTGCCGCTGGAACCTTTAACGGATTATTCGAAATACAAGGCCTTGTGTGAAGAGTACTTGTTGGCCCAAACGGGGGACGACTTTACGACCTTGGTGTTGCGGCCGGCTACTGTTTGCGGGTATTCCCCACGATTAAGATTGGATCTGACCGTTAATATACTCACCAACCATGCCATCAATAAGGGGAGAATAAAGGTTTTCGGCGGAGAGCAAAAGAGACCGAATATTCATATGGATGATATTACGGACTTATATATCAAGACATTGGAATATCCCCAAGAAAAGATCTCGGGAAAAATATTTAATGCCGGATATGAAAATTATAAGATCATGGATATTGCCACCATGGTCAAAAAAGTCCTTGGCAATAATGCCTTGCCGATAGAGGTCGTTCCTACGGATGATAAACGATCGTACAGGATTTCATCCGAGAAAATTAAAAGGGAACTGGGCTATGTGCCTAATCGGACGGTTGAGGATGCGATTGCTGATCTAAAGAAGGCTTTTGCGGCGGGCTGGATCCAGGATTCTTTTAATAATATCCGGTATTATAATATCAAAACCATGCAGGCCATTGACCTGAAATGAAAAATGTCAGATAAAAGCAATCCATACAGTTATATAAAGATCTTCCGGCATAAAGAAAAGCTGGATGCTATTGCCCGCGGGGAGGTGACCCCGCCGATCTATGTGCGGATCAAGCCGACCAGTGTATGTAACCACAGCTGCTATTATTGCAGTTACCGCAATCCCACTGACAACGATATACATATCTCCGATTTAAGGGCGAATTTTAATTCTAGGGATCAGATCCCCGAAGATATCATGATGGCCTTGATCGATGATCTGGCTGAGATGAAGGTCAAGGCCGTCACCTTCAGCGGCGGCGGGGAGCCATTGGTATATCCTTACATCGAAGAAGCCTTGCGTCGGATCATTGCCGCCGGGATCGATCTTTCCATTATAACCAACGGACATCTTTTAAACGGAGAAAAGGCTCAACTGCTGGCCAGGGCCAAGTGGGTCAGGATATCCATGGACAGCTGCCGCCCAGAAAGATATGCCAAGATAAGGGGTTTGAAGAGCGAGGCATTAAACGAGATTGCCGGAAATATCCGCCGGTTTTCACAGATCAAGGCAGCGGACTGTGAACTGGGAATTAATTTTGTCATTATGCCGGATAATGCCGATGAGGTCTATGAAGCCGCCTGCTTTGCCAAGGATGCTGGCGTCAATCATATTAAATTTTGCGCAGTGATACACCCTGATATTCAAAAAACGCATAAATCGATCGCCCCGGGTGTCTTAAGTCAAATAGAAAAGGCAGAACAGGAATTAAGTGACGAGCGGTTCCAGATCATTAATAAATACGCCGGGGATTTGGAGTTGAACGCGGTTTTTAAGCGCACGTATAAACGATGCCCCGTTCAGCAGATCATCCCGGTCGTCGCTTCCGACTGCAAGATTTATTTGTGCCATGACAAGGCCTATGTCCCCGGGGGAGAATTAGGTTCATTGAGGGACAAGACCTTTAAAGAGATCTGGTTTTCGCCTGAGACCAAGAAGCGTTTTGCGGAATTTGATGCCCGAAAGGAATGCGCTCATCACTGCGTGTATGATCAGCGCAACATGCTAATCAATCAGTTCATTGACCTGGATGACAGCCAAGTAAATTTTATTTAATTATGACTGATTTAAAACAATTGGAAAGTATCGCCAAAGAGATTCGCAAGAAGATCTTTTATATGATCTACAAGGCGGGAGGGGGACATATCGCGCCGGCTTTCTCGATCGTGGAGCTCGTAACCGCGCTTTATTTTAAGATTTTACGTCTTGATAAGGACAGACTCAAGGATGAGAACCGTGACCGCTTTGTTTTAAGCAAGGGACATGCCTGCGCCGCCCTTTATGCCGTCTTGGTGCAGGCCGGGTTTGCCCCTGAAGAAGTGCTGTCAAAATTTTGCCAGCCCGACGGTATTATCGGCGGGCATCCGGATATCGGCGCAATCCCCGGCATCGAGGCGACCACCGGTTCCCTGGGGCATGGATTTCCCTTTTCCATGGGCTTGGCCTTGGGAGCGAAATTGGATGCCAAAGATTACCGGGTTTTTACGATCATAGGTGACGGCGAGTGTCAGGAGGGAACCGTGTGGGAAGCGGCTCTTTTTGCGGCCCATCAAGAGTTGGATAATTTGGTTGCCATCATTGACTATAATAAATATCAAGCCCTGGAGCCGATTAAGGATGTCTTGGGCCTGGAGCCGCTTAAGGCGAAATGGGAATCCTTTAACTGGGCGGTCAAGGAAGTCGATGGCCATAACATGGAAGAGATCATTAGCGTTTTGGATAAGGTGCCTTTTGAAAAGGGAAAGCCAAATTTTGTCATTGCGCATACGATAAAAGGTAAGGGGATTTCGTTTATGGAGAACGTGCCTATTTGGCATTACCGCCTGCCGAATGAGGAAGAGACAAAGATCGCCCTTAAGGAGCTGGGAATGGAAGGTGATCTATGAGAAACGCGTTTATTGCCACCTTGCACGAAATAGCTAAGCGGGATCCTAAGGTTATCCTTTTAACGTCGGATAACGGGGCCATTGTCTTTGACAAATATCGTGCGGAAATGCCCGAACAGTTTCTTAATTGCGGGATCTGCGAGGCCACCATGGTTTCTGTAGCGGCGGGATTGGCGGCCAGCGGAAAGACGCCCTTTATCTATACCATCATTCCATTTCTGTTGATGCGTACATTTGAGCAGGTGCGCAATGACGTCTGCATGCAGGAGATGAACGTCAAGATCATCGGTATCGGCGGCGGATTAAGGTACAGCACATTGGGTTCGACCCATCATGCGATCGAGGATATTGCGGCCATGAAGGTTTTGCCGTCCATGACAATTGTCTGTCCGGCCGACCCGCTTGAGACCCAAAAGGCAACCGAGGCAATTTATAAAATAGAGGGTCCGGTTTATTTGCGCATGGGAACGACTAAAGAGGCCAGCGTTTATGATAAAGAATGCCCTTTTGAATTGGGTCGGGGCCATATTGTCAAGCCTGGGCACGATATCAGTATTATTGCCACAGGTTCCATTATTTATGACGTTTTGCAGGCGGCACGCATCCTCAAAGAAAAGGGGATTGATGCACGGGTGATCGATATGCATACGATCAAGCCAATGGACAAGGATATCCTCATGCAGGCGGCCCGGGAAACGAAGGCGATCTTAACGGTAGAGGAGCATAGTATTGTGGGCGGCCTGGGGGAAAGTGTCGCGGCGGTTATCCTGGAAAACGGGGGCAATACAAAATTTAAACGGATGGGGATTGAGGATCATTTTTGTTCGGGCTATGGGCCGCATGAATATGTGAAGGCCAAGCATGGATTGGGAGTGGATGCGATCGCCGCTCAAGCAGCAGACTTATGTAAGTAAAAATTGAGTACGGATTTCATTAAGGAGAAATAACATGAATCTCGGTGGAACGGTTTTAACAGAAGAGGAATTAAAGCAATATCCTTTTAAAAGTCTGGGGAAGAACGTCACCATTCACTCGCGTGCGATCTTATGCGGGATAGAGAACCTAAGCATTGGCGATAATTCGCGGATAGACGATAATGCCGTTATCCTTGCCACCGATGAGGTTTCTTTAGGAGCCTATGTCCATATTCCTTGTTTTTGTTTTTTAGGCGGCAAATTCGGTATTGAGATCGGCAATTTCACCTCCCTGGCGCCGGGGGTAAAGATCTTTTCCTCCAGTGATGATTACTCGGGAGAGTATATGACCGGCCCCCTGGTGCCGAGTGAATGCTGCGGCGGGGACAGGGGTAAGGTCGTTATAGGGCGGCATGTCGTTTTGGGAGCCAATACCGTGGTCCTTCCCGGGCTGACGGTGGGGGATGGTGTCTCTGTCGGCGCCCAGTCACTGGTTAAAAAAGATTTAGAACCCTGGGGTATGTATGCGGGGACCCCGGCCAGGCAGATCGGGCAACGCAAGAAAGATCTATTAAAATTGGCCGAGAACATAAAAGAATAAAATATGAAAGTCCGTTTTTTAAATTTATCCGTTCAAGAGAAAAGCCGCAAGAAGGAATTAATGCGTGCGGTTGATAAAGTCCTGTCGCATGGCCAAATCGTGCTGGGTCCGGAGGTCAGACAGTTTGAAGGCCGGATCGCCCGTTTCTGCGGCGTTACATATGCTGTCGGCGTCAATTCCGGTAGCGATGCCCTTTATTTTGCGTTAAGGGCTTTAGGGATCGGGCCAGGCGATCAGGTGATCACGAGCTGCCTGTCCTTTGTCGCCACGGCCAATGCCATTTCCATGACCGGTGCCCAACCGGTGTTTGTGGATATCCGGGATGATTTTAATATTGATCCACAAAAGATCATTAAAGCCATAAATCCGAGAACGAAGGCCATTGTACCGGTTCATTTCACCGGAAAGATGTGCGCCATGAAGGCCATCATGTCAATCGCGCGACAATATAAACTTAAGGTCGTCGAAGATGCGGCGCAGGCCTTCGGCGCGTCGATAAGCGCCAAAAAGGCCGGTTCCTGGGGGCATGTCAGCGCTTTAAGCATGAACCCGATGAAGGTGTTGGCTGCCTGCGGCGAGGCGGGCGCGGTTATAAGCAATGATGTTCATATCAAGAAAACAGTGGAGGCCTTGAGATACAACGGCGCACCTAGTGTTATTGACGCCCATTATGTCAGCCTCAACGGCCGGCTGGATACGATCCAGGCGGCGATATTGCTGGAGCGCCTAAAACATTTTAATAAGGATATCCAACGCCGCAGGCGGGCCGCGCGGTATTATTCGCAAGCCTTACATGATATGGTGATTGTCCCGAGTGAACAAAAAGGGGAAGTTCATGTTTATTATACGTATAATATCCACTGCTCTAAACGTGATCAATTAAAGAGATTCTTGACGGCAAAGGGGATTGAGACAAAGGTCCATCATCCCTTGCTTATGCCTGAGCAAAAGGCATACAAGGGTCAAGTCAAAGGCCAATGGCCTATGGCCAGGAAGATAGTTTCAAGTTCTTTGTGCCTGCCTATAAGCGAGAAGGTCACTAAAAAGGAGCAGGATTACGTCATTGATTGTATCAGGAAGTTTTATAAACATTAGGAGTATGACATGCCCGATGTGTGGCATAACAAAAAAGAGATTGTCACTGTCGATCAAAAGCTGATCGATAAATTAAAAAAGTCCGCGCTGCGTTCCCCGAAGAAACGGGCCCGTTTTTGCCTGCATACCCATGATAAAGCCTCCGTGCACGAGATGATCATTGCGGTTGCCAGGGGCACGTATGTCAGGCCGCATAAGCATGTAAGGAAAACGGAATCTTTTCATGTGATCGAAGGGAGGTTTTGGCTTTTTATTTTTGATGATAAAGGCCGTGTGATCAGGAAATTTAAAATGGGCCAGAAGGGTAAGGAGAAGATATTTTTATATCGGTGTCAAAAGAATATCTGGCATGCGATCATGCCGATCACTCCTTTTGTGGTCTTTCATGAAGTGACCCCGGGGCCGTTTGTAAAGAATAAATCAAGTCAGTTCCCTGCCTGGGCGCCCGGGGAGGATGATCTTAAGGGGATTAAAGATTTTCATAACAGGTTATTGAAAAAATGTCGATCATAAGAGGGTGGCTATGGCCCATATAGATTTCATCACCAAGATCCATAAAAAAACAAAACGAAATTATGTCGAGCGCGTTGTGAGATATGACAAGGCTGTCTGCGCCAGGATAGCCAAGAATTTTTCGCGCCAGTATTGGGATGGGGATAGAAAGTATGGTTATGGTGGCTTTCGCTACGACGGGCGCTGGCAGTCCGTGGCGCGCGATATCGCCAAGCATTATCACCTCAAGGCCGGCATGAAGGTCCTTGATGTCGGCTGCGGCAAGGCGTTTTTATTATATGACCTGATGCAGGCTGTCCCCGGGCTTCAATGTCATGGCCTGGATATTTCCCCGTATGCCCTTGCCCGTGCGCCCAAAGAGATCAGACCGTTTCTCAAAAAAGGCAAGGCGCAGAAGTTGCCGTATAAAAACAATTCTTTCGATTTGGTCATTTCGATCACGACACTCCACAATCTATATGTGTATGATCTAAAAAAAGCCGTTCAGGAGATCAGCCGCGTCAGCAAAAAGAACGCATATATTGTTGTTGAGTCCTATCGCAACGAAAGGGAGAAGGCGAATCTTCTCTACTGGCAATTAACCTGTGAATGTTTCTATACGCCACAAGAATGGACATGGTTATACCGAGAATTCGGCTATCAAGGGGATTATTCCTTTATTTATTTTGAATAAAATCAAATGATGCCATCAGATCACCCCTACATCACTTTTTTTATCCCGGCCTATAATGAACAAGAGCATTTGGTGGTGACCGTTAAGGAAACGGTCACAATGCTCGATCAAATTACCCAGGATTTTGAGCTGCTTTTGCTGGATGACGGCAGCACTGACACGACCGGCACGCTGGCCGATGATCTAGCCAGGGAAGATCCCCGCATACGCGTTTACCATAATGATACGAACCGCGGCTATGGCTATACCTGCAAGCGGGCTATCGGGGAGGCCCACGGGCAATATGTGGGATGGGTATCGGCCGATACGTTATGGGATCCCGAGGTCCTCAGGGAGGTCATTCTATCCTTGGGGCATGCCGATATTATCACGACCTATCCAACGAATCCCCAGGAGAGATCCCCTTTAAGAAGGTACATCTCCAACAGCTTTACGCATCTTTTAAATTTTTTATTCGGACTGAAGATGAAATATTATAACGGTGGGTGTTTTCATAAAGGGGAACTTATCAAGGCGCTGGATATCTATTCACCCGGATTGACCCTCTGGGCGGAGATCCTGGTCCGTTTGTCAAGACAGGGATGCACCTGCCAAGAAATCGGCATGAGAAATTTGGAGCGCAAGTATAATAAATCCAAGGCCTTCAGTTGTCGCAATATTTTCGGGACATTGAAGATCGTTTTTGTCCTGTTATGGATAGTGTATGTCCGTGATAAAGGAGAAAGAAATGAAAAAAAATCTTAAGAAACTTCATCATAAGGCCGCTGATTTTCAATATGCCCATGAGGAGATCTCTTTGGGCGCTACCTCATCCTACAGTTTGGTGCATGATCCCAAGCACGTGCTGTTCGTCCTTTCGCGCTATAAATTTTGCGCTCAAATGCTTCAAGGCAAAAAAAGGCTGCTTGAATTGGGGTGTGGGGAAGGTCTTGGATTACCTCTAATAGCTCAAGGGGCTCAAAAGGTTTACGGCCTTGAGTGGGAGCAGCGGCCTTTGGATAGTATTCATAAACGGTTGTCGAGGTTTTTCCCGAACATCGAGTTGATATGCCTGGATCCTACAAAACAAAAGCTGACCATTAAGGTTGATGCGGTTTATTCCGTTGATTTTATTGAGCACATCGATGGGAAACGGGAAACCTTTTTAATGAAGAATATTATCGGTTGTCTTCCTCAAGATGGCGTTTTGATCACCGGTACACCCAATGTGACGTCCAAGACGTATGCCAGTTACAGCAGCAAAGTTCACCATGTTAACTTGAAGTCGGCCCAAGATCTCCGTAAACTCATGGAGACATATTTCGAGAATGTTTTTATTTTCGGAATGAATGACGAAGTCGTGCATACAGGCTATGCGGCCATGTGCCATTATCTTTGGGCCGTTGCGGCTGGCGTCAAAAAGTCCGTTAGGAAATAGAGCCGTTTGAGAATGAACAAGGCATGACCATAAATAAAAACCTCCAGAATTTTTTCAAGTTTTTCCTGCCTTTAATGCTGTGGCTTTTTCTTTTTAGGTCCTTTATCCTGGGGCGCACCCTTATCATGAATGAAAATTTCATGTTTTATTCGATCCTAAAGAATTATTTGGATAATCTTCGTCTCGGCCTCATCCCGCTTTGGGACCCTTTTTCGTCCTGGGGGGTTTATCATGTCATCTGCTTGACCCATATCAGCCCTTTTAACCCCCTGTGGCTCGTCACCCTTGTGCTTGATTTTATTGGCATGACATATTACCAGGCGTATGTATGTAGTTTGGTCATTTATTTTTTCGTTGGGCTATGGGGTTTTTACCTTTTGGCGCAACGGGTCCTTAAGAACAGCCAGGCGTCCTATGCCGCGTTCGTTTTACTGACATTTTCGTCTTTATCGTTCCCGATTGTTTCCCAATTGATCCCGCTTTTTATCTTTGTGCCGAGTGTATGGTTCTTTTATTTTCTTTTAGGTTTTTTGGAGACATGGGAAAAAAAGTTTTTTCTGGGCGCTGTTTTATCGGGCATCATCATTGGCTCAACATATTTGCCATTTTATTTTTTTACGGTGTTTTTATTTGTTGTTCTATGTTGCATGGCCGTATATCCCCGCAGGATATGGGTGACGACATTGGGCCTGGGGCGGTTTTTTAAGAAGAATTTTTTTCTGGTGATCCTTTGTGGTATTTTGGTCGCACTATCCCTTTGGCCGGCTATCAATTCCTACCAAAACGCGCGTGATCAGCAGATCGTCTCTCCGGAAAGGCACGATGGCAAAAAATCGGCCTTGCAGGAAGGAGTGGTCCTGCCGCACTATTTTTCCGGGGGGGCCTTGAGCGCGCGGATGGCCTTTGAGGATTTGTATGCGCATTTGGACCACATTCAATATGGCAACGATGGATTCTTTTATGTTCCCCTTTTTGCCTTTATCTTGTTGGTTTTGGGTGGCGTCAATAAGAATGACAGGCGCTCTATTATCCTGGCCCTTGTAACGACTTTAATATTTCTTCTAACAATGGCCAATGCCGCCTTTTTGCATCCCCTGCTTTTTAAATATATATTTTATTTCCGGCTATTCCGCAATCTGCATTATATGGTGCCGTTTTTATTGGGTTCTTTCATATTATTTGTTTGCTATCAATTTAAACTGTTTATTGAGTCTTTAAACCCAGAGGCCAAGACACCATTATTAACCCTGATGCTGGTCATAATTGTTCATCTAATGTTGATCATTTTCTTTCTGATCAGGGAGTATGTCATCGTGTCCAGTTATATTACAGTAGGATTGAGCCTAGTGTACTGGGGGTATTCTCTTTTGTTTCGCAGCCCCAAAAAGCCTTTGTGGATCGGCGCTGTATTATTTTTATGTCTTGTCGTCCAGCCTATGGAAGTATTTTGGTCTTACACCAGTCAAGGGGGGCAATATACCCCCAACGAAAGTATAGAGCAGAATGTTACAGCCGGCCCCGCAAGGCCACGTTTTGTATATACCCGTAAAGAATCTTTTTGGAAAGGGGATCAGGAGGATTTTAATATTTTATTTCAGGTTTTCCGTCTTAACATGCAGGACGATCCGGGCTTTATGGTGCCGACCAAGGCTTTCCCGGCCTATTGGTCATATTTCTTGGCCCGAAAGGTCCCTGAGGAGGTATTTCGCCCCTACGTCAGGAATAAATTTTATCTTTATGATCGTATTCACTTAACCAATCAAGAAAAAGACGGGGTTAATGAAGTGATCGCAGCGTTTAGAACACAAGCGAATATGGCTTATGTTCATTTAAAGACGGAGGCCATCCCCCGGGAACTAGAAGTATTGGGCTCTGTTGATCCCCAGAAAATCTCTGAGAATCCCCGAATTATCAAGGGGGATTCAGGCTTTTTTAAGGTGCGAGATTTCAGTCCCAATAGGATTGTAATTGAGACCAACTATGAAGACGAAAAGTTTTTGGTCTATACGGATTCATTTCACCGTGATTGGCAGGGGACAATTAACGATAAAAAGGTCCCCATTTATAGGAGCAATATCGCTTTTAAGGGTGTGCGGTTGCCTGGCGGCAAAAATGTCCTTGTCCTGCAATTTCGCCCCCTGGGCGGGGTATGGATCTATTTTTTGACATATGCGTGCACAATGGCTTTGTGTCTATATCTGATATTGGTTTTTTATTTTTTCAGAAAAAGTTTTATAACAAAGCAGGTGGACTGAATTCATGACCCAAAAGATTACTTCAATATTGGGGTACGGGTCCCGTAAATTAAACCGGGGCCTATTCCTGTATTTAATTCTAGGCTGTATTTTATATCTATCGATAGATTTCCATGAAGCCTACTTGAATCGTATCAATGTGGTTAAAGATATTGAGTATGATTTTGAGAAGTTTGTGAAGGATGGGCAGCCATTGTCCCGGCACCAATTGCTGTGGGGCATCAGGTATTACAAAAAACTTCAGACGTACGCGCCTGATAACAGCCTTTATATTGCCAATGAAGGTTTTTGTTATTACTATTTGGATGAACTGGATAAGGCGGTATCTGCTTATAAGAGGGCTATTGCGCTGGAGCCTCGACTCTACACGTATCATTGGGATCTGGCAATGATCTATCTCGCTCAGAATGAAATCCATCTGGCCATCGATTCTTTCTTGCAGGCCTTGGAAAACATACCGATCACAGTTCAGTATTATTTCACGACCGTAGAAAAATTATCGCAAATAACCACGGATGATTTCTCAGCCTTATTGTACGTGATGAATCAAAGGGCCCAGGAAGATGAAGAGACGGCCCTTCTGAAGGTCATCGATATATATTTCAGGAGCCAAGATTATCAGAAGGTCATTGAGCTGGGGGCGCGGGGCCTGGAAGTGCAGCCACAAAATCCCAAGGTGCATTATGTCATGGGCCTGGCTTTTCTTAATTTGGCAATGTACGAGAGGGCCGTCCATTTTTTGAACAAGGCAATTGAGATGAATTTTACCAATGTTGCGGACGCCTACTACTTTAGAAGCGTGGCGCAAAAGGCGCTGGGTAATATCAGGCAAAGCCAATTGGATGCCTTAAAAAGCAGATCGTCAAGAAGCCAGGATGCACACAACGAGACATTAATCGACAACCAGAACACACGGCTCCATTTGAATATTGAACTGAGAATTTTAAGAAGCCATTTTTATTCTAAAGCACCGGGGCGCTGATCATAGGTGCATTGGTTAGATCGAAAAGAGAGAACATTATGAAAACAAGATGGTCCGCATTATCATTGACCCAAAAGACAGTGATGGGATTGGGCGTCGTAGTTTTATTATTTAAAAGCTATACATTTTATATCGAGCGGGCACGCCAGATCAATTATCGAACGTTTAATATTGATAATACTGTTTCTTGGGCCGAAACATCCCAGGGGATTTATCGCTTGTCCGCCAAGGGATTGCTGGACAACCTTCTTTTATCCAGTGATGAGTTTAGATCGGTTGATTTTTCCTTTGAGTTGCTGCATGCCCGTGATTGCGGATTGCTTCTGCATTATCAGGATCCCCAGCATTATGATTTTGTTTATTTTCATCAACCGACCCAATCGATATTATTGGCCCAGAAAGATGGGCAAGAAACAAATATTGTCAAACGATTGCCTTTAGCGTACAGCCCGCATTTACACTGTTCTTTGAGGGTGCATGAAAAGAAAGCCGTGCTGGCTTTGAAGGATATTCGAGATATTGAATTGCCCTTTGCCCACAAGGTGGGTAAGATCGGTATTCTAATCAACGATGCTCAAGATCCCCGCACGATTTTTTTAAATGCCAAGGTGCAAGGTATCTTATCCAATGGACAGGCCATAAGCGGCCGCAGCCCGCCGACATTCGAAGCCTCAGGATGGGGATATCTGGGGTCCATGCTCCCATTTTATATGCTGATGCTTGCGGCAGCTCTTTATTTGGCATGTTTAATAGGGGACTTTAATAATCAGCCTCTGGGGCCCCGGCCAAGACCATTTAAAATCAATTACCTGTGGGCTTCCTTGATCCATTTGTGTTTGGCTGTTTTTATTTTTGCCCCCTTTATTTTTAGAGGGGAAATATTAGTTGCCAGCTATGATAATATCGGCGAAATATTCCCGCTTTTTTTCTTCTCTAAACATAAGTTCACGCATCTATTGAGCGAGGGGGGCTGGCCGTTATGGAATCCTTATTTTCATAATGGGACGCCTTTCTGGAGCAGCCATTGGAATATGCTGTTTGACCCGCTCAACTGGCCGATCTTTTTATTGCCCGATAGTCAGGTGATGTTTGCCTTAACCTTGCGGACGTTTTTACAGGTTTTTTTAACAGGGGTCTTGGCTTTCGGCTTTTTCCGGCATGAGCTGGGTTCCCCTAAATGGGCTCTTTTATCGTCGATCGCGTATCAATTGTGTTCTTTCTTGATATTTTCCTTTACCATCTTTCCCACCACATCCTTATATTTTTCGATGACATTGTACCTTTATCTTTTGTGGTCTTTTGCATCACGCCGCCCCTTGTGGAATTTTACTTTCATGACACTCGCTTTATATCTATTGTTTGTCAGTGCCAATGTTGTTTTCGTTTTTTATGCGGTTTTGGTTTTAATCGTTGTCTCAGTTTATCGTTTTGTCAATGGTAGGCCCAGGAGCAGGACCATGATAGGGGTTGCCGTGGCCGGGTGGCTGACGGCATTATTCATGGCGGGTGTGCGTTTGCTTTCATGTTTTTGGGGGATCGTGCACGGTAATCGCATTGTTGATGATTTTTATACCCTCCATGACCGCGCGTTTCTCTTGATACGGCTTTTTGTACCGGAGATCGTGGGGTGGTTTGGGGCGGATACCTTAAATGCCTTAACCTCCGATAAGCTTGAACTTATCTTTAGGCAGATCAATCTGCCTTCGAATTCCCAAAACACTTTTTTTGTTTACTTTGGTATCATTCCGGCATTGTTGGTTTTCTGCAGCTTCCTGGTGCGTTTAAAAAGGCCGGCCAATTTCTGGAAGATATATGCCTTGGTGACGATTGCCATCGGTCTTTTTTGGCAGCCGGTATGGGGTATTATTAGCATCCTTTGTTTTCCCCTTAACCACTATAGTTATCATGTCATCATTATCCCGATAGGGATCTGTGCCCTGATCGGGCATATGGGGTTGTATCTTGAAAAAGAAAAAGTATCTATGAAGAAACTCGGCCACAAATTATGGATCTTACTGCTTCTTGTACAGGCCTATATCCTGACGTTCTTGACCTATCTTTTCCCGCCCATGACCGGCTTTACACGAGGAGTTTTTATAGTATCCCTTTTGGGATATATCACATATAAGATTTTAAGAGGACATGTCAGGGGATTGTCACAAAGATATCTAGCCGGCTTACAGGTCTTATTCAATAGTTTACTGTGGGTATTGTTTTTTATGGCCAGCACAGTGGTTTTGTTGAAGCCTTTCCCGCAAAAGGAAGGTTTGGCCCAGAATTTAATCGTACCCTTTCTTGGTTTTGTTGCCATCATGACATTAGCCATGAGCCTTTATTATTTTCTTTGGCTGAAACCCAAAAGGGAACCCGTTATCTATGGCCGTCTGGCTGTGTTTGTAGTCCTTGTCTTGATATGCAGCGGATTTTTATTCCAGAGTCAATTGTTCATGAGGTTGGTACAAAGCCCGACGGCTTATCGGGTTTATATCACGGATATACTTTTAGCCCAGACGAAATTTTTCCTTATCGTTTATCTTGGTATATTGGCCTATATTCTCGCACGCTTACGATTGCTTAGAATGAGCTTTGTGATCGGCCTGTTAATTTTTATAACAGCGATGGATCTGGTGTGTTTCAACCTGCGTTTTAATAATGTCAGTGCGCCTTTTTATCATAATAAAGCATTTTACGGGTCATCCTTTGGTTACAGCGATGTCCCCCAAACGCTAAGGCCCAAGATGGATCTGATAAATTATCGGGCGCATGCCCAGCACCGGGTTGGGTTAAATGCCAATAAAAATATTATTTTTGATATTCCCAGTTATACCGGGACACTCGGATATTTGCATAATCGTTTTTCAAAATTCATAACGGCTTTTGGTTATGAACCGGGAACCATCTTAATTTATCCGGCTGATATCGCGCGCCATGAACGGTTCCTGGATTTATCAGCTGTGAAATATGAATTTATCGATGAAAAGAACATCAAGGAGCGGCCCCGCGCCCTGGCGCGCCTTAATCTTTTTAGTGGATTTGAAGTCATTGATCAAGAGACGCCAGCGGGACAACATGTCGTTTTGCAAAGGCTTAATGACCGGGATTTGAATATTCATAAAACTGTCATATTGGTACAGTATCCCCCAATAAGTTTTCCTTCTAAAAATAATCTTGCAGTTCACATCCCCATTGAGCAATCAAGTGATGAAAGGATCATGGCTCACGTCGAGACTGATAAAAGGGGGATCGTCCTTTTCAATGAGTCCTATGATGCAGGATGGCAGGGCTATGTCGATGGGGAACCTGTGGGTATTTTGAGGGCGAATTATAATTTTATGGCGATACCCGTTGAGGCCGGCACGCATGAGATTGTTTTTGAATATAAACCGAAAGTATTTTTTATTTTGTTTGGCGTAAGTATGTTGACATTGGTTGGTTTTATCGTTACGATTTCCTTGATTTGGGTTAAGGGGATATTGTCCAATAAATCATGAGGACGTGGTATGCATAAGAACCAGGCCTTGCTGATCATTGATGTTCAAAATGATTTTTGTCCTCAAGGGGCCCTTCCTGTAAAAAATGGGGATGAGGTTGTGCCGGTCCTGAACGAGTATATTAAGATATTCAAGAAAAAAGGTTTACCGATCCTGGCCTCCCGGGATTGGCATCCTGTCAAAACAACCCATTTTAAGGAATTTGGCGGGCTTTGGCCGGCGCATTGTGTTGCCGATACTCAGGGTGCGGCTTTTCATCCTGACCTGCAATTACCTGACGATATGATACTTGTTACCAAAGGGACCGATCCCCAAAAGGACAGTTATTCGGCCTTTCATGGGCAAACCAAGGAAGGCGCGGATCTTAATGGTTTTTTAAAGGAGGCGGGGATCAAGGAGCTTTACGTCGGTGGGTTAGCAACGGATTATTGTGTCATGTCCTCTTGCCTGGACGCCAGGATGTACGGATTCGATGTATATTTGCTGGTTGACGCCATCAAGGGTGTTAACCTAAAGCCGCAGGATGCACACAACGCAATAGAGAAAATGCACACCCAAAGCGTTAAAGACATGGATGTAAAACGCATGGCCCAACAGATGAAACGATCATGAGAGATACAGCAAGCCTTAAGACTGACCTGTATGAGTTGACCATGGCTGCAGGTTATTTCTATCACCAAACCAACTTGAGGGCGACGTTCGAACTTTATTGCCATAGCATGCCGCCTAAGAGATCGTATTTGATCGCATGTGGCCTCAAGCAGGCCCTGGAATATATCTTGACGTTGACGTTTTCATCCGGGGATATCAAATATTTAAAATCCCTTCCGGTGTTCAGGAAAGTGGATCCGAAATTTTTCACTTATTTAAGAAAATTTAAATTTAGTGGTGATGTGTGGGCCATGGACGAAGGCGAAATATGCTTCGCGAACGAACCTGTCTTGCAGGTCGAGGCGCCCATCATCGAGGCCCAGATCCTTGAAACATACCTTTTGTCAATTTTTAACATCCAGATGTCTGTCGCTTCCAAGGCAGCCCGGATCGTTGATGCTGCCTGCCATGATGGGATCAAGCGTTCAGTCGTTGATTTCGGTTCCCGCAGGGCTCATGGGCCGGAGGCCGGGGTCCTGGCCGCTCGCGCGGCCTACATAGGCGGATGCATTGGTACATCCAATGTTTATGCCGGCAAAAAATTCGCTATGCCAATTTTTGGGACCATGGCCCATTCCTGGATCCAGGCCTTTGATAGCGAGGAGGAGGCTTTTACAAAGTACCATGAGGTATTCCCTGAGCAAACGGTCCTTTTGATCGATACGTATGATACCTTAGAGGGCGTTACCAAGGCGGTTAAGGCTTGCCAGGACTTCAAGGCTGTCCGTTTAGATAGCGGGAATATTAACATATTAAGCCGGAAAGTAAGAAAAATTCTGGATCGTAGTGGATGTAAAAATGTCAAGATTGTCGCCAGCGGTGATTTAAATGAGGATAAGATCTATGATCTTGTCCGCCTAAAAGCACCGGTTGATATGTTCGGCGTGGGCACGCAGATGGTTGTCTCGCGAGATTATCCGGCCCTGGATTTGACGTATAAGTTGGTTCAGACGACGGATGCCCAAGGTCGTTTAAGGTTCCGGAGCAAAAAAAGTCAGGGGAAACAAACGGTTCCCGGGCGAAAGCAGGTCTTCAGGAAAAGTGATTCTCTCGGGATGATGCAAAAAGACCATGTCGGTTTGTTTTATGAAAAGCCCATAAGTGGCGTTAAGCCCCTTTTACGGCCTGTTATTAAGAAAGGGGGGATGGTGAAAAAACTATCTCCCCTTGAAAGAGTCCGCAAAAACGTTACAATCAAAGTAGGCCATCTTCCGTCTGAATTGAGATCATTGCATCATGGTTCTGAGTATCCGGTCAAATACACACCTATTTTGGATAAGATCCGGGATTCGTGAATTTTATGAAATTAAAGCCTGACAGCGTCCGTTTTTTATTATTTGTTTTGTGTATTATTGGTATTGCGTCGTGTTCTGGTTTCGATGACCAGCTTATGTATAATGATGCCCAGAGGTATCATAATAAAAAAGATTTTAAAACGGCTATCATGATCTATGAGAAATTGCTTCAGAAGGATCCGCATAACAAGGTCCATCCCGACAATGCCATTATCAGTTATGATTTAGGCGTGGCTTATTTGGACTATGGGAATCGGCGCAAGGCCTTGGAACAAGTACAATATTTAAAGAGTTTGAAGCGTGATGATCTAGCATCGCAACTGGAGAAGTTGGCCCAGATATCCGATGCTTTATGATGCAAAAAAACAGTAATACGGATTTAAGGTAAAATATAGCCCAGAAATTTTCATGAGGCACACAATACATGTTTAAATATTTATATTGTGTGTCTTTTTATTCAAATGAGAACATTTTTTTATATTATCTTGATCGTTTTAGGGCTGCTTATTATTGGGGAGGCGGCAGCGTGGATATGGGATGCCCAGTATGCATTTAGGGAAAAGTTACTTCAAGCCCTTGATACGGTTGAGCCCAATATGGATCCGATTTCTGCCCACGAAGAGTTGCCTTGGAACGGAAAAGGTTTAATCGTCAGGAATCATAAAGAAAAGTCATCATGCAGGACAAAGGTTATTTCTGTGTTGGGGGAACGACGAGAGGATATCCATTATTGCGCTGATGGCCGCCGTATTTATGACAATGAGATAAATAGTGATGATCGTAAGAAAATTTTTATCGTTGGCGGGTCCGCAGCCTTTGGTTTTGGAAGTTACTATAAAGAATCGTTTGGGTATTTGTTGGAACAAAGGCTTGGCGTGGATGAATTTGTGGTTTTTAATAGTGCCCGCCTTGCGTTAACCTCCGGTCAACTAGTTCCTGTTGTAAAGGTTATTGTCGATTTTTATGATCCTTATGCCATCATTATTTTTATGGGTAATAATGAGTGGATCCATTGGACGGCTGCAACGCAATATTCCATAAGTAAAGATGATTTAACGTGGTATCGCCTCCTGGCGCAAAGTCGTTTAGCCGCGGGGCTTCTGTACCAAAGGATCAAAAGTTTACAAAGTCGAAAGCCTCAAAGGCAGAATTCCCAAGAAAAATATCTGCCATTTTATAATCTCGAAGGGTTTGAATATGCCCTGGCCCATCCAGGCGATGATTTTTTAAAAGAGGATAAAACGCGTTGGCTGGACATAAAAAATAATTTTTTAAACACCTTTGAAAATAATCTTAAAATTATGGTAAACTACTGCAAAGCCCATAACGCGAGAGTCATCCTGTCGACGGTCCCTTTTAAGTATAAACTTTCGGTCGCATGGAAAGAGCCGCAACCGCAATCAATGGCTCCACAACATCGCGACGCGGTTTATGATTCCATTGATTTGGCCAATGACCTGATCGCCCGGGGTGACTATCAGGCGGCCCTTGAAAATTTAGAAAAAGCCCTCAAGCTGGATCCTTTAGTGCCGGTTTTACATTACATGAAGGCTTTTTGTTTAGAAAAACGTGGCCGTATGCTGGATGCTGAAGAAGCTTATGCACAGGCCCGTGAGAATATGATCGGTAATCTCGGGAGTGTTCGGTCAATTAATCAGCGCATTCGTAAGGTTGCCAAAGACGAAAGGATTGACTTGTTGGATATAAAGGGGATTTTTGATGATCGCAGTCATGCCAGGGGGGAATTTTTTAATGAGCACCTGATCCTTGATGACTGTCATCCAACACCCTTAGGGCACCATTACATCGCGGCATCATTGGAGGGAAAAATAAAACAGATGAAATGAAATCATTCATAAGAATCCTTAAAAAGGAGTGGGATTATGGAAAATCAGGAAACTGTTCAGAAGTTAGATGACATTGCGAAAAGTTTGAGTAAGATTGCGGAAGCAATGTCCGTATTTAAGGTGATGGCCATGGCCTTTTTGCTGGCCTTTCTTATTATCACAGTTAAGAATTTTCTTCCTTAAAAATTATATAGGATGTTGCCAAACTAAGCGGGATCGTTTTTTCGATCCCGCTTTTGTGTTGATCAGCCCCAATTCTGGGCTTCAGGGATATTTACGGTTAATTGTATTTTAAATCATTATTTGAAAAAGGCCTGTTTATCGTATATACTGTGTTATCTTTAATCAGTATATTATGACTAATTTATTGAAAGGAGCATTGTTGTGAAGACTTATGCATATGGATTCCCCAGACTAGGTAAAAACAGAGAATTTAAAAAGGTGGTTGAGGCTTTCTGGAAAAAGACTGTTTCCCAAAGCGATACGGCCCAGGCTCTCGATAATTTACAAGCTGAGATGCTTTCAGTTTATCAAAATAATGTTGATCTCTATGCACTCGGAGAGATGACGGGATATGACCCCATGCTGGATACGGCTATCATGGTGGGGCTGTATAATCCTAAAGGTATGGATGAATATTATGAATTATGTCGCGGCAAAAACGCCTTGGAAATGACCAAGTGGTTTAACACCAACTACCATTATTTGGTCCCTGATTTTTCTCAGATTAACAATGAATCATTTACATTGAACTGGAATAAGCCTAAGCAGTATTTGGATAAGTTCCAAAAGGGCATTCCGGCTTTGATAGGACCGTTTACGTTCCTTAAGCTCTCTAAGGGGCTGGCTCAGGATCAATTCAAGGAAACCCTTTTGGCCCTGGCCTTGGTCTATAAGGAAATCCTCTCAACACTAGGCCAGGCGCATATAGAGGAGCCGGCCTTTGTGATGGACCTTTCAGAAGAAGAAGTGACGGCCATCCAGGAATGTTATGGTCTATTATCCGAAAGCCAATGTGCCATAAATTTGATTACCTACTATGGCGCCGTGGATTTTTTTAAGGAGTTATGTGATCTTCCGGTGTCGGCCATCGGTTTGGATTTTGTTAACGGCGGTGCCAACCTGGATGCCCTCAAGCGTTACGGGTTCCCCAAAGACAAGGTCCTTATTGCCGGCCTTGTGAATGGCCGTAATGTTTGGCGCACCGATATGGAGAAGGTCAGCGGTATCTTGAAAGATATCACGCAGCAAGCGCAAGAGGTCATAGTCTCCAATGCGGCCCCGTTGTATCATTTACCGATTTCCCTGGAAAATGAACAAAACCTAGAGGATGCCCTCAAGGAGCGTTTGGCCTTCGCAACAGAAAAGCTGGATGACATCAGGGTCCTGGCACGCAATTTTTCGGAAGGTCTTCCGGCGCAGCCTAACCAAAGTGACGGGCATTGGCAAAATCCTGACGTGCAGAGCCGTGTGGCGCAATTGAAGGAGGAGGATTTTAATAAAAAGGTTGATGTGGCCGAGCGTCGGCGATTGCAGGATCAAGTGTTGGGATTGCCACTTTTTCCGACCACCACGATCGGCAGTTATCCGCAGACGGCCGAGGTCCGCAAGAAACGGGCCGAATGCCGTAAGGGGATCTTGAGCGCTGATGATTACAAAAACTATGTGGACCAGAAGATCCAGGATCTTGTTAAATTCCAGGAAGAACTGGGCCTCGATGTTCTTGTTCACGGGGAGTATGAACGAACGGATATGGTCGAATTTTTTGCGGAGAAACTGGACGGTATCGCGACAACGGAGGCGGGATGGATAATATCTTACGGAACCCGCGGGTATAGGCCGCCGATTATTTTCGGGGATGTTTCGCGCCCGGAGCCGATGACCATACGCGAGATCCAATATGCCCAGACATTAACACAAAGACCGGTTAAGGGGATGTTAACGGGTGCCGTCACGATCATTGCCTGGAGTTTTGCCAGGGAGGATATCCCCATCGCCCAGGTTGCTTATCAAATTGGTCTGGCTTTAAAGGATGAGATCCGTGACTATGAAAAAGCCGGTATAAAGATTGTGCAGATCGATGAGCCGGCCATCCGTGAGAAGGCCCCCATCAAGAAAAAAGATTGGCCCGCTTATTTCGATTGGGCCATTAAATCCTTCAAGCTGACCAGCAATACCGACCCAGCCACACAGATACATACCCATATGTGTTATTCGGAGTTCAAGGAGATCGTCAAGGAGATCGATGCGATGGATTTTGATGTTATCTCGATTGAGACGACACGCAGCCGGGGTGATATTATTGAAAGTTTTGAGAAGATCGACTTCAAAAAACAGATCGGCCTGGGGGTCTGGGATATTCATTCCCCGGCCGTCCCGAGCGTTACAGAGATGAAAGCGGTGGTCGATCGCGCCTTACAAGTGATCCCTAAAGAGAATTTCTGGATCAATCCGGACTGCGGATTAAAAACGCGTGATTGGCCGGAGACAGAAGCGGCTTTGACGAATTTGGTTGCGCTGGCAAAAGATCTACGCAAGTAACAAGAGGTTTACATGCAGGGCATGTGCCACAGCGTCCATGTTTCGGCGTTGTGGCAGGCGCCTGTATGGTTAGTTCCTGGCCGTTTTATTTCTTTTTCGCATTCTTCACTTGTTTTGCTTATCCGCAAAAGGTAAAATAAACATACCATGAATCCCGACAACAAAGATTATCTGATATTAGTCGTTGACGATGATCGCAGCCATATCAAGCTTATGGAAAAACTGCTGGGGGCTGAAGGGTACAATGTCGTTGTTTGCGATGAGGCGCCCAACGGTCTTGAGATCGCCATGAAGCGACGGCCCAATTTAATCGTTTTAGACGTCATGATGCCCATCATTAACGGATTTAATATATGTCGTCTCATAAAATCCGAAGAGGAATGCAAACACATACCCATTATTTTATTGACATCCCGTGTGACGGAAGAGGACCAGAAGATAGGGCAAGAAGTCGGTGCCGATGCCTATTTGCTTAAACCGGTGAATACTCAGGAATTTTTAAACAAGGTCAGGGAATTACTCGGTGTCGGGTAAACCCACATCACCAAATATAAAGAATAGTTTATGTTAAAATTCTGCGAGAAAGTCGGGCACACAATTATAGGGTGGTGGCTGATCGTTAAAGATTTTGTTTCTCTCGCATGTCAAACCACCTACTGGATCTTTGTAGGTCCCTTCCAAAAAAAACCCATCAAACGCCCGGCCGTCTTTGAACAGATGGTGTTCATGGGGGTTAATTCGATCATCATTGTTTTTTTTGTGACGTTGTTTACCGGGGTGGTCCTGGCCATGCAGTCCGCCTACCAGCTGTCGCAAATGGGCGGGACTATTTATGTCGCCAGCCTTGTCACGATCTCCATTTGCAGGGAATTGGGGCCGGTCTTAACCGCCTTGGTCATCGCTGGCCGTATTGGTGCGGCGATTACCGCCGAGATCGGTTCCATGAAGGTCAATGAGCAGATCGAGGCCCTGGAGACCATGGCTATCAACCCGGTCAGGTTTTTGGTGGTCCCTAAATTGATCTCATTATTCTTTATGCTGCCCTGCCTGACCATTTTCGGCGACTTGGCCGGTTCTTTCGGCGGATATATGGTAGGCGTGTGGAACCTGGGCATTAATTCTCACCTTTATTTGCAGACAGCCTTTAAATATTTATCGCTCAAGGATATATATACAGGTTTATCCAAATCATTTGTTTTTGCCTTGATCATTACCTTGGTGGGATGTTATCAGGGGTTTAAAACCAAAGGCGGCGCGGTGGGGGTCGGCCGGGCCACAACGGTGAGCGTTGTGACCAGTTTTATTTTGATCATTGTGGCCGACTGCATTGTGACAGCCATCTATTATTTTGCTGACATGTAGGGGGATCATGCCGGAAAAAAAGATTGCTATATCTGTAAAAAATTTAGTTAAATATTTTGAGGGACGCAAGGTCCTGGATGGCGTCACGATGGATATTTATCAAGGGGAGACTTTTGTGATCATGGGAGGGTCCGGTTGCGGCAAAAGCACGCTGTTGCGGCATATGAGCGGGGCCATTCAACCTGATGAAGGCGAGGTTGTTTTCAATGGCAGGGAATTGACGCATCTATCTGAGACGGAGAAAGAAAAGATCAAGAAACGTTTTGGGTTTTGTTTTCAGTCGTCCGCCCTGATCGATTATATGAGCGTCGAGGAAAATGTGGCCTTGCCGCTTAAGGAACATACGAATTTGGACCCCAAGATCATTAGCATCATTGTCAAGATGAAGCTAAATTTGGTGGGCCTCAAAGGATTTGAACGGTTGATGCCGAGCATGCTTTCTGGGGGCATGAAAAAAAGGGTGGGGTTAGCCAGGGCGATTGCCATGGATCCGGAGGTTGTTTTTTATGATGAGCCGACGGCCGGATTGGACCCGGTTGTGAGTGCCGTTGTGGATCGCCTCATCCTGGATTTGAGCAAAAAGTTGCTTTTAACCTCCATTGTTGTCACGCATGAAATGGAAAGTGTTTTTCGTATTGCGGACAGGGTCGCGATGCTGCACGACGGCAAGGTCTTGGCGATTGGCACACCTCATGAAATCAATAAATCGGATAATCCGATTATTCAACAGTTCATTAAAGGGGAGATCGAGGGCCCGATCAATTATTTGGAACGCGGGCGCAAGGAAATTTCTGGTTTAATTCCATAAGGGGGCTAAATATGAGAATCAATAATGAGGCGAAAATAGGCATTTTTGTTGTTGGTATCCTTATCATCCTTGCCGTCGGCACATGGAAGACGGGAAATTACGAATTTATACCCCGTGGGTATGAGCTCAATGTGCGCTTTCAGGATATTGACGGGGTGGAACTTAATGCCCCGGTGACATTGAATGGCCTGGAGGTCGGCCGGGTTAAGGATATCAATATTCTCTACGGCGATGCCACCCGCGTTGAGATAACTTTATGGATGAAGGAGGAGGCCCGTGTCCATGAAGGTGCCAAGGCTTATGTCAAGAATATGGGTTTTCTGGGCGAGAAATATGTGGCGTTAACCACAGGCGAAGACGGCAAGCCTTTTTTGCATTCAGGCGCTGTTATCATTGGTGAGGAACCCGCTGATTTTCAAAATATTCTTGCTGAAGGGGAAGATATCGCCGCCAATATTAAGGAGATCTCCCAACAGATCAATGAGCGGTTAAAGGTCAATAGCGAGGCGATCGATGATATTATTGCCAATATGCGCACCACCATGACCAATGTTAATTCGATCTCGGACAATATCAATAACCGTCTTGAAGTTAACGATGAGCTTATTGATGATACCATTGCGCATTTGAATCTAACCAGTCAAAATCTGGAAGAGATGAGTTATGATTTAAAGGAAAATCCCTGGAAGTTGTTGTATAAACCCAAAAGAACGAAATGACAGAATCCAGATAGGCCTCAGATAAGTTAATTAAAGGAGATAATGCCCGATAGTCAGCGCCTGCCATAGATCCTCATTATTTAAATAACTTTACTCGGATAGGGGAGATCACATCATGAAGAAAATATTTACAGTATTTATTTTTTTCTTAATCGCCATGGTGGTGGTTTTTGTCGTTTATAAAAATACTATTATAAGAAAGGGAGTTGAATACGGCGTGCGGGCCGTTACCGGCTTGGCATTGGATATTGATAAATTCAAAATTGGTTTTATCGCCAGTGACCTGCATATCCAGGGATTAAAATTATATAACCCTCAAGGGTTCCCGGATAAGGTCATGCTTGATATCCCTGAAGTATACGTTGATTATGATTTAATTTCTTTTTTACAAAAGAAGATCTATATACGGGAGGCAAGATTATATTTAAAGGAATTTTTGGTCATTAAGTCGGCAGATGGCACAATGAACCTGGATGCCTTAAGGGCCCTGCAGCCCAAACAGGCGCCATCCACAGTGGGTGAAACCGGCAAAGATACAAAGGCGCCTGAACAAGAAATGCCCCCCTTGAAAATTGATGTGTTAAAGCTCAAGGTTGATCAAGTGGTCTATAAGGAATATGCGACGCGGGGGGATCCGCGCATAAGACAATTTCGTATTTTTATAGATGAGGAATATAGGGATATTGATGATGCCAGGGGTCTTGTGAAAACGATCGTTCTTAAGGCTTTGGGCAAGACAGCTTTATTGTCTTTGACCAATTTAGACTTTGGCGGGGTTTCACAATCACTGGATGGAACGGTGCAAGCGGCGGGAGACATCACCAAGGGCACGGTCAATGTCGCCGAGGATGCCATCAAATCAACAGCCCAAGGCATTAAAGACTTAATCAAATTACCCTTCTCTAAAGAATAATAAACTATTTTGATCCATGATGATGCTTCAGGGCAATATATGGGATTATTTTACAGCTTTCGGGGCTGGTGTTCTGGTATCGTTCACGCCTTGTTTGTATCCGGTCTTACCCATCACGGCTTCCGCCATAGCGGCGGCCAACACCAAGGGAACCAGGTTGCAAGGTTTTGTTCTTTCATTGGTGTATGTTCTTGGCCTAGCGCTTGTCTATAGCGGGTTGGCTGTTTTTGCAGCCTTGACGGGGCGTTTTTTCGGCCAGATCCAGAACCATCCGGCAACGTTCCTGGTCATGGGAGTTGTGTTCGTATTATTTGGATTGATGATGCTGGATCTTATCCCCATCCCCTTGCCCGTATTCAATTTTTCCCGGAACAATAGATCACAAAATAGTATATCGATCTTTTTGATAGGCATGGCCTCAGGACTGGCTGTCAGCCCGTGTACGGCACCGGTATTGGGAACCTTGTTGCTTTATATAGGCTATAAACAGAATATTTTGCATGGTATCAGTCTTGTATTTTTCTTTTCGTACGGGTTGGGGGCGTCCCTTATTATGGTGGGAACATTCAGCGGGTTTTTAAGTAGTTTGCCTAAATCAGGCCCTTGGCTTATACGTATCAAACAGTTGTGCGCGTGTATTCTTATTATCGTTGCAGGTTATTTTCTTTTTAAGGCGAGCCGGGTTTTCTTTTAGTATTTCAAATCCCCCTTGGTTATGCACCATTTATCATTCAAGAGAATTTTAAATTCCGTTATTATTGTTCTGATAGCTTGGTATATCATCCTGTGTTTGACGCATTTCTTGACCCAGAGACCTTTGTGGAATGATGAACAATGTGTCTTTAACAGCATCAAGTCATTCTCAGCACAGCAGATGTTCGGTCAAAAACTCCTTAATATCCAGGTCTTTCCGCGCTTGTATTTATTTGCCATTCAGAACTTGTCCCGGTTGTTTGATTTCCACCTTTTAAGCCTGCGTTTTTTGCCCCTTGTCTTCATGCTGGCAGCATATATCCTTTGGCTTAAGCTGGCCCGCTATGAGCTTCAGGATAGACTGTCATATTTCACCTTTGTCCTGTCGTGGCCGGCATCGGCGATGCTTTTATATTATGCGGCTGAATTGAAGCCTTATTCAATGGACGTCTTGACCGGCTCTATATTTCTTTTATTTTTATATAACCAAGAACGGCTTTATAGTCAATGGACGGAAAAGAAATTTTTATCAATGATTCTTGTCTTGCCGGCATTGGGCCTCGTATCCTATCCCGCTTTTCTGTGGGCCTTTCTGCCCCTGCACAATCTCATCCGTAAAAGCCGTAAATGTCCTAAGGTCTGGAGGCAGGTGGCCTTCTATAGCTTTTCTTTGATCCTTTTTGTGAGTGTGTCATATATATTTGATATGCGATTCCGTCATGTTATTGATGTGACCGATGGTTTTGGCGATTATTTCATTTCTTTTGCCTCTGTCGGGGAATTCTTCAAGACATTTGGCGAAGGGACCATGAATCTTTTCGTAAAATGGCTGGTCATCCGTCCACGGTATATCAAGGCCATGGCCTCTTTTTTTATGTTTTTCGGGTTGATTTATATGATTGTGGCTTTTGCTGTTAATTTAAGAAAAGAAAAATATTATTTTAGGACGCTTAACACGATTGCTTTTGTGGTCTTTGTTGAGCTCTTTGTTATGGGGGCCTTGAAGAAGTACCCGTTCACTGTCCCGCGCACATCCTTGTTTTTTTGTCCGATCGTTTTGCTTTTGACCGTCAAGGGGATCGAGCAAATAAAAAGGATGAATAAATACCTTTATTGGGTGATGGAGGGGAGTTACGTTATTTTTCTTATGGTCCTTATGGTGGCCTTGTCGCGCATCGTTCTTATAGGAAAGTTGGATTTTCAGCCGGTCATATTTTAAAGTAATAGTTGCTTTTCACACGTGCCCTGCGATAGAAAAAATTGATAATTTTATATGGGTTTGTTAATATGGTACCATGAAATTTTACGCTGATCTGCATATCCATTCAAAATTCTCCCGGGCCACCAGTCAGGACCTTAATCTTGAAAACCTTAATGTATGGGGCCAGCTCAAAGGACTTAAGGTTATCTCTACCGGGGACTGCATCCATCCGCAGTGGCTCAAAGAGATACAAGAAAAATTGGAGCCGGCGGAAGACGGTTTATTCAAGCTAAAAAAGCAATTCGATGTCCTTGCGCCTCAACATGTACCGAGCGCCTGTCAATCGCAAGTCCGCTTTATTTTAACGGCAGAAATATCCAACATTTATAAAAAAATGGATAAGGTACGCAAGATCCATAATGTGATCTTTATGCCAAGTTTTGAGGCAGCTGAGAAGGTCCAAAAACGGCTTGATGCGATAGGCAATATCCGCTCCGACGGGAGGCCGATCTTGGGGTTGGATTCAAGGGACCTGTTGGAAATTGTCCTGGAATCCGATCCGTTAAGTTTTTTGGTCCCCGCCCATATTTGGACGCCGTGGTTCTCGGCTTTAGGCTCCAAGGGCGGATTTGATGTGCTGACAGACTGTTATGGGGATCTAAGTCGCCATATTTTTGCGGTGGAGACCGGTTTATCATCGGATCCGGCCATGAATTGGCGTTTAAGCCAGTTGGATGCGTATGCCCTCATATCTAATTCCGATGCTCATTCGGCGCAGAAACTGGCCCGGGAAGCCAATATTTTTAATACAATCTTGTCATATCCGGCGATGGTTGATTGCCTGAAAAAGGCGGATAAGGGGCTTGTAGGAACAGTTGAATTCTTTCCTCAAGAGGGCAAGTATCATTATGACGGACACCGCAATTGTCAGATGCGGATGCATCCACGCGAGACGATTGACAATAAGGGCTTGTGCCCTAAATGCGGCAAACCGGTCACGGTTGGCGTCATGGCCAGGGTGGAGGAGTTAGCGGACCATCCTGAAGGCCGTAAGGCACCCAAGGCCAAACCTTTTTTGAGCCTTATCCCCTTAGCTGAGATCATTGCCGAGGCCAAGGGGTGCGGCGCGAATACCAAGAGCGTTCGGGAGATCTTCTTTAAGATGTTAGCCCGCCTGGGTAATGAGCTGTTTATTCTTAATGATGCGCCGATTGATATGATCCGTAAGATCGCGGGTGATTTAGTCGCTGAAGGAATTGACCGGGTGCGTCGGGGCCAGGTCCGGATTGATGCGGGATATGACGGGGAATACGGTCATATAAAAATATTTTCTGATAATGAGCGGCAAGCAAACAAAGATCAAATGATGTTGTTCTCTTAGAATCTTTACATGGATCACCATTTAAATAATTTAAATCCCATTCAAAGGCAGGCGATAGAGTCCAGGGCGGCTCATTTGTTGATTATCGCCGGCCCCGGGACGGGAAAGACCCATACCCTGACGCACCGTATCGTTTCTAGGGCTGAGCCTGTGCCGCAAGGCCGCAAGGTTTTGGCCATCACGTTTACCAATAAAGCGGCTCAAGAGATGCGGGAGCGTCTCTCGCAACATATTCAGGATTATGAAAAAAGTTTATTTGTCGGCACCTTTCACCAGTTTTGTCTTTTATTGTTGAGGCAATATTATGAGCATACTGATTTAAAAGAGGATTTTGTCATTATTCCCCCTCAGGAGGCGGACGTATTAGCCCGCGATATCTGGCCTGATAAGAAACATCGGGACATTAAATTATTGCTGCAAAAGATCTCAGAATATAAAGCCGTAAGATATCTTGGTACAGAGCCGTCGTATGTCGGGCTGTATAATGCGTTCCTGCGGCATAAAAATTTATTGGATTTTGATGATCTATTATATGAGGCTCTTAAATTACTTTATGATCAACCAGACGTTTTGTCAAAAGTGCGCGCCGTTTATGGGGATATTTTTATTGATGAATATCAGGATATTAACAGGATCCAGCATGAATTGATCAAGCTTCTAGTTGGGGATGAAGGCCACATTACCGCTATCGGGGATCCCAACCAGGCGATCTATGGTTTCAGGGGAAGTGATGTCGTTTTTTTTGAAAGCTTTGCCAAGGATTTTGCCCCCGCGGAGGTGTTATCCTTATCTGAAAATTATCGATCGGCCAAAAATTTGCTTCTGGCTTCAGGACAGATAATGGCGAAGACCCAGGGTATGCCGGTGGCACCGTTGACCGCCAAGATTTATGAGGAGGGTCGTTTATGGGTTCATGAATCTGCTACAGATAAAGCCGAGGCTGAATTTGTCGTTCATAATATAGAGAAACTTATAGGCGGGGCCAGTATGTTCTCCCAGGATTCCGGCCGGGTGACCAGTGATGATGAAGGGGAGTATGGCTTTTCGGATATCGCGGTCCTTTACCGATTAAACAGCCAAAGGTTTAGCCTTAAGGAGGCCTTCGACCGGCTAGGTATTCCGTATAATGTTTCAGGGGAAGAAAAAGAATGCGGTCACCAAGAAATATTGGATGATGTGTGTTGGCAAGGTGTTGCTGAAGCGGATATTGAGGCCCAAAAGGTTTCTTTGATGAGCTTGCATGCCGCCAAAGGGCTTGAGTTTTCGGTTGTCTTCATTGTTGGCTGTGAAGAGAATCTTCTGCCCTTAGACATTGAGGGGCTCAAAGGGGATGTGGATGAGGAGCGCCGCCTTTTTTATGTGGGCATGACCCGCGCCAAATACCGCTTGTATCTGAGCTATGCTAGAAAACGTTGGTTATACGGAAAGTTTTATCAACAAAAGGCTTCTTCTTTTATTGCTGATATTGAGGATAGCTTGAAAGAATATGGCCGGCAGGCAGCCTATAAAAAGAAACGCAGGAAGGATGATCCTCAAATGAGTTTATTTAAAATTTAGCAAATTAATTTGCGGGCTCTGATTTTTAATACTAGAATTTATGATCTTATTCAAAAATATCTTGCAAGCCGCAAACCCTGGTAGTAGAATAACGCCATAAAAATTTTTTATACCTTAAAGGAGTCGACTATGCTCGTTTTTGTTTTGCTCATTATTGGAATATTTTCAAGGATCCTTTGGCATGTCCCGAATTTTACCCCCGTCATTGCTTTAGCCTTGTTCGGGGGAACATACCTTCAAAAGAGGCAGGCTATTATCCTGCCGATATCGCTGATGCTGCTGTCGGATATGATCATTGGATTCCATAATATAATGTTTTTTACATATAGCAGCATGCTTTTGATTGCCTTGCTGGGTATATGGCTTAAATCCCGCAAGACAATGCCAAACATTCTTGGCGCCAGTATCCTTTCAGCTGTTGTTTTTTTCATCATCACTAATTTCGGCTCTTGGCTGGTTATGTATCCCCACACGGTCGCGGGCTTACAACAATGTTATATCGCAGCCATCCCATTTTTTCGGTATCAATTATTTTCTGCGCTAGCCTACGGCGGTGTATTCTTTGGGCTTTATGAAGTGACAGCCCATTTTATAAAAGACACGCGGTTTGCCAAAGTACTATTGACCGCGTAACATGTTCTTTTAAAGACCATCTTTGTATATCGGTTTTTCGTGGGAAACGGAAATTAAAAGGGAAATCCCGTGCGAATCGGGAACGGTCCCGCCACTGTGATTCTAGCAGTAAGCAGTAAGTAGTAAGCAGTAAGTGAAAGCTTTTGACTTTTCTTACTGCTTACTACTTACTGCTTACTGCTAACAAGTCAGAACACCTGCCGGTATTGATTCTAGTCATGCTGCGAAGGACAGTATGCGAGAATATATTTGGGATAAAGAAAACGGGTGCCATCCCAATCATGGACATTCATGATTGGGATATTTTTTTGGAAGGAGTCAATGCCAATGAAAGCAACATGTCAATTAAAAACAATCGGTATTCTTTTATTTTTTTGGTTAATGATGTTGGCTGGAGGCTCGCAGGCCGAGGAGCGTACCCTCGGCGATCTGGGGCAGATCGTGATCACCGCCAGCCGCATGGCCCAGCATAATTACAAGATCGCCTCGAATGTCAGTGTTATCGACGCAGAGACCATGCAGGAATCAACGGCCCGGACGGTCAATGACCTGCTGGATGAACAGATGGGGGTTACGGTTTATGACAGCGGAACGGCCAAAACGGCGACGGTCGATATCCGCGGCTTCGGTGATACGGCCAACCGCAATGTTCTTATTCTGGTTAATGACCGCAAGGTCAACTCGATCGACATATCGGGACCGGACTTATTGCAAATCCCTTTAGGTGCTGTGGACCAGATCGAGATCATCCGCGGCGGCGGCTCCGTTCTCTACGGCGATAACGCCGTTGGTGGCGTTGTTAATATGATCACCAAAGAGGGGGAGGGACCTTTATCAGGTAAATTCGGCCTAAGTGGAGGCAGTTATAATACTTTTGGCCAGGAGCTGGAGCTTTCGGGGCAAACCAAAGGGATTTCCTATTATCACTATTTTCGTCATAATGATGCCGGGGGATACCGTTCCAACAGCGATATGCTGGCCAAGGATTTCATGACGCGATTGGGATATACCCTGACGGACAAACTTAAGGTCAGCCTGAACACATCCTGGCATGAGGATGATTACGGCCTGCCGGGCGGGTTGAATGACACGGAATTGATGGATCTTGGGCGAAGGGGTTCTGCCGATGAGGAAGATTTTGCCTCGACCAAGGACCGTTTTGTCCAGCTGACCCTGGATGTCTCCCCCTGGCCTGAGAACGTCGAGTGGGGGCGGTTCGTCATTGATTCGTCTTACCGTAACCGTGATACTTATGCCATGTTCTCTGCCTGGGATTTTGGCACCAAACGCATGATCGACACCATCGGGGTTACGGGTAAATACATTTTTGACCAGAAACTCCTGGGCCGCGATTTTAATTTGGTCACGGGTGTTGACTATTATGATACGGATAACGATATTTGGGGCAGCGGCTCAAACTCTGACGATATCACCATCACCAAGCGCGAGTTGGGATTCTATACCTTTGCGGAGGCCGAGACCCTTGATGACCTCTACTTCAACGGCGGGGTGCGCAAACAAAGGGCGAATTATATTTTTGAGCAGCGCAGCGGCGTCCCTAATAACGAAAAACAGAAGGCCGAAGAATGGGTCGGCATGCTCGGCTCACGCTATGACTACGGGAAGGGTTCCAACTTTTTCTGGAATGTCCAGCAGACCTTCCGTTTCCTGGCAACCGACGAGTGGTACAGTACCTGGAGTGGATTGAACACCGACCTTAAACAGCAGACCGGCCTCCAGTACGAGTTCGGCGTTAAGCATAACGTTGACGGTGTCGCCACGGTTAGCGTAACCCCTTATTGGATGAGCTTACGGAATGAGATCTTCTATGATCCCAAGGCCGGCTGGTTCGGGGATAACAGCAACTATGGAAAGACCCGCCGCATAGGTGTCGAATTGGCCAAATCATTGAATCTCAACAAATTTATCGACTGGGAGCCGTTAAGCAAGCTGGAATTTTGGACTAATTATACATATCAAGTGCCTGAGTTCGTCAGCGGGGCCAATGACGGCAAGCGCATTCCACTGGCGCCGGCGTACCAGGCGAACTGGGGCATCAATACCCAACTGTGGGAGAAATATCTGGTGTCTTTCACGGCACGATATATGGGCTCCCGTTATGCGATCAATGACACATTGAACGAAACCCCCAAGCTTAAACCTTATATCGTCTGTGACATGAAGTATGCCTACACCCTTGAGAACTGGGAGATCTTCCTGGAGGCCAATAATGTCTTCAACGAAAAGTATTTTTCTTATGCCACGAAGGCAGTAAGTTCTACGGTCAAGGACTATTTTCCCGCCCCCGAACGTAATTTTCGGGTTGGAATGAATATTAAGTTTTAGAACGTACTTGTTTTAGAATTTCATCAACAGGATGGACTTTATTGAGGGTGTAGAAGTGAAGGCCGGGAGCGCCGCCCGCAAGAAGTTCGCGGCATTGCTCAACGGCAAATTGAATGCCTGTGGCCAGTGTTTTTTCATCTTGACCTTGGAGGGGGGCGAAAATGTCCTTAACCTTTTGAGGAACTGTAGCCCCACTCCTCTCGCAAAAGCTCAGCAGTTTACTGTAATTCGTGATCGGCAATATTCCCGGGATGACACGCGCGTTGACGCCAACGGCCTTTAAACGTTTTATATAATCAAAGTAGTCCTTGTTATCGAAAAACAACTGCGTGATAACAAAATCTGCGCCGTTATCGATCTTCATCTTCAGATATTGGGCATCTAATTCCTTGCTCGGGCATTCGGTATGCCCTTCCGGAAAACCGGCCACTCCTATGCCAAAGTGATCCCCAAAATGGTCGCGGATGAATCGGCAGAGCTCATAGCTATACCTGAAATTGTTTTCCCCCGGCTGCCAGTTGGGATTATCCAAAGGCGGATCGCCGCGCAGGGCCAGGACATTACAGATATCGCGTTTCTTCACATTCTCTAATATCTCCTTGATCTGGTCTTTGGTGTTTAAGACACAGGTCAGGTGCGCCATGCCGATAATGCCGTGTTGTTCCTGAATGTGCTGGACAATATCAAAGGTTTTATCACGGTTGCCGCCTCCGGCCCCATAGGTGCATGAGATAAAGTCCGGCTTAAAAGCCGATAGGTGAGCTATGGTATTGAGCAGATTGCTATACCCTTTCTCGGTTTTAGGCGGGAAAAATTCAAAAGAGGTTGTTGTGTCTTTCTGCCTGAATATTTCGGTGGCTTTTTTCATGGCATCGGTCTTTTTTTGGGATAACATCAGGCATTATATCATGAGAGAAAACCCCTGCCTACCCAGAAATTTGACAATTGTATTGGGGTAACTATTTTTTTATATTAAAATAATAATATATTCTCATTAGTTAACTTGATCTAAAGGAAAAAAGCCATGGATATCGCCATAATAACCGGTTCAGCCGGCTTGATAGGCTCTGAGGCCACAGAATTCTTTATCCAAAAAGGATTCAGCATCGTGGGCATTGATAACGACCTAAGAAAATATTTTTTCGGCAAGGATGCCTCCACGCTTTGGAATAAAGAACGCCTGGAAAGGGCTTATCAGCATTATCACCATGAAGATATTGATATTCGTAACAGTGAGGAAGTAAAGCGAATATTCACCAAATACTCCAGTGACATCAAGCTTATTATTCATACCGCCGCACAGCCATCCCATGACTGGGCCGCCCAGGAACCTTTTACGGACTTCAGCGTCAATGCCAATGGTACGTTAAATATGCTCGAGATGACGCGTTTGATCTGTCCCGATGCGGTATTTATTTTTACGAGCACCAATAAAGTTTACGGCGATCTGCCTAATTCCCTGCCGCTTGTGGAAAAGGAGACCCGTTGGGAATTGGAAGAGTCGCATCCCTATTACAACGGGATCGATGAGACGATGAGTATTGATGCCTCCAAGCATTCTCTGTTTGGCGCCTCCAAGGTTGCCGCTGATATCCTGGTCCAGGAATACGGCCGTTATTTTGGCCTCAAGACAGCTTGTTTCCGTGGGGGATGCTTGACGGGGCCCAAACATAGCGGGGCGCAACTGCATGGTTTTTTGGCCTATTTGATGAAATGTTGCCTGACTGAAAGGGAATATACGATCTTCGGCTATAAAGGCAAGCAGGTGAGGGATAATATCCATAGCAAGGATTTGATCAACGCCTTTTATTCATTTTACCATAATCCCCGTTCAGCCGAGGTCTATAATATCGGTGGGGGGCGTGACAACAATTGTTCTATCTTGGAGGCGATCGGGATGTGCGAAAAGATATCGGGCAAGAAGTTAACGTATGTGTATTCTGATCAGGCCCGTAGCGGGGATCATATATGGTATATCAGCAGTCTGAAAAAATTTAAGAGAGACTATCCCCTGTGGCAGCAAGCGTATACTTTAGACAAGACCCTTGAAGATATCCATAACGGTCTTGTATCCCAACAAAGCGTGTGAATTTTACAAAAAATAAGTAAATTGAAAAAGAGCATAGCGACATACCTCTCGCCACGTTATATATCTATTATCCTGACGATCGTGGCCCTGGCCCTTCGGTTTCTGGCCCTGATGCATCGCGAATTATCAGGGGACGAGATATTTCAGTTTAATAATATTGTCGGACCGTTTAAACCTATTTGGTTGCACGGGGATTATGGGGACCATTCCAGCTTTCCCGGGGATTATGTATTGACGTATCCTTTTGTTACTATGTTTGCCATGAACAAATGGGGATTGGCTATCCCGCATATTCTGGCAACGGTTTTTAGTTTCTTCTTTCTTTATAGGATCTGCCAGAGATTTTTTACAACAGTGTGGGGATACATGATCGCCTTTGCCGTGGTTGCTTTTAACGCCAATCTTATCTATCATTCCTTTGAATTCAGGCCTTATGCCGTTTTACCGACACTGGCCCTCGCGAATCTGCATTTGACCTATGTTGTGCTTAAAGAGTACCGCACATTAACAACGACACAAAAAATTTGGTTAGGAGTTTTCTTTTTTATTTCATTTAATTTTCATGCCTATGGCGCCCTCATGTTTCTGATGCCGTTATTTTTCAATATGTTTATGATTACAGAAAGTCAGGGGCGGCCATTATGGCACCAGCCTACCTTAAAATATTTTTTAATAGTGATCTTTTGTGCCATGCCGGTATGGCTGTGGTATGCGGGCAGTAATCATTTTGGGGTAGCCCCGAACCCTGACTTTTATACTCCCAAGGATCCTTTTTTGTATATTCCCCATCCTATTAAGGATCTTATAGGGTTCTCAAAGGGCATATTGGGAAATCTTATTGGTCAAAAAAGTATGTATTTCCTTCTTTTAGGATGTGTATTTTCCTTTCTTATTGGGCATCCACAACGTAAACAGCAGATTTTATTTCTTGCATTATTAATAATTTTACCATTAGGATCAATAATGGGAGTAGATATATTAAGCCGTTATTGGTTCTTACAGCGCCAGTTTGTTTGGATTATGCCATTATTTGCTATTTTTTTGGGGTGGTGCTGGGATTCTGTCCTTCATTTTGTTGGAATTAAGTGAAAAAGCGCTCCACTTTTAGGGATATAAAACATTTACTATCAATATGTTGAGTCTTAAAATGGCCACTATAAATCTGCTAAATGAGGTGTCTTTTTTCTTGACATAATAAGGGGGCATATTATAATGTTCAGCAACTGAACATTCCTCTTATTATGCCTGAATCTCTATTAAACGAACGCGAATTTGAACTCATCAATATTGTCGGTGCTGAACTAGGTTCTAATCAGCGCGACCTTTCCCGCCAATTAAACCTTTCTTTAGGCATGACCAACATGCTGGTTCGCAGGCTTATCAGCAAGGGATATATCCGTATCCGTCAATTAAATAAAAGAAAAGTGGAATATATTTTGACCCCTAAAGGATTTACGGAAAAAATGCGTAAATCCGTAAAATATACATTAAAGACAATTAGGTCGATCGGGTTGATCAAAGAGCGACTTAAGGAAATTCTCATTCCTCTTTATCAAAAAGGTGAGCGAAATTTTTATATCCTGGGGGAATCTGACCTGGCATCCCTGATCGATATTGTCCTAAAAGAACAGCATGTTCATGATTATCATGTGCACCATATTTTTGAGATGCCGATCGAGGAAATAAACGGAACTATTTTAATATGCACAGAAGAATTTCATGAAGGGAATTCTTCCAATACACATATAAATCTTATTGAGAAAATAGCGTCCAAGAATCATTTAATTTGATTTAGAAAAGGGGTACGTAATGGATAAAAATCAAAAGATATTTGTGGCGGGACATACGGGCATGGTCGGCTCTGCCTTGGTCCGAAGGCTTGAGGGACAGGGGTGCCGGAACCTAATTTTAACAACCCACAAAGAACTCGATTTGGTCGATCCTGTCGCGGTAGCAAAATTTTTTCAGCAGGAAAACCCTGAGGTTGTTATCCTTGCGGCGGCCCGTGTAGGCGGGATCAAGGCTAATACAACCTATCCCGCTGAATTTTTATATGAAAACCTATGCATTCAGAACAATGTTATTCATCAATCGTATGTACATAAAGTCAAGAAATTTTGTTTCTTGGGCAGTTCCTGCATTTATCCCAAAGAATGTCAGCAACCTATGAAAGAGGAATATTTAATGACAGGCCCCCTTGAGCCCACCAATGAGGGATATGCCTTGGCTAAGATCTCAGGCTTAAAACTCGTTCAATATTTGCATCAGGAATATGATTTTCCCGGAATCAGTGTCATGCCTTGCAACCTTTATGGGACCAATGATAGTTTTGACCTTTTTCAGTCCCATGTCCTCTCCGCCCTGGTAAGAAAATGTGTCGATGCCATTGATGAGGATCAAAAGGCGGTGACGGTCTGGGGGACTGGCAAGGCACGCCGTGAGTTTTTACACGTTGATGACGCGGCTGACGCGATCCTTTTTTTAATGGATCATTATCATGACGCCCAGTTTATTAATGTCGGCTGCGGTTAAGATGTGTCTATCAGAGAATTGGCCGAGTTGATCGCGCAACAAAGTGGATTTAAGGGTGAATTGGTGTTTGATACCTCAAGGCCGGATGGCATGCCGCTTAAGTGTATGGATGTTTCCCGCATGAAAGCATTGGGCTTCGTTCCTAAAATTTCATTGAAACAAGGGGTGGTGCAAACCATTAAGGAATATCGTGAATTAAAAAAGAGTCAGGCGACAGCGTGACTTGGAATCTTCCATTTTTTCAGGTCAATAAAAAACCAAGGAGCTGGTTATGATCCCATTAATGAAGAATGCCTTTTTAAAAGAGCATGAGACCAAGGCGGAATTGGCCAAATTTATCGTGCGGGCCAAGCGGCTAAGTATGGATGAACAGTGCATGAAGTTTGAAGAGGAATTTGCCGCGTTTCAAGGTGCACGGGAGGCTGTCTTGTTCAGTAGCGGTAGCTGCGCCAACCTTGCCATGCTGCAGGCCATGAAAAATTTAGGGATGCTTAAAACTCAAGATAAAGTCGGATTTTCAGCGTTGACCTGGGCCACCAATGTCATGCCGATCATTCAGTTGGGATTTACACCGGTACCGATCGATTGCGAGCCCAAGACCTTAAATGTTATGAAGCATAATGTCGAACAACAGTTAGAAACAGAAGATATTAAACTTTTATTTTTAACGAATGCCCTTGGGTTTAGCGGTGATTTGGATGCCATTCGCGAGCTATGCCGTAAGAAAAATATCGTTCTTCTTGAGGATAACTGTGAGGCATTAGGCACAGAATTGGAGTGTGGCGTTAAAACCGGGAACTTTGGGATTATGTCGAGCTATTCTTTTTTTGTGGCGCATCATATGTCAACGATAGAAGGGGGCATGGTGTGCACCAATAACCAGGAATTGGCCGAGATGCTTAGAATCGTCAGGGCTAATGGATGGGACCGTAATTTGAATGCTGTGCAGCAGCGTCAATGGCGGCGCAAGCACAATATTTTATCAGAATTTCAGGCGAAGTATACCTTTTATGATTTGGGATATAATTTCCGTCCGACCGAAATAACGGCATTCATTGGTCGTTATCAAATGAAATTTTTGGCTGACAATATTCATGCCCGTGAGCGTAATTACCGGGAGCTTTCGGATGTGGTTAAAACGAATCCTGATTTAATCAGCTTTTCAACAGATCATCTTAAAGTAATATCCAGTTTTTCTTTTCCCGTGCTTTGCCAGACCCCTGAATTGAGGGAAAGCTATCTTGATCAATTCGCCGGGGCCGGGGTTGAGATAAGGCCGATGATCGCCGGGAATATTCAAAAACAGCCTTTTTATCAAAAATATATGCAGAAAGAATATGATCTTCCCGGGGCCGATTTTATTCATGCATGTGGGTTTTATTGCGGTAATTATCCGGAATTAACCTACAGGGATATACAGATCTTGAAAAGTTGTTTGGCTAAATATTAATTTCATATAGGAGAAAAATTATGAAAGTTATGATCTTATGCGGTGGCCGGGGAACCAGGCTAAAGGAAGAGACAGAATTTAGGCCTAAACCCTTGGTTGAAATCGGGGGCAAACCAATTTTATGGCATATCATGAAGATATATTCCCATTATGGCTTTAAAGATTTTGTTTTATGTCTGGGCTATAAGGGCCACATGATCAAGGAATATTTTCTTAATTATGAAGCCATGAACAATGATTTTACGGTGCAGTTGGGCGCCCATCAGAAGATCCAATTCCATAGCAAGCATGCGGAGAATGACTGGAGTGTAACGTTGGTCGAGACCGGGGATGAAACCGGGACAGGGGCGCGTGTCAAGCGGGCCGCCAAATACATAGATGATGATACTTTTATGGTCACGTATGGTGACGGTGTGGCTAATATTGATCTAAAAAAATTAAGGGAGATACATACCCAGGAAGGCCGCATCGGCACCATAACGGCCGTTCACCCGGCCTCACGGTTCGGGGAGTTGCTTGTTCAGGACCATAAGGTCCTAAAGTTTCACGAAAAGCCCCAAGTCCGGGAGGGGCTGATCAATGGGGGATTTTTTGTCTTTAAGAAAGAATTCTTTGGCTATTTAAGCGAAGATGACACCGGCCTTTTGGAACAGGAGCCCTTGGAAAATTTGACCCAAAAGGGTGAGTTATCTGTTTTTGTTCATGATAAATTCTGGCAATGTGTTGATACCTATCGGGAGCTTGAATTGTTGAACAAATTGTGGAAAGCCGGACAGGCGCCATGGAAGGTGTGGGCATAATGGCCGCGACGTTTTGGAAGAATAAAAAGGTCCTGGTCACAGGTCATGAGGGATTTTTAGGCATGCATTTGACCAAGAAGCTGCTTTCCTTTGGGGCGCGTGTGACTGGACTGGACATTAATACGAAAAGGAAGAAGACCCTGTTCACGCGTCAAGAATATCAAAGGATAAAAACGATCAAGGGTGATGTCGCGAATTATCGATTGGTGGATAAGATAATATCCCAGAATCAAATTGATGTTATTTTTCATCTAGCCGCTGAGGCCTTGGTCGGCTCATGCCTTAAAAAACCGCTTGTGGCTTTTGAATCAAATATTAAAGGCACATGGAATATTTTAGAGGCGAGCCGCCGGCACAAATACGTCAAGGCCATTGTCATCGCCTCCAGTGATAAGGCCTACGGCCGCCATAAGAAATTACCTTATAAAGAAGAGGCGCCTTTGATCGCCGATCATCCTTATGATGTATCCAAAAGTTGCGCGGATCTTTTAGCGCATACATATCATCATACCTATCAAGTGCCGGTCAGTGTCACGCGTTGCGGCAACATTTACGGGCCGGGAGATCTTAATTTTTCCCGAATCGTGCCGGATGCCATCCGCTGCGCCATCCAGGGCAAGACATTGAACATCCGCAGCGACGGGAAATTTGTGCGCGACTATGTCTATGTCAGCGATATTGTCGATGGCTATATTGTATTGGCCGAGAAATTGCGCCGTTTGCGTTTGGCCGGAGAGGCCTTTAATTTTAGCGATGAGAAGCCATTGTCCGTAATGCAAATAGTAAAGAAAATTTATCAACAGGCGGGCAGACAACCCCGTTACAAAATTTTGGATCGGGCTTCTTATGAGATCCCCAAACAGTACCTTAATTCCCAAAAGGCCCGTCGGATATTAGGGTGGAAACCAAAAGGCAGTTTGGAGCGGGGGCTGCAACAGACCATTGGATGGTATAAGCAATATTTTAAACAATCGATATAATTGTCCAGCCATGCGTCAGAAAATTTTGTTAACAGGATCAACGGGTTTTATCGGAAAGAATCTCAAGGAATATTTGGAGCCAAGATATGAACTTTATGCGCCGCCGCGCAAAGAGCTGGAACTCACGGATAAAGAGGCGGTGAAGGATTATTTGTGTTCACATCCCGTGGATGTTGTCATCCATGCGGCGACAAATCCGGGACATCGATGGATAAAAAATCCGCAAAATATCGCCAAGAACAATGTGAGCATGTTTTTTAACCTGGCAGAATGTGATAATTATTTTTCGCGCATGATCGTCCTGGGCTCAGGCAGTGAATATGATATCCGGCGGCCGATGGTAAGGATCAAGGAAGAGGATATGCCTAAGGCCCCTCCTGAGGATGAAGGGGGGTATTCCAAATTCCTTTTTTCCCAATATGCCGAGAAAAACGAAAAAATCATTAATTTAAGATCCTTCGGCGTGTTCGGCAAATATGAGGCTTATCAAATCCGTTTTATTTCGAATGTGATCTGCAAGGCCCTGTACGAGGTGCCTTTAACAATAAAACAGAACCGGGTTTTTTCTTATTTATATGTGGATGACTTATGCCGGATCGTCGAGATGTGTCTGTTTCGAACGCTTCAATACCGCCATTATAATGTGGCCCCGGATGAGGTCATCGATCTGTTCTCGATCGCCCAATTGGTTAATGAAGTTGCCAAAAAAGATCTCGAGATCATCGTAAAACAGCCCGGATGGGGTAAGGAGTATACGGCTGATAATTCAAGGCTCAAAAAGGAATTGGGTGATGTTGCCTTCACGCCGTTGCGGGAGGCTATCGCATCACTGTATCAATGGTATCACGACCATAGGGACGTGATTAATTATGAAGAACTATTGTTTGAGAGTTAGGACCAAGGGATGATTAAAGTCAGTGATTACATTTTTCAATATCTTGCCGGGCTTGGCATCAAACATGTTTTTATGATATCGGGCGGCGGGGCCATGCATTTAGTGGACTCTCTGGGCAAGGAGCCTAAACTTACATATATTTGCCCTCATCACGAGCAGACCGCGGCCATGGCGGCTGAAGGGTATGCGCGCACCAGCGGGACAATGGGGGTTGTGGTCGTGACCAGCGGTCCGGGCGGGACCAACACGCTGACCGGTGTGATTGGGCAATGGCTGGATTCTGTGCCTGTGCTTTATTTGTCGGGCCAGGTCAAACAACAGACCACGATCGAGTCCTGCCGTGACATAGGGCTTCGGCAATTGGGGGATCAGGAGATCAACATCGTTGATATTGTTAAACCGGTAACGAAATACGCTGCCTTTATAAGGGATGGTCATAAGATCCGTTATCATCTGGACAAGGCCGTCTATCGGGCCAACCACGGCCGTCCGGGACCGGTATGGCTTGATATCCCTCTGGATATTCAGGGTGCGATGATCGATGGAAAAGGTTTAGAAGGATATAATCCCCCCCCAACCCCCGTCACTTTTAGTATTGAAAAAGTGAATGACGCAATTCCCAAAATTTTTTCCCGGCTTAATAACGCGCAAAGGCCTTTGATCATTGCGGGCCACGGCATTCGTTTAGCCCAGGCCCAGGACGTCTTTTTAACTTTCATAAAGAAGATCGGGATCCCTGTGGTATCGACCTTCTCGGGAATGGATCTGATCCCGAGCGATCATAATCTTTATATCGGGCGCATAGGGACGGTTGGCGACCGCGGGGGCAATTATGCCCTTCAAAATTCCGATTTTCTGCTCTCATTGGGATCGAGAAATAATATCCGCCAGATCAGCTATAATTGGGGATTTTTTGCCAGGGATGCCTATAAGGTCGTCGTGGATATTGACGCGCCTGAATTAAGGAAACCTACACTTAAACCGGATATGGCTGTTGCGAGCGATGTGAAATATTTCCTTGAGCAAATGCTTAAAGCCCTAGGAACAAAAGAAGGGGGATATTGGGAGTCCTGGATAGGGTGGTGCCACGAGCGCAGGAGAAGATATCCAACGGTCTTGCCGGAATATGCTTCCTTAAAGAAAAAAGTACATCCCTATTATTTTATCCAGGTCCTGACCCAAATGCTGCCCAATGACGCTGTGGTTGTGGGCGCTAACGGAAGTGCCTGCGTGATCTTGTTCCAGGTAGCGGAGGTTAAAAAGGGCCAGCGGATGTTCTGGAATTCGGGATGTGCGGCGATGGGATATGATCTGCCGGCTGCGATAGGCGCATGTTGGGCCAGGAATAAAAAGGATGTCGTTTGTTTGGCCGGGGACGGGAGTTTGCAGATGAATATCCAGGAACTACAAACAGTTTTTTACCATCAATTGCCGATCAAACTTTTTGTTCTTAATAATCAGGGCTATGTTTCCATCAAGCAAACCCAGGACTCGTTCTTCAACGGGCATTATGTAGGCTGTCATAAGGAAAGCGGCGTAAGTTTTCCTGATGTTGTAAAAGTTGCCCGCGCCTATAACATCCCGGCCTGCCGGATCGATTCGCAGAAGGACCTTAAAGGAAAATTAAAAAATATTTTAGAAAGAAAAGGGCCGGTGGTTTGTGACGTTGTCTTGACGCCTGATTACCGCTTTAGCCCCAAGCTTTCTTCAGAAAGAAAACCTGACGGCCGGATCGTTTCCAAACCCCTGGAAGATATGGCTCCGTTTCTCACACGAGAGGAATTAGCTTCGAACATGATAATTCCGGTCCTTAAGGACTAGAAAGAAGGGATTCTTATGAATCAGCACGAAGTTCGCATGGTCAATATTCTTAAAGAGCTCAAAACAAATTACGGGGCCTTGAATGTTCGCGCCGAGTTTGAGGCTGAAGGGACACGGCTGGACGAGCTTCTGCGGTTAAAAGAGATTTCCATGGCTGCCGGTCTTGGCCTGACATTAAAGATCGGAGGCTGCGAGTCCCTCAGGGACATGCTGGAGGCCAGAACCGTTGGCGTCAATTGTATCGCCGCCCCGATGGTCGAGTCGGCATATGCCCTGAAGAAATATCTCATGGCGATTGGTAAGGTTTTTCCACCCGAGGAAAGGGCCAACATGGAAGTTTTATGTGATATTGAAACGATAAGTGCGTGCCAAAATTTTAATCAGATGATGTCTATCCCTGAAATTAACTGTCTTAACGGCATTGTCATGGAACGTATTGATCTATGTTTTTCGCAGGGCATGGAAGATTGGGAAATGGATGATCCCCGGATCAATGAGCAGGTTGAGGATGTCCTTAAGAAGGCGAAGGTGAATAATCTTACGACGACCATAGGCGGGGGCGTGTCGGCCGGATCGCTTGCCTTTTTTCGAAAGGTCGCTGACGGCTTGGACCGCTTTGAGACCCGCAAGGTCACCTTTGACGCTTCACGGGCTTTGGCGCATCATCCTGACCAAGGGATCCTGAAGGCCTTGGCCTTTGAGGTTTTGTGGCTTGAGAACAAGACGGCCTTTCATCAAGGAATCCGGGAAAAAGACAATCAAAGGATGGAGTTGCTCAAACAGATGTATGGCCGTGCCATTAATTTTTAAGATGAAAATATCAAGTGAGGTGTCAGCATGAATGATATTGAAACACAGATGGTTTGTATTCTCAAAGATTTGAAAGCCAGTTATTCCTTGGCTGGGGTGAAGGCCGAGTTTGAGGCTGAAGGGACTCGCACTGAAGAGCTCATGCGGCTGAAGGAAATCTGCACGTTGGCTCAAACGCCCCTCGTTTTAAAGATCGGCGGTTGTGAGGCCATCAGGGATATGTACGACGCCCGTTCGATCGGTGTGAACATGTTGGTCGCCCCGATGGCAGAAACGCCTTTTGCCGTTCAGAAATATTTGAGGGCTGTGAGGAATGTTTTCCCGCCGGATGAGATCGAAATCGTAGACGTTCTTGTCAATATTGAAACGATCCAGGCCGTCAGGAATTTTGAGGCAATGCTGAAAATCCCAGAGATTAGAGATCTTTCCGGTGTCGTGTTGGGACGCGTGGACCTGGTCGGTTCGCTCGGATTAGACCGCAAGTCTGTCAATAGTGAAGAGGTTTATGCCATAGCCCTCAAGATGTTCACCTTAGCAAAGAAGCGAAAAATGGAATGCGTTTTAGGCGGCGCGATCTCCGCCGATTCATTATCTTTTTTGCGTAAGCTTCCGGGTGGATTGGTGGACAGGTATGAAACCCGTAAGATTTGTTTTCGCTGTCCCGAGGCACTTGGTGATAATGCCATAGACGGGATTCAAAAAGCAGTTCAATTTGAATTGTTGTGGCTTAAAAATAAACGCAACTATTACCGGACCATTTCAGATGAGGACAAAAAACGGATCGTCATGCTGGAAAACCGTTGTCACAAGCGGCCCAAAGAACTGATGAGCCAGAAGGCGGGCTGATGGATATCAAAAATATAATTTTTGACCTGGATGGGACATTGATCGATTCTTCTAAGGACGTTATTGACTCTCTACAAAGAGCCTATCGATCAGTCGTTCCCGAACTTTCTGTTTCGATAGACGCCTCGAGTATTGGGCCGCAATTACGTGAGCTGATCGAAACGTTGACGCCGGGACTTGGTGAGGAGGTGAGCCTAGAGATCAGCAAGGCCTTTCGCCGGGAATATGATAACAGCGATTATCCCAAAACAAGGCTGCGTCCCGGTATTGGTCGTCTCCTGGGAGCCTTAAAGGTTTTATCAATTCATATGTTTATCGTGACCAATAAACCCAAGAAAGCGACCATGCGGATAATGAAAAACTTGCATGTAGACGGGTTTCAGGCAGTTATTAATCCTGATACACGGCCGGGGGTGAAAATGACAAAGAAACAGATGGTCAGTTATTTGATTCGGCAATACGATTTGGTCCGTCAGCAAACGGTCATGATCGGGGATTCCGAAGCTGATGTGACTGCGGCCCGGGACAATCATCTGCTTTCTATGGTTGTCATGGATGGTTATGGTAAAAAGAAAGATATTTTAAACAGTCGGCCGGATTTCCTCGTCCCTCAGGTCGGCGAATTATATGATTTTATCAAGGAGTTACAACATCATGGCCCTTCAAGAAGAATATCGCAAACAAATATTTAAGTTGATAAAAGAGGCATTTAAAAAGCAGAAACGCCAGAAGGGTTTTTGTCAAGGCGAGACGCTCATTCCTTATGGAGGAAGGATATATGACCAGGATGAAGTCATTAAACTGGTCGATGCTTCGCTTGATTTTTGGCTGACGGGGGGGCGTTTTACACAGGAATTTGAAAAAAAACTGGCGAAATATATAGGATGCCGTTATTGTCTGCTAGTCAATTCAGGTTCATCGGCAAATGTTTTAGCGGTTTCAGCATTAATGTCGCCTCTGTTACATGAACGGCAGCTGAAGAAAGAGGATGAGGTCATCGTCGCGGCCTGTAATTTCCCTACCACCGTCAATCCGATCGTCCAAAATGGGTTAACTCCTGTTTTTGTTGATGTGGATTTGGGGAATTATAATATATCTACCCGCCAAATAGAGAAGGCTCTCACCGCCAGGACCAGGGCCATCGTCGTTGCCCATACTCTCGGTAATCCGGCTGATATGGACAAGATCATCAGGATCGCCCAAAAACATGAGCTGTGGATTATTGAAGATAATTGTGATTCCCTGGGGTCCCGATATAAGGATAAGTTATCCGGATCATTCGGACATATCTCGACTTGCAGTTTTTACCCGGCACACCATATTACCATGGGTGAAGGCGGGGCGGTTTGTACTCAGGATTCTACGCTCAAAAGGATCCTTGTGTCCTTAAGGGATTGGGGCCGTGATTGCTGGTGCGAGCCCGGGCATGACAATACCTGCAAAAACCGGTTTTCGCAGAAACATGGGGATCTCCCTTTTGGCTATGACCATAAATACGTCTATTCACATCTGGGGTACAACTTTAAGGCCACGGATATGCAGGCCGCGGTTGGCGTGGCGCAAATGGATAAGCTGGATGCATTTATTGCAGCCCGCCGGGATAATTTTGATTATTTGTATAAGAATTTGAGGAGATTCCATAAATATTTATTACTCCCTGAAGCCACGAAGGGTTCCCAGCCGGCCTGGTTCGGTTTTCCCATGCTTGTCAAAAACAATCAATGTTTTTCGCGCATGGATCTGGTGAGTTATCTGGAAAAGCATAAGATCGCGACCCGCATGATTTTCGCCGGCAATATCACCAAACAGCCGGCCTACCAAGACGTGCATTTTAGGGTCTCGGGCAGCTTAAAGAATACCGATAATGTCATGAATAATCTTTTTTGGATCGGTGTTTATCCGGGCATAAAACAGGAACAACGCGAGTATATAACGAAGGTCTTTAGCAGTTTTTTCAAGGATTTAAAATGAAAAAAATATCGTTCGTCGTGCCCAAGGTCTTTCAGGGCAATAAAATTTTTGATGCTGAAGATACTCGCGTCAATCGCGATAACTGCCTCGCCTCGGCTGTGGCCTTGAAAGAACACCTGAAATCCAGGCAAATAGACATATCAACGTCGGATATCAATCCTGTTAAGGATGCGGATCTGGTTATCTTTGAGAATATGCCGGCTTTGGATAACGAGGATTTTGTTTCAGCCAAAAGATACAGGAAGAAAATGTTCTTGAATCTAACTGAATGGGGCGCGCTCCATCCGGAAAATGAAAATCTTGATCGCCACCAGGATTTTATCCGTATTTTTACCTATCAGGATGATTTGATAGACAATGTTAAATATATCAAGATAAATTATTCGTTTCAATTTCCCGAAAAGGTCGATATCCCCGCTTCTAAAAAAGATAAATTTTGCGTTATGATCTCCGGATATAAACGCTTTCGGCATCCCTATGAATTGTACTCAAAAAGGATCGAGGCTATCCGCTGGTTTGAAAAGAACCATCCCAATGAGTTTGACCTTTATGGCCTGGGATGGAACGGCAGACCCCGCCTGATGCATTATCCGTTTATGGTTAAGGCCATTAACCGCATACCCGGTTTTTTTCGATTGATCGATAGCGGATTTCCTTCCTATCGCGGGAGCATTGCCTCCAAGAAGGAAGTCCTTCAACACTATAAATTTGCCATTTGTTATGAGAATGCCTGTGATGTAAATGGGTGGATCACGGAGAAGATCTTCGACTGCTTTTTTGCTGGTTGTGTACCCGTCTATTGGGGGGCGCCGAACGTTGCCGATCATATCCCCAAGGATGCCTTTCTTGATAAGCGGGATTTTTCCACATATGAGAGCCTTTATGATTTTTTGAAGAATATGACCGGCGAAAAATACCTTGATTATTTAAATGCCATATCGGCTTTTATGGCCAGTGAAAGGACCAAACTTTTTTCGATTGATTATTTTGTAGAGACAATGACAAGCCAGATCGAGCAAGAGATCGGGGCAGGGGTGAGCTCTGTCTATGCCTGATGCATAATGCTGAAATGATTTCCAGGACATGAAAAATCCTAAATATAGAATCGTCTGTATCATTCCCGCCCGGGGCGGCTCCAAGGGGATCCCGAAGAAAAATCTGATCCCGTTCTGCGGCGAGTCGCTGTTGGACTGGTCCATCCTTTTGGCGGAAAAAGTCATTAAATCGATGAGGTTTATGTGCCCTCAAACGCCTTATATATATTGCGAATGGGGCAAATATATGGGGCGCATTATAAATATTTTGTTTTATCGTGAGAGGCAGATGGTCGTTTCAATGCCGTTAGATTGATGGGGGAAGGTATGCCAAAAGAAAGGATAGCCAAGGTGCCAAAAATAAATCTTGCGAATAAAATCGCCAAAATCGCTTTGATTGTTTATGACTTTGACGGGGTCCTAACGGATAATCGTGTTCTGGTTGACGAGAATGGTTGTGAGAGTGTGGTTGTCAACAGGTCGGACGGCTTGGCCATCAGTTGGCTTCGGCAAGCAGGGATCAAGCAAGTCATTATAACGACCGAGACCAATAAGGTTGTTGTGGCAAGGGCACGCAAATTAAGAATTCCCGTTATCAGAGGGGTCGATGACAAAAGACTGGTCTTACTCGCTTACAGCCGCAAGCATAAGATTAACTTGAAAGAAACTATCTATATCGGTAATGACTTGAATGATGGGGAGGCTATGAAACTCGTCGGCTACCCAGTGTGCCCAGCTGATGCAGCTGGGGAGATCAGGGCGATCAGTTGTCTTCAGTTAAAGACAAGCGGAGGGGCCGGTGTTGTTCGGGATCTCTTTCGATATTTGATGCTTTCCAATAAGCCTTTCTAATTTGCAAGTGATGGGGAAACCATAAAGACTTAAAGGTTTCGTTTAAAAAATATTTATGATGAAAGATTCAAAGAACATTATTGCCATTATTCCTGCCCGGGGTGGGTCCAAGGGGATCCCGAAGAAAAATTTAATCCCCTTTTGCGGCAAGCCACTGGTGGCCTGGTCAATACTTCAGGCCAAGGAAAGCCGCTATATCAGCGATGTTTATGTATCTTCCGATCACGTTGAAATTTTGAAAGTTTCAAGGCAATATGGCGCTAAAGCCATACGTCGTCCGAAGCCGTTAAGCACGGATAAGGCGAGTAGTGAGGCCGCTCTTTTACATGTGATCGATCAGGTTGAATCCGTTTCATCACGAAAGATTGACCTGGTTGTTTTTTTGCAGGCCACATCGCCGGTTCGCACGGCCGAAGATATTGATTGCGCCATCGAACTTTTAGAAAAAGAAGAAGGGGATTCATTGTTTGCGGCCGCTGTTTTACATAGTATATCTCTTTGGTCAAATAATGACGGAAAGTTTCGCAGCATGACTTATGATTATAAAAATAGAGGACGGCGTCAGGACCGAACGCCATTCTATTTGGAGAACGGTTCTATATATGTTTTTAAACCGAAGATTTTGAGAAAGTTTAATAATCGTTTAGGGGGTAAGATTACGATGTACCCTATGGAGTTCTCAAGATCCTATGAAATCGATGATGTTAAGGATGTGGAAATTTGTGAATATTTTATGAAAAGATTACTTAAATGGATTTAAGGAGGGTTGTTATGCAAGTAGATCCGTATGCCAATAATGCCAAAATCCCATTTGTTATCGCCGAGGTCGGTCTCAATCATAATGGCGATGTTCAGCTGGCCAAGAAAATTGTCGATATGGCCAAGTCGTGCGGGGCGGATGCTGTCAAGTTTCAAAAACGCACGATCGACATTGTTTATTCCAAAGAATTCTTGGATTCTCCCCGGCAGAGTCCTTGGGGCACAACGCAGCGCTCTCAGAAAGAGGGGCTTGAATTTGGCAGGGAACAATACGATGAAATTGACGCGTATTGTAAAGAAAAAAAGATCTGGTGGTTTGCCTCTGCCTGGGATGTGGAAAGCCAGGAATTTCTAAGAAAGTACGACTTGCCTTTTAATAAGATTGCCTCGGCCATGTTAACTCATAAAGAGTTGCTTCATATGGTGGCCGAGGAAAAAAAACATACATTCATTTCGACCGGGATGAGTCGTCTGGAACAAATTGATCGTGTTGTGGATATTTTTAGAAAACAAAGTTGTCCGTTTTCTCTGTTGCATTGCGTTTCCATTTATCCCTGTCCGGATGAATGGTGTAATACAAGTATGATCAAGGTTTTTAAGGAACGTTATCAATGCCCCGTGGGATACAGCGGCCATGAAACAGGAGTTTTACCCAGCACCATCGCGGTGGCTTTAGGGGCTATGGTTATAGAACGGCATGTGACCTTGGACCGCAGTATGTATGGTTCGGATCAATCAGCGTCTTTGGAGAAAAGGGGATTAGAACTTTTGGTCAGGGATACCCGTGAGGTACAGCGAATATTTGGATCAGGTGAGAAAATTATTATCCCCGAAGAGGAGAAGGTTGCCTATAAGTTACGATATTTTCGGGAAGAAGATTTTAGGTGGGATTAAGTAGGGGCGTGGATATTATCGAGCAGCAGGCTTATTGACAATTATCGGATAAGAAATTAGGGAATGAATATCAAAGACTATAAATTCATTGTGGTCGGCTCCGGTTTTTGGGGTTCTGTTATTGCAGAACGCCTCGCCAATGACCTCGGCCAGAGGGTTCTGGTCATAGAAAAGAAATCACATTGGGGGGGCAATAGTTATTCCGCCATCGATCCCGAGACAGGGATAGAATGCCATAAATACGGATCCCATGTTTTCCATACGCCGCACCGGCATGTTTGGGATTATATCTGCCGGTTTACGACCTTCAACAGTTACCGGCATAAGGTCCTGATTCGTTATAAAAATAAAATTTTTCCAATGCCCATCAACCTTGCAACGATCAATTCTTTCTACGGAAAGACTTTTAATCCCCAGGAAGCCGAGGAATTTATAAGACAAGAGGCCCGCAAGGAACATATCGAGATCCCGGATTCGATGGAAGAGATGGCCTTGTCCCTAGTTGGACGTCCGTTATACGAGGCCTTTATCAGATCGTATTCTTTAAAACATTGGAAGAAGGAACCAAAATATTTGCCGGCTTCGGTCATAACCAGGTTGCCGATAAGATTTAATTTTAGTTCGGACTATTTCGACGATCCTTATCAAGGCATCCCTTCCCAAGGGTATGGCAAGATTTTTGAGCGGATGCTGGCCAGCCCCGAGATTGAAGTGATGCTCGATACGGATTATTTTGACATACGGGATCAAGTCCCTAAGGGGGCGCTCGTTATTTATTCGGGAGCGATAGACGCCTTCTTCGACTATAAATACGGCCCGTTACGCTGGCTGAGACTGGAATTCGAGAGGGAAGTTCATAAGACCGATGATGTTCAGGGGACGGCGGTCATGAATTACGCTGATGCGGATATCCCTTATACAAGGGTTCATGAATTTAAACATCTTCATCCAGAACGCTATCCGGAGCATCAAGGGATCACAACGATCTTTCGGGAATATTCTAAAGAAGCTCAACCGGGTGATGATCTCTATTATGCCGTCAACTCATGGGAAGACCAAAATAAGTTCAGGTTGTATCAAGAAGAACAAAGCAGGCTTGAAGGGGTCATCTTAGGAGGCAGGCTGGGCGCGTATAAATATTTTGATATGGACGATGCTATAAATGATGCCTTGAACATTTATGAAAATCGTATAAAAAAGGAAAACCCCTGTATATCCGCCCAACACAGGTTTTCAAGGGTGTCTTGAATGAGGTCATGTATTACCTAAGGGCACTTATTATTAGTCAGCCGAATTGACTGAGATTTGGCTGGAATGCGGAACTTGCCGAGAGGGAAAAAGAGTATTTTCTGATGTTCAAACGCAGGGTATCGCCCAAGAGGGTAATAGTCTTTGCGAATTCTAGTGGTCGCCTAGTTGTTATTGATTTTATTACCGGAACTTTTTATTAAATGATTTATTTTTTTGTCCATAATAATCTGCATTATACCTGGGCCGAAGCCATTCGCCGGGAGATCCAGGGGATTGATTCCCACGCTTGCTTTGGCTTGATAAAGTTCGTTCCCAGCGCTTTGACCAAAAGCGACCTTGACGGCCATTATCAAAAGGTCTTTGAAAGCAAAGGTTTATTTGGCGGGTTCTGGTCCTTGCTTAATGTTTTTGAGCAGAACCGGATCAAAAGGCATCTGGATGAACTTGAATTCGATAAGAATGATATTATTTTCGCCTTCACCGAATATGAAATCGCGACACATTACATCATCCGGAAAGCTAAGAAAGCCGGCTCAAAGGTTTACATTTTCGATGAGGGGATCGGGACATATATTCTTAATAATTACCCTGTCTTGAGCCAGGGGGATTCCGTGAAACAGCGCGTGATCCATTACGCGATCAAGTATGTGAACGGATTTCACCATACGCAGCGCTTGACCGGAAATCAAAAGCTGTATTTCCCACGTTTAGACGACAGTTTCTATGATGGATATGTGTTGTTTTACTGTTTCCCGTTTCAACGGACATTACCGCTGTATAGGGTCGCTTTTCCTGCACGCCAACAAAAATATATGAACCTTGACCCGCACTCTGTCTTAATCTTAGGGCAGGCATTATATAATTATTGTCTGACCATGGATGAATACATGGCATCCCTTAAGTCCGTTATCGATGCATCCAATAAATCATTTAGGCATATTTATTTTAAATTTCATCATTCTGCATTACCTCTTCTTAAGACTTCTTTGTTTGTGGATCTCACTCATTATATGCAATCCAAAGGGGTGAATGTGATTGATTTTAATGAACCCATATATGTAGAGGATCTGGTTGATCAATTAGATTTTCCACCCAAATTCATCGTGTCATATTTTTCTACCGCACTTTTAAACCTTTTTGCCAGAGGATGCGAACCAATTTTTATATGTAATTTGCTGGAACATAAAGATATAGATCTTATGGTTGTTAAAAGACTTCTAGAGAGTGCACATTATCGATTTATTAAATCTTATGATGGTATCAATCCATCCTATAGATCTGATCTGGATGACGAGGCGGTGTTTTGTTCAGATCAAGCTATCGGTGAATGGTATAAGCAGATAGCCTATGCGAAGAGTTAAAGATTTTTCTATTATAGCCAGCGGACAGATTCTCCAGGCCATTATTTTAATCGCTACAACCCGGGTGATGACCAGGCTATTATCTCCGGCTCAAATGGGACGTTTTTCGATCATTTACGCGATCATCGCGTTATTTATTGCTTTATTCATTTCTTCAGTCGGATCTTACATTCAGCGCAAGATCCTTGAATGGGATACAGACGGTTCCGTGCTTCATTATGCCAAGAGGTTCTTAGGGTATTTGTTCGCAGTCAGTTTAACGAGCAGTTTTTTTATTCTCTGGGTCAAGAATTCGGGAAGTTATGGTATTGATATATCCCATGGATGGAGCTTTGTTCTGGCCTTCGGCCTGTTGTTCTTTGAACAGATCAACAGCTTTTTTTATAACAGCATCAATCTTTTTCAAAAGCGGTTATGGTTCACCCTATGTTACAATCTGACGTTTTTTTGTTCGCTTATAATCGCGCCTATCTTGGTGCTGACGTTTGCACGCAAGGCCGAGTTTTGGATATTGGGCCAAATCTTTAGCCATTTGCTAGTCCTTTGTTTATCGGGTGTGCTGTTTTTTCAGACCGTTAAGCGGCCTTCATCAACGCCAAAAAGGGACTTGCCCAGAGTTTTTCCTATGGTCAAGGATGTCTTTCTTTTTGCCTGGCCGTTATCGGTTGCCTCTCTTATTTTATGGGGGCATTCCCAGGCCTACCGGTTTCTGGTAGAGATGACCAGAGGTATCGAATTCGTGGGTTTTTTTACCGTAGGCTTTAACTTAGGCACAAAATTAATAGACCGATTTGAAAAATTGTTTTTGAATTTTTATGATCCGATCTTTTATTCCGAGATCGCCAGTGCAGATATCCAGCAGAAAGCTCAGGGGTGGAATCATTATGCCCGGGCCTTTTTGCCGGCTATTATTATCCTGTGTGTTTTTATATGTTCGGCACGGTATTTACTTGCCCAGATCTTTTTTTCAGCAGAATTTCAGCGTTTATCCGCTCAGGCTATCTTATGGGGCGGCCTGGCTGCGACTTTATCAACAATGCGCGCCACTTATACAAAAGTCGGCATTGCCGGACTTAAAATGACCGGGCTTTTGGGCCCTTATCTCTTGGGAACTATCGTTACCTTATCGGGCATTATTTTATTTTCCAAGGGAGATCCCTATTTTAACACTGGATTGGCCTTGACCATGGGGGCGCTGACGATGCTTGTTTATTTGATGATCAAGATGCATAAACTTTTACCGGTCACGTTCCCTTTAAAAGAAGCGGGAACGGCGATTCTTTATTCTTTACCATTAGGGATCGGATTAACGATGACTCAAAAAGTATTAAGCGAGCCGGGGATTTGGTTATCGGTTTTTATTTTGGTTTTATCATCTATGTATGTCTTGATTATTGAGATGATATTCGCGAAGAAGTATATGTTTAAGGGGGAGATCTCGTTTCGTTCTCTATTATCAATGATGTCCCCGCAACATTTCCCCGGTCAGCAAGGAGGATAATTTTGGATTCGGAGTTACTCGTAAGTATTTGCATCCCGGTCTACAACGCGGCAAAATATTTAAACGAGACGCTGAATTCTATCGTCAATCAGACGTATACCAATAAGGAAATTATTATATCCGATAATGTCTCGACGGATGACTCGCCCCGCATCGTTAAGCAGTATATGCAGAAGTATGACATCCACTATTCCACGACGGAAAAACACTGGCCTATTGGGGAATACAATGCCAATCACTGTGTGACGTTAGCCAAGGGGGATGCGGTGTGTATCTATCATGCCGATGACGTGTATGAGCCAGAAATCGTTGTTAAATGTGCCCACATTTTAAAGAAATATCCGAATGTCGGTGCTGTCTTTACAATGGCCAATGTTATTAATGAAAAAAGTGAAGTCTTTAGCCGGTATTCTTTGCCTTTGGAGCTCAAAAGACTTGCTCGGGATTATTATCATTTCGATGAAATATTCAGGTGTGTTTTAAAATATGAAAATTCTTTTTTAATTTGCCCAAGTCCCATGGTACGCAAGTCCGTTTATGAACAGTTAGGTGGGTTCGATTATGAAAAATATCGTTCCGCCTCGGACCTGGGGCTTTGGTTTAAGATCGCTCAAAACTTTGATATCGCCATTATCGATGAGCCTTTATTGAATGTTCGTATCAGTCGTGGCCAGGGTTCTTATGCCATTATCCGGCAAAGGACGACCAGGGCTGATTATTTTCTTGTTGTGGATGCCTATGCCGATAAGATTACAGGACATAAAAACAGTGTTTATTACCATCTGTCGTTAATGAAGGATGCTCTTTATCGGGCTTTGAATTTATCGGCGCAAGAGCGCCTCAATGAAAGCCAGGCCCTTGCGGGCAGGGCTATGGATGTATACTTTAAGGATTTTCGTGGCCTGTGCTTTATCCATCGAGCTGGGATCTATTTTGTCATTGCCGTTCTTTTAACGGCAATCAATAAGGTGCCTTTTCCCGTTTTAAGGAAATATTATCGTGCCTTTATCATGAAATGTGTGGGCATGAAAAAAAAGGTATTCTCATATTAAATAAGGATAAGGAGCCCTCCATATTGCGGTATATAAAAATTATCGATAAAGGGTTTTTGGTGCTTTTAAGCGCGTTATGCGTTCTGTATTCGATCTATGCCTCTACGTTCGCAGAAGTCCACATCAAATTTCCCTTTCTGGATTTCCCGATCTTTATCGGTGAGATTGCTATGTTTTTTTGCGTCCTGTGGTTGGCGGTACGCTGGGTTTTATTGGTACGACCCCGCCATGCATGGACCGAGATCGGGATGGCCTACGTTATATGGGTGATATGCCGGGCCTTATCCGGATATATGCTTTATGGCCCTTTGGCTTTCCGCAATGCCGCTTTATTTTACTATCCTTTTTTTGCGGTATTTACTTACTGGATATCAAAGGAGAAACATTTTATACGTGATTCCAGAACAGCGCTTTTTCTTTTTTCCATGATCCTGGTGGTCAAGGCCTTTGGGATCTTTTCTTATTTCTTTTTCCCGTATCTTGCCTTAGCCATTATTCTACTCATGCGTTTTAAGAATGTTCAATATAAAGTTGCCGGGGCCTTGATTGTAATAATTATTTTTCCCTTTCAGGAGCTTTTTGATGTCAGCCGGGCTGCTTTACTGGGGCATATGACGGCGATTATATTTTTGGGTATTTTTTCTGTGATTATTTACTCCAGGGTCAATAAAAAGGTCAAGCAGGTCCTCATGGCGGGCATTCCTTTGATTTTATTATGTGCCTTTTTATATTTTGCAGCGGAATATAAAATTAACAGCTTAATTAAAGTTCAATCATGGATTCAAGAATTTCAAAAACAGGACCGTTTGGTCCAAGTCCAGAAAAAGGACTTAAAAGTCATGGACATCAAGCCACAATTATTTAATTCGAATTTAGATGTGGTTGCTAAAAGAATTTCTATATATGGTACCCCAGAGGTGCCCCATAGAGGAGATGCGATAGCAGACCCCAAGGATCCTTTACGAATAGCCCAAGGCAATATTTTATTCAGGCTATTTATATGGCGCGATATGATCCAGGAATATTTGAAAGGCAATTGGTTGACAGGAATTAATTTGGGCAAACCTTTTCGTTCAATGTCGATCGAAATTATCGGCATGGCCAACGGAGAATGGAGCCGTGATGGATGGATCATGCCACACAATGCTTATGTGAACATGGTTTGTCGTGGCGGAGTGGTAGGCATGGGGATGGTATTTGGGATCATGGGTATGTGGATTTATATGGTTCGGGTATTTGTTGCATCTCGGGCTTTTGAGGGGATCCTTTTATGTTCTGTTTTGATTTATTGGCTTGTTGTCTCATTTTTTTCTGTAACGTTGGAATTGCCATATCAGGCCATTCCTTTTTGGAGTCTGTGGGGGCTCGCATGGGCATACTGCTTTTCTGAGAAAAAGAGGATTAGTGTCATAGATAGGAGAAATAAATGATTAAGAAACTAAGGATGAAAATACAGTTTTTAATTAAACTGAATCAACTTTTTGACAGAAACGAAAGACGGCATTTCATCGTGATAATGGCCGTTGTGTTGATCATGTCTATCTTTCAGACCTTAGGGGTCGCTTCCGTGCTGCCTTTCATCAGCCTGGTGATGAATCCTGAAATTATTTTTAAGCATGAGAAATTATTGTGGCTTTTTAACTTTTTTCAATTTACTGATACGCGATCATTTATTGTTACGGCAGGGTTCGTTATGCTGGGGATCATTATCACGGGTAACCTGATTTCGGCTTTGGCCATCTGGATGAGGAACCGTTTTGTTTGGAGTAAGAGCCATGATCTTTCAACAGCTTTACTACGCAAGTATTTATCCATGCCGTATGCTTCTTTCGTGTCTAAGAACAGCGCGGATCTTGGCAAGAACGTTTTGGCTGAAGTCCAGGAACTGACGGGCTATGTTATGATCCCTATTCTTGAAATCTTGAGCTACCTTGTGCTGATCATTTTTATTTTTTTCGCCCTGTGGATCGTCAGTCCCATAATCGCCATGGCTGTATTTTTGGTTTTTTGTATCTTTTACGGGGGCATATATCAGGCCGTGTTGGGCAGAAAATTGAAAACGAAAGGCGACAGCAGATTTAAAATGAACAGGGCCCGTTTTAAGTCTGTTTTCGAGTCTCTCGGGGGCATTAAAGAAATAAAAGTGTTGGGCCGAGAAGGATTCTTTCTCAATAAATTTATGGTTCATTCTCGCCAATTCTGTGATCTGAGGTCATGGAAGGATACCATTGCGCAGCTGCCGCGTTATTTTATTGAGATCATGTCTTCCGGGGGCGTTATTGTGTTTATTTTATTTCTCGTACTATCAGGGAAGAATGTTTTGCAGATAATACCTGTGGTCAGCTTTCTCGTGTTTGCCGGATACAAGTTAATGCCGGTCATTAATAAAATGTTCCAGGCGTTTTCTCAGTTGCAGTTCAATCAAGTGACTCTCGATAAGATACATGGCGATTTGATACAAGAGCCCTGGGATGAAACGTCTCCTGAGAGTGGGCCAGAAATTGTTTTTAGAAAAGAAATCGACTTTAGAAATATTTCTTTTTCATATCCAGGAAAGCGAAGTTTTAAACTTAACAATATAAACATATCAATAAAAAAGAATACATCCGTAGCCATTACTGGCCCTACCGGCTGCGGCAAAACAACCCTTGTGGATATAGCGCTTGGCCTGCTTGTTCCTGAGAAAGGGGTGATAGAGATTGACGGTGTCAGTATTGATGATTCGAAAATAAGATCCTGGCAGAAACAACTGGGGTATGTCCCTCAGCATATTTATTTGTTGGATGATTCCATCCGAAGCAACATTGCCATCGGGATACAGCCTGAGTTTATAGATCAAAAAAAGGTTGAGAAGGCCGCGATCATCGCAGGCCTGCATGATTTTATTTGTGAGGGACTTCCCCGAGGGTATGACACTGTTGTAGGAGAGAGGGGCGTACGATTAAGCGGCGGGCAAAGGCAGCGGGTGGGCATAGCGCGGGCATTATATCATGACCCCGACGTTCTTGTGTTTGATGAGGCCACTAGTTCCCTCGATGGCGTGACAGAAGAGGCGGTCCTTACCGCTATAGAAAATATATCAAAATTAAAGACCATGCTTGTGATTGCGCACCGGCTCACGACCGTTAAACAATGCGACATGATTTATCTTCTGGATAACGGCTGCATTGTGGCCAGCGGAACGTATCAAGACCTGATGGAAAACAATCCGCAATTCAGGGCGATGGCAGGCGAGATGAAAGCCTGATTGACTTTTTGTTGAGCCGTATTAAGAGCTGTTGCATTGAGAAGGATATTATCACGCGTAACATGCCATTGAAGAGCACATTTTAAAAGATAGTTGTCCGCCTGGATTGGCAGGAACAAAGCTAATTTTAAAGATACCTTTTCCCCCAAAGCTTGGCGGCTAAGGTGAAAATATCAAGAAAGAAGGGGGACGTATTATGAATCTCATTGTGCTGGCTGCAGGAAAAGGAACCCGGCTTGGCGGAAATAATCAAAATATGCCTAAAGTGACGTGTCGGCTCCCTAACGGTCTTACTTTGTTTGATTATTATGTGGATGCCCAAAAAAAAGTAAACACGATCGAGAAAATAATATTTGTCACCGGATTTGCCGCTCATGTTATCGATGTGCACATAGATCGGGTTGAGGGTAAAAAATCCATTTATGCCGAATTCAATCCCTTCTATTCTCTCGCCGGCCCCATTGCTTCTGTATGGATAGCCCGTCAATGGATGGAGGGTGCGGACTTTTTGCTTTGTAACGGCGACACTTTTTATTCACCTCAAATTTTTTCAAATTTGATTTCCCATAATGGTCATGGGATTGTTCTAGCCACAGAACGCAATGCGGACTATGGGAGAGATGGCATGAACGTGGTGATGCATGAAAACGGTCATTTAAAAAACGTGAGTAAAGAGATACCTCAAGATGAGGCAGATGGAGTCTCAACTGGATTGGTCATGGTTCGCGGTGATGGCATGAGGCGCGTCTTTGTTGATGCGGTCAGCCAGATGGTCCGTCGAGATGAATATTTGCAGCCAAAAACGGCCTGGCATACTGTCTTGAATGTATTGATAAAACAAGGCATTTTTGTTGAAACAGTCAATGTGACGGCCAAAGATTGGCACGAGGTGGATATCCTCGATGATGTCTGTCGCTTGGATGCTAAGCTTAAGCTTGCCGGCCCTCAAAAATGAGTTTTTATCTCATGGGGATTGCCTTATTGACCTGGGCATTGTTATCTGGCAGCTAAGCCCAGAATGTTTGTTAACAATTTTAGAATGAAAACGGATGATCATTTCGCACAAATTTAAATTCATTTTCATTAAGAATGCAAGAACAGCAAGTACCAGTATTGAAACTTTTCTGTCCCCGATTTGTGGCCCTGATGATGTGGTGACGCCTTT
>Ga0272441_10000203_pt1 | contig 135458 bp, 146 predicted proteins | sample SSMProp6N_FD_193582 | JGI IMG/M metagenome (GOLD analysis project Ga0272441, IMG submission 193582) | Marine sediment archaeal communities from Little Sippewissett salt marsh, Falmouth, MA, United States - SSM-Prop-6N | ecosystem: Environmental > Aquatic > Marine > Wetlands > Sediment ...
AATGCTCCCTTCCCTTTCCTACTCTCAAAGAGATAGTCCTCATCCTCCGGTTTCTTACACTCAATATATGTCTTCAGTGCGTCGTACACCGGCTTGTTAATAACGAGTATATTCTGTTTACCGGTCTTACCCTCACGAATTGATACCGTATCACCGACCTTCAGACCTCTCACATCGGAAACCCTCAGTTTCAGGAGATCACCGACCCGGAGACCGTTATTGATACCCATGACGAACAATAACCGGTCTCTCGGACTATCAGACAGAAGTTTTATAATAGCTTTTATGTCCTTTTTCGAACGTATCGGATCAACCTTGATGGACGACCCCTTCTTCGGATGATTAGGATTCCTCATTTCTCTTATTTCGCTTTCTTCTCTCATGCCGTTTTCTCCCTTCATTGAATAGTAACTTCATGGAGGGACACGTCCGATACTTACTATTAGAAATCAACAGAAGAATGCACTATACGGCATTTATTCGATAAGTACTTGTAATAATGAAATATATGTTAGAATGGTGGATATTAAGTCTTCACAAAGAATTAAAATTCAGGCTGTGAGAATTAAGAGAAGTAAGAGAAAATCAACAGAATAATACACTATACAGAATATCTTTAATAACTACCTGTAATAATGAGATATATGATGGAATGGTTAATTTTAAGTCTTCAAGAAGAATAAAAAATTCAGGCTGGGAGAATTATGAGAAGAAAGAGAAATAAGAAAAATTTTTCTATAACAAAAATTATTCACGAGGGTGTGATTTTGACATCATTCAGGTATGCTAGCCGTACCGTAGGTTCGGAAACGTTCGTACGAGAAAGTATATCATTTTTACATATCAATAAATACTTTATAATCCCTCTATACTAATATATTCAGAGATAATATTATCTAAAATTTCTATAGAAATCTTAAGACTTTAAATCTTATAATTATCTGTTATTATTGATAAAACAGTATAAGAACACTGGCAAATATGTTGTAACGTCTACTATAGCTTTCTCTAAAATAGATGAGCCATCACTATTGATACTCTATAGGGGGAGAGTTTATTTTATATCTTATTATCTGTATGCCAATTTTCTGAATCACACGTACGACCGTATTGTGCACGTTGGAAGTGCCATAGTATGTTATCCCAGTTTTATCAACTCCACATTGAGATAGAATATTCAATTATTTTAAAAACATATTTCTGGAAAATGTTTCTCCTGGACCCGACCCTTACCACTCGCCAGACCTTTTATTTCCGCTAAATACCCTTTTTGACTATCTCCAGAGCGAAAAAATAGATATTTGATACGTACTGTGATGGAATTTTGCCTGGGAAGTGTTCCTTCTTGAAGTCGTTAGATCTGATTTCACCGAAAATATGCACAACTTCAATTTGTAATGATCATATTTATAGCAACTCTGGCTATTCTTGGGAGCTATTACATCCAATCACAACGAATCGTGACAAAAAGGCGTGTAGGACATGTCTGTCTGAAGTGTACTTAAAAATGCCTTTTTTATGTATCATTCAACCAAAAAGCAAGTCGATCTTTCAAGGGGTGGGTGCCGAGATATATAGCCACCACGATCATCAGCACCACACCCCATACTTTGTGCCAACAATTACTTTACCCGTCTTCTTATACTTCCCTCGTCAAAAAGCAATGCCTTATTAAATATAGCTTCCGAGATCTTCAATAAGCTGCATGATCATTTTTGCCAGCACTTCGGCATCCGGTCCAGTAGCAAAGTCCGGAGGTTTGGGCAGACCGTCAACACGCTGATAGGCGTCATAAAGTTGTTTGACAGCTTCTTCAATCAAGCCTTGCTCAACAAGGTCCCCTGCCGCTTCAATCATGTTCCTCAGCGCCTTTAATCTGCCCGTACTGGAATTACCCGGGCCACTTCCAATGATCGTACCGGCCTCTACTGAAGAATCAAAAAACTCAAGAATATCGGCTATCAGTTCCGAAGGATTGTCATTTATCACACAATTTCCGCTTAATTGGACCTCTACAAGGCTTTCATCCTCGTCATTACTCGATATTTGCAGTGTAGCCGAAGAAGGTCCAGTGGCAGTCGGACTATAATAAACACGAATCTCACCGGTTCCACCGGGTACTATCCGGTCAAGACCTTCACCCGTTTCATACCAGTATGAACTATCACCCTCAATCTCTACGCCATTCACGACAAGATCATACTCATCATCCGTATTGGAGATCGTGACAATAGTTTCAGACGTTATTCCTTCTACCACATCGCCAAAAGAATACTCAAGAGGTGCCACATCTATGTCCGGTCCGAAATCGTCGAACTCACACATATATACATCCAGGTAATCGTTATTTCCTCCATCATTGCGGTTATCAGTATAGACCATTCTATGGCCCGATAGGGAGTGAAGGTACTGAGTGGAGGGATCAGACGTAGCCTGTATGGCAACGCCACAGGAAATCCGGTAGAGCCAAATATCACAATCATCATTATCCGACACATAATCGTACCATTTTTCATAGGATATGTAATCACCGGAGACATCAGGCAATCTCTCATATATGCCATCCCCCAGCATTCCGGTTACCTGAACAGTCTCACCAGTACTGATGCGGTAGTAATATATGTTTCCGATATCCTCTGTATTACTAGAGCCATAAGCAATGATATCACCATCAATGGATGGATTACGCTCTTGGCTGAGACTACCGGCAACAAGCGTTTCTTCTCCGGTAAGGATGTCCATCATATATATGTCGGCATTACCGTTACGGTAGTCTTCCCAGACAACTTTTGTGCCACTGATGTCCGGGTTGAGCTGGTGGGTACCGGAACAATCAGGAGAATCGGTCAATCGGGTCCCTGTTTCCGTTTCCACGTTAAACAAATAGATGTCATAGTCGCCGTTCCGGTTATCTTCATGCACTACGAAGGCGCCGCTGATAGACGGATTACGCTGAGAACTCGGATCGTCATTTAAACGGGTAGTGGTTCCAGAGGAAATATCATACAGGCAAATATCAGCGCTATCTGTTCCGTAATCAGTATAAACAATGCGATTGCCGGATATATCAGGCAAAAGCTGGTCTCCGTTACCCGGAGAAATATTCACATGCGCTCCAGTTGAAATATCATAGTAGCAGATATCCGCATCAGTCGTTGAAACAGGATCACGTTCAGAATATACGATAATGTTACCTGAAATTTTCGGATCAAACTGGGAAGAGGGTAAGCCCTCAGTTACATACGTTTCTATCAAGTTCACCGCATACGTAATTCCGGTGAACCCAACCACTATAAGTAGGATTAAAAATAGCGCAAGAACAGGTTTACATTTTTGCATTTCATTTCTCCTTTTCAGACCCAACTTCATTCTAAAGCAAAAATAATATACTACGGCGTAAAATGTAGCAATTCCAATGCCATTTTCATATTGTATTGATATCATTGGTTAAATTGCGATTACACGTTGATGAGATGTGACGAAGAGTGTAAAGATTTCCGACAGTTAAGATTGTGCCGCCTTGTTTTTATGGGCATAACTACTCGATCACATTGAATATTATGGCAATTTTCAATACTGTAAAATATTTCGACAGTAAGGGGATTTATGATAATTCGTAATGGTAATGATTTATTTTGTAGTGGTGTAAGAGAAAGTTCACAATTTCGTCTACTGTGACCACCTGTAATATGCACACGAGATGCCGATCAAAAAAATCAGTCTCTCAAGAGGTAATCAATATGGAGAAATCCTTTAACTTAACTTTAACCTCAAATTTATCTCCAGTGTAAGTATTTGAATATATTTACTATTAATCTTCACGAGATGGGTTCGATTCCCATTCACTTCCGCCAGAAAAGTCATACAAAAAAGGATGGTCGTTCTCGGCCATCCTTTTTTGTACGTACTGACATACCGCTGCACGTTGTTACTTTCGCAAGATCCGGTAATCCACAACGGCAACCCCCTCGTTATACACCAGAACAGGGTTGAGATCGATCTGATCGAACTCGGGATGATCCGCAACCATGCGCGAGAGAGCCTTCATGAGAGCAACGAGGGCCGCCTGATCTTTCGGGCTCTGGCCCCGCACACCGGCAAGAAGCGGATAGCCTTTGATGCCCCGCATCATCGCGAACAGCTCCTCGTCCTCTGCCGGAAGGAGAGAGAACCGGATGTCCTTGTAGATTTCCGTAAAGATCCCGCCCAGGCCGAACATGAGCGTCGGCCCGTACTGCGGATCGGTCGTCACACCCAGAATCACTTCCAGACCACCCGGTCGGGCCATGGGTGAAACGGTGACGCCGTCGATCTTCGCTCCGGGAATCTTGGTATTCACCGACGAAATGATATCGTCGAAGGCGCTACGAACCTCTTCTTCCGTTGCCAGATTGAGACGCACACCACCAACATCACTCTTGTGAGACACGTCGGCAGAAGCGATCTTGAGTACCACCGGCATGCCGCAGGTGTTCGCATGCGTGACGGCCGCGTCCGCTGTGGCTGCCAGCAGGGCATCAACCGCTAGTATACCGTACTCTCTCAAAATAGTCACGGCATCGGCAGCAGGCACGAGGTTCACCGAGGCGGCAGCGCTGTGTGATACCTCTTCGGCGCGATGGACCGGGTCATCGAAACGGAAAAACTGATACAGGGCCCTTATACCGCGCTCCGGCGTCGGGAACGCGGGAATACCCTTTTTATGCATGAGAGCCGCTTCTTCACGTTCGACATCGGCACCGCCGCAGAAAATGACCAGCTCGGATTCACCCGGGGTGACCATATCGGATGCGCCGTGAATCGGGTCGCCGAAAAGAACCACCATCGTGTCATACTCGGATCGGGCCTCTTTAATAACTCTGGCATACAAGCTCGGATCGGTAATCGCATCACCGGTGAGATCGACAGGATTGCTGACGCCGCAGTGATCAGACAGAAATGATCTCAGTCGGGCCTTGAGATCGTCGCTCGGTGTGGGCACGGTAAACCCGAGTCTCTCCGCCTCGTCAATGGCCAGAATGGCGATGCCGCCGGAACTTGATATTGTGAGAAGCCGCCGTCCGGGCGGTTTTTTCATGTAGGAGAGGATCTTGGCACAATCATAGAGTTCTTCGAGATTCTCCGCCCGGTGTACCTTGTATCGTCTGAATATGGCATCGTACACCGCGTCAGAGCCAGCCATCGACTTGGTATGGCTCTCAGCCGCGATACGCCCCCACGTGGTTCTGCCTGCCTTCAACACCACGACCGGTTTCGTTGCCTTCGACAATGCATCGAGAAAGACATCGGGACGCTTGACACCTTCGATATAGAGCGCGATGACCCGGGTATTCGGATCGTCGTTAAAATAGCGGATACAATCCGATTCGTCGACATCGGCACGGTTGCCGAGGCTGACAAATACACTTACCCCCAACTGATCCTCACTCGCCCAGTCCATGAGGGCCGCCCCGACCGTGCCACTCTGAGCGATAAAGGCCATACCCCCCGTGGTCGTCAGAAGCGGCCACGATGCACAGAGATTGTGATGCGGATTATTCACCCCCTGGCAGTTCGGACCGATAACACGGATACCATACTGGGCCGCCGTACGAGCCAGTTCCTCCTGAAGTTTTTCCCCGGCTTCACCGGCTTCCGCAAAACCGCCGGTCACAACAACGGCCGCCTTCACTCCGGCCTTACCACACTGTTCAATGGCCCCCGGAACCATTCTTGACGGAATTACCACTACGGCAAGGTCAGCAGGTGCCGGTGTTGCGCCGATATCCGGATACGTCGTAAGTCCGAGGAGTTCATCAGCCTTCGGATTGATCGGATAGACGGGTCCCTCGAACCCGGCGTTGATGAGGTTATACAGGATATCATAGCCCAGTTTCCCCGGCGAGCCCGAGGCTCCTATTACCGCGACACTTGCGGGGTTGAAGATGGCCTCCAGGTTACTTTTCGATTCCATATGTCCTCCTTTTTTCCATGGTTGTTAACAAAGCGAACACGAAAGGTCGCTGTGGCAGGATGCCTAAGGGTACCACAGGCAACAGTGATTTTCTACACCTAAGTTGCAACGAGGGAACAGGGGCCGGGGACTCCCCGTTCGGCATCGGTTTTGTCCTTGCTATTGTATCCCGTATTGACTATAAATGGTGTTCAATATCACATTATGACGCGCTACGCCATGTCAGGAAGGGGGAGGTAACGTGTATGAGACATAGAAAGGCAGGGAAGATCACCGATAACCTCTGGTACCTCGGTCGAGAAGAGACCGGGGTCTACGTTCTCGAAGGTGAGGAGAGCTCGATGCTTATCAACGGGGGAATCTGCTATATTCTCCCCGATGTGCTCCAGCAGATGGGTGACCTGCACATCCACACGGAGAAGATCAACAAGCTCCTTATTCTCCATTCGCACTTTGATCACATCGGGATTGTCCCCTATTTTGCGCGCGCCTATCCCGGGCTCGAGGTGTACGCCTCAGCACGGACATGGGGGGTTCTGACCATGCCGAAAGCAATTGAGATCATCAACGATTTTGGCAAGATTGTTTCCACCCAGATGGGTGCCATGGAAGAACTCGACGCCTTCGATTATCAATGGCGGGACGATGTAGCAGGACTAACGGTTGCCGAAGGTGACAGCATCGATCTTGGCGGGGTCACTCTCTCCATTCTCGATACCCCGGGGCATTCATCCTGTTCCATCTCGGCCTACGAACCGACCATGAAGGCCCTGTTTGCCTCAGATGCGGGGGGTATTCCCTACCGAAATTCCTCATTTCCTTCAGCCAATTCGAATTTCGACCAGTTCCAAGAGAGCCTCGAAAAGCTCAAACCCCTCGACGTCGCATACCTCTGTGCGGACCACTACGGATATATTACGGAAGACGAGGCAAACCGGTTCGTTGATATAACAATTGAAGAGGCCCATAAACTGCGTGAAGAGATTGAGAAGTGTTACCGGGAACTCGGCGATCTCGATGCAGCCGCAAAGGTCTTGAATGCATCATTTTTCGAGAAAAATCCCGACTATGTTATTTCTCCCGACATTCTCGAAGGTGTGTTCAAACAGATGTTGAAACACGTCGCCAAGACTATGCAATAAAAAAGAGGGAGCGCGAAGGGATCCGTTTTCTCTCTTCCAGCATCGGGTACTAGGAAAAGCAAGGATATCCTATCCCGCAGGAATGCCTACGTCATCAGAGGCTTTCGCCATGACAACGGTTTCCACATGGGTAAGATCAAAGGGTTTGGTAATATAGTCAGTGGCACCGAGTGCAATTGCCTCCCGCGCCAGTTCCTCATCAATAATTGCCGTTATCATAATGACGCCTGTTGACGGCTCGAGCCGTTTTATCTTTTTCAGCACGTCTATTCCGCCTATCCCGGGCATGATAATGTCAAGGAGGACAACGTGCGGTTTTACTTCCTTGACCTTTTCAATTGCTTCCTCACCATTTACCGCTGTGTATGCCGTATATCCCCTTCCACTGAAATACTCTTTCAGGATACTACACACCTTTATTTCATCATCAACAATTAAGATTCTCCCCATAAAGCAGACCTACCTCATCGTTCTCTATTCTCGGCAAGAGGAAGGGTGATAATGAACGATGCGCCTTTTCCCTCATTATTTTTGACTGCGATACTCCCCCCATGGTCTTGCACGATTCCATATGATATCGACAGTCCGAGTCCCGTTCCATTACCTACCTCTTTCGTCGTGAAGAAGGGATCGAAAATTTTACCGATGTAGGCATTATCAATTCCGGTCCCCGTGTCCGACACGGTAATCGTGACGCCCCCCTCGCCCCCTGTCATTTCAAGTTCCGTGGTTAACTGTCAAGATCTTTTTCTCACACCCCTGCATCGCATCCACGGCGTTCGAACACACATTCAGGAGGACTTGTTCAATTCCCGTTTTATCGCTCCGCACTAATGGAATTTCGGGTGCAAGGAACGTGGTTGCAACAACGTTTTCAAACAACAGCCTCGGCACCAATAGGTTGAGAATAGTATGGACCACCCCGTTGATATCAGTCATGTCCCCATCTTTTGTCCCCGTGCGAGAAAATTGTCCGAGATTTTTGGTAATCTCAACGATACGAGCGATTTCATCTTCGCAATCCTTCAGGGGCTCCCTTGCATTTTCGGGGAGTGCTTCCGACATGGACAATATCTGCAACTTCATGGAAAGGATGTTCACTGGGTTGAGAATCTCGTGGGCGACACCTGCCGTCAGCTGGCCGATCGCGGCAAGCTTTTCTGACTGGACCACCATATCCTTTGCCTCCTGCAGCTTCACAAGAGTCTTGCGTAATTCCTCCTCAGTCTTTTTCCTTTCCGAGATCTCTGTCTCCAATCTCACATTCTGCTCTTCCAGTTCTGTCACATGTTGTTCGACCCTCGAGTGTAGAATCGCGTTTTCAAGGGCAAAGCCTATTTTGCCCAGCATAATCGCCAGTACTTCCTTATCCTGCTCGTTGAAAAGCTCTCCCCTTTCTTTGTTCGCCAGAGTGAGAACGGCTTCCACCTGATTTGCAACAACAATCGGCATACTGAGAAATGAAGGCGCGCCGTAGCGGGGATCATTATGCTTTTTCGTTCTCGGATCGTCCTCAATATCTCGAACGAGCAGCGGTTTTCTCTCTGCAATAACGTATCGTAAGAGGGAATCATTGACATTGATAAATGCATCTTTATCAATATTTTCGAGCCCCCGTGCCGCCACGATACGAAATTGTCCTGATTCATGGTCGACCATCACCACGGACCCGATCCGTGCTCGTTTCAGGGCCATGGCCATGTCGAGAATCGAGGAAAGCAGGTCTTCCACGTTCAGGATCTTACTGGCTATTTCAGTCATCTCCTTCAAGGACTGCAATTCGAAGGCTCGCTGGCTTAACTCTTCACTTAACTGTTCGACGCGCCGCATATGATCGACAAACGAGTCTGATATCTCCTCCAGCACCGCCACATCCCGGCGAATATCAACTGCGACGACCGCACCGTCCACCGACGCTTTCGTCAGATATTCTCCCATGGATATAATTCCTTCAAAGACATGGCGAAGCAGTATCAAACCGGCAAGAATGAGGAGAATGATCATGGCCACTAAAAAGAGGTGCGTCGCATCAAGGGCAATCTTCTTCTGATAAAAGATATAACAAAGGACAAAAAGAGGAATGACGAAAAGGAGCGATTCGATGATGACAAATTTTGATTTCAGGCCCCTGCTTTTTTCTCTGGACGGTCTAAAGCGCGGGAGCGGCATCGTATTTCCCACCTCATGACAAAGCTATATACAAATGTGCATTAAAAATACCGATTATTCACTACAATGTCAAATATATTACACGGGATTCCGCATGTGGTCATATCACCGTCTCAAAAAAAATGGAAAGGATACTCCTTTCCATTCGTGTAAACCCGCTACCGGCATTGTTCTGGCGGCGCTTTCCGTATTACTCAATCTTCCAAGTCGTCGCCTCGGGGGCATCTTTGAGAATGACCCGCTGAGTCGCCAGCATGTCTCGAATCTCATCGGCCCGTGTGTAGTTCTTTTCTGCTCTCGCCTGTCGCCGCTCGTCAATCAATCGTTCAATTTCGTCGACATCCAGGCCCTGTTTCCGGACTTCCCGCCTTCGGTCCTTTTCAAAATAGTCATCAGGATCCTCGAGAAACAGCCCCAGTACCTTGCCGACGTCCCGCATGTATGTCCTCGCTGCCTCGAGCACGAAAACAGACGCGGATGACGGAGCGAATGTTGTGTCAGCCGTATATCCGTTAATTGTGCGAACGGTATCAAAAATGTACCCGATGGCTCTCGCCGTATTGAAATCATCGTCCATGGCTTCGACAAAACGCTCAGGAAGTGTCTGGATTCGGTCGTATACCTCTTTGTCATTTCCTGTCAGATCCTTCGCGGAAATATTCGTAGAGTCGATGTTCTCTCCGGCGGTATCGTGTATAGTCTTGAGCGTTTCATAAAATCGCTCCATCCCCATCCGGGCCTCTGCGAGTGATTCCTCTGAAAAATCAACGGGGCTCCGATAATGGCTCTGGAGCATGAAGAGTCGCAACACCTCGGGATGATACAGGGTCATCGCTTCACGCATATTAAAGATATTTCCGAGGGACTTCGACATCTTTTCCTTGTTCACTCGTATAAAACCGTTGTGGATCCAATAGTTCGCAAATTGTTTTCCCGTGGCTCCCTCGGCCTGAGCAATTTCATTTTCATGATGGGGGAAAATGAGATCTCGTCCGCCACCGTGGATGTCAAAGGTCTCGTTCAGGAATCGTTGACTCATCGCCGAGCATTCGATGTGCCAGCCCGGTCTTCCCCGCCCCCAAGGACTATCCCACCATGGTTCGCCCTCTTTGGCGGATTTCCAGAGGATGAAATCAAGGGGATTCTGCTTCTTGTCGTCTACCCCGATACGGGCTCCCGCCTGCATTTCATCGAGTTTTCGCCCGGAGAGTTTGCCGTATCCCTGGAATTTATCCACGGAGAAAAACACATCTCCCTCAACGACATACCCGAGGCCGTTTTCGATGAGGGTGCTGATAAGCCGTATCATTCCCTTTATGTTTTCCGTCGCTTTCGGTGTAATTGAAGGTCTGGCCACACCCATCATGTCCATATCTTCGTTATGTTCTTTTATGTAACGCTCTGATATCTCAAAAATGTCAGTCGCCTCCGCATTTGCCTTTGCGATGATCTTATCATCAACATCGGTAAAATTTTTCACGTAGGTGACGTTGTAACCCTTGAATTTCAGATACTTGAAAATGACATCGAATACCACGGCCGACCGTGCATGCCCGATATGGCACATATCATACGCAGTGATGCCACAGACGTACATACCGATTTTACCTGCTTCAACGGGTCGAAATTCTTCCTTTTTTTTCGTCAGTGTATTGTAGAAGCGTAAGCTCATGGGAACCTCCTCGTTCCTCTTCTACCGTATCAACAACCGCTACGGAAACAGTGAAATCAGATTCAATCCCATCTCTTCGGGCAATCCACACATGAGGTTCATATTCTGGATTGCCTGCCCTGCAGCACCCTTGACCAGATTATCAATTGCCGTAACAATTATCAACCTTCCTGCTCGTTCGTCAAGAGCAACCCCGATATCGCAATAGTTAGACCCTCTGACAGAAATAATATTCGGGTACACACCCTCGTCGTAAACTCGTACGAATGGTTCTTCGCGGTAAAATGTCCTGTACATTTCGATTATCGCAGCAACTGACATGGTGCGTTTCATCGTAGCATACATGGTGGTGAGTATTCCTCTGTTTGTCGGCACCAGATGGGGGATGAAAGAAACGTTCACCTCGTGCTCCGCGAGAGCACTCAACTCTTGATTGATTTCGGGAGTATGGCGGTGGGTACCGATCTTGTAAGCTTTTAAACCCTCATTAACTTCACAGAATAAAGTGCCGAGTTGTGCCTCCCTGCCGGCGCCGCTTACACCGGACTTCGAATCGGCGATGAGTGTCGCCGTGTCGACGATTCCTTCTTTAAGCGCAGGAGCCAGACCGAGGATTACCCCAGTCGGGTAGCACCCGGGATTGGCCACCAGCGATGCGGACATGATGTCCGATCTATACAGCTCGGGTAATCCGTATACCGCCTCTTGAATAAGGTGTGACGATGTGTGGTTCTTATACCACGCCTCATATGTGCCGATGTCACGGAGACGATAATCGGCACTGAGGTCAATTACTTTTTTGCCTTCCTTCAGGAAGAGCGGGGCGACATCCATCGCTTCTCCATGCGGCACCGCGAGAAATACGACATCTGCCATGGACGCCACATCGCGCGGCGAGGCATCGATGTATGACATATCTGTCAGATCCGTAAAGACCGGATAGACATGAGCAACAGGTGTACCCTTGAATTTTCGAGATGTCAGGGCGACAACATTGGTTTCTGGATGTCGGAGAAGAATACGCAAAAGCTCCTGTCCCGTATAACCACTTGCTCCATAAACGCCGACGTTTATCATATCCGTCTCCCCGTAAATAAAAAAAAGGAGGCCGTGGCCCCCTTTTGAGCTATTTAACGCTTCGAATACTGGAAACGCTTCCGTGCTCCGGGCTGCCCGTATTTCTTCCGCTCTTTCACGCGCGAATCGCGCGTGAGGAACCCTGCCCTCTTAAGCACAGATCTCAATTCATCATCAAACTCGACAAGGACCTTCGACACGCCGTGCTTGATCGCACCTGCCTGCCCTGAAACACCCCCACCCTTCACATTAATATAGAAATCGAACTGATCTCGCTTATCCACAAGATCAAGGGGTTGCTGTATCAGCCGTTTCAAACTCTCGTCAGGAAAGTATTCGTTGAGCACTCGATGGTTCACAACCCAACTGCCGGTGCCCTCTTTCATCCAGACTCTTGCGATGGCCGACTTCCTCTTTCCTGTCGCGTAATATTTATTTTCTGCCATACTTCACTCCCGAGTATTATTTCATAGCTGGGTTACAGTTCCAGGACTTTCGGGCTCTGGGCCGAATGAGGATGTTCATCACCTCGATATACCTTCAGCTTCTTCAACATTTTTCTTCCTAGACTGTTCTTTGGAAGCATTCCCTTTACCGCCAGGTGAACGAGTCGCTCGGGTTTTTCCTTCAGCAGTTTCTCCGCTGAAATCGATTTCAATCCGCCCGGATACCCCGTGTGACGATAATAAAACTTATCCGTCAGTTTTTTTCCCGTCATCCTCACCTTGTCGGCATTGACAATGATGATGAAATCACCTGTATCGACGTGAGGGGTATAAATGGGCTTATGTTTTCCTCGCAGGCGTTTTGCTACCTCACTTGCGAGCCTCCCCAGGACTTTTCCCTGTGCGTTAATGAGATACCATTCCCTTGCAATATCAGAATCTTTTGCGCTATATGTTTTCATATCCTTTATCGGCTCCCTACACAAGACTGAAGCAGAGAAGTTATGTAATTTATGCTCTTTTGTCAAGGAAAAACTATTATTTCTTCGCGATATTATTCCCCGACTGACGTGGCCGTCACCTTTCCCACCTTTCCGATGCCATAGAGTGAGACGATCACCATGAACTCCCTGTCGTCCGGGGAGTCCGAATACTGGGCTTCCACACTCCAGCACTGGCTCGTGTAAGTGAACCCGTATGCGGTTTCGAGATATTTCTTGTCCAGTTCATTTCTTTTTACCGTATAGGCGAGGCCGAGGTCATCAGTCACCTTTATACCGAGGGAGAGGTCAATTTCCTCAACCGAACTTTGCGTATATCGATACTCACACGCCAGCGCATCACCACGCCAGTCACGGATACCGATACTGCTGTTAAGTTCCTTCCACCCACCACTGTTGACATCGTACTGTGCATCAGATTCAAAGGAAACGTAGTGGAACGGATTGCAGTCACATTCCATATCCAGTACGCCAAAAGGCCTTCGTTTCTCCGTTTCCCCGGTAAGATCCCTGCGCGCTTCTTTAATGTCGTATATCTGACCCACTTTCAGACGAAATATTTCGCGGTAACTTCTGCTGCCGTCGTCGTCCTTCAGCCTCGCAATCAGGGTATTCGTCAACGAGCAGGCGATAGCGTTTTGTTCCTCGACGACAACAACGTAATCGGCAATATCTCCCTGGTACACGTTGGGAAGATAGGTATACGTGACTTCGGGCGTTACCGTGTGCTTGATCTTTTCAACCGTATCACCATGGACATCAAACACCCGTTGCACCTCTGTCGAAAGTGCCGCCCCTGCGCTGAAAAGTTCGCGGCTTCCCCGTTTTCCTCCCACCGAGGTGGTGGTATGCGTGCTGTCCCACACCGTTTCTCTCACACCGATCTCGGGAGTAAACTGGAGATAATCCCCAAAATTGAGGGGCAGCGAAAAGGTAGGATGAACATCGACAAGATACCCTTTCAATCCCTCCGTTCTGTAATAGTAGCCATACGTTGAATCGAGCTCAACGTCAAAGGCCGACCCAAACAGTGGCTGCGTAACTGCCGTAAGGGTAATTTCCGGATATTTTTGCAGTGTTGCATCGTTGGAATAACTCTGAAAATCATCCGTATACTGAGCGAGGGCCGTCAGGTTCCACAATTCCCCGTCTTTAACAAGGCGCGCCGTCGACTCAAGCGAGGGCAGTGCCTTGTCACCAACGAAAGACACTTTTTTGAACCGCCCATTTTCACTTCCGCCGTAGTGCTCTAGATAATAATTGTACGAGTCAAAATCCTTAAAATACCAGTTATCGGAAACCTTTTTCACATCCGTTCGTATATAGAAACCCGAGCTGAATGTCGTTTCATGATTGATATAATACGACCATCGCTTCTGAGGGTCCTGCCACTCTCGGGCCAGGAAATCCTCGTTGATAGCGCCGACTTTTTTTGAATCATTGAGATAATCGGCGTACACCGTTCCGAAAGAATTTTCATTTATGCAGTACCTGAACTCCATCCCCTCCTGAAATCCTCGTTTGTCCATATATCGCTGATAAAACGTTGCATCCGTATATTGCGACAGTGCCCAGTACAGGGGCATGGTCAGATCCCATCCATGTTTGTCCCGGGAATAGGCAAGACGGGGAAGGAGCACACCCGATTGACGGGTCGTCTTTGCAGGAAAAATGAGGTATGGCGCGTAAAGAACGGGAAAGTTTTTCACCTGGAATGTGCCGTGTTTGACCGTTCCATAACCGTCTACAGTCACCCGCACCTCTTTCCCTGTAAAACGCCAGTCAGGACAGTCGCCATCACAGGTGGTGGCCGTCGCATCCCTTATGGAGTAGGTTGCATCAGCCGTCTTTTTGATTTCCGTCCCTGCGATATAGAAATGTTGTTGCTCAAAGAACAACATACCGCCACGCATCGTTCCCGTCTTTGTATTAAGATTCCAGGAAATCTGCTCGCCCCTGATAATGTCACCTTCACTTTCAATGATAACATGCCCTTCAGCTTCCGCATCTTTTGTTTCCCTGTTGAAGGTGATGGTGTCAGCCTTCAGAAAACCCCCTGCAAAAGTGATAACCGCATCTCCCGTCGCGGCGTATAGTTGTCGGTCGCCATCAAAGGTAACATGATCGGCTGCAATATGAATCGGCCCCTTCGGCAGCTCTCTCTCAAATGCCCTGAGGTTGCCCCCTGCCGCCAAAACACTGACGGCACACACAACTATGTAAAGGAAAAACTCCCGAACCTTCATGAAGAACTTCCCAACCCCTCACCGCCGTATTCACGAATGTACGTGTATTAACACAAGGGACACATTTCACAAAGACAAATTACGCAACATCTTTTTCACTTCTCCGACCAGATAGAGAGATCCTGCAACGCAGACAAGATCGCCCTTTCCTGCAAGAGCAAACGCCGTGGTGAGAGCACGGCGCGTAGCATTATTGATAAGAACATGCGTGCAAAACGTCGCCGCAATCGGCTCCAGGGCGTGAGGGTCTGCGGCTCGTGGCCCCTCAGGTCTGGTGAGGATAATCGAATCTGCAAGAGGTGCAAGTATTTTCAGCATTCCTGTATAGTCTTTATCCTCCATAACGCCAAATACAAGGATCAACCTCTCGTAGGTAAAATCTTCGCAGAGCGATCGCTTGAGCGCAGATGCGGCAGCCCCGTTGTGAGCGCCGTCGACGACAAGACGGGGGCTGTGGCACAGCAATTCCAGACGGCCGTTCCACTGCACCTTCTTTACGCCGTTTCTGACGGCTTCGTCTCCGATAGACCAGCCATTACTGATCAAGATCTCAATGGCACCCAGGGCAAGAGCAACATTTTCAATCTGATGCCTGCCGACGAGTGACATGCTGATGTCATTATATCGATGAAAAATTCCATAGTAGGAAATAACCCCCCTTTGTCGCCTTCTCGTTCGGATGTCTTTCCCCGCCCGGTAAAGGTGCGCGTGCCGACATGTACAGATCTCTTCTATGACCTGTAGTACGGCCCGTTGCTTTGATGCCGTTATGCAGACCCCCCCTTCCTTGATGATCCCTCCTTTCTCCCGGGCAATCAAGGGTAAGCTCGCCCCCAGATATTGCTGATGCTCACGAACAATGTTTGTAATGACCGATACTTCGGGGACGACAACATTGGTCGCATCAAGTCTCCCACCCATACCCACTTCGAGCACTGCCACATCAACGTGACATCGTGCAAAATGCATGAACGCCATGGCAGTCGCAAACTCAAAATACGTTACCTCTTCCAGAACATGGTACCGGACGTGCTCAACGAGCTCATACAAATCGGCCGGGCTCATGATGGCTCCCTTGACCCGTATCCTCTCCCTGAAATCAACCAAGTGTGGCGAGGTGTATAGCCCTACTTTGAACCCTGCCTCACCCAGGACAGAAGAGATCGTCGCTGCAACGGACCCCTTTCCGTTTGACCCCCCAATAAGAATACTCGGACAGCTCCGTTGCGGATCACCGAGGCGTTGGAGAAGGCGAGAGATGGGACCAAGATCAAAATTAATACCTTTACTGTGCAACTGCGAGAGATACTCTAGAGAACTACGATATGACATAAAACAGTATATCCACTCATGTGATAATTGATGCTATGTAATAATTCTAGGTAGTTACAGGAACTAGCAGTCGTGCGACTCAAGGACTCCTCGGTGCTTGCGGCGGGGACAGGCACTCATCAGATCTGTATCACTTCACCCTCTTTGAGAATTCGTACGTTTTTTTTATCGAGTAAATCCACTTCTTTCTCAATGATGTGCTGATATTGCGGTTTTAGATGATACAGATAGATATCCGGGGAATTGCGCCGAAGTTTCCCGAGTTCGTTGCGAAAACTTGCCGGCGTAAGATGACCGGCGGCTTCTGCGACTTCCTTCATTTCGTTTGGAAACGATACCTCGATAAATATCGCTTTTAGATTCTGTAATGTGTTTGCTACGCTCCAGATCTCGTCTGTCGGACCCGTATCGCCGACAAAAATCACTGAACCGCCCGCGTACTCAATGACGAACGCTACTGTTTCAATCGCGTGATGTACCCGTATCGCCGAGACATGTATGTGATCGAGGGAATAGGAACATCCCAGTTCAATGGGACAAAACCGCAAGACAGGTTCTTCCGGGGAAGGGATAACGGAAAAATCAGGCCATATGACGTTATTAAAAATATTCTCGCGGAGGACATTAATGATACTGTGCGTTGAAACAACCTCAATCGGAAACGCTTTCTTCATGTGAAGGTTGTCCGCTAAAAAAGCAATATCCTTCACGTGATCGAGATGCGCATGAGTAATCAGAATGTGATCTATTCTACTCTGCTCTTCGATAGTCAGAAGTGAGGTAATCGTCCCGGCATCTACGAGAAGTTTATCGTCCAGAAGAAATGCCGTTGTATTATATCCGGGAAGCTGTGCCCCGTGGCAGCCCAAAACCCTGATTTCCATGTCCCCGCGCCTCCGTGACCCCGCTATGCAGTCGGATCACCGCTCCTATGAAGAATAACAGCCATGCCGTGTGTAGTAATAAAATAATTTCACAAAGTAAAGATGTTTTTACCATTCTTTTAATGAAAAAAGGCCATGACATGTACTCCATCATCCATGGCCTTTGACGCTTGCTTCTTCGTTACTGATACTGGTACCTATGAGTGAATTACTCATCCGGTGTTACGACGTACAGCTCATCTCCGGGACGTACGCGGTCAGCAACTTTAATGCCTATATAGTCGCCCTCGACTGCTTTATCAATTTTTTCATTATTAATTTCCATAGAATCGACCGAGTCTTCAAAATCAGTGGTGTGACCGGAAAATTTGATGGTATCGCCCACATTCAACTCGCCACCGGTAATTTTAACGGCTGCAACGCTTGGTTTCGCAAAGAATTTTACGACTTCACCAACTTTTTCCTCTGCCATAGTAAATCCTCCTCCTGTTCTTGTCACAATACTGTTATCTTTTAACGTATAAAACCTTACTAACGCAAACGGAAACCCCTCCGTTTATAGAACAAGAAGGCATACGTATGGAACAACATAACAGAAGCACGACTGTTTTTTCAACAAAAAAAGGCAAGGCGTGATGCCTTGCCTCCATATCGTCTTCGCTGTTTCGTGAGTGCGCGGACACTCCCTCCCTGTTGCTCAAACCAGTTCAATGCGAGACAGGGGAGCATTATCTCCCACTCGGTAGCCTAACTTTATAATTCTCGTATATCCGCCGGGTCTATCACTGTACCGATCAGACAGCTCTTCGAACACCTTTGCGGCCACCTCTTTGTCTCTAATATAGCTGAGTGCCTGTCGTCTTGCGTGCAGAGTCCCTCGTTTACCCAGTGTAATCATCTTATCGGCGACACTTCTCAGCTCTTTGGCTTTCGCATCAGTGGTAACAATCTTTTCATATCTCAACAGGGAAGTGACCATATTTCTCAGCATCGCCTTTCTATGACTTGCCGTTCTTCCCAGCCTATTCACAGCGTTCTTGTGTCGCATTGGTGTTTATTCCTTTCCCTTGGATACTATTCTTCCGTACTTCCGTGCAGTTGCTCTTCTTTCTGTTCTCCCGAAGACGGGGGAAAATCAATCTTCATTCCAAGCGCCAACCCCATCTCCTGGAGTATCTCCTTGATCTCGTTCAGCGATTTTCTCCCGAAATTCTTTGTCTTCAGCATCTCTACTTCTGTTTTCTGAACGAGTTCTCCGATGATGTGGATCCCCGCGTTCTTAAGGCAGTTTGCCGAACGCACCGAGAGTTCCAGCTCATCGACGCTCTTGAACAGGTTGTCGTTTACCTGTTCCCTATTCTCTTCTTCCGTTACTAATTCTTCTTCTACTTCTTCAAAGTTGATAAAGACATCCACCTGTTCCTTTAATATCTTCGCAGCATATGCAACGGCATCTTCCGGCAGCACGCTGCCGTCTGTCCATACCTCCAAGATCAGCCTGTCATAATCGGTAATCTGACCGACTCGAGCGTACGTAACCGTATATGACACCTTCTTTATCGGTGAGAACACCGCATCGATATTGATTGTCCCCTCCGGTTGTTCGAAGTCCTTTTCCTTGCTCGCGGGCACGTACCCTTTGCCCATTTCAATATTCAGTTCCGCTTTCAGTGTCTGCCCGCTCGAAAGTGTCGCAATGTGGTGGTTGGGTTGCAGTACCTCCACCGTACCGTCGGTAATGATATCACCTGCCGTGACGTCTCCTTCTTTCGATACATCGAGATGAACCGTTCGCGGTCCCTCCTGATGCATCTTAAATCTCACACCCTTGAGGTTCAGTATGATATCGGTGACATCTTCCTTCACACCCGGGATTGTTGAAAATTCATGGAGAACGCCATCGAATCGCACCGACACGATGGCCGCTCCGTATATGGAGGAAAGAAGTATTCTCCGAAGTGCATTGCCGAGCGTATTGCCGAACCCCTTTTCGAGAGGTTGACACACAAATTCTCCGTAATATGGCGTGTGGGTTTTTTCATCTACTTCGATTCGCTTCGGTCTTATTAAGCTTCGCCAATTTCTCTGCATAATAGTACTTCCTCGATTATTATGGTGATTCTTGTTATTTTGAGTAAAGCTCCACGACGAGTTGCTCCTGGATAGGCATTGTTAACTCTTCACGGCTTGGAAGGCGTACCACTACACCGGTGAAATTGTCCTTGTCCAATTCCAGCCATTGCGGAACTCCTCTCCGTGCCACCGTCTCAACCGCCTCAAGTATTCGACCTATTGTTCTACTCTTCTGCCGTACCTGAATCTTGTCGCCTGCCTTCACAATATATGAAGGGACATTTACCCTTTTATCGTTCACAAGGAAGTGATTATGTCGTATGAGCTGTCGTGCTTCATTTCGCGAATTAGCCAACCCCAGTCGATACACCATATTGTCCAATCTCCTCTCCAAGAAAACGAGAAGATTCGTACCCGTTATGCCTTTCTGCTTGTCCGCTCTATCGAAGTAACCCCTGAACTGTTTTTCCAGTATGCCATACATCCTTTTGAGTTTCTGCTTCTCCCTCAACTGAACGCCGTAATCCGTACGCTTTCTCCGAAGCTGTTGTCCATGCTCACCCGGAGCATATCCTCTTCTGTCGAATGCACATTTGTCGCTGTAACACCTGTCTCCTTTTAGAAACAGCTTTAGTCCTTCACTTCGGCACAACCTGCACAACGAACCTCTATATCTCGCCAAAGTAATATTCCTCCATTTCTGTTAATTTATACCCGTCGTTTTTTCGGAGGACGGCATCCGTTATGGGGAATCGGGGTCACATCCCTGATTACCGTGATGTTGAGACCTGCTGCCTGTATCGCTCGCAGCGCTGATTCACGACCTGAACCGGGACCTTTCACATAGACACGAACACTCCGGACTCCGTGTTCCTTGGCCTTCTTTACGGCATCCTCACCCGCTTGCTGCGCTGCGAATGGCGTACCCTTCCGTGATCCCTTGAACCCCTGGACACCACTCGAAGACCATGAAATCACATTGCCGCTCAAGTCCGTAATAGTTACAATCGTATTATTGAATGTAGATTGGATATGAGCAACCCCTTCAGGTATATTCTTCTTTTCCTTCTTTTTACCGGTTCTTCTTCTCGGTCGTGCCATTATTCCTCCGAATCATGTTATTTTCGTCTACCGCCAATCGCCCGTCGCGGACCTTTCCTCGTGCGGGCATTCGTGCACGTTCGTTGACCTCTCACAGGAAGACCCCTTCTGTGGCGCAATCCTCGATATGCCCCCACATCCATAAGACGCTTTATCGAAAGACCGATATCACGTCTCAAATCACCTTCCACTTTGTGATCCTTGTCGATAATATCTCGTATCGCTGTGACCTGCTCGTCACGCAAGTCATCCGTTCTGGTGTCGACATCAATCTTTGCCTCATCCAGTATCTGCTTTGCCTTGGTTCTACCGATCCCATATATATATGTCAGAGCAATTTCCATTCGCTTGTTTTTCGGTAAATCTACGCCAGCTATTCTCGCCACGCCGTAACCTCCTCTTGGTTATCCCTGCCGCTGCTTATGCCGAGGGTTTTCACATATTACTCTCAGGACACCTCGACGTTTGATAATCTTACACTTATCACATATCTTTTTTACAGACGATCTGACTTTCATGATCTATACTCCCCTTCAAATAAACGAAATGCTGTTCAATTAGAGTTATTTCGTTCGGTAAATAATCCTTCCCCGTGTGAGATCGTAAGGGGAAAGTTCAACAGTCACTTTATCCCCCGGCAAAATCTTGATAAAATGCATTCTCATTTTGCCTGAAATGTGAGCCAAAACCCGGTGACCATTGTCCAGTTCAACACGAAACATAGCGTTCGGAAGCGGTTCTACCACCCTTCCTTCAACGACTATCGCTTCCTCTTTCGCCATATGTTCCATCTCCGTATACGTTCATTGTACCCAGGCGGCGCCTCTTCTCACATCCTCACCGCGCAGGAAGAATCATGCAACTACGCTGAGAATAACGGGACCGTTGTCGGTAATCGCCACCGTATGTTCAAAATGAGCGGACAGCTTACCGTCCCCCGTTACCACTGTCCATCCGTCTTTTTGCACTCTCACCTTGTACGTTCCTTCATTAACCATCGGCTCGATCGCAAACACCATCCCCGTCTTCAACTCTATACCTCGACCCTTTGTCCCATAATTTGGAATCTGTGGATCTTCATGAAGCTTTCTTCCAATTCCATGGCCGACAAAATCACGTACGACAGAAAAACCGGCATCTTCAACGCGGTTTTGAACAGCGGCAGAAATATCTCCCAGTCTGTTTCCCCTTTTCGCTTCTGCAATGCCATGGTAAAGAGCTTCTTCGGTTATCTTCATCAGCGTCACCGCCACCTCCGAAACCTTGCCCACGGGTACAGTAATGGCGGAATCGCCATAATAATCCTTGTAATACGTCCCGAAGTCCATGCTGATAATATCGCCATCCTTCAGGACCCTTTCCGAAGGTATCCCATGCACCACTTCCGCATTAACTGACGTGCACAGGGATGACGGGTATCCCATATATCCCTTGAATGCAGGCTCTGCGCCCTTTTTTCTTATCGCCTCTTCCGCGTATCGATCTAATTCTATCGTTGTTATGCCCGGCTGTACGAGCTGCCGTAGCCCTGCTAAAACCTCAGCAACGATGCAGTTGCTCGCTCGCATTTTTTCAATTTCATCAGGAGATTTTAGTATAACCATCTATAAAATACCCATCCCGCCGAAGACCTCATCGTCTCCGCGCCATTTTCCCTCGCTTCATGAAGCCATCATACTGTCTCGTAAGCATATGGGTTTCTATCTGACCTGCCGTGTCAAGGGCGACACCGACTACGATCAGGAGCGCTGTTCCTCCGAAGAAGAAGGGCACGTTGAACTGGCTTATCAATATACTCGGCAGAACGCATACCGCTGAAACATAGAGTGCACCGCTGAAGGTAAGCCGCGTGAGAATCCTGTCGATATATGTTGCGGTTCTCTTTCCCGGCCTGATACCCGGCACGTAGCCGCCGTACTTTTTCATGTTATCGGCTACATCTGCGGGGTTGAATGTAACGGCCGTATAGAAATAACAGAAGAATATGATGAATGCGACATAGAGCATTTCATAGATGAATCTTCCCGGCATCAGGTAATCGGCAACCGCTTTCATCCACGGATGGGGCACAAAATTGGCAATCGTTGCAGGAAACATGATAATGGACGACGCAAAAATCGGCGGAATCACGCCTGCCGTATTTACCTTCAGGGGAAGGTGGGTCGTCTGCCCTCCGTACATTTTTCTTCCGATTACTCGCTTCGCATATTGGACGGGGATGCGTCTTTGTCCGCTCTCTACATAGACGATAACTCCCACTATGGCAACCATCACCACAAGTAACAGTATAACAAAAAAGATTCCCATCTCTCCCGTCGAGAGCATTCGGAAGGTATTCAGAACCGCTTCCGGACCTCTCGCGATAATACCGGCAAAAATGATAAGGGAGATGCCGTTACCGATTCCCTTTTCTGTAATACTTTCACCCAGCCACATGATAAATGCCGTGCCAGCCGTCAGTGTAATAACGGTCATTAACCGAAAACTCCACCCGGGTTCAATCACGATGGAAAGCCCCGAGGGCCCGGCCATATTTTCCAGTCCCACGGCAATACCGAACCCCTGGATCAGACTCAATACAACAGTACCGTACCGGGTATACTGCGTTATTTTTCTCCGACCAGCTTCCCCTTCTTTCTGCAACCTTTCGAGATGGGGTATCACCACCGTCAAAAGCTGCAGAATGATGGAGGCACTGATATATGGCATAATGCCGAGTGAAAAGACAGACAGTCGACTGAGTGCTCCCCCTGCAAACATGTCAAAGAGCCCTAACAACGATCCTCTCGCCTGTTCGAAAAAAGCGGCTAGGGCGGCAGTATCAATACCCGGGGTAGGTACATGAGCACCGACCCGGTATACCGCAAGGAGGAAAAAGGTTAAGAGAATCCTCTTCTGCAGTTCCGGAATTTTCGTAATATTTTTAAACCCGCCCAGCATACTAGATCACCTCTACAGACCCGCCTGATGCCTCAATTTTTTCTCGTGCGCTTCGACTTATCGAATTCACGCGGACGGTTAGAGGTTGACTGACATCCCCTTTCCCCAATATTTTTATACCATCTCCTTTGCGTCTGATGATTCCATTTTCAAGAAGCACCTCGGGATCAATGACGGCCCCTTCTGTAAATTGACTCAGTTTTTCTAGATTCACTGAGACGATATCTTTTCGAAATCTGTTACGGAATCCTCGTTTCGGCAGCCGTCGTGAAAGCGGCATCTGCCCGCCTTCGAATCCCGGTCTTACCCCACCACCGGAACGGGCATTTTGCCCCTTTGCTCCCTTACATGAAGTACCACCATGGCCTGAGCCATCACCGCGGCCAACCCGCTTTCTCTTTTTCCTGGACCCTTCCGGCGGCTTTAACGTACTCAAGTTCATTTGCCATTCACCTCACATTCTTCAACGGATAGCAGGTGAGCTACCTTCCTGATCATGCCCCGGATTTCCACGGTATCCTTTAAGCAAACACTTCTATTCATTTTTTTCAATCCCATCCCGGCGAGCACTTTCTTTTGCTTTTCCGGCCGCCCGATAGGACTTTTTACTAATGTTATCTTCAGTTTCGTTTCCACAATCTGTACCTCAAAAGTGTTTCTATCTTGCAGCTATCCCTCTTCACAAACGAGCAACGGCGTCTTTTTCACCCTTCAACTGCATAAGACCGTCCATTGTAGCCTTCACAAGGTTGTGTGGATTGTGCGAGCCGAGGCATTTTGTCAATATGTTTTGTATCCCCGCTACTTCCAGAATCGCTCGTACCGCACCACCGGCAATGAGCCCCGTTCCTTCGGAGGCGGGTTTCAGCAACACCTTACCGGCACCGAAACGGCCGACGACTTCATGGGGTATTGTCCTATTCATAATTGCGACATCGACCATGCTCTTCTTTGCCTGTTCCATCCCCTTGCGAATCGCCACGGGGACTTCATGTGCCTTTCCCAATCCGATACCGACCGAGCCATTGCCATCACCAACCACAACAATGGCACTGAACCTGAATCTCCTCCCACCTTTGACTACCTTCGCCGTTCTCTTAATTGCGATAACCTTATCGAGAAGTTCTAATTCTTCCATAGTGTCCTTATCCACATTGAAAATTAATGATACCGTTAAAATTGTAAACCGGTTTCCCGCGCACCTTCTGCAAGGGCCTTAACCCGCCCATGGTACAGATATTGCCCCCTGTCGAAGACAACTTCTTTTACATTTTTCGCCATCAGGTCCTTGCCAAGAAGCTTTCCCACTTCTCTGGCCGCATCAGCCTTCTTGAGCCCTCCAAGATTGCCCTTCAGGTCTTTGCTGAGTGTCGAGGCGGAGGCAAGCGTTCGGCCCACATCATCTGCAATGGCCTGCACATAGATATGCTTTGTACTTCGAAACACAGAAAGGCGCGGCCTCTCTTCCGTTCCAAAGATCTTGCCTCGTACCCTTCTCTTCCGCTTCTCACGTAACTGGTCTAACTTTTTTCTCGATCCCAACGTAAACCTCTCCGTAACAATTATTATTATGATCCAGCCGATTTACCCACTTTTCTGCGCACTGTCTCACCTGCATATCTGATACCTTTACCTTTATAGGGTTCCGGTTTTCTGAAACTTCGTATTTCGGCCGCGACTCTTCCAACAAATTCCTTGTCAATGCCCGAGACAACCATATTTACCTGTCTGTCAACTTTTATAGAGATCCCTTCAGGAATTTTGTACTCAACCGGTTTCGAATATCCGACAAATAACCGCAACCCATCATCAGTTATCTCTGCACGATAACCGACACCATGTATCTCGAGGGCCTTATCAAATCCCGTGCTTACTCCCATAACCATGTTATCGATCAGTGTTCTCACGAGCCCGTGAAATGACCGTCCATGTCTATCCTCAGTACGTCTCTTTACGACGATGTAGCCGTCTTCGATGACCACTTCGACAGCCTCAGGAATTTCTCGTGAAAGCATCCCCTTGGGCCCCTCGACAACAATCTCCGAGTTGTTAAATGTAATTGTAACTCCCTCAGGAATCTGTATCGGCTTCCTACCAATCCTTGACATGAGTGAATCTCCCGCGATTTCCGTATATATTGTACGTACTACTACCAGACATTACAGAGAATTTCGCCGCCGACATTCATCTGCCGTGCCTCGACATCAGTTATGACACCTTTGGATGTTGTTAAAATTGCAATGCCGTATCCGTTCAGAACCTTAGGAATCTTCTTGCCATTCACATAGAATCGTCTTCCCGGCTTGCTCACTCTCTGTAAATCTGTAATGACTCGCTCTTTTTTATCAGAAAATTTGAGATAAATTCGTAGTATTGCCATACGCTTGGTCGCGTCTTTTTTCACTTCAAAACCACTTATGTATCCCGCCCTCTTCAGCACCTTGGCAATATTCAAGTTCATCTTCGAAAACAACACATCGGTGCTCTTAAATTTTCTGTGATTAGCGTTTCTAATCCTCGTCAACATATCAGCAATAGGATCAGACATTCCCATATAAGCTTCTCCTTTACCAGCTTGACTTTATAACACCAGGAATTTCACCGTTTCCGGCAAGTTTCCTCAGACATATCCGACACATATCAAATTTCCTATAATACGCCCGAGGCCTTCCGCACAGGGGACACCGATTGTACTCTCTGACTTGATATTTTTTCTTCCTCTTCGCTTTTGCTATTAAGGATTTCTTAGCCACACCTACTCCTCCACCTATCTCGGCCTATCGTCTGAAAGGAACCCCCATAAGTCGTAAGAGCTCCCGCGCTTCATTATCTGTCTTTGCCGTAGTCACAATGGTTATATTCAACCCTCTTACCTTATCAATTTTGTCGTAATCGACCTCGGGAAAGACAAACTGTTCCTTTATCCCCATCGAAAAATTCCCTCTGCCATCAAATGATCTCGTCGGAATTCCCCTGAAATCCCTGATGCGTGGAATGGCTACACTCACGAGCCGATCCAGAAACTCGTACATTCTATCCCGCCGCAAGGTCACCATGCAGCCGATGGACATGCCTTTTCGCAGTTTAAAAGTAGCAATCGATTTTCGGGCCTTTGTGACCACGGGCCTCTGCCCCACGATCAACGACAGTTCTGCAGCCGCATTATCCAACACTTTGATGTTCTGGATGGCTTCGCCAAGCCCTATATTCACAACGATCTTCTCTATTTTGGGAACTTCCATCCTGTTGTCATACTCAAACTGCTTCATTAAGGCAGAAACAACTTCGTTTCTATAATGCTCTCTTAATCGCGCCATTAATGGTTCCTCACCTTATTCATCCAAAATCTCATTACACTTTTTACAGACACGTACTTTTTTACCGTCCTCGAGTATCCTGTATCCGACACGCACACCAGTGTTACACTTGTTACACAGCAACATTACATTTGAAATGTGAATGGAGCCTTCTTTCTCTACAATGCCACCTTTTCCCCGCGCATCGGGTCTCTGATGTTTCTTCACCATATTTAGTTTTTCGACGAAGACACGATCTTTGTCCTGCAGAACAGAAAGGACTTTTCCGGTTTTTCCTCTTTCCTTACCGGTTACGACCTGTACCATGTCACCCTTTTTAATATGCATTCCCTGCATCACTTAATCCTCGTTGCCACGTGTTATATCACTTCAGGAGCCAGAGAGACGATCTTCATATACCGCTTGGCTCTCAGCTCTCGAGCCACCGGACCGAATATTCGTGTGCCGATAGGTTCCCCCTGCTCGTTAATGAGTACGGCAGCGTTTTCATCGAATTTCAGGGTCGATCCGTCGACCCGCCCAATTTCTTTCTTGGTTCGCACGACTACTGCCTTCATGACGTCCCCTTTCTTGACCTTTGAATTGGGAATCGCCTCTTTTACCGATACGACAATAATGTCACCAACAGATGCATATCTTCTCCGGGTACCTCCGAGAACCTTTATGCATGCAACTTTCTTGGCACCTGAATTGTCTGCCACACTCAATTTTGTCTGCATCTGTATCATAATTCACCCCACGTCATATCCATCAATCCTCGCCACACGATGGTTCTTTCTATTCAGCCCGTTGCAATATTTCACGCACTCGCCATCGTTTATCTCTGCTGAGTGGCCGTGATTCGATAATCAACACCTTGTCGCCGACATTGCAGTCATTTCGTTCATCGTGGGCCTTATATTTCACGTGCCGTCTCACGTATTTGTGAAACTTTGGATGCTTGACCAAGCGTTCCGTTCGCACGACAACTGTCTTATCCATGGTATCGCTGATTACGACGCCCTGTATGGTTCGTTTTTTCCCTCTCGAGTCCATCACTTACCTACTTTCCTCCCTCTCTCTGAGAATCGTCTTTACGCGAGCAAGATCCCTGCGAACCTTTTTCAGAGCAGAAGGGGAATCCAGCTGTCCCGTCGCATTCCTGAAATTGAGTTTGAACCGTTCCTCAATAAGGTCTTTCTCTTTTTGCTGCAGTTCGTCCATATTGAGGTCTCTCACTTCTTTAATCCTCATCGAATATCTCCCGTGTCAGAAACTTGGTCCTAATGGGAAGCTTATGGGACGCCAACCGGCATGCTTCCCGTGCCATTTCTCGTGAAACCCCTTCAATTTCATACAGGACTCTTCCCGGTTTCACTATGGCAACCCATTCTTCTGGTGATCCCTTACCTTTACCCATACGGGTTTCAGCGGGCTTCTTCGTCACCGATTTGTGGGGAAATATTCTGATCCAGATTTTGCCCCCACGTCTTACGTGACGTGTCATGGCGATACGGGCTGCTTCGATTTGTCGTGCCGTAATTTTGCCACACTCGAGCGCTTGAATCCCGTAACGGCCGAAATCAATTTTGTCGCCACCCTTGGACTTGCCGTTCATTCGGCCTTTTTGGATTTTTCGATATCGTATTCTCTTTGGAGCCAACATAATTCAGACCTTATTACCTTCCACTCACCTGTTGTGCAGTTACGGATTTTTTCCGTCAACTACTCGCCTCTTTTTTATCAGGCAACACTTCACCGTGAAAAATGAGAACTTTTACGCCGATTGCCCCGTAAGTCGTCCGAGCCTCGGCAAAACCATAGTCGATATCGGCCCGCAATGTATGCAATGGCACCCGACCTTCCCGATACCACTCTCTCCGTGCCATTTCGGCACCACCGAGCCGTCCCGCGCATGCCACGCGAATTCCCTGGGCACCAAACTTCAGCGCTGACGTCACCCCTCGTTTCATCGCTCTGCGAAACGCAACCCTTCTTTCAAGCTGAAGGGCAATATTTTCGGCCACGAGCTGGGCATCGACTTCCGGTTTACGAACCTCAAGAATATTAATAATAACCTCGCCCGTCATTATCTTTTCCAGATCTTTTTTCAGCTTCTCGATCTCTGCACCCTTACGGCCAATAACAATACCTGGACGTGCAACGCGCATATTAATCTTCGCCTTATCAGCGGCTCTTTCTATCTCTATCTTCGATATACCCGCGTGATAGAACTTCTTTTTGAGGAACTTTTTTATCTTCAGATCTTCATGAAGCAATTGACTGTAGCTTTTTTCCGAAAACCACTGAGAGTTCCACGTCTTAATAACGCCCAATCTCAAACCGATCGGATTTACCTTCTGCCCCAAGCTTCACCTCCCCATACATTACTTTTCGTCAAGTATGACTGTTATATGACTCATTCTCTTTCGTATCGGCGCAACACGACCCTGCGCCCGCGCTCTCCAGCGTCGCAGCATCGGCCCCTGATCCACTAATATCTTACTCACGTACAAAACGTTTTCATCAATATTGGGATTCTGGGTGGCATTGGCAATCGCCGACCGCAACACCTTCTTGACAATCTTCGCCGCTTTCTTACGCGTGAATGTAAGAATTCGCTCTGCATCCTCAATCTTCTTTCCCCGAACCAGATCAACTACCAACCGTGCCTTTTGAGGAGAAATCCGAACATACCGTACAACTGCTCTTGCTTCCATGTTATCAAATACTCCGGCAAGTTATCTTCTTTTCATTCTTGATTTTCTGTCGCCAGCGTGACTGTAAAATGTACGCGTCGGCGCAAATTCACCCAGTTTATGCCCCACCATGTTCTCCGTAATGAAAACGGGGATAAACTTTTTCCCGTTGTGGACTGCGAAGGTGTGTCCTACAAATTCAGGTGTAATCGTAGAACGACGCGACCACGTTTTAATGACAGTTCTACTTTTCGTCTCTTCTGCTTTTCGGACCTTTTGAAGCAGCTTTTCTTCTATAAACGGACCTTTTTTTATGGAACGTGCCACCCGCTAACCTCTCTTCTTTACGATATATTTATCTGTGGTTTTGTTCTTTCTCGTTTTATACCCTTTCGTGGGAAAGCCCCACGGCGTGCAGGGATGTCGTCCACCTGACGATCTTCCCTCACCACCACCCATCGGATGGTCAACAGGATTCATTGCGACGCCGCGAACCCGTGACCTCCTGCCCAGCCACCGTGTTCTACCGGCTTTGCCGATGTTCACGTTCTCGTGGTCAATATTTCCGACCTGCCCAAGCGTCGCCTTGCACTCTATGAAGATTTTCCTGACTTCTCCTGAGGCAAGCCTCACCTGCGCGTATGTTCCCTCTTTTGCCATAAGCTGCGCGTATGACCCTGCGCTTCGTGATATTTGACCACCCTTGCCAGCCTTTAACTCGATATTGTGGATGTGGGCTCCCAGAGGAATATTTTTCAGGGGCATCGTGTTCCCCGGGCGGATATCCGCCCGTTCACTGCTGATGACCGTATCCCCCACCCCCAAGCCGACAGGCCACAGGATATACCGTTTCTCACCGTCGACATAGTGCAGGAGCGCAATCCTCGCCGATCGGTTCGGATCATACTCGATCGAGGCAACCTTTGCAGGAATATCTACCTTGTCGCGTTTGAAATCAACGAGGCGGTATTTTCGCTTATGTCCACCACCGATGTGTCGGCAGGTTATCCGACCACGGTTGTTCCTTCCGCCCGTTTTTTTTAAGGGCCTGAGCAGGGTCTTTTCCGGTTCCGTCGATGTGATCTCTTCGAAGGTCAGCCCGGTCATACCACGTCGACTCGGCGATGTCGGTTTATATAACTTTATAGCCATCCAATCACTTCCCTTTTAAAATTGTTCAAATACTTCCATAGTGCTACCCGGAGTAAGCGTCACGATCGCCTTTTTCCAGTCTCTCCTCTTTCCCATTATTCGACCAAGCCTTTTCCGCTTTCCTTTCATATTAAAGGTGCGTATATCCACGACTTTCACTTTAAAAATTTTTTCAATCGCATGTTGAATGTCTATTTTAGTCGCTCTGCGATCTACTTCGAAGACATACTTACCGTATTCTTCTTTCGCAATCGTGGTCTTTTCAGTAATAATTGGCCTTTTGATGACGGAATACATATCCATTATGCCGACAGAGCCCTTTCTATCATTTTTACAGAAGGTTCCAATAAAACGATACTTTCATGTCTCAGAATGTCATAGACATTGACACCTTCTGACCGTATCATTTTTATATCTTTTATATTCCGCGACGATTTTTCAAGCATGGGATCGGATTTGTCCAGCACAAACAGCACGCTCGTCAGGTCAAATCTGTCGAGGACCTCTTTGAATTTTTTTGTCTTGATCTCATCCATTGGAAAATCCCGAAGGATCCACAGCTTGTCTTGTTGCACCTTCAAGCTGAGGGCAGCTTTCAGGGCAGCTTTTCGCACTTTTTTTGTAACCTTAAAAGAATAATCCCTCGGGTGCGGTCCAAAGACAATGCCGCCACCTCTCCACAGGGGAGATCGTATCGTACCGGCCCGTGCTCTTCCCGTACCCTTCTGTCGCCACGGTTTTCTACCCCCACCTCTGACCTCACTCCGACGTTTCGTCGACGCGGTGCCTCGCCTGCGTGAAGCCAACTGCATTCGCACAACCTCGTGAATCAAATGTTCTTTCACCGGCGCACTGAATACGGCTTCATCAAGCTCCACTTCGGATATCTTATTTTTTTCTATGTCATACACGCTGATTACAGGCATTTTATCACTCAACACTCTTATCGTTAGTAATATTTAACGGCACTCTTGATGACTACAAGACCATTCTTCGCACCGGGAACAGCACCCCTCACCAGAATGAGATTCCTATCAGGCCTCACCCCGACAACGACGAGATTCTGTACCGTGTGCTTCTTATTACCCATCTGTCCCGGCAATTTCCGTCCTTTAAAGACACGCGATGGATATGCGCTGGCACCGATAGAACCGGGGGCTCGATGGAACATCGACCCGTGGGTAGCTCTTCCGCCGTGGAACCCGTGCCGCTTGATCACGCCAGCAAATCCTCGCCCTTTTGTGGTGCCGGTAATATCAATGCGATCGCCCACCTCGAATATATCTGCGTTCAGTTCTTGGCCGACTTCGAAGTTCTCCGGCGAGTCCATCCGAAATTCTCTGAGATATCGGAAATAGCCCTTCTCGGCCTTATCGAAGTGCCCGCGCAGGGGTTTCGTTACATTTTTTTCTTTCTTTCTTTCAAACCCAAGCTGCACCGCGTCATATCCGTCCGAACCTTTCGCTTTCTTCTGCACAACGACACAGGGACCCACTTCAATGGCAGTGACCGGAATCGCGGCACCATCATCCCAGAATATCTGTGTCATCCCCAACTTTTTACCTATAATTCCTTTTTCCATTGCACTCGTGATCTCTTTACTCTGAATAATCTGAATAAAATGATATTTTTTGAACAAAAAAGAGGAGACGGGTTCGTAACGAGAACCATCCCCCCATTCTGTCCCAAACCTACAACTTTATTTCAACATCCACACCTGCTGAAAGATCAAGCTTCATGAGAGTATCAACAGTTGCCTGCGTCGGCTCGATAATATCTATCAGCCTCTTGTGCGTTCTGATCTCAAACTGTTCACGCGACTTTTTGTCGACGTGAGGTGATCTGTTCACGCAATACTTGTTGATTTTCGTCGGCAGCGGAATCGGTCCTGCAACCCGGGCCCCTGTCCGCTTCGCCGTTTCAACAATATCCTGCGCTGATCGGTCGAGCAGTTTATGATCGTATGCTTTGAGACGAATTCGTATCTTCTGATTTTCCATAGGTCTTTACACAATTCCTATTCTATTATTTCACTGACAACACCAGCTCCGACAGTCCTTCCGCCTTCACGGATAGCAAATCTCAGCTGCTCTTCCATGGCGATCGGGGTAATCAATTGGACATCCATTTCAACATTATCGCCAGGCATGACCATCTCGATACCCGCGGGCAGCGTGGCAATACCGGTCACGTCGGTTGTTCTGAAATAGAACTGTGGACGGTAGCCGGAGAAGAACGGCGTATGTCTCCCACCCTCTTCCTTGGTCAACACGTACACCTGGGCCTTGAATCTCGTATGAGGTGTAATCGATCCGGGCTTTGCGACAACCTGACCTCGCTCAACCTCATCCCGTTTCGTCCCTCTGAGCAGCACACCGATATCGTCACCCGCACGCCCCTCGTCGAGGGTTTTACGGAACATTTCAACACCGGTACATACCGTCTTGAAGGTTGGCCTGAAGCCGACAACTTCGACTTCCTCACCTGTTTTGACAATACCGCGATCCACTCTTCCCGTCACAACGGTACCGCGGCCGGAAATGCTGAACACGTCTCCCACAGGCATGAGGAAGGGTTTGTCCAAATCACGTTCCGGTTCCGGAATGTAGTCGTCAATGGCGTCCATGAGCTCCCAGACGCTTTTCACATCTTCAGATGCCCCATCATCGCTCTCCAGGGCCTTCAGGGCGGATCCCCTGATAACCGGAATATCATCACCGGGGAAGTTGTATTCTGTCAGGAGCTCTCTTACTTCAAGCTCAACAAGATCCAGCAACTCCGGATCATCAACCAAATCAACCTTGTTCAGATACACCACAATGTAAGGAACCTGAACCTGTCGTGCGAGGAGGATATGTTCCCTGGTCTGAGGCATCGGTCCATCAGAAGCCGCCACTACTAGCACCGTACCATCCATGTGTGCAGCTCCCGAAATCATATTCTTGATATAGTCGGCATGACCCGGGCAATCGACGTGTGCATAGTGCCGCTTGTCGGTTTCATACTCAACATGGGCGATATTAATCGTCACGCCTCGTTCCTTTTCTTCCGGAGCATTATCAATCGCATCGAATGCCATGTATTCAGCCAATCCCTTTGCTGCCAGATGCTTTGTTATCGCAGAGGTCAGGGTTGTCTTGCCATGATCCACATGTCCGATAGTTCCGATATTCAGATGCGGCTTCCTTCTCTCAAATTTTTTCCTAGCCATTTTTCAAATACCTCCTTTAGCAAAAATGGTTGATTGGTTTGTTTCTGCCGTACTGTTACTTTTTCTTCCTCACATGTTTTTTTCAATTATATCCTTCGCCAAGTCCTCCGATACGGCGGTATACTGCAGAAAGTTCATTGTGAAAGCTGCTCTTCCCTGTGTTTTAGACCGCAGATCCGTCGCATATCCGAGCATCTCTGCCAATGGAACTTCGGCGTTTATTGACTCAGATCCTGCTCGTGATTCAATACTGGCTATCTTCCCCCGTCGTACATTGAGACTGCCGATAACATCACCCATATATTCCTTCGGGGCCACCACTTCGACTGACATAACCGGTTCCATAAGAATCGGATGGGCATGCTGTACGGCATTTTTAAACGCCATCGATGCCGCAATCTTAAATGCAAGTTCCGAGGAGTCAACCTCATGATACGAACCATCAAGGAGACTCATGCGGACGTCCACCACAGGATACCCGGCTACTACCCCTTCTTCCATAGCCTCTCGAACACCTTTTTCTATCGCCGGTATATACTCTCGTGGAATGACCCCCCCGACGATCTTGTTTTCAAATATGAGTCCGCTCCCTGGCTCTGCCGGCGCGATCTCCATCCAGACATGGCCATACTGACCTCTTCCTCCCGATTGCCTCACGTACTTCCCTTCCGCTGTGAAGCTCTTTCCGATCGTTTCCCGGTACGCTACCTGAGGACTCCCGATGTTTGCACCCAAGCCAAACTCCCGAGAGAGCCGTTCGACGATAATCTCGAGATGTAACTCGCCCATACCCGATATCAGTTTCTGTCCCGTTTCCTTGTTGACGCGAACGCTGAAGGAAGGATCTTCCCGGACAATTTTCCCGAGCGCTATATCAAGTTTCTCTTCATCTTCCCTCGTCTTCGGCTCAACAGCAATGGCAATCACGGGATTGGGAAATTCGACCGTCTCGAGCAACAGCGGATGGTCCTCCGTGGATAACGTGTCACCCGTTACCGTCATGTTCAAGCCTATCACGGCCGCGATATCACCGGTACGCACCTCTTTTATCTCTTCGCGCTTGTCAGCATGCATCTTATACATGCGTCCGATTCTCTCTCTCTTTTGCTTGGACGCATTGTAGATGTGTGACCCTGCTGTGAGGACCCCCGAGTAAACTCTGATGTATGTCAACTGTCCGACGAAGGGATCGGTCATGACCTTGAATGCAAGGGCCGAAAAGGGCGCATCATCTCTGGCTTCAATCGATATCTCGTCCCCGTCGATACCCGCTCCGAAGATCGGTGGCATATCAAGCGGTGACGGAAGAAAGTCAATAACAGCATCGAGCAGTGGTTGCACACCCTTGTTCTTAAAAGCAGCCCCGCATAGCACTGGGGTAATCTTCAGAGAAAGGGTGGCGTTTCTTATTGCCGCCTGTATTTCCTCTTGTAAAAGAACCTTTTCATATAAATATTTTTCCATGAGTTCCTCGTCATTGTCAGCAAGGACCTCAATCATTTTCTCTCGCCATTCATAAGCCTCATCGAGCATATCGTCGGGAATTTCCGAAACGGAGAATTCGGCTCCCAACATATCCGCGGTAGCCCCGTACATAGCGGCCTTCATCCGCACAAGGTCGATGACACCAATGAAATTTTCTTCCGCTCCTATCGGTAACTGGACCGGGACAGGCGTTGTACCCAACCGTTCTCTCATGGCTGCTACAACCCGCATGAAGTCGGCACCCGTTCTGTCCATCTTATTGACAAAGGCGATTCGTGGCACCTGATACTTGTCGGCCTGTCTCCATACAGCCTCAGACTGGGGTTCAACACCGCCGACAGCACAAAACAACGCTACTGCACTGTCAAGCACCCGCAGCGACCGTTCAACCTCAGCAGTAAAGTCAACATGTCCCGGCGTATCGATAATGTTAATACGAGTATCTCGCCATGTACATGCCGTCGCTGCCGAGGTGATAGTGATACCTCGTTCCTGTTCCTGCTCCATCCAGTCCATAACAGCCGTGCCGTCATGAACCTCGCCCATTCTGTGCGATACCTCTGTATAATAGAGAACGCGTTCTGTCATCGTCGTTTTTCCGGCATCGATATGGGCCATGATCCCGATATTGCGAATATTATGTAAAAGAACTTCCCGCGCCAACCTGATTCACCTGAAATTCACAGTGCTGTGCAAACCATTTGTAAGACGCTCTATTAAAACCTATAATGAGCAAAGGCCTTGTTTGCCTCCGCCATTTTATGCGTATCTTCTCTCTTTTTGACAGCGCTGCCCCTGCTGTTTGCCGCATCGATAAACTCAGAGGCAAGCTTCTCACGCATCGTATGCTCGGAACGGCTCTTTGCGCTGTTGATGAGCCATCGGATTGCAAGGGCTTCCCTTCTCCGTTGCGAGACCTCTGTCGGCACCTGATAGGTAGAACCACCGACACGCCGCGACTTTACCTCGACGACCGGTTTCACATTTTCCACGGCCCGCTCAAACACATCAAGAGGCGGGTCCTTCACCTTGCCTTCAATAATATCAAAAGCACCGTAAAGAATAGAATCGGCAACACTCTTCTTACCTTTTTTCATCAGATTGTTGATGAACTTTGCCACCAGTACCCTATTGTATCGCGGATCAGGTAATATCTGTCTTTTCGTAACTTCTCGTCTTCTCGGCATACGATTGTCCCTATTTATGTCGGCTTCTTAGTACCATATTTTGATCTGCTATGTTTTCTATCTTGGACACCAACTGAATCAAGTGTACCACGTACAACATGATATCTCACCCCAGGCAGGTCCTTCACACGTCCTCCTCTGACCAGGACAACTGAGTGTTCCTGAAGGTTATGCCCTATACCCGGGATATATGCAGTTACTTCATATCCACTGGTAAGCCGAACTCTCGCCACTTTTCTCAACGCGGAATTTGGCTTTTTCGGCGTCGTCGTATAAACGCGCACACACACCCCTCTGCGCTGCGGACAACTGCGAAGGGCAGGCGTCGTCGTCTTTTTTTCGATCTTCTTTCTTCCCTTGCGTACCAACTGATTTATCGTGGGCATTAGTCCTCCACTAATTGCAACAATCGAATTGGAAAAAACTCACGCTATCTATCAATTCACGCCCCGTCTGTCAAGCGTTTTCTCTTCTATGTGGTCACTTTCGGAGATTGACTCTACCTGTTTCGGCACTTGTATGCCCAGTTTCTTATACATTGGCAGTCCCGTGCCTGCAGGAATAAGCCTCCCCATAATGACATTTTCCTTGAGACCTCTCAGGTAATCGACCTTGCCGGACATCGCCGCCTCGGTGAGCACCCGTGTTGTCTCCTGAAATGATGCGGCCGAAATAAAGCTCTGAGTACTCAATGATGCCTTGGTAATTCCCAGAAGCACCGGCACGGCAGTAGCAGGGGTGCCACCTTGAGCAAATATCCGTTCGTTTTCCTCTACAAATGTTGCCTTCTCGATCTGCTCATCCGAAAGGAACCCGGAATCACCCGGATCGGCAATTTTTACTTTCTTCAGCATCTGTCGCACGATGATCTCAATGTGCTTGTCGTTTATCTTGACTCCCTGGAGTCGGTACACCTCCTGAACTTCGTCAACAAGATACCGGGCAAGTTCCTTTTCTCCCTTGATGTTGAGGATATCATGGGGGTTGCTCGCCCCATCCATGAGTGTCTGACCGGCGAGCACTCGATCACCCTCCTGGACGGTAATGTGTTTGCCCTTGGGAATGAGATATTCTTTCGCGTCACCGATGTCGGGAGTAATGACGATCCGGCGTTTCCCCTTCAGATCCTTTCCGTGCGCAACAATCCCGTCAATTTCGGAAATGACTGCATACTCCTTTGGCTTTCTCGCCTCAAACAGCTCTGCAACACGGGGAAGACCTCCCGTAATGTCTTTTGTTTTTGTGGTCTCTCGAGGGATCTTCGCAAGAATTTCACCTGCGTTTACCGGGGATCCTTCCGTCACAACGATATTTGCTCCGACAGAAAGCAAATGCCGTGCATCGGCACCAGTGCCTGGCACTTTTGCCGTTTTGGCCTGCTTGTCTTTGACTGAGATGCGGGGGCGCATATCCAGATCTCTGTATTCGACAATAACTTTTCTTGAAAGTCCCGTCACCTCGTCGACCTGTTCCTGCATCGTTTTGCCTTCAATGATATCGCCGAACTTCACTAAGCCGTCTACTTCCGCAAGGATCGGTATCGAGAAGGGATCCCACTCTGCAATGAGTTCTCCTCGCTTTATCGCCGTGCCGTCGCGCAGTTTTAAATGGGCTCCGTACGGAATAGGGTATTTACCCCGGCTTCGACCCTCATCGTCGATAACGTGTACCTCTCCATTCCTGCTCATGACCACGAGATCATGCTCACCTCGCTCAGCAGTATGGAGATCGATAAACTTGAGCACCCCGTCGTGCCGCGCCTCGAGGGTTGAGTGTTCCTCAAATTTCGCCGTACCGCCAATATGGAAGGTTCTCATGGTCAGCTGCGTTCCCGGTTCACCAATAGATTGCGCGGCTATAATGCCAACGGCCTCGCCGATGTTCACTATATGACCATGAGCCAAATCTCTGCCATAACACTTGGCACAGACACCATACTTCGATTTGCACGTGAGGCCTGATCGAATGAGCACCCGTTCCAACCCTGCCCCGTCTATTCGTTCCGCACGAGCTTCATCTATCTCCTGATTCGCTTCCACGAGCACTTCACCGGTAAAGGGGTCCTTGATATCTTCAAGGGCAACTCTTCCCAGGATACGTTCACCGGCTGTTTCTATGATCTCGCCCCCTTCAACCAGGGCTGACACATAGATTCCATCAATGGTTCCGCAATCTATCTCGGTTACGATGCAGTCCTGTGCAACATCGACGAGCCTTCTGGTAAGGTATCCGGAGTTTGCCGTTTTGAGCGCCGTGTCCGCAAGACCTTTCCGTGCACCGTGTGTCGAAATGAAGTACTGAAGCACGGTCAGTCCTTCTCTGAAATTGGCGGTAATCGGAGTTTCGATAATTTCTCCAGACGGTTTTGCCATCAATCCTCGCATGCCTGCAAGCTGTCTGATCTGGGCGGCGCTGCCTCGGGCACCCGAGTCAGCCATCATGTAAATGGGGTTAAAGCTTTCGCCACTTATTGTTTTACCGCCGGATATCTCAAAATCCTCAGTCCCGATGTTACTGAGCATCTCGGCGGCCACTTTCTCGGTTGCCTGAGCCCAGATATCGATAACCTTATTGTATCGTTCACCATCTGTGATCAAGCCGTCCATGTACTGCTTCTGAATTTCCACCACATCGAAGTTGGCCTTGGAAACGATGTCATGCTTGACGGCGGGAACAAGCATATCATCGAGGGCAATGGATACTCCCGATTTGGTCGCATAAAAGAACCCGAGATCCTTCAGCCTATCCGATAACACCACCGTCGTCTTGGCACCGGATGTCCTGTATGCATAATCAATGAGATTGGCCAATTCCTTTTTTTTGATTACCTTGTTCACGGCATCAAAGGAAATTTCATCGGGCACGATTTCGTAGAGTAAAATTCTCCCGGTCGTCGTGTCAACTAGTGTACCGTTCATGCGCACTTTGATTTTCGCATGAAGGGCTACTTCATCGGCATCGAAAGCGCTCCTCACTTCTTCGGGTCCCGCGAAAACCATTCCCTCACCCTTTTCCCAGTCTCTTGCCCTTGTCAGATAATAGATGCCGAGAACGATGTCTTGGCTGGGCACGATGATGGGCTTTCCGTGTGCGGGAGACAGAATATTGTTGGTCGACATCATCAAAACGCGTGCCTCGACCTGGGCTTCCAGTGACAGCGGCACATGCACGGCCATCTGGTCGCCATCAAAGTCTGCGTTGAATGCCGCACACACGAGGGGATGGAGCTGAATCGCTTTCCCTTCAATGAGAACGGGCTCGAAGGCCTGAATGCCAAGTCTGTGCAGTGTCGGCGCCCTGTTGAGCAGCACCGGATATTCTCTGACGACTTCGTCAAGGGCATCCCATACCTCGGGAGACTCTTTTTCCACCAGTTTTTTGGCACTCTTGACGGTGGTTACATACCCTTTCTCCTCAAGACGATTATAGATAAACGGCTTGAACAGTTCCAATGCCATTTTCTTAGGGAGACCGCATTGGTGTAATCTGAGGTCGGGACCGACCGTGATAACCGATCTCCCCGAATAGTCGACACGTTTTCCGAGGAGATTCTGTCTGAACCTCCCCTGTTTTCCCTTCAGCATATCGGAGAGTGACCTGAGTGGTCTTTTGTTGGACCCCGTCACAGCCTTGCCACGCCTTCCATTATCAAAGAGAACATCGACCGCTTCTTGAAGCATCCGCTTTTCATTACGTATAATAATCTCAGGGGCGTTGAGCTCCTGCAAACGTTTCAGGCGGTTGTTACGGTTTATCACCCGGCGGTAGAGATCGTTGAGATCCGATGTTGCGAAGCGACCTCCGTCAAGAGGAACCAGGGGTCTCAAGTCAGGAGGAATAACGGGCAGTACCTTCAGCACCATCCATTCCGGACGATTTCCCGATCTCTTCAACGATTCGACAACCTTCAGCCGTTTTGCCAGCTTTTTCTTTTTTGTTTCAGAGGTTGCGGTAATAAGTTCCGCCCTCAATTCGTTGTCCAGCATCTCCAGATTGATTTCTTCCAGGAGGGTTCTAATTGACTCCGCACCGATACCGGCCTCAAAACTATCATCACCGAATCGCTCTAGGTAGTCCAGGTATTCGTCTTCAGCCAAGACCTGTTTTTTCTTGAGGGTGGTATCTTTAGGATCGATCACAATCCAGGACTCAAAATACAGTACTTTTTCCAGTTCCTTGAGGGTTAAGTCGAGGACATTCCCGATACGACTCGGCAAACTCTTGAGGAACCATATATGGGCAACGGGTGAGGCAAGCGTGATGTGACCCATTCTCTCCCGTCGCACTTTCGACTGGATGACTTCAACACCACACTTCTCACACACCACGCCTCTGTGTTTCATTCTTTTGTATCGGCCACAGAGGCATTCATAATCCTTGACGGGACCGAAGATTTTCGCGCAGAAAAGTCCATCTTTTTCAGGCTTGAAAGTCCGGTAATTTATCGTCTCTGGCTTTTTTACTTCACCTTGTGACCATGAAAGAATCTTTTCTGGTGAAGCAATTGACACCTTTATTGCATTGAATCGGATAGGATCTCTTGGTTTTTCAAAAAAACTGAATATGTCTTCCACTGGATAAACTCCCTTTAAAAGTCTTTAATTGTATGGTCTCTTTTATATTATTTATTACTCCCCGTCTCTTCGAGTAACTCAACATCAATGGAAAGACCCTGCAGTTCCTTGACCAGTACGTTGAATGATTCGGGTAGTCCAGCTTCCAGTGTATGTTCTCCTTTCACAATCGCCTCGTATATTCTCGTTCTTCCGGCAACATCATCTGATTTCACAGTGAGGAATTCCTGCAGCGAGTATGCAGCCCCATAGGACTCAATGGCCCATACCTCCATCTCGCCGAGTCTCTGGCCACCGAATTGAGCTTTTCCACCCAGCGGCTGCTGCGTCACTAATGAATAGGGTCCGATTGATCGTGCGTGAATTTTATCATCGACGAGGTGATGAAGTTTCAACATATAGATCATGCCAACCGTCACTTCCTGATCAAACGGCTCACCAGTTCTCCCATCGAAAAGGAGTGCTCTGCCACTTTCAGGCAGGTCAGCCATTTTCAGCATACTTTTTATTTCACTTTCCTTTGCCCCATCGAATACCGGTGTGGCCATCGGAATCCCCATCTTTAACCTGTCAAGGAATCTCTTCAATTCCCTTTCAGTCGCTCCATCAACAAATTTGTTGAACTCGGGTGACGCGTATACCTTTTTTACCTCCTGCCGTAGCACGTCGGCGGCATCATATCTGTCAATGATGCTCTGCAGCTTCTCACCCAGACCCTTTGCCGCCCATCCGAGATGGGTTTCAAGTATCTGACCGACATTCATACGGGAAGGAACACCAAGTGGATTGAGAACGATATCCACAGGGGTACCATCGGAGAAAAAGGGCATATCTTCTTCCGGCAGTATTCGGGACAACACACCCTTGTTGCCGTGCCTGCCTGCCATCTTGTCGCCGACGGAAAGTTTTCTCTTGATCGCAATATACACCTTAACGAGCTTTATTACACCGGGAGGAAGCTCATCTCCCATCTTTAATCTGTCGATCTTTTCCTCGAAATATTTTTTGATACCATCTATCTTCGTCGAGAGATTTCTAAATATATTTCTCAGTGTCTCTTCAGCAGCATCATCGGTAAGGGAAATATCTTTCCACAGGAGAAATGGAATATTATCCAGCGCCTCTTCAGAAATAGGCTCACCCTTTTTGACAAGTATTCTCTTTTTGTAAGGATCAGACAATTTTGCGGCCGCCTTTTTCCCGAGCAGGAGATCTCGCAGTTTGCTCTTTACACTTTCCGTAATGATCCTGACTTGATCTTCCTGATCCTTCACCAGCCGTTGAATTTCCTCTTCCTCAATCTGGAGCGATCGGGTATCTTTTTCCGCTCCCTTCCGGTTAAAAATCTTTGCGTCGATAATAACACCTTCGACACCAGGCGGCACTCTCAATGACGTGTCACGTACGTCACCTGCCTTTTCACCAAAGATAGCCCTCAGCAATTTTTCTTCAGGTGACAACGACGTTTCTCCCTTTGGCGTAATCTTACCCACCAGGATATCGCCGGACTTCACATACACACCCATTCGTACGATACCACTTTCGTCTAGATTGCCGAGTGCTTCCTCCCCTACATTGGGGATATCGCGGGTAATTTCCTCTTTGCCAAGCTTGGTGTCTCTGGCAACCGTTTCAAATTCTTCAATATGGATTGACGTATAAATATCTTCCTTAACGACTCGTTCGCTAATCAGGATGGAGTCTTCATAATTATACCCCCCCCACAACATAAACGCGACCATAACGTTCCTGCCCAGCGCCAGTTCCCCATTCGACGTTGCAGGGCCATCGGCCACCACATCACCTGCAATGACTTTGTCTCCCCTGTGTACAATGGGTCTGTGATTAAAGCAAGTGTCTTGATTCGAACGCTGATATTTCGTGAGGTTGTAGATATCGACACCTGTGTCAAACTGATCTCGCACCTCCTCGTCACTTTTGACGACGATTCTCGACGCATCGATATCTTCCACCACACCCGAACGTCGAGCTATCACTACAGCACCGGAATCCCGGGCAACGACTGCTTCCATACCCGTCCCCACAAAAGGAGCATCCGGCCTCAGAAGCGGTACGGCCTGACGTTGCATGTTAGAACCCATAAGCGCACGGTTTGCATCGTCATGCTCGAGGAAGGGGATGAGACCCGCAGCGACACTCACGAGTTGGCTGGGAGAAACGTCCATTAGGGTTACCTCATCGACTGGAACTGTCACGTAATCTCCTCCCCGCCGTGCCGTCACCATTTCTTCTACTATGTTCCTCTTGGCATCAATGGGGGTGTTCGCTTGAGCAATGATATAATTTTCTTCTTCTGTCGCCGAGAGATACTGTACGGTATTTGTCACCTTCGCGTTTTCCACGACACGATACGGCGTTTCAATAAATCCGAAGTTATTCACCCTCGCGTAGGCACTGAGGGACACTATCAAGCCGATGTTTGGCCCCTCGGGAGTTTCCACAGGACAGATTCGACCGTAGTGGGTATTGTGGACGTCCCGTACCTCAAAGCCTGCCCTCTCGCGGGTAAGACCTCCCGGCCCCAGTGCGGAAAGCCGCCGCTTGTGGGTGATCTCTGAAAGCGGATTCGTCTGATCCATAAACTGAGACAACTGGCTGCTTCCGAAGAATTCATTAATTACCGCGGAGACCGGCTTGGCATTGACAAGATCATGAGGCATCATGGTTTCAACATCGAGAAGACTCATTTTTTCCTTGATTGCCCGTTCCATTCTCACCAGACCAATGCGGTATTGATTTTCAATAAGCTCGCCCACCGAGCGGATTCTCCGGTTTCCCAGATGGTCGATATCATCAAGATTATAATGAGTTACACCGTTTTTCAGGTTGATCAGGTATTCGACCGCTTGCAGGATGTCGTCGCGGCGCAACACGGTCAGGTCTGTTGGTACATCCACGCGGAGCTTGTAGTTGATTTTCACTCTGCCCACATCGGAAAGATCATACGTGTTCTGGTCAAAAAAGAGGCTGTTACAGAACTTGCGCGCCGTTTCCAGAGTCGGCGGGTTACTCGGCCTAAGCCGCCGGTATATTTCTATGATCGCTTCGTCTTCCGATTCTGTCTTATCGAGAAGGAGCGTGTTCCGTATGTAGGCATTCGTCCCATCCTCTTCCAGACGTATAAATTGAAAGTCGCCAATCCCTTTTTGAAGGATGACCTGAATGCCCTCAAGGGTAAGTTCATCATTGCACCGGAAAAAGGTCTCTCCCGTTTCCGGGTCTGTCACATCACTGGCAAATACTCTCCCCAGAAGATCCTCTTCCTTGACCTCAATTCGTTCGATTCCCACTTCAGTCATTTTCTTGAGGCTCGCCTTGGAGATCTTTCTCCCCTTCTTCGCAACTATTTCCTTCGTTCTCGGATCCTCGACATCTTCAGAGAGCCTCTCTCCAATGAGTGCCTTGTCGACGGAGAGGAAAACCCTTCCATCATCAACAGAAACCGTCTCTACATTACAGAATTGCTTGAGCAGTTCTTCAGCAGTGTACCCCATCGCCTTGAGGAGAATCGTAACGGGCATTTTTCTCCGCCGGTCGATTCTGGCATAGAGGACGTCTTTGGGATCAAACTCGATATCGAGCCAGGAACCTCTGATAGGCATGATACGTGCGGAATAGATCAGTTTTCCGCTCGCATGGGTCTTTCCTTTGTCGTGATCGAAAAAGATACCCGGTGATCTGTGGAGCTGGCTGACGATGACCCTTTCGGTTCCGTTGATGATAAAGGTGCCCTTCTCGGTCATAAGGGGAATTTCCCCAAAGTAGATCTCCTGTTCCTTTATGTCTCTGATACTTTTCTGGCCGCTGTTCCGATCGGTGTCAAATACTACCAGCCGCACGACGATTTTCAGGGGCGCTGCATATGTCATTCCTTTCTGGATACATTCCTGCTCATCGTAGCGACTTTGACCGATGCTGTAGCTCACAAATTCCAGCGAACATTTTCCTCCGAAATCCACAATGGGAAATACACTCTTAAACGTTCCCTGAAGCCCGTGATTGGTCCTCTCGGAGGAATCTTTTTCTTTTTGTAAAAACTTTTCATACGACCTTTTTTGGATCTCAATGAGATTCGGTATTTCGACGATCTCTTTGATCCGACCAAAATTTCTTCTATAGCTACCCATAAGGCCCCTTATTTGCGTGCCCCTCACCGCCTTGCCGTGAGGGGCTCATCGTGTGTTATTTTATTTCTACGACTGCTCCAACCTCTTCCAATTTTCCCTTCACTTCCTCGGCCTCATCCTTTGCCACTGCTTCTTTCACCGCTTTCGGTACTCCTTCGACGAGTTCCTTCGCTTCCTTCAATCCTAGACCGGTAAGGGCTCTGACAACTTTGATGACCTGAATCTTCTGCTCACCGAAAGAGGTCAGCACAACGTCAAATTCTGTTTGTTCCTCGGCCTCGGCTGCTGCCGGCGCAGGTCCCCCTGCTGCCGCTGCCATCGCAACAGGTGCTGCAGCTTGTACACCAAGCCTGTCTTCTAATTCTTTCACCAATTCTGATAGTTCCAGGACGGTCATTCCCTCAATAAATGTAATAACGTCTTCTTTAGTAATCTTTGCTTCTGCCATTTTCACTTTCCTTCCTGTATTTTTTAATTTGCTTCTTCCTTCTTCAGACGATACGCGTCAAGAACCTGAACAAACTGCCGTGGAACCGCACTTAACACACTGACCAGCTGTGTTTGCGCCCCTACTAACACAGAGAGAAATTTCCCCAAAAGGACCTCTCTGCCTGGCAGTTCAGAGATGGCTTTTATCTGTTCGATGCTCAGTATTTTACCATCGAGCATACCGACCCTAAGCTCCAACTTGTCCTCTTTCTTCGCGAAATCAACCAGCGCTTTTGTCGGTTGAACGATATCGCCGAAATTCATAATCAGCGCTATGGGACCTTTGAGATGGTCATCAAACAGTGCAAAATCGGTCTCTCGCGAGGCAAGTCGTAAGAGGGTATTTTTCACGACCCGCAGCTCAGCATCTGCGCTCCTCAACATAGTGCGCAAGCTCGTAATTTTACTCACGTTCATGCCGCTGTAATCGGCGAGGACCGCCATCTTGACGTCTTTCAGTTTTTCTTGAAGCTCATCAACAATCTGTTCTTTTTTACTTCGATCCAAGTTCGTAGCCTCCTTTCAATATATTAGCTCACGAGGCGTGAAAGTCAGACCGCTATACAGGAAGAAAAAGCTCGCATATAACTTATCTCGGCAGGCCGCCCATTCTCGATTAAACTTCCCGTACCTGCTGTCTTTGACTTGCAATGCCCTTGTTCGTCTATCGTAAAATATTTCTTACATCCAGAGGATCAGCCTTTACTCCTGGTCCCATTGTGGTGGAAAGGGAAATAGATCTCAGATAGGTTCCTTTACTTGACGAGGGTTTCAACTTGACAATCGTTTCCATCAAGGCAATTACATTGTCGTAAATCTTATCTACCCCGAAAGAAACTTTCCCCACAGGACTGTGGACAATACCTGCTCGTTCTACTCTAAATTCGACCTTGCCCGCTTTCGCTTCCCTGACGGCTTCCGCCACATTGAATGTGACCGTACCGACTTTTGGGTTTGGCATCAGTCCACGAGGACCTAAAATCTTACCCAGTTTTCCGACGCTCCCCATCATATCGGGGGTAGCGACAACACGATCAAATCCGAGCCAGCCATCTTTGATTTTTTCAATGAGGTCATCGGACCCGACATGATCGGCCCCTGCCTCAGCTGCCTCTTTCTCTTTATCACCTTTAGCAAACACCAGCACTCTTACCTCTTTGCCCAGGCCATGGGGGAGCACCACACTGCCTCTTACCATCTGGTCAGCGTGTCTGGGGTTGACCCCCAGGCGGATTGCCGCATCGACGTTCTCATCAAATTTTACCCGGGAAGTAGATAGTGCGAGTTCAACAGCCTCTTTCAAAGGATATCGTTTGCCCGATTCTACCTTCTTTCTTTCCTCTAAATATGTCTTACCCCTCTTTGCCATTACCTCAAACTCCGTTTACAAAATTAGTCGACTATTTCGATCCCCATGGACCTCGCGGTCCCTGCTACCGTCTTTATGGCACCTTCCATATCGATTGCATTGAGATCCTTGTACTTCAATTCTGCAATCTCCTGTACCTGCGCAAACGTTACTCTTCCTACCTTTTCTCGTTTCGGATCATGGGCACCCCGTGCAATTTGTGCTGTCTGCTTGAGAAGCACTGAAGTCGGAGGGGTTTTCGTTACAAAGGTAAATGATCTGTCGGCATACACGGTAATCACCACAGGAATAATCATCCCTTCTTGATTCTGCGTCAGGGCATTATATGCCTTGCAAAATTCCATAATGTTAACACCATGTTGACCCAGTGCCGGCCCTATCGGCGGTGATGGTGTCGCTTTCCCAGCCTGTATTTGAAGTTTTATGCTCGCAATAACCTTTTTCGCCATAACAATCACCCTTTACATTTTCATCCTATGTAATATTCAATGATTCTTTTTCTCATCAATTCTGAACCACCTGGATGAAATCCAACTCCACCGGAGTCGATCGCCCGAAGATACTAACGATCACCCGCAGTTTGCCCTTTTCAGGCTTTATTTCATCGACCACACCATCAAAATTTGTGAAGGGACCGTCGATAATTTTTACGTGATCTCCTTCCTCAAATTTATACTTAGGCTTGGGTTTCAGTGTTCCTTCATCAATTCGCGTCTTGAGGTGCTCAACATCTGCATCCGAAATGGGAGACGGCTTGTCTTTACTCCCTATGAAACCGGTTACCTTCGGAATATTTTTTACAATGTGCCAGGTATCGTCGGTCAATTCCATTCTAATCAGGACATAGCCGGGAAAAAACTTCCTTTTTGACGTCTTTTTTTCCCCCTTAATCAACTCGACCACGTCCTCTTCGGGAATGAGAATGTCATCAAAATACTCCTCCATGCCATACGTCGCAATTGCCTCGGTGAGAGACGTCTTGACCCGATTCTCAAAACCTGAATATGTGTGGATGACATACCACCTGAACGCCATAGTCTTATCCCAGCACGAATTTTATAAGCTTGGTTAAACCAAGATCCACAATTCCAAGAAAGAGGGACACGATGATGACAACGACTATCACAACCGATGTCGAGGCAAGCGCCTCTCTTGGTGTCGGCCATGTTACTTTTCGAAGCTCGACCCTGGACTCTTTCAAAAACTGTGTTATCTTTGAAAAAGTTGTACCTATCTTTTCCATTGACATCATTCCACACAATTCTTACAGAGCACAAATAAAATGGCAGGCCAGGAGGGACTCGAACCCCCAGCATCCGGATTTGGAGTCCGGCGCTCTATCCAATTAGAGCTACTGGCCTGTACCAAAAACCATACCCTGTAAAAAGATTATTTCGTCTCTCTATGGAGCGTGTGGGTCCGGCAAAACCGACAGTACTTCTTCATCTCAAGCCGACCCTGCATGGTCCGTTTATTTTTAGTTGTCGTGTAATTTCTTCGCTTACACTCACTACACGCAAGGGTAATAATATTTCTCATTCTACGCCCACTCTCGTTAACATGGAGCCCACGACCAGGATTGAACTGGTGACCTCATCCTTACCAAGGATGTGCTCTACCGACTGAGCTACGTGGGCGCTCTTCGCTGATGTTTCTGCTTTGGCTATCCAGGCAACATGCCTCAGTCAGGTTCCACACGAATTATCAAAATGGAGCGGGAAACGGGATTCGAACCCGCGACCCTCAGCTTGGAAGGCTGATGCTCTAGCCACTGAGCTACTCCCGCTTCTTAAAACCCTCAATGGTGGAGGGGGGAGGATTCGAACCTCCGAAGGCTCCGCCGGCAGATTTACAGTCTGCTCCCTTTGACCACTCGGGAACCCCTCCAAGCATTTCATGCAACCTGGAGCTGGCGATGGGACTCGAACCCGCAACCTGCTGATTACAAATCAGCTGCTCTACCTGTTGAGCTACGCCAGCGCTAACAAGGGACACTGGTAACCAATAAACCGAACGCCAAATACCCCTCAAACACTAATTGGAAAGTATATTATTAAGATTACTTTTTTGTCAAGTCTTTTTTCAGGCACCACCCTATTCCCCGTCGCTGAATACCTCGGCCGAAAAAATGAATATTTCCGTATCCTTATCTTTCCACGCATCGGCAGGAAGCCCCGCTTTGTGGCATGTTTCTTCCAAAAATGTTATTTTATCCCAGCCATACTCCGTGGCGACCTGCGGCAATAACACACCTCGGTAAAATCCTCGTATAATATAGATACCATGTTTTCCCACCTCGATTTCATCGATGCTGCCAACCTTTCTGAGCGGTGTCAAAGCTGATATCTCTATTGAGAGATCACGAAGTTCCTCTGTTGTGACGGGAGGAAATCTTGGATCGTTAAAGGCGGCAGCTTGTGCCATCTCCTCAACGGTCCTGAACAACGGACCCCGCGCTTCAAAGGTACCGATGCATCCCCTCAATTGTCCGTGTTTTTTGAGGGTTACAAAAGCCCCCCGTTGCTCCTTCAGCACCTCTGAGGCAACATCGATATCGGCGGCTTTCCCGGCAGGCCCTTGCTGTATCATCATGCGGGCGATTTCGAGAAGGGTTTTCTTGTCCCGGCTACTCAAATCTTTTTCAAGCCCTGCTTTCCGACCTTTACCATCGATTTCAGGGGAGTTTTTACGATAAAAAACGGCAGCTGCATATCCGACCACGCCTCTTCGATCCCCCGTAACATCACCTGAGTTCGCATAGTGTAACACTTTCGATCCGTCGGCACCAAGTTTGCGTGCAGCCATAATGGTTGCTGCAACAGGGCCGCCCCCACAAGCCTCACAAGTTCCTCTGCCGAGATTATCGAGAAGTCCCTTCCAATCCATCTCTTCGATATGTTTGAGGGCAATTGCGTCCATGGCTATGGCCTGATCATAACCGTGAAAATGTGACAGGTCAGAACTCGCTATAATCAGGACGTTTTTACCTTTGATGGTCTCCGAGATTGCAGTGGCAACTTCCTCACACGTCTGACGATCCTGGGAACCCATTATAATGGGAACAAAGGTGAATTCCCCGAGGAGTACCTGCAAGAACGGCAGCTGTATTTCTACGGAATGTTCCTGGGCATGAGCTTCGGGAACTGACGAAATCATTTCACTTTTCGAAATGATCGTACCGGCCAGATTCTCATCGACCGCAACGACGCCGAGCGGCGTTTCATAGCCTCCCTTCGGATATATTGAAGCACCGGGAAAATATGCCCGATGACTCGGACCTATGACAATGACAGAATCGAATGACTTCCCCTCGATGAATTTGTATGCATACGCGGCTACCTGACCGGAGTATGCGTAGCCAGCATGGGGGACCACCAGTGCTACCACTTCACCATCGATGCCTTCCACCGGAACAGTGGCACAATACTTTTCTATATCAGCCCGCAATACCATCGGCGTTCCGGGATACCACGATCCCGCAATGACGGACCTTCGTGTATCCTCACCCATCACAGCACCTCCTCCATCCCGGGTAAATGAAAGGACAACTACCACGACACACACAAACACACACACGTACCTGCAAATCTGTTTCATCATCTCTCATTCATGGAGTGTATAAACAATATCATCGCTCATTCACTGGAATATCAAAGCAGGGTATTGTATAAACTGTACGACCCTGTGTCAAGAACCGAGTGAAACAATTCTGCATTTCTTTCCTTTGACGATCCAGTTCCCCCTCCTCTCGCCTGGGAAAAAAGATGTTGACTTGCGGCTCCCCGATGGCTAATATCCCCTCGTTTACACGACCATGTGGCCGTTGTGACGCGTCGCACATTCGTGAAGCTACAGTATAGCAAGCAATAACCCTTTTATTTCATCATCTGACTGGAGGTCTTTTATGGCTATCAAGGCTGCGATTAATGGTTTTGGAAGGGTAGGGAGATATTTAGTCCGTGCAAGTCTCGAACGAGATGACATAGCGCTCGTTGCCGTAAATACACGTGCATCGGCAGAAACACTCTGTCATCTGTTAAAGTACGACTCGGTACACGGAAAATGTAACGCCGACGTCAGGTGCGAAGGAAGTACCCTGATCGTTAATGACAAAAGCATTACTGTGACGAATGAAGCAAGTGACCTTACAAAGCTTCCATGGGGTGATCTTGGCGTGGACATTATTCTTGAATCAACGGGGAAATTCAGGAAACGTGACCAGTGTTCCCCTCACCTTGACGCGGGCGCGCAGAAAGTAATAATCGCCGCCCCGGGAAAGGGCATCGACGGAACGTTTGTCATGGGCGTTAATGAGGAAACGTATGACCCGGAAAAACATCACATCGTCTCGAATGCATCATGTACGACAAATTGTCTCGCCCCCGTGGTAAAAGTCCTCCACGACAACTTTACCTTTGTAAAGGGACTCATGACAACCGTCCATTCATACACCATGGACCAGCGACTCTTGGACGGGTCACACAGCGACCTGCGGAGGGCTCGCGCCGCGGCTCTGTCGATTGTCCCCACAACAACCGGTGCGGCCAGGGCCGTGACCGAGGTCATTCCCGACCTCAAAGGCAAACTCGACGGGGTAGCACTCCGCGTTCCCACACCGAACGTTTCCATCGTCGATCTGGCGGCAGAAGTCGGGCAAAATGTCACGGTCGACGAGGTCAACAGTGCCCTGAAGGCGGCTGCCGATGATAAGATGAAGGGGGTCATGGCCTTCTGCGAGGACGAACTGGTTTCAGTAGACTTTACCAGCGACGCTCATTCCTCGATCGTTGATGCCCCTCTTACCACGGTCATCGACGGGAATTTTGTGAAGGTATTTTCCTGGTATGACAATGAAAGTGGCTATGCCTGCCGCTTGATTGATCTGGCCGTTTACATGGGTGCTCGGATGGGGGCATAAGATGGCGAAACCTCTCATAGCTGCCAACTGGAAGATGCACAAAACAGTGGACGAGGCCGTCCGCTTCGCACAAACAGTGAAGATCACGGGCGACAATATCCTCGACAAGGATATTGTTATTGCACCACCCTTTACGGCACTCTATCCCATGGCTGGCGTTTTGAAGAATTCACGGATTCATCTTTCGGCACAAAATCTTCACTGGGCTGAAAAAGGGGCATACACCGGCGAAGTGTCCGCACAAATGCTCGTTGATGCAGGATGTGAATACGCCATTATTGGCCACTCCGAACGACGAGCCTTCTTCGGCGAAACAGACAGCACCATCAATAAAAAGATTGTCCGCGCCATTGCAAACGGCCTGAATCCCGTAGTTTGTATCGGTGAAACGCTGGAGGATCGGGATCAAGAACGAACCTTCGAGGTTCTTTCTCATCAGATAACGAAGGGATTGAATAATCTTGCATCTGATGATATAAGGTGTTGCATTATCGCATACGAGCCTGTATGGGCAATCGGTACCGGAAAAACCGCTACAGCCCAACAGGCAGAGGAGGTGCACCGATTCATCCGGCAACTCCTCGCTGATACTGCCGGCGAAACCGTCGGTAACGGTGTCCGGATTATCTATGGCGGAAGCGTCACCCCGGATAACATCAGCGGCCTTATGGCACAACCGAACATAAACGGTGCCCTCGTTGGAGGCGCAAGCCTCGAGATTGAATCGTTTGCGAAAATCATGCAGTATTAGAACAGTAAAAGGAGACAACAGGAAAGTGCACATTTTTATGACTTCTCTGCACATCATCATTTGTATCATATTGATATTTGTCGTGCTCCTGCAGTCGAGTAAAGGATCTGACATGGGAGCCGCCTTCGGCGGTTCGAGCCAGACGATATTCGGCAGCAGTGGTCCCGCCACGTTTTTAGGGAAAATGACAACAATTATTGCTACAGTTTTTATGATCACCTCTCTCTGGCTCGCCTACTTCGCCGTACATAAACCCGGATCGCTCATCGACAGTATACCGGTACCGGCGGCAGAACAGACCATTCCGCAGGACCAGAGCGGAAAGGATGTACCAGCGACGACAGAAAACCAGTCAGCGAAAGCACAAGAATAAAAATTATATTGACAATATAATAAAAACCAAATAGGTTTACCCGAAAGTGCCGAAGTGGTGGAATTTGGTAGACACGCTATCTTGAGGGGGTAGTGGGCACAACCCGTCCCGGTTCAAGTCCGGGCTTCGGCACCATAATTAGAGATCGAAAGAACCCCGGTTGCGCTGAGCAATCGGGGTTCTTTTTCACCCTTCGTCTGGGGAGAAATTTCTTGTAAAAGTCCCCCTTCCTTGTTATCTTACCGTTCTAAACAATTATGCAAAGAAAGGGGAGGTATGGAAAACATATCGGATGCCACCAAGGATTTCACCGATTTACGACGACACATGTGGATGGCCGGCATCGACCAGGAACTGCGCCGACTCATCTGGCAGATTGGTGTTATGGGGAAATACATTTCAGCGAAGATTCATGAATCAAACAGAAAACTGGCCGGCTTAGAAAACATTTACGGTGAGGAACAACTCGCCCTCGACAGAAGTGCCGACGAAATTCTAAAAAGTCAGTTCCAGTTCTCTGGTTTTGTGAGAGATTACGCATCGGAAGAACAGCCTGATGTCATTCAGATCGGAAGGGGCCAAGAAAAATATTCCGTAACCGCCGACCCACTCGACGGGTCGTCTCTTGTCGACACAAATCTTTCTATCGGGACAATTATTGGCATTTACGAAGGACCGCTGGCAGAAATCGGGAAAGACGACATTGTCGCCGCCATGTACATCACGTATGGCCCCCTCATCACCCTCGTCTATTCGGCAGGTAAAGGGACCCATGAGTTTGTGCTGAACAGAGAAGGTGAGTATGTTCTCTCAGAAGCAGATATCACCTTGACCGATAAAGGGTCCATTTACAGTCTCGGCGGTGTGCGAAAAGACTGGTTACCGCAGCATCGAAAGTTTGTGGAATATCTCGAAGAGCAGGGATATAAATTGCGATACAGTGGCGGTTTTGTGCCAGACATCAACCAGATTATGATCAAACGAGGGGGAATTTTCATGTACCCCGCCCTGCAAAACGCAGCACGAGGCAAACTTCGACTCATTTTCGAACTTAAGCCGATGGCATTCCTGATCGAGCAGGCAGGGGGAATGGCGACAGACGGGCAGAAGAGCATTCTAACGATAAAACCGGAATCGCTCGATCAGAGGAGCCCAATTTACATCGGCAGCCGTGACGAAGTCGAAAAAGCAAAAGAATTTCTCAGTAAAACCGCATAACCATCAACCAATCACATCACACCGAACCACCATCAGGACAAGGGGGTGTAGAGATGATTTTTCAGGATATTGATCAATTGAAGAAGGGGATTGGGGGTACTGTAGAGGTTGTCGGTGCCAATGTTGCAATACTGAACGAATCAAAACTTCGAGAGAGCCTCATTGATGAATTAATCTTCACGGCGGTGTTCTCCGCCGATGACGGGGTGAAGGAAGCGGCTCGGTGGTTGATCCGACGGGCCGGCGTTTCGTTGGGCGTGGTCTCTTTGTCCATTCAACCGCTGTATGATGCCATGGGAAAGCAGGAGGTCACCGGATTCACCGTCCCGGCCATTAATCTCCGCGGTATTACCTATTCCAGCGCCCAGGCGGTTTTTCGTGCCGCCCTGAAGGGAAATGTGGGAGCGTTGATCTTTGAAATCGCCCGCTCAGAGATCGGATACACCGGTCAACGACCGGAAGAATACACTGCCGCCGTCACCGCTGCAGCGATAAAAACCGGGTTCACCGGACCCCTCTTCCTGCAGGGCGATCACTTCCAGATCAACGCCAAGAAATTTGCCGATAATCCCGAGGCCGAGGTAAGCGGGGTAAGGGATCTCATCCGGGAAGCGATAGCGGGGGGATTTTACAACATCGACATTGATTCATCAACGGTAGTGGATCTCAGTAAGCCCACGATTAAGGAACAGCAGGAAAACAACTACCGGATCAACGCTGAACTCACCGCCCTGATACGCACGCTCGAACCTGAGGGAATAACTGTGTCTGTCGGTGGCGAAATCGGGGAAGTAGGCGGGAAAAACACGACTGTAGAAGAATTCAAGATCTTCATGGACAGCTACCTCGAAGTCCTCAACGAGCAGGGGTCGGGGCTGAAAGGTATCAGCAAGATAAGCATTCAAACGGGCACGACCCATGGTGGCGTTCCCCTTCCAGACGGAACGATTGCATCGGTAAAGATCGATTTTGACACCCTGCAGAACATATCGTCGGTCGCACGATCCAACTACGGTCTTGCCGGAGCGGTGCAGCACGGAGCGTCAACACTGCCACGCGAGGCATTCAACAAATTTCCCGCGACACAAACCGCCGAGATACATCTTGCAACGGGGTTCCAGAACATCATCTATGACAGCGAACATTTTCCGGGAGGTCTGCGAAACCGAATCTACGAGTTCATAAACACTGAACTCAGGGGGGAAAAGAAAGCGCAGGATACGGAAGAACAGTTCATCTACAAGACACGGAAAAAGGGGTTCGGCCGCTTCAAGAAAGACATGTGGGATTTGCCGCCGCGCCTGCTGGGGGATATCGGAGGAGAACTGGAAAACCAGTTTTCATTCCTCTTCGTCCAATTAAATGTCCTGAATACTGCCGATACCGTGGCAAACTGCGTGAAACTCGTTGATGTTCCTCTCGCAGTGCCGTCATCCCTCACATAGGGGGATCCCTCTCGGGCGGGAAATGATCAAAGAAAAACCCCAACGGCAAAGGTGGGAGCGCCGATCATCTGATCTTCGCTCCCACCTTTGCCGTCTGATCACACATGACAAGGGTAATTCCTGTTTCCGTATCCGTCGCCAGAAGCATTCCATGAGAGGCCACTCCCATGAGTTTTGTCGGTTTCAGGTTCACCACGACCGCTATTTTTTTCCCGATAAGATCTTCAGGCGTGTAATCTTTGCCAATTCCTGCGACGATTGTTCGCTCCTCGCCTACGTCGATTTTCATCTTCAGGAGTTTGTTTGACTTCGGCACTGCTTCGACCTCTACTATCTCGGCAACCCGAAGATCGATCTTTTCAAAATCGTCAAAGGAAACTTCGTCTTTGACGTCGGTAAGCTTCCTCTCTTCAACAACCTCTTCCGGTATTTCATACACGATGCGCGGGAATAACGCGTTCCCTCGTGTTACCGTATTGCCGGGGGTAAGGCCACCCCACTTTTTGATGTCGTCGAATGTCTGTGTGTCAACGCCCTCAACACCGAGACGGAGCAATATTTCAGCGGCACTGTCGGGCATGTACGGAAAAACGTGAACGGCAACAACACGCAGGGCCTCCAACGTATTGTATATGACCGTTTCAAGTCTCTGTCGTTGTGCTGCATCTTTTGCCAGAGCCCAAGGTTCCTGGGAGACGATGTACTTGTTTGTCCTATTGATAAAATTCCACACGGAAAGAAGTGATTTGTGAAAGGACAGGTTGAAAAATTCTTTCTCTATCTCGGGGAACAGGGCCTCGGCTCTTTCGATAAGGCTCCGATCCTCATCAGAGATGATCGTCGCTTCGGGCACCTTCCCATCACAGTATTTGACCGCCATGGCAAGAATACGGCTGACCAGGTTTCCTAAATCGTTGGCGAGATCTGAGTTCGTCCTCTGAACGAAATGATCTTCACTGAAATTCGCGTCGAGGCCAAATACCATCTCCCGGAGAAGAAAATAGCGAAAGGCGTCCAGCCCGTACTTGTCCTTGAGATCGAGCGGCTTGACGACGGTTCCACGGCTTTTCGACATCTTGCTCTCTTCAATATTCCAGTATCCATGAACATTTAAGTGCCGGCACGGATCTATTCCCGCAGCCTTCAACATGGTCGGCCAGTAAATTCCATGGGGTTTGAGAATATCTTTCGCAATGAGATGCTCGCACACGGGCCAGAACATCGTAAAGTTACGCGAATCTGGATACCCAACGCCGGTAATATAGTTAATCAGTGCATCAAACCACACATAGGTAACGTAATCACCGTCAAAGGGCAGGTCAATCCCCCACGTGAGACGTGTCTTGGGTCTCGAAATACAGAGATCCTCGAGAGGTTCCCTCAGAAATGCAAGTACTTCATTGCGGTACCGCTCAGGTCTTATGAAATCGGGATTATCCTTGATATACTGGATGAGCCACTCCTGATACCTACTCATCTTAAAAAAATAATTGCTCTCTTTTCTGTGCTCCGGCTCTGTCAGATGGTCAGGACATTTACCGTCGACAAGCTCACTTTCCCGGTAAAACCGCTCACACCCGACACAATAATATCCTTCATATTCCCCGTAGTAGATATCTCCCGAATCGTACACTTTTTGGAGTATCCGTGTGACCGTTTCAATATGATTATCGTCTGTCGTCCGGATAAAATAGTCATTCGTAATGGCAAGATTGGGCCAGAGATCCCTAAATTTAGCACTGATTCTGTCCGTGAAGGCCTTCGGTGTTTCATGTGAACTGGCAGCCGCTTCTGCCACTTTGTCTCCGTGTTCATCCGTGCCAGTCAGAAAGAATGTCTCATACCCTGCCATACGATAGAACCGTGCCATGACATCCGCAACAATAGTCGTATAGGCGTGTCCTATGTGAGGGGGTGCATTTACATAATAAATAGGTGTCGTCACATAAAAGGCTTTTCCCATAATATTCTCTCCACTCGATACTGGTATTGATTATATACTTATCACTTTTATTCCCATGATTTCCTCGGCCGTCATTTCTTTCTCTTTGCCTCCCGGGAGTTCAACGGTGACCGTCTCGTTCAGTATGTTCTGCCTCACAACCCTGCCGCGCCCCTCATCCGTCGATACGGACATTCCGCACTTTGGCAATCGTTGCTTCGCCTTGATATAGTCATCATATTCAAACGCCAGACAGCACATGAGCCTTCCGCAGCGGCCGGATATCTTTTCGGGATTAAGCAGCATGTTTTGCTCTTTGGCCATCTTGATTGACACGGGTTCGAAATTGTTGAGAAAGCTCAAGCAACACAACTCTCGTCCACAGATACCGATACCGCCTACCAGTCGTGCTTCTGTTCGCACCCATATCTGTCGGAGCTCGATGCGTGTTTTGAATTCCTGCACCAGATCCTTTACCAATTCTCTGAAATCAACCCTATTGTCGGCAGTAAAGTAGAAAATGATTTTGGTCTTATCAAAAAGGCACTCGACCTCGATCAATTTCATGGGAAGGTCGCGTTCCTTTACCTTTTTAAGACAAAATGAAAAGGCCCTTTTTTCAAGTTCCATGTTGTTTTGTTCGACCTTGTAATCTTCATCGGTCGCCTTGCGGAGGACCTTTTTCAGATTTTCGGGCAAGTCCCGTTCGGGCATGAGTCTCACGCCCGTGACGACGCACCCTATCGCCAGACCGTTTTCGGTATTGACGATAACTTTATCGCCTTTCTTCAACGAACAATCCGTCGCATCGAAGGAATACTCCTTACCCCTCTCCTTGAATCTTATCCCGACGATATTTTTCCCGTCGCACATACGTTGAACCACCCCATATAGAGTACGCCCATTAGCGCCTAAATGCTTAATTTATTTATACTATTACTCACACCCCCAACAGCTTAAACATCATGGTTTCTAAAGTCAACTGTTTATTTGCATTTTGTTCGAGGGCCGTATACGTCTGCAATACCGCCTGAAGACACCGCACAATATCATGGCTGGTAAGTTTTTCAGCATATGTTTTCGTAAGGGAGAGGATATCCGGATTCATTACCCGCTCTGCTTCCTCGGTTTCCTTATATAGTAACATATCTCGATACCAGTCCCTCAGGACATCAAGTTTCTCCAGCAGGGTTTCTCGGTTGCTCGCGATCTCATGGGCGAGGGCAAACACAGCCAGCGGTTCTGTTCCCCTATCGAGGGTTGCAATCCTTTGAATAAGCGCTTTTTTAGCCGACAGATGTGTTCGCTTTATGTGTTCCCGTGCATTCCCGATACTTCCCCTGGCAAACGAGGCAATAATAGTCGCCTGTTGCCGATCCAATGCTTCCTTCTCTTCCAAAAAAGAAACGATCGTTTCCTTCCGTATTGGATCGAACCGCAGTTTCTGGCATCGTGACAGGATCGTCTCGGGCAATTGAAAAGGACGCGAAGTGACCAATATCAGCACATTCGCCGGGCTTGGTTCTTCCAGGGTTTTTAACAGGGCATTGGCCGCCGGCTCGTTCATTCTTTCGGCATCCACTACAATGAATACCCTCTTTTCCCCTTCGAACGGCTTGAATTTTATCTGATTCTGCATCTCCCTGACATGGGTGATTTTAATAAAGATTCCTTCCGGTACAATTGTCACAACGTCGGGATGATTTCCGTTCGTTATCTTCAGGCATGAAGGACATTGCTCACAGGCAACACCATTCCCCTTCTTGCAGTTGAGGGCCTTGGCAAACTGGCGCGCCACTGTTTGTTTCCCGATACCCCGCATGCCATAGAAAAGATAGGCATGGGGAACACGCGCCGCGGTGAGCGCCCGGCGCAGAATAGCTGTTTGCTTTTCCTGTCCGTACACACAGTCGAAAGACATGCTTACATCCCCAGTATACTGTCAAGGTGTCGGCAGACCTCACGATACACAGTCTCAACGTGCCGCGACGCATCGATGACATAGAATCGCTCGGGGGTTTCCTTTACCAGGGCATGGTAGCCTTTCCAGACCCTCCAGTGGAAATCGAGATCCTCTCGCTCAAAGCGGTCCTCCGCAGGAGAATCCACGATACGCGATATCCGACTCTTCGCCCTCTGAAGCCCAATCTCGACCGGTATATCGAATAAGAACGTTATATCCGGCTGCAGAGCCTGCGAGGCAAAGCCGTTTACCCACCGAACGTCATCGAGGCGTAATGCTCTTCCATACCCCTGGTATGCAATGGTGGCATCGGAGTATCGATCGCACAAGACTACCGTACCTTCTTCAATGGCAGGCAGTATAATCTCTACTACGTGCTGGGCTCTCGCCGCAGCAAAAAGAAGAAGTTCGGCTTTTCCAGTAATATTAAGGGAAGATTTGTTTAAGAGAAGTCGTCTCAGTTCATTCCCAAGTTTTGTACCACCCGGCTCTTCGGTTATGAGATATGGAACGTGTTTTTTTTCAAGATGTTTCCCAGCCATTCGTATCTGGGTAGTTTTGCCGGACCCTTCAGGGCCTTCAAATGTTATAAACAACCCCATAAAACCACCGAAACGGGTATCCACAACAGGAAAAACGGAGGGCATGCCCCTCTCATGACACAATCGGGACCTTAACCAACTCTTCCGTCAGCACAGGTCACATATCGGCTCTGTCTAGGCATTTTCTTCGCCAGGTTCTATGGCCTCGACAGGACATATGTCGGCACATGCTCCGCAATCAGTACACAGATTAGGATCTATTATATATTTGTCTTCGCCTTCACTGATTGCCGCAACCGGGCATTCATCTTCGCACGCCCCACACGCAATGCATTCATCTGTAATAACATATGCCATCTTTCACTTCCTCCATACAAACTCAGAATCAGATGCGAAATTCTACAGTATCGAAACAGCTATACTGCTATTACTTCCTGCACCTCGGGGATTTTGTCTTTCAGATATCTCTCTATTCCCATCTTTAATGTCATCTGGGCCATCGGACATCCACCACATGCCCCGAGAAGCCGTACCTTGACCACTCCATCATCACTGATATCTATCAACTCAACGTCACCGCCATCTGCCTGTAATCTAGGCCTGACATCGTTGAGGAGTTCCTTTACTCGCTCTTTCATAAGGTCACCATTTCTGTTTTATTAGCTCGTCGCTCCATCCATTTCATATTGGATAACTAACTAATAAAATAACCATTCTTGGTGCTCTGTCAATGCGGCATTTCGGCAACTAACAACCGCGCCACCGTACGGCCAAGTTTCCCGCGATCAGGTTTTATAAGCCAGTAATCTTCTACTTCGTGATGTCCTGCTTCCCATATAATCTTTCCTGTTGGAGCATCCACCAATGTGAGCGAGAAACCGACCTTCGCGACCTTATCTTCACCTTGCATCGTATAATCCCAAAAATCAACAACTACGACAACAAAAGATTCAATCGAATATCCCTTCCCTATCATGTTACTCAAATCGGGATCTGAAAAGTTCACTGTTTTCAGCTTTGTCAGATATTCGACCATGGCCTTTCTCAAAACGTCATCGGTCACCACTTCCTTCTGTATTTCTTCAGGCAACGCCACAGACGAAAACCAGCCCGTTTCGGCGAGAACATCCGCGAAGATTCGGTCAACCATACGACGCGCCTCGCCATGTGTTCCCACATCAACGGGAAGAACGCCGATTGTCTTCGGATGAAAATCTGCGATATCCGGCGCAACCCTCGAATAGCGAATGCCCCCACAGCCGAGCACTATCGCAAAGAGGACGACATAAAAAACTATTCCGCACGCCTTTTTCCCATTATATGCCCCCATTTTCAGCTACTCCCTACGTGGAAAAGATAACCCACAAACACCCGCCAAGACCGGCGATAATAAAGTTCGTCTCAAGCAGTCCTTCCAAGACAATGCTGGAAAATTGTGTTCTCATATCACAAAGCTTTATACAAATCCATACATAAAAGATAGATATAAGCAGCACAATATTGAGGGGAGAAGCATACCCGGCAACGACCGAGGCTACAAGGATCATCCCCACAATAAGTGAAATGATTATGAGCAGTTCCTTCGTCTTTTTTTCTCCGATGACAACAGGAATTGTTTCCCTTCCGACAAAACGATCACTCTGGATCTCAAGCATATCGGAAAGTGACGATTTTACGAAGACGACGGTAAAAATAAATAAAAAGGCCGTGACCATTTCGGGTGTTATCACGAGGCTCACTCTGCTTTGCGGCACGACCACCGTCACGATAGCCCATGCAAGTGCCACAAAAACTGTTTTCGACCCCGGCAGATCACCCAATTTCGTAAAACGCCACGACCGAGGGAATACCTCGATATTATAGAACATCCCCAGTACCGAAATAAAAAGAAGTAACAAAAAAGGTGCCACACCGCTTATGAAAGCGAGCACGAGGGAAAGTAACAACGACGACACGCCGACGGCAACGAAAACCTTCTTGTAGCGAACATATGTTTCTTCCCTGAAGCTCCCCCGAATCCTGCCCACATACTTGTCCTGGACCCTGTTGATGGTATGCATCGCAAACACGTACGATGAGGCCATGAGAACATTGAAAATAGTAAACGACAGTCCCTGAACAAACGTCCCGACCAGTGACAGGCACCCGGCACCTATACTTGAGTAAATATCTGTTTTCACCGTAAAGAGCCAGAGCTTATAGAGACTACCAACCCGTTTCTGGCCCTTTTCCTCACGATACTGGGCGATATAGTCGATGACCCCGTCAATTATCCAGTTCGGGGTCGAGGCACCCGCCGAAATACCGACGTTGTTATACCCATTGATTTGGGCCTGTTTCAGTTCATCGGCCGTTTCGATATGGAACGTGGGAATCCCGCTCTCCCGTGATATCTCAGCCAATCGCCTTGTATTGGCGCTATTCTTTCCCCCCACGACGACCATGGCATCCATTTCATGGGCCAGTGTTCGTATCTCAGTCTGCCGCTTTTCCGTCGAATCACAGACGGTGTCAAATACGATCGTAGTGGGGTATTTTTTCTTGATCCTCCTTATTATCTCCTCATATTCTTTGATATTCTGGGTTGTCTGCGCAACGACGCACACCTTGTCGAAATCGGAAAGCCGGTCGATATCGTCTCCATCGCTGACGACGACACCCCTTCCCTGCGCGTACCCCAGAAGACCGACTACTTCGGGGTGATCCTTATCTCCTGCAATGATCACCGTGTAACCCTGAGATGCGTGTTTTTTTATGATTGACTGTACCCGGGCAACTTTCGGACAAGTCGCGTCGATAATTTTCATCCCTTTTTCCTTGAGCTTCTGTCGCTCGTCGAGGGAGATACCGTGAGCCCGGATTATGATCGTCCCCTCGTGCACGTCATCGATGCTCTCGACAGGGATGACTCCTCTTTTTTCGAGAAGCTCTACAGTTTGCGGATTATGAATGAGCGGACCATAGGTGTATATTTTTTGGTCACCCTTGTCGTGAGCAACATCGAGCACGATATCAACGGCTCTCTTTACGCCCATGCAAAATCCTGCTGTTTCTGCCAGTTTAACGCCCATGTGCTCCCTTCAGGCATCGTTTCTTATTTTAATTTTTCCACTTCCGGGAAATACGCTCCTCGAACTCAAAACTTCACCCGTGAAATGTACACCTTATTTTTTGGCATACATAAAAAACTCTCTATTCCCTTGAGGTCCCGTAATGGGAGACTCGCAGGTAGCTATGACAGTAAGGTTCAATTCACGGGAAAATGCGACGATCTCTTCAATCACCCTTCTGTGTACTGAAGGATCCCTCACTACTCCCTTTTTCCCCACATCGGCCCTTCCCGCCTCAAACTGGGGTTTGATAAGGGCAAGTATCACCGCTCCATCGCGCAGCAATCTCAAAATGGGAGGCAGAACCAGTTTCAATGATATGAAGGACACATCAATTGTCGTGACATCAATCGGCTCTTCTATTCTTTCCCCCGTAAAATAACGAATGTTGGTCCTTTCAAAGACCACTACTCTCTGATCCTGTCTGAGCTTCCACGCGAGTTGCCCATATCCCACATCGACGGCGTAGACCTTCGTCGCCCCTTCCTGCAGGAGGCAGTCGGTGAAGCCGCCGGTGGAGACCCCGACATCGAGGGCCACACACCCGCGTATATCAACTCCGAATTCATCAAGAGCACCCTTGAGTTTTACCCCCCCACGACTCGCATAGGGATGCTCCTCGCCCTTGAGGGTAATCTCGGCATCGTGCGGAACAGGCGTCCCGGCTTTATCAACAACCATTCCCCTGACGAACACGACCCCTGACATAATGAGGGCCCTGGCCTTCTCGCGTGTCGGGACGAGTTCCCTTTCCACGAGGAGCATGTCCAGTCGTATTTTGGAAGATGTGGGTTTCATAGACGTCGTTTCGAGTTTCACGTTTCGAGAATTGACCCCTTGATGCTCGATACCTATGCTAACTCTTATAACTGTATTCTGGTTATCTCCTCATCAGTGCCCGTACGGCGGCAGCGATCCCGGCCTCATCGATGCCGTGCTTGTGCCGCAGCTCCGCTTGCGTGCCTTGTTCGACGAACTCGTCGGAGATGCCCAGCCGTTTGATTATCACATCAGTAACTCCCTCCTCTTCGAGGAGTTCGAGAACCGCACTGCCAAACCCTCCCATGAGAACGTTTTCTTCAACGACAAGGATCTTTTTCGTCGAAGCGGCAGCACCACACAGGAGATTTCGATCAAGAGGTTTGACGAAACGACCGTTGATTACCGCTACGTTGATCCCCTCCACTTCCAGCACTTGGGCAGCAGCCAGTGCTGGATGAACGGTTGATCCAATTGCCACGATAGCACAATCGCTCCCCTCACGGAGAATTTCTCCCTTTCCGATTTCGAGAGATATCGGTTCCGGAGCGAGAGGAACCCCGACGCCTTCTCCCCTCGGATACCTTATCGCCACAGGCCGATCGCACTCCGCGGCAGTTTTGAGCATGTGCTGAAGTTCATTTTCGTCCTTGCACGCCATGACAATGATGTTCGGGATGGATCGCAGGTATGAGAAATCAAAAAGCCCCTGGTGGGTGGGCCCATCATCGCCCGCAATACCGCCTCGATCGAGGGCAAATACGACGTGCAGATTCTGAAGACACACATCGTGGAGGACCTGATCATACGCCCGCTGTAAAAAGGTGGAGTAAATCGCCACAATGGGAATAATCCCCTCTGTCGCAAGGCCTGCCGCAAACGTTACGCCGTGCTGTTCCGCAATGCCGACATCATAAAAACGTTCGGGAAACGCTTCTTCAAACTGATCAAGCCCCGTTCCATGAGGCATTGCCGCCGTGATAGCCACAATTTTCTCATTTTCCTTGGCCAGCACAGCGACGGTCTGTCCGAACACCTTTGTATACGTCGGCTTCGCCTCCGACTTTACTTTTGGCTGCCCTGTCTCTATATCGTATGGCCCCAGACCATGAAACCGTGACGGTTCCTCCTCGGCAAACTGATAGCCCTTGCCTTTTTTCGTCACCACATGGACGAGGACCGGCTTGTTCAACTCCTTTACATTTTGAAAGTTTTTGATGAGGTGATCCAACCGGTGCCCCCCCAGAGGCCCCACATATTCGAACCCCATCTCCTCGAACAAAATTCCCGGCACAAAGAAGGCTTTAAGAGATTCCTCCGCCTGCCTCGTAAGCCTGACCATATGTTCGCCAATGCCCGGAATATTTTTCAAGAAATTCTGGACAGCCGTCTTCATCTTCGTTACCTGCTGCCCCGTCATTATTCGATTCAAATACGACGACATGGCACCGACATTCGGTGATATTGACATTTCGTTATCATTGAGGACGATGATCAGGTCTTTTTCCCGATCTCCCGCCCAGTTGAGTCCTTCGTATGCCATTCCGGCCGTCATTGATCCATCACCGATCACGGCAACGACCTTGTAGTCTCCGTGTTCCAGGCACCGGGCCTCTGAGATACCCGAAGCCGCAGAAACAGAGGTACTGCTGTGTCCTACATCGAAGACGTCATAGACGCTCTCTTCCCTCTTTGGGAATCCGCTGATTCCTCCCAGTTTTCTCAGGGTATGGAATTGATCCCTTCTCCCCGTGATTATCTTATGGGCGTAAGTCTGATGCCCCACGTCCCAGATGAGCTTATCGTCGGGAGTATTAAACACATAGTGGAGTGCAAGGGTCAGCTCTACTGCCCCAAGGGAGGGCGCAACATGACCGCCATTTTTCGATGTTGTTTCGACGATTTTCTGCCGTATCTCTCCGGCAAGGGCATTCAGTTCATCGACACTCAGCGTTCGTATATCTTTAGGAGAATTAATTGTCTCCAGAATTCCGGGTTTCGGTGTTGTATTCATGGTGATCGCTCCTCATTACATTATGACTTTCTTTCGACAATGAATTGTGCAATCTGCCGCAACGGATCGGCCTTCGCATTAAAAGACCGGAGATCCGCAAGCGCTCCCTCTACACATTCACTTGCCTTCTTTCGTGATGCGCCGATCCCGTATATGGCCGGATACGTGACCTTCTTTCGGTTTTCATCACTTCCCGTTTCCTTTCCCAGGACATCGAGACTGCTCTCAATATCAAGAATGTCATCGGCAATCTGAAATGCCAGTCCTATTTTCCTGCCGTATTCCGTAATGGCGTGGAGGGCTTCATCATCAGCTCCGGCAAGGAGCGCACCCGCCCTGAGGGACACGGTGATCAGCGCCTCCGTTTTATGAGAATGAATATATTCCAGAGTGGTAGTAGTCGTCTCTTTCCCTTCGGAATCGAGGTCAACGACCTGTCCTGCCACCATGCCGAAGAAACCCGCAGCTTCGGCAATTTCATTGACGACTCGAAGTCGCGTCGCAGGGGAGACATCATCCATCACATCCGCCCGTGAAAGGAGGTGAAATGCCTCGGTAAGCAGGGCATCCCCGGCCAGAATCGCTATACCCTCACCATACACCTTGTGGTTGGTGAGCTGTCCCCTTCGGTAGTCATCGTCATCCATAGCGGGAAGATCATCGTGGATCAGAGAATAGGTGTGAATCAACTCAAGAGCACACGCAGCGGGAAGTGCCTTCGCACTGTCACCGCCCACAGCCTCTGCCGCAGCGATACAGAGTAGAGGTCTGAGCCTCTTTCCTCCTGCGAAGACGCTGTATCTGACTGCTTCGAAAATAATCGGTGGATAGGTTCCCGTATCAGGAAGAAATTCGCTGAGGGCCTTATCGACGATATCTTTTCTTTCTTTCAAATACGTATCTAACATGCCCATGCCATCACCGTCCGCCCTCATCTTCCTCTGTAAAAGGCCTGATGTCAATTGCTTCATTTTCCTTGAGGAGTATTTCCACCTTTCGCTCCGCCTCATCCAATTTCTTTGAGCAGAGACGGGCAAGTTTGATCCCTTCCTCAAACGCCTCGAGCGATTCTTCAAGGGTTACCTCTCCCTCTTCCATCTTTTTCACGATTTCTTCCAGTCGTGCCAGTGCTTCTTCAAATTTCATCTCTTCCCTCTTCTTTCTCCTGGTACGTCTCTCTTACCTCTGCATTAAAACTGCCTGAGGAAACCCTCACCCTGACATGATCACCCGCCGTCACAGACATTACCTGTCTGACAATAGCTCCGTCAGGCATTCTTCTCGTGATACTGTATCCCCTGTCCAGCACAGCGAGAGGACTCAAGACATCAAGCATGGCCATATTCTTATGGAGCCTCTGCCTCCGAATGCTCACACAATGTTGAAATTGTTCAACCATTGTCTTTTTCAGTCCGCCAACAACCAGCACCGCCCTGTTGATTTTCTGAAGAGGATTCATCGCCCGTAACAGATCGCGGCGGCTTCTCAGCTGTGCCCCCTTCTCCTTGCATCGATACCGCAGCGTATCGACCAGCGTTTCTCCCAGATCATCAATGCGCATGCGTAACTCTGCGATCCGCCGCCGCGGGTCTTGCAGTCTCTCGGAAAGGAATATCACCCGTTCGGATAATCGCTCTTTTTCCCTCCGTTGCCCGTTGCAGAGCCGCCTCTGAAACGAGGCAACCGTCTCCAGCAGCTCCCACCTCATCGGAACAACCAATTCCGCAGCAGCCGATGGTGTCGGGGCCCGAAGGTCTGCCACGAAATCGGCGATAGTAAAGTCAATCTCATGGCCGATGGCGGCTATTACAGGAAGGGTAGAGGCAAAAATCGACCGGGCAACCCGCTCATCGTTGAAGGGATACAGGTCTTCGAGAGATCCGCCCCCTCGGGCCACCACAATAACATCAACATCCGTGACGGTATTCAAATACGAAATGGCTTCACAGATTTCAGGAGGAGCCTCTACTCCCTGCACCCGCACCGGCGCGATGAGGATACCGACGGAGGGAAATCGACGTTTTGTGATATTGAGAATATCCCGTATAGCAGCTCCTGTTGACGACGTCACTACTCCGATTCTCCGGGGGAGAAACGGAATTTCTTTTTTATGCAATGGATCGAAAAGCCCCTCTTCCTCAAGACGCCTCTTGAGCTGCTCAAAGGCAAGCTGCAGGGCTCCTAATCCGCGCGGTTCAGCGGCATCCAGTATCAGCTGATACTCTCCCCGTTGCTGGTAGACCCCCACTCTTCCCCGACAGACGATACTCATGCCATCCTCAAGGTCAAAGCCGACACTTTTCACCGTCTGTCGGAAAATCACGGCTCTGATTTGGCTCATCTCGTCTTTCAGGGTAAAATACACATGACCGGACCGCGGTTTCCTGAGATTCGATATCTCGCCCGTAACCCAGAGAAAGCCAAAGCTTGTTTCCATCAGTGACTTAATACATTTCGTCAATTCCGTGACAGTCAGAATATTTTCCATAATTAAAAAAGGTACGAAAATCGTTATGATATATTTCGCCTACACGTTTAACAAAGGCGAGGCCCTGTTGCAATCATTAATTTTCAGTATCCGCTGTCGGTACGATACCATGGGTGTCCGCATGGCAAACAACACCTTCACGACACCCTTTCCTCCTGTCACCCGGAGAGTTTACGTCTTTTGACGCCACCGCGTGTCTCACGGACCGGGCGATTTCATTCACACAACGATACGCATCCTGGCAACTGTATGTCACGGGTAAGGCGCCTATGGTGATCCGTGTCACTACGTCTGCACCAACCGAGAAGGATTACCGTTCCTCCTCGAATTGCTATTGACGCTGTATCCGTTTTCTGTTTAATTATAGTCATCTTTGAGCAAAGGAGGGAAATCATGCAACGAAGCATTGTCGAATCCGATAAGGCGCCACAACCCGTTGGCCCCTATTCTCAGGCAATCAAGGCAAACGGGTTGCTGTATCTTTCAGGGCAAATTCCCCTCGACCCCCAAACCGGAGAGCTCGTCACCGAATCGTTCGACCTCCAGGTCCGCACCGTTCTGAATACACTCACGGCAGTTCTGCAAGCAGGAGGATCGGGACTCGATCGTGTCGTTAAGGTAACGATTTTCCTCACCGACATGAATCGTTTTCAGGAAATGAATGCCATTTATGCCGAGTACTTCGGCCGATCACAACCAGCAAGGGCCTGTGTCGAGGTACGTCGGCTCCCCCGGGATGCTCCCATAGAAATTGAAGCAGTGGCACTTGCCGACTGATACGATAGTTCCGTCTTCCCAGCAGTGAAAACGCCCAGCAGAGCAGGATTCTCCTGCAAAGGAGAACCCTGCTCTTTCATCGCACCATCAGATTTTCTCCTATCAAAAAATAAGATTTTCTCCTATAGAACATCGGGGGACTTTGATTTAAGAGCATCTTGACACAGTGGTCGATGCGGTGATACAAAGAAAAGATCTCAAACGTGAACTTTTCAGAAAGCTTGATGAGATATGTCAACCGGGGGTATGTCCTTGCCTCGAACATTTCTTCCTTCCCGCTCACACGAATTGCGAATGCGACACCACGACTTGACAAGATACTCGGAATGCACTTAATGGATCCTGTTCCTGTAATGATGCGTATTGACGTGATATGAGAACTCGCGACATCAGATGACATGCACGATCTCCGGTTCAACCTGGCACAGAACTTCGACAAGAAACCTGTTGAGTGCAAGGACTTCCCCGGTTTTATATTAAGGCAGTATACGCCGTCGATGGAGGTGTGGGCACCCCCGGGTCTATCGACGGAATGATGGGGGTGGCATTATCTCATGGGTCCCCTGGCACTGGATTATTTGATCGGCCTAGATACCTGCCATGCCATTGTGAAAGTCATGTGTGAAGGGTTTTGCAACCCCTGTAAGGCTCTGCCTGGATTATAAAAATATCCCCAATACCCCGTTACCAGGGCTTGACTTCACGGCTCATCCTCGGTTAGATAGTTGTAGTGATAATCTCGCACCACAGAGGAGTTATCCATGCTGGTTGATTTTATTGTCGGACTAATTACGGTCATTTTGATCGTCGCGTGTATCCCCTTCCTCATCTTTGCCTTCCACCTGAGCCTTATGATAGCGATACCGATAGGCATCGCCGTCGGAATCTTTTTCGGTCTCGTCGTCGTCGGCAAAATTGTGCGATACCTCATGACAAAAGATAAAACGCAGTAATGCACACACGACCTTATGAAACACATACCTCTACATATTGAAACACCGTTAATTGAATCGATACCGATTCTCCGGCGAACAGGAAGATCGGTCTTCCTCAAAATGGAATGCATACAGCCGGCTGCCTCATTTAAAATCAGAGGAATCGGCCGTCTGTGCCAACATTTCGTGAACCAAGGGACAACCCACCTGATCTCATCGTCAGGTGGAAATGCCGGTTACGCCGTGGCATATGCCGGGAGAAACCTCGGCGTTGCCGTGACGGTCATCGTCCCGAAAACAACCCCCGAACTGGTACGCGACAAGATTGCATCCGAGGGGGCAACGGTTCATGTCCATGGCAGTGTATGGGATGAGTCGCACGCCTATGCCCTTGAATTGTGCAACACCGTGGCCGGTGCCTACATCCCCCCGTTTGATCACCCGACCATCTGGGAAGGGCATGCGACACTCATTGACGAACTGGCACATCAATGTCCAAAACCGGGGGCTATGGTCCTTTCCGTCGGTGGCGGGGGACTTTTCTGCGGCGTAGTGGAAGGTCTGAAAAAACACCACTGGCACGATGTGCCGGTAATCGCTGTAGAAACCGAAGGGGCCGCTTCATTCGCTCGATCCATCGAAGCGGGGGAACTCGTCACCCTCGACAGTATTGATTCGATCGCGACAACTCTCGGGGCAAAGCGTGTTGCCGCGAAGGCACTGGAACTCGCCGACTGCCACCCTGTCACACCGGTAACCGTTACAGATGAGGATGCCCTCCGCGCCTGTCGCCTGTTTGCAGACGACCATCGCCTCCTTGTTGAGCCTGCATGTGGCGCGGCACTTTCCACTATTTATACCATGCACAGTCTACTACAATCACAGCATACTCTTGTCGTCATTGTCTGCGGAGGTATCGGTATCACCGTTGAGAAACTTCATGAGTGGGAACATGCATTCGGCCATTAAAAACCAACGGCAAGAGGATTTCAGAGGCCTTCTCACGTAATTGAAAAGAGACAGGGGGTGTACATGCCGGGTCACGACGTAATCATTATCGGCGGTTGGCTTGCAGGACTCTGTTGTGCGAGACATCTGCATGAAAGCGGCGGAGCGGTTCTCGTTCTCGAGTCTTCATAGGGACCAGCTGCGACACTGGTTCGGACCAGTCGTCGATGACTGGCAACATCTTCGAACCTATCGGATACGGCACGCCCTTCCCCTCCAGATACCCCCGACTCGAAATCCCGACACTCCCCCTGTTACAACGCCCCGGTCTCTATCTGTGCGGAGAACACCGCAATCTCGCCTCTCTCCAGTGAGCCATGGTTTCCGGGTACCGTGCCGCCGAGGCGATCGTCGAGTCCGGCAAACGAGAGGAAACACCTTCTCGCAAAATCGGATGATTCTTCGTGTCCCACGTCACTTTCGGCCAGCCCGCAGAGGACATGCCTGACGAATCACCCCTTATCATCAGATGAAACGGCGGCACTGACCATGACAGCACTTTCTTTTTTCTTTGGCTCCTCATCCGCCTTGTGGTAAATGGCCCCATAATGTCCGCACATACCAAGACCACCACATGGTGTCACCGTAACGCAAAGGCACAACGCCGCCATTGGAGCCTTGATCTCAGCAGTTTCTTTTTCCGTCGTAAGATCCTGCGCCGAAACATACCCCTCATCGCCAGCTTCAAGGTAACGTACCGGTGCAACCTCCGCTGCCGAGGCTGCCCGTTTCATCGTCGCGCCCACGAGGCAAACGCCCATATGAACTGGGAGACCGCTCTTCAGGCCCTGGAAGACCTTCACGATATGGGTACCCGCATCGTCGTCTTCGAGGGAGGCGAACCCTTCCTCTGGAATGACGGTGTACACACATTTCATGACCTCGTGCACCATGCGAAGGAGAGATTTCTCCGCGTCGCCGTCACCACCAACGGAACGTTTCCCCTCGATATCCCCGTTGATGTGCTCTGGGTGAGCATTGACGGCCTCCGGGAACACCACAACACCCTGAGAAGCAACTCATACGACCGGATGTGGTCCAACCTCAAAGAATCAGCACATCCCAATACAATAATTCATTTTACGATGAACCGAGAAAATTGGCATGATATAGGCGAGTTAGCAAAGGCCTTACAGAATGTGCCCACGGTGAGAGGCATCACCGTGCAGCTCTTTTATCCCTACGGCCAGGGGGAAGATTCCCTTACCCTCACACCCGGCGCGCGCAGGGCCGCCATTGAAAACGTCATCCACCTCAAGAGGCAGGGGTACCCCATCTTCAATTCGGAGAACCGCCTGCGGGCGATGATCAATAACTCATGGACATGCCACGACGACATTCTCGTTAATGTAGACCCCGATGGAACGATAACCAGGGGTTGCTACGTGAAAAACCGGGGAAACGTCAACTGTCGGGAGTGCGGCTTTACTCCCGTAGCAGAAGCCTCCGGTGCCCTCGATTTGGTACCTGGTTCTGTCCTTGCCGGGTGGCACATCTTCATAAATACCTGATTTCGCTCATATGAAAAGAGACAACACCGGGCACTTACGAAATGGGTTTGCATTTTTTCGCGAATTTATTTACACACCATGCATCGTATTCCAAAGGAACGGAGGAAATCATTATGGTCAAATTATTCAAGGAGCTCGCGAAAATTGTCACTGTTGTTGCCATGTGCTCCTTCTTGATCACCGGTTGTAATACGTTCAAGGGTGTGGGTAAAGATATCACAGCTGCCGGTCATGCCCTCGAGAAGACCGCCGAGAAAGCCGAAAAGAAACTCACAGAATAAAAAAAGGGGGTTAGGTCAACACTCTTGACAGTTTTCACCTATGGAATCCGGACCCCACATCGACAAAGCCCGTAGTGACCCCCTGAGCGTCCTCATCAAAGATGATCAAGTAACCCGTCACCATGAAAAGCGCTGCCGTGACCGGGATAGACATGCATCGGCTTCAGCCGTCTCAGGCGGACGACGGTCTTCGCCATCTGCCGGGGATTGGCAAAGATGGCGGGGAAGAGTACTTTTTCCCGCTTGCGGCTCCCAAGCAGTGTGTCACCCGTGATGAGACTTCGCGTCGCCTGGTGAAAGTAGCAGCAACTGTCCCACGAATGGCCAGGAGTGTGAATAGCCACCCAGTCGGGAAAACCGGGCAACGCCTGTTTATCCTTTATATGGATGTCGGGATGCGGCTCCCGCACAAGCGCATGAAGGGAAACAGGAACCGTTTTCTTCGGTGATCTCTTGAATCGCCTCTGTCGGTGCGGGTCCAGATACATCCGCCACATCCGGGGGCGCAGCGACTCTTCCATCGCAGTAACAGGTCGATAATACACACCATACGGATTGTGCCACAGCTTCTTCATCAGCGAGTATGACGCATATGGCATTCCGATCACGGCACCGCATTTCTTCGCCAGAGCTTCGATGCCTCCGCTGTGGTCCCGGTCGTCATGGCTGCAGAGCACGAGTTCGATGTGTTCGGGATTTCGGCCCAGTGTGTCGCGGACATAGTCGAGAACATAGTCTTCACCATTGAACTCCACGTCAACGACAAAGAGCCGTCCTTCGTTTTCGATTACGTAACTGTTCACAAAACGGCATTTTATCTGATAGATCTCCACAAATGAAACACCTCACGCACACTGTGTACCATCCGGCAGGGAAAAGATCAATCGCCGCAGCGGGTTATTTCCCCTGTACATACTCAGGCAGTTCTTCTTCTTTCTTTCCCTGAAAACTGCACAGCACCGGGCACGTTTCGCAGGGCCCTTTGGCAGCATGAAGTGGTGGTTCACCCTTGATTGCTTCGATGAAATCCAGACACCCGGCAACGTCTTCGTCTTGTCCCTCAACGATGAGGGTCACGGCTCCTTCCGCTCCTCCATACCCCCCGGAGGCAAAATGCACTGCCCTGAGGCCAAACAGCGTGTGGAGTGATTGAATTTCGGTCACCACATTGCCATCGGCAACGCAGGCAATGCCAACCCTGGCTCCGATACTCCTTCCCAAGGTGAGGCGGCCACCAAATTTCGCCGCCAGCTCCACGGAGGGGATCAACTTTTCGAGCCCGGCAGGATAGATGATGGTTGTCCCTTGGGCCTTCATGGCCATGTAGAACTGCCCCATGGTGCCACCATTAGGACTCGCCATTACCACTCCTGCCTTGCCTGTGTGATCAATGGCGTTGGCGCCCTTCAGGAGCACATCTCCGGTGCCGAATTCGTCAATGAGGGTCGAGGGGTCTACACTCAATACCTCATTTTCATGGAAGGTAATCGGCTGAAGCCGTATCCCCTGGTGCAGAGCGCACAGCATCCCTCTGATGACCTGGCCGGCAACATATTTTTCCTTTTCAAGCGACGTGTTCATCAATTCTTCAGCGATATAGGCATTTGTCGAACCCCTTCCAATGATAAGGTATCCTTCTTCCCTTGCCTTTTTCACTTCCGGCATCGCGGCGACACCTTTGGCAATCAGCCGCTTTGACTCTGCCGGGGTGAGTGTAAACAATGCCTGCATGATAAACCTCCTGTCTTCGGTATAGGTTTCTCAGATAACGCAACAACGGCGACCCCTGAACCCCGCGCACACAGCGCTACCATGATGAGCCTTCCGTATAATAAAAATTATGAAAAGTCGAACGGTCGGTGTCAAGAGAAAAATGACAGGATTTCCCTTCCTCTCCTGTGACACAGACAGACAACCATTGCAGGCACCATAGATCATTCTCAACACCACTTTGCGCTACTCTCCTCTGGACATGCAACGGCAGAGCTGATATAGAGCGCTCCGGCGAGAGTGGGTGTTTTGGCCAGATTGTGCCGCGATACACCTGCTGGCAAGCCTATCTTATTCAATATTCAATTATACTATTCAATCGGGGAGGTTGTTGTGGAGAGTTTACTTGATAGAATTGGAGGAATCGTTTGGGGTCCAATCACGATCATTCTTCTTGTTGGAACAGGAATTTTTATCACGTTACTGCTTCGTGTGATCCAGGTACGTAAATTCAACATACCCTGGAAACTGCTCTCGGGCAAATACGACAGTGTCGATGCTCAAGGCGAAATCACATACTTTCAGGCCCTCAGCGCCGCCCTGTCGGCAACCATCGGTACCGGAAATATCGCCGGTGTGGGTACCGCCATTGCTCTGGGCGGACCTGGCGCGATTTTCTGGATGTGGGTCACTGCCATTTTCGGTATGGCAGTCAAGTACGCAGAATGTCTCCTTTCTCTGAAATACCGCGTGATCCACGAGGATGGTACCGTCAGTGCCGGCCCCATGTACTATCTTGAAAAAGGACTGGGGCAGAAGTGGCTCGGAGTATTGTTTGCCTTTTTTGCCGCCGTTGCTTCATTCGGTATCGGCAACATGGTACAGGCAAACTCCGTCGCCGAACCGGTACAAACATATTTCGGCATTCCAAAGCTTATTACCGGGCTCATCATCGGAGGTTTGGTCTTTGCGGTTATCATCGGCGGCATCAAAAGAATCGGTCACGTAGCAAGCAAGCTCGTCCCCATCATGTCCGTTTTTTACGTACTGGCAGCCCTGGTGGTTATTGCAACGCACCTGACGGGCGTCCCTGCTGCCTTCGGCATCATCTTTCACGATGCCTTTAGCGGCTCTGCAGCAACTGGAGGCTTTGCCGGCGCGGCCGTTGCGCACGCAATTCGCTTCGGGGTGGCTCGCGGTGTCTTCTCGAACGAGGCGGGTCTCGGCAGTGCTCCTATTGCCCATGGCGCCGCACAGACGAGTGAACCCGTGAGGGTAGGACTTGTGGCCATGCTGGGTCCGTTCATCGATACGATCGTCATCTGTACCATGACGGCACTTGTCATCATTGTCACCGGTGCATACACTCACGGATTGACCGGCGCCGATTTGACGGCAAAAGGATTCAACATCGGCCTGCCCGGCCCCGGTGGCTACCTCGTAGCCATCGGTATAATCTTCTTTGCCTTTTCGACAATCATCAGCTGGTCCTACTACGGCGATCGTGCCGTTGAGTATCTCCTCGGCAGTAAGGTGGTTCTCCCCTACCGCATTCTCTTCTGCCTCCTTATTCCCGTCGGCGCAGCGGTGAAACTAAGCGTGGTGTGGACTATTTCGGATATCTTCAACGGCCTCATGGCATGGCCGAACTTGATCGGACTGATCTTCCTGAGCGGTGTCGTCTTCAGGACAACGAAGGATTACTTTGCCAGGCACCCGAAAGGAACCTGATCCATCGACACACGCGCCAGGACAGACATTCAAATAATTACTCAGGTCACTGCCTCTTCTTCGTGGTGCGAGGGGGAGGCAGTAGCCTGAACGTTTTCTGAAATATCGATGATCGATCCCTTTCCCCTCTATGTCTGCGTACACTTTCACGTCGCTCCACGCAGTTGCTTTTCCTCATCCTTCGATGTAAAATACTACATTGATATTGAGCCGCATTCCGTTAACACGGAACAGACCGTGTTCTTCCACGAACGTAACCGTTAGTGTCGACAGTGGTACCCATGAAAACGGAACCCATTACACCAAAAAGGACGGCTGATGGTGGCAAATAAGACGATCGATTTTTTCTGCGGTGTCTGCACCAAGCGGCGGGGCATTAATCTTGAAACTCTGGAACAGGTGCTCACCCTTGCCCTGGAAATTGCCCATGAAGGGCGTGAGGGGCAAAAGGTCGGAACTCTGTTCGTCATCTCCGATGCAGAGCAGACAATGCGACATTCGCGACCGCTGATGCTCGACCCGCTCCTGCTCCATCCTGACGAGGTAAAACACCTCAATGACCCCAATCTTCGCGAGACCGTCAAAGAACTTGCTACCCTTGACGGTGCATTCATCGTCAATGACGGAGGTATTGTACTCTCAGCGTGCAGGTATATCAATGCAACGTCGGAAGGGGTTACCCTTCCCCTTGGGTTGGGGAGTCGTCACATGGCTGCTGCATCAATCACCAGAACGACGAACGCCGTGGCGGTTGTCGTCTCTGAAAGTACCATTGTTCGAGTATTCGACGACGGTGAAATCGTCTCAGAGATTATTCCCGAAGAGTGGCTCTTGAGCCGTTACAGCTTGCACCTCACGGGTCCTGTCTCCACCTGCAGCCGCGAGCACATCACCATCATCAGCAAAAACGAAGAGGGTATTTAGTCGATCCTGAAAAACCATATATCTATCAGATATTATTGGATATTTATTGAGTTTTATGCTATGTATTTTGCAAGATTATGATCAAATAATGATAGAAAGCTTGCAAATTTTGCGTATGAAATCAAAGCAATCACCTCATCGTAATCGGCAGCATGATTTATTCCGTTCGGAACTTGTCCAGATCATCGATCTCCGCCATCCATTGGTAAAACTGGCACAGACAGTAGACTGGGATCGACTTGACGAGCTTTTCGGTTCCACCTTTTGTCAGGATCAGGGACGTCCTGCCATCAGCACCCGCCTGATGGTATCTCTTCACTATCTGAAGTACATGCACAACCTCAGTGATGAAGATGTGGTGCACGGGTGGGTTGAGAACCCCTACTGGCAGTACCTGAGCGGCATGAAGTTCTTTCAACATGGTTTTCCCATTGATCCGTCAACCATGACCAGGTGGCGGAAGCGCATCGGTGAGGCGGGAGCCGAAGAGCTGTTGAAAGAGACCATCGAAGCCGGTCTAAAGTTGAAAGCTGTGAAAGGTTTTCAGCTTGCCCGGGTCAATGTGGACACGACCGTTCAGGAGAAGGATATCCGTTTTCCTACCGATGCCAGGCTGTATGATCGTGCACGGGAACGCTTGGTAAAGGCTGCCCGGGAGAGGAACATTCAACTGCGTCAGAACTACAACCGCAAATCGAAACATCTTGTGCATCAGCAGAGCCGCTATTCCCATGCCCGTCAGATGAAGCGGGCCCAGGGATGTACGAGAAAGCTGAAGACCTACCTGGGACGGGTGATCCGGAACATTGAGAGGAAACACCCGCAACCGGACGCGCATCTTCGTTCTTTATTGCAAACCGCGAAACGAATCGTTGCCCAAAAACGAGGGGATAAAAACAAAGTGTATAGTGTTCACGAACCGTCGGTGGAATGCATCAGCAAAGGCAAGGCCCACAAGCGGTATGAGTTCGGTTGCAAAGTCAGTGTTGCCTCAACCAGTCGGGGCGGCTGGTTTGTGGGGGCCCTGGCGATCCATGGGAATCCCTACGATGGCCATACGCTGACGGACACCTTAGCACAAGTTGAACGTATTGCACGAAGTCCAGAACATGCATTCGTGGATAGAGGGTATCGTGGCCACGGATACATGGGAGATGTCCAGATCCATGTTGATAAGAGGCGTCGAGGCAAAACGGCACGAAGTCTCTGGCGCTGGATGAAACGCCGTGCGGCAATCGAACCGGGCATCGGTCATTTGAAGCGTGAGCATCGGATGGATTGTAATCGTCTGAAGGGAACCGATAGCGACAAGATTAACGCTATCCTGAGTGCTGCCGGGATGAACTTCCGGAAGCTGCAGCGATTCGCTGCTGCTTTTTTACGCCGATTTCTCTTGCAATACTTTGGCTGTCAAAGAGCTTTCGTATATTGAAGCGAAACGAATAATGACTTTTTCAGGATAGACTAATTAAGGTGAGGGTACTATATGTTTCTCAAGCAACTTCAAGTAGGTCATATGGCCGTGTTTGCTTACCTTATTGGCGACCCCGACAGCGGTGACTGTCTGATCGTCGACCCGGGTGCCTATGTAGATGGGATCATCGCTGAAGCCCGCAATAATAATCTCACGATCCGGTATATCGTAAACACCCACGGTCATGCGGATCACATTGCAGGCAACGCTGAAATGAAAGAAAAAACCGGTGCACAGATCGTTATCCATGAAGATGATGCCATCATGATGACGTCGCACCCCTTTATCATGATGCGTCTGCTTGGTGCACGACCCTCGCCACCAGCTGATATTACGGTCCGCGACGACGACACCATCCAGCTGGGCACGGTTACTTTGCGGGTCATCCACACACCGGGGCACTCCCCGGGTTCCATGTCTCTGTATATGCCGGGTTATATTCTTACCGGCGATACTCTTTTCGCCGGGAGCGTAGGGAGTACAAATCTCATCGGTGGTTCATGGAAGAAAATGTACACCTCCATCACGGATAAGCTCCTAGCGCTCCCCAACGATACTATCGTTCTGCCCGGCCATAGAACGGGAAAAGCACTAACATCCACCATCGGACATGAAAAAACGAACAATCCATTTTTGCGGCAACAGCTCTCCACTCATGCCGAAGATTGACGATGGCATGGGAGTTATCAGCTTCCCTGTTCCCTCTGTCCGGGAGCGGGAGCAATGAAGGGAGAGCATCGTGAGGCCATGCCGTTTGCCGACAATCTCACAGCAGGACCCCTTGTTTGACATATCGTCCCATCAGATTGCACCATGGCGTGACGATGTTTCTGTTCTTCTTTGCTCGTGCTACTTTTTCCACTCAATGCGGAGAATGACTGATGGATCCAGAATCTGGAAGGTGAACGTTTCAGTAAAGTAAAGACGCACGCTCTCTGTGTCGTGTGAATGGTAGCCGATGGAGAGATCCTGACCCAGAACAAGCTTTAAATCGCCGCCTCGCACCGAAAGGAGGTATGAATCGTTCATAAACGTGTTAAGAACAACCGCCCCCCCCAGAAGTTTCTCAAGATGCTGCTCCAGGGGATATCCTTTCGTGTAGCTCGTCAGATAGCTCCAGAGATTGACACTGACCACCAGGGAATACGGCCCTTCGACTGATGCCTTCAAAAAGGTCGCTATCCCCTTTGACACAGTTTCAAGTATCTGTTCTGCCCCACCACTGAAAGTGAGGGCAGGATAGGGACTGCTCTTTTTCATTCCCACGACACACCCTGGGTCGAATCCGTTGTAGACCGCACTCTCCTCGAACTTGGCCATGTTCTTCGCTGCGGTCTCCAGTGGGCTCAGGTCGATATCGCGGGATCCTCGTACCATATTGTCAAGTTCCCATATATTGAGATTGAAAAAAGCCCTGGCCTCGGCGAGAGGCAAGACTTGGTGAACGCCATATTCAATCCCTTTGACCGGTTGCTTTTTGGGAACTTCCAATCTTCCCAACGGCACCGATGCATAATCCCATCCTCTGGGGCCGTCTACCTCAACGACTCGTCGTGCTGAAAGCAACGGATGCAAAATTCTCCTCGCCTGTTCATCAATCTCATTCCACGCCATTTCGGTAATTGGTGCCAATGAACGTTTTAAAATGTCCATGCTAACCTCCTTTGTTGCTACTGTTATCATCCACCATGATATAGGCTTTCCATGTTACTTCTTGAGGCTTCCAATTCCTAAATCAACTGCTCCGACAGCTCCGCCGGTAGGAGACGCTTCACTTTCGCCTTCCTCGATAGCCGTGATGTCCCCTGCAGTGAACAGGTACGTTCGCAATTGTTCCTCCCATCCCGGCATATTTCGTCTGAGCCACTCCATAATCATGCAGGCATGCTCCATTTCTTCATCGCGGTTGTGAGCCAACACCTTCTTCAACTGTTCATCGGCACAGGTCGCGACTCTCTGATGATACCATGCAACAGCCTCTATCTCTTCTTTCATACTGTAAAGGGCCCTGACGTAATCACGGTCCTGCTGCTGCATCTCTTCCGCAGGTTCATAGTACTGAGACATAGCAACCTCCTTTCTTTTCTTATTGAGTAAAAATAATTAGATGCCGCCAACTCCCCACATCACCACTGTGTGAGCTGTTTGTCCGGAAACAATGATCGAAAGGGTACCGTTGGATATCGCAAGGGGTCTGAGGTGTGACAGGAACTTCAATCCAGTGAATAGTCGATCTTCCTGATGTGCGGGTCTTCTCACGCCGTGCGCAATAGGCTACAGTGCAAACATGCTAGTATTGTAAAAGAAATCAGACAAAAAATAAAGGGGGAACGTAACAACATCACTCATTTGCTTTTTCACCAGTGCTTCGCACACAAATGACTCTCTTTCATTTTAGGTCTTGACTTTGGACATGGCACCGTGGAACATTACAACGCAGCGGCAATCAATGACGAGGCACATATGCCTGCAGGGGGCAATGATGGCATTTGATGACTTGCTCATGGAGTTGGCAGAACGGAGACAAAGGGCGCTCGCCCAGGGAGGACCCGAGAAGACACAACTCCAACACAGCAAGGGAAGGCTGACGGCACGAGAGCGGATCGACAGACTCCTTGATTCGGAAACATTTCTTGAATCCGGCATGCTCGCCAGTTCGGACATGCCTGGCATGAAGGACAAAACCCCGGCAGACAGTCTGATCTGCGGCTACGGATTGATAGACGGTCGCCAGGTCGGCATCATCGTGAACGATTTCACCGTCCTTGCTTCGAGCAATGCCAGAATTTATTCGAAAAAAGCAAAAAAACTCCGAGAGCAGGTGGTTGAAATAGGCATTCCTCTCGTGTGGCTCGGCGAATCAGGCGGAGGGCGACTTCCCGATATCCAGGGCGCCGTCGGCATCGCATCACTGAGCGGCGAGGGGGGGAGCAAGGCCTCGATCCTTCCGCAGTACAGCAATATCCGCACGACGCCGTGGATTCTGGCCGTCATGGGGCAGTGCAACGGTGTTCCTATGTGGCAGGCATGTCTTTCCGACTTTGTGGTTCAGGTGAAGGGCAGCACCCTCTCGGTTTCGGGAACGCGGGCATTGCACAAGGCCATTGCCGCCACGTATACGGACGAGGAAATGGGCGGATGGCGGGTTCATGCCGAAATATCCGGCATGGCCGATCAGATTGCGGAAGATGAAGAAGACTGCTTCCGGTTCATCAAAGAATTTCTCAGTTATATGCCGTCAAACAACAGGGAGCGTACTCCCGTCATGCCTGTACCGGAAGGAACCGGGAAGGACATGGACAAGATTCTCGACATACTCCCCGAAAAGAGGACTCGTGCATACGATATGTACCGACTCATCACCACAATCGTTGACGGCGGGGTAATCTTCGACATCAAACCATGTTTCGGGAAGACAATCATTACCTGCTTCGCCCGGATCAACGGACACACCGTCGGGTTCGTGGCGAACCAGCCACTCATCAACGGTGGCGCCATGGGCATTGACGCACTGGAAAAGATGACCAGCTTTTTCTGCCTGTGCGACTCATTCAACATCCCTCTCGTCTTTTTGCACGACACACCGGGTTTTGTAACGGGAAAAGAAGCGGAACACAGAAAAGTCGGTGTCAAGGTGACCGTTGCCCTTGAGGCCCTGGCACAGGTGACGGTTCCGAAAATTTCAATCATCGTAAGGAAAACATACGGCCAGGCCATGTTTAATATGTGCGGGCCAACAGCGGGACCGGACTTCATCGTCGCATGGCCTACAGCTGAAGTCGGATTTCTGGAACCAGAGATTGCGGCAGATGTCGCGTACGGAAACCTGAAGGACGAAAAACGAAAAACATTGATACAGCAGATGGTCCGTGACGGAGCCCCGTATCCACTGGCGGAAGAATACTACATACAGGACATCATCGACCCCAGGAAAACGCGGCAATATCTCATTGACGTTATTACGCTCATCAGTAATTCACAAACCGGTGGAATAGGGAAACATACTCTGGCAAACTGGCCGACGAAATTTTAATCCCCACCAACGGATCTCCTGCACGCAGCTATTGTTGCGCATGAATTTTGAGATACCAGAAATTTCTGGTAGTTCTCTCGCGACCACATAACGCATCACATATATTCTGAAACGGAGTGGCGATGAAAGAGGAACAGGTATTTTTCACCGGTGGCACACAGAAGATCGAAGGACTCTTCGCGGTAAACGAGGGCAGCGCGGGGGCAGTGATCATGCATCCCCATTCCCTTATGGGCGGGAGTATGTTCAACAACGTCGTTGATGTCCTCGTCTCGACCTTCCACGGGCAGGGGTTCTCAACACTACGGTTCAATTTCAGAGGCGTGGGGCGAAGTCAAGGCAGTTTTGACGATGGCATCGGCGAGCAGGAAGACATCAAAGGAGCTCTTGCCTTTCTCAGGGAGAACGGCATCGTCAATGTCGTACTGGCGGGGTATTCCTTTGGTGCGTGGGTAACCACAAAATTGCTGGTCTCGTACAATGAATGCGCCGACTTTATCATGATTTCGCCTCCTATCGATTTTCTCGCCTTCGATTTCACCGATCTCCGGGGGCGGTGCGGTCACATAATCTGCGGAGAAAGGGATCAGTTCTGTTCACTTCCCCGATTGCGGGACATCGCCACCACAATAGACTGCAGTCTCGACATTATCGGCGGTGCCGATCATTTCTACTTCGGCAGAGAAAAAGATATTCGCGACACTCTGGAAAGATACCTCATGTCATAGGAACATGAAGAAAATAAGTTTATCGTTTCCTTCCATTTTTCTTGATCTCGGGTGGCTATTCTTCCACGACAGATCGTAACGAATCGACGAGGGTACTGTGGACGGTGACTACGTGATAATTCGGTTCGAAACGTCCTTCGAATACACATCAAAGGCAATCGAAACGGTGACAGCACTGCGCGACAAGAATGGAATGTGGAAGGTTGCAGGATAGTATATCCAATAAAGAACGGGGTTACTCATGCGTGTCAATCTTTTGAGAGACACTTACCCAGTGGCCTCTGTGACACGGCACATGAGGGCATAGTGGTATTACCCGGATAATCGTTTCAGCGTTTCAGTACTTCCGTTCAAACCCGTGTAATTCGATCATATCGGTGACGGTTTCTCTATTGGACCACACCCACTCAATACCATTGTCACCAATGAGAGACTCAACACATACTTTGATATGATTTTTGTTGATCGTATTTCCCCTGAAATCGCTCAGGATCGCTGTTACCACCAGATGCTTCGTCAGGCCCTCGGGGAGACTCTCGACGGCACTGTCGTCCGCTGTTTCCCTGTATGAGTCTGCGGGAATCTTTTCACTTTTTCGATGCCGTCTCCCGGTGAACTCTTCGCAGACCTGCTCGACATACGCCATGTCCCACCTCTCTTTTTGAGAACGTGAATCCCGATAGTTGCCCAAAAATCACGGCTAGTCAAACCACAATATATAGTATTTATCTATAATATAGCTACCACATATAGTCAAGAGAAAATTTAAAACGAATATCAAACACTTTCCAACAGCACTGTACCGATGTTTGTCGTCATTGATATAGTTGGACAGATGGTTTGAGAACTTTTGACAGATGGTTTGAGATTTTCAGTTCGCCAAGAAGAGGTTTTATAAGGGCAGATTTTAATTTTCTGAGATTATATGCAAAATAGAGACGTTCGACAAGTAGTGGATATCGATAGTTTGATGTTTGACTATTAGGGTAATGATATTGATTTCCTGTATGCAATTCATGGAAAATTGAATTCACTTAGCCGCATACTGTTTGCGGTCAAGTGAAACGAGTTATTATATTTTGCTCTTTAAAAATTAAATTCTAAAAAAAGGTTGACTTTTTTTTAGAATTCATTATTCTGAGTACAGGTCTGAAACTGGGCCAGACTCAGCGGTAGGACCTACCGGGCTCGCCAGAGCCCTTTTCATTTGTGTAATACTTCACCGTTCTACAATCCCTAATGCATTTGATCTACTTGCAACTTTACAGAGTACAGGCTCTAATCTATCGAAATAATTTTTACCACCCTGTTTCTTAATATATTTACATGGAGCATATTTCTGCATAAGAAAGTAAGCATTAACGTCAACCAACTGAAGTATTAATGAATGGATCGAATCTCGGTGAACAGCATCTTCTGCAATCGTAGTAACGGGGATTGCTCTGTATCCTGGTAAACCTAAATTTGGCACGGGGTTATATTTTCCCATTCGTCGTCTAAGGACGCTAAGACGTTTTACTTCTGTCTTGTCAACAATTATCAATCCTTTATCTTGAGCGTTTTGCGGCCCTGGGAAATTTCTATGAGACAATGTGTTGTGGAATCGCTGTATCATGGTTTCCCATGCTACTGTAAAGACATCAAAGTCGGATTGTCTATTTGCCTTGTCGACAACCACGTTAATGATATTGATATCGGGCAAGTTAGCTTGAAAATCCAATACATCTCTAAGTAGTCTCAATCGTAACGACTTTGCAATTCTCCTTAAACCCCCAGGTTTATGAATCATATCGGTACTGTGTATTTCTTCACGAAGTTTTAGTCCATACCTTACCCTTAAGCTTTTGCGGAATTCTATAATTCTTTGAAGTGTTTCGTGCCACATAAGTTCATGGACTACAAAACCGCTTAATACAAAATAGACTGTGGGGCTCCCATTTAGCCCTGTATCACCGCTTTCATCTACATAAAGGAAATACATAGCAACCCTTTATTTGTTTTATGATATAAAAATATTACAGTCTGTATAAATCTGCATATAGCCCGCCAACAAGGAAATGCATATTCTAAAAGGCTTTTATTCTTAGTTTTTACATATCCATGTCATTGCTTTTTTTATTTTTGTGTTTGAAAAACTTATGAACCGTTCAGAAAATGTTCGATTTCACGCACTCGCGTCACAGATGAGAAAATTCGAATTCTCACAGAAATGAATATTTTAAAAAGCACTTCTAATGATGTTTGTCAATGAATTTTTAAATAACCATTTGAAAAGATATGCGAATACTATTAATAAGAATGTTGTCGGAGTACAAACCATAGATATTTTGTCAATCGTACTCATCAAATTCTACCTTCTACATACAGTGCTTTTTCAGATATCGTTGGTTTTTCCTTGCATTCCTTGCATAATTTAGTGTTTTCCATGATGATTCTTTCCCCCTGTTCACACTTCACGCATTCAGGATATAAAGGATTGTTACAATAGTTTTCGTTTGCAATCTGCCGTGCGATACATGTGGCCTTTGGCATTAAGGGTGCGTGCATCTTTATGCACTCAAAACAATTGGATTTATCGATCATATCTTCTACATTCCGCATGGTGTTTAAAAGGGTAGTGGTGGTTGCTGCTATGATGGGTTAAAGGCCCTCGGCGGACAGCAACCACCCGGCACCCTGGGCCGTAAACGGAGGTACCGCCATTATGGGGAATAGTGGTGGTTGTTGTGCATGAAGGGTAAAAGCCCCCTGGCGGGCAACAACCACCCGGCTTCCCTAACCGTCGGAGCTTTCCCGCCATTTAGAGAATTCGAGGGTTTTAGTAACCGCTTTCGTCATCATTTACGGCGGGCAGCGGTTACCCAGCACCCTCGTGCCGTTGCGGTCCGGCCCGCCGTTTATCCATTCTTTTGTTCTGCCTGTTCTTTTGCTATTTGAGAAAGCCTTTCTATCTCTTCATCAATTTCCTTGATCATCGCCGTGCGCTCTTGCTCTGCTATTCCATCATCAGGGAGCAATGAGATTGCCTCTTCAATGTCCTGGTCGGTTAAGGCAAACACCGCGAGACGCCAAATTCTTTCTTCTTCGAAAAGTCGTCGCAATTGTTTTTCATCAAAGGGATCGGTGTGCGAGTGACGATGATTATCAAAATGTTGCATTAAAAACCTGTTGAGAACATCCTGTCTCCTCGCCCGTAGGGATGCTTTTACGTATTTACTCATTTCCTCTTTGGTTTTCGGAGCTTTCAGGATTTCGGCTTTTTGTTCGTGGAGTTCGCTTACCTTTGCTACTAATCCCTCGTATTCCTTTTCAATTTGGTCGATCTTCCGGGCCTTGATAGTGTCAATGTCCCGGTTGATGTCCTTTTGCCTGAGCTTGTCGGCTTTTCTGACTGCCGCTATTCCTTCACGTTTTATGTTGAGCATGGTGCCTCCTTATAGTAATTATTTTCGCTTTTGGCCTGTTTGTACACGGATCTGCTCAATGTACCGTTCTGTAAGCTCAGGATTTTCCAGGCACACCATGTCGAATGCGTCTCGATAGGTGAACTTTGAAAAATCTATCGGTCTTCCATATCGATCACATCGCGGCGGATTCGTAAGCTTTTCTAAGACCTTCTTGTTAAGAACTTCACCGGGATCGTCGTTTTTTTCATCATACTCAAACAACATGGTAACACCTCCATTGTGTAAGTCGGTTGTTGAAAACCCTTTGATGTCAGGCATCGGGCCGTAAAAGCCAACGCGGCATAGCGATAAATCGGGATAGAGACTGATCGTCTGCCGTGCAAAGACGTTTTTGTTCAGCATGTCAAGAAATTCAGGCACTACAGCCTTGATCTTTGCATAGAGAAGATTCCCCTCGCGTCTTAGTGCTTCTACCCATGCCATTGCAGGATCGCTGTCATTCGGGTTATTCACCGCAACGGGGGCCTCGTGCATCGTAGGGTTATATTTTTGGATTGTCTTATCCATGTCACTGGTGCTGTATGTTATTTTTCCCCCTTTGGTTGTTGGCTGCTCCCCTGCTTTCGCTATTTTTATCCACATACCGTTAACCTCTCTGTCGTGATAAAAAAAGGGTTGCATGCCATCCGCACCATGCAACCCCTCTCAATTGCCCCTCAATGGATAACCTGCTATCTTTGTCCTGGCAGGGCGGTGAGGGTGCCGCCTTTTCGGGAGCTACCCTAGCCAAGACAATTGCTTATTGACTTTTTTCCCTTTCTCTAGTAACTATTTTTTAGCTGATTCTTTTTAAGCCTCTGTTTTCATTGTGTAGCAGAGGCTTTTTCTTGTTCAAGAGGTGAACGAAGGATTTTTTCTGCTTCATCCTCTTTGATAAGATACGGGTTTAAAATTCCGTAGGCTTTACACACCATATTATACGTGGCTTCCGCATAATCCGATATAATGCCGCCCAAGTTTTCACCTACATTATACAGGGCCGGTTCGCTCAGGTGAGTAGCATGATGCTCATACCAGGCAAGAATGCTGATCGTGCGCCCTAACGTATTTAGCTTAGAAGCGAAACTAAGCAGATCTTCAGCCGGATCTTCTTTGTATTTCTGCAAGTGCCTCTCCATAAAACCTCCTATCACTTTATTAATTTTGGGTGTCCTGGCTTATTGTCTTCGTAATCTTCTGTAGTTCTTTCACTCCCGTTTCCATCAGGCCCCGCATTGCCCGTAACTCACCGATTACGGGAGCCTCTTTGTTTTTTTCCTGTCTCCTGCCGACAATACAAATCTTTTTGATCGTCTGGATTGCAAGACCCGTTACTTCAACGAGTACTTTTTGTTGAATGCCCCGTTTTTTCAGTGCGTATATGGCCTTATTTCGGTCTATGCGAAACGGGTTATCTCTTTGAATCTCCTCAATTTCCTTCTTGCTCAGGCTTTTTAAGAGCTGAACTGCGTCAGCTGAAAGGCCCGGTATTTCTGCAAATTCACTCATCATGCCTCCTTTAAATGATGTGCATTGCGCTTACTTCTCGAAGCAGTTTGACCGATAACGGCATGTTCTCCATTGCTGAAACTTTCAGTGCCTGTTTTAAGATTTTTGACATCACTCTGAACTTGCCGGGCCCCTGCGCTATTAGATACAGGTATTCCAAGCTGTTATCGTCACATTCAGGATATATTTTGCGACAGATCATATCAACGTCGTTTCGTTCGACGCCATCAATTGAGACCCGCATGCCTATACGGCTGCTTATTTGATCCCACAGATAGTTGCCCGTGGGTTTTTTCATTTCCTGGTACAGCCTTTCCTGACCGCACAGAACAATCCCAATGCCCGCAGCATCGTGTATCCTACGGATCATTTCAAGAAGTTCCCACCTCGCGAAGTGACATTCATCAAAGATCAAGAGGCGGTTGCTGTTCATGAGAGCCTCTATAATGCAATACATTATATGGCTGTTTGTTCCTCTCCGTGTTGATATTTGAATTTGCCTGCAAATCATCGGCAGTACCACCGCCGGTGACCGTGAGAGAACATCGAGAGTTACCAATATGGTGAGAACATTCCTCCGTTTAAACTCTCGCAGTGCTTCGCTTTTCCCTCCTCCGGCAGAACCATCAACAAGACATATATCCTTTTCGGCATTGGAATATTCGCACGCGCCAAAAATCTTTATTGCATTGCCTGTCATGCAAAAATCATTGTTTTTATACGGTATTTCCGGGCTTTCATTATGATTTAGCCATATCTCCACATCCCGTGCGATATACGCGATAACGTCACTTGGCTTACCTTCTGCAAACTCTCTGAGTTGCAACGCAGAACGTTTGATTTCATGAGAGAGTTGCGACCATGATTTACCGGTAAAATTTTTAACGAAAAGCAGCCGTTTACCAAGATTCCTGTAATAGTCCTGTTTTTGAGATCGTGAAGGTGTTGCGCTTTCTTTTTTGACAGCCTGAATTGCCATGAATGCCCCTCCTTACAGGCTCTCGCCAGAAAATTTACTCACCTTTTCCAAATAGCTTGTTAAATTAAAGTGAGGTTCTTCCGGTTCCTCTTGTTCAGGCAATGAACCCACTGCAAGTCGGCTTAGAATGTCATATTCACCCGTGATTTCTCCTTGATTTTCCGACTTCGCGCCGGTGTCCTGCTGCAATAATCTGTCGATGATCGTAGATGGTTTTTCCTTTTGCTTTTTCGCTAAAAACGCTTTGTCCATTTCAGTGTTGGCAAGGGTGATTATGTTCTGCTTTGGTTCCGTGACAGGATCGGGGTTAAGGAGCATGGCAGCCTTTTTCATGTTCATTACTCGCTCTTCAACCGACGGAACATACGCGGCTCTTCCCAACTCCTTATTGATTCTGATTTCACGCCGTTTCGCCGACATTGCGTCTTTAAGCATTTTCTTTTCTATCGGCGTCTTTACAAGCACCGGAACAGAGCCGAATATGAGGGCACTTCCTATATATTCATCCGTTGCAGCATCAAACACCCATGCCTCGTTAAAGTCCTCTATATCGCGACGGAGATATACTTTTTTCCCTTTGTTCGAAATCATCCACTCTCCCCAATAATCAACGTCGAGCTCGCTATCTCGAACACCATTGCGTTTTATTAAAACGGGACGTGAAGTTCTCATGCAGAACAGCTTAAGGGCTTCTTTCGAAACAACCCGTTTTGCAGGTGCTTCAAGGTTCCACTGATCATCGGGTGAACGTCCCTGCAATACCTTTCCATAAGAGGGCATTTTATTGTAAATATTGAAAGCATAGTCATTAAAAAGCTTTTTAAAATCGGCAAAATCAACAGCTTCATCACTTTTAAGCTTTTGGGTGAGGTTTTCGGGACGTTCCAGAACATTGCCGCCACGGTAGGTTTTAAATAGCTTCGAAAATTCCTCTTTGAACTTCAAAAATACCCGTTCGGCTGTTTTCGCTTGTGGATTATAAGGAAGGGCAAAGATCACAACGATACCGAGCAATGTCATGGTGGTGGTTGCTTTGTCTTCATTGACTGACAGGGTATGTTTCACACGCCTTCCCGCAAAATCGATACACCGGTAGTCTTTGCCATTATCGATGTAGATATGTTCGGGTAGTCCGTTATGAAGAACGGCATGATAGAAAGATTGAAAAATATGGTCACTGTTTGGTGCTTCCGCATGAAGAAAAGCACTTAAAACCTTGCCTGTCTTCATGTCTACCCACGCCGTTACCCAGGGACAGACCGTTTTGCCGTTTTGTAATGTCACAAAGACGTCTGATTGTGCATGATCCGAAACCCAGCATTGACCGGCATTCAAGTTGCTGTAATCACGCGGGATGTAGTTGCCATATTTTCTGTTCCACTTCTTAAATCCATAGCGTGCCAGGTATATCGCGGACTTTGACAGCTGCCGTTCCAGTTGTCTTCTGAAAGAGCGGGGAGCGGGGAAAGAAGACAGGTCATTTGAACGGCTACAGAACTTCGCAACTGTCATCTTCCAGCATGTTTGCACAGACAGACGATTTTCACTCATATACAGTGAATTGAAATAGTCCTGATGTTCCTGATCCGTTGTTGTGCTACCCGATCTGTTGCCGTAATTGCCGATAAGACCCGCAATACCTTCTCTTTCGTACGTTTTCCTTGCTTCCATGAGACGCGGGTAGCTTGGCACGTCGCTACTCGGATTGTTGGCTTTTTCTTGAGCTATGGCTATCTTTAATTCATTGCCGTTCAAACATTCAAAATGCATGATCCACTTTAGGTATTTGTCTGCTTTTTTTCTATTGTATTCCGGCTCTTTAGCGTAGGTGATAGAGTCCATTTCATGATCAAGATAGTTATTCTGTTCTGAGATACTCGATTGTTTTAATGCGGCTAATGCCTCGGAAGGTAGAGAATAGATGTTATATTCACGGCCTCCGCCTTTGCCCTTACGTTTTCTGTGCGCCCACTCGGACTTATAAGCGAATTTATTGATCCCTCGTTTTGTTCTAGGAATACCTGGCAAATTCATGTCTGCCAATTTCCGTGCTGTGTACCACTCTTGTTGTTGGATATTGTTATTCATACGCTTCTTGCAGTCTGTCGTTTTTTTGTTTTTCGTTTTTTTGCAATTGTGATATCTTGCTTCCTGCGAGAACCCCTCAGGTACCATCGGTTAATTCTGTTGGGCTTTCCGTTTTCGTCGTATCGCTCGGGCCATAGGTCCCAGGGGTTCAGCCCTAAATGAAAAGCTATAATTTTTTCCATTTTGGGATAGGGTTTTTGAGCAACTGATATAAAACAAGTGGGGCTAACATTGTACAAACTAGCCAAGCCCCTAAGGGTAAATCCATGAAGACGAAGCAAACATTTTATTTGCTCCCAACGAGCTTCGTGTGATTTTATTTTTTTATAGTTATTGGTTATTGTCATGATAATATGAATTACGCATATTATATGGCAAAAGTCAATATAAAATATGAATGGTTCATATATTTATGGATGGCATAGGCACCAGAATATATAAAATAAGGAAAAAGGATAATTGTTCTCAAGCTTTTCTAGCTAAAGCTATGGGGATAAAGCAGTCTCATGTCTCTAAAATCGAAACGGGTAAAGCAAAACCATCTAATCAATTTATAAAATCATTTTGCCGGATATTTGACCTTAACGAAGAATGGTTACGCTATGGAACGGGTGCTACATATAACGAAATATTATTGCTCGAAACAAAACGAGCATTGGGCTTATTTGAAAAAAGTGATAAAAAGTATAAAATAATAGATGATTCCTTCAGTATGTTAGACGTTTATATGTCAAAAATCATGAATTGGTTGGAAGATGAATTGAGAGATAACTATGAGGATAAACTGATAAAAAACGTAATAGACAAAATGAAACTAGCAAGACCTTTGTTACTGGAAGCAAAAAAGGAAATTGGAAAAAAATGTAAAAATATATAGGTTACAGTATAATTCATATATTTTTTAAGAGTTCCCAGTTTTAAAAGCATCAGAGAATGCTCCGCATTGCAATATATAGTTAAATATCAGTGTTTTATGCCTTATTTGTATAGTTCCCAGTTTGCATTCCCATTTTGTAATTGGTATGGACAGAGTTAATTTGAACTAACATCGCTAATTGTATTGATAATTAATGTAGTTATCTATTTTTCATTCAATACATTAAATCTCAAACCATTTGTCATAATGTTAAAACTTGACAAAATCTCAAAAAATTTCTCAGACTAAAAATTTTTACATATTGCTTCATCTGTCGCGGCACGCTGGCTATATAAGTATTTAAGATTATAAAATTTGTGTCTATCGAGTCTAAGTGCAGTTCATGTCAAGTTTATACCAATCCTTACTGTGATTGATTCTCAATCCATGTGTCCCCCTATAATTGATCAATGGACGTTGTACCGGAAAAATCGCACGAGAATAGAGATCAATGTCTTCAAAAAGTGCCTCTTCTTCTGTATTATAATCATAAAAAGGGGAGACACTATGAACATGCACGTCATGATCATCGCTCTTTTTGTCATTGCAGTCGTTTTTGTGATTCTTTTTGGACGACGAATGAGCGCGAGTTACGGTTCTCTCACTCCGGACGATCGGGTATTACGGAGCTTTGAGTCTTTCGAAGTGAAACCGAACCTGTCGTACTACACAAGTGGCGCAGTGACATGTCCCACCGCCATTATGGGAGTTGCCAACCACGTCTCTCTCGATTCGAGGCTCTGGGGAAAAAGAGTCTTCACGAAAGACGAACTGGTGACCATTGTACAAAACATGCAGGGTAAGGCCGCGGAACTTGATCGAACACTCCACGGCTTTCGAATACTCGATAACAAAGGAAGGTATCTCGGCGAGTGGTACTCGGTGCTCGGCATAACGGCCACGGTAAAAGTGAAAAAGGATGGACGCATAATGATCACAACGCCACCGCCTGATATCTACAACCGGCGCTAACGGAAAGGGATACGGGATCTACCCCCTCGCCTGTCGCTGTATGTTCTCTGACGGTGATGAACGTTGTCTCCCCAGAGCGGTGAACCTCCCGATGAATCCACCCCGTGGCTGGTGAATCATCCCATACACTGTCGGCGGTAACCCGTGGAGCCCTGCGATTGGTAAAAAGGGGTCCGCACCCGGGTAGGCGAATCTAACCTCCCCCATGTGTATGGCTGCAGCGATAGAGATCGACATTGAATTGTGCTGCGGGGTCATACACCTCTGGCGAAGCGTCGTGAAAATCCACGTACGGGGCGTCTGTGGCGCTTTTTTACGATTTTTACCTTGACGTCTTACTGTATCCTGCCATACAATTGATAATATTTAATTTGCAATTCATTTCACGATCACATCAATCAAATATCTCTCGTTTCTATATCAGCACGTCGATTACGCATCAAAGTTATCACCGAGGTCGACTGACAGCATGGGGCAATGTCTCACCCACCGACAGTCATTATATCTGCCGAAACGTGTTAACCAAGCAATCGCAGCCTCGTAATGAGCGGCAACAATCAAAATGCATCATTACTCTCGCTGCCAGGGAACGTCCTGCCATTTTTATGGTGGCCTACAACAAAGGAGGTGACATATGCTGCGGAAAGCATATCTTACAAAACAGATTACACTGACCGTCGCTAACGAAGTCGGCGTACTCGACAGAGTAACCCGGTATCTATCGGAGCGAGGGATCAACATCGAGGCGGTTGCAGGGTATGAACTTGGTAATGCACAAAAATCCCATATCATGCTCATCGTCGACGACACGAGGCGCGCCACCGATACCCTGAGAGAGAAAGACATCGGACCGATCGATGAAAACGATGTCATCGTAGTTGAACTCGACAACAAACCCGGGGCACTGAAGAGCATCACGACACTGCTCGCACAGAAAGTTATCAATATTCGCTACATCTATGCCACCACGAGCCCTGAGGCAGCCCCCGTAAGGGTCGTCGTGTCGACAAGCGACAATGAAAAAGCCGCCGTGGCAGTGAAAAAAGCCGCCGTAAAGTAAGTCGCCGACGGAGGCGAATTTGCAAGGAACTGCGGAAAAGAAGAGACCCCTCCCTTCTGCAGTAGAGGTCCGTCGACCACAGCGCGTCACCGCACAGCACCGTTACGCAGCAACTATTTTGCACTGTTTTCAATCTATTTCCTGCACTTCTTGCCGCGAGATCTTTCTTTCGATCCTGTACGGCGAGATAGCCGTCCTCATCGAAACATCCGCTCTCTCCCCGATGCGGTTAAATGGAACCCTGAATTTCTTTCACCGCGCCTACAACAGCGTAAAACCCGTCATGGACAACTGGCGACGCTGCCCGTGTCTATGATGAAAATCATCGCCTTTCTCTTCAACAAAGGGGAGAGGCCTTATATACACACAACACGAATGACTTGAGGGTACATACATAGGTCTTATTCCTTTTTATAAAAAAGCAGAAGCAGACACATGTATGAATATTCTTACTTTTATGATATTACCTTATAAAGAATATAATAATATATAATTATACATGACATGTAATATTATATATTATTATATGACTATAAATGTATACTTTAAGCGGCATATTCCTGCCTTAGGCGAAGGGCTGAACTGCTTCTCTACCCGCCTTTCCACAATCACGTCCTCGTTCCCGTTATTTGACTCGTCGCCCGTGATGGTTATTTTAACAGTATGAGAACACGAAAGTGAGATACAGACATGGTTCGATTGCTATTACCTCGCTCCGTCATACATGGTATACTGCTGGTAGTGGTCATGCTTTTCTTTTTCGGTGTGATTCTCGGAGGACTTCCACGACACGGTCCTTCGTCGGGCGAAAGGAGTGAGAGCAGTATGCCACACAACAACCTGGCATATGAAATAGAAAAAGCTCCAATTGATGCACTCGTGCCGGCGAACGTGGCAACCGCCACGTTCGCCATGGGGTGATTCTGGGGCCCTGATGCCCGGTTCGGAAGCATCAAAGGGGTGATTCGTACCCGTGTCGGCTATGCGGGAGGGACCAAAAAGGAGCCGACGTACCGACACCTGGGCGATCATTCCGAAACAATTCAGATCGATTACGATCCGTCACAGATCTCCTACATAACGCTTCTCGATATCTTCTGGAAGAACCACAACCCGCACCGGAAAACGTGGTCGCGACAGTATGCATCTCTTATTTTCTACCACAACGACGAGCAGAAAACGCTCGCCACAGGGTCAAAAGATCGCCTGCAGACGGCGACAGGCAACGCAATCTACACCGAAATTATCCCACACTCGACCTTTTATTTCACCGAAGACTATCACCAAAAGTACTACCTGAGAAGACACCGCGACATCTTGCAGGAGTTCACGATCATGTATCCGGATATCCACGATTTTCTTCACTCCACGGCCACGGCGCGTGTGAACGGCTATCTCGCCGGTTACGGCTCATTTGCGGACCTGAAATCGGAGATCGGGACTTTTGGACTGTCGCCGGAAGGACGTTCGAGGCTTCTCGGAATTGTCTACTCCCTGTCCCGCTGACGGGCGGCATCAATTGAATATTTCTTTGTTATGGATCATACTTTCCCTTGTGAGAGATTCTCTTGAAACAGAGGCATAGCCTATGGACTCTCTGGTACTCCTCATCCTCGGCGGCGTCATCGGTTTTATCAGTACCCTTGCCGGCGGCGGTTACTTCCTTGCATTACCGGTCCTCGTCGCACTGGGATTTTCGCTTCCCGTCGCTTATGGAGGCCTGTGGGGTGCAGTATTCGTATCGTGCGTCACACGGCTCATCATCTTTTCCCGTGCCGGGGTAATCGACTGGCTCAACGGAATTACACTCTCGATCCCCATAACCCTCGGCACATTTGCGGGTGCAATGATACGGCCTCACTTCCCCGAAGCCGACACTGACGCGGCACTCTTGGGTGCCGCTGTTTTTTCATTAACTCTCATAGCAGGCAGTTTCAGACACTTCTTTGCATCACGGAACAATGAAATAGCGCACTTCGGATTCATCGAATTGACCGTCTTTTTCCTCATTGGCGGGTGGGCCGGAGTAACCGCCATTGAGTCGCCTGCCCTCCTGATCTGGGCGCTCATGGTGCTGGTGGGCTATGATGTCGTTCGTGCCAATGCTCTGAAAGGGCTTCTCAGCCTGGTCACCACGGTGGTCACCGTGATCATCCTTGGATCGGCGGGTCACGCCGCATGGTCCCTGGATATTCTTCTCGCTGCCGGCGCACTGATTGGTTCGCGCACAGGAGCGCACGTAGCCATTCATGAGGAGGCGCGGATCTGGGTCTTTCCGATCATCGTGGTGGCACTTACTGCTGATCTCATCTGGCTCATCGCCCAGGCACTCATGCGCTAACGCGACTGCCACAGAAACCGGGCGTCGCGTGAGTTGCGTTCGGCGAGTTATCAGATACTGAATGTGACCGCACTTTCCGAGGAGGTTCCCCTGCAGAGCCCACTGTCAGAAGAGGGCGGCCGCCGGCAACAGCCCTTTCCCCCCGGAAACGTTTGACTGTGTCTTGATGGCCAATCTTCTCCACGTCGTCGCAACCCCCCACCAGTGCCTCGAGGAGAATTACCGTCTCTTGAAGAAGGGGGACGCCTCATCGTTGTGGATTTCAAGACCTACGGGATGACATGGCGGAACAGAGCCAGTCTCTGCTTTCGGTACTTTAAAACCTTTGGTCTCCCTCCGCGGGGGTCGCACAACAATCTTTCGCCCTTCCAGCTCACCTCTTTCGTTGAAAGAGCGCAGTTTCATGTCCGGAAAATTGATCTCATCGGAGAACGAACAAAGGTCCTCTACCTCAGGGGGAAAAAGGAGAACCCGCTCTCTTCATTCCTCGAGAAACAGGCACCTATTGTTTAGAAGGTACACATGGTAACGTTATATTTGCCGCTTATACGGAAATGTAACAATCGATATCACACCTTTCGTCACGCCTATGATCCTGCCACGCCGTCACGTGGTGCGCCTACCAAAACCCAGAGGAGTTTTCTCCACGACATACCCCTTACTTCCGTGACGCATAAAGGTTCCCACCATCTCCTGTAGTCAGTGTTTTCTCTCTTTCGTGGAATTTCGTGTGGCATGTATACCTTTTCGTCGAAAAAATTGATAATTGGACGGTTTTTATACGATTCAATCGCAGACATATGCCGAATTGTGTGATATGTATCCCGCCAATCGGGAGGAGAAAGGATAATACACTATGGGAGTACTGGATAACAAAACAGCAATTGTCACCGGCGGTGGTACGGGCATCGGCCTTGCCATCGCGAAGCGTTACCTCGGCGAAGGGGCACACGTTGTCATCTGCGGGCGGCGGGAGGAGAAGCTCATCGAGGCAGTTGAGAGTATCTCAGAGGGCAAAGAGCGAATTTCTTACATCAGCGCCGACATCACGAGAGAAGAGGATATCAACAGGGTCGTAGGGTTCACCGTGGAAAAAACAGAAAGGATCGACATTCTTGTCAACAACGCAGGTATTATGCGGTTCAAAAAACTCGAAAACAGTGACCCTGATTTGTGGGATATGACATTAAAAACCAACACCTACGCTCCGTGGCGATTCATGGTCGCCGTGCTGCCCGCAATGCGAAAAGTCGGCGGTGGATCCATTATCAATATATCGTCCATCGCGGGACTCAAGCCCTTCCCCGGCGTGGGTATTTACTGTATGTCAAAGGCGGCCCTGCATATGATTACGCAGGTAATGGCGGTGGAAGTGGCAACGGACAAAATCCGTATCAACGCCATCTGCCCGGCCGTCGTGGAGAATACGGAACTGTCGCTCCCCATATTCGGAGAGGAGGGCGCGCAAAAGTACTACGAGGAGATGCGCCTGCTGCAACCCCTGAAAAGAAACGGGAAACCAAGGGATATTGCCGATGGAGCACTCTTTCTGGCATCCGATCAGAGTTCGTGGATTACGGGGGTATTGCTTTCTCTCGACGGCGGTCGCCACCTCGCTACAAACCGGCCCCCAGCAGTATTGGCCACAGACGGGTGAATCATGCGGAAAGAGGAGCGAGCCAGCCAGCAATGATGCGCAATGCCGGAAGAAAGGACCCGGGACAATCGTCCATCCCTATCGAGGTATCGTTTGGAAACGGCACCATAGATACCTCTCTCGGCACCCGGAATAAACGATTCTGGCGGGCTGACCTCGACGTCTTTGCTGAATATTTTCGTACCGTCAGCTTCGTTTTACGGGCCTGCCGGATCTTCTTTTCGAGAGGAAATGCGAACCTCTCCATTACGAGAATGGATATTCTCTTCTAACGATGAGACGGCGCGAGAAATTTACCATACACACGACTGTCCGCCCGCACGATCCCCTGAGGGCGGTCGATTTTCTCGCCGAAAGGGTCGAGCTGTCGAAGATCTGCATCAAAGACGCCATGGTGAAAGGTGCCGTCTGGCTGAAACGGAAGGGGAAACGGGCGGAACGCCTGCGGCGCGCCTCCACTCCCCTGAAGCCGGGTGACAGCCTCGAATTTTACTACGATGCATTCCTCCTTGCCATCACGCCCCCGACGGCACGGTGCGTGAGCGATCAGCATCGCTACAGCGTGTGGGAGAAGCCCGCCGGTGTGCTGACCCAAGGAACGAGATACAGCGATCACTGCTCGCTCCTTCGGCAGGTCGAAACGTCCTTCTCACCCCGGCGCGATGTCTTTCCCGTCCACCGCCTCGACCGCGAGGCATGGGGGCTCGTGTGTGTCGCCCACACGAAGAATGCCGCGGCGAACCTCTCACATCTCTTCCGGGAACACCTGGCAGTGAAGCGATATCACATCGAAGTCATGGGAAACCTTGCCAGCTATGGAAATCATGGCAGCATTACACGGCCCCTCGACGGAAAAGAAGCTCTTACGGAATATACCGTCGAATCCTACAGCCCGGAAATGAATACCACGACAGTCCATGTGGTAATCAAAACGGGCCGCTACCACCAGATCCGCCGCCATTTCGCCACGATCGGGTTCCCCGTCATGGGCGATCCGCGCTACGGCCGGGGCAATAAGAATACCGAGGGGATGAAAATCGCCGCCGTAAGGTTGGAATTCCGCTGCCCCTTCAGTGGACGAGAGATGGTATTTTCGCTGGAGGAGATCGTCGAATCCTCTGTATAACCCGGTGTCGCTGCCATGGAACAGGAACTTCGAAAGGGTGGGAACGGAAAAGGTCTTCTTCGGCTCCCACGGCCTTTCATGGAAGCGATACTCCGCGAAGATAAACGGGAGGGAACTCAAAAACGAGGCGTTGCAAAAGGTACTGTACGGAAACGCAACACGGATAATCACTCTGGAAGAATGCCGAAGGGGTCAGCCCAAACGGCTGACCCCACACACTTTATCTGTTTATTTAATATCGAACTCTTCGGTCAGCATCCCCCGAAGGGTGACTTTTTCGAGCTTTCCCGTCACCGTTTTGGGCAGGGCATCGAAAAACCGCACGTACTTCGGCGCCTTGTAGGTGGCGAGATTGTCCTTACAAAACTGGATCAGTCCCTCCTCGGTCAGCGTTTCCCCCTCTTTCAGGGCAATACATGCCACCACCTCTTCCCCCTTGATCAGATCGGGGATACCGATCACCTGCACCTCGGCAACGGCAGGGTGGGTATAGAGGAGGTCTTCCACCTCTTTCGGAAAGATATTAAAGGCTGCCCGAATGATCAGGTCCTTCTTCCGGTCCTTGACGAAACAGTAGCCCTCTTCATCGAAACAGACCAGGTCGCCCGTATGGAGCCACCCGTTGCGCAGGGTGTCTGCCGTCTCCTCCGGCTTGTTCCAATAGCCGAGCATCACGCACGGTCCCTTGATGACCAGTTCACCCACCTCACCGGGCGGCACCTCGTTATCATTCTTATCAACAGCGGCTACTTCGATCTCCGGGACAATGGGAACACCGCACGACATGGCCTTCTGTTCACCCTTGCCGGGAAGGGGGTTCATGAATACCACCGGCGCCGCTTCCGTAAGACCGTAGCCCTCGCTCAGGGGGGTAAACTTCTCATTCCACGCCCGGAGGATGGGCTCCGGCGTGACAGCCGCCCCTGTGACGCAGTAACGAAGTTGTATCTCTTTCGCGTACTCGTCCACCTTCGGGTGACTCACGAGGGCATAGTAGATGGTCGCCACGCAGTGCGTCGCCGTTGCCTTGTACGTTGCCATGGCCTTGAGAAATGCCTCCGGCTCGAACCGCTCCAGCCAGCACACAGCGCCCCCTTCGATGAGCAGTTCCCCCACCACGTGCGTCAGGGCATATGAGTGGAAGAGAGGAAGGGCACAGACGGAGAGATCCTGATACGTTGTCTCCGCCCAGTCGGCGCAGTGGCGTGCGTTCGACCACAGGTTCCTGTGCGAGAGCATTACCCCCTTCGGCTGTCCCGTCGTTCCCGAGGTATACAAAATGGCAGCGAGGTCATCCCGCTCCACATCGACGGCACTGAATGTGTCCGGGTACTGACTGGCCCATGTGTCGTGGCACAGGACATCTTCCTCCCCGCTACCGCCGACGAGAACCAGATTTTCAACACTGTGCCCACCCTGCCGAACGACACTGAGCGGTATTGCCTCGATGGTTTCTGCGGTGACGAGCACCTTCGGCGCACAGTCACGGATAACATAGTCGAGTTCTCGTTCCTTGAACATGATGTTGATGGGATTGACCACCGCCCCCATCTTCATTACGCCGAAGTACCAGAAGAAAAATTCGATACAATTCGGCAGAAAGAGCGATACCCGGTCGCCTTTCTCTACGCCCATGGCAACGAGCCCGTTGGCAACCCGGTTGATCTCCGCATCCAGCGCCCGGTACGTCCACTTTTCATCTTCAAAGATCACGGCGATTCTATCCGGATGAACGTGCATTGACTGTTCCACAATACTTGCGACATTGATTCCCTTCATGGTTCCCTCCTTATGTCAGAAAATAAAAAAGCCGTGGTGCTTCCACGGCCTCCAGATACAACAAAGCCGCGGGCAGATCGTCTGGTCTGCCCACGGCTTTGTTTACCCGTTAGGGGTCACACGCGCAGCGGACAGACCCTGCGAAAAAAGCAGAAAAAGCTAAAAAAGGCACTGAAGAATCTGTCTACTGCACTGAAAGACTGTTCCATGATATTATTGTATTATCTCCTATCAACGGTTCCTTTGTAAGGAAATAAAGCTCTAAAGTCAAGGAAAATCTAGAGTTTTAGAGTTTAGATAGTGTCAAGCTGTCGACAATCTGTTTTTTATGGAATTGTTGAAGCCAGTAAAAGCATACCTTGAATTTTCGAGTCCTTATTTTTTCAACATCCTATTGTACTGTCATCAATCAGCATAGTTTGATGTATGTAATGACATCACAATATAAATATTCATGACTTGGTTGCGATATGCGAGTCATATTTTGAAGAGGCATGGTTCTTAGCCCTCCCTCTTCAGTAAAACTTATCTTTTCGAACTTCCCCAACCAGAATCCGGAGGGCATTGTAAAGCTTTACATTCCCGCACCCATAGCTAAAACACCTCGATGATCCCTTATGTGACATTTGTGATACAAGACCAATCATCCACGACATTTTAAAAAACCATCCATTTCACACATTCCATAACCATAAGACAAACACCGATGATGGTGTGCCGGGTCTATCCTAGCAGAACCTACGGTGCATTCCCACGTCCGACCGATTTAATCTCCGAGGGATCATCCATCCGAACTCCGACGATAATTTCAGACACCTGCCGATTGTGCTGTTTGATCTATTGCCTTATTCTGCATACGAAAAAAAGATATCAAATAATCCGAAAGCAAAAATCATGGACATGAATAAGTAAAAAAGAGGTGAGGGGAGAGAACCCAGAAAAAGGCTACTGTAAATGAGTTCTGGTGCAACCCCATGAATTTACCTGCTTTCATGAAACCGCACGATGACAAGACGCTCTTAGTCTGAGATCATCGTTTCGCACGACAACTTTCGTTATTAATAACATATTTTTACTTTTTTTTACTTTTACTGAACCAACAATACAACTTCACTCACGGCAACGATTAAATGAAACTAACCATAGTATATAATACATAGCTACCAGGAGAAAAAACATGGGAACACACATGAAATCTTCTGAAGTACGAGATACGGGGCGCTACCCAGCGGAGCTGGCGACCTGTCGCAAGACTAAAACCGGCATGGAGCTGTTCCTGAGACCGATCAAGGTCTCCGATGAGCCGCTTCTGAGGGATCTCATGCACGGTCTTTCCGACGAAAGTCTTTATAGAAGATTTTTTACGAAGTGGAGGGCGATGCTTGAAGGGCAACTCCCGGAACTTGCCATGGTCGACTACAAACGAGCAATGGCGATTGCGGCCATCGCCATGAAAGTCGAAATGCCGGAAAAAGAGGAATTCATTGGAGTGGGACGCTACTATATCAACCCGGAAAAGCATACAGCCGTGATTGCCTTTGCCGTTCGAGACGATTACCAGAACCAGGGGATCGGGCAGGTGCTCCTGTCGTGTCTCACCGACCTGGCCCGGCGCCAAGGCCTGCTCGGGTTTACAGCAACGATCCTGGCTGACAACGAGACCATGCTCCATGTTTTTGCGAAGGGAGACTTCGAAATAAAAAAAGAAATGACCCTTTCCATAGGAGCCGATATACTCATGATGACGTTCAGACAGGTGAATCCTGAGGAAACTGTCAACCCTGAGAAGTCGGACAGCGCCATAGTACTTCCTTTCCCTCCAAAACGTAGCCACAGTTCGTGCAATACCACTTCATAGGTATATTCTTTTTAAAGACCTTCTTTTTTACACGGTTGTCCATCAGCCCTCTGAACCGGTCCTCATGGCAAGAAAGTAGCTGTGATTTTCAACTAATGATATTAACCATACGATAAAGAGGAGGAAATAGATATGGATATTCTCCATGCGATTAGAAAACAAAAGAGTATACGAGGCTATAAATCCGATCCGGTACCGAGGGCAGTGATCAGAGAGATTTGGAGATTGCCTCCCGGGCACCATTAGAAATATGATTCTTTTTCAGTGTTTCCCGCAACGAATATTCCAGATAGCGATATGTTGTCAGCATTTCAAATGCATATTATATGAGAATGATGGGCATTCATAAATACTATAGAAATGTAAAATAGCTCGATGGTAACCCCACAATAACTACTCAGAATCAATGTTTTTTAGCCAGCACCGGTGGCACAAAGCTACAACGCCATGCTGTCGAATATCATTGACCGCTCTGGTATTTTACGGTAAAATTTCACAGTAATTGAATTCACACGGTCTTTCCCACAGAGCCCGTCACTGCAAGATCATTCCTGATCGTTCCTCATTCTGGTCTTCATACAAAAACCATTGCATCAGCGGTCCAACGCAGGCAAGCTTTCTTTAAAAGCGGCGTTTGCTCCCGGTGGCAGTTGTAATATTTTCCCGGGAATCGTAAGGCGGAGGTTCTCATTACCCCAACACACAACATATCAAGAAAGGAGATGAGACCATGCCAACAACCATAAAATTTCGATGCCCCCATGAGGACTGCGGGGAATGGATCATTACGACGTTGGACAAAATCTGCAGCTTGCAGGGATTTTATTGCTCCTTCTGCAAGAAACAGATCCCGCCGTGGAAGGTGTTCGGCGGCATGTTCGGCACGGGAGAATTAGACTACGAAAAAGAGTTTCTCGCATATATCGGATCTCATATAGTCGACATTGATGATCTCGCGCAGACATATTCACAACAGGTACGGGAAGGGCAGCTATCCGCAGTGAAGGCCCAGGCCACAATGTTGAAAGAGGTTGAGAAGGTGTTTCAACTCGTCAAGATATTCAAAGGGTACCATTATGAGGGTGCAGGATGGAAGGCCCACGCAGACAGTCATTCAAACGGCGAGGCATACCGGGTGAGCTGTTACTGCGGCGGTGCGTAATGGTTATTCTCTACACACCCTGAGATTCCTCACGGAACTCGGGGTGTTGCATTTTGTCTTTTGGGAAGCGCCACTGTGCCTCTATCGCAGGCGGGTTGTTGTGTGCAGCAGATATTCATGGTGCAGTCCGTGGTACCAGAGGGTGAAAAATATTTATCTGCTTGACCCTGCCAATCAATATCCTATATAACTATGAAAAATAATTGTAGTTATGGCGTGTACGCGGAGAGGGATTTTTCTAACCAACAACACACATAAAAAAGAAAGGAAGTGTCATGAAAAGGGTATTCGTAGCATTACTAGTATTATTCATGGTTGTTTCCTTCGGTTCCATGGCATGCGCTAAAACCATGAAGCTTGCCATGGATGCCGACCCGGTCTCACTGGACCCCCATGTTCAGCTCTCCGGCGGAATGCTCCAGTACTCCCATATGTCGTTCGATCCCCTGATTCGCTGGACGCATGACATGCAGTTCGAACCCCGCCTTGCCGTCAAGTGGGAACGTATTGACAATCTGACGATGCGATTCTTTCTCAGAAAGGACGTTACATTCCACAGCGGAAATCCGTTTACGGCAAAAGATGTGCAGTGGACAATCGAGCGCCTTAAAAAAAGCCAGGATTTCAAGGGATTGTTTGAGCCCTTTGTGGGAGCGAAGATCATCGACGACTACACCGTTGACATCGTCACCAAAAATCCGTACTCCCTGCTTCTCAATATGGCCACCTACATTTTCCCCATGGACAGCGTATTTTACACGGGAGTCGACGAGAACGGTCAGCCGAAAGACGCAATCGTGAAAGTCGGTCCGTCCTTTGCTCTCACCCATGAGTCGGGCACGGGCAAGTTCATGGTCGTGGAACGTGAGCAGGGCGTGAAAACCGTCTTCAAGGCATTTCCCGGCTACTGGGACACGAAATCTCCCGGCAATGTCGACACTATTATCCTGACCCCCATTAAAAACGATGCAACCCGCGTGGCAGCCCTCCTTTCGGGCGACGTCGACTTTATCATGCCCGTACCGCCGCAGGATTACAGCCGGATCAGGAAAGACAAAAACGCCAAACTGGTTACCATGCCGGGAAGCCGTATCATTACGGTACAGTTGAATCAGAAACGACGGCCCGAGTTCAAGGACAAACGGGTCAGGCAAGCCATCTGTTATGCTACCAACAACGCCGGTATCGTGCAGAAGATTATGCGAGGGACGGCAACGGTGGCAGCCCAGCAGGCGCCCAAGGGTTTTGCGGGCTATAATGAAGCACTCACACCTCGATATAATCTGAAAACTGCGCGTCAACTCATGAAAGACGCGGGCCACGAAAAAGGATTCGAGTGCACGATGATCGCCCCGAACAACCGGTACGTAAACGACGAGAAAATCGCCGAGGCTTTTGCCTCGATGCTGGCCAAGATCAACATCAAGGTCAACCTCAAGACGATGCCGAAGGCCCAGTACTGGGACCAGTTTGATGCTCAGGTAGCCGATATCCAACTGATCGGATGGCACCCTGATACGGAAGATTCGGCCAACTACAGCGAATTTCTGATCATGTGTCCCAATAAGGAAACGGGCTACGGCCAGTACAACAGTGGTAACTACTGCAACGCGCGAGTTGATAAACTCGTCATTGCGTCGCAGACCGAAACGGACCTCAAGAAACGCTCGGAAATACTGCAAGAAGTGGAGCGAATTCTCTACGACGAAGGTGCATACGTTCCCTTCCACTGGCAGAATCTCTCGTGGGCAGGAAAGAACAATCTCGGGATCAAACAGATCGTGAATGTCATGAATTTTCCCTATTTCGGTGATCTGATCATCAAATAGGACAACGCACGGGTGCCGGGCTGCCGGCACTTGATGTTTTAATTCCGGAGAATACACCAGACAGACGGGGGCAGACGCCTGTTGATTCAAGGCAACGGGCCTGCCCCTTACTCGTATGTGACGTTATGTTTGCATTTATCGTACGGCGTGTATCACAAGCAATCATCGTAATGCTGATTATCGGACTCCTCGGGTTTTCGATCAAGCACCAGATTGGTGACCCGGTACGCGACATTGTCGGCATATCCGTCTCCGCTGTTGAGCGCGAGGCGCTCCGCGATCAACTGGGTCTCAACGACCCTTTCGTGACGCAGTATGTCCGGTTCGTGAGAAATGCCCTCCACGGCGATCTCGGCATGTCGTTTTTCTTCAAGAAACCGACGCTCGAGGTCATCCTTGCGAAGGCACCCGCCACGATCGAACTCGTGCTGGTGAGCAGCCTGATTATCATCTTCGTGTCGATCCCCCTTGGAATGTACACGGCAATTTACCCGCGAAAGCTCTTCTCGCGCATCGTCATGGGGGGAAGTATCGTCGGCGTGTCCATCCCCGTGTTCCTGACGGCCATTCTCCTCATTTACCTCTTCTCCGTCGAGCTACACTGGCTGCCGTCATACGGCAGGGGACAAACGGTAAACATATGGGGATGGGAAACGGGTTTTCTTTCCCTCGACGGCCTGGCGCACCTCATCCTGCCCAGCATTGCGCTGTCATCAATCATGCTACCCCTCTTTATTCGACTGATACGCTCTGAGATGATGGAGGTTCTTGAGACGGAATACGTGAAGTTCGCATGGGCCAAGGGATTGGCACCTCACCGGGTGTGGTTCGTCCATGCGTTCAAGAATACCCTTCTGCCCGTTATTACGGTCGGCGGCGTGCAACTTGGGATTCTGATCGCCTTTACCATTCTGACGGAGACAGTCTTTCAGTGGCAGGGAATGGGGTTCATGTTTCTCGAGGCGGTTGAACGGTCAGACACCTCGCTTCTGGTAGCGTATATCATCGTCGTCGGGGCATTGTTTGTCGTGGTAAATACCATTGTCGATGTCATTTACGGAGCGGTAAATCCGATGGTGCGGATCACGGAGAGAAAATGAAACGACGCTGGAAACGCTTCAAGGAATCATACCTCTATTACAGTTTCAAACGTGACAGAGTGGCGGTGGCAAGCTTCATCACCCTCGCCCTGCTCATTACATTGAGTGTCGCTTCCCCGCTCATAGCGCCCTACAATCCCTATGACACGGCCGCCATAGACGTCATGGACTCCGAGATCCCACCGTCATGGATGGACGAAGGAGATCCACGATTTCTCCTCGGCACGGACATTCAGGGACGCGATATGCTCAGCACGATGCTCTACGGCATGCGGCTATCAGTTATCATCGGTTGCGGAGCCGTCTTGCTGCAGGCGTTTCTTGGCATCGTCATCGGAATGCTCTCGGGGTATGTGGGGGGAAAGGTGGACGCCTTTCTCATGCGGATGGCTGATGTGCAGCTGTCGTTTTCGACACTCATGGTGGCAATCCTGATAAGCGCCATTTTTCAGCTGGCCTTCGGCGTCGGACGCTACGAGGAACTGGCCATTCCGCTTCTCGTCCTGATTATCGGTCTGGCCGAGTGGCCCCAGTATGCCCGGACGGTAAGGGCATCCGTTCTGGGGGAAAAAAACAAAGAGTACGTGGAGGCGGCCCGGATTATCGGTCTGAGTTCGACCCGGATCAGGTGGCGCCATATTCTGCCCAACACGATGTCGCCTGTTTTGGTCATATCGACGATTCAGGTGGCAAATGCCGTGATGAGTGAGGCAGCCCTGTCGTTCCTGGGACTGGGAATGCCGGTGACCAAACCCTCGCTGGGGTCGCTCATCAACGCGGGATTCGAATACATTTTCAGCGGCTCGTGGTGGATTACCCTCTTTCCGGGACTCCTCCTCGTCGTGTTTGTACTGGTCATCAACCTTCTGGGAGATTTCCTCAGGGATACCCTGAACCCCAAGCTGTATAAGGGATAACCGAACGGCACGTTTATCATACAGGGAACACACTATGAACAATGCGGCACCTACGACAGACCACTTGCTGGAAGTGACAAACCTTGAAGTCACCTTTGCGCTACGAACGGGAAACCTGACGGCCATCGACGGCGTCAGTTTTACCCTCGACCGAAGCGAACGGGTCGGTCTGGTCGGAGAGAGCGGCGCCGGAAAGTCGGTAACCGGGTTTGCCATTCTCAATCTTATAAGCAAACCGGGCTACATATCGGGAGGCCGGGTGCTGTTCGACGGGCAGGACCTTACCCGGTTGACCGATACTGAGATGCGGCACATCCGGGGCAATCGCATCAGTATGGTCTTTCAGGACCCGATGATGACGTTAAACCCCGTTCTGTCGATCGGAACCCAGATGATGGAAACGCTCAAAACCCACACGGACCTGTCGCACGAAGAGGCGGAGGCGGTCTGTCTCGACAAATTGCGCAAGGTCTATATCCCGTCTCCGGAACAGCGCCTGAAACAATATCCCCACGAATTTTCCGGGGGCATGCGCCAGCGAATCGTCGTTGCCATCGCCCTTCTGACAAATCCCTACCTCATAATTGCCGATGAACCGACGACGGCCCTCGATGTGACGATTCAGGCCGAAATCATGGATCTTCTCCTCGAACTGTGCGCGTCTGAAAAGACGGGACTGCTCCTGATCACCCACGACCTGGCGGTTGTCTCGCAGGTAACGCAGAAAATCGTCGTCATGTATGCCGGGAAGATCGTCGAAATGGGACCGACGGCGGAGGTGATCGCGTCGCCCCTTCACCCCTACACGAAGGGGCTTATTAACGCTCTTCCGGAGAGCTGCCGAAGCGGTAACCGCCTCAACCAGATACCCGGGATGATGCCGACTCTCATGGGGATTCCTGCGGGATGCGCCTTCCATCCCCGGTGCGAGATGCGCCGCAGAAAATGCGAGGAGACAGTGCCCACACTGGTGTGCGTGAAAGATATGAACAGGATTGTCGCCTGCCACCTTTTTGAAAAGTAAGCAACAGGGGAGAGAAACACAGCACCACGGCGGAAATTATGACCGACTCACAGACACTGCTCGACGTACGCAACGTCGTGAAACATTTCGACATTTCAGGAGGCCTGCTCGAACAGCTCGCCATTGAAAACGGCCGCCCGGTACGCAAGAAGACGATCGTGCATGCCGTGAATGAGGTATCATTTTCGATCCTCCGCGGTGAAACATTCGGAGTCGTCGGCGAAAGCGGATGCGGCAAATCCACTCTTGCCAGAGTGATCATGGGGCTGTACCCCCCCGACAGCGGCGAAATCGTCTATAACGGTACCCGCATCGACACCCTCGGGCACCAGCACATGTTGCCGTACCGGCGGAAGATGCAGATGGTATTCCAAGATCCGTACGCCTCTCTTAATCCCCGAATGACGGTCGAGCAGACCCTGGAGGAACCGGTACGCTTTCACACCTCTTCCTTGTCGAATGCGGAGGTAAAGCATCGCGTTGCCGTCGTGATGGAACAGGTGGGAGTCGACCCCACGTGGGGAAGCCGCTATCCTCACGAATTTTCCGGAGGGCAGCGCCAGCGGATCAGTATCGCCCGGGCTCTGACGGTTGATCCTGAGTTTGTCGTTGCCGATGAACCGGTATCCGCCCTAGACGTATCGGTGCAGGCACAGATACTGAATCTCTTCATGGAAGCCCAACAGCAGCGTGGCTTGACATATCTGTTCATCACCCACGACCTGTCCGTCGTCGAGCATATCAGTTCACGCGTTGCCGTCATGTATCTCGGTCGCCTGTGCGAGGTAGCGCCGACGAGGGAACTGTTCACGTCACCCCGTCACCCCTATACCCAGGCCCTCCTGTCGGCGATTCCGAAGCTCGGTCAACAGAAATCGGACCACATCAAGTTGAGTGGTGATGTGCCCACCCCTATCGAACTGCCGCCGGGATGTGTCTTTCACGGCCGCTGCCCGTTCGCAAACGAACGGTGCAAACGTAAAATCCCCCGCCCCCTTATGGTGCAGGAGGATATGATGGTTGCCTGCCACGGAGTCGAGGAAGGCCGTCTGTAGAATGAGTCAGGTCTTGCGTTTTGCATTTTCTGCCCTAAAAGCCTGAGATGAATGTCATTCGCGGTTTTCTTTATCCCACCTGTCGTACCGGTCTGACGAGAAACATCCACAGCTGAGAGAGGAGCATTCCTACAAGCATCAGGGCACAGCCGGACAACTGCCGGGATGACATGATCTCACCGAGCAAAAGCCACCCGCCGATGGCGGCAAAGACCGATTCCAGGCTCAGCAATATGGCCGCATGTGCCGGATGGGCATTACGCTGGCCGATGACCTGGAGCGTATAGGCAACTCCGACGGACATCACGCCGCCATAAAGAATGGGAATGGTGGCCTGCACGAGGCCGTGAAGAGTGTTATCTTCGCAACATACCGCCACCGCGAGGCTGAGAATCGAGACAGCAGCATATTGCACGAAGGCCAGCCGATAGGAATTTATCTTCGGTGAAAGCCACCCGATGACGAGCACATGACCGGCAAAGAAAAACGCTCCCAGGAAAACGAGAAAGTCACCGAAATCAATGGTAAAGTGCTCTGTTATACTCAGAAAATAGAGCCCCGCAGCCGCAAGTACCGCTCCCGTCCAGGTGCCGATCGTGGTCCGCTTTCCCCAGAAAAGAGCAAGCAAGGGAACAATTACCACATAAAGCCCGGTAATAAATCCTGCTTTCCCGGCCGTCGTGTAGACAATCCCTACCTGCTGCAGCGTCGAGCCGCCAAAGAGCAACAGTCCGGCCAGGGCGCTGCCCCACACTTTCGTCGTTGGCGTCATTGCACGTTCGTCCGTCGAAGGACCAGAAGGTCGGTTGTTGTCTCTGAAAATGAAAAAGACAAGAACCATACATCCGAGGGCGAACCGAACACCGTTAAAGATGAAGGGGCCGACATGCTCCATGCCCGCCCGCTGTGCTACGAAGGCGAATCCCCAGATGATCGCGGTGGTGAGTAAGACGGCGTCAGATTTCCATACTTCCCTTTGCATCGATTCCGCTTTCGCTTTTCACTGATACGCAACAAAGACAGGAATCGACCATACACGGCGTGCCCGCATGAGTCAAGACGTTCTCTACGAGTACCGTTCACCAGAAAGAAGCGCATCGCGACGGCACCATGCAAGAGGAATATTCAGAATAGTGCCACTCCCCCTGTTGCGCTGCGGGGGAATGCACGCGCTGTTCACTACAGAGGGGCACCACCAAAGAGAAGGACGCAAGGGTCCATTGTTCCACGACAAACATATTGACCTTTGCGCACCCATCATCTACCATGGCGGCAGCGGATAAACCCACGGAAGTACACTGCATCGCACGGGGACGAAGGGAATGATGAAACACGATGAAGGGGAATTCGACAGACTCTGTTCCGATCTGATTGAAGCACTGCAGGCATTTGAATCCCTGCAGCGTCGATTTGATCCGGGAATTATACCGCACCTTTGCGACGAGATCCGGCCCGTTGCGGAACAGCTCGAACATGCACTGGATAGAGTGCCCCCGGCGGCACCGGATTCGGCACGAGAGGCCCTGCGAAATGCCGCCGAGCTCACCGTCACCAGCCTCCAACTTTTTATCACTTCGGCGGGTTTCGAAGAATCACTGATCGCCGTGAGAAAGGCACAGCGAAAAATCGGTCGTGCCCAGGAAGTCCTCTACCCCGTGCGACATACTTTCCCGGTAGTGGATCGTTTCTTTATAGAACCGCCGATGAGCGGTCGAATCGATAATCGAGACCCCGGAGCACATTCGAATGATGACGTCGGTCTCATGCATGTTGGTATGGATGATCACCCGTATGCTCGGGGCAGTTTTTCTCTCTATGTTCCTGAATCGTACCACAATTCCGAATCATTTCCCCTCGTCGTGGCACTCCACGGCGGGTGGGGTCACGGTCGGGATTTTCTCTGGTTGTGGCTCCGCGAGGCACGGAGCCGCCGATTTCTTCTCCTCTCGCCGAGCTCACAGAGGATAACGTGGTCAATCACCGGGCCCGACGTTGATGCCGAGGCACTCGCGGGAATGCTTCACTACATAATGAAACGATGGAATATCAACAGCAACCGTATCCTCCTGACGGGACTCTCCGACGGGGCCACCTATGCCCTCAAACACTGCCAGCAAGAAACATCCCCCTTCACCGGATTTGCGCCCGTTGCCGGCGTGCTTCCTCCATACGATCTCCGCGGGGCAAAAAACAGAAGGATCTTCTGGGTCCACGGGTACTACGACTGGATGTTCCCCGTGAAGCGCGCGGAGCAGGATGCCAACATACTGAAGCTGTCCGGTGCCGATGTGACGCTGCGGGTCATTGAGGACCTTTCACACACGTATCCCCGGGAGTTGAACGATGCCATTCTCACATGGTTTGACCCGACATTGTCACTCCCCGCATATCAGTCGTCCATGTAACCCCGGTCATCCTGCCATCTCCCGACGGCGGCAAAAAAACAGTTGACCGAAATAACTCGAAAAGTTATAGACGCAGGGATATCATTCAGGTCTTTTGAAAATGTACATCCGGATCAGAGGATTTCAGGTTCGACCAAACATTATATAGGAATCGTTATGAAAATACGAAGATGCGTTTTTTGTTTCATACTATGTCTGGTAATGGCGAGCACCGCATCTGCTGCTTCCCCGGACATGCCGACGCTCCGCCTCGGCATTCTTCCGGTTCTCGATACCTTGCCGCTCTTTGTCGCCAATGATGAAGGGTTTTTTACAGAAGAAGGGCTCTCCGTAGAATTAATACCCTTTAACAGTGCCCTTGAGCGAGATGCAGCCCTGAAAGGCGGCAGCCTCGACGGGTACTTCGGCGATCTGCTGAACACGATTCTCCTCAACAGCAGCGGGGAAGATCTTAGAATTATTGCGACATCGTACCACACACACCCGCAACACCGCATGTTTGCCCTCCTCGCATCGCCAAAATCGGGCATTACCTCCATACAGGAGGCGAAAAACGTCCCCGTGGCGATCTCGATTGCTTCCATCATTGAGTATCTTCTCGAAGAAATCATGACACGGGAAGGCATCGCTTCCGAAGACATAAAAAAACTGGAAATGAGGATGATTCCCATCAGGTATCAGATGCTTATCGGAAATTCAATAAAACTGGCTCTTCTACCCGAACCGCTCGCATCGAAAGCGGTGGTGGAAGGTGCTATTCCCATTGCGGACGACAGAAAGCTGGACACGACACTGACGATACTCGCCGTAAAAGAAACTCACCTGACGGGTAACCGAACACTTCTTCCCCGGTTTCTCAGGGCATATTCGAAGAGCGTCACGCTGATAAACAACAATCCGTTGCGTTTCATGGACACCATCATCAACAAAACCCGCTTCCCCGTATCGCTGAAAGAAAGCTTCGTCATGCCAACGCTTCCCGCCCCCGTCCCCCCTTCGCGGGCGGACGTTGCCCGTGTTGTCGACTGGCTGCTGCAGCGAAACCTGATCCCGGGGCAGATCCCCTACGAAGAAATCGTCTGGAGCGGTACAAAGAGAGAGTGATACCGTGATTGATGTTTCTTATTTGAGCAAAAGTTTTGACAACGGCCTTTTAGATGTTCTCGATCGGCTTTCGTTCTCCGTCGATGATGGCGATTCCATGGCCATCATCGGTCCGTCCGGCTGCGGCAAAACCACGTTGCTTTACATATTATCCGGTCTTATCAGACATTTTACCGGCACGGTAAAGATACACGGTGAGGATCTCACGGGACCGTCAAAAGAAACAGCGTTTATCCTCCAAGATTTCGGCCTCCTGCCATGGAAAACCGTATGGCAGAATGTGTGTCTCGGCATGAAGATGCGGGGCATACCAAAGAAAGGCCAGTCGGAGACGGCGGAACGCCTTCTGGCCACCCTCGACCTCACCCGGCACAGCCACTATTACCCGACGAGACTCAGCGGTGGAGAAAAGCAGCGGGTTGCGATTGCCCGCGCCCTGTCGCTGAAACCGTCGATACTCCTCATGGATGAACCCTTTTCTTCCCTCGACACATTCACCCGAGAGAGACTGCAGAATACCCTGGTGAATATCTGGCAGGTCAACCACCTCACCATGATGCTCGTAACCCACAATATTGAAGAGGCGGTCTTCCTCGGCAGAAAGATCTTGGTTTTATCGAAACGGCCGGCCGCTATCCATGCGATTATTGAAAATCCCGCGGCGGGAGCACTGTCGTATCGGAGCGATGACACGTTTTTTGCCACCTGCAAAAAGGTCCGGGGAATGGTGGAAGAGTTATGAAGTCATCGACAACGTTCAACTATATCCTCTCCGTTTCGATAGGATTTTTGCTGTGGAAGCTCCTCTCCGTCGCGGTGGCATCTCCCGTTCTTCCGTCACCGGAGGGTGCCTTTCAGGCGTTTTTTTCTAGCCTGCAGACACCCGTGTTCTGGAAGCACTTCGGCGTGAGTACCTACCGGGTAGTGGTCAGCATTCTCGTTGCCTGGTTCCTGGCGTTTCCTGCGGGCATCTTTATCGGGTACAGCAGGCGTCTCGACAGGGTCATTTCTCCCATGGTCTTCATGACCTACCCCATTCCGAAAATCGTGCTGCTGCCGGTGATACTCCTCATTTTCGGCTTGGGCGATCTGTCGAAGATCATCCTGATCAGTCTCATTCTCTTTTTCCAGATCCTGGTAGCCACCCGTGACGGGGTAAAGGCCATCGATGAAAAGTACTTCGATTCGATGCTTTCCATGGGCGCCACGGACGGGGATATCCTGAGAGAAGTGGTATTCCCCGCGGCACTGCCCCACAGTTTCACGGCATTGAGGATCACCACGGGGACTGCCATCTCGGTGCTCTTCTTTGTCGAATCGTTTGCCACCGCCTCGGGCCTCGGCTACATGATTATGGACTCCTGGGCCAAGGCAGCCTACACACAGATCTTCGTCGGCATTATAGGAATGAGCATCCTGGGCGTGATGCTCTATGAATTGTTCCGCCATCTCGAACGACGTATGTGCCCATGGCGTTTTGCCAACGACGTAGACGAGGAACGTGATGAGCCAGTGGACACTCATTTCTTGACAAAGATAGTCGTCTATCTCCAGATGATCAAATTCAGTCACACAGTGTTTGCGCTCCCCTTCGCCCTGGCCAGCCTCGTACTGGTTCACCGGATCGCCCCCCTCACGCTCTACACCGTATTCTGGATTATCATGGCAATGGTGGGAGGACGGTCTGCCGCTATGGGGTTCAACAGGATCGCCGATGCGGGTATCGACGGCAAAAACCCAAGAACCGCCGCCCGCGCTCTCCCCTCCGGCTCTATTTCACTGCGCGAAGCTTTTGCGTTCACTGTACTTTCTTCGATGCTTTTCATCGTCTCATCGGCCATGCTGTCGTGGCTCTGCTTCTGGCTGTCGCTCCCCGTTCTCCTTGTTTTCTTTCTGTATTCATATACAAAACGGTTCACGTGGTTCTCCCACATGATCCTGGGGTTCGCGATCAGCCTCGTACCCATGGCCGTCTGGGTGGCCGTTACGGGAACGTTTTCAGGAAACATTGCCGTTCTGTGCCTCGTGCTGCTTTCGTACATCGCAGGGTTTGACATTCTCTATGCCTGTCAGGATACTGACTTTGACCGCAAAGAACACCTATATTCCGTCCCGGCGGTATTCGGCGTGAGAACAGCACTTGTCGTTTCCTCGCTTCTCCACGTCGTAAGCTTCCTCTCCCTCGTGTCGCTGTACTGGCTTTTTTCCCTCAGCCCGGTTTTCCTCGTCTTTGCGGTGATCATTGCACTCTTGTTCGTCATCGAACATAAACTGGTAAAACCTGACGATCTCACACGGGTACACATCGCGTTCTATCACATCAACTCCGTTATCTCGGTGCTGCTGTTCATCGCCATACTGTCAGGAGAATTGCTACGAGGTATAGTATGAACACGAAAAGAATCATCGGTATAACCGGCGCCTCAGGGATGCTCTACGCAAAAAGGGTGCTCGAAATCCTTATCGCGATGCCCGGAGAACTCCATCTAATTATCTCGGAGATGGGGTGGGAGGTTCTCAAACATGAACTCACGGCCCGCCACAACACGTTTGCCGCATTTATCGATGAACTGAAAGGTGCCGGCGCGATAGAGGCGGAGGTGATCATTCACGACATCCATAACCTCTTTGCTCCCATTGCGAGCGGCTCGTTTCAGACGACGGGTATGGCGATTATCCCGTGTTCCATGAAAACGCTGTCGGCCGTTGCCACGGGGTACACCGGCAACCTGATGCAGCGGGCCGCGGATGTGACGCTCAAAGAGAAACGGCCCCTCATCCTCGTCGTGCGCGAGACCCCCTTCAACACCGTTCACTTAAAGAACATGGTCGCGGCGTCCGAGGCGGGCGCCACCATTATGCCAGCGTCACCCGGTTTTTACAACAGGCCGGAAACACTGGATGATATTGCAGATTTTATGGCCGGGCGGGTGCTTGATCATCTGAACATCAACTACCCGAATGCCCCCCGGTGGGAAGGAGAGTAATGCTGGACAAGAGACCGGGCACCATACAGGACATGTTTGACCGCATTTCACCCACGTACGACCGGCTCAATACGATACTGTCCCTCTCCATCGACCAGCTCTGGCGACACAGGACGATACGGCACCTCGACATCGGCAATGACTCACTTGTTCTCGATGCAGGCACGGGAACGGGCAATATGGGCCTCCTCGCTGTCGCATCTGTCGGGTGCAGGGTTGTCGGCATTGATCTTTCCCGGGAGATGCTCGCCGTGGCCGCCCGGAAAGGGCGAAGCACGCCCCTGGAGGGACAGTTTCTCCTCGCGAACGGAAACGCCCTCATGCTGCCCTTCAGGGACCAGGCGTTCGATCGTGCCATGGTGGCATTCGGCATCAGGAACATGGAACACCCGGACCTCTTTCTCGACGAGATACACCGCGTGCTCAAAGACGAGGGCAGGCTTGCGGTACTCGAATTCTCCCTGCCGCGAAATCCCCTCATCCGACGGTTGTATCTCTTCTACTTCACGATCCTGCTTCCCGCCGTCGGCGGTATCATTTCCGGCTATCTGCCGGCGTACAAATACTTGCGCGATTCCGTCATGGCGTTTACCCCGCCGGAAGATCTAGAAAATACCATGAAGGCACGAGGATTTTCGATTCTCCGCTCCCGCGATCTCTTTTTCGGTGTCTCGCATCTCTACGTGCTGGGAAAGACAACACGATGAAAACATATTTTACCTCTTTGGGAGATTTCATCTCTCGCCTGGACGCTGAGGGAGAATTGATACGTATTACCGACAGGGTATCGCCGGTACTCGAGATCACCGAAATCACCGACCGTGCGGCAAAGAGCCCCGGCGGCGGAAAGGCACTCCTGTTCGAAACCGTGGAGGGGTCTGCCTTTCCGGTCATTACCAATGCGTTCGGGAGTGCAAAGAGGGTGGCCCTGGCCCTCGGCTGCACCGATCTGGACGGGCTGGCCGCAAGGCTCAATAACCTGCTCGAACAGACACCCCCGCAGACACTTGTCGAAAAGCTCCGATTCATTCCGAAGGCCATCGCGTGGTCGCGCTACCTCCCTCGTATCAGGAAGCGGTCGATGGCTCCGTGCCAGGAAATTGTCCTGACAGGTGATGCGGTCGACCTCTCGAAACTGCCAATCCTGACATGCTGGCCCCAGGATGGCGGACCATTCGTTACGCTGCCCGTCGTGTTCACGAAGGGATTGCACGACGGCAGGCGAAATGCGGGCATGTACCGGATGCAGGTGTACGACCGAAATACCACGGGCATGCACTGGCACATCCATAAGGACGGCTCTCACCACTATAACGAATACCGGCAGGCGGGCAAAAAAATGGAAGTGGCCGTAGCAATCGGGACGGATCCCGCTATCACCTACGCCGCTACCTCACCGATGCCGCGGGGGGTTGATGAGATGATCCTCGCCGGATTCATCCGAGAGGCCCCGGTGGAAATGGTCAGGGGAATTACCGTCGATATCAAGGTGCCCGCCGATGCGGAGTTCATTCTTGAAGGGTATGTCACCCCGGATGAGCTGCGTATCGAAGGTCCCTTCGGCGATCATACGGGATACTATTCCCTCACCGATGAGTATCCGGTGTTTCACGTCACGGCGATCACCCATAGAAAGAATCCCGTGTACAGCGCCACGGTAGTCGGCCGCCCTCCTATGGAAGACTGTTACCTGGCCCTCGCCACGGAACGCCTCTTTCTTCCCATGCTCAGAACCGTCATGCCGGAAATCAAAAATTACTGGCTGCCGTGGGAAGGGGTCTTTCATAACATCGTTGCCGTCGTCATTGACAAAGAATACCCCTATCATGCAAAAAAGGTAATGAACGGCCTGTGGGGCGTGGGGCAGATGAGCTTTTCAAAGGCACTGGTTGTCATTGACGATGAGGCGCTGCTCAACAACGGTGCCATGCTGCTGCGGCATATCCTCACTACCATCGATCTGCGGCACGATGTTACGATTACCGAGGGCATTCTGGATGTCCTGGATCATTCGGCCCCGCAACCGCTGTACGGCTCAAAAATCGGCATAGATGCAACGGCCCGCGCCGCAGGAGACCCCCCCCGCAACACACCGAAACGACCACGCACACCGGATGAAGCGACACTCCTGTGCACGCTCAGGAATCTGGACTCGGCGTTCGTTTCCGTGAGAACGATATACACGGAAACGCCCCACCCTCTCATTCTTGCCACCATCGCAAAGACCGCCGAGAAAAATTCCGCCTCATTCATAGAAAAGATACTTGCCTCAGAGGATATCTCGGCTGAGGGAATCTTTGTGCTCTATGATGCCCACATCGATCTGGCGGACAACTCTCTCCTTCTATGGAAGGCGTTCAACAATACGGACCCCGCCCGGGACATTACGATCACCGAAGCGGCGGCGGTCATCGACGCCACGAAGAAGGGACCGCACGACGGCCATCTCAGAGAATGGCCTGACGATCTCGAAATGTCGCAAGATGTCAAAGACAGGGTCGACGGGATGGGGCTGGATTTCTGACGAAATGATTTCCCCTTGACGAAAAAAGATGCACCGTGTTACGGGCAGGAGGAGCATTCGAAAGGGAGGACCTGTGAAGCCATGGCGAAGATAGTAAACGATCAGATGGGGAATGTCCTTTCTTTTCATCACCCGCCCCGGAGAATTATCTCCCTCGTCCCCTCGCAGACGGAACTCCTCTTCGATCTGGGGCTGGACGAGGAAATTACCGGGATCACCGATTTCTGTATCTACCCCCATGAAAAGTGCAGAGAAAGGACAAAGATTGGCGGTCCGAAATCAGTCGATTTCTCCGCGATTGACGAAGTACGACCGGATGTCATCATCGCCAATAAAGAGGAAAATGACCGGGATCAAATCGCCAAACTCCAGGGGAAATTCCCCGTCTGGGTCAGCGACATCTCTACTTTGGACGACGCACTGGACATGATACGCGGCATCGGTGAACTGGTTGATAAAGGTCACCAGGCCGACGAGATCGTCACCCGTATACAGTCATCCATGGGCGAATTCGATGATCTCGGCATACAGGTCGTCTACTTCGTCTGGAAAGATCCATACATGGTTGCGGGAAAGGACACCTTTATCACCGAAATGCTTTCACAGTGCGGGTTTAAAAATGCATTTGACGCTCTGCCACGATACCCTCGTGTCACGGAGAGCCAGATCATCGCGGCACACCCGGATGTACTCCTGCTCTGCTCGGAGCCGTATCCGTTCGAGGAAAAGCACGTCGTCGAGTTTTCCGAGCACTTCCCCTTTGCAAAGGTACTCCTCGTCGACGGCGAAATATTCTCCTGGTATGGAAGCCGCCTGCAATACGCCGGAGACTATTTCCGGTCTCTGAGGAAGAAACTCGCCGCCATTTCGAAAGAGGCCTAGTGCCGCATGCACCCTATCACCTCTCGCCTCGTCGCCATTGCATCGATCGGCCCTCTCCTCATGCTGGGTGCTTCGCTTAACTTTGCCGTATTGGATATCCTCGTGAAACTGCTCGGTCCTTCATTTCGCGTCTGGGATATTGCTTTTTATCGCTTTTTCGCAAGTCTTCTTATACTGATTGCCCTGGTCGGCCGGCACCGGAATCCCTTCAAAGGCCAGAGCCCCAAACTGATGGCCGTAAACGGCATCATCAGTTCCCTGGGATTTGTGGCACTCGCGACCTCGCTGCGCCACATCAATCTTTCAACGACGATGGTGCTGTTCTACTCGTTTCCGGCATTTGCCGCCCTCTTTTCGACGCTCATCTTCAGGGAAAAGATCAGCAAAGGTGAGCTCCTCTGCGTGTTTGTCGCCCTAGCAGGCGTTATGGTCCTTGTGGAGTTCCAGCTCGGGGGCAGTTTTTTCGGACAGATGATGGGGCTTCTCGCCGGTCTTGCCATCGGCCTCACCGTGGCAATCACGAGTAAACTCAGGGAGAAAGACGGCTCTGTCGTGATTTATCTCTACTACTGTCTCGTCGGAACGGTGGTGGCACTCCCTCCGTTCATCGCACACCCCCAGGTGCCAAAAACGACAGGGGAAGTCACTATTCTCGTCGGCATTATACTTTCATCTCTTTTCGCCATGCTACTCATGAACAAGGGCCTTCGCTACTGCAGGAGCTGGGAGGGGGGCCTGATCCTCACGAACGAACTCGTATTTACGGCGATCTTCGGCATCGCATTTCTCCACGAACCCTTTACATGGCGATTCATCTGCGGCGGCCTCCTCATCCTGGGAAGCGTGGTCGCCCTCAATCTCGGCATTGTGCAAAAACCTTCCCACCCGCCCATTGCCACCTTCGATCGGTAATCACCATTAAAAACTCCGGTACGATATGTACCGGAGTTTTCTGCATTTCACCGCAATCGCGTAAAACTGACCATCGTTTCTACTGACGCACATTTCCGTAAACACGGGCGAGCCGTTCTTCGGCCTCCTGTATGATCCTTTCCATCAGTTCCTTGCACGTGGGAACATCGCGAATCAACCCGATCGATTGGCCCACATAGAGGGGGGCATACTCAACATCCCCCGTTTGAAAAGCTGCGACGTTTCGTTCTCCGACAATCAGGGGAATAATTGCATCGAGCCCGCCACCCTTTTTCTCAATTTCCAGCACTTCTTCCGCAATCTTATTTTTTATCACCCTCGCCTGAAGCTTGATCGATTTACAGATAAGCGTAGTGTCGTGTTCCTGCCGCCGCACCAGTTCTTGCTTGATATTATCATGAACGTCACATTCTTCCGTAGCGATGAAGCGGCTGGCCATCATGACACCTTCGGCCCCGAGCATCAGGGCCGCCGCCATGGTCTTTCCGTCGGCGATACCGCCCACGGTCACCACCGGGATCGAAACTGATTCCACTATCCGCGGCGTGAGGAGCATCGTCGTGACATCATCGTCAAGGGGGTGTCCCCCTTCTTCAATCCCCGCGGCATAGATCCCATCGTAGCCAACCTGCTCGGCGTGTTGTGCGTGCCGAACCGATCCCACCTTGTGGAACATTTTCACGCCGGCCTTTTTGAGCATCTCGACATACTCCATGCCGCAGGCCCTGTCGATGGGGGTACCCGAAATCTCCACCCCGGCAACCTCTTCCTCGGCACAGACGCGGAGCCACATCCGGTGATGTTCCGGAGTAATGCGAATAGACGGCATGATGGTAACACTCACCATGAACGGTTTTTCAGTCAGCTTCCGTGTCTCTCGGATCGCGGCTCTGAATTCCTCCTCCGACTCATAGATGGCTGCCGTTATATTCCCGACACCGCCGGCATTCGATACGGCGGCACAGAGCGGCGGCTTGCAAAGCCACATCATAGCCCCGCAGATAACCGGGTACTCCACGCCAAACATGTCAGTAATAGCTGTTTTGATCATACGTTTTTCCTTTCCATCATATCGCCAGCGTCACAAAAAGGGTGGTCATCGTCTCCTGCGGCGCCCCACACGCGCGATGCCGTTCATGACTCGTACGCACCGCGATGCAGAGATCCACCTTCTCTCTGCCGGAACTGACGAGTGATACCTTCGTCAGTTTCCGATCAGTCATCCTTCGGAATTTTCAGGAACGGCGGCAGTGCCGGACTATGGTGAAGATCCGTCAATACGGGGTACCTGAATCCCATCTTGTGCGTGCTTGCAAGTCCTGCGGCAATTGTTTCTCCCTGGTTTGCGGGAATCGCAAAAATTACCTCATGGTCCTGCGTTGACCCGAAGACTCGGTCACCTCCCGATGGAAGGATGAACTGGCACTGCCCGCTGTGCGCCGTCAGTGTTACCACGTCGCCACAGTCGGCAAGACCTGTTCCCCGGGCAGACACCTGGAGGCCGCCCCCCATGGCAGCGGCGTGTGAGAGCCGCATCACCTGTGCGGAGCTGCCGTAGACGACCACCACATCCGGTTCGAATGTCGCACTCCCAATCGGAGCCATCAGCAGGTGGCTGTATTTCCCCGCCTCGAGCCGTTTCTCGTCCGGGAAAGGAAAACTCTGGGGCGATCCGGCAACAAATCCCATGGTCAGTGCCCCGCCAAGGCAGCTTTGGTCATCTCTGCCCACGGCTAATGTCCACCCGAAACGCCTCGTCAACCCGATGGCCTGACAGAGTGTCACCTGATGTCCCAGGTCACGCACGGGCATTCTCGCCTTCTCCGGCAGTTCCCCTTCACTCTGACAGAGCTTCAGGGCAACGGGAAATGTCTGATATCTGATAAAATGTGCCAACGCCTCTTCAACCTGTTTCAGATCCATACATCGTCCTCCATTATTGTGATGATACTCTCTTTCTCCGTTGCTTCCACTATTGTTCAATCACCTCACCACGGCAACCGATCCTGACGGCCATACACGCTATCCCGCGATGCTACCACCGCCACGGGCAGGAAGCCCGGCCTTATCAATGAAGACAGGGCTGTAACCACGAGGAATATGCGACGGGTTTCTACGAAATGATATTACATAATGACTTGATATTATTTATTTTTTCTGCAAGATCATAGTTTCGCTGTACTTCCACCCTGTTCGTCTCCGGTGTCCCGCCCGCGCAGATCGCACTGGCCACCAGGTATCCACCGAACCGTGATGCCGTAAGGTCCTGAATAAAATACAGGAGCTTCATACGATCTTCCGTACTCACATCGCTCCTGCCCTTGAAATATTTATCCACATACTGCCGCGTCTTTGCATCAAGGTACTCCGTTTCCGCGGGCATTGTCGTCACCACCCCGCCGGCGATTTCCTGCAGGGTCCCAAGAAATTCGACAAAACGGAGCCGTGAATTGTAGAGCCCGGCATTCGACACGGAGATATCCGGGATCGGGATACCGCTGGGATGCTGCACCGCATTATAGACCGATCCGAGAGCGCACCCCCACCCGATTTCCGACGCGATCATCATATCAGTGATCTTGTTCCTGATATGTCCTGCCTTCCCGGCACCGTTATATTCGGCAATGAGGGACGCGGCCCCTGCAATGAGATCGATCCGCGCCGAGGTGCACGTCCCCTTGCACAGTCGCACATACGGTGAAAAGTACCGGATAAACCGCTCCGTAAACTCCCACTCGCCGCACATGAAAACATTTTCCCAGGGGACAAACACATCATCAAACACGGAGAGGCATTCGACGAACCCGATATGAGAACTGACGGGGCTTTCATACCGTTTCGGCTCCCGGGGACCCGGCGCCGGTCGCGTGATAAATGTGATCCCTTCCGTATCGATGGGCACGGCAAACGATACGGCATAGTCCTTATCCTCTTCCTGCAACACCCCGGAAGGGCAGGCGAAGAACATGTGCATCACCGGTGCGTTTGACGTGTGCATCTTCGCACCGCGCACGATGATTCCATCGGCGTTGCGGTCGACGACCCGCAGATAGAGGTCGGGGTCGGCCTGCCGGCTCGGGGACAGCGACCGATCTCCTTTCGGGTCCATCACCCCGAGACAGTACCGGAGGTCTTCGCGCTGGAGCCTTGTGAAAACGTTTCTCAGGTTCTCATGATACTGCGTACCCCTCTCCCGATCGATGTCATACGTGGTCGCCCACAGTACGCTCAACCCGATGACCATGCACATGGAGCAGAAGTGCCGGGCGTTGTACCTCTTCATCACCTCAATGAGCTGACGAAGCTCTTCTCTGTCCTTTCGGAGGTAGGTCCAGAAGCTTACGTCTTCGTCAATGAGGGACGACCGGTACACGAAATCATCTCTCATGGCTGGGTCGTGTGCCCAGTCGTACCACTTGCACATCTCTTCGAGAGTGATCCTGAAATGCGGACTCTCCGTAACATCTTCAACCTTTTCACCCAGAATATAGACAGCGGGCGTCAGTTCCTTTAAACTCTCGACATATTCCTTTCTCGTCTTGATCCCCATCCAAAAACCTCCACAACCGGGAAACTGAGTTCCCCTGATAGGTGGTTACACGAGTGGTGTCAGTTCGGCTGCGTTTTATGCCGATCTCACGTATCCCGTCTCTTAAAGATATCAGCCAGGGGCAATGTCATTCCTACTTCAGGCTCAAAGCGGAGATATGTTGGTATGGGATAGCGAATTCCCCGCGCATGCGTCTTTTCCACTCCCTCCACAATACGTTCCAGCACGTTGGCAGGAACCGCCATGATCATTTCGTGATCCTGGCAGGCGGCCCAGACACGATCACCGTTGCCGGGAACGACCACTTTCGGCATCTTATCCAGATACGCCCCGATAACTCCCTCCGTACACGATGCGGCCCTTCCCGAAAAACTGCTGTCGAGGGGTATCCCCGTGTGGTACGTCGCTCCGTGAAGGAGACGCATGATCTGTGCCGGATTGGCATAGATCAGCACAACATCGGGTTCGACCTTGGTCCTTTCTAGGGGTGAGTACACTACCACCACGGTTTCGCCCATATCGAGCGTGCGAAACCGTGTGACAACTTCCCGGGCAGCCGTTTCATCACATGAGTAATTCATGCGGGTTAAAAAGTCGACGGCCCCCTGTTCGTCAACAATCCGCTCCCAGCCATAGGTATGCACCGCAATGGCACATGCCACATCGTCGCGGCCAAAGGCCACGGTCCATCCATAACGTCGCGCCAGCGCCGCACCCTGGCACGGTGCCATTCGAACTTTCAGGTCCCGAAGGGGTCTTCGCGCCGATGACGGAATCTCTGTCTCCTTCGCAAGGAACTTCACCGCCACGGGAAAGGTGTCGGGATTGATGACGTCACGTATCTTCTTGCCCAGTTCCATCCATTGTTGCATGCAGCATGCCTCCCTTCGTCACACCTTACAGCAGTCACCATAACCTTTACAGCCGATGTATCCGTATCACCGCTCCGTGTGTGTTGTCTGTACCGCAATCATGGTACAGAGTATTGTCGAGATTATTTTTTCGTTTTCGTCTTTCCGAGCAAATACATCGCCCTGGCAAACGGTAACTGTGCGGCCTGGCTTAACGACACGCCCCCGTGCAATCAGTTGCGCACCTGCTGCGGGGGAAAGAAAATTGACTTTATACTCAACCGAAAGGACTTCCGCATCAACAGGCATGAGGGTCATCGCTGCATACCCGCACGCGGTATCCACGATTGCAGTGACGACACCCGCATGGACAAATCCATGCTGCTGGGTTAAGCCATCATGAACCGGCAGCTCGATCTCGACTTTACCCGGGGACACCTCGGTGAGTCGGGCACCAATAGTCTTCATAAATCCCTGTTTTGCAAAGCTGCCGCGAACACGCGATTCAAAATTTTCGTCCTGAATTCTCATTTTCGCCATTGCCCCCCCTAAATAACCATTTATAAAAACTTATTTTCTCTCCTTTGGGCATTTCCCCTTCCCCTGTCGCGCTCTGCGCAGCAGCAGGCGCTGCGAAGGGAAACGTCTATGCCTTTCACTTTTCTTGTTCCTGATTCTTGTCAACCCACGCGCGTTTTTCAGGACCGAATACCGCCCGCACCCGTTCAGCAATCCACTCGAAGGGAAGATCATCGCAGTGAGGAAATTTTTCGACGTAATCGATAAAGGGATTCCCCCGTAGATCCTTTTCAGGAAGAACGGCATTGCCTTCCCCATTGAATTCCACCGGTGGCACTTCGAGACGGGAGCACAGCTCCTTGTCAAATGTCGGTGTGGCGCTCACCCATCGGTCATGCAGGAAAAATTGCGTGTATCCGTGCCGGGGCAGGATGTTGGTACCTATCCTCTCGACAATGTGCGGGGGAAGCTTATTGTTTCGAATCCTGGCAAACGTCAGGCGACTCGGGACCCCCGCCGCCCGTCCCATGGCCGCAAGAAGTACCGCCTTCTGGACACAGTATCCTTTCCCCCACTCGAGTACCTGCGACGCCCGGAAGTCGTCGATAGCTGCCGAGATCATATAGATATTGTATCTGATCGAGTCACGCACAAAATAGAAAAGTGCCGTCGCGGTCTCTGCATCAGTTGTACAGCCTGCGGTTACCTCGTTCACCGTCGTAACGATCCCCTCGTGATCGGCGTTGATGGTCAATGTCGGCCTCAGGTAGAGTTCCATTCCGGTCTCGAATGTGTCGTTCACTTGTACCTCCTTTTTTCGAGCGATATTTCCGAAAAATTTATTTTCTGTTCAACGGGCATACTTTCATGCATGCATTGCATGAGTACGTGGCATGTTCATCAACGGCCACCGTATTGAGAATCGTCTCAAAGGGAAACTTCTCACGTGCCGTGCGATCTCTTAACACATTCTCCAAAAGGGGACTGGCATTGGCGAATCGCATGCACGCCGCGTGATCAACGCCGCCTCCTCTCGCGATCGCATGAACAGGACAGGCATCCACGCAGTCGAAGCAGTCCGAAGGACAGGGATCGTCGGCGCATTTCACCGAAGGGGGTAAGGGTGCCGTAGACAGGACACCCCCCAGAATAATCCGTGTACCGTACTCGGGATTCGCCAGAAGACCGCTTTTGGTCAGTCTCCCCAGGCCGGCCTCCTCAGCCCAGTGAACGAGCGGGAGTAGCCCCCAATACTGACGACCGACTGTTCTCATGGGGTAGCATCCATATATGGGACATGCCCGGTAGCCTTTGTCTTCTAAAAAAAGACACAACTGATTGGACGCAATATCGAGTGATTTATACAGTATGGTACAATAGCGCCAGTAAAGCGACATATCGTGATTATCCGCATAGAGTATGCCTCTGGGGATTGGAACCCCATAGCATATGACCGTCTTAACGTCCCGTAATATGGAATGGGGAGAACCGTTCCCCGGAACGGCAGGAAGTCGAGGAGTTTCAGCTACACCCACAAGGGAAATAGAACGCCTGTGGAGAAATTCTACGACCTCATGTTTCGTATGTCTTTCACCCATCTTCTGCTCCTTTGCGCACTGTACTTCGATCAAATGAACAGACGTTTACCTTGCTCTGTTGCTACTACAAAGGATCTTCATAGGGATCGTGCTATGACGGCTTTCTGTATCTCCGACGTACCATCGGCGTACAGGTAGAGATAATTTTCCCGCATATAGCGTTGCATCCGGTACTCCATGGAATAATCTCTGCCGCCGAAAATCTGCATGCCCCGTTTCATCATATTGTTGAGTGTTTCGGAACAAAACAGTTTCGCCATACTAATTTCCTTGAAACAACTCTTCCCCTGCGAGCGCAGCCATGCTGCATGGTAGGTCATCCAGCGCATGGCGTCTATCTCCGTTGCCATGTCTGCCAACGAATGCTGTATGGTCTGAAACTCAAAAACAGGCCTTCCAAACTGCTGCCGTTCCTTTGCATAAGCAACGCACTCCTTCAGAACGGTCTCGGCTGCATCAACACAACATGCCGCGATGCAAAATCTTTCAAGATCGGCAGTCCTTTGCAACTGACCCCATCCCCCGTTTAACCCACTCTGTCCGCCGATGATATTTTCTTTGTGAACGGCCCATTACTGAACCCCACCTCACACGAGAGGAAAGCGTTGCCGGCAAGCTTTGGAATCGGGGTGATGCGCAGACACCCTCCACACCAGCCGGAACAAGAAAGTTGCTCATTCCCCGGGCAGGATCACCATCGGGGGAGGTTAACACAACGGCAACGATATAGTCGGCAACGGACGCCCCTGTCGTCCAGTACTTTGTCCCCTATATGGCATAGTGATCATCATGCTCCACAGCCGCCGTCTTCATCGATTTTGGATCTGGGCCGGCACCGGGCTCAGTCATAGCGAAGGCAAATTTGAGCTCACCATCGATGAGCCGCGGAAGGTACTCAGCTTTTTGTTCTTCCGTACCGTTCGCCAAGATAAACATTCCGGCAAACACGACGGGGACAAGATACATCAATGCGGCATTGTAGCTCGATGAAGCCAGCTGTTCTGTAATGGTGACGACATCCATCATGTCTCCATCTGACCCCCCATATTGCGCGGGATAAGGAATACCGAAAAATCCGCCGTCCGCGATTTTCTTATAGAGCTCATGGGGAAATTCGTTTCCTTCGTCCAGGGCTGATTCAAATGCGGGAGGAAGTTCTCTCTCATAAAATGAGGAAATTGCGTCTTTCAGCCCCTTTTGCCCGTCAGATAACTCAAAGTTCATCGTTCTCTACCTTTCTTTTATGAGTTCAATTAGTTATCGTGCCAATATTAAGTATGCAAATATTTGGCAGACGGAACATATTTTGTCAATATTTTTTCGTATCTCGTCATACTCCTCCCCCCTGCAGGATATAGATACACAACCTGAAACGCGGGCCCTTGTCGAGCAGGCAACTGTTCATGATCATCTTTCGAAAATGTTCCTTATGTTACTTCGCCCGCACTCTCCCTCGGGCGAGAGAGGCAAAAACGCCACCCAGACACAAAATACTGAATACGACAAACGATATCCGGAAGCTCTTCATGAGCATAACCGGGGAAGACTGATGCAATGTTTCATTCCCGATAAAAAACGCGAGAAACAAGGTGACAATCGCCATACTCATGGCCATACCAATCATCCGCATCGTCGACACCGTCGATGCGGCAACACCGTAAAATCGTTCCTCTACCGATCCCATGATAGCGTTCGTATTGGGAGACGAAAACAGGGCATAACCGAAACCGATGAGCACCAGATTGGCCACTATCATCCACACAGCGGTATCCTCCCCGAGAAAAACAAAGTTGAAAAGGCCGAGGGCGTTGAGGCCCATCCCCAGTGAGGCCACGATGCGGGGCTCGATACGGTCGGAGAGGGCTCCGGCACACGAGGAAAAAATAGCCATTATTATCGGCTGGGAAAGGAGCACAAAGCCGGCCGCCTGGGGGCTGTAGTCCAGAATGACCTGGAGGTAGAGGGAAATCAAAAACGCAATGGCAAAGGTCGAACCGTAATTCAGCATGGCGGCAAGGTTCGAAAATCCGAAGGTCACATTGTGCCTGAACAGGCGAAGATTCATGAGTGGATGTACCGTCCGCATCTCATAGGCGACGAATCCGATCAGGAGGGCCACGCCGAGCATCAAAACCTGCCACCCCCACGGGGTCCGCGAAATCGTTGACATCCCGTAGAGAACAGCAACCAGCCCGGTCATATAGAGCACACTTCCCGGGATATCGAACGTCTCTCCGTCTGCGCCTGTCCATTCACCCGGCATCCGCGACCGGGCAAAACCGACCGTCGCGGTACCCGTCAGGGCGGTGAAGTAAAAGATGCTCCGCCAGCCCAGATACTGACACATAACACCTCCCAGTACGGGACCGACAGAAAGGCCCGTATATGTCGCCGTCACCGCCAATCCCATTGCCTTGCCTCTCCTGTCGGCCGGAATGACGGATGAAAGAATGGCCATACCGGTGGCATAGATCATCGAGGCGGCAATTCCCTGGCAGATACGAAAGAGGACGATGGTGGCGTTCGACCACGCCAGCCCGCAGAGCAGCGTCAGTGCGGTAAACCCCACGGTCCCCAAGAGAAACACCCGTTTCCTGCCGACAATATCGGCCGCACGCCCCATGGGCAGCAGAAAGGCCGCGGCGGCAAGAATGAAACCGCTGACGATCCAGCTCAGTACCAGCGCACTGCTGGAGAACTCCCGGCCGATCGACGGGAGAGCCAAATTTGTAGCGCTCCCCATAAACGTCGTCATGAACGACGTCATCATGACGGCTGCAATGATGCTCTTTTCGACGGACGACTCCTTCACACCAAGACCTCACTTCAAATATGCCGGAATGTTCCCGCGCATGGCATCCGACATCCAGCCGTGTACCATAAAATGTATCTTTTTCCCACTGTGCGCATGACGGAATATGTCTGTACATTTTGTATGATTGAGATATGGACAAGAATAACTGGAAGATAAAAAAATGGTGGAGATGAGGGGGATCGAACCCCTGACCTCGGCATTGCGAACGCCGCGCTCTCCCAACTGAGCTACATCCCCATTTTTCTCATGAAAACAACAACAGATTTCTCATATAACAACCCCGATATCCGTGTCAAGCACTTGTTCGCGCGCATTGTCCCCGGATTTGGAGGATCTTACGAGAGTACACCTTTGGATTTTGCTTCTTCATACACGTCGCGGGCTTTTTCATCGAGGCCCTCATGTGTACACACTTCGATGAGAGACAGATAATAGAACGGGTTTTGAGGCTCCGTCTCTATCGCTTGTTCGTACAGGACAATCGCGTCGGCTACATAGTGCCCCTGGGCAAGGGTATGGGCGAGACGATTATAGTATGCGGCTCTTCCCTTTTCATCTATTTTGATTGCCCTTTCATACGCAGCTTTCGCTTCCTCAATATTCTCCTGTTTGACCATAATATCTCCCAGGCTGCAGTAGTAGATAGCTTTTTGAGGCTGCGCCTCAATAGCCTTCCGGATTGACTCTTCTGCACGTTCGCATTGGCCGGCCATCTCGTACGCCGTCGCCAACTTGTTGTAGAACGTATGCGTTTCCGTGGGTTCAATATCACCCGCTCGCGTGTAGGCCACCTCCGCCTTTCCATATTCGCCCGCAGCGACATAGGCATTTCCCAGATAGCCGAAAAACACGGGGGAGTCGGGCTCCATGCGCGTCATTGTTTCAAACACCTCGATGGCTCGTTCGATTTTACCGACCCGGAGACAGGAATCGCCGAGGGTAGTGAGAAGCGACATATCACCTGGCTGGACTGCAACCGCCCTTTCACAGAGATTCACAAGTTTTTCATATACCCGTCCTTCACGATATATTCTAACTAGTTCGTCAAAGGCGAAGCCCGTGAAGATCCTCCGGCTCAATTCTTTCTCTACAAGCTCCTCGAAGCAGCGTATTGCCTCATCCACGTGTCCTCCGTCGCGGTAGGCCCAGGCGAGAGAAAACAGAAGAGAGTCGTCGTTGGGGTTCATCTCCAGTAACTTCCTGTAAAGATCGATCGCCTCTTCGAATCGGCCTTTACTCAGGTAGCGGTCCGCGAGGTCGTAAAATTCTTCATATCCGGTTTCGTTACTCATGGCTGAGACACAATGCTCCTTTACATGCCCGATTGTGGGCGCATTCTATCCATTATGAGTGGTTTGTCAATGAAATAATGACTGTAATCAACAAGAGATATCTCTTCGGAAACTGAAACGACGCGAGGCTGATAAAGACCCGGAAGAAGCTTGCCCCTATCAGCCTCTGCACCATGGAAAGATACGTGAAGAAGATTCCCCACATTTATATGCTTTATAAAGCATATCTTTTCTTTTGTCAACCTTTTTCATCCGCCACGAATAAAGCTCTCGTCGCGATACAACGATATTTCTCCGAGAGAGGGGCGAATCAGCACAGACGTTCATCGAGGGGGTTTATAGTTCCCAACGCCTGTATCATTTCATCATGCAGTACACCGTTTGTCGCAAGAATTGATCCCGCCAGCAGGAAGTAGTCGTTCCCAGATATGTCCGTCACCCGCCCCCCCGCCTCTTCAACAAGGAGCCATCCTGCAGCCGTATCCCAAGGATGTAATTTCAGCTCCCAGAATCCATCGAAGCGACCCGCCGCCACATACGCCAGATCCATTGCAGCTGAACCGGCCCGCCTGATGGCAAGCGATTTCAGGGCCATACCACTGAAGTAATTAATATTATTATTAGGATCATGACCAATATCATAGGGAAACCCCGTTGCGAGAAACCCCTTGGCAAGGGTCCCCTTCTCCGATACGGAAATTCTGCGACCGTTCCAAAAGGCACCTTTGCCCCGTTCAGCGACAAACATTTCCTGCAATATGGGATTGTAGACGACCCCCACGGTAATCTGCCCCTCCTCTTCAAGGGCAACGGAAACACAAAAGAACGGAAATCCGTGGGCGTAGTTGGTCGTTCCGTCGATGGGATCTATAATCCATCGCTGTCGCGCCCCACTCTGCCTGCCCAGCGACTCTTCCGTCAGCACATCGTGATGAGGATATGCACGTGTTATCAGGGAAAGCAGCAACTCCTCCGACATTCTGTCCACATCGGTAACAATATCAATCTCTCCCTTAAAATCTATGTGATGCTTTTCGTGTAACCGCTCCTTGAGAAGTTCTCCCGCCTTCTCAGCGATGGTAACGGCAAAGTCTCTGTACGTACCCATGATAGTTCTCCCGATAGTTTTCAGACTTCCATATATCGCGCGGGGTACCATATCACCAGTTGCGCAATGCTGGCAATCCGTTCCTTCAGTAAAATCCTCTTCACGAACATAGCCGTCGGGCGAAAATGACCTAATATCACCTTTTTATTGCACCGGGACAAAATTAGTGTTACATGGTACGAGACTTTACCGTGGATGTCACCGTATACCATGAACGCTGAAGAATCAAAAGGATCTCACGAAGAGCGCCCCCTGGATCTGAAGGCCAGAAGAGAGGAAAAGGGACTGTCCCTCAGAGATATTGCCGAGGAGACGCGGATTCATACGGCCATATTGGAAACAATCGAAAATAGAAATTTCACAAGACTCCCTGAACCGGTCTACACGCGTGCGTTCATCAGGGCCTATACGAAAGCACTCGAAATCAACGAAGAGGAACTCCTCACTCCCTACTCACAGTATCTTGATGAGGTAGCGGCAACGCAACAGCAGGTCGAAGCCGCCGGCATACGCCATACGACACGATCGAAGTCGAAGTTTGCAGCGGCTTTTATCGTCCTTATCCTGGCACTCTTCATCGTGTTTGTCGTGACAGACAACCGGGAAGCACCGGTACCAGACGCAGCACCACCGGCGAAGGATGTCATGCAAGCCGAGAGCCAGAAAACGTCACCGGAACCTGAAACAGCCGTACCGACGACCGGTGCTGAGACCAATGATTCCAAAATCACCCGTGACGCACCTGTTGAGATAAAAGATGAAAGCACACTGCCTTCGGCACCTGCGCAACCCGATGCGGAGACAGAAGAGGATACCCCTTCAGAACCGGCAGCGGAGAAGAGTCTCTATCGCCTCGACATCGAAGCGACAGAACTCACGTGGTTGCAAATTATAGAAGACTACAACACACCGTCGGAAATTCTCATGCGACCGGGAGATAAAATAACGCGACAAGCAGCAGAGAAATTCATTCTCTCGATCGGCAACGCCGGTGGTGTAAGCGTCACCTTCCAGGGTGAACCGCTGGGTCCTCTCGGCGAGCACGGAAAAGTCGTCCGCCTTAATCTTCCCGGGGACGAAACCAACAGCCGAAGTGACGATTGACAAAACTCATCTAATGTTTTAAGTTCACTAGAAAAACCATTGAGAGACGCCAGTCTCTCTCGCATGAGGGGTACAGATAATGTTTGGTATAGGAATGCCCGAATTATTGATCATCTTGGTAATCATCCTGATTATTTTCGGGGCCGGTCGGCTTCCTGAAATAGGTGGCGCTGTCGGAAAGGGCATAAAGAATTTCAAAAAGTCATTCACCGAACAGGAAGAAATAGAGAAGCCGCAAGAACAACAGAAAATAGATGACAACGAAAAATCGTCTTAGAACGGAACGTCGTCGGTAATATCCGATTTATCATAGGACGAGAATTTTTCGCCGGTTTCTCCATACTGACTCGAGTCCTGTCCCTTCGGCTCCAACATCTGCATATTGAGGGCAATTATCTCCGTTGTGTATCGTTTATTGCCATCTTTATCATCCCAGGCCCTTGTTTGAAGCCTTCCCTCTATATACACCAGACGTCCTTTCGAAAGATAGTTGCCGCATATCTCTGCAAGCCTTCCGAATACGACAATACGGTGCCACTCCGTCCGCGTCACCCGTTCGCCGTTTCTGTCCTTCCACTGCTCGTCTGTGGCTATCCTGAAACTCGTCACCATCGTCCCATCCTGGGTATATCGCACCTCAGGATCAGCGCCAAGCCTTCCTACTAATATAACCTTATTGACCATTATGCCCCCTTTCCCTCATCAGAGATGTGGCACGATCATACACAAATTGGTGTCGTATGGCAAACGAATTATCCCCCGCTTTTCATCGTGATACAACGACCACACGCCGTCGCCTCACACCTGCCTCCGCGGGTGTCGGTCCCGCTTTTTTCACTGTTGACTTCACCCGTGTTATCAAGTAGAAACAAACCAATTACGTCTGCGCCTGTTGTATACAACGGACCAGGGGTGCGGAGCAGACGAATACGGCATGAGACCCCGTTCGCTTACAGAAAAGCCATGCGGAAGGGGAGACTTTCAAAATTGCCGGCAGGAGAGATCGCGGACAAAAGGTATCACGCCCACGATACGTTTATCGGAATCGGGTCGGCTTATCGCGTGTAGTAGATATAATTTGAAGCGTATTATGATACCGTTGAGAGGGACACACGCCTATTGAGTGTATTGGACGCCATACTGCTTGGAATAATTCAGGGATTAACTGAATTTTTACCCGTCAGTAGC
>Ga0272441_10000204_pt1 | contig 135404 bp, 110 predicted proteins | sample SSMProp6N_FD_193582 | JGI IMG/M metagenome (GOLD analysis project Ga0272441, IMG submission 193582) | Marine sediment archaeal communities from Little Sippewissett salt marsh, Falmouth, MA, United States - SSM-Prop-6N | ecosystem: Environmental > Aquatic > Marine > Wetlands > Sediment ...
TAAATTAAATGTATCCCTCATATTATCGGATGGCCCTGAGGTCCAGCAGGGGAGTCTTTAATATAAAAGGGGACGTAGATTTGCGGTATATACACTGATAAATCTGAATATCAGGACCGTCCGATAAGTCAAGCAGGTCGGCAACACACACGCTCATACATGTATGCAGGCTTTAAATTAAATGTATCCCTCATATTATCGGATGGCCCTGAGGTCCAGCAGGGGAGTCTTTAATATAAAAGGGGACGTAGATTTGCGGTATATACACTGATAAATCTGAATATCAGGACCGTCCGATAATATATCATATGTATTGTTGTTGATATCCCCCATACCGCACCGCAATACCTCACCACATCCTTTTAAACGTGCCGTTAAACACGCATATCGGCTTTCTGAGCCGTTTTTATCCCTGCTGAATATCCAATTTAGGAATGTTGCTGTATATTGGCGATAAACTGATCACCGCACGGTACACATAGGATTGACGGATCCTGTATGCCTTTCTTTTCAAGCATGTCAATGCCTGCGAATATACTTTTTTCTATATTTTCAAACGGCCTGCATCGAATGCGCTTTACAGCATCAGGTTCCAGCTCTGACACGAGAAATATTTCAGCAGCCTCAGCTTTTTTGCGGAAACAGTAGGCTGTGTGTCCCTCAACCGAGTAGGAATTTCTTAAAAGCTGCTCCATTTCACCAGTGTCTGTCATTGTAAGCCAGTCGAAAAAATGCTCTGGGCCCATACCTTCACCGCATTCAGCCGCAAACACAATGTTCCCTCCAGGTTTCAGTACCCTGAAAACATTATCGAGTGCTTTATGGGCCTGATACAGTGATGCATCTTTTGGATGCCCGCCAGCTCCAGCTATTATCAAATCGTACTGTTGTGTGTAATTCCGCGTGTAGTGCTTTCTGTAGAATTCGCAGCCTTTTTCGTGGGCCTGTTCCATGTCCCCGCAGAATACCCCGGTTGTTCCGTTCGAACCCATTGTCACGTTTATTATAAAATCAACGCCGCACATTCGCGCACCTTCAACCATGTCCATGTGCACAGGATTGTTCTTCAGCGTACAGGGTTCAGCATAAGGATTTCTCCCCTTTTCCGTGCTGTAAAAATTAAGTGAATGGTTGTTCAGGATCGTTTCTTCAGCTGCAGCTCCGGGGATGACCGCTTTTCTCCCTCCGGAAAATCCCGCGTAATAGTGAGCTGTTATCAGTCCCGTGCATATGACACATGATGCGCGTGTCACGTTCCTGTTAACATACACTTCGGTGTTGAAGGATGTGGTGCCTGCATATTCGCATTCATGTTTATCCGAAGCGTTGTGTATAACGGTTGTATAACGGGAGAAGTTGAGCGGCCCCACTATATTCCTGCATATTTCGGGTGTGTTCCCTGGGTGGGCTCCTGCCCCGCATACAAGGGTTATATGTTCATCCGGGATGCCTGCTCTGCTGAATTCCCTTCCGAGCGCTTCAATGATCTCCCCTGCCGGGTATTTTCGTGTTCTGTCCGAAAACAGGACAGCAACATCCCGTGCTTGTTTAAGTATGGTGCTCAGAGGCTTTCCGCCTTCGGGATGCAGAAAATCGGCATCAAGCTCTTGTTTAAGGTTTACGTGAGGGATCGGGGGAATACTGTTTTTTTCAACGGCACTACCAGGATGCTCTGCAGGAACGTATATCTCTTCTGTACCGTAGGGTATCGTATATGTTTCAGATGTCATTAACCCTCTTCAGGTGTATCCCCGCTGAGCAGACGGTCTATTTCTGAAGCCGCGGATTTTCCCGCACCCATCGCCAGAATAACGGTAGCAGCTCCGGTAACGATATCCCCGCCTGCGTATACCCTTTCCATGGATGTTTTTCCGGTCTCTGCATCCGCTTCGATCGTGCCCCATTTTGTCACGATCAGGCCTTCGGTAGTTGAGGGTATTATGGGATTCGGCCTGTTGCCTATTGCTATGATAACCGTGTCGCAGTCCAGCCGGATTTCGCTGCCTTCGATCGGAATAGGCCTTTTCCGCCCGCTCGCATCAGGCTCTCCCAGTTCCATTTTGATGCATTCCATACCGCAGACATATCCGTTTTCGTCCCCGAATATGCGTACGGGGTTGTGGAGGAAGTTGAATATGATCCCCTCCTCCTCAGCATGGTGGATCTCAGCATTACGTGCGGGCATCTGTTCCTTTGCCCTGCGGTACACGATTATTGATTCGTCGGCTCCGAGACGGAGGGCTGTGCGTGCAGAATCCATTGCGACATTTCCTCCTCCGACCGTTATCACCCGCTTTCCGCGCAGTATCGGAGTGACTGCTTCGTCAAGATACGCTTTCATGAGATTGCTTCGTGTCAGGTATTCATTGGCTGAATATACGCCGCAGAGGTTTTCGCCTTCAATATTCAGAAACATGGGAAGACCGGCTCCGGTCCCGATGAATACAGCGGCATATCCTTCTTCGTTCAAGAGCTCGTCCACGGTAATGATCTTGCCTATGATATGATTGGTCTTGAGGTTCACTCCCATGCATACAAGCTCTTCGACCTCCTGGAATACGATCTCCTTGGGCAGCCTGAATTGAGGAATTCCGTATGTCAATACTCCTCCCGGTTTGTGGAGCGCTTCGAAAATATCAACCCTGTATCCTTTTCTCACAAGATCGCCTGCAGCCGTAAGCCCGGAAGGCCCTGCCCCTATCACCGCTATTTTTTCATCATGCACGGGCTCTATTCTGCTGACCTGTTCAGTCCGGTGCTCTCTTTCATAGTCAGCAGCGAAACGTTCGAGGTTTCCGATAGCTATGGGGTCCCCTTTTTTCCCGAGGACACACTGTATTTCACACTGTTCCTCCTGCGGGCATACCCTGCCGCATACTGCGGGGAGCGAATTCGTTTCCTTTATTGTTAAAGCAGCCTCAATGAACTTTTTCTCCTTTACAAGCTTTATAAAACCCGGAATATCCACGTTGACAGGGCATCCTTCCATGCACTTGGGTTTTTTACACTGAAGGCATCGTTCCGCCTCCTGTACCGCCTCCTCCTCTGTATATCCGTACGGCACTTCTTTAAAATTATGTATGCGCTCTTCTGGAGGCTGTTCTTTCATGTGTATACGGTTTTCAGCCATTGTTTTCCTCTTTATATCTGCATTTTGCACGTTCTTCCTGACTCTTATACATCCCGAGCCTTTTAAGAAGCTCGTCGTAATCAACTTTGTGTCCGTCGAATTCAGGGCCGTCAACGCAGGTGAACTTTGTCTCGTTCCCCACAGTCACCCTGCATCCTCCGCACATGCCCGTTCCGTCGACCATTATCGCATTAAGGCTTACCATTGTTTTGACCCCGTATTCCTTGGTAAGGCCGGAAAGGAATTTCATCATGATCGCCGGGCCTATGGCGAATACGATATCTACGTGGTCGTTTTCAAGCAGATCTTTCAGTATATCCGTTACGAACCCTTTATGCCCCTTTGACCCGTCATCCGTGGTAATAAAGAATTTGTCGCTCAGGGCTTCCATTGTGTCCGTCAGAACAAGCAGCTTTTCAGTGCGCGCCCCTACTATCGAATATATCGTATTCCCGGCTTCCTTCAGGGCTTTTGTGATTGGAAAAATAGGAGCTGTCCCGATTCCGCCTCCGACGCATACCGCGGTTCCGTAATTCTTTATTTCAGTGGGATGGCCGAGGGGCCCTACTATGTCATTGAAGGAGTCCCCTTCAGACAGCCTGCTGAATTCCATAGTGGACCGTCCGACAACCTGGAAAATAATGCTTATCGTTCCGTTCTCAGGATCGCTGTCCACTATGGTAAGAGGGATCCGTTCCCCTTCCTCATTTGAACGCAGGATAACGAACTGGCCCGCCTTCCGCTTGCGGGCTATCAGGGGTGCTTTGACCTTCATGAACACCACTTCATCCGAAAGGTTTTCCTTATGGACTATTTCATACATAACCGTTGTTCCTTACAGGTTTATATAGTTATCAATATGTTAAAGAAATTTCAGCGCGTCTCCATGCAAAACCCGGGTAGTAATAAAATTGATGACTTAACGATGAGATACCATGCGGTCAGGAGACACCGGGTACTTCACGATGTTTAAAAGCAGCATAATCAGGTTATGATTATGTGTGTGTACTTATTTCCTTTCTGCCTCTCTGATAATCCTCTTCGCTTCACGTTTCAGCTCATCGTTTTCTAGGATAGGGCTGAACTTGAGGTACTTTACAGCCTGTGGATATTTTCCAAGGTTGTAATGGATCACTCCCACATGGAAACGGACTAACGGGTTTTTGGCGATGTCTGGCTTATCGATTTTTGAATAGGCGTCGCGTATCGCCTCAGCGTCTTTGCCGTTTTTGGAAAGGGCCCATCCGTACATATCGTATGATCTCCAGCCCGGTTTGAGCCGAACCGCGATTTCGCTGTGAGAAAGGGCCTGTGCAGCGTCACTCGTCACTTCCAGGTAGTATACGGCGAGTTCGATGTGTGTTTGGGCATTATTCCGGTCGAGTTTCAGGCTTTTCTTCAGGAGTTCCGCTGCTGTTTCCTCTTTTTTATAGGACTTGTAGGCCTGTGATGCCTGCAGGTACACCTGAATGAGGTCATTATTGGAAACAGTCTGTTTCCCTTCGGCATATATTCCCTCGAACTTTTCATAGGCTGCCATAACATCTCTGGGGTCTTTAAGGTCATGATTCACGTACACCAGGTCCCGTGCTGCGAGAAGATGCTTTTCAGCAGCAAGTTTAAACGCTTTTTCAAGGAACCTTTTTGAATCCCCAAACGTATTCCGTGCTTTTTTCTCGTTGCTTTTTTTAAGGTCCCACCCTGTTTCGAGAAGATACCTTCCTGAAAGATAGTTTGCTGGTACTGAATCATTATTGAGATTAAGGGCTTCCCTAAGGGCACTAAGGGCTTTTGCCTTGTCATTGAGCTTGTCGTGGAGCATAACGGCTTTTTTAATCCTGATCTCAGCAGATTTCGGCTCCATTTTTGACAGGGTATCATATACATCGGCGGCCTTTTTGAATTCTTTGTCATCAACATACCGGTAGGCGAGTTCATACCAGCAGTTCTTATAGGATGAATCTATAACAACGCATTTTTCGTAATTTACTTTTGCCTGGTTAAAGAAGGAGCGGGCTTTTTTGGGATCCCTTCCTATATAATAGTCGCCCAGTTCCTCCTGTACGACTCCGGAGAAATAATAGACGTCAGGATCCTCTTCCCCTGTCCTTTTAAGTATCCTTTTGACTATTTCATATTCATGAAGAGCTATCTCCTTGTCATTAACAGCCTGTTTGGTGTCTGCTCCCTTGATATTGCTGCGCTTATGGTATATGCCGGCAAGGCCTTTATGGAACCTGAAATCCTGGGGCAGGTTGTCAATGGCGATCTTGTAATAATCTATTGAAGTGTTATATTTCTTCTGAAGTCCGTATATAATGCCGAGGTAATAGTTGGTTTCAGGATCTGTTGTGTCGAATTTAAGGGCCCTTCGGCACTTTCGTTCTGCTTCGATATAATCAGGGTTTTTGCCCCTCAGCGCAAGAGAGATGCCGTAGGTACGGAGAGCACCGATAAAATCAGGCTTTATTGCGAGCGCTTTTTTTGAATTATGTACAGCAAGCTTGAAATCTCCGAGCTGTCTGTATACTTCTCCAAGAAGAGCGTATGCTCTGTAATGTTCGTTCTCCTCATCAGCTGCCACACACTGTTCGAGAGAGTCACGGGCTCCCTTGAAATTTTCCTGTTTTGCCTGGAGTGTGCCTTTTTTGAAAAGGATCGAAACACGCGCGAAACGGGGAAGGTTGCGTTTCAGGGCACGCGTGAAATCCTCTATCGCGAAATCATATTCTTTTGCATTTTCGTATTCAATTGCGTTCTTGATATAAAAAAGGCTCTTCGTTGTGAAATGATTGGCGAACTCTCCCGTACTCTCGTCCCGTACGCGCTCAATAGCATACACTTCGATCCATGCCTGCCCAGCATAGCTGTCCTTCAGCATGCCGAATACGTCGATAACTTCGTATTTGCTGATATCCCTGAACAGGGGGAATATCGGGGAATTCTTTTTAAAATACAAGAGGGGATGGTATTTTTCGCGGGCATCACCCTCAATCCATAGTTTTGTATTTTCAGGCCATATGCCGAAATTAATCGAGTTGCCTTCAATGAAATGGGTGTTCATAGCCAGGAACAGATTGCCTGTCTGGCCCATGATACACCTGAACGTGATCGGCATTGACTTGAATTGATCCGGATTCTGAAGGAGTTCTTCAAGTTCGACCATATTGAATTTTCGGGCAAGGTCAGTTGAAAATTTACCTGTTTGCACACCGGTACAGCCCCAGAGTACAACAATCGACAACACGCAAAGCACTTTAAAAAGTTTCATCTGTAACTCCTTTATATTTTTAATAGTAAAGAGGGACTTATTATACATTGATGTTAGAAAAGGTCAAGTATTTTTTTGTAATATTTTCTAGAAAAAAAGACAGGATCACCCCGAGCAGTACTGCGTACTCTGCGGGGCCGTAGGCAGGATTTACAGGATATAACTTCATTCCCGCCCCCGTTAGGGGATTATCATATCAGGATCTATGTCCCCGATATCTACAGTATCGATAGCCTGCCATTCCATAGACCGTTCGTCAGGCCCGTTTTCAAGGGAAAATACGTGTTTCCATTTTTTCTTGAATTTCATCCCGTTTTTAACCGTATTGTAAACGGGATTGAGGGCTGGCGTACGCGATGTAGTCACATTTTCAAAGTGATACATCTCAATATCCGGATAATAATACAGATCCCTGTCTTCCTGCTTGATCCGGTAGCAGTAGTCAATATCCTCGAACTGAACAGGAGAGAACAGGGTATCAAAGGGGCCCACGTTCTCTATCACATCGGAAGGCACGCACATGCATGCGCTGATCAGGGCTTGTGCTTTCAGAACAGCCGAAAACCGCGGATCTCTGCGTTCAGCCCCCCTTCCCCTGAAATTCACCTTTCCCGTGGGTGCCACGTCGCAGCCGGCGCACTGTATGCGAAAGGGTTCAACCGGATATATAAGTTTCGGCGAAACGGCCCCTGCTGCAGGACGGGAACGCAGGAACTCAATCATGGGCTTTATCCATGTGCGTGATACAGGGACCACATCATTATCCATAAAGACGGTGAATTCACCAATACGCTTTTCAAGAGCCTGATTTCTTCCTGTTACGGCCCCTTTATTGGCTTCATTCGTGATGATTGATACCCTGATGTCCCGGGATTCAGCCTTGTGCCTGAATTCAGCAAGGGTTTCAGGTGTCCTGTCTTCAGATCCGTTATTGACTAAAATTACGTGAAGAGGTCTGTACAGCGTACGCAGCAGTCCCTTAAGGCAGAATTCCGTATATCGGTACTTATTGTGAACAAGTATTATTATATCTATCAAGGGGTTCATAGCGGGTTTCGCCAGTCCATCTATATGAAATGAAAACACAACAGAATCAAGTATATCATTAATCCCGCCGGAATCAATAAAAATCTTGACATTGTCTTTATTATAATTATAGCCGATCCTTGATCGATTTTTTTTATATTTTTCTTGACTTAAAATAGCAGTTAATTATAATAATTATCCTTATATCATATGTTTTATGTAATAGCAAAAAGGGTTACGAATGGCGATTCTTGATTTTAATATTGATAATATAGACCTATCTGGAGGGGAAAAAGGTACTGTTATAAGCCTTACCGGGTCAATTGATGCCACAACCAATCAGCAGTTTGAGGACGAACTTACTGAAATACTGACTAAAGGTGTAAAAAGGGTCATTCTTCTCTTGAGCGGCATTAAATATATAAACAGTACCGGCCTTGGCACCATTGTAAAATGTGTTGACACATTCAGGGAAGCAGGCGGTGATATCAAGATGGTTGCCATCCCTACCAAGGTGATCGCCCTATTCGAAATGCTGGGCCTCCTCGCCCTGTTTGAAACATTCGATACGATAGAGGAAGCTATTGATTCCTTTGCGGTAAAGGAAGGCGAGGAAGTTGCTGCCGGGCCGAAGAGGGTGAAAAAGGAATTCCCCATACAGCTCAAGTGCTCTTCCTGCAAAGCGGGGATTAATATACGTGAAGCAGGCAAATATAAATGTCCCAAATGCGGAGACTATTTTTCCGCTGAAGAGGATGGGACAGTTGAAACCTATGCGATACGGAAGCCGAATGTGCTGCAGCTTCAGATCCCCCTTGACGGGAACCTTGCTGAAAGCGTAAAACAGATGGCCGCTTCATCAATAGCCAAATTCGGTATTACACGCAAAGCTACAGAACCGATATCGAATTCAATTGAGGAGGTATTCTCTATTATCGATTCAAAAGAGCCGCTTCCCAATGAAAGCATTTTGGTCCTTATCGTGGCCGATGAAAAGAAATTCTCCATCGGTTTCGTGAATTACAAGGATGTGCTCGCAATCAACAGTCAGAATGACCATTTTCAGAAAATGGAGCAGATGATGGATGAAGTCCGGATCATAGACCTTCCCTCCAGGGGCGGCAATATGCTGACCATGAATAAAGTGTTTGGATAATGGGGGAGGAGAGGAAGACCATGATAGGGTACTGGCCCTGGCTCAATTCATATTACTTCTTTTTTAAGGGAGTGGTCCTGTAGGTGTTGCAACAGTTACGCCCCGGGGCCTTGAAGGTTCCGGGGCTTTTTTTTTGCATAAGGAAAAGATACTATGATTATCGTAATGAAAGAAAACGCAGAAGAAGCAGACGTGCAGAAAATCCATGATTTCATTTTTGAATCCAATATGAAGCCCGTGCTTCTTCACGGCGTTACTCGCAAGGTATTTGCTGCCATTGGCGAGAATCGAAAAATCAACATGGACCATGTGAATGCAATGCCTGGTGTTGACAGGGCTATACGGATCCTTTCCCCTTACAAGCTTGCCGGTCCATCCCCTGACAGGGAAAAAACATGCATAAAGATCAACGGGACGTCAATAGGCGGAAAAAAGATAGGTGTTATAGCCGGGCCGTGCTCAGTTGAGAGCGAACAGCAGATAATTGACATAGCCTGCAGCGTCAAGGAGTCGGGTGCGACCGCTTTGCGCGGCGGTGCCTACAAACCCAGGACATCCCCCTATTCGTTTCAGGGCCTTCAGGTCAAAGGCCTTGAATTTCTTGCGATTGCAAGGGAAAAAACGGGGCTCCCTGTAGTTACGGAGGTCATTTCCCCTGACACAGTCGGTCTTGTAAGCCAGTATACGGACGTGTTCCAGATCGGAGCGCGTAACATGCAGAATTTTACGCTCCTCGGAGCTGTAGGAAGAACGAATAAGCCTGTTCTTCTAAAACGAGGGATATCCTCCACTGTTGAGGAATTTCTGCTTGCTGCCGAATATGTACTTTCCGAAGGGAATCCGAATGTCATGCTGTGCGAACGCGGGATTAGGACATTTGAATCCTTTTCGCGTTTCACCCTGTCACTGACAAGCGTGCCCTACATCAAACAGAACTCCCATCTTCCGGTGATCGTGGATCCGAGCCACGGTACGGGAAAGAGGGATCTGGTCCTTCCTATGTCGCGAGCCGCTGTAGCAGCGGGTGCTGACGGCCTGATGGTTGAGGTCCATACCAAACCGGAAACATCATATGTTGACGCATCTCAGGCTATATCCTGTGAAGACTTCAAAGCACTGATGAAGGATGTAGGAGCTGTTGCCAAAGCCGTAGGGAGAGAAATATGAAAGCTCATACAGTTGACGTGGCGATTCCGGGCATTTCCGGCGCATCCTATCCTGTTATAATACAGAAAGGCCTGCTGGAATCAATACACACACACCTTGAACCGGGACGGTATGCTGTCATTACAGATGCGAATGTGGCGGATCTGTACGGCAAAGAGCTTGCCCGTGTTCTCGGGGAGCATGATATCAGTACGGAGATTATAGTATTTGAAGCAGGAGAAAAAAGCAAAACACGCCGGACAAAGGAAACGATCGAGGACACAATGCTTGCATCGATGTTCGACCGTTCATCAAAGGTAATCGGACTTGGAGGCGGAGTACCAGGAGACATCGCGGGATTTACAGCATCAACGTTCATGAGGGGGATTCCCATTATTCAGATCCCTACTACGCTTCTGGCCATGGTGGACAGCTCCGTCGGGGGAAAGACGGCTGTTAACCATCCTCTCGGAAAGAACCTGATCGGAACATTCTATCAGCCGGAAAAGGTGTTGATAGACCCTGATACACTAGGCACACTTCCTGAGCAGGACCTTCTCAACGGTATTGCTGAAATAATCAAACACGGTATTATCAGGGACGCATCACTGTTCGGAGAACTTGAAAAGAATATGGAGAGCATTAAACAAGGGCCCCCTTCTTTCGGGTGGGACGGGCTGATAGAAACGAACTGCAGAATAAAGTCGGCTGTTGTTATATCGGATGAAAAAGAGTCCGGCCTCAGAAGGATCCTTAATTTCGGACATACGGTCGGGCACGCCCTGGAAACCCTTTCCCAGGGAAGCATGGCTCACGGGGAGGCCGTATCAATAGGGATGGCCGCTGAATCTGCCGCAGCCAGGAATATGGGGCTTCTGGAGCATTCTGAATGCGAACGGATCGTTGCGTGCATCACCTCTTCGGGGCTTCCCGCATCCCTTCCCGGTACATGTGATATTGATGCTGTTATCCAGAAAACGCTGCACGATAAAAAAACAGCCGGCGGAACTATACTCTATTCCCTTCCCGACAGAATAGGGAATTGCCTGCACGGGGTGGAAGTAGCAGATGACGACATCAGGCAAGCACTGAAGGAGATACGGTTCGCCGGGTGAGCCGGAAATTAGGATATCAATAACCAATATCCAATCATCAATAATCAATTTCCAAAGAAAGAAGAGAAAAGATCAGACAGGATCACAGGATAGAGGGAGAAGTAATTAGAAGTTAGTAAATTAGTAATTAGTTAAAGAAAAAAACAGGAAAACACAGCTTAAAAGCTGCGGCTACCTGACCCCTGCCCAACTACCGAACCTACTACTTAACCCTAACCTAACTACCACGTATCGAATATCGAACACCGATTAACGATCCCCCGAACGAGTCGGAGGACATGTTTTTGATTTAAGAATTAGAAGAGAAGAGTAGAGTTAGCCGGCAAAGCCGGCCAACTTGTAACTTGCAACTCTTAACTTTTAACTGCTTTTCCTTATTTCCTTGATCAGCCCTACCGTATTCTTCACATTTTCACGGATCCCGTCCCAGTCTTCAGCAGCAACAAGGTCTTTCCTTATAAGCTTTGATCCGATACCAACGCAGGAGACGCCTGCTTCGAACCATGCACGCAGGGATTCCTCTGTAATATCAACACCGCCGGTCGGCATGATCGATGTCCACGGTGTCGGCCCTTTCACTGATTTAACGAAAGCGGGGCCTCCGACCAGCCCTCCAGGGAATATTTTAATTATCTCGCACCCGAGCTCTTCTGCATATGATATCTCGGAAGCGCTTCCGCATCCGGGAGAATAGGGTATTTTTCTCCTGTTGCACAGTTTTGCAACATCCGCGTTTAAAACGGAGCCCACAATGAAATTAGCTCCCCGCGCAATATACATGCCTGCGGAAACCGGATCAAGCACAGAACCCACTCCGGTAACCAGTTCGGGATATTTCTCCCTGCAGAATTTTTCCATTTCGCCGAAAACCTCAACAGCGAAGTCGCCTCTGTTCGTAAATTCAATTACTTTCGCACCGCCTTCGCTGCAGGCTGTAACGATGTTTTTAACAGTTCCGATATCGCCGTTGTAGAATACCGGAACAACACCGACGTCGATCATAGTCCTTAGCACATCAAGACGCGCAAATCGTGCCATACAATGCTCCTTATATATAAAATGGAATATTGGATTATTTCTCCTTTGATGGTTCTTCTTTCTTTTCCGGTTCCCTCGTTATGTTCAGAAGGTTTTCCCGTGCTTCAAGCGAAAGAGGCCCCCTGTCAAGGGCGATCACCTTTTGGAATCCTTCGATTGCCTTGTCCTTTTTGCCGATCATCAGTCCGCACAAAGCATACCTGAGAGTGTATTCACTTTCCCGCTTCGGCATTTTTTCCTCATCCACACTGTCGACCGCAATTCTAAAATGATAAAAAGCCTTTTTGAAGTTCCGGCTCGTCTGGTACGTTTTTCCCATATGGTAGTGCAGAACTGACAGTGTGTCTTTATTGGGGGCTATATCCATTGCCTGTTCAAGAAGTATACGGGCTTTTTCCGTGTCTCCTCTCTCCAGGAATATCATAGCCTGGGTGTCAAGATAATATACCATATTATCAGAATCCTTTTTTATGGCTTTCAGGACCATAGCCTGAGCTCTGTCTATATGCACTTTTTTATTCAGGTATACCTCGGCCAGGTTATTCAGGAGCGGTCCTGTTTCCCCCGCCTTGTCCTGAAGGGAGGTAAGGATCCGCTCAGATGCATCATAATCACCGAGTGCGAGATGGACGTTCGCTGTGTTGAAGAGTATCCTGAATTCAAGCTCCTTTTTCTTTTCAGGATTTTTTATCACCGCCGCCCTTTCCAGAGCTTTTTTGTAATACGCACGTGCATGCAGGTACTGCTCCTGCTGTTCAAGTATCAATCCCGCATCAAGCATCTCCTCTGGCGAGAGCTCCCATTCTATCCTGAGAGGCGGGACGGCGACAAGGGCCCAGCAGTCGACTTTCTTCCATTTCTCGGAAAACATCCTGTAGGAAATGCGCACATTCGGTTTCTGCCCGTTATGCATAACAAAAACCTTTGCATCATCATCATAACCTGTAATAAGGACATAATGGTTCAGCTGTACCATATCTTCATAATCCGATACGTAGAAGAACGGGCCGACAAAAACACGGAAACTCATGCCGAATATATTCTTTGACACCGGGCCGATCAGAGCGATAACAGGGTGTCCCCTGTCAATATATTTTTTGATTTCCTGCAGGAGCCTGCAAGTATTTTCCTTTTTTATCTTTTCAGTCGTGTAATCTGTCAGCACAAGCGTTTTTGTCCAGAACCCCTTTTCCCTCATAAACATGTTCATGTGTATGTTTATGATACCCCCCCTTTTTCTGCTGAAGAGCTTTGAAGCCACTTCGTATTGGGTTATGCATCTGCCATAAAACCGCGAATGCGCTGATATTGCGGCAGCTCCGCAGTACCATTTCTCCTGTTTTACAAAAGGAACATCAAGAACAGCGGTTCTCCCCCTCGGTTTGGGCGCGCTCTGGCACCCCGAGAGCACAACACATATAAGCAGCGGCAGAAAACACAGACGGTTTGTATTCATATTAATGAAAATTCCCTATTCTGCCGTGCATACGTTTTTTCGAGAATACCGAGCGCGTTTTTATAGAAATATCCTTCTTTCTCCTCTTCAGTCCATCCGATACTGTTTATGAAATCTATATGGGTTTGAATGCCGGTTGTGTAATGCGACGGCTCGCTCTCCTCGGGAAGAACAGCAATCTCGTCCGTACCGTACAGGAACTGTTTCCTGGATTCGGCCTCCCACTGGATACGCGCCCACCATTCGGGTGTCATTTTCTTTGTAAGGGTTGTACCGCAGATATCCCAGTAGATATTCCTGTTGTAGCGCATTATTTCAAGGGCTGCTTCGTACCAGGGGTTTCCGAGATGCGCACCGTATATGATAAGGTCGGGAAACGCCCTGCCAACAGTATCCAGGTATTCGGGTCTGTACCGTGCTGTTGAAATTGCCCGTTTGCCACGCAATTCAGGGGTCGGGCTGCCTGCGAGAATCCCGGTATGGAACAGGATAGGCATGCCGAGCTCTTCAGCTTTGGCAAAAATGGGAAAATAGCATTCATCATCATAGTTTTTATGTGAACCGATGAACTTCAAGCCCACACACCCCATATCGAACAGAGCCTGTACATCCACTTTTTCCGGTTCGGCAAGGTTGATACGTGCAAAAGGGACAAAAAACCCGGGGTTGCTTTCGCATACGTGTATAAGCCGCGTATGGGCCTTGTTCCCGTGCTTAAAAGCAGAGTCTCCGATCAGAAGGACTTTGAGCATCCCCTCATCACGTTTTTGTGCAGCGTATACCGATATCTGATCATCCGTATGTTCCATGTAAAGATGTACATGCATGTCAATATGTTTCATGATTATCCTCGTAACGTAAACGGCAAAGTCCCTGATTGTACCTGTATTTTTTTAAAATTCAAGAAGAAAATCGCTTGAATCATGGAAAAATGCGGTATAATTGTCAATAGAAGCATAATTTTAAGTATAATAATGGGAGGGTAAAACCGTGAGGAAGATCTCTTGGAAAGGATATGTGACTCTGTGCGTACTGGTGTTCGCTCTTGCAGCAGGTGTAGGCATTCTATCACAGTTCACAATCACGGAAGCGGTCGTTTTAGATCTGTTCAGGGAAGTTGCCCCGCTCATAGAGAAGGAAACGGGGACTTCTATCCAGAAGACAGTGAGCGTCCATGTAGTAGAGGCAGACCAGATTGAACAAGCGCTGCTTGAGGAAGCAAGACCACAGATGCGCGTTCAGTTCAGTGACGAGGTGCAAGCCGAAGCTCAAGCCAAAGCATTCAGCAGGATGATGGCGTCTTGCATGCTCGCAAAGTATACTGGAAAATCAAAAACCATTATGGTTTGCCCTGAGAATTTCACGAAGGTGTCTGACTTGGTCGGTGAGCCTGCTCTCGTGAGCAGAGAGGTGCTCCGTGCTGTTCTGGTGCATGAATGCACTCATGCAGCGGACGACCTGAAATACGGCTTTACCAAGACCGTGGCCATCCTCAAGGACCGGGATGCTATCCTGGCTTTCAATGCCGTAGTAGAAGGACACGCGCAGTTCGTTGCCAGGAGCGTTTGTAAAGCCCAGGGATGGGGTGCGTCATTTGAGGTGTTTACCAAGTGTGTGACCAAGCTCCCTGAGGACGAGAACGCAAGTGAGGCTGCTCGATTTATGGCCCGTATACTGGTTTCTGATTTGGCTGCTGCGTACTATGATGGTGAGCGGTTCATCAGTGCGATACACGAGAAGCAGGGCGAGGAGGCGATCAGGAAAGCATTCACGCAGCCACCCGCGGATTTCAGCCTTATAAGCAATCCGGAGTGGTTTCTGAATCCTGATGCGCGTCCGAAGACCGGCGTTGACTTGGATACGGTTTTCTCCTGTGTAGAGAAGAAGTACGACAAAGCTGTATGGAATCATGCTTTAAGAACCATTACCCAGCCCCAACTCAAGACGGCACTGATGTACTTGCCGGAAAAAACGGTTCAGAGGATCATACGGCATATGAAAGCCAACCGAGTGATCGTAATAAATCCCAAGGCTGCACCTCAATCGAAGATGATAGTGGTAGGTGCATACGTGTTCTCTTCACTCTCGGAAGCAGTTCACTATATAGCAGCCTCTGAGAAGCTGGTGCGCATCAAAGATACAAAGATGAAACAGGGGATGATAAAAATCAAGAATGCCGTGTATGAGCCGGTCAAGCAATCGTCTTGGCAGGGCATATACTTCCGCAAGACAGTGACCGTAATGCTAAATGACATACAGATTAAGAGCATAGTCGCAAGCAGCGGCCCTTTTTGCGTTGAGATTCTGTACTCAAATGAAGATACAACCAAAGAGAATCTGGTGGGGCTTGTGAACAGCGTGTTCGCTGCGATTCAGGCGGACGCACAAGCATTCGGAAAAAGCACAGAGCAACCATAGGGGAATGGAGTCCCATCACTCCATTAATCCAATATTAAAAAAGCCCTACGCTAACAAGTAGCGTAGGGCTTTTTTTATGGCGAGGGGCAGGATCGAACTGCCGACACCCGGATTTTCAGTCCAGTGCTCTACCGCTGAGCTACCTCGCCGGTTCGCTTAATGCAGGATGTGCGATTTTATCCCAATATTGCTGGTTGTCAAGGAATTTCTTTAAATTTTAAATTTAAAGCCACTGCTTCTTTTTAAAGTACCCGAACATGCCCAGCGCAACAGTGAACATGATCAGGAGTGTAATAAAATATGCTGGTTTCCAGTCAAGTTCGGGCATGTATTTGAAATTCATTCCGTAAATCCCCGCGATAAACGTAAGGGGGATAAAGATAGTAGCTATAATGGTCAGCACTTTCATGACTTCGTTCATTCTGTTGCTGATCACCGAAAGGTAGAGTTCAAGCATGCCGGTAACGATATCCCTGAATGCCTCGATCGTGTCAATAACGTGGATCGTATGGTCGTACACGTCCCGGAAGTACCTTTTTACCGGTTTTGAGATGAATGAGGACTCAAGCCGGTCGATGCCGTTTATCACTTCCCTGAGGGGCCATATCGATTTCCTCAGAAGGACAGTATCCCGTTTGAATTTGTGTATGGCCTGCATCGTTTCCGGCTCAGGATCATCAACAAGCTCATGCTCGACCAGCTCTATCCTGTCCCCGAATACTTCGAGGATAAGGAAATAGTTGTCAACAACAGCGTCAATAAGGGCGTACAGCAGATAATCAACTCCCATTTTCCTGATCCGTCCCTTATTTTCGGTTATCCTTTCCCGCACAGGGCCGAACACATCCCCCCTGAGTTCCTGGAAGGATATAACGGTATTATTGAAAATCACAAAACTGACCTGCTCGGACAGTATTTCATTGTCCTGTTCATTGAAACGGAGCATTTTAAGGACTACGAACAGGTATGTTTCGGTCTCTTCGCATTTTGGCCTCTGGTCTGTATCGATTATATCCTCTATCGTAAGGGGGTGGAGGCCGAAATGATCACCGATCTTTTTTATGTCTTCAACATTTTTAAGGCCGTCCACATTTATCCACGTTACTGTTTTTGTGTCTTTATATTCGAAACAGTCTGAAGGCGATGCGTCTGTTCGGGTTTGTACATGCTTTTCATCATAGTCGAATATACTGATAACGGTTTCAGCTCCCTCATAGGGGTACTCGATCGTGCCCGGAGGAAGGCCGGGTTTCCCTGCTCTGGTGTGGAACATTCTTCTCATGCTGATATCCTTTTTATATCGCGGTTCTGTTTTATGTGCTTTCTGATTGCCCTGGAAGATCGTCACCGATCACCCGTACGGGGAACGGATCAGTTGCCGAGCCTGTATAGACCGTCCTGTGAGGAAAAGGTATCTCGATGTTTTCACGGTCAAACCGGTTTTTGATCTCTTTCATTACCGAATTTTTCAGCGCCAGATAGTCTGTCTTATAGAACCAGACCCCCAGCATGAACTCAAGCGCTGAATCCCCGAAATTCTTAAATACGATAAGCGGGGCCGGTTCATCAAGACAGTAGGGATTTTCTACTGCTATTTCGGCAAGAACCTTGTGCACGTGCTCGGGATCTTCCTTGTATGCAACGCCTATATCAATATCCAGACGGCGTATGGGGAAACGTGTTATGTTCGTTACTTCGGCCTTGATTATCGTTTCGTTCGGGATTCTTACAAACAGATTGTCAAGCTTTCTCAGCTTTATCGAAAGCAGGTCAATGGAAAAGACAATACCGAGGGTATCCCCCACTCTGATCAGATCACCCACCTCAAACGGCTTCTCGGATATTAAAAACAGTCCGCTTATGATATTTGACACGCTGGTCTGAGCAGCAAACCCTATGGCTATGCCTGCAATGCCTGCGGCCCCCAGAAGAGCGGTTATCCTGAATCCGAGCTGGTTCATTATCATAAGGATAATGACAGCGGACCCCGTATATGTAACGGCTTTTCCCAGAAGCATGCCTGACTGCGGAGAAAAACGTTTCTTTGCAGCTTTCTTTACTATAAATGATATGACATGCAGGAGGGGAAGCCCGATAACAGCAACGGCAGCCGCGCGGATTATCATAAGCATTATTTCAGATCCCTTGATCCATTCAAGTATTTCCGTGAATGACATACTTTATCCTAACCCGGACAAACCGGAATTAAAAAGAGGTAAGTTAAGATAAATAAAAAAACAATAAGATTTTTAGACAGGATCACAGGATCGACAGGATTATTATTAAGAAAAAAGAAAGTAATAAAAAAAATGATGACATGAAAATGTATACGGCCATCCTGGTCCCTTTATTGCTCCGTCTCATTTATTTTAAATCCCGTATATCCTGTGATCCTGTCTAAAATATTTGTCAAGAAGATGCTTTGCCCCTAAAATCCTGTATATGAAGCTATGCGGCTGAAGCTTTTACGAATGAGCGTATCCTTCAGGATTTCACGAGGCCCTGAAACAAGAGAAGCATCCTTTGCCGCGGAAGGAGCGTCGCTGCCTATTTTTATCCGGCTTTTCTGATCATCTCCCTTATAGGAAACCTGTAATTCACTGGTAACCAGCCCCTGAGAACCCCTGTATATGCTGAGAAATGGGGCTTGAATGCAGACCCGTTCAAAGTCGAGTTCAGAATTGCTTTTATTGATGATATGCAGAGGACATACAGCTCTGTGGATTTCCCCGGCAGCGGTATCCTGTGTTCTGAAAGCCTCATTCGCGAGTGAATAGCATAATTCCCCTGAGGTAGGATCCCCAAACCATGTATTGGAAAGCACTGAAACCGGTTCTTCAAAGAGCGGAATACCGGTATCCGCACCTGCGGATATATGCACCCATAAAGGGATCTCAACTGCAAAACCGGCTTTTGCCCCGGCAGCTATAGTAAGGGGTTTCTCAGGCCTTACCACAACAGGCTTGTCAGGCATACGGGGAGAAAAAACGGCTGTATTCCCTGATATCCCGGTTACCCAGCGCCGCCATTCGGCATCGTCAGGCCGCTCGGTCGGAATACCCGCACCAGATCCTTCATCCGGAGATTCCTCTCCCCTTTTAAATCCCACCTCCCATTCATCACCCGAATGCAGTATAAAGATCTGCAGAACCCCTATCTGCCATTGATAACATGTATCCTGTTCTAAAGGAAAAGATTTCCATATATCCATACAATATATCCTCACAGGTTAATGTCTTCTGACGGTCTGTATTATAATCATAACCTGGAAATTGCAAGGGAAAACGGGGAAAAACAAAGGGAAGTTATTTGCGATTTGCGATTGCCGATTTGCGATTTAAAAGGAAGAAAGCCACAGAGACTCAGAGCACACAGAGAAAAGGTATAGTTAAAAAAACAAAAAGATTAGACAGGATCACAGGATAGAGGGAGAAGTAATTAGTAAGTAGTAATTAGTTAAAAGTTACAAGTTAAAAGTTGAAAGTCAAAAGCAAAAAAAGAAAGAAAAAAACAGGAAAGCGCAGGCTAAAGCCTGCGGCTACCTGACCCTTGCCCAACTACCAAACCGGCATCCTGACCCTAACCCAACTACCACGTTTTAAGAAGTAAATCCTTTTCCGATTGACTTTTCCGTTACACACTTTACAATACTATCATGAAAAAGAAATTCAAGGATGTGCTTGCCTCGTATATGGAGAGTGTGCCTGATGTCCATATACCGTGCGACCGCTGCCTTAAAACCGAACGGTGGGACAGCAGTGTGGTCTGCATGGTGATTGATGCGGCGTTTACGTCAATAGGCCTTAATTACTTCACGTCCGTTGTTCCGGCGGTTGAACGGTTCAGAAAAACATATGCAGAACCCGGAATTATCAAAAACTGTTCCGATCTTGCCGCTGTCCCCCTGGCTGAACTGAAAATGATATGGAAAAATGAACGCTCCTGGAACACTGCGCAAAAAATAAGTTCATACCTCGCTGAACAGGAAAACGACCGGATCGCGTTACGAACGTGGGCACGCACGGCGGATCCTTCAGGGCTGGCGAATGATCCGATAGGGCGGGTCAAAGGAGTGGGGATCAATACATTCCAGTACCTGCGCATGATGGGTGGTGTTGACACCGTTATGCCCGACAAAATAGTCAAACGGGTCATTTCTGAGATAATTGACCAATCCGGAGCTTCTAAGCCGGAATCGGATATTGACTTCATCACCTTTCTTGAAGAAACGGCTCCTTTGTGCGGATACAGACCGATCGAAGTGTGTTGGATGACCTGGCTTGTCCAGTCAGAGGGAGACCGTGTCAGGTCGGACAAATATAAGGATATCCTGGGAAGGATATGAGTGGATGATTTTCCTATTTTTCTTTTGACAAATCCGTATTTTAGTATATAATAAATCCCCTGTGTATGAAGATAATAGGTCAGTTAAAGCAAGAATAAGGACAACGTACATGGGAGCGAAACCAAAGAAACTTACGAAAAAAGAAATGACACAGTTTAGGAAATTGCTGATCCAGCAGCTTGAAATGGTCGAGGGGGACGTCTCTATGCTGGAAGAGGATATGGACTCCAGCCGGAGAAGCTCCGGAAGTTTTTCGAAGATCCCAACGCACCCCTCTGATATAGGCGGAGATAATTTTGAACAGGATTTCACGTATGAAAGAATAGAGGCGGAGGGAATGGAATTAAAGGAGATACACAACGCCCTCAACAAAATAACAGAGGGTTCATACGGTGTTTGCGAGAGGTGTAATACAAATATAAAGAAGCGGCGTCTGAAGGTGATCCCTTATTGTAAGTATTGTATCACATGCCAGGAAGAGATAGAAAAAGAAGTCTGAAACATGACCTTCTATTCGGGGGAATGGTGTTCGGGGTGCTGTTGTGTGACCTCGTTACGAAATACTGTGCTTTCAGCGGGAAATTTGAATCCATTCCTGTAATAGGAGCCAGGGTCAGAAACCCCGGTATTACGTTCGGTATCAGCTGGGGGGGAATGAATATCCCGGTTATTATTGTCGGATGCGCTCTTGTCATTTTTATTGTTTATTTCAGATTCAGGCATTCAAACCTTACAATTGATATAATATGCGCTCTGCTTGCGGGGGGTGCACTCGGCAACATTTATGACAGGGCCCGATTCGGATATGTGCGTGATTTTATCCAGTGGCCCACATTTAATTGTGCGGATGTTTTCATATGCGTGGGAGTCGGATATTTTATAGTTGATTCGCTGTATCGGAAGGAAGACTATAATGAGCACGGGAGAGGAGATAGACCGTCTGATAAGGGATCTTGATAATTTTCAAACCCGAAAAGCGGCGAAAACGGTATTACTCGATATGGGAGAGAAATGCGTCGACGGCCTTGTTGCAATACTGGAATCACCTATCAGAGACAACGTCAAGTGGAATATTATCGATATCCTGTCAAGGATCGGAAGTGAAAAAGCTGTACCCGTTCTCAGGGAATGCGCAAAAAACCCGACGTTCGAATCCGTATGCGAGGAGGCGGTCAGAAAAATAACCGGAGAGGAGCTGGATCCCGAACCTGCTCAGGCCGAGGAAACCACTGAAGAGGACGATACTGAAGCAGAAGAACCTGAATCTAAACCTGAACCTGAAGTCAAAATAGTAGAGAAAGTGATTGAAAAAGTGGTCGAGGCAAAGCCTGTGCCTCCTTCTCCCGGAGACGTCAGGAAGATAATTGAGGATATTATCACTGAGGAGAAGTATTCCGACGTGAAAAAGATCAAATCAGGAGGAAAGGAAACAGGCTACAGGTTCGTCATCACAACGGATAAGGGGCGAAGACGTCAGAAGATATCGGTATCGTATGATACTACTGATGAAGACGGCAACCCGATCATATGTATGTATTCGATCTGCTGTGAGGCTGCCCCCCCCTATTTTGACAAGGCACTCAGGTGGAACCAGAATATTGCCAACGGGTCGATATGCGTTACCGATTTCAAGGACAAGCCGTATTTTGTGCTGCTGAAACATTTGCCTCCGGAACAGGCTGACAGAGATGCGATCCTTAACCTGATCAGATCGCTCGGGGAACGCGCAGACACGATCGAAAAGGTACTGACCGGCGTACAGGATGTGAGATAGAACATGGAGATCCACTACTGTGCCAAGTGCCGCACACGCGTTTCTTCATACGATTTAGAAGAGGGCAGGGGCCTGGAATATAAGGGAAACGTGTACTGCGATATGTGCACCCGGAAACTGGAGCTCAAGGAGAAAAAAGCTGAAGAAACAGGCAAGACTGAACCTGTAAAAATCAAGCGGGAAGAAGTAACAACAGGACCTATAAAGCCTCGGACACGACGCACACGCCCTGACAGGGAAAGGCCGGCTCAAACCGACCGGAGGGAACGTTCCGCACCTGCACGGGCCGGGCAGCCCTCAACCGCAGCATACATATGTATTGCTGCGGGAGCTGTGCTTGTTCTGATACTCCTGATCGTATTGATATCTTCCGGAGGGAAAAAAGGCAGAGGAAAGAAGCGGGATATACGGGACAGCACCACCCAGACCCCGGAGGATACGTCAGGGGACGACACCTCCTCAAACAGTCCTCCCCGGGCTGCACCTGATTCAGGTGCGGTTGAAGAGGACGGGACGGTTTTTATCGATGTGCTTTCAAATGACAGTGATCCTGACGGGGATACTATACGGGTCCTTAATACAGGCCCTCCGAGCTACGGCTCAGCAGTGAACATGGGAAAGAGGGTCAAATATTCACCTTCACTGAATTACCACGGAACAGATACATTCACGTATACAGTGATTGACAGCCGGGGTAATACAGCCAGGGGTTCGGTAACGGTTACAGTGAAGCCTGTTAACGACCCCCCGTCACTGGAGCAGCAATCCGTTAACACGAATACCGATACGCCTGTCAATATCCGGATCATGGCGGCAGATCCTGACAATGATGAGATTGAATACACTATTGTCAGCCAGCCCCAGCACGGAGCACTTGGAGGAACACCTCCCCAATTCGTATACACGCCTGATAAAGGGTTTAAAGGAACCGACGTCTTTACCGTCAAGGCGAGCGACGGCACAGCAGAGAGCACTGTTGCGGCAGTCACAATAAACGTTGCAAAAACAGAAGGGCCTGGACCGATTGATCCTGATCCGGTTGAATTGCCTCAGGGGCTTGCGGCATACTGGAAATTCGATGAGGGGTCCGGGAAGACTGCAGCAGATTCCTCGGGCCTGGGATATGACGGTATCCTTAAAAACGGGGTTGGATGGGCTGCCGGCAGAAAAGGCAAAGCGCTTACATTTGACAGTGATACAAACGTGATGCTCCTGGAAAGCCTCAAGGACAATGATGCGTTTCACAGTAAAACCCGGGAATTCACTGTTTCATGCTGGGTTACGATCGAAGCTTACAACGGCGGGTTCCGAACCATATACGAAGAGGGAGGGACACAGCGCGGATTCATTCTCGGCTATGAAACAGGATCAAAGAAAATAGTGTTCAGCATGAGGTTCGATTCGGCAGACAAGAAGATTTCCTCTGTTTCGGAATTGGCCCCTGACAGCGCGAAATGGGTGCATATAGCAGCTGTGTACAGCAAAGGCGCGATGGAACTCTATATAAACGGAAAAAAGGAGGGGCGAAGAACCGCGAAAGAAGTATTGGGCAGTCACGGTGACGACCCCGGTGTAGGTGGCGTAAGCGGTTCTGCAGCGTACAAAGGCACTCCCTCAGGGTGGAAAGGGAAAATTGACGAGCTGAGGATCTACAGGAAACAGCTTCCTTCTGCGAAAATAGAGGAGCTTGCTGCTGAAACCGGAACGGGCGATACTGAAGGCCCAGACGATACTCCCCTCCCCGTTCCTGTGGGGAAGATCGATGTCAAGGTCAATTTTCAGCCCGAGGATGAGGAAACGCCCGAAGGGTATCTGAAAGACAGCGGAAAGGTATACGGTGACAGGGGGAACGGGTTCACGCACGGCTGGTCAGAGGAGATGATCGCGAACACGCGCAAGCGGGGGAAACATACAGACCCCCTTCTGGATACATTAATGGTGATCCCGAGAAAAAGCACAGCCGTATGGGAGATTGCTGTGCCCAACGGTATATATGATATCACGATATCCGTGGGTGACGCGTCAGGAGCCTGGCAGGGAATTTCAGCCGAGGGAAACGAGTTCTGGAAGAACGAATACCTCGGAGCAGGAAAATTCACGAACAAAACAGAAACGGTTAAGGTTACGGACGGACGGATCACACTGAAACAGGGTGATGAACGCGGGCTCTGGTCACGCCTGAATTATATCCAGATAAAGACCACAGACCTGAAGTAATCCTTCATTTCTTTTTTCTGATTAGTACTTGCAATTTGGCGAAACATATAGTATAATACTCAGTATACTATTGCTATATTATTCTGCCGGATGCAAGCATGGAAATACATTACTGTATAAAATGCAAAAAACGTGTGTCTTCATACGACATTGAAGAAGGAAGAGGAGTCGAGCTTAACAGTAAAATATACTGCAGTGAATGTGTTAAAGAACTTAATCTTGTTGAAAACGGGGGCAAAAAACATGGACCTTATACACATACACCTCACCGGATACAGGCTGTTCCAACGGTACATAAGGGTATGCATACCCGCCATATCCCGGGCAGAGGAGCTGGTCGCACACGGGGATCATCATTCAAAGCCTTCATATTCTTCTTTGCGGCTGCCGTATTGTTACTGATAGTATTGATTTTCTTTATTGCTCTGCAAAAACCCGACACACACAAACAAGCGTCACAGTCAGTACCAGATGCTTCGCCGCGTGTGAAACACCGGGATACCCGCACAGATACACAGAAAAGTACGTTACAGGCGGTACATGACAGTGTGGAAACCGATGAAGATTCTGAAGTCGTTGTGAATGTGCTGGACAATGACCGGGGAGAAGCCGTCTCTCTTCTGAATACAGGGGTGGCGGATCACGGTTCAGTAACAAAATCGGGTAATACAGTGAAGTACACCCCTTCCTCCAATTTTCACGGGACCGATACATTTGTATATACTGCTACCGATATACAGGGACACACAAGCCGCGGCACGGTAACAGTAACTGTAAAACCCTTAAATGATCCTCCGGTTCTCAGGGAAACACATGTGACCGGAATACCGGGAAATCCTGTTGATGTCTCACTTGAGGCGATCGACCCTGACGGTGATGCGCTCGAATATATAATAGAAAGGGAACCTCTGCACGGCACGCTTTCAGGCAAAGCTCCCAGTCTTATATATACTCCGGAACAGGATTTTAAAGGGAAAGACGAATTCAGAGTGAAAGCGAGTGACGGCAGGACGGAAAGCGCGGTTGTCACAGTCACCATAACTGTGCAGGGAGTAACGGCAAAAGCATGTGCAGTACCCTCACGGGAAGGATATGCTCCCCTTGCTGTGTCATTCAAAGGAGGAGCCACCTTCAATCCGGTCTCTGTGAATTTCAATGAGTTCCCTGTGCTGGGAGGAGATACAAAGCAGGATATGACCCCGCGTAATTTTAAGGTTTTTGACAATGGCACTGCACTCTTCTTATGGGGAAACACATGGAAATTAGTAAAACTGCCGTACAAGGTCACAAAAAACACCATACTTGAGTTTGATTTCAAAAGCACATATAAAGGTGAAGCCCATGCAATAGGGTTTGTTACAGACAGGAAACACGACGCTCCATCAGATGAAAAAAAATGGTTCAAGCTTTTCGGCACTCAAGAATGGCATAATGAAGCCTTTGCTGCATACAGAGGAAACGGCAGGTGGCAGCATTTCCGTATTCCCGCAGGAAAGCATGTGCCAGGTTCATGCGCATACCTCGGGTTTATGGTCGATGATGATGACGCATATTCGGGAACCAGCATGTTCAGGAATATACACATCTATGAAAAAGCGGAGGGAAACTTCACCTATTCATGGGATTTCGGCGACGGGACCGGATCCGATGAAAAGGACCCGGCGCATACCTATAATACGCCGGGTACATATGAAGCGGTTCTTACCGTGTCAAAGGGCGGCACCAGCATACAGGACAGGATCACTGTTACAGCTGAGCGCACGCCTGAACAGGCAGTTACATCCCCACGTGTCGCTGTGCGGGCAGAGATAGACCCGTACGCACAGGCTAAAGGGAAGTTGTATAAATATTTCCGTTTCAGAGTGAAAAATAATTCTGAAAAAGCATCTCTTCTCTCGATAATTTTTAATTCGGGGAAAAAGGAGAAATTTGATATTTTTAAAAACGGGGCCCGTTTTAAAGTGTTTCCGGACCTGGGCAGGGATAATGACACAAAAAAACAATCAATCGTATCTGTCATATTCAACGACAGCGGACTTGAACCCGGAGGGTCTGACCATAATGGGAATAAAGATAAAAGCGACATTGACGGAAATAACAACATAATAACCGGCATCAGCATGACAGCCTTTTTCAGTGACGGAACCGTTTTAAAAGGTGCTATGAAACAGACCGATGACAATGATGATGACGGTGATCCTGAACTCTGGGTTGCTGATCTCGATTCATCAAACAAGCCGCCTGAACCTGAGAAGACCAGGGAGTATCCGGCCGGCCTTGATAAAGGGCTGGCAGGCTACTTGACATTTGACGAAGGTGGAGGGAACATGGTGGCAGATTCCTCTGGGAACGGAAATAGCGGAACACGGGAGAACGGCCCTGAATGGACTGAGGGGAGATTCGGAAAAGCTCTCCGTTTTAACGGAAACAATACTTTTGTATCACTGCAAAAGTCTTCAGCCCTTAACAAAATCCAGCACGGGAGTTTTACCCTATCAGCATGGTTCAAGCCTTCGGAAATCCCCTCAGGCAGAAGCACATCTCACTATGCTATTATAATGAAAAGAGGTATGGGGCTCCACTACACACAAAGAAGTTTTAAAATGTCAATGCCGCTGGGAAGTGGGCAAAAAGCTGTCTGGTCCAATGCGGAAACCGGTGCGAAATTCGATCCCGGGACTTTTTACCATGTTGCCGGAGTGGTTGACCGGGAGAAAAAGGAAACCCGCATATATGTGAACGGAAATCGGGAACATATAGAAAAGCTGCCTGCGTCAGGTACACCGTCCGTTGTATATACACGAGTTCCCTGGCGTATCGGGATCCGGCATCCAAACGAGTATGCCAGGTATAAATGGCCTGCAAAGGGTATTATTGACGAAATCCGTATATACAGCCGTGCATTAACAGACCAGGAGATACTCAGACTGTATGGGTCTTCAACCGGAGCATCTGCAGAAGATACTGATAACCGGGGAGAGCCTAAGCCGAATATAAGGGAAAGGTAAACAGGAAATACCGGCTTTCACTTCTTTTTCAGATAATATTTGAAATTTCCGCCACATATTATATAATATAATATGTTATGGAAATACATTACTGTACACACTGCAGAAAGCGGGTTTCTTCCTTTGATCTTGATGAAGGGAGAGGTCTGAAACAGGAAAATAGGGTGTATTGTAATTCATGCGCGAGAGAACTCGGCCTGATAGCCTCCCCTTCCCGCGGCAAACCGAAGAAAAAGCCTGTCCCCTCTGCGGGAAAGGCCAGAAAAACCGTCAGGAAAAAAATACACAGTAAAACGCAAAAAAAGACGACCCCTGCTCCGCTCCCCCCTGAAAACATTCAGGCCCCGCATATGCCTGCAGAAGGCACGGAAGCTGCGCCGGAACAAGGTTCAAATGCGGCCGGTTTCATCGCAATGGATGTAAAAAGGTTTTTCATGATATTTGAATTAAAAAAGAGCCTTGCAGGGTACTGGACGTTCGATCAAGGCGAGGGGGCATGTACTGAGGATATATCGGGAAATAATCTCACTGCTCTTTTAAAGAATGGCACTGCATGGACAGACGGCATTGACGGGAACGCACTCCATTTTAATAAAAAAGACAGTCACGCGGACCTCGGCCCTCCTGACGCGTTCAATCCCGGCACAGGGAAGATGTCCTGGTCAGTATGGTTCAGGTCTAAAAAGAACGGGACCATTATGTCTTTTAATGGGGGTACAGGATGGAATACTGAAGGCTGTTTCAAGCTGGCCATTGCAGGCAGCAGGCTGAGGCTGTTCATGGTTACACGAATCGACAAGAAATATCAGAGACTTGAAATAAAAAGCCGATCCCGCGTGACCGACGGTACATGGCACCACGCAGCAGTGACCTGGAACTTTACACTGAAAAAGGCGCAGCTCTTCCTTGACAGTGCCCTTATCGGGGAGAAAACCAATACAGGAATCTCACAACCACCTGAAAAGCAGAAAGACCACAGTCTTGCCCTTGGTACAGAGCATTACAGGAACGGCGACCGTTATTTCTTCGAGGGGGCGATTGATGAGGTGAGGATATACAGACGTGTACTTCAACCTGATGAGATAGAATATCTCTATTCGATGTTCGTTGGACAGAGAAAGGGTTCGAAGAATGAGATCATTGTTGATAATTTAGATCCCAATATAAGCAGAAAAGGAACATGGGTAATTTCCGAAGTTCCTGATCCATGGAACAGAAACTCAATATTCAACAAAGGAGAAGCTTCTTTTAAATGGATACCGAATATTCCTGAATCCGGCACATATACTGTTTTCGCGTGGTGGACATGTCATTCCAAAAGGTCTTCTTCGGTATTATACCGCATTTCATCTTCTGACGGTATTTCAGAAGTAAGGGTCGATCAGAAAAACAAAGCCCTCAGGAAAAAATGGAATCTTCTGGGCACATACAGGTTTAAACGTGGAAGCAAAGGATATATAGAGGTTCTTTCAGAAAAAAAGCAGGTCTGCGCTGATGCGGTAAAGCTGGTAAAGGTTAGTGGAAAGTAGTAAGCCGGCGGAGCCGGCAAATCACAATACCGCAATAACGCAAGTTCCAAGGAAAGGGGGAGGGATTTGCGATTTGCGATTGCCGATTTGCGATTTTAAAAGAAGAAAGAAAGAGGAAAGCGCAGGCTACCTGACCCTTGCCCAACTACCAAACCTACTACTTAACCCTAACCTAACTACCAAGTATTGAATTACTTCTTCTTCGGTGATGTAGACCCCGATTTTTTCGAAGCTGGTTTTTTCTTTGACGAAGATTTCTTTTTTCCCGTGCTCTTCTTTTTCCCGGGAGTTTTCTTTGAAGGGCTTTTCTTTTTTGAAGAGGGTTTTGTCGCTGCCTTTTTCGCGGAATCTTTCTTAACAGGTTTCTTTTTAGGTGCTGCAGCCTCTTTTTTGTCATGCACGATCATCGCATCACCGCCTATTGAAATGATCTGGCTTACAGGAATGATATTCCTTCCTTCAAAGATGCTTTTAAGAACCGAACCGGCGATTTCGAACTGCCGGACCTTCCCGTTAAACGGATCGAATTCAAACGTTGCAATCTTCCCCACAACGTGACCAGCATTGGTTATGACTTCAAGCTTGGAAACGTTTATATGGTTTTTAATTGCAGTTTCAGCCCGTTTGCTGTTTTTTGCGGATTTTATCGCCTTGGAATTGAGAATCATAACAGCATCCGTACCAAAGGACTCAACATCACTGAAAAGGATAATTTCAGCTTCACGGCTCCATCCCCCTTTTACAATGAGTGCGAAAACCTCAAATTTTTCATAATCAACGAGAAAATCGATAATATTACCGCATTTCTTGCCTTCCTCGATCGAAATGACCCTGTGCCCTATCAGTTTTCCATAATCAGCCATAAACGCATCCTTTCAAAAAATACATTCATCCAAAAAACTTCTTGTTTTTTATCGACGTACAGCCTGGATATATCACCAGTTAAGACCAGTGAATTCTATAATATCAGAAATAAACGAAACCCATATTTCGCCGAAAAACAGGTATATTACCAGAACGATTATCGAGATCAGCAGGACGCCGATTAATATCCAGAACAGCAGTCCGTGCTTCTTGTTCCGTTTTTTCTTTCTGCTCATTGTACGGTCAAGGCCTGAACCGATCTCCGTTTTAATATCAGGATCGTTCGATCCTGAAAAAAGCCTTTCAATAAACGCATCAGGATCAAAAGGTTCAAGATCCTCACAGGTTTCCCCGGTGCCTATACACTTCACCGGGATACCGAGTTCCTTTTTTATGGCGAATATTATCCCTCCGCGCGCGGTTCCGTCCATTTTTGCGAGGAATATTCCTGTTACCCCCAGATCTTCGTAGAATGTACGAGCCTGGGAAAGCCCGTTCTGGCCTGCGGTTGCGTCAAGAACGAGCAGGATCTCGTGAGGAGCATCCGGAATCTTCTTTTTGATGACGCGGTCTATCTTTTCGAGCTGCTTCATAAGGTCTTGTTTGGTGTGGAGCCGGCCTGCGGTATCGAGTATGATATAATCGGCACTACGGGCGATACCCGCTTCCACAGTATCATATATGACAGCAGCCGGGTCCCCTCCCTCTTTGTGAGTGACTATGTCCGCACCTGTCAGTTCTGCCCAGTGTGAGATCTGCTCTCCTGCTCCGGCCCTGAATGTATCCCCTGCTCCGAGGATCACTTTTTTTCCGTCTGAAATGAACAGATGGGCCAGCTTCCCGATGGATGTTGTTTTACCCGTACCGTTCACACCGACAACAAGGATAACCGTAGGTGTGTCCCCTTCTGCTGAGTGCAGTGAACGGTCCCCTTCTTTGAGGGCTTCAGCCATGTGGGCCTTGATAAGACCGGTGAATTCATCTTCCGATTCGATCTGTCTGTCCTTGTATTTTTCCTCGATCTCATCTATGATGTTCCGGGTGACGTTTGCACCGATATCAGATGTAATAAGCCCCTCTTCAAGGTTTTCTATAAGCTCATCATCTACAGTATCCCCCTTGCGGAACATACTGCTGAATTTTTCCAGAAACGTTTTTTCTTTTGCGTCGGAGAGTGTATCCGTCATTTAAAACTTCCTTTTGGGCCTTATACTAGAAAGACTATTATACTGAAATAATAAAAATGTCAATGGAAATACTGAAAGAGAAGAAATAAATTTTGCGGAATATATTGCAAAACCGTAATTGTATGATATAATGACGTCCCATCCGCATTCAAATGTACTGACACCTGTTTGGTGATTTTTATAAGGAGAGGTGTCCGAGCGGTTTAAGGAGCACGCTTGGAAAGCGTGTGTGCGCCTAACGGTGTACCGCGGGTTCGAATCCCGCCCTCTCCGTATTTATAAACCACCAAGTCACAAAGTCACGAAGTTAGTTGCAAGTTAAAAGTTACAAGTTAAGAGTTAAAGAAAAAGAAAGAACCACCAAGTCACAAAGTCACGAAGAAAAGGGTAAGGGTAAAAGAATATAAAAGGAAGGGATTCCAGCGAAAGGGTTTTTGGGAAAACGGTGCGGTTTTCCCAATACGTTTGATATCCTAAACAAAAGACGGATGTATCAGGGAATAAAGCTGATGAAGCACTTGACTACTTGACCAAGTGGTCAAGTAGTCAAGTATTCAACCGTTATTACATAAGTGGAATACAGCGTGAATAGGACACTTCGATATTTCAACAATTGTTGAAATGACGAAGTGTGGTTTCCTGCCTTATTGTGAACGGATGTTGTCCAGGATACGGATCACGCGTGTACGGTTTATCTTCTGCGTCTCCGCCGTGATGCTGCTGCGGGGCGCTTGCGGGAAGAGCGTGAAGTGGAACCGTCCGTGCTTTTGCGCTCTGATGCCGGGGCAGCGGCTGCGGCCTTTTCCCTGCGTGATGACGGGGCAGCAGCGGCAGCTCTTTCCCTTCGTGAAGAAGCCGGACTGCGTCTCCGCGACGACGATGACCGTGACTTTGATCTACGGCTTGACCGTGAGCTTCTTGAATCTTCCTCCCTGTCTGCAGCAGCCTGTCTCCGCGAAGACCTTGACCCGCCCCTTCTCCCCTTTTTGTTGACAAAATAGACATACGCGGCAATTCCCCCTCCTCCCACAACAACAGCTATCAGGCCGGCAATGAGTCCTCCTGATTTTCCGGAGCTGCTTTTTTTCACGTCCTTCTCGTCATAAGGGCCCGGGCCGGGCCTTACCGGGGAGCTGGGGCCGTCCAGCGGAGCATTTTTAATAGCTTGATAAAGCTGTTCATTTATCATTGTCATCTCGTGATCGCCTTGTCCTGTCCGGTTCCTGTATTTTTCCATGAGATCGAGCGCTTTTCTGTGCTCAGCTTCAGCTTTTCTGCAGAGATTTCCCCTGGCCGATCCCCCTGTCGTTCCTTCCATTGCCTGCCTGAAATAGTGTTTGCCCCTGTTGAAATGGTCCATGGCCTCATTATACTGCGCATCACCGCGTACAGAGAAAACAGCCGAAAGCAGAATAATGGCAGTAATGAGGAGATGTTTTTTCATGAAGCGTTCCTTTATCAAGGTAATTTCGCAGGAATAATTATATATACTGTCTGTAAAAAATCAACAAACAAATTGAAATTGTTTCACCTACCGCGGATATTGATCCGCCTTAGGTTTTCGCTTGACAGAGCCTGACCGTAAGGTATAATTCGTGGGACGGGCGCAGCGAAGCTTCATGCCCGGAGGTTATAAGGGTTGTAGCAGTTGTAGGCCTGTGGCTGTTTTTTTTCTGATGGAAACCAATTCATGAATATTCCAGAGCTTGTTTCACCTGCAGGAACACCGGAAAAACTGAAGACCGCGTTTTTGTACGGAGCTGATGCTGTATACTGTGCCGGCAGGCAGTTCGGTCTGAGGAGTTTTGCCGGCAATTTTACCGATGACGAACTTGCTGAAGCTGCCGAGTTCACCCGGTCCATCGGTAAAAAGCTCTATGTAACGGTCAATATATTCGCCCGGAACAGTGATTTCAGCTGCCTCCCCGATTTCCTTCATTTCCTTTCAGACATCAGCATTGACGGAATAATGGTGACAGATCCCGGGATCCTGAGAACAGTGAAGAACGAAGCTCCCGATCTCAGAGTGACACTGTCAACACAGGCCAACTGCACGAACGCGGAAGCCGTACGGTTCTGGACCGAACAGGGTGTTTCACGTATCGTGCTCGCACGGGAGCTTTCTCTCGCAGAAATAGAGGATATACGGAAACATACGGATGCAGAGCTTGAAGTATTCATACACGGCGCGCTCTGTATATCATATTCGGGCAGGTGCTTTATAAGCCGCTACCTTACGGGCAGGGACGCTAACCGGGGGGAATGCACGCATTCCTGCCGATGGGAATATGCGCTCGTTGAAAAAGAACGTCCGCAGGAACTTCTTCCGATAGAGGAGGACAGTGACTACAGCTATTTTTTCTATTCAAAGGACCTCTGCCTTCTTGAATATATACCTGTGCTTGCGGACATGGGGATAAACGCTTTTAAGATCGAGGGACGGATGAAAAGCGTATCCTATGCTGCTTCGGCCACATCAGTATACAGGGACGCTCTTGATTCGTACGCCGGAACCGGGGATTTTACAGTTGAGGAACGGTGGATCCGCGAATTGAAAAAAGTATCCTCTCGGGACTTTACACAGGGCTTCATACGGGGAACGGACCTTCCTGAGGACTATGATCCCCTGGATACGATGCCTGAGGAATTCAGACGTACTGTATTCTGCGGCGTTGTCCAGGGACACGAGGGTGCTGAAACCAGAATAGGCGTGCGTAACCGGTTCACGTCAGAGGATGAACTTGAATTCCTTCTTCCCGGCATGAACATAATGACAGCGGTTCCGGACCGGCTCTATTCGGAAAGGGAGAAAAAGGAGGCTGACGCGGTCAATCCCAACGATGTATGCACAGTGGAACTCCCGTTCGAAGTCCCCGAAGGGACAATAGTAAGGACGGAGGTAAAGGATTCTTGAAGTAAAAACAGCCGCAGAGAAAGATAAAGTTAAAAAAACAAAAATAAGAAAGATTGGACAGGATCACAGGATTGACAGGATTTTTATAAAGAAAAAAAGCATAAAAACACAAGGACCAGCAATTGTAATCAGCAATCATGATTCCTGCATCTTTCCGTCTTCTTTGTTTTATATCCTGTATATCCTGTGATCCTGTCTACTATTTTTTTGTTATTATCTTGTCTTATCTTTTAGGAATAAACAGTGACAGTTGACTGCATTGAAGGATCTACCGAATGAGCAGACAGTTTCCTCTTAAAAAGTGCCGTAATATAGGCATCACAGCCCATGTTGACGCGGGAAAGACCACATGTACAGAGCGTATCCTCTATTATACAGGCCGATCATATAAAATGGGTGAAGTCCACGACGGTGAAGCTGTGATGGACTGGATGGTACAGGAGCAGGAACGGGGCATCACCATTACAAGCGCAGCCACGAGCTGCAGCTGGCGCGGCCATGAGATCAATATCATAGATACTCCGGGACATGTCGATTTTACTGTGGAAGTGGAACGTTCACTGCGCGTTCTTGACGGAATGGCTGCTCTTTTCTGTGCAGTGGGCGGAGTCGAACCCCAGTCTGAAACAGTCTGGCACCAGGCTGAAAAATATACTGTTCCGAGAATAGCGTTCATTAATAAAATGGATCGGCACGGAGCTGACTTCAGGAACGTGATGGAACAGATCGAACGCGAACTGGGCGCCAATGCTGTCCCTCTCATTATCCCCATCGGTTCCGGACCTGAGTTTACGGGAATCATCGATCTTCTGAATAACTGCGCAATTTATTACAGTACAGAGGACAGCGGAATTTCATTCGAAGAAAAACCTATACCTGAAAATATGAAAGAGGAAACCGAATACTGGAAAAAATATCTCATTGAAAAAGTTGCTGAGCAGGATGAGTCCATTCTAGACAAGTTCTGTTTTGATAAGGAGATAACAAAAAAAGAGCTCACTCACGTAATCCGAAAAGCGACACATAATCACAGGATCTGCCCTGTACTCTGCGGAAGCGCTCTCAAAAACATAGGCATCCAACGTCTTCTGGATGCAGTGGTCGCATTTCTGCCCTCACCCGCAGATCTTCCCCCTGTCAGCGGATCATGTCTGGAAGGTACACCCATAGAACGGGTTCCTAAAGATAACGGACGCCTTGCAGCACTCGCTTTTAAAGGGGTGTCCGATATGCATATCGGGAAGCTGGTGTATGTGCGGGTTTATTCCGGCACTCTTGAATCAGGCTCAACCGTGTATAATTCCACCACGAAGAAGAATATCCGGATAGGGAGACTTGTTAAAATGCATGCTGATAAGCAGGAAGTGGTCGATTGCTTATACTCCGGGGAGATCGGAGCAGTTGCAGGCCTTTCCGGTACAGTGACAGGCGATACCATATGTTCTAAGGCAAACCCGATCGTACTTGAGGCAATCGAGTTCCCTGCGCCTGTGCTCAGTGTAGCGTTACACCCTGAAACCCGTGAAGATGATGAGAATCTTAAAAAAGCACTTATCAGACTGGGCGAGGAGGATCCGACTTTCATCGCAGCTACAGATCCTGAAACAAAAAATATGGTCATTTCGGGAATGGGGGAACTGCATCTTGAGATCATCATTGACCGGCTCAGGCGTGAATTTAACATACACGCAGAGACCTCTGCCCCGCAGGTAGCCTACCGGGAAACCATAACAACCTCTGCTACAGTGAATGAAAAGCTTAAGAAGCAGACAGGAGGCCATGGTCAGTATGCTCATATCGTCATGACAGCAGAACCGCTGGCCCCGGGTCAGGGATTTGAATTCGAAGACAGGGTTAAAGGCGGCAGGATACCGCGTGAATACATGCCCGCCATTGAAAAAGGGATCATTGACGCAATGCGCAAAAGCGCGTGGGCCGGTTTTCCTGTAGTGGATGTTAAAGCAACAGTAACCGACGGTTCGTCGCACTCGGTTGACAGCTCTGAAATGGCTTTCCGGACCTGCGCACGCAGTGCATTCAATTCGGCTTTTTTACGGGGAAGTCCTGAGCTCCTTGAACCGGTCATGAGTATAAATATCGTTACGCCGGAAACCTATTCGGGTACGGTTACCGGCAGTATATGTTCAAAACGGGGAAGGATAACAGGCATGGATATGCAGGGAGATATGAAGGTCATACACGGAATGGTCCCGCTCGCAACTATATTCGGTTTCGCGACCGAGCTGAGGAATATGACCCAGGCACGCGCACATTTCACCATGCATTTCGAACATTATGAGGCGGTTCCCCTGTCCATGGCCGAAGATATAATTGAAAAAAGGAGTAATGAGAAAAGTAAGTAGTAAGTAGTTAAAAGTCGAAACCTTCAGAATTTAAATTTGCATTGGATTTATTCAGAACAGCGTTACTCGCCCGCGGAGTAGCTGAATCCATACGCATTGCCGTCGTCAGAGCCCAGGACGATGTAGCCGTCTGCCGCAGCGGGGGCGGTCCAGATCGCCGCCTTGCCCGGGCTCTTCCACTCCCATTCCAGATCGCCAGGCTTGCCGCTGTCTTCCTTTGCCAGCTTCCGCACCTCCAGGGTCCCTGATGCTGTGGCTGCGATAATCAGGTCCTGCGTGATTATCGGGGTGTTTAGGACCGGGCTGTTGAACCCGAAACCGCGCTTCTTCCCCGATGACCTCTTCCCGCCCGCAATTACCTTGGGCAGGCTGACCCCTCGTGTATCCCTGTAGGTGAAAACCTTGCCGCCGCCGAATGCCGGAGTGCCGGCCAGCAGCCGCATCCTTGAGGAAAGCGTGGCGGGCCCGAGTTTCCTGCCAGTGACGGCGTCCACCAATGTGTCAATGCCAAGTCCGCCGCCAATGGCCAGGATCCCTCGGTACACCCCCATCCCGTGAACCATACCGAGACGCCTTCTTTGGGCAGAGGGAATTGCACGCTGCTTGTCAGGCTGCACGTATTCTGCCAAAGGTTTGCCCGTGCCGAGATCGAGTGCCCAGATGTCGAATCTGTCCCACGCGCCGACGTAGACCCGGCCGCAGGCAACCGCAGGCGCCGTGTACATTCTGCCGGTGGGAACGTCGACACGGAAGCGCCAGAACTCCCTGCCGTCACTGAGCCGGACGCAGTAGCAGTGGCCGTCCCAGCTGCCGAATACGACTCTTTCCCCGACGATTGCCGCTGAGGCCCGGATCTGCCCGGCGGTCGCGAACTGCCATTTCGGCTTCCCTGTCTTTGCATCGAATGCACGCATCACGCCGTCATCAGCACCGCAGACAACTATACCATTGCCAACCGCAGGTGCACTTCGTATCCAGAAGCATTTCGAATCTGCCCCGGTTTCTGAGTCTGAGGTGATCGCAGGGCCGAACTTCACCCCCCATTTCTTTTTTCCCGTGGAAAGGTCCAATGCACACAGCTCTCCGCTGTCACTGCCCACATATACAACGCCCTTAGAAATAACCGGACTGGATTTGACTTTACGGCCGGTCTGGAACTTCCATGCCTCCTTGATGGGAAGGCCGATCTTTACATCAAGTCCGCAGCGGGCAGGACAACCGCCATACATGGGCCAGTCTTTTCCGCCTTCAGGCTTCTCCCCTGCTTCCGCAGTGCCCGGTTTTCCGGGAAATGGCCTGGCCAAAGGCTTAAGCGGCCCTGCCGGTTCTTTGGGGGGCGGCTGGGGCTTGGGCTCCTCGTCCACAGGCTCAAAGCACAATATCTCCCCGCCCTGAGTGGGGACATAGATCCGTCCGTATGCAACGGCCGGCTGGCCGCAGGATTTGCCGTTTCCCACGCGGTGTCTCCAGACCGGGTTTCCGTTTGCGGGATCGATGGCATAGAGGAAGTAACCGCCACCGTATTTCTCCACGGGGTAGTTGTATCCCTTGCCGGCTACATTGACCGCGTACACGTGATTAGCGGCTGCTGCTGGCCCCCCACATCCCGGCCCTCCCATACGGTCACCGGCCCGCCACGCTTCCTTGCCCGTTTCAGCGTGAATTGCCATGAAATTCCTGTTGGCCCAGACCAGAAGCAATCCAAAGGCCACGGCCGGGGGGTTCTCTGCTGTGCCGAACATGTTGTAGTGGTTCTTGTCTGATCCGCCCCAGTGCCAAAGTTTCTTACCGGTTTTGGCGTCCAGGGCCCATACTCCCTGGCGATCCTCAGACGCCCATACGGTTGTACCGTCTGTGCTTACCCCTCTTTCCGCGGACACCCCCTCCTGACGCCAGACCTCTTTACCGGTCTTCCGGTCCAGGGCAAATACCGACCTTGGGTAAGCAATAGACCCAAATATGAGATCGCCGCAGACTGTCAGTGGTGAACTCATGCTGCATCGAAGATATTCCGAAGACTTCCGCTCCGGGATCTCTTTCGGAACAGCGGCCACACGAGTCGACCAGATGGTTTTACCAGTCTCTGCCTTGGCAGTCTCAGCATATATGTTTGTATCGTCCATGCGCATACGGAAGAGTATACCCTTGTCAAGAACAGCACCGGAGTGCGTGTGGCCGCCGCCTGCGGCGTTCTGAAATCGTTTGCGCCACATCTGCTTCCCCGTGGCAACATCGACGGCTGCGGAGCCGCCGCTGATGTAGAGGTATTTGCCGTCGCACGCGGGCGTTTCGGGGACGTCCCGATACCTCCAGAGCACGTCACCGGTCTCTGCGTCCAGGCAGTACCCCCTTAGAAAGACCTTGCCCGCGGCCACGCAGGGGGTGCTCTTCTGCTTCGTGCCGGTGAGTGTGGCCCACTTCAGCCGGAAGGGTGGCTTGACCCGCTCGTCCGGCGAGTAGTTCATACGCCTGGCGTCACGGCCGTACATGGGCCATTCATACTCAGGCTTCGTTTCCGGAGAATCACCACCCCAGGCCCCGCTTACCGATGCCAGCAGCATCAACAGCAATCCAATGTACATTTTCATACCGTATCCTCCTATCCAGCAGTCAGTTTTCCGCGCACGTTTACGCCTTTATCACATTATCGGCAGGCGGGCACACGTTCCTTGTGTCAACTACAAGGGAACCTTTTTCCGTAAGGGACGCGTAGTCAATGCCTGAATGATCAGTTGCAATGACTATACAGTCATACTCTCCCGCTTTTTCAAGGCCGGATGATCTTCTTCCTGTGAAATGCGGGTATTCCCTTGTCTCGTGAATTACGGAAATGAATGGATCATGAAAATCGACCCTCGCGCCGTACGATTCAAATATATCCATCAGCTTCAGTGAGGAGCTTTCCCTCAGGTCATCAACGTTCGGTTTGTATGCCATGCCGATAAGCAGTATGGAGGACCCTTTCACGGGTTTTCCCGCGCTGTTCAGGGCCGCAATTGTCCTGTCCGCGACATATCCGGGCATTGCCCGGTTGATCTCACCTGCCAGTTCAATGAACCTGGTGGTGATCCCGTATTCACGGGCTTTCCATGCGAGATAGAACGGGTCTATCGGGATACAGTGTCCCCCGAGCCCGGGCCCCGGATAAAACGGCATGAAGCCGAACGGCTTTGTCCTGGCAGCCTCTATAACCTCCCATATATCTATGCCCATCCTCTCAAATATTATCTTGAGCTCATTCACAAGCGCGATATTAACGCTTCTGAATATATTCTCCATGAGTTTCGCTGCCTCTGCAACATCTGTACTGGTGACTTCGTGGACTTCTCTGATAACAGCCCTGTACAGGGCAGCCGCTGCTTTGAGGCATCCGTCAGTATATCCTCCCACGACCTTGGGTATTGTCTCGGTGGTAAAATCCCTGTTATTGGGGTCCTGCCGTTCAGGGGAATAGGATACGAAAAAATCTTTCCCGGCTTTCAGACCTGACCATTCTTCGAGCTTCTGTACCACGATCTCCTCTGTAGTGCCCGGGTACGTGGTCGATTCAAGGGATACGAGCTGCCCTTCACGTATATACGGAGCGATAGACTCTACTGTGGAAACAACATATTGCATGTCCGGCTCCTTCTGCGGAGAAAGAGGCGTGGGCACGCATATCAAAACAGCATCGACTTCAGGTATACGCGTAAAGTCATCAGTCGCTTCGAAATTCCTGAGCTGTGCTACCTGTTCGTCTTCTATATAGCTGATGTATGACGTACCGCTGTTCAGGGAATCACATTTTTTCCGGTCGATATCAAACCCAAGGACCGCAAACCCCTTTTCGCTGAACGTTATCGCCAGAGGCAGCCCAACATACCCGAGGCCGATCACTCCGACAGAAGCGGACTTGCTTTCGACTTTTTTGATGAAACTGTCAGCTTTCATGTGGTTTTCTTCTTTTAACTAATTACTATATACTGCTTACTAATTACTTCGTTATTAATTGTAATATAAAAAAAGTGAAAGTAAAAGAAAAAACATTGACTTTTTCCCTATGATGCTTTATAATATATATCCGTATAAAAGAGTATGTCAGGTTTTTCAAAAAGCCATCCCGCTCTTATGCATGAGAGCCGGATGGCTTTTTTTAAGGGGTACGTAACGGAGCCCCATTACGCACTCCAGGAGATATATTCGCAGTATCAGTATATGGATGTAAATATGCGCAATAGATCCCTCAGTCTTCTTCTTATCGACAATTACGATTCGTTCACGTATAACCTGTACCAGGCATTCCTTGTGCTTGGAGCATCCGTTACTGTGATCAGGAACGACCATCCGGACCTTAAAAAAGACCTCAGCCGGTTCAGCGGTATTGTTATTTCCCCGGGACCGGGCAGACCGGATGATACAGGCCTGTCGCGTTCGGTTATCCGCACATACAGCGGAAAAGTTCCTATCCTGGGGGTGTGTCTGGGCATGCAGTGCATAAACGAGGTTTTTGGAGGAAACACAGTCAAGGCACCTGTACCTGTTCACGGGAAGACTTCCCTGATCAGGCACAGCGGTTCACCGCTCTATTCCGGTGTTCCCTCCCCATTTACAGCAGCCCGGTACCACTCGCTCATTATCGAACCTGCGGAAAGCCTCTGTCTGACCGCTTTCACTGACAACGATATTCCCATGTCAGTCCAGGAGGAGGGACAGCCGATCTGGGGCATCCAGTATCATCCGGAATCGTTCCTTACACCCCACGGGCCGAAGATTCTGGGCAACTTTCTCGGTTTTTGTCAGGGGTGAGCAGTATGCTTGAGATGAAACATGCAGCGAAATCGCCTTTTCCCGAACTGAGAGGAAAATCGCCTGAGCAGGTATTCGCTCCCTTTTCAGAAGAAAAAGGCGCAATGCTCCTTTTAAGCGGCGGGGAAACGGACGCGGAGTATTCCTATGTCTGCCTTGACCCGGCTGCGTTCCTCGTGCACAAAAACGGCGAAACGGTCATGGATTTTCTGACTGAACAGGTTCCTGTAGAGAACCCGCTGGAATGTATAGACAGGTTTGCCTGCGCGCACGGGCCCCGTATCGAGGAACCGGTCTTCACAGGCGGAGCTGTCGGGTATATCAGCTACGGATACAGGACCCGGATCGAGAAGGTCCCTGATGCCAATCCCGGAGCTGAGGGGCTGCCTGACATTTTTTTCTCGTTTCCCTCCGTCCTGCTTGTATACGCTCATACGGACAGATCGTGGTCATGTATATCACTGTCCTATTCCTGGAATGAAAAACCGCTGAAACCGGGAAGGGACTTCGCGGATATATACAGGACATTTTCTTCATATGCACCGGCCCCTTTTCCCGATATCGACACCGGGTCGCTCAAATCTGATTTCTCGGAAGAGGAGCACATCCGGGCAGTTGAAAAAACGCGTGAATATATTATTAACGGGGATATATACCAGGCGAATATCGCACGCAGGTTCTCCATACCTGTTTCCGGCAATCCATATCCCCTTTTTCTGGAGATTTTCAGAAGAAACCCGGCTCCTTTTTTCTCTTTCCTGAACTGCGGGGACCATTATATCCTGAGCTCCTCCCCCGAGCTTCTGTTAAAGACCAGCGGAGATTATGTGGAGTCAAAACCGATCAAGGGAACAGCACCCCGATCAGCAGATAGTGATCTGGATACACAGTTCAGGAACGGGCTTATGGCCAGCACAAAGGATGAAGCGGAGCTCTCCATGATCGTTGACCTGATACGCAACGACCTGGGAAAAATCTGCACGAAAGGGTCCGTGAAGATCAAGGATCACCGCGAAATGCAGGCTTACTCGAATGTGTATCATACGCTTACCACTGTGTACGGAAAGCTGGAAAAGGAGGCTTATCCCTCCCGCATCATTAAAGCACTGTTCCCCGGGGGCTCGATCACCGGGTGCCCGAAAATACGTGCTATGGAAATCATAGATGAAGTTGAAAAATCTGCACGTCATATCTACACGGGCTCGATCGGATATATCAGCGCCCGGGGCACCATGGAGCTCAATATCGCGATCAGAACAGCCCTGATCTTCAGGGAGACACTCTTTTTTTCAGCGGGAGGCGGGATCGTATACGACTCGGACCCTAAAAAGGAATTTGACGAAACAACTGATAAAGCAGCGACCTGGCTTGAAGTGTTCAACCCGGGTTAACCAGCGTTTATAAAGGAAAACCATGGCACAGCTCTACATGAACGGCCAATTCACAGATGAGAACGATGCACGCGTTTCCCCTTTTGACCGGGGGTTTCTGTACGGGGATGGTCTGTTCGAAACGATAAGGGCGGACCGGGGAACGGTCGAATTCCTTGATGAACATATACAGAGACTCACAGGCTCAGCAGCAGCTTTAAATATCACGGTGCCTGACACGGACTGGGAAAATATCATTGCCCGTCTCATTTCCCTGAACGGGCTTGAACAGGAAACAGCGCGCGTAAAGATACTCATCACACGGGGAACGGAGCCCGGGCTTCATCTGGGACAGGGAACATCTCCCACTCTGATCATAACCGCGGCTGAGCATATATCCGGGAAAAAGCCCGAACGGATCGGGATCTATCCGGAAAAGCGGCTTGACCCGGTGTCACGGCATAAATCCCTGAATTACCTGTTCAATCTCCAGGCACGTGACTGGGCTCTTCGGAACGGGCTGGATGAAGCTGTCCTTACAGGAAGCAGTGGCGAGATCCTCGAATGCGCTGCTTCTAACATTTTTATCGAACGGGAGGGAACGATCATCAAACCGCTGAATGAGGGGTATTATCTTGAAGGTGTAATGGGAAATCATTTTATACACACGAAAAAAGAGGAGGGTATCCCGGTCAAAGAGGAGAGGATATTCCCTGAGAATATACAGGATGGTGACACTGTATATATAACAAATTCGATGATAGGTGTGTGTGAGGTGACGTTGGTGGACAGGGATCAGTAGGCAGAGGTCAGAGGAGAGAAAAGAATATCAATATCCAATGTCCAACAAGGAATGTCCAATTAAGAAGTCAAAGGTCGAAAGTCGCAAGCATAAAAACTATAAATCCTAATATCCAAAATATAAAACTAATAAATATATTCCTTGAAAAATCCGTTGATACTACTATAATGACATTGAAAAATAGGCTTAAGTGAAGGAGGAAGAAATATGGGATATTACCGCAGAACAGATGCTAAAAAATATGCTATTGGAGCAATTAAAGGTTTAGCAGGTTTTATAATGGTTCTTGTTATTATCGATATAGGTTGTTATTATGTTATTCCTAAAATTGGAAGACATTTAGTTTTTCAAGTGTTTATAATTGGTTTTATATTTTTTTTGATATTATTTATGTCTTTGTATATTTATCAATATAAAAAGGGCGGAGAATGGTCATGCAGTATTTCAGATGATGGAGATATATTATTAACATACCCTGGCAATAAAAGTGTTACTATGCAGATCGAAGATATTGACCTCATTTTAGAGCATGTTTTTGGATGGGAAGGGGATTCTTCAAGTCCAATAATAAGTTACTACTTCGTTCTCAAACCGGAATCCGCTTCATTAAAAAGATGTCCTAAAAAATTGCACGAGGGAAGGAAAATCGAGTTTACCAGAGAGCAGGTATGCAGAATAGATGAGAAGGAAGAAGATTTTATAAAATATATGACTGATACGTTTAATGTTCCATTTAAAAAGTTGCGGGAAAAATAGCATTGCAAAAACAAAAGCATGACCCATAATGGATGATTTTAACGCTGTACAAAAGACTGACAGCAACAGCCATCTGACTGTTTTTATCCTTATAGGTGTCAATTGCATTCCTCTTATAGGGACTCTATTCTTTAAATGGGATGCAATGCTGCTCATGCTTCTGTACTGGACTGAGAACCTGATCGTAGGCTTTTATCACGCGGTAAAATTAGCCTGCATCCCGTTCGTAGTGCCGGCGGAAGAAAAACAGGGTCATGAATGGATAGTCATGATAATGCTGATACTTTTCTTCTGTATCCTCTTTGGAGGCTTCTGCGCGGGACACGGGTTTTTCCTGTGGGAATTAAAACATTTCAGCAAAGAGGCATCTCTCTTCAATGAAATGACCTGGCCAATGCCTCTTTTGCCGTTTCAGGTAATATTCAAAGTATTGGCGCGGACATGGGAATATACTCAGGGAGGGCTGCTGTTGTATGCGGCCAGTCTGATGGTCAGTCACGGTATTTCCTTTTATACAAACTTCCTGAAAGGCAGGGAATATTATTTCTATTCTAACAAGGATTTAATAGGAAAGCCGTTTAAACGTGTCCTGTTAATGCAATTGGCAGTAATTATCGGGGCAATGCCGGCTTTATTGCTGAAATCGCCGGTATTCCTTTTGTTATGTCTTGTTGTATTAAAGACCGGAGTAGATATATGGTCTCATATCAAATCGCATAAAACTCCAAAGGATTACGAAGAAACCCCGGAAGAGAGAGAATGCAGGGAACTGCTGGATATTGTATATGATGACAGTACAGAATAATCACGGCCTGCCTCAAGTAATAGCGATAAAATAACAGACAGGATCACAGGATCTACAGGATATAAAAAACAGAAAAAATGGTAATCGGGTAAGGAAGAAAGGAATGTCCAATCAAGTAAAAAGAACAAACAACACGCAGACTAAAGTCTGCGGCTACCTTCCCGTGTGGAAGGACTTTTTCCACTCGACACCCGCCAATCCTGCTTACGGCCTTGAGCGAATGTAATGAGCCGAAACGGCTCTGTCGCGTCCGCCGTTATTCACCCGTTTAAACGGCATTTACGGCCACGACAGAGCGTGGCCCTCCATCTAAAAGACTTTTTATGAATTCATCAACTTTAAAAATTAGAAAATATTCTACTCCATTTTTCCCAGTATATCCCGGATCCTGTCAGGATCAGTTATTCCGCTGTGCCCGTACCGGGTCCTGTAATACTGGTCTGTGAGAAACAGGCTGTCTTTTTCCGGAACCGGGAGAGGGATACGCGACACAAATTCGGATGCTGTCTCTCCGGGCATGATACGGATGCCTTTTTTTTCGAGACCGATAAGAAATTCATTAAAAAAATCGACCGGTGTGATAATCTTTTTTTTCAAACCTGCTGCTTCGAGCAGTCTGATATATGTTCCGAGCGGAATACGCATGAGGAATACACCGGCGAGAAGGATAAACCCGACAGCCAGTCCGCCCCACCGCACGGTCGGCACGGGTAATTTCATGATCAGGGACCACGCCCAGTCAGCAATACTCTGTGATGGTTCGTCTGTATCGTCTTTTAGCGTTTTTCTTGCATGGTTCCCAACCCTCTGCTGTGAAACGGGGGTATTCCTCCCGTTCATGTTCATAATAAGTGACATGCCTGAGACGGGTACTGTTTCAACTGTCACCCATCCTGCACCCTCTATAAAGACCTCGGCCCAGGCGTGCGCGTTCCTGTACCGGATGATATACAGTTCAGAGGTGATTCCCTGCCCCTTTGCAGTTTCTGAAGTCGTACTCTGATCCGGAAACTGCCTCATATAACCTGTACAGTACCGCGCTGGAATACCTGCAGCCCGTGCCATCAGCACAAATGCAGAGGCAAAATTGACGCACACACCCCGCTTTGTTTCGAACAGGAACTGCTCCACCGGGTCCCTGTCCGGATTCCATTCAACCGGTTCCAGGGTATATATACACTGCTCTGCCAGATACTCTTTTATCCTGTCTATCTTTCTTTTGACCGACAGCTGCTGTCCGGTTATCATTTTTCCTGTATTGATGATACGCTCCATCCTGTGAGGAACCTGATTGTAGATCTTAGAAATGAATCCTGTACGTGTGAGCCGGGCCATGGAATCCGCGGGTGCTGCAGGCAGAGTCGAAATGACCTTATACTCTACCATGTCCCTCCTCAGAGACGAGAATGAAAGGCCTCCGTACAGGTATTTTCTGCATTTCATTCGGCTGAACGGCATGAAGAGATACTCAGGCCTTTCCGGTGCGAATATTTCCGAGGAATCAAGCACAAGGAGCCGGACAGTGAGAAATACATCTTTTACAGGAACCGAACGCCGGTATGCAAACGGTATCCGTATGCCTCCCTGTTCATCAGCACGGCATGTGCTCATGCTGCGTCCAATACTCCACTTTCCTCCCCATTCATACCGGTCGAAGTCGCGGCCTTTCATGTACAGCCCTTTCAGCGGCATTCCTTTATACCGGGTTGCAACCGTCATTTTGACACGGAGATCATCAGGATTGGGCCGGTTCTTTTCGAGATCGTGAGTGCTATGCTCCTTGAGACGCAGAGGGCTGGTTCCGTTGGGAGCAGTTCCGTTCCCGGTTTCCGCCCAAACGGATTCTTCAATAAAGAAATAGAGAGGGGGTGAAACACAGAGAATCGATCCTGCCGTTATGATCAGAAACAGTATGTAGGAAAGTACTGAGGAGCCTCTGGTAATGCCGCTGATGAATTCCCGTCCCGCCCGCTTTTTTTTTCTGAATTCGTCAAGGATAGCCTCTCTGTTGATAAAAAAACCGTCGGCAAATACGAGCACGACTATTATGCAGAGAATCCACCGAAAATCCCCACCCTGTGCCTGGCTGCCTGCTATCACGGCAAGGGCGAGAAGAAGGTTGTAGCCGTTGAACAGTGTCAGGCTGAAGGGGGTTTTTGCTCTGAAAAGGAGAAAGAATATATTGACCGCCATTATCGCGATCACGGTAAGGTTCAGAAGGAAAACCTTTAGCTGAGCAAAAAACTCCTTCGCTTCCAGTTCGCCGAGTAGATTACCGCCCCTGCTCCAGACAATACAAACATAGACACAAATGATAATGGGCCCGTAAAAATAGGCTTTCAGCGGGATCGTTCCGATAAACATCGAAACACACAGGGCTGCTATGAAGATCCCCATGACGATCATGCCCCCTCCTGTACGTAAATACATATAGAATGTGAGAAGAGCAACTGCATAGCTTATGATCTCGGTAAACCTTAACGATGCGAGCCTCCTCATACCACTATCCTCCTGTGAGGGAACAGCGATTGTATGTCCTGCTCTGCAATATCAACCACTTTTACGTTGTATCCCCTGAACAGGTCCCTGTACAGGGCCTGTACCCCGTGGCCGATAATGACTACCCCTCCTCCGGACCGTTTGATCATTTCACTCCGTTCCCTGAGGTCCTTAAACATATTGAATCCTTTTTTTTCCTGTATGGACGCTGCCATAGACAGGACATTCCTGAATTCAGAATATGTACGCACCTTGGGAATCTCCGTAAATCCGCTGTCAAACGTATAAAACGTGACCTGGTTCCCCTTTTCAAGGAAATATTTGATCAGAGATACCGTGTATACGAGGGAAATCTCGAATCTGATATTTTTTGCCCGGCGGGACAGGCGTCCTGATGCAGGATCGAATATCACATATATTTCACGCTCTTCAGTTGTAGCGAATTCCTTGACCCTGAGCTCCTTGGTGTGCTTTGCAGAGGATTTCCAGTCTATCCAGCGCGGATTGTCCCCCCATTTATATTCACGCACCCCTCTGAATATATCGTAGCCCCGCTCCCACCGTTCGCGAGGAAATTCTGAATATCCCGTTACCTCCCCTGTGAACACGGCTCTCGGTTTAATGGGACGGCAGCGGGGATAGCTCTGTATCGTCTCAGGAAGAGAGAATTCCTTAACGCAGAAGAATATGCCGAACGGGAAACGCGTTGATATCCTCACCCGGTCGAACGCAAGAACACCCCGTTCCTTGATGCGGCCCGAACATGTTGCGAAGCTCTCGCCGTCCGGAGGCACCAGCCCGGCCTCCGCTTTGAAATTATAATACGTGTTCCTGAATACGGCGTTCGCGCAGCAGTCTGTTATAAGCAGATGAAAGGCAGGAAAACCGAGCTTGCTGTTTGTGATCGAATATTCGATCACAAACAATTCTCCCGCGGTAAATGACCCTTTCAGAAACCTCTGTATGGAAATCCCCCGTAAAGAATAATAACAGAATAGGAAAGAAAGCAGACCTGTGGACACGAGAACAGCACATACAGCCGTAATGACCCTGTTATGTGTCGAGAAGGTGAGAAATGCGGCAAGTACAGTGATAAAAATAAAATTATATCCTGTGAAGCTGAGGCGCGGAAGTGTCCTGAAAAATTCTTTTATTCCCTCCCTGTACTTCATTATCCGATATTCCCTATCCACTACAAGCAGAGCTGTTCATCTCGGCACTTTTACTTTTGCAAGAATACGCTCAAGGATCTCTACCGTTTTATTATACGCTTCAAGCCTTTCCCACTCGGAATATACACGGTGCGATGTTACTGGAATAAACAGTTCCTTTATATCGTCAGGTGTGACATAATCCCTCCCTTTTATAAAGGCCAGGGCCTGGGCTGCCCGCGACAGGGCAAGAGCCCCTCTGGTACTTACTCCGCGTATGAACTCCCCTTCCTCGCGTGTAGCCCTTACAAGGGATATAATATACCGGGTCAGGGACTGGTCCACCTTTATCTCTTTTACCCTGTCCTGGAACGCAATTATCTCTTCAGCCTGACACACGGGTTTGCAGGACAGAATAGGGTCGCTGGACCTCCGTGATAGAAGTATCTGTTCCTCCTTGTCCCGCTCAGGATATCCCAGGCTCACCCTCATGAGGAACCGGTCAAGCTGGGCTTCGGGAAGAGGATATGTCCCCACATATTCAACTGGGTTCTGTGTCGCGATTACCATGAACGGCCTGACAAGCTCGTATGTGTTGTTGTCTATAGAGACCTGTCGTTCGTTCATGGCCTCAAGCAGGGCACTCTGTGTCCTCGGTGTGGTCCTGTTGAGTTCGTCCGCAAGCAGAATGTTGCTGAATACAGGCCCTTTGCTCAGCACAAACGAGTGCTCTTTTTCATTGTAAATGGATACTCCGGTAATATCGGAGGGCATCATGTCCGGTGTCATCTGAATGCGTTTGAACAGTACTCCCACAGACAGGGCGAGTGAACGGGCGAGGGTTGTCTTGCCGGTACCCGGGATATCCTCGATAAGCACATGTCCTTCAGCGAGAAGAGCCGTAACCACCAGCCTGACAGTATCCTTCTTGCCGATAATGACCTTTGATATGTTATCCGTAAGTTTGGAGACCGGGCCTGAAACATTGTCTGTCATATCCGTCCCTTTCTGATTCAAACGTCTCGGAAATTCTGCAATCTATTGATATTATAGCAATTATTAGGGATCTGTATATATAAACGTTCAATTGTAGACAAAGTTTAAAAAAGTCAAGAAAAAAGCAGTTATGGGCCTTATTCGTCACAATAACGGGCAGAACACTGCAGGAAAATCTTTTCCTTTCTTTTCCATTGACATTTGTTTTTTTCGATATAAAATTATTTTCATGAAAAAGAATCTGCATATCAAACTTGACAGCCTCCTCAGGATGACCCGAGCATGGGATCTTGAGCTTAAGCTCAACGATCTCGTCAACAGGATTACTCAGGACTCATCCGAACTCTTCGGGTTCGACCGGAGCGGACTTATGGTGATCGAGGAGAAAGGGCTTATCCTCCGCTCTGTATGGGCAAAGCCGGAATATGCTGATCATTCCGACGACGGTTTTGTGTCTGTGGGTTCAAGTGTTGTCAAGTCGGGCCGTACAGTATTTTCACAGAAGAAAGGGAAATCGGAGAAGGGCTTTATTGTCGGGATTCCCCTTTCAGCTTCACGCGGCACGATCGGATCGCTGCTTCTGGAAACATATGACCCGGCAAAAGAGTTGTCGCGGAATGACCAGAAGCTGCTGAAGACCCTGGGAGAACAGGCTGCATCTGCCATGCAGCATTCGATACTGTATCATTCCGCCATCACCGATCCTTTGACAAATCTTTTCAGCCACCGCCACTTCCAGCTTCAGGCTGACCAGGCGATCAGGCAGGCCCGGCGATCCAAGCAGCAGGTTTCCCTGATCATCCTTGACCTGGATACGTTTAAAAAGGTTAATGATACGTACGGCCATGAGACAGGTAATGTCTGTCTTGTTCAGACAGCAGACATACTGCGCAGCACACTCCGCTCATCAGATATTATAGCCCGGTTCGGCGGAGATGAATTCGAGATCCTTCTTCCGGATACTTCAGCGGAAGGACTTGCCAGGATCGGTGAAAAGATCCTGGAAATGATCAGGATGCACAGATTTCCGAAGGCCGGCACAATAACAACAAGCATCGGAGGTGCCGTATATCCGGTCAACGCAGCTTCAGCCCAGGAACTGTTCATTGAGGCGGACAATGCCCTGTATGAAGCGAAAAAGAGCGGCCGCGACCGGTTCATACAGGCTGAAACAAAGGCCCCGGGCCTTCCCGATGCTGCAAAGGAGCGTAAAGAAAAGCAATCGAAATACGCGGCTTCCACTTCTGTTTCAGCCGGAGAGGGAGATATTGCGGGAGCACAGACTGCATTTCCTGAACTGCTGGACCTTGACCGGATCACACCTGCGGGAGAGCTTATTGACGGACATCATGTGATTAAATTCATAGCCAAAGGGAGCCTTGGAGAGGTTCTGCTTGTACGTCAGCCTGAACTCGATCGGCAGGTAGCCCTCAAGCGGCCGCTTACTCCCCACCTGAGCGAAAAGGATGAAGAGCAATTCGAAAAGGAGGCTAAAACCACAGCTTCGCTCAAGCATCCGGGAGTTATCCCTGTATACACAATGGGCAGGGACTCGGACGGGCGCCGTTATTATACTATGAAACCTTTGTCCGGAAGGTCGTTAGGTTCTGTGCTTGAAGGACGGAAAGACGAAAAAAAGAGCATACTTCGCGAATTCACGGTGAACAGGCTTGTTGAAGTGGTATACCGCACTGCGGAAACCCTTTCCTACGCGCACGAACATCATGTGTCCCACCTTGATATCACTCCTGATAATATTATGATCGGGGAATTCGGGGAAGTCTCTGTGATCGACTGGGGTTTGAGTGCAGATCCTGCCGGCTCTTCAGATAAAAAGACGTCGAGCGACTATATCGTAGGAACAGGTCTCTACAAGGGGCCTGAATTTTTTAATGAATACACGTCTGAACCCGGACCCCATTCGGATATATACGCCCTCGGTGCTGTCCTGTACGAAGTGCTGACATCCAGTCCTCCCTACGAACGGGAGACAATTTCCGATTCAATTGAAGCGGTAAAAAAAGGAGAACTTGAACCGCCCGAAGTCAGGACCCCTGAAGCGGGAATCGATCCCGCCCTTTCCGGGCTGTGCATGGCATCACTCAGCCCTGACGTGGAAAAACGGCCCTCCATTAAGGATTTTGCCGATACTCTTGGGCGGCATATCCGCGGGGAGAGGGAATGGAGGATTATCCGGTTCGGTGATAACGGTGACCGCATAGACCCCAGTGAATGGGTTCAGGTCATGGGGACATGGGAGTATGAGGGCGAAGAGTTCATAACACAAGGCGATAATGAACACATCATAATATGGAAAACACCCACATCCGGCTCATACAGGTTCGTGTGCGAAGGCTGGATAGAAAGGGGGGGCGAACTCTCCCTTATCGGGAATGGGATCAATCCCGAAACATTAGATCAGGATCCCTACAAGGGATATCATTTTCAGTTCGGCGCGGAATACAGTACGTGCACGAAGCTCGCACGGAACGGCCATGATGTGCTTGCAAAACCCGGTTTTACAGTTGAACCCCGAAAAAAATACAGGATCGAGATAGAATACAATGAAGGATGGCTGTACTGCTATGTAAATGACGACCGCATATTCACATACAGGGAGATCTTTCCGTTCGTGGGCAGACATATCGGCATATACAGCTTCGGCAAAGGATGCCATTTCAGGCCGGTCGAGATCCAGGTCCAGAAATCCGGGCTTATGCTTCCGGCAATGCAGGTAGCTAATGACCTGTTCCAGTACGGCCACTACAGGGAGGCGCTCGAACGGTATAGGGAAATAGCCGATACAAAACACCACCGGCTTGAGACTGACGAAGCCCGTCTGAAAGCCGGCACGTGCCTGAAACAGCTCGGCCGGGCTGAAGAGGCCCGCAGAATGTTCCTTTCTGTAACTGAAGGTGTGCTTGCCCCGTTCGCCTCTGCTTCGGATGCACTGCTTGACCTTGACAGAGACAGTATATCGGATCAGAAAATGGGTATTGTGAAACTCAAAAAAGTCCTTTCAGATTATCCGGAACACCAGGTTATAGCAATGGTTATCGATGCGGCATCAAACTACAGGCAGTATACCAGCAATTTCAAGGGTGATCATTCCCTTGACCAGGAATTCGCCCTGAAGATCGAACTGCTTAAGGTCGGCCGTGATACGCTTATGCCGCCTGTGCAGAGCCAGCTCCGATTCCAGGTATTCGCTGCCTGCTATATGTTTGAAACCGGCCAATGGCAGGATGCTCTTGATGACATGCTTGAATTCAGGGAACGACTCCTTCCTGTTCAGCGCTTCCTGCATCAGTTTCAGGAAATATTCTGTGTGGCTGCCCTTGCAAACGGCAGGGACGATCTTCTCCCTGACAGCCCCCATGATCTTTCAAAATGGGAACACCCCAGAATGAGATCATGGAAGGAGGATTACCTCTTTCATATAGTCACGCGTACATATGACAGAAAACAGTTTTGTGAAGAGATCATGTCAGGGGAGCGGAAGCCGGGCATACTGGAGACAGAGAACAACGATATTGGATTTCTTGCGCGCGACACGATATTGCAGTGTTTTCTCGCGGATAACGACGTTAAAAAGGCAGGTGAGTTTATTGAGGAATATATAATACCCCATCAAAGCACAGATACGGATAGAGAGTTTGAACCCTATGTGACAGGAGGGTCAATTATCGGTTCAGGATGCGCTGAGCTGTTTGAACGCTGGATTGAATACTATTCATCGTCCTCAGAAAAAAGGACTGTCACGGAGATGATCAGGGTTCTGAAGGCCAGGTTCTTTATTGCACAGGGAGATCCTGAACAAGCAGCTTCAGAGCTGGAACATGCTGATTTCCATTTTGCGCATGACAGCCTTTCCTGCAGGCCTATTATTGCGGTGCAGGCCCTTCTTTCCAGTCTCGGGTTTCTGAAAATCCCGGAACAGAGCCTGAGGAATCTTGCCCGAAAACACCTTTCCGGCACAGCACTGGACCTCTTCAGGATGGTTACAGGAGAAAAGAAACCGGAGCCCGGGCCCCTATGGCCCCATCCGCTGTGGCAGACCGAGCTCAGGTTCTGGCTCTGCCTGTGGCTTGAGTATAAAGGAGAGAAGGACAGTGCAAAGGATATCATACTCCCCTGCCGGGATGAACGGTACGGATCAAGCTGTTTCCAGCCTGCTGTCAGAGCGATGTTAGAGCGCTTAAAAAGGTGATTTCATGAGAAAACGCATATCCCCGCTTTTACAGATATGCTGGTCTGCTGTCTGGAGAATGAGGCATGTCTTCCTTTTCGCAGGCATTATTGTATGCGCTGGTTCCCTTTTCGGACGTGCAGGCGGAGGAGGCAGTTATGGAGGGGGAGGCAACGGAGGAGGAGGTGGTGGTGGAGACGGAATAGGCATCATAGTATACATGCTGATCAGACTTTGCATTCATCATCCTGTAATCGGTATTCCCATTACTATAATTGTGATCGGTGTGGTCATTTACCTGGGAAAGACAGGTGCGCTTAAAGCAAATCGGCATCATCAGGGCCGGACTATCCGGCGCGCACATACGATGCAGAAAAAATCGATGCAGGATGCGGCTGTTTCGCTTCTGAAACAGAGGGATCCTGCTTTTGATCAGACAGCACTTATGGAAAGAATCAAAAAGGCGTTCCATGCGATCCAGAAAGCATGGTGCAGCCAGAATCTGGATTCGGTCCAGGCTTTTATTTCGGACGGTATATATGAGAGGTTTTTCCTCCAGTTCGAAGAGCAGAAAGAAAACGGGTATTTAAACCATATGGAGAACATTAATATACATGGGTGCAGTCTTGTACAGCTGAGTTCTGATAAGGTTTTTGATACCCTTACTGTCAAGATCACTGCTTCAGCTGTTGACTACAGGGTAACTTCCGAGGGAACATATATCTCCGGAAGCCGCTTGCCTGAGACCTTTGCCGAATACTGGTCGTTTCTCAGGCGCCCGGGTGCAAAAACGATTGAAGGAGGCGGTCTTATAGAACAGACCTGTCCCAACTGCGGAGCTCCCCTGAAACTGAATGAACGCTCAAAATGCAGCGCATGTGATTCCCTTGTAAAAAGCGGTGAATATGACTGGGTATTGACCGAAATAACCCAGGCCTGTGAATGGGCGGTCAGGGAGCACAAAGAAATACCGGGGGTTTCAGAGATCAGCGAAACGGATTCAGGCTTCTCGATCCAGCATCTGGAAGATAAAGCAAGTGTTATATTCTGGAGGTATATGGATTCGCTCAGGAAAGGCACTGTTGATCCCGTGCGAAAAATGGCAACTGATGCTTTCTGTACTTCACTTGCAGATAGGATTGTCCCGACCGAGGACGGAACACGGATCATTCCGGGCAACTGTGCTGTAGGTTCTGTTGAAACCCAGGGAATACTCCTTGATGATGATCTGGATCGAGCGATACTGTGCATACATTGGAGCAGTATGAATTTTCTCAGGGAAAAAGACGGTTCTCTGAAAAGGCGGAGTAATTCAAGAATAAAAGTGCATTACTATATTCTATGCCGAAAACACGGACTTTCAGGCGACCTCAAACACGTGGTTTCCTCGTCTCACTGTCCGAATTGCGGCGCGCCTGAACAGGCAAGCGATGCCAATGCCTGCGAATACTGCGGCACTGTTTTAAACACAGGTTCTCACGACTGGGTTCTTGAGCAGATAGGTACTGTCCATGACAGAAAAATCAAGGACCTGCGCTCGAAGCTGATCTCACCTGCTGTTCAGGAAATACGAGAAGAACTCGAGCATGAAGTCGGCGTACAGCCCAGAGGGGGTCTTGAAATGGCTGCATGGATGATACATGTGATGCTTGCAGATCAGGAGATCGACAGGAAGGAAGAAAAACTTATTGTTGAATATGCAGATAAAAACCTGATACCCCAGCAGAAGATCGAAGAGATGATTACAGCAGCACGTGAAAACACTCTGGAAGTGTCTGAGCCTAACAACAGAGGAGAAGCCCTCGCCTGGATCAGGGGAATGGTGCGAATGGCTATGGCAAACGGCTTTATTGATAGTGGTGAAACAAAAGCTATAATGCTTTTAGGCGATAAGATGGGAATGCTGAAATACGATATTAAGGCCCTGATCAACAGGACGAGAAAGGAGCTTTATCAGGAAAGCAGAAACGCATTACGCGCGTCCAAACAGGGTGCATCTGTTAATAGATAAATTGAAAGGAGATACATATGGGATTATTTGACGGAATCAAAAGGCAGCTCAGATCGGTCATTGAATGGGAAAACCCCAATCCCGGAAATCTGTTCTTCAGATGGAGTGAAAACGGTGATGAAATAAAGAACGCTTCAAAACTTATTGTGGGGCCGGGCCAGGGATGCATTTTTGTATATGAAGGCAAGGTTGAGTCTATTCTTCAGGAAGAAGGTATGACAGAACTGAAAACAGCAAACATCCCCTTCTGGACGACCATAACTAAATTCATGCAGTCCTTTGAAAGTGAGCACAAGGTCGGGATATTCTATTTCAGGACCGCGAAAATCCTTGACCAGAAGTGGGGCACAACAACCGTGGTTAAGTATGATGACCCGAAGTATAAATTCCCTGTAGGGCTGCGCGCTTTCGGGAATTACAGCTTCAGGATCACTGATCCGGGAGGGTTCTTTATTAATGTTGTGGGAGGTGCTCCCGGCTTTTCTGTTGCGGATTTCAGAAAGGTGATGTCCGACAGGATAGTCCAGCCCCTGAGTGATTATTTTGCTGAAGCCAAATATTCTTACGCGGAAATAGATGCTAACAGGGATGAGATCGCTGAAGGTATAGAGAAAAAGATTACAGCGGATTTTGCAAAACTTGGATTTGAGATAACTGACTTCAGGGTTGAGGGAACCAGTTTTGACGACGACACCATGCAGCGCATCAACCGTATTGCTGATATGACCGCGGAAGCACAGGCTGCTCAGGCAGTAGGCCTTAACTACGCCCAGGTACAGCAGCTTGAGGCCATGCGTGATGCGGCAAAAAATGAAGGAGGCGGAGCGGGTCTTGGAATGGGTCTTGGAGCAGGTATGGGTTTCGGCAACATGATGGCAGGGGCAATGGCATCCAACACGAATCAGCAGGGAGCCCAGCCGCAACAGGAGGATCCCATGGCCAAGCTCAAGAAGCTCAAGGAAATGAGGGAAGCAGACCTGATTTCGGAAGAGGAATACGCAGCCAAGAAAAAAGAAATACTTGATACGATGTAAAAGCAGTTAGTAGTAAGAAGTAAATAGTTATAAGTTACAGGTTAAGAGTAATTAGTCGAAGGTCGAAAGTCAAAGGTCGAAGGTAATTGGATATTGCTTGTCGGTTACCGGGTATTGGTATTCTTTTATGACTTTTGTCCTTCGCCCTCTGTCCCTGTTTCCTGATCACGGCAGGACTATTGCCGGCCCGCGTCCCGCAGTCGCAGAGGGATTGTCAAGACCAGTATCATTGCGCCGGTAATTACGAATATCATATGCAGGCCGTATGCATCTGCTGCTTTTCCCGCTGCCGGCGCACACACGGCCACGACAAGGGTTTTGACCATTGACTCAGCCGAAAGCACAGTGGCTCTCCTGTCCCTGTGCACCCTGTCCCCCATATTGCTTACAAGAAGCGGGCGTCTCAGGTTGAACAGGGATACTGACAGAAGAAACAGAATAATGGTCAGCCACAATATTCCCGCGTATACTGTCCAGCCTATCCCCAGGTACAGAAATCCCGCGCACACAAACAGGATATTCTCGCCCATCCCCCTGTTCCCGGATATGTCCCTGAATTTTCCTGACAACCGCGAACATACTGCGGCAAGGACACTTACCAGAAAATAGGTGAAACCTATAAGCACCGCGTCCTTCTTCTCTCCGTCTGCAAAAGCGCATAACGGAACAGCATATGCCGCCTGCCTGATAACCGGCTGAATATAGTCCTTGCTTACCGTGAACAGGCCGTCAAACAGTGTGGAATTCAGAATAAGCACGGTATTTGACCTGAGTTCCTTCAGGGATTCAACAACATGTTTCCTGAATTTCTGCAAAAAACCGCCCGATTCCCGTTCCCGTCTGTCCTGCGGGTAGGTCAGCATAAGAATCAGGCCGGCACCGTAGGGTATAACAGTGGCAAGAAAAATTATATTATACTGTGGATCCGATTCCTCCACTGTCAGAAACACCAGGCAGGCCGCAGCCAGCGCACTTACCGCGGACCCTATTTTTGCCCAGGACCGCGTAAACCCGTATACATAGGCTTTTCTGCTCCCCATCCCCTCCCTGTCAAGATAATCCATGATGATCGCTTTATGCGTTCCCGTACGGAATGCTTCCCCCAGTCCGAATACAGCCATTGCTGCGGCTATCCAGTAAAAGGATGAAGAAAGACCGAATACGATAAAACTCCCGATATACGAACAGAAACAGAACACCATTGAATTCTTTTTGCCGTACAGGTCCGCTATAATGCCGGTCGGTATCTCACATATATACACGGTAAGGGCCCGCAGGGATACCAGAAGGCCTATCTGAAAATATGAGAATCCCTTGGAAAGGAAATAAATGTAGAGGAACGGCTCGAAAAGCTGCAGGTTTTTTAAAAACCCGTATGCAGAAAAACGTGCGATCATCCTTACATTGTCCTCTGTTTTCCCGGCAAAGCCGGGAGTATAAAGATTGGAGTAATAGAGTGATGGAGTAATGGAGTAATGGATAAAATAAAAAAACCCCCAGAGAACTTCAATTTTTTAAGCATCGTCTATCTGCCAATCTGCGAATTCTACTACCATTATTGAATGTCCAATATCGATTAACGATTTTAGATCTTAAAAATAAAATTTGAGGACTGTCCCGACCGGGCGGCATTATTGATACCTTACGGATCGGTCCCGACATCTCTCGAGCCGGGATCAAAAAGTAGATTTTCGACGCGGGTCCGCCCCTACCGACTTCTGTCTTCTGTCCTCTGACTTCTGTTCTCTGATCACTGGACTAAATAGACTCGAACACCTCAACAGCTTCAGCAGGGGCTTCCACTCCCTTCATCCATTCGATCAGCATCCCGTGCATTTCTTCGGCCTGTTCCCTATGGCGTGTATACACGTTGTTCTCGGCATAGGGATCCTCTTTCAGGAGAAAAAGCTCCTTTTCCCCTTCAGCACCTATGGGAGCGTATGCCCATTCCTGCGTATATACAATAGGTGTACATGCTTCTCTGGGAGGCCTGCCGTTCTCCTTCCGCAGAAACGTGGAGGAAACAACGAAATCGCGCAGAGGATCAGCTTGTTTGCCCCTTAGTAAAGGAGCGAACGACCTCCCGTGAAACGGTTCGGGCGGTTCAATGTCAAGTCCGGCCAGATCCATTGCTGAAGGAAGTATATCGGGCGGCTGGACAAATTGGTCAACGGAGACTCCCCCTTCAAGATCCGGCGCAGCTATCATCATAGGTATATGCGCGATCTCAGGATACAGGGGCCAGAACCTGTCATCTCCCGGGTTAATATTGGACTTGCCTGTCCGGTTATGCTCGCCCAAGCTCATGCCGTGGTCCGCTGTGAATATTACAATTGAATTTTTCCACAGATCAAGATCATCAATCTTTTGAAGCACACGCCCTGCCCATCTGTCAACAAGCTCGGCTTCTGCACAGTAATGCGCCCTGAGATTTCTAAGCTCTTCCGCAGTAAGATCGGATGCCCGTCCGTAATTGGGATGGACCATTGGCGCACCATTGTAATCCGGATCGTACTTCCTGACCATGTATTCAGGCGGATTCCACGGCTCGTGCGGATCAAAAAAGTCGACCCACAGGAACAGAGGATCATGCGTGTAGTTCTCCTCCAGCCATTCCACTGCAAGGCGGGCTGTCTGGGCCATGAACCTGTCCTCCTCTCCGCGCCAGTTTCTGTTCGTCCATGTTGCGAGATCGGGAAGGTTGCGGTTCCTGAAACCGGTACTCGACCTCGTTTTCTCCGGAGGCATAACGGTTTCTATGGGATGGTTCATTCTGGTGAAATGGAGGTCCGCCTCCTGGCCGCGCACTGCATACGCGCCGTCAAAGCCCCTGTCAAAATCGGATCTGAATAGATGAGGGCAGTCGCACAGAAGCTGAGACACATAATCCGCCTTTTTAAGAATCAACGGTGCGTGATTGGGGCTGCTTTCGAGCCTGGACTGCCATCCGTACCAAGGCCAGCCGTATCTGCCTGTTGTAAGATCGGTCCTGTGAGGAATCGTGGCAAAACTCGATACCCAGCAGTTCTCCATGCTTGCCGCCCGCTCACTGAACCGCTCAAGCTCCGGTGTGTTTACGGGCATTTTCGCCCTGTCAAACAGGTTGTCGTACCTGAATGTATCTGAAACGAGCAGAAAAATGTTCATACAGAAGCCTTTCTATTCTATACGAAAACACTATAAACGAAATATCTCCATTGTATATGCGTGCCTCTTGAAGTCAAGAAAAATAGGATGGAAAATTGGGTGTATGGAACAGTGGAATAGTGGAATAATGAAAAACGCAGGGGCGGATATGTATCCGCCCCTGCGTTAAATAAACTTTTATTGGCGTCTTAGTGATTTCTTTGTGGTTTTATTCTACTTCTTCAGCATGGCAACGGGCAGGTATCTGTAGTATACCTCCAGTGACAGGCAACCGACCGCTGTGGAGAAGATTCTTCCCCCGGCACTGCCGTATGACACCTTATCAGCATCCCATGACCCATCAGCGCATCCGCCCTTGCGCTGTGTGTCGAGAAGCATCTCTTTCATTCTCTCATTCCATGCTTTCCAGTATTCCCCGCCCATCTGGAACATGGCAAGGGTGGCATAGTATAATCTGTAGAAATCCATTCTTTTCTTTGAAGGAAGTTTTGCCAGCTGAGTATTTGCGTGGGCCCTGAGCATCACTCCGTCCGTATCCTCGCCTATGAATACCCTTGCAAGCATGCCTATTGCTGTCAGCCTGAGATTCCCGCTCGAGGAAGTCGTATCAGTTGCGCTGTTGTATGTATATTTCACATACCCGTCAAGCATGGGCTCCGAAGGCCCTCCTTTTATCGGAGGAGTGACCTTTTCCAGGAAATTCTTAATGCCCTCGAATGAGTTCCCTATATCGAGGCCTGCCGACTTGGCTGACTTCATCGCCATTGTTTGCCAGCCTGTCACTGAGGTATCGTTGCGGGGGCTGGGGCCGGAATAATTCCATGCAAGGTATCCGTCCTTGTTCTGCTGTTGAAGTGAAAAATCTACCGCCTTCTGCGCAATTTCCTTTAGTTCGGCCGACTTTGTCATGCCGTAGGCTTCGCATACCGCCATTGTGGCAATCGCATGCTGATATCCGACTATGCAGTATGATCCGTTGCCCTCCTGGCTCCCTTTCATAAATGCAAGCCCGTTAGCAACCTGCTGGCGGAACTTACCCGCCTTGTGCGTGTGTCCTGCTCCAAGAAAGCATAGAAGCGCAAACCCGGTAGCACAGTTCCTCTCGCCGTCCTGATATTTCTTGTTGTTGCCCCGTTTGAAATCATTGAAGTGCTCACACGGAGGTGCGAGCTTACACTCGTCAAAATAGTGGTACAGGGACCAGAATCCTTCAGCGTTCTGGTGCCGCTTGAACCATCTGAGCGCTGCCAGGACTGCCGATTCCGAAGCTGCTCCGCCTCCGAACCGGCCTAAAGCCCTACGCTTGCCCCCGCCGTCGCGCCATCCGTACGCACCTGAACCGCCGCCTCCCACGCCGAACACGCCGACCCAACCGTCTCCCCCGAGCTCTATTGTAGACATGGCTTCCTGACGGCCCCGTGCCTTGTGCTCACGGTCCATATTATCCGGCGTCTCAAGCTCGTCTATCTCAAGATCCTCTTTGGTGACAACAGGATGATCGACCACTATCTCGTCCTTGAGCTCTTTATGGCTCCGCTTTATATCCCGCTTGATCGTGGGATCGTATTCAGGTTTTTTGAATTTCTTGATGTTCATCTCAAATATGCTGAATTCCTCCTTATCTTGAACCGCAGAAATCGTCCACATCGCCGCCATCAGCAGAAAGGCGGTATGGAACACAATGGAGATCACCCACCACGGGGTACGCTGGATTATGTTCTGCCTGTCCGTGAAAGCGCCTTCAGACGCCTTTTCTGCATCCTCAAAATATTCCTCACTGAATTCCTCATCAATAGCGAATGTTCTACTTGATGTTGACATGCCTTTCCTCCTAAAAAAGATTTTTCTCTCAGTATTCTCCTGCTACCTATGTGATGACACAGGCAGATACCGGTAGTACACCTCGAGACAGAGGCATCCCAGGGCTGTAGTGAATACCCTTCCTCCGGCACTGCCGTAAGCTGAATTTTCAGGGTCCCATGACCCATCAGCGCATCCGTCCCTGCACTGTGTGTCAAGAAGCGTCTCTTTCATTACCCCATTCCATCCTTTCCAGTATTCTCCTCCCATCTGGAACATGGCAAGGGTGGCATAGTATAATCTGTAGAAATCCATTTTTTTCTTTGAAGGAAGTTTTGCAATCTCAGTGTTCGCGTGAGCCTTGAGCATTCTTCCTCCCGTATCCTCGCCTATGAATATTCTGGCGAGCATGCCTATCGCGGTCAGCCTGAGATTCCCACCCGGAGAAGCTGTGTTCTGTGCGCTGTTGTATGTATACTTCACAAAGCCGTCAAGCATGGGTTCCGAATGTCCCCCCTTTACAGGAGGAGTGACTTTATTTAGGAAATTCATAACACCTTTGAACGAGTTCCCTATATCAAAACCGGCTGATTCTGCTGATTTGAGTGCTAAAACCTGCCACCCGGTTATTGAGGTATCATTGCGGGGGCTGAGCTCGTTATAATTCCATCCCAGCCTGCCTCCCTCATTCTGTCGGCTGAGGATAAAGCTGACCGCTTTCTGTACCGGTTGGCTGAGAAGAGGGTCCCGTGTCATGCCGTAGGCTTCTGCCAGAGCCATTGACGCTATAGCATGCTGATATCCTATGAGGCAGAACGAGCCGTCCGGTTTCTGGTTGTTTGCAAGGAAGGAGAGACCGTCAGCGACCTGGCGGCGGAACTTACCCGCCTTGTGCGTGTGCCCTGCCCCGAGAAAGCACAGAAGCGCAAACCCGGTAGCACAATTCCGTTCGCCGGCCTGATAATACCTGTTATTGTCCCTTTCGTAACTATGTGGATGTTTACAGGAAGGCTGAACCTTGCACTCGTCAAAATAACGGTACAATGACCAGGAACCGTCTGCTGACTGATGCCTCGCGAACCATTTCAAGGCCCTGAAAACGGCTGACTCACCTGCTTGGGAACCGCCGAAGCGGAGCAGTGTACGCTTTTTCCTGACTCCGTTCCTGTTTTTAAATACTGTTGCGATACCTTCGTTGATGCCGATCTGTTCAGTCCATGCATCTGTTTTTATCTCAATGACGGGTGTGATCTCCCGGATATATTCCGATACATGCATCAGTTCTATATCTTCAGGAAGGATTATCTCGTACATCTCCTCTGCCTCTGGGTCCGGATCCCTTTCCTCCAAGGCATAATCTGAAGAACTGAACTCATTCAGTCTCATACCCAGTTTAGAAACGTGCCCGTAATCCCTCCCCTGTACTGTTTTTACTTTCATATTTACCAGATGATTATCCTGAGACTGGTCAGGTATTGTAAAAACCAGCAGCAGGGCTGCACAAAGCAACAGAGCGTGAACCCCTGCTGAAGCAGCCCAGAATGACATGCTGTGTATACTTCTGCGCAAGCTGGCAGCACCCCGTGCTAACGAAAAAACAGCATCACGGACATATCCTGCCATACCGGCAAACAGGCTTGAAACATATGATCCCGGCACTTCAGCCGGTTGTTCGATCTTCTCTTTTACTGTATCCTGAAGGAGAATATCCATTCTCAGGCACTCTATTATATCCCTTCCGAGAGCAGGATCCTGTTCAAGCATTGACAGAAGCACCCGGCTTTCTTCGTCCGACAGGGTTCCCTCCATATATCCCTGGATAAGGGTTTCCCTGTCTTGACCGGAATGGGAATTATCACGCATAACCTGTTCCTGCAAGGACTTTCTCTATACATTTCTTCAGGCTTTTCCTCAGCCTGAACAGTGCTTTGCGCACTGCAGCCGCTGTCATTTCCATGCGGCTTCCTATTTCATCGGACGTCAGTCCGAGATAATAGTATATCTCTATGATCCTCCTGCTCTTGTCAGTGAGTTTTTCCAGGCATATGCTGAGTGCCCTTTTCTTTTCCGTATACCGCCATTCAGGTTCCTCTTCCTCCTGCGCGAGCATCTGGATATGCCGGGCAAGTTTTTGCAGGGCTGGCGACATATGTTTTTTCTTTTCTCTCCAGTAGCGGAGAGAGATGTTCCGCGTTATTCCGGCTAAAAGGGGCTTAATATCCTTTTCCAGATCCCATTTTTCACTGCTTTCCATAAACTCAAGAAATACCTGCTGTGCAATATCATCGCTTATCCCGGGCATAGGCGCGAATGTAACAGCCAGTGACTTCACATATCCCTGATGCTCTTTCACCAGCCGTTCAATTGCCTGATCGCGTTCATTCATCTGTTTTCTCCACTACAACCTCACATACGGACCTCAATTGTGACTGAAAAAATAAGGAAAAAAGATGGAAAGGGCAGAGGACAGGGAACAGGAAACAGACTATCCGGATGGTGCAGCTTGCTGCACGCCGGCCGCATTCTCAAAGCAGTAGACCACACCCTCTCCGCACGGTGTGTAATACAGTCGGCCGTACGCAGGTGAGACCGGGGGACAGGAATTGGACATGAAACTCCGCTTCCAGAGGGTAGGGAAGTCGCGTTTACTGGTTCCGAGAGGAACCTCCTTGTCAAAGGCAAGCAGTAAATTCGAATGGGCAAGATGCACAAACCATGTCCCGTTGACAAAGACCGGATATGAGCAGATGTTGGACATGAAAATATCTTTCTGCCCCTTGCTGTCAAGGTAGCCGTCTGTCAACGCCTGTGCGGAATAGGTTCGGGCATATCCCTTCGATCGCACTCCGCGCCCGGTCCAGAGGACCTTGCCGGAGCCTGGTTCCAGGGCATGTGCGCCTTTAAGGTTGAAGGCGATCAGCACGCCCTTTCTAAAGGCAAGGCGTGACCGTCCGGTAATGGCGTACTCCCTTCCGGTCTTCCAGAGTATCCTTCCATCGGCCGCCTCCATGCAAAACGTCCCCGCAGAACTCAGCGACAGATACCATCGCCCGTCCCCCGCGACTACGGAAAACCGTCGTCCCTTGCGACCCGCGCGTACACCCAGGCTCTGCCGCCAAGCCTCTTTCCCGTCCTTGATGGAAAGTGCGGCCGCTTGGATTTTTCGGTTTTCGTCCGGCCAACAGACCAGGACATGGCCCTTCAGAACCGCGAGGCCGTCGGGGTTGTAGTGGTAAGCAATTTGAGCAGGTCTATGCCAGAGTAATTTTCCTGTAGCCGCGTCATGGCACCAGACACCACCACCACCGCTGGGGGAATTCGGAAACATATTGAAAGAACCGCGCATGACCAGCAGTTTGCCGTCGGCATACACCGCAGACGGACGGGATTCCACCACCTTGTTGGTATGGCGCAATCTCCAGATGATTTCGCCTGTCTCCGCATCCAGCGCAGTCAACTGACCGGTCCGACCTGTTTGAAAGACCATTCCCGCCGCAACAATAACCGGACCCTTGGCCGAATTCCATACCCGCGTCCGCCACTTGATCCTGAAAGGCGGCTTGAGCGTCGTGTCCGCGGAGACTGCCGAGTAGCCCATGTCCCCGCCGGCACTATGCCATTCGGGGCCCTTGAGCTCAGCTCCGGGAAAGGTGCGCGCAGCCATCTGTCCCTTGGACAAGGCATCCACGATCGTCGTTTCCTTGCCCTTCCCCAGTCCATAGAGAATCCCATCCTCCCCGCCAAAGAAAACCCGACCGCCAGAGACCGCCGGAGAAGAGGATATCCCCCCGTTGGGTTTACCGGCCCCGGACGTTTTAAAACTCCAAACCGGTTTCATAACAGTAGCCCCCTTGACTGTCTTGGCAGGCGTATGTATCTCCGGTTTGACCGGGAAGAAAAGGACCTTCCCGTTGTCGTTGCCTACAGCCAGGTGGCCCTTGGCCAAGGCCGGCGAGGACTGCGACCCGCCCGAGACAAGCGTCTCCGGGTCGGCCTGCCAGATATAGCCGTCTGGCGAGCAGCAGATATCCCCGCGAAAGTAACGGCCCGAACGGTAGGAGGGGGTCACCCTCGAATCGTTCCACCGTATCAGAGGGCCAGCGTCGCGCCAGATCAGGCTCGGTCCTGATTTTCCCTTCACGGGTGCCCTGCCCTTTCTTGCCTCCGGGTCGCGCTCAAAAATACACAAGCCTCCACTCTCACTGTCAAACCCTTGAATAGCGAACTGTCCGCCCTTGCCGAAGACCGGCCCGCCGGTGGGACACAATGGCCCTGCACCGTAGGTGGCCCGATACCTTTTGCCCCGCTTGACATCCTTGCCCCCATCCATGATCACGGACACCCGTGCATGCCCCCCATACCGGCTTCCAGCCTCGACAAACAGGATCTCCCTGCCGCGCACAGCAAATTCGGTGTAGGACTCCTTATTACCCGCAAAAGTCCAGATAATCTTTCCGTCCACGTCAATCTTAACCAGTTTCGCTGTAGTCGTGCTGAAGTAAACGGCTTCGCTCGTGACCGCAGGAGAAGCGAAAACCTGCCCCCCGACAGAGACTTTCTTTATCAGGCGTCCGCTGGCTGCGTCGAGAATGGCGAGATACCCCCCGCTGGAACCGATATAGACCTTACCCCCGGTCATTGCCGGAGAAGAATAGTTGGTCACACCGTCGAGCTTGGCATGCCAGAGAACCTTGTTCGTATCAGCATCAACGCAGGCCGCGTTGCCGCGCGCATCCTGGATGTAGACCTTCCCGCCGACCACTGCGGGCGAAGCATATATCGGGGCAGGGAACCGCACTGCAACCACCCGCTGCATGGGGAACTTGAGAACCTCTTCTGCCGCATCCCCGGTACGTGCCGAATCGCGTTTATACTGCGGCCAGTCCGATGCATGAGTGCTGAGAACCGTAAGGATTAGAACCAGAGCAATAAAATATTTCTTTATCATGCATTTCTCCTTATTAACAGATCACAGTTTCCCAGCCGACCCATCCCTTCTTACCGCGTGATAGTCAACGTGGTCTTCCCTTCATGCTTGATGGGTACTTTCTCGATGGTGATCAGACCCCACTCATCTGCGGTTACCGTACCCGTTGCGCCACCGGTATGGGTCCATTTTAACTCCTCGCCCGGCTCGACCTTGAACTTCTGGCAGCGCCGCGGAGTGACGTCCACGGTGATGTCCTCCTTGGCCTCGGCATTGGAGATGACACTCTCCCACTTGTCGACCTCGTCGACCGGGTCGGTCCAGACGAAGCCGAGGTTGATGTAGCCCTCCTTGGGGCCTTTTTCATAACCGATCTCGTCGTCCATGGAGCTGTTCGAGAAGGCCGGGTAGCTCAGGTTCAATGCGAAGCGGCGCCAGGGGTAGTACTCGCAGAGCTTGCGGAACTGCTTCTTGGCAGAGCCGTGGGTGCCGTTGTCCCAGCAGAAGGCGAAGCCGTGACGGTTCTTGATCAGCGCCCTGACCATATCGACCTGGTCGCCCCACGGGCCGATGCCGACCCATACCTTGCCCCTGTTGCGTCCGCCCATGACGCAGAGGAACGGCAGGTCGTCGTGACTCCGCTCGATGAGGGCGGGCGCATCCAGATAGTCGAAGTAGACGGTCTTCCCGTCGGGCAGCAGGAGCCGCTTGCCGCCCAGCGCGCGAAGGAACTTGGGATGGAGCTTCTTCTCCGGCGTGGGCACATTCCCCGTGAGATAGAACTTCGTCTTCTTCCCGTCCGGCGTGAGGCCGCAAAGTCCCTTGCCCATGCGGCACCTGGGGCCGGTGGAGTAGATCGCGCAGAAGGTTTTCGGGTAACGCAGACCGATCTTCATCGAGCCGTAGGCGCCCATGGACTGGCCGCCGGTGGCGACGCGGTTGGGGTCGGCCCCGTATTTCTTCACCACCCAGTCCACCAGCCACTCCACCCGCTTCTCGGAGATGGGATAGGCGCGCGGTTCCGGATCCGTTGCCCAGTAAGGTTTGCACCACAGGCCGAACCAGAGGCCCTCGACTCCGGTTCTGCCCGCCGGGGTGTCCAGCGTTTCGCGGGGGGAGAGGGAAATCCTGGTCTTCTCCCCCTTGCGAACCGACAGGGAAAACCCCCCGGGCTGGCCCGCCCGCCAGCCCATTTCCTTCTTCGGGGAGAAGTACGCGAAGGTGTTGCGCCTGGCCTTGCTGCCGGAACTGCCGTGCATCCCGACGTACACGGGCAGACCCTTGGGGACCTCGTCGTCACTGAACTCGTTCTTCCTGGGCGGCACCTGTCTGATGGGCTGGGGCGGAGCGACCTTCTCCTCGACCGGTTCGGTCGTGGCGCTCTTGCCCGGTACGACCTTCGAGAGCGGCTTCAGTGCCAGATCGGTGGCCACCACCGCGTAGTAGCCCCTGCCGTTCTTCTCAACGGTGTGCACGCCCACGCCGGACCATAGCGGCAGTTCTTCGCCGTCGGGCATCAGCTTCAGTCGCGGCTTCTTGGGGTCCAGCCGGTCCTTCTTCTGGAGGTAGGCCATTCCCGGCGTCTTGCAGGAGTTGTTGTGTATGCACCGGATGACCGGCGTAGCTTCTTCGACGTTCGCCTGGGTTATGGGCGCGTCCGAGCGGTAGAGCGTGTAGCGATACTGTGCGCCTTCCTCTCCCTCGGCAGCATCCTTCCAGGTCACGAAAACCTGACCGTTCCGGTAGAACACCTTGATGCCTGTAACTGCAGGCTCGTCGGTATGAGCGGAAATGCCAACCAGGCAACTGATCAGGATGCTCACAAGAACAGCGTACTTCCTCATCGCTCGTCTCCTTGTGCTTCTATTAACTGATGTGTCAGCGAAAGCTGTCAGAGATTGAAAATATAAGCTTCGGCAATTGATATTGATATGCTGTTATGTTGCCTGTACTCCGTTCCCTGTCCCCTGCCTGCTATGCTGGTCCCAGCCAACTAGCTGGCTTGCTGTGTCGGGACCTCAGTCCGCTGTTCCCTGACTTCTGCTCAGTCAAACAGCATCAGACTGCTGTCGTCACTGTACACGACCAGGATGCCGGCAGGATGCACAGCGAACAGATCTGCCTTTTGAGCCAGTGCCGTTTCCCTGTGGAACTGCATCATAGGCTGTCCGGCCGCTCCCCTGAAATCAATTTTCTGAACCCGGTTGTACCGCGGTTCAGCCACAACAAGGCATCCTGATTCATCAACACCCATTGAATCCACATAATAAAACTGGCCCGTCTCCTTAGCGCCTTTCTGCCCGTAATGGGAAAGGAGATTCCCTTCACGGTTGTACTTCAGGACAGTATACAGGTCACTGTCATACACGTATACAAACATGCCATCCTTGCTTACTGTCAGCCGCAAGGGTTCGTCCATCTGGATACTGTGGTCAGGCGCGCTTTCAAAGCTGCCTGTAAACCGGCCTTTCGGATTAAATATGCTTACCCGTTTAAGCTTGCTGTCCAGCACATACAGGGAACCCTTCCCGTCCAGAGCCATATCAGATGGTTCAATAAACTTTCCCGGCTCCTTGCCCTCATCCCCTATCTGTGCCTCTTCTTTTCCGCTGTAAGCGTACTTGTGTATATTGTGGTAATATGTGTCCATAACATACACGTTCGACTCATCAGCCTTGATTTTTACACCTTTGCCTATCGTGCCGTCCTTTTTTGAATTGCCGCCAAACGTATCCAGGCACCAGCCATGAAGATCGAACATCCGTATCCGGAAATATTTATCCTCCAGAAGGAAGATCCTTGTACGTGAAGCGCATACTGCAGCTCCGTCGGCGAGAAGCCCGACACCAAGCTTTCCGATAAATATTCCAGATGCGGAATAACGCGCAAGTTCATTGTATTCACCGCTTCCGATATACACGTGCCCGAACGGGTTGACACATACTGAAGCGGGTTTCTGCACGCCCCTCCAGGAGCCGGCATCCTCTTCAGTCTTCCGGACCGGTTTTCCTCCGGTCGAGTAGGCACAAAGACTCCCGCTCCTGCCGTCAAGCACGTATATAATCCCGTTCGTACCGTCGAGGGCCATGTCAACGGGATCCGTGCCCTCTTCGGGTGCAATACTGAAGGATGAAAGATACCTCATCGTTTCAGTGAATGTGAGTACTTTTTTATTCCCGGAATCAAGTACATATACCATTCCGCCGGGCGATATCTCGATTCCTGCCGGCACCTGTATCTCATGCTCATTAGCACCTGTCTGCCCCGCCCTGAAACGCGACCGTCCGGCTGAATCAAGGACTTCGATACACCTGTTCCCCTTATCCGCTATGTAGATAGTTCCATCCGGACCGACCTCAATATCAACCGGCTGACTCAGAAAGCCTATTCCGGAGCCCTTGCCGCTCCCTATGGTCGAATCATAATCACCGTTCTTTTTGAAAACACGGATGAACGAGCCGTTTCCGTCAACCACATACACTTTATTTTGGGTAACATCGAAACAGAACGGCGATTCAATATCCATTTTCCTGCCGTCATGCTCATACCGGGATATTTTCAGGACTGAGTCCGGAACATCAAGAAAATGCCTGAAAACACCGTTTTTGCCGGCATCCATAACATACAGGTCACCCTTGTTGTCACACTTTATCCTGCTGAACAGAAGCTCGCCTGCCGGAACAGCCCCCCTCCCTATCCTTTTCCACAGCGAATACGAGCTTCTGGGTCCGGCGTCTGTCCCTTTGGAAGATATTTTGACCGATTTTTCCGAAGAATTGCCCCACGCGTCAACAGCCTTTATAGTAACCGTGAATGCACCTTTTCCGAGCGGGGCTCTCCACGTATTGACCCGGCGCATACTTTTTGAAAAAAGCAGGACACCTCCGTCAGCATTCCATTCAAGATAGAAAGGATCCCCTTCGGCATCGGAAGCAAGAACTTTCATGTTTATTCTGTGCCCGCCTTCAGCGGACAAGGTGTCAGTTTTGACCGACCGAATGACAGGTGCTTCATTTTCTGATGTCTTCTTCAAAAGCTGAATTACCGTCATCCCCTCCTGAACCCGTGCATTCCGCGCAAAAGCGATCTTCTCTGCTGTAGATTCATGTCTGCCAACCGCAACAACCTTTATTTTGCCGACCTCCTGTTCCCTTTTCATGGAAACCTCTCCGGCCAGCGGGAGTTTCACCACTTTTGTAACGGAATATACACCGAACACTGCGCCTTCAGTGACTCCTTCCTCTTTTCCCAGGGAGATCCTCACAGTTTTCCCTTTTACCTCGAGCACTACACCTATCCTGTTTTCACGTTCCGCAGCGAGAATGCAGGAACACAGAAAAACCGCTGCGGTTATGGTCAAGGTCAGACGTGTAAAGCTCAAGGCATGATCAGTGTTTCCGCGCAGGAAGATTCCCATTAATTGCCCTTTCTTTTCTTGACTGTCTCAGCCCCTTTTATTCTCCAGTCCTGATTCTTCTTGACAAGAGACAGATTCGCGGCATAGGAGACTGCAGAGCGTATGCTCTTTTTTCCCTGTGTGAATGAGAACGAAATGACCCAGGTACCGTTCACAGCACAGGTCTGCCTGTCCCCGGACAGATTGACCGAATCTATAGTAAAGCTTGAAATAATATTGTCAAATGATGCAAAAAATTCCCTGAAGTCTTTTTCCTGGCTGCGATAGAATTCCTTCGAATCCTTGTCGATCAGGGAGAGTACTCTTTCCAGGTTTTCAGACGATACATACGAACTGAATGATTTTACGCACGCTGATGATGCCTTTGTATCGTGGGTTTTGTGCAGGTTACGTATCTTCTCTGAATATTTCTGTGCATTATCCGGGTCCAGCCTGCCAAGCTGCTCAAGTGCACGAACGGCTTCGAGCTCTTCCCCCTGATATTCCTTCTCTGATGCGGTCTTTTTAAGACGTGCGATCTGCTTTCTGCGCAGTTCCTCTTTCTGAAGCGCACTGAGCCTGGATTCTATTTGTATTTTCAGTCCGACAGCTTTCTGTTTCTTTTGGACAGCTTCAGGAATATGGTCGAGTTTATCAACATTCAATGCCTTTTCCACGAACATCAATGCGTTGTCATAATCCTTCTGCTGAAAGAATTTTTCAGCCTGGTTATAATAATTGGTATACTCGGCGATCGCGAACTGTTCGGCAGCTGTCAGGCCGGTCGGATCCCGTTCCGTATCAAGGCCGCTCTCCTTCTGCTCCTCTATCTTCTTTTGCGCGGCAGCAAGCCCGGCAAGGGCCTTCTCGTTCTTCGCGTCCAGGAAAAGGACATTCTCGAACTTTTTCTTTGCGAGCTTGTATGAACCCATACGGAGAAGCTCCTCAGCCGCCTCCACTTCCTTTCTGATCTGCTCCTTTTTTTGCAGCTCATCAGCGTGGGCGTTCTTCTCCTTCTGAACCCGCTTGAAGAGATTGGCAAGGATAAGATCTTCCGGATTCTCCTCGTACAGCTTTGCTGCAAGTGTTTCAGCCTGGCCGAATTCCTTTGCATCAAGAAGCTCTTCGACTTTAGTGATATTTTCCTTCTGCCGTTTTATTTTCGTTATCTTCTCCTTTATCGTTTCTCCCAGGAGAACGACCCCCCTGCTTTCGGGAAAATCAGCAGACAAAGCCTCCAGTCTGGATACAATCTTTTCCAGTTCTTGTATATCCTGTGTTGCAGACTGGTTTTCAAGCGCTTTAAGCTTGATCTCTAATTCCTTCCTTTTCCTTTCTTTTTCTGCATTCCGATCCTGCTGATCGTCCTGTTCTCCCTTTTTCCCCTGTACCAGTTTGCTGATCAGAGGCTTGATATACGGCTCATACCCCAACCAGCCTGCCACACCGAGCCCTCCGATACACAAAAGTGCGAAGACTGCCGCAACTATCCTTTTCACCCTCCTCCTCTTGCTTTCCATCATATCCGCTACAACGGTGCGGGGAGTCATGCCGCTTTCAATAGCTTCTATATCCTTTACAAGCTCACGAGCAGTAAAATACCGTTCATCCGGATTCTTCCGGAGGCATTTCATGATGATTGCCTCAATGTCGCTTGGAATACTGCTTTTTCTTTTTGAAGGCGGCGTTGGAGTAGTGTGTATATGCTGGTAGATCACAGAAGAGGGGTTTTCACCCTTGAAAGGAACATCACCTGTCACAAGTTCGTACATCACAACGCCGAGAGAATAGATATCAGTGCGCTGGTCAACCTCTTTTCCCTGGCCCTGTTCCGGTGAAAGATAGTTGACAGTACCCATTACAACACCGGCTTGAGTGAGCTCGGTCCCTTCTGTTGTGAATTTTGCGAGGCCGAAGTCCATGACCTTGATCGTACCTCTTTTGGTGACCATGATATTTCCGGGCTTTATATCCCGGTGAATAATATTCTTTTCCCCTGCTGCGGCAAGGGCCCGTGCGGTTTCCTTGGCGTAGAAAAGGGCACTGGATATATCGAACGTCTCGTTACGCTTCAGCTTTTCACCCAGGTCCTCCCCCTCGATGTACTCCATTGCAAAATACTGTTTTCCTTCGTGTTCACCCGCACCGTACACCTGAATGATCTGAGGACAGTTGATGCGGGCAACAGCCTTTGCCTCCCTGTGAAAACGCTGTATGAAGTCTTTGCGTTCAGTGAAGCTTGAAGGAAGGACTTTTATGGCGACGATGCGGTCAAGTGAGACCTGCCGTCCCCTGTAAACGATCCCCATTCCCCCCTTGCCAAGGACTTCTTCTATCTCATAGTCCCCCCATCTCTGCTTCTCCATATATACTCTTTCCTGCTGTTACGCCGGAGTGTATGCAATAGTGACAGTATTATCCGGAATTTTTCGCCGGATCCGAAATAGTATCCCGATGAGTACGGACCGTTAATCCATGATATATTTTAAGAGATCCGTTTCATTCATGAGGACAACCCCCATATCGATCGCCTCCTGTTTGGCGGTTCCGATATTCTTGTGCCCCAGCACGACAAAATCAGTATATATGCCGATCTTGTCAACTACAAGAGCACCGGACTCCTTAATGAGCTTCTCCAGGTCCCCTTTTTGATATTTCTTGAAATCACCTGCAACATAGAACCGCTTCTTCGCGTTCCTGTCATAGAGCGGGCTCCCGAAATTATCGCCTATCATCAGCGGATCGTTTATGTTATGCAGGGTTTCGATATACCCAAGGCTTACCGTGGGCCGTACTTCCTTTATTTCAATAACGCCTTTGGGCACGTATTTTCCGCCTCCCCTGATCTGGAATACCTCGAATTTCATTCCGAGCTGGATATTCTCCCTCTTGCCGAGATTAATGGCGACAAGCCTCTGTTCGTTATTGGCCTGAAGTATCTCCCCATCTTTCTCAACACTCTGGAACTGTTCAACACGTTTATCGATGAGCTTGGCGATCCTGTCCTCAAGCTGCCGCACACGTGTCTGCAGAGTTGTAACCTCTCCCCGTTTTGCCTGCAGAATATCCTGCTTGTCACGCTCGAGCTTCTCTATCTTCTTGGAAAGGGTGTCTGTTACACTGCTGAGCTTGGCTTCGGTCTGGGTAATATCATTATTCAGCTTCTTTCGTTCCGTTCTCAGCTCTTCAATGTATTTCTTTTTGCTTTCGATCTCAACCCTGTGCCGTTTGACATTAGCTTCACTTTCTTTTTTGAACTTTTCAGTATTTGCGATCCATGTGTCACGCTGACGCTGATTCGACATGGATTTGCTTTTCCAGTCTTCGCATTCCTTTTTCCAGTCTGTCAGTTCCTTTTTCACTGCGTCTATTGCCATCTGCTTGTCCTGGATCTGCTGCTCAAGGTCCGCAATATCCTTTTTCGCGATCAAAAGCTCGGCCCTGAATCGTTCGCTTTCCGTATACATCCAGTATGTTGTGCCTCCGAGAATAAGCGTCAGCAGTACGAAAATAATAAGAACAATTGAAACTTCTCCTGAGATCTTCCGCATAATATATCTCCTCAATTAAATTTACTATAGTATGTATAAGCCTATAATTATATTTAGGAATAAAATATTGTCAAATAAAAATTTTATTTATTTTTTTCTTGACAACCCCCGAAAATATATATAATAAATTTATCATTCCTAGTGTACAGGTTCCTGAAGTTAGGGCCTGGTAAGATGATGGGGTTATATAAATCCTTCTTAAAAATTAGTTAGAACATTACATTGCACTTCCATATGTGATTTTTTCATCATTAACGTATCTATATACAGCGTCAAAGGCAATCCTGACGTGTCGAAATGTATCTATATTATAGACGGGCATTATCACTGTTTTAAATCCTTCTTCGCTCTCCCCCGCATGGAGAACAGAGAAGGTGTACCCACAAATGTCGTATACGGTGTCACCAAGCTCATAGGGTCCATTGGGAAAAAAAGGCCTGACTATGTTGTGTTTGCATTCGATTCGCCGGGAGATACGTTCAGGCATGAAATATATTCAGAATATAAAGCGAACCGAGAAGAAGCACCGCCGGAATTCAAAAGCCAGATACCTCTCGTGTTCAGGCTTCTCGAAATAAACAGGATCCCTATACTGGCACAAGAGGGATATGAGGCGGACGATATAATCGCCACTGTAGTAACCCATATTCAGGAAAACCATCCGGACATGAACATTTACGTCGAATCAAAGGACAAGGACCTGTACCAGCTTCTGACCAGCACCACATCCCTTGCGGACATTTCATCGGGTTCATTGTTCACACCCGAGGATCTTAAGGACAAATGGGGCATTTCACCCTCCCAGGTGAAGGACTTTCTTACCCTTACCGGAGATTCATCTGACAATATACCGGGCATTCCGGGCATCGGGCCCAAAACAGCATCCAGCCTGCTGGCCGAATACGGCACTATTGATGAGATCCTGCAGAACATTGAAAGCATAAAAGGGAAGAAAAAAGAAGCGATCATTCAGAACAAACCGAATCTTGAACTGGCTGAAAAACTTGTCTCTCTCCATTCACACGTGCCTGTAGATATTTCACTGGATACATTCAGACGCAAGAACCCGGACGCTGCTGAACTCTTTGAATTCTATTCATCCCTCGATTTTGAAAGCCTTCTCCAAACAATTGATATGCCTGCTGATATACAGGGGGATACCGACGTTTCCTACACCCTCGTATCCTCCCCTTCCGAACTCAGTACACTTATCACCGCGATAGAGGACACGGGCCTGTGCTCGCTCGATCTTGAGACCACTGGCCTTGACCCGATTACTGATCGGATTACCGGCATCTCATTTTCTGCAACTGAAGGAACCGGGTACTTCATCCCGTTTCCTCAAAGCGGCGTCTCTACACCCCTCTCGGACAGCGGGCACATGGAAGCCCTGCGCAGGATCATCGAAGATCCCTCTATACACAAGGTCGGTCAGAACATCAAGTACGACATTAAATTCCTGCTTCGGAACGGGTTCGCCCCTTCCGGATACATATTCGACACAATGATCGCAGCCTATCTTCTCAACCCCGGCAATTCAGGTTCCTACTCACTCAGCACGCTTTCCAGACAGCTTCTGGGGTACCGCATGACGGAACTTGACGAAATAGCCGAAAAGGACGACGAGGGCTCTCTCGATCTTGAGAACATAGATATGCAGAAACTGTCGGACTACGCATGCGAAGACGCTGATATCACACTGCGGTTGTACACCATACTCAGGAAAAAGATCGAAGAGAACAGCTTCACTAACCTTCTTCAGAACATTGAAGTGCCTTCAGCCCGTATTCTCGCCCGCATGGAGCTTAACGGAGTGTATGCTGATACCGCTGTTCTGGAGAAGATATCTGCCACGATCGAAAAAGAACTCGCAACCCTTACACAAGAAATATACAGTTGTGCGGAAGAAACATTCAATATCAACTCCCCTCAGCAGCTTTCAGTGATTTTATTTGAAAAACTCGGTCTCCCTTACGGGAAAAAGACTAAAACCGGATACTCGACGAATGAAACCGAGCTGGTCAGACTGAGCCATCTTCATCCCCTTCCTGCAACAGTGCTCGAGGTGAGGCACCTGACAAAGCTGAAAAACACCTATATTGATGTGCTGCCCGGAATGGTCCATCCTGAAACCGGAAGGATCCACCCTCAATTCAACCAGGTTGTTACTGCCACGGGCAGGCTCAGCTCATCGAACCCGAATCTGCAGAATATACCGATCCGCCGCGAAAAGGGCAGGACAATACGCGAAGCATTCAAGGCCCAGCGCGAAAACCACGTTCTTCTCGCTGCTGACTACAGTCAGATCGAGCTGAGAATGCTTGCCCACTTCAGCGGTGATGCCAGCCTTACAACAAGTTTCAGAGAGGACCGGGATATCCATGCAGTGACAGCCTCACTTCTGAACAGCGTTCCCCCTGAGGAGGTCACTCCCCAGATGCGCTATCAGGCAAAAGCTGTCAATTTCGGAATACTGTACGGCCAGGGGCCGTACGGCCTCTCCCGAACAGCCGGGATCTCGCACAAAGAGGCCAAAACATTCATAGATACGTACTTTGAGCAGTTTTCGGGCATCAAGGCCTTTATCGACACGGTCCTTGCAGACGCGCGCGAATCAGGCGAGGTCAGGACGATCCTCAACAGGCGCAGGAAGATCCCCGAACTGGCAAGCCCTGATAAACGGACACAGAAAGCCGGTGAACGTATCGCTGTCAACACGGTCATTCAGGGTTCCGCCGCAGATCTTATAAAAAAAGCCATGGTGGATATCCACGGCGCTCTTGAACAAGCGGGAACAGCAGCAATGTTCATTCTTCAGATCCACGACGAACTCGTATTTGAACTTCCCGAAAACGAGATCAGTACTGTTTCAGAGACTGTACGCGGAAAGATGGAGAACGCTATGGAACTCTCCGTACCGCTCAAAGTGCATATAGAACACGGAAAAACATGGAAAGAGACCAAATAACAATCTGGACGTAGCAATGTGAGAAATCAGGTAATTCTTTAATTACAGGAAGGACGGGACATGTTAAACAACGGAAAAACTCTTGTCGTCGGCGTAGTCGGAGAGATCGGTGCAGGCAAGGGAGCAGTATGCAGAACATTCAAAAAGCTCGGAGGCACTATCATCGACGTGGACAGGATCGGCCATAAGGTGCTGACCCAGGACGATGTAAAAAACGAGCTTGTTGCTGAATTCGGCGAGGAGATCATGAAGGATACCGGAAACATCGACAGGAAGAGTCTCGCTGACGTGGCTTTTAAATCACAGAAAAACATAAAAAAACTGAACGAGATCACACATCCCCGCATAAAAGGCATTATTGAGAACGCTTTTGAAAAATATCACAAAAGCAAACCCCTTGTCCTCGACATCGCGCTGCCCGTAGAGATCGGTATCAGGGAATACCTGGATACGATCATATTCGTTACAGCCTCTTTTGAGGACCGGCTGGACCGCGTAAAACGGCGGGGCTGGACAAAGGCCGAGCTCGAACGCCGGGAAAAAATGATGAAAGACTCTCTCGATCTCAAGGAAAAAGCAGATTTCGTTGTTGAGAACGCCGCCGACTTTGAAAGCCTGAATAAAGAGGTTGAATCCATCTGGGCCGAGCTCACACCGGGCCACAGGGCACAGAAAGAAAAGGAAAAAGTATATGAACAGTATGAAAAGATCAAACGCGGCAATACCTATATATCGGAACTACAGACAATGAACATGAAAGAACTCACAGGGATAGCCAAAGAGGAATCGATCGAAAATTATACAGGGCTCCCGAAAAAGGACCTTATTTTTGCCATAGCAAAAGAACGGTCCAGGAAGAGCGGGCTTATCTTCACCGAAGGGATTCTTGAAAAACTGAGCGACGGATACGGCTTCCTGCGCACACCGAAATACAGCTATGCTCCGAGCCCTGACGATATTTACGTGTCGGCTTCACAGATAAAGAAATTCAAGCTGCTGAACGGAACCCTTGTATCGGGCCAGGTGCGCCCTCCCAAGGAGAGTGAAAAATATTTCGCTCTCCTCAGGATCGAGACGATAAACAACCGGCCGCCCGAAGAACTGAACGGGATCAATGCATTCGACGATCTCACGCCTCTTCATCCGGAAGAGCGCATCATCCTTGAAACCGACCCGGAACGGAAGGAGATGAGGATCATGGACCTCATCACTCCCATCGGCAAAGGCCAGCGCGGCCTGATCGTTGCCCAGCCCCGGACGGGAAAAACGATACTGCTTCAGAATATCGCTAACTCAATTACTGAAAATAATCCCGAAATGGAGCTCATCGTCCTTCTTATCGACGAACGTCCGGAAGAAGTGACGGAAATGGAACGCACTGTCAAGGGAGAGGTTATCAGCGCGACATTTGATGAGCCTGCATCACGCCAGATACAGGTTGCCGAGGTCGTCATTGAAAAGGCAAAGCGTTCCGTTGAATTCGGCAACGATGTGGTCATACTTCTTGACTCCATCACCCGTCTCGCTCGCGCATATAACAATGAAAGCCCTCACAGCGGACGCATACTTTCCGGAGGCCTTGACTCCAACGCCCTTCAGAAGCCCAAACGGTTCTTCGGGGCAGCACGGAACATCGAGGAGGGAGGAAGCCTCACCATACTGGCCACAGCCCTTGTTGAAACGGGAAGCCGTATGGACGACGTGATATTCGAGGAATTCAAAGGAACAGGAAACATGGAGATACATCTTGACCGGCGTCTTGTAAACCGGGATATATGGCCTTCGATCGATATCACCAAATCCGGAACGAGGCGTGAAGAGCTGCTGGTAAATCCTGATGAACTCAAAAGGATGCGCCTGCTTAGAAAATTCCTCATGGATATGAACATCATAGAAGGCATGGAATTCCTTACAGGCAAGATCAAAGACACCAAGAGCAACCCCGAACTCCTGATGAAAATGAATCTTATGTAAAAACAAGTATTTAGTGAGATAGTATTTAGTGTATCAGTTGGTTGTTATTGCGGTTTTTTTTCTTTTACTAAATACTAATTTACTAATTACTAATTACTTCTTCCTGTTTCCTATCCTCTTCTCTCTTAACTCTTAACTAAAATCATGAAACCCCATTCCCCTTTTTTCAAAACGTTTATCACAGAACTGCTCTCTATATGGGCGGACAGGGCTGTGTGCTCAAACGGGTTCTTCGATCCCTTTTTCTCACGCACATGGGAACAGGGCAGCGAGCACTGCGGAACACCTGTTTCCCAATCCCGCCTGCTGTACAATTTCTGCTGCGCCTTTCAGCTCACCAACGAATCCAGGTATCATGAAGCGGTTGTAAAGGGTGCTGATTTTCTTATATCGAATTTCTGGGACACTGAACACCGGGGATGGTTCTGTACCGTATCTGAGGATGGAACGCTCCTTGACAGCACCAAAGACAGCTATTTCCATGCATTCGCCCTGTTCGGCCTTTCCCACGCATACGGATTATGCGGGAAAATCGAATACCTTGACTATGCCCTTAAAACAATTGACATTATGGATGAATACTTCAAAGACCGCTCAGGCGGATACTGCCGCAAAATGACACGGGATTTCCGCACACGTGACACACAGCGCTCCCAGAATCCGGTCATGCATTATTTTGAAGCGCTCCTGGCGCTTGCCGGCATACATAAAGACAGTCCAGCCCCTGACAAGGCCCGCGAAACAGCCGAATTCATTTTTTCCCGCTGCTACGACACGGAGCACGGGTGTATTCCGGAATTCCATACTGAAAAATGGGAAAGGATCCCGTCATCTGAAAAAGGGTACGCTGACGCAGGCCACCAGTGCGAATGGGCATTCCTGGTGTCTGAGGCTGAACATCTGGGATTAACACATGATTATGAAGAACAGGGGCATGCACTCCTCGATTTTTCCATGCGCTTCGCGTATGATCCTGAATGCGGAGGCATTGGTTCAGCCTGTACTCCTGAAGGAAAGCTGATCAGAAGCGCAAAGGGCTGGTGGCAGCAGTGCGAAGCTGTCAGGGCTATGCACAGATATGCAGCCGTCCTCGGCAGAAAAGACCTAAACGACCGATATGAACAATCCGTTTCATTTATAAAGGATCATTACATTGATCCTGAATACGGCGGATTCTATTCCTCACTAACACCGGACCATACTCCGAAGGATACATCAAAGGGTACTGCATGGAAAGTCGACTACCATGTAACCGGCATGTGCATGGAGATCATAAAAGGATAGATGGGAGGTGGGAGTGGCGAGTGTCGAGGGGTTTTCATTGAAAATTGGATACTCGCCGTCGCGACGGAGCTTTGGCGTAGTCGGATTCGATATTAGATACGTGGCAGTTGGGTTAGGGTCAGGATGCCGGTTTGGCAGTCGGGCAAGGGTCAGGCAGCCGCAGGCTTTAGCCTGCGCTTTTCCGGTCTTTTCTTGTCTTGTCTTTACTGTTTTGAATTTTATTTTCTGTCACTTGTAACTTGTAACTTGTAACTTGTAACTACTTACTAATTACTACTTACTACTTACTACTTACTACTTACTAATTACTACTTACTTCCCTCTTCCCCATTAACTGCAGTATCAATAATATACTGTATCCTGGCCATCACGCTCTGATCGTTATCCGTGAAGCACAGGCCTACCAGCTCCCTGTCATCCCGTTTCATAACGAATACAACCTTGGCCTTCACAGTGATAACATCTGTTTCAGAGAGATAGATCGAAACGGTAATAAACCCGCTGCCTTCATTTCTATTGTCGTATCTTCCGTAAATACAGTCAGGATGCACCCCCCCGGGAGTATATCCGGTGCATTCAGCACACTGGCCGGTCTCAACGCACAGACCTCCCATACTCAGATTAACGGACATGCCCGGGGACACAGCATCAATTTCTTCACCTGATGTATGTCGTATCCTTAAAAATATCTGAACGGGGTACCGTGCCCATGCCCTTTTTTCCTCGAACTCACGTTCATCGCCGTCAGTTGATGCCTTCCTCTCCTCATTGATCCTCTGTTTTGACCTGCACAGCCAGCACAGACCATCCCCGTCCATAACCGAGCTTGTTTCCTTGCCGCATATCTGACATGTGCCCATAATTAAATCCCTGCATCAAAAATTATTACGAATAATATCATCAGCATATATTTCATTCATTATACCACACGCGTACACATAATGCAATATATTTTTTAAAGGAACAAAAAGATGTTATCGCGTGGTTAACCCTCTTGTCCAGCATATCGTGAAAAATATTTCAATAAAATAATATATTTAACTTGAATATTTATATATCTGCATATAATAATATTAAGATACCTATCAGTATGTTGTATTATTTTTAAGGAGGAAACGTATGAACTCATATGATGTAATTGTCATCGGCGGCAGCGCTGCAGGAATTCCTGCCGGGATCACAGCCAGACGGCATTATCCCGACAAGTCGATCGCCTTGATCCGAAAAGAGGAAAAGGTCCTTATTCCGTGCGGCATTCCCTATATTTTCGGCACGGTGATGAGCACTGACAATAACCTTATCCCTGACGGTGTACTCGAGCAGAACAGCATTGACCTTATCATTGACGAAGCCGTATCGATCAACCGGAAAGAGCAGCAGGTGGTGACTGCCGGCGGCAAAACTATCGGTTACGGCAAGCTCGTTATCTCCACGGGATCGACCCCGCTCCAGCCTCCGATACCGGGCATTGACAAGAAAAACGTTTTTTTAGCCAAAAAGGATATCCCCTATCTGGAGAATGTACTCGAAGCGTGTGAAAAAGCCGAAAAGGTTGTAGTGCTCGGGGGAGGATTCATTGGCGTTGAATTCGCGGACGAGCTCCGCAAACGCGGGTTGGACGTGACGATCGTTGAAATGCTTCCTCACTGCCTTCAGCTTGCGTTCGAGGAATCGTTCTGCGCAGAAGCCGAGGAAAAGCTCAAAAGCGTCGGTATCAATGTCATGGCGGATGTCAAGCTCGAAGAGATCCTTGGCAACGATACGGTTACCGGGGTCAGGCTCGGTAACGGAGAGGAAGTTGAAACCGATATGGTCATCGTGGGAATAGGCGTACGGCCGAATGTTGCACTGGCTGAAGAAGCGGGACTTGAGACTGACAAAGGCGGTATTGTTGTCGACAATCACATGCGCACGTCCGACGAAAACATCTTTGCATGCGGCGACTGCGTATCTAAAGCGTCGTTCTTCACCGGAAAGCCTTCACCCCTTAAGCTCGCCTCTATCGCATCAATGGAATCAAGGGTCGCCGGAGCGAATCTTTTTGAGAACCGGAGGGAAAAATCGGGTGTTGTCGGCGTATTTTCCACGGTGATCGACGATATGGTGTTGGCCATCGCCGGTATGGGGGAAAAGGAAGCACGGGAGAGCGGTTATGAAACAGCAGTGGGCGAGATCGAAAAAGCGAACCGCCATCCAGGAGGCATGCCCGGAATGAGAAACATCAAGGTCAAGCTTATCTTCAACAAAAAGAACGGTGAGATCATCGGAGGAGCTGCACGCGGAGGCGAGAGTGTCGGCGAGCTGATAAATACGATCAGCACATGCATCCAGAACAGGATGACAGCCGATAATATTGCCATGTTCCAGCTAGGCACACACCCTGCAGTGACCGCGTCCCCTATTGCCTACCAGATAGTGAATGCAGCCGAGATCGCCCTGAAGGACATGAAAGCGGGCTGAAAGGGATTTTTAATTTTAGATTTTGATTACAGATTTCTGATGTGCGGTTTACTCTGTGCGCTTCTGCACTAATAAACCGCACATCTCTTCTTCTCTTCTCTTCTTGGAAATTGATTATTGATTATTGGATATTGGTTATTGATTTCATCTTCCCTGCCAGCGCTGCCCCAACCATACACACCATTACTGCAAAAGCTGCACCTGCCCCGCTGCTTCCCTCCTTCCCGGGCCTGCACCCTCCTCCGCTGAAGTCCTCTTCAACCGCGGGTTCCGGCATCACGGTAACACTTACTTCTGCCGGAACTGCCGGTGTCTGCCCGTCATCCACCTGGAGCGTAAACCAGTAGTGCCCCTGTTCAGTGCAGAAAAACTCAGGAGTGTCCGAAAACGGTTCGTCAAGCACAACAGGAGGCCCGTCCGTCTGTTCCCACTCAAAACTGAGAGGAGCACCTTCAGGGTCATAGCTCAAAGAGCCATCCAGTTCAACACGGCACGGAACCCCCTTCCACGGAACGTTCACATCTTCTGCAGAAACCACCGGGGGTTCGTTCCCGGGCGCGAAGCAATTGACAGAAACCTCATCAGGAAGGCTGTCCGTCATCCCGTCATTAACGGTCAGCTCGAACGTGTAGATCCCCTCGGACAAGGGCATAACATCGAGTGTATCAGTATCCCCACCGAACAGGGACGCTTCAGGCCCGCCTGTCTGTCTCCATGCAAAATCAAGCATGTCGTTATCAGCATCGCACCCTTTCCCCTCAAGCGTGATCCATGTGTCAGGATAGAATTCCGCAGCAATGTCCGAACCTGCAAAGGCTGCAGGAACATGATTGCCCTCTTTCTCATCAACAAGGGCCTGCACACTGTCAGTCCGGACAGAACCGTCCGGCCCTGTGATATCGAGAGCGAACACGTACACTCCGGCAGAGCCGGGGACAAAAAAGGTGCACGCTGCTTCAGGGTCTTCAACAAACACAGGGAAACCCTCTGTCTGCCGCCACATCAGGGACATTGAGTCAGGAACATCCTTTTCAGTACCTATGTATATCGGCGACCCTGCGAACCCGTAGCAGTCGGGCCCTGCCGAAACATACACAGGCCCTGATCCTGTATGAGCGGTGTCCTCAGGTTCAGGCATATACTCCTGAACTGCTGATTCCTCCGGCATTTCAATGTCAGGAGGAGGATTCCAGATCTTTCCGGCCCGTGCAAATTCATGCTCAAACGGCCCCGGTACCAGCACCTCCTGTCTGGATGCTTCGAACAGGCTGTGCCCGGACGCTGGTCCCTGCATCCCTATGATATCCCTTCCTGAATAGGGAAAAAGGGGCGATACGCACAGCAGGTATGATACAGCCAGCGCACCGGCGATCTTCAGGCATTGCTTCATGGTTCAGCCGTTCCTTTCAAGCAACTTCTTGTTTCCAACATTCCAACATTCCAACATTCCATTTTCCCATCCAACACTCCAATCCTATATTATAGTATATTTTTATGGATATTTCAATAAAAAACCGGCAAAATTCCCTATTTTCCCAGAAGTCCCAGGCATGCCTTCTCGAATTCCCCCGCGCATACATCAGCAGAAAACCGTTCCGCCGCAGTGCGCGCCTTTTCAAGAAGCGATCTCCTTTCCTCACCGTTTTGCAGCAGAAATGCCGCTGTCCCGCATACTGAATCAATACTGGAGGGGTCGACCATGAGCTGCTGTATCTCTCCCAACGTCTCCCTGTACCCTCCCTCGTCCGAAACAACGGGCAGGGCCCCGCACAACGCCGCTTCCAGCGGTGTGCGGCCGAACGGCTCATTCCTGCTCAGAGAAGCGAACACGTCGCACGCAGCATAGAAAGGGCGCATATCCTCCTGAAACCCGAGGATCCGGATGCTGTCCCCCGCAGGTGAAGAAGCTGTCATCGCACGTATCTTTTTCACATACCGGGACCCTTCATGCATGTCCTCCCCTGCGATAATACATATGAGATCCTCGACCTGTTCCGCGATCCTCTCCGCGCATGCGACAAACATCTCCCATCCCTTTCTCCGTATGAACTGGCCTGCCGAACCCAGGATCAGGCTGTTCTGCGGAAGCCCCAAAATCTCCCGCGCCTGTTCCTGTGACGGTGCGTCTTTGAAATAGGCCGTATCTATACCGTTGTGGATCATCACGCTCCGGCTGATGCCCATATCTGAAAGGCGTTCCATAACCGTGCGTGAAGGGGCGACCGCAAGATCGCGCGTGCGTATATAGTGCGAAGCAGCAGTTGTCGCGGGGTCATCCCTCACCCAGCTCACACATGCCCTGCAGAAACGTGCCGGAACAGGCCCTGCTGCAAAATCAGCTGCAAGGTTGTTCGCGATAAAAACATCCCCCCCCTCGTGTTCCAGTACGCGCCTGAGCTCCTTCCTCGCCTTCCTGATCCGTGAGTAATTTATGACTTTGGAGAAAAGCCCCCCTCCCCTGAGCCTGCCCACAGGAACAGGATGCACCCTGACCCCCGTTTCTCTGAGACGCGCTTCCAGCATGCCGCCCTGAGCGCAGATCACGTGTACCCGGGACACGCACCGCGTGCAGATCTCAGCCAGGCTTACCTCAGCCCCGCCCATACCCCGGGCAATATCAAAAAAGACCAGTGAAGCCATGCCTATATTTCCCCGGAAATTATAACGTATCTGTAATTTTCATATGGTAATGCATGTTCTCAGTAATTAATTAAAAAAGTTTTTTTGTCGCATCCTGCGACAAAAAACTTAAACTGACCCTGAACAGCTCATCCCTCCACTCTTTCCTGTAGAAATTGTGGGATGCATCCGGTATATCCGCGAACTCAGCGTCAATGCCGTTCACCGTGCAAAACTCCCTGTACTCCCTTCGGGCGTCCCCTGCCTCTGGATCCTTTCCGCCGTATACGAACAGCGCTTTTCCCGTGTACCCCTTCCAGCATTCCATAACATTGTCCGTGCTCTGCTTCAGGCTGCCGTGCGTATTGTTCCGATAGTGCCCGAAAAGTGTCCTGAATATCAATCTGAAATTAAGTGCCCCTGCAGCGAGCCGTTTCCACGTCCCCGGGCACAGCAGTTTTTTAGCGTATACTTTCATAAAATGAACTGTCCGTCCCGTTTTTACAGCTGCGGACGTATCTGCTCCGAACGGGAACGTGGACCAGAGGACCAGGAAATCGGCAGGCTGCAGTGTTGATGCCAGTATCGCTGTGTTCCCTCCGGAACAGACACCTACAAGGCCTATGCGTGTGACTGACCCGTATGTTTTCCGTACATACTCCATACAGTCAGCAGCAGACTTCCCCATATCGTCAAGCGTAACACTGTTTTCCTCCCCTTCACTTTCACCCCTTCCCGGAAGATCGAACCTGAACACACTGAATCCGCGCGACGCGAGCAGGTCTGACAACAGGACAAAAGACCGCTGCGGCCCAATCCTGCATGTTCCCCACCCGTGTATCAGAATACAAGCTGTGTCCGCTTCCTCCTGAGGCAGCACGGCAACCCCCCTCAGCTCGTTTCCCCCGCTTTGAAATGAGAATCCGCTCTTATGCAAAAAGCGTGTCATCCCCTTCGGGTTCTTCTTTCTCCTCTTCCTCTTCCTCCTCCTCAGCACGTTCCGGTGTTTCCTGCTCCCCGGTCTCAGGACCGGCGTCCGTGTCTGTTATCTCCTCGAATTCAGACTCCTCTTCCTGGCCCCCAGATACATCCCCGCCGCCGTAAAAAGCCGCATCCGACGGTGCGGCTTCCTGATATGCACTCTCATCCCCTGATGTATCCTCTTCCCCGGACGTGCCCTCGACCCAGCCTGAGGGTTCTGCAGCATCAGCCTCGCTTTCAAGGCTCTGCCGTTCGTGGTAATCACTCTGAATATCCTCGTCAAGGCCATCAAAGAACTGCTCCACCTCAGCTCCCGGCTGTTCCTGCTGTTCCGGTTGCTGTTCAGGAACATCCGCCTGTTCAACTGCCTGTTCAGGGGCACTATGCATATCCACTGCAGGCGGTTCCCTGTGCTCCTCCTCCTCCTGTACATTGTGAGCGTTCACGTCAGCCGGGGACCGTATCTCGGATTCGGGTGCTTCCTCCTGGGGAACAGGTTCCTCAGCATCCGTGGCCCTTCTCATTGCGGGATCGGGCTTGAGAACACGCGACGATTCCTTGATATTCCTCCTCCGTGCGGTCATGCTCCGTATGGCGGAATCAAGTGTTACCTTCTCCTTCTTTTTCTTAAACATAAGCGCATAGAGCGCGTACAGCAGACTCACCACAGCGCCTGCAACACATAATATCTTCAGACCAGTCATTGCTCGCCCCTTTTACAGTGAAAAAGGATCAAATGTCACCCTGCTCTTCGGCCGGACACAGTCAACCCTGACAGTCCTGTTCCCTTTTGTGCCGTCTTTGCTTACAGCAGTGACCTTAACATAAATATTACGCTTCACTCCGGGAGGCTTTTCCCAGAGGCACCTGACAACATATGTATCGTCCTTCAGCTTTTCAGAGGCCACGTTCGTCTGTATGGGTGTCCACACAGGACCGGAGCCGCCTGTGCGGTACCCGATATCAGCGTGTATGGGAACCCGCGACATGCAGGCTATGCCAATTCTGAGGGGCGCATCCTTGTCCTCTTCCTGCTTAACGAACCTGCATATAACACGCATGTCCAGCCCTCTGCCCGTATCAGCACCCCCGTTTGTTCCTCTGGGTGCTTCTGTACACCCCTGTGCAAAACAGAGCGTAAAGCACACTATACCAGCTATATCCCGGATATACTTCATAATATACATTTCCATGTCATACTCATTTCGTATTATAACCGTTTCAGGCGTATGTCAAATAAAATATGAAAAATAACAGAATACACGCGGTTTTCAGCTGAAAAATTACCTTTTAATTTGACATTCTCCTGTTTGCCAGTATAATATACACCATACTCATCACTATTCTCTTATAAAGGAAACCCCCATGAAACGGAATATCATACTGGTCATTCTTATTTCAGCATGCATCATAACAGCCTGCGCGTATATTCTGAGCAAAGAACAGGGAAAAAAATCTGAAGAAAACCAAGCCGTTACTGACAATACCGAACCTGCCAAGGCCCCTCCGAAGGAAATGAGCAGCCTTGAAAAAAAGAGCTATACAATAGGCCTGAAAATAGGAATGGACGTGAAAAACAGTTTCGAGCAGCAGAAGTATACGATCTCACCTGAATTCGTTGTCAGGGGATTCAATCACGCCATGAAGGGCGTCGAACCGAGTATCAGCAAAGAGGAAATAGAAAAGACCGACAAGCAGATCAGAGCGGAAATGGCGCAGAACCAGAAAACAATGCAGGAGGAGGAGGCTATGGACCACCTTAAGAAAGGACAGGAATTCCTCGCGGCAAACGGGAAAAAGGACGGAGTAAAAACAACACAGAGCGGCCTCCAGTACGAGGTTATCAAAGAGGGCGATGGTAAAAAGCCGTCTGCCAGTGACACGGTGCGCGTGCACTACGAAGGCACGCTTATCGACGGCACTGTATTTGACAGCTCATACAAACGCGGCAAACCGATCTCCTTTCCCCTTAACGGTGTGATCAAAGGATGGACCGAGGGCCTTCAGCTCATGAAGGTCGGCAGCAAGTTCCGTTTCTTTATCCCCTCTGACCTCGCCTACGGCGCCCGCGGTGCCGGAAACGCCATAGGCCCGAACTGCACCCTGATATTCGAAGTGGAACTCCTCGGAATACAATAGTTAGGTTAGGGTTAAGTAGTAGGTTTGGTAGTTGGGCAAGGGTCAGGTAGCCTGCGCTTCCCCTGGTAATTGATTATTGGATATTGGCTATTGATCCCTTCTTCGTGACTTAGTGTCTTAGTGGTTCCTCTTCTCTTCTCTTTCTCCTCTTATCCTGTTAATCCTGCCTACGGCCCCGCAGAGTACGCAGTACTGCTCGGGGTGATCCTGTCTATTCTTCTTTCTTCTTTTAAAATTGCAAATCGGCATTCGCAAATCGCAAATTACTTCTTCTACCCCGGCTCACCTCATATAATAAAAATAATCATACTCGCACACTGCTGAGCCTTTCTTGGGAATATCCAGTTTCCACACGATCTCAGACACAGGATTGACGTGATACCACCAGCCGGGCCACCAGCCGTACCAGTAATAGCTGCCCATCATGCCGGAATCCTCACGCTGGTCATTGGTCTGCATTCTGCCCTCAGGAGCGTTTGTTACGCTGCCTATGACCTTGCGCGTGATCTCGATCGTAATATCCTTCTGCTTGAAGTTCTTTATGTCAAGCCTGCCGTGAAGTGTCACCTTTGTATATCTGTTCCCGTCAATAACAATGGCATTATGCTGACGCCCTCTCTCATTCTCGACTTTCTTCGCATTAATATCAACCGCAGCAGTTACAGGAAGATCGACCCTGTTCTTGACCGATGTATAGGTAAGGATATCCTGGGCCAGCGGCGAAGATCCCTTAAAAACTGTCGCAGGCCCTGTTGTCCACGGGGTTGTACCTGTGTTCTCAAGGCGAAGAGCATGAACAACTTTCGGTGCAGCAAGGTTTTTCTCAAGCTGACTTCTCTCGCGTGAGCCGACATGACGCCACATCTCCCTCGGGGGGATGGGAGGAAGTTCCCATGTATAAATACTCTCATACGGCACTGTTATATCAAGCAGCCTGACAACTGCCCGTTCGCCCCTATTCATGGAAACAGCAGTTTCGGGGGAATAGAGGAACAGATCCTCTCTTCTCCCTTCTGACGGGATATCAGGGCCGCCTCTGCCTGACCCCGAGCCGGATGTATTAACAGGCATTGCAACCTGGGACATGATCGCATTTGACAGATACGCGGTGTCTCCCCTTCCGGAAGGAGGCTGAAAATACGAGCTCAGGCTCGGCTGCACTTCCCGCAAAGCCACAGGTGACAGTTCCCCTTTCATAACAAACGTGGGAACTCCGACCACAAGATTGACCTGCGCATTGCTGAAATCAGCAATATCATTTATAACTGTCCCCTGAAGCCTGACCCGTGCCTTGGAATCATCCACGATATCCACCCTGTAGTCAGGGATCCACCGTATCCCCTTCTGGATATAGACGAACCCGACCTCTGTTGTACCTGTAAAAGGCTTCCCGTTTTTCAGCATATGAACGGCTATTTCCCGTTTCCTCTCAGAATCTCCGATCATACGCTCAGGATCGGTGTCTTCGATCACCACGCTCCGTATCTCAGAGCGTTTGAGCACGGTCACCCCTTCCTGTGTCTTGATCATGACAAATGAACTGAAAGAAACATTCTCCCGTTCAGCCGAACTCCGGATCTCCCTTCCCCCCCTATACCTGCCGTATCTGTCATACCCTGCAGCCTCTCTTCGTGACGCTTCGACCTCCTCAACTGCCGAATGCTCCATGATCCCCATAAGGGTCCCTTCATATGTCGTATTGGAAGTATCGGTCAGCTTGACCTTCCTGCCCGTATTGGCACGAATGAGCTCATCAATTGTAAGGCAGGGCCGTTTGGTATCGACTTCATTAAACCCCGATTTGAGAAAATCGATTTCAGTCTTTGCATCAGCGACAAAGGTCCAGAACGCCCCCAAAAGCGGTGCAGGCACATCAAATGTGCGGCACCATCCATCCTTAACCTTTGCTGTGCCCTTACACATGATAAGGGCATGACCGTCCTTGAAAACAGTGACATCAGTCACCTCCGTCTTAAATAAAGGCACCTCATCGCCTGCAGCAGCCGCAGCCATACCGCAGATCATAAACGCACATACACAGATCATAGCCTTCATAATCTCTCTCCTAAGAAAAATGAAAGATAAATAAATAACATACTGGTATTCATTATTCATAATATATTATACACATATTTGCACACTTCGCCAGTAACAATATTGTAACAATTACCCCTATCCCTTACCTTCTCAAATCCTGTTAATCCTGCCTACGGCCCCGCAGAGTACGCAGTACTGCTCGGGGTGATCCTGTCTATTCTTCTTTTCTTTTCTTCTCTTTTAACTTCTTAAATCAAAAATCGTTAATCGGTGTTCGTTATTCTCTTAACTCTTTCCTTGGAACTTGCGTTATTGCGGTATTGTAATTTGCCGGCTTCGCCGGCTAACTTTTAACTAACTTCGTGTCTTCGTGTCTTAGTGGTTCCTCTTTTTGTTCTTCTTCTTCTTTTAACTCTTAACTAACTTCGTGTCTTCGTGGTTCCTCTTCTAAAAAGCAATCGCATACCCGAAATCAACGGACCCGTCAATAAACAGATAGTCATAACCTCCGCGGGAAATTACAGGCGCATGGGTCGTAGCGCGCAATATCCAATTGCCAATTCTGTATTCTGCTAATATTTCAAAAGAATAACCAATTCCCGACAAATGTATATCATATTCTTCCTGAGAAGGCAGCTCGGTAAAAATTATGTCCCCATCTATCTTGAAGAAACTGGCCCCCAATCCGAGCCCTACCCGTAGTCTCAGCTTGTCAGTCGGTTTGGGGCTTCTCTTGCCCCAGTTATAAAAGACCACAGGTGTGAAATACGCAAATAACCCTTTTATGCTCGTTCCAAGGTCATGAATGTTTTCTGTAGAAGCAGGATCGTCATAGTACTGCTTATCAATATCTATCAGCCCCATATTGGATGAAAAATAAAACCCGAAATGAGATTTTCCGAAATAATAACTCTTTGTATTATATCCCAGAAAAACAGTGGGCTGCAGGAACAGATGCGGCGTCATAGTGCCGCACGTTTTACCTGACTTGCTGACCTCTAAAACGGAATTCCTGAAAGAAGCGCCAAAATAAAGGACAGACTCACCGTACCAGTTTGAATCGGGATCCTTTTCCTCCTCACCATCCTTCGTTTCAGCCGAAGGTTTTTCAGCATCCGTCTTCTCAGGCGCAGCTGCCTCCTGCCCATACATGAAAACACCAGCAAACAGAAATAAAACAGAAAGTATTAACAGTTTCACAACAATCTCCTTTTTCTTTTTTCCAACCAACAGGAAGAGGATAATACAGTCTGCGGGCAATTTTACCCGGGTTTTCTGAATTGTCAATAAGAAACTTTTATTAGCCGAAAAATGGCCCCATTCACTCTCCATCAGCCCGTAAGATCTTCTCTTCTCTTCTTAACTCATAACTAACTTAGTGTCTTCGTGTCTTTGTGGTTTCTTTTCTTGGAACTTGCGTTATTGCGGTATTGCGATTTGCCGGCTCCGCCGGCTTGTGTCCTCTTCCTGCATCCTGATTTTGTACAGTACACCGGTTTTTCTGAACGAAATCGGTTCCCCCGACGCTGCTCTTTTTCCGTTCTATTTTACTTGACTTGGTCTGAACCGGGTTTATAATTCCCTCAGATGTACAGCAGGTATAACAGTCTGCTCTATTTTCCCGCATATTAAATGTTTACAAAAAGGAACCGGACTATGAAAAAACGGTTTTCCAGTTTCCTGGCCGTCTTCCGCCGTGTTCTTATAGTTGGAGCAGGAGTGGCTGCAGGTATAGGAGTGCTTACCGTACTTGTAGCAACAAAGCCGGCCCCCCGCAAGCGCAAACCCAGGGATACACGGCCCATCGTTAAAGTCATGACAGCAGAACCCGTTAATCATCAGGCTGTTGTTACCGGCTACGGGACTGCAGCCCCGGCAGAATCCCTTATCGTTGCTGCAGAACTTGACGGACAGATCATTGAAAAAGGAGAGGGTGTGGGATCAGGTGCTCTGCTGGACAAAGGTGCCCTGCTGTTCCGGATAGATGACGCAGAGCTGCGTGTTCAAATCCAGTCCCTGGAAGCCCGGATTGCAATCGCAGACGCCCAGCTCACAGAGCTGGCAGAACAGGACCGGGCAAACCGCCTGCTGCTGAAACCGGAACAGCGTTCCTACGAACTTGCAAAAAAGGAGTTCGAGCGCCAGGTTAGTCTGCAGAAAAATAAACTGGCATCCCCCTCAGATGTTGAAAAAGCGGAAACCGTTATGAATGACCGGCTGCTTGCCGTGCAGCGGCGCAGGGCTTCCCTGGCATTCTACACCCCTCAGACAGCCCGGATAAAAGCAGAGCGTAAAGGTATTCTTGCATCTAAAAAATCAGTTGAACTCCTCCTTGCCAAAACCGTTATCCGCACCCCCTACATGTGCCGGGTGGAAAAGGTTGCTGCTGCTGCTTTCAGTTTCGTTCGCACAGGCCAGCAGCTTACTTCAATTTTTCCGGTTGACGCTCCTTTTGAAGTATCCATCCCGCTCGATAAAGAATCGATGAATGCACTCTACGACCTGGCCAGTCTCGACCGTTCAAAGCCGCCCTGGCTGCAGACAGAACTTGAAGCTGCAGTATTCTGGGACGGCCCTGAAGGATCCCGGTCTTCGCTGGCAAAAGTTGACAGAGTGGGCGCGTGGCTTGATCCTGCTGCACGCACAGTTCAGGTGATCCTGCAAATTGATAGCCCGATAAAACGGGCGGAAAAAGGCGGCCCGCGGGGCCTGAATCCCGGAACATTCGTGCGTGCAGACATCCGGGGACGCATATTCAAAAATATATTCGTGATCCCGGAAGCGGCTTTCAGACCTGATTATACTCTCTTTACCGCAGCTAAAGGCCGGCTGAAGAAAACCCGGATAAAACCGGCAGCCGCAGTGAGAGGCATGGTCCTTGTCAAACCCGGAGGGGAAATTACTCCCGGTGCAAAAATCGTGCTTCATGAAATCGAAAACGCATACGACGGCATGCCTGTACGCATAGCCGGTGCACGGAAAAAGGCAGGCCGCAAGTGAATCTCATCCACTCTTTTCTGAAGAGCCGGACAGCCGCCAACGTGCTGATGTTCGTTATCATCGGCCTCGGCATTTTGGCAGCCCTTCAGATCGGCAGGGAAACATTCCCTTCTTCCGAGCTCGACACACTGAAAGTGACAGCCAAATATCCCGGTGCTTCTCCAGACGAAGTCGAGTCCTCTGTCCTCTCTCCCATAGAGGAGCAATGCACGGGGATTACAGGAGTCAAATCGATCCATGGTTATGCGGTTGAAGGGATTGCCTCTGTTACGGTCGAGCTGCAGGAAGGAACAGACATGTCTGCCGCACTGGCTGAAACCCGGGACCGGATCAGCCAGATAGCCGGGATTCTTGAAAACGCGGATGAAGTAATCGTTACAGAAGTCAGACGCCGCGATACCGTTATGACGCTGGTGATTCACGGCAATGTGCCTGAAGCCGTTCTGAGGTCACATGCTTTCCGCCTCCGGGATAATCTTATCAGCCGCCGTATAGCCACAGAAATTACGGTGGAAGGCACCCGCACACCGGAGATACGCATAACTGTTTCAGAAACAAAACTCCAGGAACTGAACCTGGAAATAGGAGATGTAGCCCTTGCAGTTTCTGCGTGGAGCAATGATGCTCCGCTCGGAACCGTACGAACGGAACGAGGCGACATACTCCTCAGGGTTTCTGAACGGAGACGCACCCCCCGGGAATTCATGGATATACCTGTTGTCCGCGGGGCCGACGGTCATGGGGTTCCCCTCAGGGCAGTTGCCGGGATCACCAGAGGCTGGGAGGAAACAGACATCAGTGCGCGGTATGCCGGCGAGCGCGCCGTTATGGTCCAGGTGGACAAAACCGATGATCAGGACACTGCAGGGATCGCCGGGGACATCCGGCAGTACTTTGAGGATTTCCGCGCATCACTTCCGGAAGCTGTAAAAGCCGATATTTTCACAGACCAGTCTGTCAGAATAAGCCAGCGCCTCGGCATACTCATAGAAAACGGCATACTCGGGCTCATCCTTGTATTCCTTACACTTCTGTTCTTCACGGAACTCAGGGTAGCCCTCTGGGTCACATGGGGAATCCCTGTTGTATTCCTCGGCACGGTCTTTGTCATGTGGATACTCGGTTTCACGATCAATATGATTACGATGTTCGGGCTCCTGATGGTCCTGGGCATGCTGGTAGATGATGCTGTAGTTATAGCTGAGAATATATTCGCACGCCGCAGGAACGGAGAGTCTCCTCAGACAGCCGCCCTCAAAGGAACAACCGAAGTTTTCTGGCCGGTCATTGCATCCAGCCTCACTACAATCGGCGCATTCATTCCTCTTATGTTTATTACAGGCAGAATGGGCAGGACAATGGGAGCTCTTCCGTGGGTGGTAATTGCCGCTCTCATTGCCAGCGGACTTGAAGCATTTTTTTCAATGCCCAAACATCTCGAACACGCTCTTATAAAAATATCCGGCGAGGATACCCGGCCCTCCGCTCTGCACAAATGGACAGGCCGTATCCGGAGCCGCCTGACTTTGATTGTCGAGGCTGTTGTGGAGCGGGCTGTAGGCCCTGTTGCTAAACGTCTGTTGGCGCACCGGTACCTGGTGCTCGGAACAGTCCTTGCACTTATTATCTCCACAGCCGGCATTATTGCAGGAGGACGGCTGCAGTTTACATTCTTTCCCACTCCTGACACAAACAGCCTGGTCGCGCGGGTGCGGTTCCCTATGGGTGCCCCCCCTTCCCTGACAGAGAAACAGATCAAGGAGCTGGAAGCCGCGCTGATCACAGTGGAAAAAGAACTCGGCTTACGGGTCAAAGGGAGCGGGCCCCTGATCGAAAAATCCTCCGTACGCAAAGGAGAAACCTCTGTCCACTCTGAACGGGGAGGACACCTGGCAGAACTGCGGGTTGAGCTCCGTGACGCAGAACTCCGAAACGTCACAAGCGATGAGGTTATCACTGCCTGGAGAAAACACACTCAACCGACACCGGGCGTGAGCACACTGACTATAGGGCGCCTCGAACGGGGAGTCGGAGGCCGGGAGCTTGACATTCGGCTGGTCGGGGGATCATGGGAAGAACTTTCCGCTGCTTCCCTGTTTCTGAAAACAGAGCTCGTCTCGCATCCCGGAGTCTCAAACATTGAATCAGACCTCCGTACGGGCAAGACTGAGCTGATCATAAGCGTCAATGAAAAGGGACTGCGCCTCGGGCTGACAACAGGCTCACTTGCGAAACAGGTACGGGCAGCTTTTTACGGAACTGCGGCTCAGCGGTTCCATGACGGGAGGGATGAGATAGTTGTCCGTGTACAGTATCCGCGCCGCCTGCGCCTTTCGGTTCAGGACCTTCGCCGGCTGACCATAGCCGTCCCTGCACCTGACGGGGGCCGGACCCGTGTACCCCTGTCTGAAGTTGCGCACGTCAGAATTACACGGGGCTGGGCTGAACTCACACACCTTGACCGGCTCCGCTCAGTCGCAGTTACAGCTGACATAGATGAACGTGTTACAACAACCGGACAGGTAATGTCCTCCCTCAGAAAACCGTTATCCGAGGAGCTTGACCGCCGTTTCCCGGGCGTTGCTGTCAGGCTTGAAGGGCAGCGCGCTACCCAGCGTGAAACATTCGCCAACCTGAAGACCGGCGCGGCTGTCGGTATGCTGATAGTTATTGCAGTACTGGTCCTTGTCACAGACAGCTGGTCAGCCCCGCTTTTTATACTGGCTGTTATCCCGCTGGGCCTTGCAGGCTCTATCTTCGGTCATCTTTTAATGGGATACAAAATGACAATGCTCGGAACAATGGCAGCCATCGGCCTGGCAGGAGTTGTTATTAACGATGCGATCCTGGTGATGGACTTTTACAGCAGAGCCCGAAAGAAACATGAAACAGCTTCTGCCGCACTCATAGAAACAGTCAAACGCAGATTTCGGCCGATCATGATGACTACGCTTACTACTGTAGCCGGACTCCTCCCCATGCTCCTTGAAACAAGCATACAGGCCCAGTTCCTTATTCCCATGGCAATAACCCTGGCATTCGGACTGGCTGCAGGCACCCTCGGCACGCTGATATTACTGCCGGCCCTTCTCCTTATCGCAGAAGACCTGCGCGGCAGCAGAAAACCTTAGTTTTCATTACTTTTTTGTTTTTCCGGTCTGTCATTTCAACGACCGAAATCTGCAAATCTGGAAACACAATACTTATTCTTTCTCCGTTTGTTTTGCTTTTCAGCCCGCTTTCATATTGTAAAATAAATAACAGGTTTTGCAAGGAATTTATTGTTTTATGTTTTTTGACCTTTGTTAACGCATCCCGCAGCATGCCCCGAAAATGCTGGGCATTGCTCGGTGTCCCGCACTCCACCACTTCAGCTTGCTTCGAGCGAAGTATTTATATCTTGAGCCTGTCGAAAGGTCGAGAGGCTTTGCCGGTCTTCTTTTTGATCCCGGGTCGTTAGATGTCGGGACCGAGTATTCCCTCGGGGTGACCTTAAACCTCTTCTCTTTTAATTCTCAAATCAAAAATCGTTAATCGGTGTTCGATATTCTCTTCTCTTCACTTACCCCTTACTACCTAATCCCTATCACCGCCGGCTCTGCCGGCCAACTTGTAACTACTTACTTCTTACTACTTACTCTTTTAACCTTATCATCAATCCGCAGGGCGCCACTTTCGGGGAAATGTTTTGAATACAAGGTCATGCCACATTCTTCTGTCCTGCCTGAATAGTGCCATAGGAACGCTTATAATAAAAAGTATCATTGTAAGATATCCTAACAGTACTCTCAGAACAGATTTCACCAATGTAATATCATCATATTCTGAGATTACAGCATATCCCATAATCATCTGACCTATAGACTGCTGTCTTCTGTGTACATGCAAAGCAAAAAATATAAGCAATACGAGCATACTGATAAATATCATCACCATCAACAAAGAGTCCGTTGAGCGTTTTTCAGTTCTGACTACTGTCCATTGGAATGAACCCGTATGTACAGACTCTACTATCAATGCCAACATAACCAAAGGAATAGTGACAATACATACATATACTATAAAATCAATAAATAATGCACAGAACCGCCTGAATATACCGGCCGGCCTTTTCAAATCCATAGGAGCGGGATGCCGGTTAAAGGATCCAAGAAATGCGACAAGCATAAGTAAAAAAGAGCCGATGGCCATTGATGATCCCTGAGCATAGAAAACGTATCCTGAAAAAGAATATTGGATATTGAGACTTGCCCCTCCAAAAAAAATACATATAAATCCTATAAGAAATAAAATAATCACTTTGCCTTTCCCCATCTTTATCTCCTTCAAACCAAAACCTAAACTGAATCCTGCAACTCTCTTATCTTCTCCCTACCTTCGACCTTAGACCTTGGACCTTCGACCCTCTTCGTGTCTTCGTGCCTTCGTGGTTCCTTTGTTCTTTTAACTTTTAACTTGTAACTAATTATTACTTACTAATTACTTCTTCAACTTTTCCACTTTCTATTTCATTTTGCTGTTTCTTCTTTCGTTTAAATGTGCCGAATATACCTATTTCCTTAATCTACTTTTTTGAATTCCCTTTTTTGGCCCTTCTCATCCTTCAAATATTTCAAGAGATCTTTTTCACTGAGCATGATAACCCCCATATCGATCGCTTCCTGCCTGGCTGTGCCAATGTCTTTATATCCTAATACAACAAAATCTGTATAAATCCCGATCTTATCAACTACCATTCCGCCGGACTCCTGAATCATTTTGACAAGATCTTCTTTCTTGTGTTTTTTAAAAGTACCAGCCACATGGAATCTTTTTTTTGCATGTCTGTCATATAAAGGAGAACTTATAAGATCGCCGGGAATGATCGGTTCTTTTAAATTATAAAGTTTCTCAATATACCCCAGGCTTATTGTTTCCTGCACTTCTTTGATCTCGATAATTGCTTTTGAAACGTATTTGCCGCCGCCTTTAATCTGAAAAACTTCAAACTTCATTCCGCGCTCTATATTGTCTTTCATGCCGAGGTCAATTGCAACAAGCTTCTGATCATTATTTGCATGTATCACCTTCCCGTCCTGTTCATAATCCCCCGATACCCTTCTGCTTTCTTTTTTCGGGGGTTCTTGTTTGTATACAGCCCCGGAAATAACCGCATTATCATACTGCTTGACCCTCATCATCTTTCCGCTCTCATCTTTGCTCACCGAATCCGGAATAACTTTGCCGACTGAACTGTCATCAAACACTTTCATTATTTCTACAACACAGATCTGTATATTATTTCTTGATATTGTAAACCTGTATCCCCGTTTTACACTTTTCTGCCTTCCTGCGCTCAACATGACAAGCTCATCAGAGCCTGTATCCTCATTCAATGAAACAGCCACAACCTTCCCGGATATGTTCGGGATTACAGTTTCATTTTTGCCTGCCTGTTTTAAAACTATAATCTGCTGTCCCTGTTTTTCCGTAATTCTATCAACGACCAGATCATCTTTGACCGTAAAAAAACCTCCCTTTAGAACCATATTCTTCCTGGGAATTGAAATTCCAAATCCTCTGAGTTCATTTGGGGTAATATTATAACTCAAAAGGAAATTAATATGTGTTCCAGTTGCGTTGCAGTAACGTTTGTCTGAAGGGAATGAAACGCCTTTTTTCAGTTCTTTTTTTACGAGGATAGTAAGGAAACAATCGTATAGCATGGAAACAGCATTTCCTTCCTTTGTTCTGGGTTCACGGCGCGGAGGAGTCACCAAAGCTATTATCTCTTTATGCCTTGCCTCAAATTCCTTGCGTTCCTCGCGGTAGATTTGCCGGGCCAGATCAAGCGGTGTTCTGCCGTGCTTGTCCTTCACACCAAGTGTCACCCGCATATATTCATTATAATCAGGATCAGATTTCGAAGGAGCATTTTTATGCATGCTTTTAAGAGCCTGTATATCTCCGGACGCTACAGCTATATGCTCATCCAGATGACCAGCATCAGATTGATATTCGTTTACGAACCTGGACCTGCGTATGAGGGTGGAAGTCCTTCCTGTATATGCTTCACCGAATCTTGGCAGGAATCCGGTTATTTCCCATCCGCTTTCGGTCCGCCGCATGTCGAACCATATGCCGCAGGCATGAAGACGTCCAACCGGGGGACTATCCGGGTTATCTGGATCCCTTCCCTGAAAAAGTATGTATGGTGTTTTCCGCTTTCGTGCATTGATCCGGAGAATATGTCTGATAGAATACAAATCCTCGTTTTTATCTTCACCCACAGTTAAAACATATTTCTTAGAGGCAGTTCCCTTCCCCTTGAGAATTTCGGTCTGTGCAAGAAGCCACTCAGACTTTTTTATATCACTGTCTTCAATACAGCCGACCGTTACCCTGTCAGCCTGTTCGATCATACTACGCAGCGTCAATGGTGCGCGAGATATATGTACTCCGAACGCCAGGGCCGGCAGGGCCAGGATTACGACCAAAACAATCAGCAAAACATGTGCTTTCATTTTATTCCTTTTTTAACAAACACCCTAGGGAGCGTTTCAGCTTTTTCCCAATCATAGGGATATTCATCAAGATAATAGTCATCTTCTAAATCCAATGTTTTCAGCAAATCTTCCCATTCTGCATTAAAGATTGTTGTATGTTCCTTGTCATTACTTATATATATTTGATAGTTCTTAAAGGATGCTCCGCCCTTCATTAAAAGGAACTCCATTACAGGAGCTTCGCTTTTATGTCGTAATTCTTCAGCTTCAACTGTATTGTCATTGACCCACTTTTTTATGGCCTCTACTTTTTCTTTGTATATCACCATGAATATGACATATTTGTTACCCTCTTTTTGCTTAACCGGGTAATACTGGCTGTTAAAAACCCTTATTTCGAAGATTTCTTTTTCTTTATTAGAGAAATTGGCAAAGATTTCTTTGTGTATTGTAACTCTATAGTACTCATCAGCTATTCTCTTTCCAAATTCCTCTATTCCCTTGCATAGGTAATACTTGTCATCAACTTTAAATACAAAGTATTCACCTACAGGCACAAAAAGCTGGACCTGTATTATCCCCTGTGTCTTAGTATGAATCTTAAGGGTCCCCCAGGAATCCCATTTCTTTCCTTTTATACTCTTGTTATCCCTTAATGGATTCAGAATATAATCTGAAGCAATGTCTGTTGTATACTTATCCCCTCCGTATTCATTCGAAAAGCCAACATGCACATCTATCTTTTTCACTTCATTTGAATAAGGGAACTCATATGTACCTGGGATCAGCAGATAGACTATTACGAAATTCAGGATAATCAATATTCCCAGAATGATTAAGATTATCTTCTTGCTACTTACTTCTTCCTGCTTTTCTTCAGCCATTTCTCTTATTCATTATCTTCATCTACTTGATCGTCTATCTTAAATAAGGCTTTGTTAACTACTAATAATGCTCCGGCACCAACAAATATGAAGGCAAAAGAAAGATATAGTTTGGAACTTAGTATTTCATCGAGATTAGCCCATATTGAAAGAAGAGCTACCACAGTTGCGAGCAAGGCACAAATAATCAGAAGCGAATAGCATATTCTATTAATCAGAACAATCTTATTTTTATTCATAAATTTCCTGCTTCTCTTCAAAACAATGAGGAAAAGCTTTTTTTATAACAAATTTCCCATGAAACAAAAAATAATACCCGAAACCAAAATATGAAACAAACCTAAAAGCAGAATACCAGAATACCTGAAATGTTCTGATCCAATTATATTCTTTCATGGTAGCGGCAAATTCACTCTCTGTATCACATATCTCATATAAAATGATAACGCCAGAAGATACTAAAGAAACAAAATTTATTATTGACAATAAGATCAAATACAAACCTAAAATCTTTATTCCAATCCAGACTATATCTTCCTTTTTCATTGTACTGTTTCCTTAATTTATAACCAGCATAAACTTTTTAATGTCATCCCTTCAACTCTTGACTCTTCTCTTCTCTTCTCTTCTAATTTCTAACTTCTTAAATCGCAAACCTGTCCTCCGACTCGTTCGGGGGATCGTTAATCGGTGTTCGATATTCCTCCCTCTTCTCAATTCCGGATTCCGAAATCCGCAATCCGAAATCGAACGGCTCCGCCGGCCTGTCTCTAATTTTACCCTCTTATAAATCATAATCAAGGTATTTTCTCCTAAAACATCTTGACATTTTCCTGCACCAGGCCTATAATTCCTTACATGATATACGGTTGATCATTCCATTCAAAAAGTGAAATGAAGGTCACGGGAACAATGAGGCATATAGTATTTCTAATGACAGGTTTTTTCATAATACAGCAGCTTCCCTGCTTTGCCGGCCCTATACATGACGCAGTGGCCGAAGGAAACCTGCCCGAAGTGAAGAAAATCATTACCCAATATCCCGAAACGCTCAACAGTACTAATTACATGAGCCGGACTCCTCTTCATATTGCGGCGTTCAAAGGGCACAAGGAGATCGTTGCATTCCTGATCCGGGCCGGAGCGGATGTCAGCCCGAGGGATATAAAGAACAGGAAAGCCCCCCTTCATTATGCGGTACGGGACGGATATATCGAAATCGTTAAACTTCTTATTGAAGCAGGAGCGGATGTAAACGTAAAAAACCTGTATAACTGGATTCCTCTTCATTATGCCTCAGCTTTCAACCGTCCGGAAATAGCAGATCTGCTGATTGAAAAAGGGGCACATATAAACTTCAAAAACAAGATGCTCTGGACGCCTCTCCATCTTGCAGGTTATGGAGGAAATAATAAGATCATAAAATTATTGATCGAGAACGGAGCTGATATTAATGCTGTAGATAAAAACAGTGAAAAGCCGGATCTTTCGAGAAATGATACTATGGAAATTATTTCTACAGATCCGAAACTGCCTGCTGTGCTGGATATCGGAGAGAGGTTTAATATTAAAGTCAAGTATAATATTAAATCTGTTAACAAGGCAAGCATATTATTTTTTAATGAATTCGATAAAGGCAGCGTTGATGATATAACCTGGATTAATACCTGGCCCCTGAAAACAAAGGAAGGTATAGCTTCGGGAGGTTTCCGTGCTTCTGCACCCCTTGCTGTAAACTATATTGAACTGATCCTGTTTGATGAGAAGAAAAAGGAAAGAGTACTGAGAAAATATTTTAAGGCTGATGTCAGGTGGCAGCAAAAATACCCGGAAATTCCGCGAAATCCCCTGTTCGGCTTAAGGACAACTGTCGGAATCGGTAAGGAAATTCCCGAATACAAAAAAATATATGATACATTGGCTAAAAAGGGAGTAAAAAAGTTCAAAATGTATGAGGGGAGCAAACCCCCTATAAGGATTACATTTGACCCGGAAGTTCCTCTGAAGGCTGTACAACTGGTTCTCCGCGCATGCCTTTCACATACAAAGAATATAGCCAGTGTAAAAGCAGTTAAAAGCAAGTATATATCAAAAGATATTTACATAGCATCCACCATGTATATGTCACCTACAGACAACATGCCTATTGAGATAATTTATAAAATGGCAAGTCCTGCAATGACAAAATATGAATTTCTCAAGCTTGCCGGTTATAATTATACAAGAAAAAAGGGGGAATTCGGACGTGTGGATGCTGACAGGCTTTTTACTGAGCTGGGCATGAAAAACGATATCATGCAAGCTGAATACCTGTTCACGCCGGACATGAGGCATGAAGCGCTTCCCGTGTACCGCAAACTTTATGAAGCGGCTAAAGACAAAGATCATCCCGAAGCATTGGAATATGTTGACAGAAGGATACGGGCCTTGATATTCCGGAAAAAATATGCTGAAGGAAAATGGGTCCCATTACTGCAGGACAGGACATTTTCAGACTGGGATCAGCATTACGGGAACTGGACGCTCGACGAGAACGGGATGCTTAAAGGAGCGTCCGCTTCAAGGGATTACGGCCTGTTAATGGTATTGAAACACAGCCCCGGCCCCAGATATGAACTTGAAGGGGAAATAGCCCCCCTGCGTCACGGAAGTATCATTTTGGGACGTGCTGAAGAGGTGAACAGCAGATTTATGTGTGTCCATGTAAAAAAGGACAGAATTTCATTGCGGTCCCGGTTCAAATATTCAGCGAATAACCCGAAGAAACATTATCGGAAGAAATATCTGAACAAATTTCTGATACAGGTATGGGATTCAAAACTAACTGTCTACATTAACGGAGAGTGCATATTCTTTAACAGGTATATTCCTGAAACATCCTGGGATCCTGCAAACGGCAGGATAGGGATCGGAGGGCCGTTCCACAAGTGCGTCGGATACGTTGTGATCTTCAGGAATGTAAGAATACGGGAGCTTACCGAGCCGCCTGTCATGAAAACAGGAGGAACACAACCCTTTATCCGTGATAAAAGAGAACCTGACGATATTTTTTAGAGAAGGATCATGAAAGAAATCAGCAGGATGTGTCCCGTTCTTATATTCATTGTGCTCTTGGCTCATACTGTTTCCGCCGGAGGAGCAGAGACCCCGGGAACAATGAAGCCGCCCGAAAAACTGCGGCTGGCTGAAACAGTCGAAAGCCGCTACGGTAAACCCCGCCAAGGCATACCGGGAAAACCGGTGGACGGGCTCACACTGGCCGCAGCCTCTGCTGCCGACCCGGAAGCCGGGCAGTGTGTTACACTGTGGCTCACATTAAAAAACGTTTCTGAAATTCCCGTATACATATACCAGCATTTCTGGGGCCTCTACATTCAGCCTCAGCATATGACTGAGATCAAACATCCGCGCTGTGTTTCCTGTACTTTGGGCGTGGCACCACACCTTATGGATTTTGTAGTACTGCAGCCCGGACAAAGTATCGTCTATCTGATGGATGCCGATCCCATACCGGGCGCCCGCAGTTCCGGAACCTACAATGCATACCTTGATATTCCCACACCGCGATCGGCACGCAAACTGCTCGAAGGGAGTCCCGGTATGATCTTCGGCAGCAGCGGACTCGAAGCAGTATCGGGGCCTATAACAATACAATACCGCAACAGGCAGCCTGTACAGGATCAACATGCTCTGGTGCTCATCAATGCATTTCACCGCAAAGAACCGGGCGCTGAGAAAAATCTTGCTGATGCGTTTTTTGCTGTGCAAGAGGTGGTCAAAAACGAATTACGATCACCAGAAGAGGTCAGGCGGTGGAGCATGTTCCAGTTTGTATGCAGACACCCCCGTCCCGACATGGCGGAAGAAGCAGTTGACTTCTTCGCCCGGTGGGGGCCCCGGTCGCGGGATGGAAAACTTCTTGATGCATTCAGCGGCGGGAACGAACCGCCAAGGCTGATATATCTGAGTATCCGCCAGCTGATCCAGTCCTTTGCCCCCTCCCTTGGTATAAAGCAGCGTCTGGAATTTTTTTCTCAGACGGGATTGGCTCTTCCGTATGACTTTCGCGAAGTAGGAGATGCGGTAGGCCCTCTTACTGTTTCCGGTGATCCGCGTATACAGGCCTGTGCTGCCCGTGTTTTCATTCTGTTCTGTGAACGAGGCGAAACACGGCCGAATGTGTGGGAGTATGTGGCAAACCAGAAATTCGGGAATACGGATCCCGGAATCTACGATCCTGCAGGAGCAGAGTTGTATGCGCGCAGGGCAGTTGAATTGAGCGGAGGAAAGGCAATACACCGGTTCATGCTGCATACGATCCGCGGAGAATTCTCCAAACAGAAAAAACTTGCGGCAAAGTGTAATGACCCGAACCTGCTGAATCGGTTTGCATGGATGCTGTCAAACCTGCCCAACCTCGGAAAAGACCAGGCTGACTTAGCAGTAGAATGCGCGGAAAAGGCAGTTAAACTCACCAAACCGCCGGAACAGTTTATGGTATTGGATACGCTTGCCGCTGCATATTCAGCCCAAAAGAGCTACGCTAAGGCGATATCTACGCAACAGAAAGCATTACGCAGACTGCCCGGAAATATCCTGCACCGTGAAGACTATTTCAAACGGCTGATACTCTATATGGTACAGTCAGAAGTCCCTCCCCAACAGCGGCCCCGGCTTCTCTCGGAAATAAAAGGCGTCCCTGCAAGGGATATTCTGATACGCCTGCTTGAAAACACGCCTAAAGGTGCTGAACTGCGGGCGAATCTGATACACGTCCTGAAAGACCGTTATCCGAACGATCCTGCTGCAGTAAGGGCCATTGGCGGAAAACCATCTGTTAAACCCCGGATTGAAACAAAACCGGAAGACCAGGAAATCTTCTGATCCCTCTCCTCTGTTCCCTTAACTTCTTAAATCAAAAACCTGTCCTCCGACTCGTTCGGGGGATCGTTAATCGGTGTTCGACATTCTTTCCTCTTCCTCCCTTCCACTATTCCACCTTTCCATTATTCCATTATTCCACTCTTTAACTCTTCTCTCTTAACTTGTAACTAACTTCGTGTCTTCGTGGTTCCTCTTCTCTTCTTTTTTGTCATTGCCCGATTCATTCGCGCTTCCTGCCCAGGCTCCGCCCCGTAGGGCTACGCGCCGGAGGGTAGGTCATACAGGCCGGAGGGGCAATCCAGTCTTCTCTTAACGTGACATTGAAAATGTCAGATTGCTTCTTCTCAACTTGGAACTTGCGTTATTGCGGTATTGTGATTTGCCGGCTTTGCCGGCTAACTTTTAACTACTTACTACTAACTAATTACTACTTACTTCTTCTACCCCGGCTCTATTAGTGTCCCTCTCCCCGTTCCATAATACTGTCTTTAGTTTTTGTATTCACCGGCTGCAGGATATCGCCAAGATGCTTGAAGCCGCGCTTGAAGGCAAATGCAAGAGGAGTATCCCCGTCCCGATTCACTGCGTTAATGTCAGCTCCCTGAGAAACAAGGAACTTACATGCTTCCTTATTACCACGCATTGCTGCAAAGTGGAGGGTCGTCTGTCCGTTTATATTCTTTGCATTGATATCAGCTCCTGCCTCAAGCAGTATCTGCATTACCATTATAGTATTTTTCGGCTTCACATAACGGCAGCCAAAGGCTGCAATATGAAGAGGAGTGTTATTCCACCTGTCGCCCTGGTGTATATCAGCTCCCCTTTTAATGGCAACTTTTATCATCTTCCCTGTCTGCCGCGTCGCCATTGCCAGTTCATGTAAAATTGTCATTTTGTCTATGCCCACGGAATTGATATCTGTCCCGTTATCAAGCAGCAGATTCAATATCTTTATATATTCATCTACGTATCTTCCCCCGAAGGAATAGTCATCACCCCTGGCGACGGCTATCATGGGATTATATTTTCGGCTCCACTTCTGATTCAATTTCACTCCGTTCAGAACAAGGTATTCTATTACTTTTATTCTGCCGATATCAACGGCGTCGTAGATCAGTGTCCTTCCTTTTCTCGATCTGGCATTGAAATCAGTTCCGTACTTTTTAAAAAGCTTCAGTATGTCCAGGCACTGTTCCCCGTTTATACTCCGCGGCCTGTCATCGATATGATATGTGTGGCCTGCATAAGGCATTAATTTAAAAACCGGGATTTCTCCATCCTTATCCCGTATATTCGGATCAGCCTTATTTTTAAGTAAAATACTTATGGCATCTTTACGCACGTATTTCGAAGCCCAGTGAAGTGCAGTCCAGCCTGTCATGCTTTGCGCATTGATATCAACTCCCTTGGACACCAGATCAGGGATACAATCATACTGCTCCATAATAACCGCCACATGGAGAGGAGTCCAGTTCTCGTATGTTTTTACTTTTACCAATTCAGGATTTTTATTTATCATGTCCCTCACTTCGTCTGCTGTTTTATAGCAGAGCGCATAGAAAATAGTCGATTCATCTACAGGGTCGTCAGGATTATCAGGTGTTACAATAAACATTTTCTTGATCTCTTTCTTGTACCCTTCAGCAGCACGCTTTATTGAGGAGTCTAATTTGCCGTGCGTTTCCCTCACCGCACCATGCCGCAGCAGAAATTGTATATTCCTTGATCTCTTTCGCAGGACAGCGTAATACAATACCGTTTTTCTATAACCTTTATAATTAACATCCGCACCATTCTTAAGAAAAACATCCAGCAATTCAGGCCCGCCAAACATAGCAGCGGAGTGCAAGGCTGTAATTCTACGCATATCATACTTAGCTCCATTTTTCAAAAGGATATCCGCTACCTTCGGACGGTTGTTATCAGCAGCCAGGTAAAGAGGTGTATCCTTCGACTTATTTTCATGGTTTACTTCTGCCCCATGGTCTATAAGAACTGCAGCAACACCGGCGTGACCGTTGACGGCAGCGACATGCAAAGGTGTCTGCCGAAGACTATCCTTATTATTCACCGAGGCTCCCTTTCCGAGGAGGAATTTCACGATTTCTTCATGGCCCTTCTCTGCCGCACAAAACAAAGGCGTTCTGCTGTATTCACCATACATGCTGTTGATTACTTGTGGATTTTTAGCAACTATCTCCTTCACCTTTTCCAGATCCCCCCGTGCTGCTGCATCATGTATCTCCCCTGCAAAAGAAAAGCCTGTCAATAACACAAAGAAAATTATCATCAAAGGAAATATAAAAACTATTAACTTTTTCATGTTATCCTTTCAACTCTTGACTCTTCTCTTCTCTTCTAATTCGTAACTTCTCAAATCAAAAACATGTCCTCCGACTCGTTCGGGGGATCGTTAATCTTCTATATTAATCTCATTCCGTCCCTCCTCCTCCCCCTTGACGGGGGTGAGGAGGGCACCCCTTCTGGATAGAGAGCAAACTGCTTTGCTCTCGGCCCGACGAATCGGTCTGAGCTCTGCTGAAGACCATGGGCAAAGCCCAAGGGATTGAGGTGGGGGTGAAACCGAAGCTGCAGCGCAGGTTAATCGGTGCCTGTGCCATGGAATCACGCTTCTTCGAGGCCCTTTGGATACTCATGTCTCTGGAAATTCATCAAATCCATCTCTGACTAATATGGCATTTAATCCAGTTGACGGTACTGCATTTGATAATAAGATGCAAGAAAGTCTTTTAAAAAAGCCAGTCTCTTTTCTTTCAGCGGTATTTCAACATTCAATTTATCAGCTATTGCCCTGCATATTTTTGCTGATAGGATTTCACGCTGATCCTTTTTTATCCCGCTCCACCGCTTTAGCAAAGTCTCCACGGCCTGAACATCAGCTTTTTTAAGCTGCTGCAGAACCGAAATGCTGAAAGAAAATATCTGTTTAGCTGGATCGCGCTTCAGCAACTGTTCTTTCATAGTATCCATCTTGGTGACATTATCCTTAACAACAAGCGTCCTTGCGACCATATCCCCCAGACGCTGGGATCGCTTTGAAATAACCGGTGTAATCCAGAAAAGAGGATAATGTTCAATAACACGGAAAATATTTCTCATCAGGACGCTGCCGGGATTTAAGGAAAAACCTTGTGCATTCACTACCCTTATTTTACAGTATCGTTTTCCCGGAGTCTGGCCTTTCATCAGCAATTCAAAAAATCCAAAGTAAATGAAACTTCCTAATCCGGCAATTAATGTAAAAATACCCATTATATAAAAAGGAATATTTTTAATATTATTTTCATTGAAGTTCACCACATTTTCCAATGTATCCTCTGCAAAATTGCTGAGGCCTGCACTGCCAAACAGCAGGATGATCAGAATGACAACAAGGATAATCCATACAATAATAATGTCAACAAACCATGCAAGAAAACGGGTGCCCATCCCTGCGATAGGGTAACGGACCACTACATTTTCAGGCGTTTCAAATTCTTGGTAATCTGACGCATTCATGGCATATAAAGCAGCAAAAAGGGTAATTATTCCAGTTTAGCAGATATAACAATTATAATTGTTGATGGCAGTTATGCAACAAATAATATTTATTTTTATCTACGTACCACACACAAATATTAAAATGAAAAAAGAGTTGATTTTATTTATTTTGTCTTTATAATCTCTTAAGGATATTTGACAGAGGTATTAAATGTATTTTATTTTTTATTCTTTTTTTGAAAGATGTTTCAATGGAATACACTATTAAAAAACTTGGAATTGGGGAAATTCTTGATCAGGGCATTAAACTTCTCAAAAATCATTTCGGTACTCTTTTTTCGATTATGCTCGTTTTATTTATTCCGATCATTCTCATCCAAACACTGATTGTATGGGCTCTCTTTCCGGATTTACATGCAATTCAGGGACAAATGGTGGCAGAAAACGCACGGGTTTTAACTGAAAATATTCAGGTATTAATGATTGTCAATGTAATATTCGCCTTAGTGTTTCTGATAGTGATCCGCCCGTTAACCGAAGCATCTGTGATCAGTGCTGTATCAAGCGAATACTTGGGAAGGACTGCGCATGTCGGTGAATCAATCAAACATGCTGTACGTCGTTTCAAGGCTCTTCTTGGCACAAATTTGCTTGGTGGGCTTCTTATAATGATCGGGTTCATTCTCCTCATTATTCCAGGTATCTATCTGGCATTCCGTTATTATTTTTCTTCTTATATCGTATTAGTGGAAGGGAAAAGCGGCAGTGCAGCCCTGAAAAAGAGCGGCTTTCTTATGAAAAAAAATATGGGCAAAGCCTTTCTTATCGGCATACTGCTTGGAATAATCGGATGGTTCTTGGGGTTGATATCAGGTTTGATCCCGAATATGTATATTCAAGGTATTGTCAGCATAGGTATTCAGGCTTTCCTCTTCGCATTTGGAACTGCAGTGGGGGTGGTATTTTATTTTTCAAGCAGATGCCAGCATGAAAACTTTGATCTGACGATACTTGCCGATGCAATGAGTGAGGGTGAAAACACCGAAACTTCTGAAAAAAGCTGACAACAGGAATAGGCAGAACACTGTTCATGAAACCAGAGGGGATCAGCCTTCACCATGATTCCATTTCTCGGTCAGAAGATATCCGTGAAGCAATTCGTGAAATCCTTCAAAATTCCGACTATAAGCTGAAAGAAGGCCCCGGTTTTGGACATCATCCTCTATTCAAATGGATTACCCGTTTTTTTGCCGATCTATTTAAATCCCTTACGGAATTAATCCACTCTATCTTCGATGTTTCTCCTGTTTTCGGAATATTATTCATTGGACTGCTGTTTGCTGTATGCCTCTTGCTGATATGGCATATCGTTTACACTATTAAAACCGCTTTTCCCCAAAAAAAGCCGGAACGTGACGAGCTTCCTGAAGAAGAAAAAGAAAACCCTGACGTATGGGAAAACCGCGCTCAACAGGCAGCCGCCAGGCAGGATTTCATAACGGCAGCACGTGCACTCCTGTATGCCGGGCTGCTGTATCTTGAACAGAAGAACAGAGAGAGACTCATCCGGGGGAAGACAAACCGGGAATATTTAAATAAATACCGTGAAACATCTGTATATTCTCCGCTTGCATTGCTTGTCAACACTGTAGAACACAAATGGTACGGCAGGGATGTGTGCACCATTGCTGATTATGAACAAAGCATGAATGCGTTTTCAGAAATAAAGAAACACAGCGGGACAGTCTATCATGCTGAAAACACGTAATATTATTATTATATTAATTTGCATCGCATTTCTTACCCTCATACTCGGAATAGCAGACTTGCTGAAAGGCCCGCGCAACAAAGGCATCGGCAGCAACTCATACGGAACACGGGCCAATGGTTTCCGTGCCCTTTATGAATTATTGAATAATCTCGGAATTCCTGCTGAACGGCAGATAGAGCCGATACATACAATCGAACCTGATACGTGCCCTGTGTTTCTTGGATTTGATAAGCAGTTGATACACTATGAACCCGGATACCTGCATATGATCCGGGATTTTGTTAAGCGGGGTGGTACGATTGTCGTCTCTCCGGATCAGCCTGTTTCTTCTGTACAATTCCGCCCCCTGTCACCCGGAACGATCGAGAGCAGATCACCTCTTGAAGAGTTAGGGCTGCAGGGAATACATATAAATACTGTTCATGATAAAAAAATATCTTCAAAAGAAAAACCCGTGAATGACAATCCATTAATCGTATGGGATGAAAGGACTGACGATCCTCCTGTTTCGTATTCTGTCGGATTTGCCGGAACATGGACTCAATTAGCTGAAGAAATTGCAGAAATACAGCTTCCGGCGGAATATAAATACATTGATGATAAGAATTCTGAGAACCATGCAGAAGGCTTTATGTATATACAGCAGGATGAACAGAACCATAAAATAAGTGCAAGCTACCCTTTCGGCAAAGGGCATATCCTGATCCTGAGCGATGTACAGCTATTCACGAACAAACATATCGGCATGGACGATAATGCAGTTCTTGCAGTATATCTTTTCGGGAGCATAGGAACCTCCCTGCTGTTTGATGAATTTTATCATGGGTTGACTGTGCGGGGCAATCCTTTATGGCTTGCAACTAAATTCCCTTATTCGATCATTATCCTGATTATCACAGTATCTGCTCTTGTATGGGCGTTCCGTGAATCGGTAAATCTTGGGCCGCCTGCAGACCGGCCTGGACCTTCACGCCGTTCTCTGAAGGAATATATCATGGCCATGGCCCGTCTTTTCCTGCATGCCCGATGCAGAAAATTCATAATACATGAAATACGGACAGGTATCCTGTGGATGCTTGGTAAACGGCTGGGGTTAGCCCCGGGAAAGAACGATATAGAAACCATAGTATCTGTGCTGAAACGCAGATATCCTGAAAAAGCCCGGCATCTCCATCAGGTCGCGGAAAAACTGGAGGTAATGGAAAAAAGATCTGATGAACCGTCAAATCATGAAATCACAGCTCTTATCAGGGAGGCAGAACAATGTCTTTAGAAGAAACATACAAAAAAATCTGTAACGAGATCGGCAAAACCGTATTTGGACAGAGTGAAGCAATTGATTTTGCTCTGGCAGCTTTATTCAGCAACGGCCATGTTCTATTCGAAGGAGTACCGGGCATTGCTAAAACACTGCTTGTCCGAGTAACTGCGGCCTCTCTCAACATGGACTTCCGGAGAATACAGATGACCCCTGATCTGTTGCCGAACGACATAACAGGATCGAGTATCCTCCGAAAAGACAGTCAGGATTTTGACTTTAAGAAAGGCCCTGTTTTCACCAACTTCCTGCTTGCCGACGAAATAAACAGGGCTTCAGCAAAGACCCAGTCAGCTCTTCTGGAAGCAATGCAGGAACTTACTGTTACTCATGATGGCGTTTCTCATCACCTCCCGCAGCCGTTTATCGTTTTCGCCACTCAGAACCCGATTGAACAGGAAGGCACATATCCGCTTCCGCTGTCTCAGCTTGACCGTTTCATGTTTAAGGTCATCATCGGTTATCCGGATTCTGAAACGGAAAACAAAATACTTAAAGAACATCATGCAAATGAAGGATGCCGTGACTTAAGCGTATATGGTATTACCCCTGTCGTATCTGCTGAAGAAGTCCTGGAACTGAAAGCCGCAATTCAGCAGACCCACGTAAGGGACGAGGTAATTGCTTATATCAGGGATCTCATATCAAAGACCCGGGATAATGACATGCTGCTGGTCGGGGCAAGCCCCCGTGCTTCACTCATGCTTCTTATGGGAGCTAAAAGCCTGGCCTGTTTTACAGGAAGGGATTATGTGATCCCTGATGATATAAAAGCGGCATACCTGCCGGCGCTCAGGCATCGCGTAGTCTTAAGTCCCTCAGCAGAACTTGAAGGGATCTCTCCTGATGATATACTTACAGGAATTATCGAAACCACGGAAGTCCCTCGATGAACATACGTCCCGGTTCAGGTTTAATGGCGGTTTTGATTGTCTGTATAGGTATAAGTCTTGCAGCTTTTGTATGGAGCTGGGCAGCCTGGCTGATTCCGGTGCTTATAGCCGCTGTATTAGCGGAAGCAGGTATCGAATACCGTTCCCTTCATAAACTGATCCGGACGATAAGTGTATCAAGAGACATGCCTCAGGTCTCGGCCAGAGGAAGGGCCTTTACAGTAAGATTTACAGTAACCTGTGAAAATCAATCCCCGATACACGGATCAATACGTGATATAATACCTACGCACGGTTCTCTGGCATACTGGTATCAGGCATTTACAATTGACCGTAACGGAACAAATGAAATTGCCTACGAAATATCCATACCAAGACGCGGGCATTATACATTCGGTCCTGTTTGGATCAGGCTTAAAGGCAGGTTGCATTGTATTGAAATGCAGAAATCCTTTGACTGCAGAAGCAACATAAAGATATTCCCGGAAGGGATCGCATCTTCCGAAGGGATCCATAAAAATATAAGTGATGAAATCAGATTTATGAACGAATCACAGCGGTATCTTCATCATGGAGAAGGCACGGAATTTGAAACTCTTTCTCCGTTCCAGGAAGGAGACGATATCCGCCGGATCGACTGGAGATCCAGCGCCCGGGAGGATCAGCTGATGGTGCGGAGATTTCAGGTGGAAAGGCACCGTGATATTATGATACTTGTGGATTGCGGGCGTCTCATGGGAACCATTCTTTCGCAGGGAAGCAAACTTGACCATGCAGTGGATTCGGCTTTAATGCTGAGCCGAATAGCATTGGAAAACGGCGACAGGTGCGGGGCCGGGCTGTTCGATGACCAGGTAGTGAGATTTATACCTCCCCGGGGAGGGCTGCATTCACAGCAGGTAATTATCGAAGGCCTGTATGATGTTCAATCCCGGTGGCGTGAAACCAATTTCGGGACAATGTTCTCCACCTTGCAGGTCAGACAGCATAAAAGAGCATTGGTAGTGATTATTTCAAATATCATTGATAATGATACTTCAGTACGGTTTCGCGCTGCTATGGCTTCTCTTGCACGAAGGCATATAGTTGTATTTGTAGCTCTGCGGACACCTCTGTTGAACGAACTCGTTTATCATAAAACAGATAACATGCACGATGCTGCCGCCAAAGCGGTTTCATTCAGGCTGATGAGGGAACGGGAAAAAGCCCTGTATGCACTTAAACGGGGCGGTGTCAATGTGATAGATATAGAACCGAATATGCTTACCGTACCTCTTATCAATAAATATATAGAGATCCGCAGGAAGAATATATTATAGTCTCACACAGTATTCTGTTGCTGTTCCAGGATCGCTAAACGGTTTCCATTGATAAAATATAAAGCCCAGAAAAAGAATGTTCCGGACGCGAAAAAAAGCCGGGCAGAAGTCGGTAATTCGCTTTGCCGGAGATAGCTTTCAATAATTGCCGCAAAAACAAGCATTACAGCTATACCAATAACAATACAGACAGCTTCGCGTCCAACAGACGCAATTTTTTTTACCCGAGGTGTAAATCCGGGGGCCAGAACAGCATGCCCAAGCTGAAGGCCGATACCCCCGCACAGAATAATAGCCAGAAGTTCTGTAATGCCATGGGGAAGGATCCATGCCCAGTATTCGATAAATATATCACCGCGGTCGTATGCCGAGGTCAAAGCTCCGAGTATTGCCCCATTGTATATCATCAGCAAAATTGTAGGTACGGCGGCTATTATACCGGTAGCTAAAGCGAGAAGCGCGACTTTAAGATTGTGGCTGAACAGAAAAGAGGCAAAAAAGAATTTATATCCGCCCCCGGCTTCGCGGCCGTATTTAAGGACATCATGAAGCTGTTCCTTTGTAGCACCCGGCTGTCTGAATTCGCCTTCCGGAAGCAGCGCATACGCTGCAGCAGGAATATGCTTGACCGAATAATATCCTAAAAGTGCCCCGGCAATTAAAAGTAAAGCTGCTGCAGTATGATAACGATATGTACGGGCTACTGCCATCGGAAATCCCCTGGTCAAAAAACGGATAATGCCGCGGAATGAGAAATACCGGGGAGATGAATAAATAATGGAATGAGCGGCTGCCGTCAGATTATTTAAATACTGTATAAGACCGGCATCATCTGTACGGCTTGCAACCTGTGCAAGATGGACTGTTACCCGCCTGTAAAGTATATCAAGCCTTGAAAGCTGTTTAGGGCTCATTTTGCGCAATCCTCTCCGCACTTTCCCTGCACGCCGAATAAGAGATTCCAGTTCCTTCCACTCTTCTTTGTGTTTAGTAATATAATTATTCATAATTATAACCTGCTTGTTATTGATGACCGTAACATAAAAAGTTAAATACAAGAATGAAAACCATAATTAGATTTAATTTCATATTTTATCTACCCTTCAACTCTTAAATTGTAACTTGAAACTTGTAACTTGAAACTAATTACTAATTACTTCTTCCTATGTCTCTGTGCCCAATTATATCTAAAGCCTGCATTTTTCAAGGAATAAAAATAAAAAGTGAGATCTCGAAAAAAGAAGAGTATAACAGCCTGAAATATCCTACAATACATATGGGTTGTTATAGTACTCCAATCCCCTAAAGGAAAGAACATGGATGAGAAAAACAGAAAGTTTTCGGTTATTGAGATCGTCTTTATTCTGGGCCTTCTGGCTATGATTGCAGCTTTTCTATTAATAATACCAGGTGTATTTGGCCCATCTAAACCGAGTAGAGCTCCTTCAAAAGCTTTACTCCGCACAATAGCAGTAGCCCTCCAGGCCTATTCTGCCGATTTTAACGGCCTATACCCGCCCGATGACTGTGAAAGCACCCAGGCAGGCTTTTGCGGCGGAAAAGTCAAAATAAAAAACAGTGCGCATGCCCTGTGCATATACCTTTCTGCAACTAATATGGCCATGGACGGCAGGCTTTCTGGAGAGTATCTGCCGTTTGGATCCGAAAATGTATTCAACCGGAATAAAAATACATTCAGTTTCAATTATGCATACCCGGGAGGGGAAGTGATGATCACCGGTACGGACGACTATGTGGTGGATGAGTTCGGCACTCCTGTTGTGTACGATGAAAGGAAATCTGAAAAGGATAATGACGGCCTGAATCCTGAATCGTTTGTCCTGATATCCGGAAGCAAGAAAGACATCAGGGAGAATATCACCCTGAAAGACCTGGATACAGGCGACCTGTCAATGTTTCCCGAGGAGAGGATGATAAATATAGACTCAAAGCCCTCTGATTACAAGGACACTATACCAAGCTACAACCGGCAGGACAACGACGATATTTTTGAATAATGAAGGATGGCTGGTGTCTTATTTTCTAAAATCCTAAAGCAAATCAAAAACTGAGCATTGAGAAATCATTATTGCTGCCTTTGGACGAAAAATATTTTCTATATGAGATAACAATATACGCTCTGTTATAATGTGTATCGGCATAATTCAGATGAATTCTTAATCCGACTTCAGGATAATAAAACCCGATATAATCCTCAGCCGTAAATATCACAAACATTAACAGCAGAAGGTCAAGGAAATCTATCTCGTCATCATCGAACAGGATCTGATCTTCCACTTCATCCGACAGGGGATGATAAAAACCCCCATACACATTGAAACCTGCATAAGGAGCGACCGGAATATTCATGGCTGTTTCAACTCCGAGGTACATCCCGTGATATACTTCAGTCTCACTCTCTACAAAATCAAATTTATCTGGGTCAAAGGCATACAATGAATAACCGAACTGCCAGCTCAGACAATCAGAAACGCGTGACTTTAATCCAATACTCCCAGTCGATACTGACAACCATTTAGCAAAGCCCAGGTCAAAATACATTTCTTCAAATATCCAGGGGGAAAACTCATGAACCGGTTTGGGAGGCGGATCCTCTTCAGTTACCCCCGGTTCAGCGGGATTTTGCTGACTGAAAATGCACCAAGCAAAGCCCAACAGAAATAGTGTAAGTATATATATACGCATTGCATATGAATATTAGCTGATTTAACCTGATTGTCAATAAGAAATTAAAACTGACCTTGAAGCATGTCAAATTGTCGTCATGTATAGCAGAACATAACGGAGTTACTCTACTCTGGTCTATTTTTATTCAAATCTCTGTTTCTCTGTCTTCTGACCTCTGGCAGCTTCGCTGCCCCACTTGGAACTTGCGTTATTGCGGTATTGTAATTTGCCGGCTTTGCCGGCTTACTTCTCATATTCCTTTTCCGCTATTTCCACAAGTTCTTTCAGCTTTTTTCGTGCCTTAATGGAAAGAGTTTGATGAAATGGTTTTTTTAGTAACAGTATTCTTCCCCTCCCCCTCCTCCTCCCCCTTTACTCCTTAAATCAAAAATCGTTAATCGGTGTTCGATATTCTCTTCTCTCCCCCTTAACTTCTCAAATCCTGTCAATCCTGCCTACGGCCCCGCAGAGTACGCAGTACTGCTCGGGGTGATCTTGTCTATTCTTCTCTTCCCTATTAAATTCCGGAATCCGCAATCCGCAATCCGCATTCGAATGATCCTGTCTAAAATATTTGTTTTGAATTTTGGTTTTCTGTCATTTGAATTTGTTTAGGATTTAGAAATTGGGATTTAGGATTTATCCTGCTGTGTGTCCTCACCCTCAGCAGGCTACGGGTCAACATTTTATTGCTCGGGTGTTTCAGTCATGTTCACCACCAAGACACCAAGAATATTGAGTCTAAAGTCAAAAGTCGAAGGCGGGACTAATTCAGGGGACACCCCGGTGCAAATAGTACTTTTTGTCCATTTCACAGGGCAGGCAGTTTATTCCTGTTTAGAGTTTTTGAAGGATTCCAGAGCTTCAGCATCTGCCAGGTCTTTTGTACGGCCGGAAGCCCGTTTGTTCTTTATAAGATCGTCAATTGAGGGTATATTTATCTTTATCTCTTCGATCTCAACTTCAGAAGACCGTTGAAACGCTTCCTCAAAATCAAGACCTGAAGCCCCTGTAATGATATCAATCCGGCGGGGTGCCACTCCTACCTGAAAGACTGTATCATCTTTTTGAAGATCTTCTGCAGTAAGTTCCTGGAGCGGGGCACCAAAACTGGCAAGAGCACGTAATACTGCCTGGGCATTATCCGAAGACGGCATTACCCAAATGTCAATATCCATGGTCGCACGGGGATATCCGTGAACAGCCATTGCATATGCACCAACAAGGAGAAACTTAACGTTCTCGTCTGTTAAGCACTGTAATATTTCTTTGTAATCTTTGTTTAACATCATATAACCCGCTTAAAGAGGCTGCTTCTACAGTAAGAGGCCATACAAGGGCTATACGGTATGAAGCTGAACCTGGAACAAACCCATGATCTTTTTGATCTGAAATACGGCTGATTTTTGTTATTTTCCTATTCATATTCTCTTTATCTTGAATTCCTGCTACTTAAAATAATAACAGATTTTCGGACATTTTCAACCAATAAATGATGGAAAAATGTTAAGAGTCAAGTGAAAAAAGTTAGCCTGCCTGCCCTATGGAGTGCTTTGCTGCTCTATCGGGCTGGATTAACGTTTTCTTGAAGAGCTTGGTCGATATTCCACTGGGCCGCACTCCGCATTCGAACGGCTCCGCCGGCCTTTTTCATTTTTTCCTCCTAAATGTGTCTATTAGTTTTCCTTGGTAATTAATTTCATTTGCCCCTTCATTAATATTAATATTCCTATCTTTATCCTCACTTTCTCCAGTACCCAATAAAACCAATTTGGCTTTTTTATCGACAATTACATTTCCCTTGACTACATATCTCTCATTTTCATCATATTTTAATTCTAGACTAATATCAACATTTCTCTCTGCTGACTTCAATACAGCCTTTACCCTAGCAGATGTCTTGTCTTGAATACGACCTATACATTGGGTATTGAATATATATTCTCCTTTCCAATCAATAAATGGAGAACCATCGTCGTATATACCGACCATAAATTCAATTGGTGCTTCATTAAATACAACAGGTGTCTTATTAATTTCTTTAGATGTATTTTGACTTAAAAAATACAGTCCGGCACCAAAGATAATAATAGCGGCTATAATAATTGCTTTTTTATTCATAGGGCCAACGTTTATGTCAGTCCTCCTAAGGGATAGACTTAAACTGGATATTATATAAGCTTCTACCAAAAATGCACAAAAAAACCTATTAATATTAATAATACACCTACTCCGAATCCTATCATACATCCCAAAAGAGATTGTTGGTAGTATTTTTCTAGTCTGTCTTTATCGTTTCCCATATAGAACCATGAGAAAAAACCTCCAGCAACTGATAGTTTGCAAACAACAGCTCCAAGGAATATTAGGAAATGGTCTTGTGCAGTACCTATTAGTATAGGCCCATCTGGTTCCGCCCAAAATACTCGAAGCGATATTAAGTTAAAGATAGTAAGTGATAATATCAATAAAGGCAGACTTATGCCAAGAATGACAGATTTTAAAATTGAATCTCTGGTTGTATCAACATCAATTCGCACTAACTAATTCCTTCCATTCCATTTATATAACGTTCCGGATTACAGATCTGAGAGTAGCATAGCTGGTCTCAGGTTAGATCGGTGCTTTTGTTAAAAGTCAATTATATTCCTCTTTCTGATAATTATCCGAATTTCCTTTATAATCTTCTATTCTTATCTCGATATCTGAGTATCTTGAGATATTGTCATCCAAATATGCCAAAGGAATATGCAAATAGTATAATAAATAATTCATTGAATAATATTTATCATAATAAATTGTTATGAATCTATAATCTATCTCAGGAGGGGGTGAAACTGCTTTAATTTTGATTGAGGAGTAATTTCGTTTATATAAATATGATCCTATGGCTAAAACCATAAAGAATAGTACCGATGCTATGATAATTATATATTTCTTATTCAACATTTTTCTTTCTTCATCCATATTTAATTCTTCTACTATTTTTAAATCGGAACAATTGGAGTATTCACAACCGGAAAAAACAGCGAAATAGCTGTAAGACCGATTATTAAGACACCAATTATAATAGCAATTAGATAAATCCAATTTTTCTTGTCTTTACTCTTCACTTTTATCTGAATTATAACAAGAATTAGGATTATCGCGAGAATTATAATTAAATACACGTACCATGGTATTGAAACTAAGATAGATGTATGTTTTAGTAACGGCATTCCCATTTCTTCATACATCTTTCCAAATTTCGGAATTACATTTATCCAAATTAAACCTATAAATAAATATAAAATAATATTAAAGACAAAGGCAATGACAGTAACTATACTCCTCCTCTCCACCCTCGGATATTGGTCAGTACCCGACTTCGCCTCAGGGTCCTTGTCTGGGACATATTCCGGCTTAACTATTTCTGTGCCGTTATCTTCACTCATCTCTTCTCTTAACTCTTAACTTGTAACTTGTAACTAACTTAGTGCCTTCATGCTTCCTCTACATACCATTCTTTTCAGACCGCGGTTTATTGAAATATGATTTCATTTTCTTAATGGCTTCCTCAGTAGAAGCTATCGATTTGAGATACTCTTTAACCTCAGATTTTAAGTATCTTTTTAATAATCCATCAATTTGCCTAAGCGCATCCTTTGTGCCGTCCGTACTTCCAGCAACTGCAGCAGGTGTCCCGTTACAAACGAATGGGACTCTTGCATTCAGATCTATTGATTTTACAGCTACACAATTCCACCAGAATGCTTCGTAAGCAATCCTGTAACGAATTGCTTCTGATTGCCCGGTGGGAGAATATTTAGAGTCAGTTTTGATATATGCAACAGGGATTTTACAATCAAGGTCCATATACGGACGTGAATTTGCACAAGATAAATGCAGCAAAAGAAATGTTACAACACAAAACCATAGTGATCTATTCATTATTCACCTCACCAACGCAAAATTGTCAGTCCTCCGAAGGGATGGACTGGACTGTTAGAACATTCCTTTCTTCAAATAGAATTCTGCCAAAACGTGACCCCACGAATGCGAACCGCCTGGACCAGAGAATGCAGCCTGATGATATGGCGTCTTGACAGTTCCTTTAAATCGACCATCGGTTTCACGTTTCAAAACGAAGAACGGCTTACCGTCCTGATCAAATGTGGCGATTTGGCCAAGCTTTGAATCATACTCGACTCTCGACACCCGCTTGTCAATGGGAGTTACGCCCATGTTGGGCATCCTGTTCGCATTGAATTTCTCGATCTGTTTATTAAGCGAGTCAACTGCTGCCTTTTCTTCTTCCCTTTTTCTTTTTTCTTTAGCATATTCTGCAATTACCTTATCTTCTTTGTTAAACGCAACAATAAACTCCCAATATTTACTTGACGACAATTGTTCCAAAAACTCCTTCAAGAATTCCTGCTTTATATTTTTTAAATGATCTGGCCAAACACTATCCATAAAACTCCATGCCAGGGCAGAATTCTTCGAATAAATCAAATGCAGCATATATCCCCACATTTCAGGAGGTGGATATCCTTTTTTATCAGTTGGATATTTCCAGGCCTTCATTTGTTTAATCTCGTTAATCCTTTTTTTTGTTTCAATCTCAGAAGGTGTTGGTTTTTTCATCAAATCAACACTAATACTGTACTTGCCATTTTTAGGAGAGAAAATTACTTTTGGATATGGAGATGAACCTCCACTAGTTCTCCAGTAAGCAAAAGCACTATCAAGACATATAATTTCCGGATATGAATCACCATTAAGATCCTTGAATTTTGGAACTGTTTTTTTTATCTTATGTTTTAGTCTAAAATTATCTCCTAAGTCATATATATAAACCACACAATCACCTTGTATGCCATCAGGGTATCCGAATAGGGCCAAATTAGGGATGCCATCTCCAGTCAGGTCTTTGTTTATAAACCGTTCATCAAGTTTTTTCCTATCATTTTCCATTGTTCTGAAATGTAAAAGTATTTCTTCATTTGCATAAATTATTCTCCCATCCTTTGATACTATAATATATCCTTTATCATAAGCTGGAGACTTAACCAGTGTAAAAGTATAGTTGCTACACTTTACTTCCATTGTTGAACACCCAGTATTAGTATCAAAGTCTCCTTTAATTATTTGTATTTTATCTTTTTCTACACACCATATAATAGGTATCGTTAATAAAATTATTATAATTAGAAGTAAATACTTTTTCACTTTTCTACCTTTCTACCCTTGTACTCGAGCAAAGTCGAAGGATGTCCCCTGCTCCTGTTTTACCATAATTTATTTTTCAGGTTCCTGATCAGGATTCTTCTTTTTTCTGTATTTAACACCAGATAAGTGGTTAGTGAATATATTAACACTGTAAAACCAAATAGGACAAACCGTAGAGCAAAAGGGACCCAATATTTGTATTCTAACAGAGCTGCAATTCCTATAGTAACAAAAAATAATCCAATCCCCGCCCCCAATGGAAGGACAAGATAATTATGTATTTTTATCCCTAAAGGCTTTAAAAAAGCAAGACACACCCCTGCTGTAATTAAGAATATTCCAATAGACACTGAAGAATAAAGCTGAAGATTAGTAGTATACCTCATTGACTTAAAAAACATATGAGCTTTATCAATATACATCAATCTTATAAACCGAGGGATAAATATAGTACATAGGGATAATCCAACTCCTAAATCAACAAATCCTAATAATCGAATCATTATTTTGCTGATTTGTATTTCTTTACTTTTTTCTTCTTCTGTCATTTTTCATCCCGCAATCCGTAAACCGCTATTCGGCCCCGATCATTTTAAGGAATCGCAAAAAATACTCAAAAAAGGTATCATTCTGCAGCGCAACAATAAATAATATAATAGCTAAAAATGGCCCTAAAATAAAGATTGTAGGTATCAGAAATCTCTCTGCTACGGTCAAAACTCTTCCTTTTGCTTTACCGGTAATAATGTATTTCTTTCGCGCAATCATACAACCGCTTAAGCTGTCACTTATCGATCGATGGTTTTTGGTTAAAGCTATATAATAAAAGTATACGAAAAACGGCATCGCAAATTCCAGTAGATTTACGAACCTTCTGATAAGCAATGTTTGAACCGGGTCTTTCTTGGGTGGGACAATTACAACCACATTGAAAAGAAACATACCAAAAGTCTGACGCATCAAAACCTCAGGAAGGTACATAAATCCCAAAAGAAAGACCAGAAAAACAATCCCGTTTATATGGGGATTCTGTATTGGAACTGTCATTCCATATAGTATTAACAACACACACATAACAATAATATCTGTCATAGCTGCACAATATCGCCTAATAATACATCCTGTATACACAGTTGTTAAACCGTCTTCTCTCAGCAGGGCAAAATCATAGTTTTTCATTTTACTTCTTTTACCTGTCTTAATGAAACTTTGATAGTGCAGAGTGTATCTTTTCTTCCGAGTGCATTATAATTCCCCACTTTATCTTTGGCCAACGGAGTTACTATAAATCTATATCCTTTGATTTTTCCAGTCCTTGTCGGATATTCAACATTCTTAACCGGTTTTAATTCATCTAATGAAAAACCTAATTTCAGCGCAGCTTCTCCCAGCTGAATTTGTGACAGCACATAAATATTTAAATCATTTTCTGATTGCTTAAAGCCCTGTTCTAAAAGCCATTGTCTTATATCAGCAGTTTTTTCCTCAAGTTCACGCTTCCTTCTCTTCTCATTATATTCCCGGAATACTTCTTCGTATACTTCCCTGGAAACCATGGCAACTCCGGGAGGAAGTTTAACATCAAAGTATCCGGGAAAGATATGTATATCTGAGGGAATCTTATTGATCAATTCGCTGGCTGCCTTTATTCCAACGACTTTAAAACTATCCCCTTGTTCAATTTTGCCCTCTTTGATAATTCTTTCATACGGAGGTATCCAATTCGTGCCGAATCGCAGGTAAAACACATATTTATCATTCTGTTTAAAGCCGAACAGGTAATATCCTTTTGCATTTTTCGGGAAATAATCTATTGATTGTGCTCGACCATTATCTTCATCCCGGATACCATAAGCTGTGGAACCTAAAGGGCCTACGAGTTGATCCATCTTTTTATCAATATGATAAAATATAAATGTAAATATTAAAAGAGGTATGGCAAAACATAGATAGGAGAACAGCAGTATCTTTTTGTCAGGTAAAACTCCTTTCTTTATTTTTCGCCGTTGGATTATACATATAGTTATAACAGCAATTATCCCAATCCAGCATGCTGCTTTTGCAGCTATTACTACAATTAAAAATCTAAACATAGAAGCAAAGGTTTCAAGCATCCCGCTTAATGACACTCCCAATAATGTCAGAGCAAATGCAACAAACAGTACTGACACTGCAAGCAGAATGACTCTCCACAAACTTATTTCTTTGCTAATTTTTATTTCGTCTGTCATAGCCATTCAGCTTTCAGCGGAATGAGTAGAAAGGTAGAAGAGTTAAAGGGTTAAAAATTATCATATTCCTAAAACCCTTTTTTTATTGATTCAAGTTTATTTATTGCTATTTTAATTATACTTCTAACTTTAGGATTTTTTTCTTTGCTTAAAGCTTCCTGTAAACAGGGAAGTGCTGAAGGATCCCCCATCTCACCTAAAGCATAAGCTGCATCAGTATTACCTTTTTTAAATGATTGTATAAGCGCAGGAACAGTCTCTTGTATAACAGGTTCTCCGATATTGTAAATCGCATCAGCCGCCCTCAGCCGTATTCCCTGTTCATTTCTTCTTAGCACCTCAATTAGCCTAATGATTGCTTTCTTTTTACCTGTAGTGATATTTTTAAAAGCTTCAACAGCAACTTCACATACATTTGCATTATCATCTGCAAATGCTGCTATTAAAGCTTCAATAACCTGCTCATTATCAGGATCAATTTTCCCCAATGCTCTTGCAGCTTCCCGACGATTTGGCCATTCACCGTCTTTTTTAAGAATCTCTATTAATAAAGGAACAGCTTCTTTTGCATCTGGCCCTATATCGCCAAGTGCGTAAGCAACTGCTTCAGGTGACAAATACCCTTTTTTTTCCAGAATTTGCATTAATTCCGTTAAAGTATCCTTTACTGTGCCTCTGATTTTTCTAATTGATTCTCTTATTAACTGACTATCTACTATATCACCTTTTTCAATTTCCTCAATATAATATTTTTTAAGCAGTGGAACAGCTTCTATAGCATTTGGACCATGTTCCCCTAATGCTTTAATAGCATTCATGCGAAAGAGAGATAATCTCTGGCCCTGTAATGCTTTTATATAAATTGGAATACATTCTTTTGAATTATGCCCAAACTTGAAAAGAGTATCTGCTGCAACAATCCTCAGATTAATATCATCATCTTCTAAAAACTCTTTAATAATTGGGTCAATTTCATCTACTTCATTACGTAAATAACATAAGTAATGAAGTGCTATCATCTTAACTTTATTATCTTCATGTCTTAAAAGCTTTTTAAAATAAGATACAGAAGCCGACCCCCTGAAAAGGATCCAATAAATGTATGAATTTCCTGGTAAACTATAAGGATAAGAACTCGTGATTTGTTCCTTAATTACGCCTTTCCCTACAAACCATATTGGCAGATTACTTCCAATAAATCTACATGACTTATAAACAACAGGACTATCACATCTTGAAGAAATCATTATCAGCCAGCACCCCAACCACTCATGCAGAACCCAGAGGATAATGACAATACCAACAGCCGGTATCCCGATCCACAGGGAGATCTTAAGAGCTGTACTTTTCCTCGCCACAGCCACCCTCGGCAGCTGTCCTGTATCGGATTTCGCTTCCGGATCCTTGTCTGAATCGTAGGGTCTGTCTACTGTTTTTGTGTCGGTGTCGTTAGTCATTTATTTTATCTTCTTTCTTTTTAGATTTCAATGCTAGCATGTAACTTACATTAATTATCAAAGAAAGAATAACTAATAGTGCCAAACCAGAAAAATAATATGTTTTTTTCTCCCGTTCAGCCTTTATATATATAAGTGCATGCCCCACTTCGATTTCCCTTCCAATTTCTTTACCGAATACTCGATTATAGTCAATTTTATCCTCAGTTTCAACATAATTTTCAACTTGATCTAAAATCCTCTGATCGAGAACTGCACCATCATTCATCCAATCGATAGGAAAGAGATAAAACCAAAACCCAATTGCATAAATACCAATAGCCAAAACACATGATATTAATAACTTCATCTCATTCCTTTATCTGTTCAAACTCAACCGTGACAGTATTATCATCACCAAATATAAATATAATGTTAATATCAGAAAAACCTTCAGGGATATTTTTCTTAACTTCCACTATTTGATAATACTTTTTCCCGTCCTCTTCCGTCACCCATGAAACATTTGCCTTATCAGGTATTGAAGAGCTTTTATTTGCAAGCATATAGCTGCTTTCTATTGATGGAGGCAAATAACCACAACCATAGTTCCGATTATCAAACTCAATGGAGACCTTAGACAATTCTTTTGACGAAACATTTCTTGAAACAATGTTGAATTCCGGACCGTAATCATAAAAGCTGATCTCCAGCAATAATATTGCTAATACTACCGATACTATTATCCAGAAAAATAATGAATTCACAACCTTCTTCAGGAGCGGTATTTTCTGTTTTTTAAGAGAGTCATCTGCAGTATCAACAGGCACATTCCGTCTTTCTTTCAACCGATAAGTAAAATGGATTATTAAGTGAATAAATCCCCCAAAGACAAGCCAAAAAACCAGAAATATTGGCAATTCCCTCAATAAATCCTTTAGCGTCCACTGCCCCTTAAGCTCAGTATACATTGCAATGCTAAGCAAAATATGAATGCTCTCGACCAATACAAAGCTGAGGATATACCCTATTTGTATTAATCGCGTTTTCTTTCTTAAATCATTTTTCTTATTTTCATTCATCTGGATAAACATTCAGAGTATGTCCGTATTTCTCACCCAGTTTTAATATCTTAAAAAATATTTCTTTGCCCTTTGGAGTAATAAGCTTTTGGCTATTTCTTACAAATTCTCGATTATTCCAATGGAGATCGGTTTTAGCCGGGATCATAGCGAAAGCCCTGTCTAAATCTGATAAACTGGTAATCGTAACCTTTTCAGATGATATTTCAATAAACAAACGCTCCCGTGTTACTCCCTTAAAAATCGAGAACCGCCACTTGCTTCCCTCTTTCCAGCTATAAAACTGATAGAAATCGAATCCCTTTGCTCGAGTCAAAGTATATTCCAATTGCTCCTCATCCACTAATTCTGTCTTTATAGGGTATTTTGTATCCTTTTCTGCCACCGGTATTACAATCTCGCGGGGTTTTTCATCTGCGTTGTCAGGAGTTTTATCTTGATTCAGGTTCTCCCCCTCATCACGTGCTAGGATCATTTCAGCCCAGTCATTCATGACTTTTATATATTGTATCCATAATATCAAGGATGGAACGGAAGTAAATACGGTTATAATTATTGCCAATACCAGTAACTTCTTCTTTTTCTTGAATCCAAAATAAACTGCTAAACAAGCAGATAGGGCTGCTATACCTGATACTGTGTATAAAATTATTACCAACGGGGGCATAGGATGTTGCCTTTAGTTTTTTTTATCTTCATCTTTACACGCAATCATACTAACCGCTTACTCTCTTACCTTCTTTGCCCATGCAAGTTTTCTGCTCTTTCCGTTACTTACAAAAACGGGTAATCCGTTCTTATTTGGAATTACCATTTTATCTTCCCAAATATAATCTCTTTCTGACAAAGGCTTCGCATCAGAATTTCTGGCAAATTGTATTATAATTTTATCTTTTTCTGTAATGATCTTCCTGTCCAAGTCGGAAAAAACACTGTGAATTTCAAGCTCATATTCCAGGTGGACTTCCCCTTTGACCATCTTTGCGTTTTTAATAGTGATATCATCTATCCAGTAATGCTTTGGGAGAAAGCAGGAATTCAAGCTCATTAAAAATACCGCGGTCAATAATATCAGAAGCCATTCAGCTTTCAGTTCCAGAAGTGAAAGGGTAGAAGCGTTAAAGGGTTTAAGAGTTTTCATGTTCCAAAAATCCTTATTTTATTATTTTGCCAATGTCTCCTTTCCGGTTCTTTCTTCTCCATGCTGCCCATATTAAGATTGAAACAACGATTATTGCCGTTATGGATAAAGTATATAATAATATAACAAACCAATATTTATCCAACATATTTTTTGATTCTAATTGCTTTATTTCTTCATCTGACATTCCGGGAAGAAGATGCTCTTTAGGTACTTGCGGGTATTTTGAAATGATTTCCTGGAAAGTTTTATAGAATCTTGGATCCATACAATAACACTTACGACCTGAAACCCCTTTTACAATATCAAAGCAATGATCGCAAATCTCCACCCTAGTATCACTATTGTTTTTCCTAAAGACCAACTCACAAGTGTGTCCACAGTGACAACGCTTTTTTGGCTTAAGAGTAATGGTATCAAGGAGTTTAGAAAATTGCTTAAGGTCTGTTGCATTAATTACTAACGACGACCCGGGAGTATCATCAATATATCTGAGAATAATGACTATTTGATCAACATCCTTAAACTTTCGTGCAGGATTCAGGAAATATATCAAGATTAAACTGGTTAATATTGCAACCAGCACAAATCCACTAATTAGGAATATATATTTTTTCATATTATTCCCTGACTATGGTTTTATTTAAAATGCCGCAATTGCGGTCAATATAATTATATTCGACTCTGTTTATAGTATTTGATTCAGAATAGTAAATGAGCATCTGCCAGTATCCGTCAGTTAAATAGGGTGATGAATTCTCAACTGAATATACATCAAATCCCTTTATTTCCTTCATCGTATGAATACCCGGATACAGCTTAAAGACCTCAGCCCTTTTCATGCCGATAGCAACATTATCCCAATCCTTCGGGCGGGTTGGCCGGATATGAAGTATGCACAGGATAATAAGTATCAGCACTATTCCAATACAGATATATGGAATATTATTCTTCATCTTTTTCATGCCTGACTCCATATACCTTCTACTCTGACTCCTGCAAATCTGACTGTTCTTCGGTTTCGGCAAGCTTTTTAAGTTCGTCAAGACCTTCCATTAATGGAACACTGTTACTCATTTTATAAAAACCATAATCTCCGAAAACAAGAAAAATTAAAGCTATTGGAAGCACAATATAACCAAGAAATGATTGACTAATATTTTCAAGGCTTTTTATTATCATAAATATAAAGAAAATATTCCAAAAGGGAAAAAACAATATTGTTGATAATGGAAACCGGATTTTTCCTTTAAGAGATATGAATCCATCAAACCGGTCTATTTTTCCATAAAACACTTTATGGGGATTACAGTCCGGAACAGTTAATTGGAATTTAACATTGTCAATATCCCCGCATACACCCTTGCCGCTCAAATTATTTTCTTTAACAATAAACGCCACCTTATCTGATGACGACTTGATAGGTAATTCAAAACCCTCTGATATTACTATCATTTCAGCTAATATCCTCTTGCAAAGGTTTAGGAGTTTTCATTCTTCAGGTTCCTTGTCAGTTTGTTCTCTTTTGACCCTTATCCTTCTGCAGATAAAATAGACCGGATAAAAAATTATTATGCCGTAGAGCCATCCGCTGAACAGCCATACATGATTGATCATATTTCCATTATTTCCCGGGTCGATCGTGTGCACAACGATTCCCCATATATACAGAGAGATCCACACAAAAAGGACCCCGGCCAAATATCCATACATCCTGAATTTAATTATTAAAAATATCGGAATCACATGGGTTAAAATAAGGACAGCGATATCTATATTCTTTAAACTCATTTTGCATTCCGCATTCCGAATTCTGTATTAAAAACTCCCATTATTTGCCTTACTATAAAGTCCTAAGCTTAAGAGTAAAATACAAACTTCTATTTGCCTGCATCAGTCTTTCTTCAATTTCCTTATACTTGTATTTTGCATGCAGCTGCTCGTAAATCCTTATTGCTCCTCTTAAATTCTTCTCTGCTTCATTAATCTTCTTGTTCTTTAAGTCCTGATCCTTTATTTTCCTTATTGCCTCATTTAAAAGCTCTTTCCCTTTATTATGCTTTTCATCAGCCTCCTTCAACCTGCCAATATCCTCCTGCGGCATTTCCAGGGAATTTTTATCCGACTTTTTTTGTTTTTCAAATTCATCTGGAAAATATTTCTTGAGCTCATTTAACCGAGTCTTACGTTCTTCAGGCAGCATTTTGTTTATTGCCTTAATCCATCCGGGAAGATAACGTTCAGTTACCCCAGGGTAATATTCCCCCATTTTGTCCTTTGTAAAGAAATGCAAAATACGCTCACGAATGCTCTTATCATCTTCTTCGATCCACCAATAGTATAACATAAGTTCAGACTGAAGGGAACCGTCTTTTACAAATTCATCTATAGCCTTTATTCTGATAGACGGATCACTTGATCTAATATGTTCGCAAGCATGGGTAAGAGCCATTGAAGGCTTATCAACAGTCCCCTCTTTATTAGACATCTGCCCGCATCCGCCTATCCTTAAGCTCAAAACCAATAATAGAATAATTGTTTTTTTCATATCAATTCCCCTAACCAAGGAAATGCAACCCAGGCCAGCCAAGCAAAGCTTACTAAGTGAAATAAATAACTTGTAATAAAAGATGGCTTTTTTCGATTAGTCATATATAAATAATATAATATTCCCCAGAAGATACAATTAAATATATACATTGAAATAGTGTGTGTTATACCTTGGTAACCCAAACCATAGCTCCATGACCCAATAAGATAAACTAATGATAATATAAATAAAATTAGTATTGCACTAATTGAACGACGAGGTATCTTGGGTGTATTTTTATATAATCGATAACTCCAAACTACATACAAAATCGGAATTACTAAACAGCCAAATACAAAATGAAGCCCGGGGAACAGAAGCCCAGGAAACATTGCGTAGAAAAGCCAATCAAATAAAAACACTGGAATTATTACTGACATTGAAAATGGTGAATATATTTCCGGCACATCTGCACACATTGTTGCAAATGATATCAATCCAAGAATTATTGCACCAATGATTGTGTATATTGTTTTCTTATTTTTCATAATTCATTTATTTTACCATAACGTTAAAGGATTACTTGCCAGAGTCAGCCTTCCGAGGATTAACTGGGCCCAGATGTTATATCCTTCTTCTTAATTATTATCATTTTCAATTTATACAAACACCAACCGATAGAAGTAAATTGCAGATAAAATAAGGCCAAACAAAAGGGAATCCCTATAAATAACAATACATCAATAAATCCTCCAGGATTGTCTGCAAATAGCACAATGGGTGTTAGGACTACTGAAAGAATTATTGACATTATCATGATCTTTTTGTCTAAAACTCTAAAATCATCAGTTTTAATCGATTCTTTAAATCTTCTGCGAATGATAATCCCAGATGGGATGGTTAGCATCATAAACAAAGCAATAAACAAGACAAGGTAGTCAACCCAAGTGTCAAGAGCAATATAATGCCTTAATTCTTTTAACTTCTCAAACATTTTATTTTACAGTAACGTTTCTGGTCACTCCCTGAAAAAGGTCTGGACTTTATGGTTCGGAGTATTCATTTCTGGTAAATTAAATTATATTTTACTTAAAATATTTAAGTTACTTTAATCAGAGGTTGGGCAAATAATCTTAGATTTAACATCACCACACTGTAACTCTATCTTGCCATATCCTTGTTTTACGTCTACCTTGGCTTTAATATTCTCTTTTCCCTCCAAATCACCCAAATATAAATCTGAGTCAAATGCAGAGAACCAACCATCTACATAGGAAAACTCTTTTGTAGAGAGATCTTTATCTGGCGAAAATATGATTTCATATTTATTAGTAGTCGTGTATGATTGTGGCAATATGCCCTTGTAGCCCATCACTAATAGAATAATTATTAATCCCACATAAAAGACATCACGGTATTTACAACATTTTTCTAACATATCATATCTCTTTCCATAACTACTTATTGTATAACCAGCGACATTATTTTACCTTTCTTGGTAAAATATTACATTTTTGAAGGGCCTTGTCAATTATAAAGATGTTTTTTCTTATTATCTTCCTAATCAATGAAGTCGGGATTTATTCGATTTCTTCTAATTCTGTTGGTGGTAAATCTGAATTATTATTATTAAGGAACTCAATTTCTGTATCAGGCAATAACTTCTTTATCTTATCTATTTCTTCAGGTACTTTTTCAATCGGATTACCTTTCAAAAATAGCCTCTCCAAGTCTTTCAAGTATTCTATTTCTTTCGGAAGTTCTTTTAAGTTGTTATATTCCAAGTTAAGTTCCTTTAGCTTTTTCAGCTTTCCTATCCCTTTCGGAAGCTCATTCAGTTGATTACGATCCAAATCAAGCTTTCTCAGATTTTTAAATTCTCCTATACAATCATGTAATTCTTTAAACCATTCCTTTCTAATTACATCATCGGTCCGCTGAAAATGAATGGCTTGGAATTTCGAAAAGTCTCTTGTAAGAGATAAGGAATAAACTTTCTCAGGTTCTTTCAATGCTTCTACAAGAGAAGTGAATGTCTTTCTATTCGTTTTTGCTGGCTTCTCATTCTTTATAGTCTTTCCACACCCCAAAACAAGCACCGAAATCAGGATGATTAATATATATTTTTTCATTATTCAGATTCCTTGTCAGGTCTTTCTTTTCCCGCTGTTTTATCTATATATTTACCAATCGCCTTAGGACTGATATAATAAGCTGGATAGCAGATGACAATACCGGCCACCCATCCCGCGAGAAGGAATAGAGGTGATGTCCCAGGCGAATCATACGTTTCACTCATCATCGGGCCAAAAATATCCAGAAAAATACCTGAAAAAACAAGTATCCCCCAGACAAACAGAACCCCATAAAAGAGTTTTCCTGTTCTATAAACGTATATAAACGGGAGCAACCCTATTATTGTAAAACCCAATAAAATTTCCAGAACATGCTTTAACATAATATCATAATCAATTTACAGTGCCCACTCTATTCCAGCATTTGAGACATTCCATATTTTTTTATATCATCTTTCAACTCTTGTAACAGCTTATCTTTCTTCATTTTCCTCGCTCGCCAAATTATTTCTGCCAATATATATGGTTTAAGGTCTTCAGCAGGCTCTTTGTTATACTGGGCTACCCATTCATCAAGTGTCATATATTCATCAGAGCCACTAAGATTATTATACGCTGCCCGCCTTACTGTACGCTTCTTATGTGAAAAGGGGAACCAGGAGGGGGACATTGATTAGAATATAAATTAAGGAATATCCTGCAATTCAACACCCTTCTCCTTTTAACTACCCGCATTCCGCATTCGTTCATGTTATGGTTTTTCATTCTTCTTCCCGAAAATCCTTAAGTTACAAAGTTACCAATGTCCCCTTTCTTCCCAATGCAATTTTATGCAAAGCATATTCCTTCTCTATTAAATTATTTATCATTTCAGTAATTTCTAAACTTAGCTTATAATATCCAATTTCTGAATATTTAATCGCGATATAACCTAATGCATTGGATTTTATATTGATATCTTTAATCTCTTCAATAATCTTCCGGGACTGCTGTAGCAATTCCAATGCTTTATCCTTTTGTCCTATTTTGAAAAGACTGACTCCTATATCTGCAAATACCTTTCCTCGTATATACAAATGTTTTATTTCTTTTGCAGTTTCTAAAGCTTCGTTGTATTTGTTAAATTCTATAAGCATATCTACTATCTCTTGCAATGCAAGAGCTTGATATCTTATATCATCAATCTGTTTTTTTAAACTTAAAGATTTTTCAAATATCTCAGTAAACTTGTTCTTATATCCAATTTCTGAATATTTAATCGCGATATAACCTAATGCATTGGATTTTATATTGATATCTTTAATCTCTTCAATAATCTTCCGGGACTGCTGTAGCAATTCCAATGCTTTATCCTTTTGTCCTATTTTGAAAAGACTGACTCCTATATCTGCAAATACCTTTCCTCGTATATACAAGTCTTCTATCATTTGGCAAGAATCAATAGCTTTATTATAATTATCAGCTTTTACATATTCAAGTGAGATATTCTGAAAAACCTGAGATTGTTCCCAATAATCCTCTAAGGTATTAGCAACTTTAATTGCCTTATGCATTTCACCCTTCTTAGCATAAGCAATCCCAATTCTAGTCAATATTTGGGCTTTTCCGCCTGGTTGTTTTATCTCTATTGCCAAATAAAAAGCGCAATGTAACAAGTCGTCTTTTGTGTTTGTTATAACAAATTGTCTTGTTTCCTGTATTGGACAACTTATATAAATAAACAATAATATTACTAATGCATACTGCTTCATATAAATACCTTCGTTATTTTTTAACATTAAAGATAAACCTTTTGTATTAAGAACCCAGGAGGTGGACATCCTTCGACTAGGCTCAGAATAAATTGATTAATATATAAATTAAGGAATTTCCTGCAATTCAACGCCCTTCTCCTTTTCACTATCCGGAATCCGCAATCCGCATTCGTTCATGTTATGGTTTTTCATTCTATATCTTATCACTACCAAATTGTTCTCCTCACACTATCCATTATACCAGATGAGGAAAATATGCAAGGAATTTCTGGAATTTAGAGTTTGGGATTCGGGATTCGGTGTTTCTTTCCGGAGGGAGGTTGTTTGTCAAGCTAATTTTGCTGGTTATCCAATTTATTCTGAGCGACGAAGGAGTCGAAGGATGTCCCCTTCCTTAGTTTGAGGTCTGCTTATGCAAGCGGCGTGACAATACAGCATTCGGCTGAGCGTCTGGTTATGCTAATACCTTCATATGATCATAAAGATATTCAGGGGCTAAATCCGCTCCATTTTCCCAAACGATTGTTTCTATATCCCGATCTACTTTGAACTTTTTAAAAAGT